>JAABUP010000008.1_pt1 | contig 487030 bp, 478 predicted proteins | sample 5559201 | NCBI WGS metagenome assembly JAABUP01 (sample SAMN10711887, study PRJNA513373) | rock metagenome | isolation source: Antarctica rocks | place: Antarctica
GTGGTCTGTGGATGTTGGGGGATTAGTGTTTGGGGGGAGGGGGAAGGGAAAGGATGGAGGGAAGGAAGGGGGAGTACGGGATGCGTTGCCGCCTGGGGTTGTGGGCGCGCAGTAGCAGAAGGTGTTTGTGAGGATGTCGCCGGTTAGCTGGGTGGTGGGGGGGCCGGTGTAGCCGGGGACGCGGGTGGAGCCGGCTTGGTCGTAGGTTGCGATTCGAATCGCGGTGTTGGGGGTGAGGAGGGGAAAGACGAGGAGGAGGGTGGTGAGGGGAGTCATGTTGGGGTGTTTTGGAGAACGAAGAAAGAAGAGAGCGATTGCGGTGGGGATGAAACTTCGGTGAGGTGGAGAGTTTGCATGAGCTTTGATTATAAGAGAAAGGATGTAAATGAATGTTAGAGGAAGAGGCGGATAAGGTGTATAGAAAGGCTGAATGATGGGAGTCCCTGCCAAGATCTGCTTCTCCTCTTCTGGTCAGAGTTAATGCATATATATAAGTATAGAGTATAAGACTGCTCAACGGCGAAAGTCAATTAGAAGCCCGCTCTTGGCGTGTACAGCCTTAAACAATAGGGATAGTACATCGCCCTTCGCAAAAGGGGAAAGGCAAGTCAACGAGGTTTGTGATGGTATATTTTGTGAAACCTTTCTTGTGCTAATACTTGCTAATTCGAAGTGGAGAATATGGGCATCGCCATTCCCACGCCAGAGGTCGCCGTGAGAGGAACATGCTTTACTGATCAATTCGCCTCCATATGTCCAAAGAATATCCGGGACCCAAGATGCTGGCAAAGGAGCTCCATGGTTGTCCGCTCCGAAGCCGTCTCATATAGGAATGCACAAAGTCCATCGATGACATAGTAGATTAAGTAAATCTCCCACAGCAAACCTCAATCCAAGCCATCGAGCTACACTGTCCGGTCGCCCTGCTTCGATTAGTATAAGCAAGAATCCACGGCCGGAGCGCAGCTTCACATTAGCCACTTTGCTTTTAACCCTTATGAGAATGGGGACGGTAGCTGTCGTAGGGTTCCCATCGCGATCCATTATAAGATAGTCCTTCAGCGTCGGCACGGGGGCCAGTAGGTGCGGCTGTAGAGCCGTTGGTACCATCATGCGATCCTTTAAAATTTATGCTGTTGGGATTATCATAATAGTCCGCCGCTTCATCATATTGCCCCGCGTAAGAAGCATACCTACGTTTGCCTACGCTGTATTTCCATGCATTCGGTGCGCTGGCGTCATGGCCTGTATCATAGTGGGCGTATAGGCAGTCTTCGTCTCGCTTATTGCACCCGCCTTGATGCTTCCAATAAAAGCAGGTAAGCATTTTCGGCGGCATATCTTGCGATCTATGATGGCGGATCTCTGGCGGCGGCGATGATAATGGCCGTGAAGCTGTCGGCTCTTTCTTGATATGCTTGGGGCTTGTAGTCGTTGCCGCTTTAGCGACCTGGGCTAGAAGTGCATCTGTCATGCTGGAGCTGGCTAAGCGGCCTTCGTTCAATGATTTCGATTTAGATGATTTGTCAGCCATTGTATATGAGTATCTAGCTGCTGGTAGCGATGTCTGCTTCGGATGGGTGCTAGGCTTTAACGTCAGCTTCTCGTCTTGTACATCTTGCTCGATATGCAGCTCGTCTTCATTCTTAGGGATGCGTCGCTGCTTTGTGCTTCGTTCGAGATCTTTGGCATCCTTAAGTCCAGCATTGTCCACCTCTCGTCTGCGTTTCTCTCCGGTAAGCACGTCACCCTTATCAGACACCCCATTCTCGATATGCTGGGCTTCCTTGAACGATGTTGTTGCTTGTGCCTGCGATGGGCTAGATGCTGATAGAGTAGTTATAGGACTCAAAATCTCCTTGTTTTCGGATAGCCATGCCAGCGCTTGATGAGCACTGAAATTCTTAGCAGGACTGATATCTACGGTCTTCAATGACCCCTTATCAACCTGGCCATTGCCCAACGACCCGGATTCTGCAGCTTTGGGCAGGTTGACATCAGGACGCTGTCTCGCCATGATAGCTTCGGTGACCTTAGGAAGTTGAAGGCCAGGCTTTTGCTTCGCAGGGCTGATTTTTGCGACTGTCAAGCCGGCAACGGCGCACTGGCTGTGGATCTCCTCGTTTTCTTTCCCCTCTACTGTTGTGCAATCATTGCCGTTCATGTGTCCGCCCGTGGACTTGAAGACGAGAGGTTCTCGTACAGCTGCTTGGCCAGGACTGCCAAGCTTGACACACGCTCTATAGCGTTGACTCCCAGCCTCGGGCTTCAGACAGTCGCAGCGATTGAAGCCTGCTATTGTGAAAAAATCTCTCAGCCATACCGGATGATCACACTTTTGTATACTGCTGATATGTGGAACTTCGATGACCGTACAGAAGTTCCGGACATATCCAAGAAGGGTTGCTAGCATTCGGATGTTGTCTAAACGATTGGTGGTCCCCTCATCCTTCAGCCAAAGATTCTCAATCTTTCCATCTACCATTCTCTGCCTGTTCTTGTCGACAGGTGCCCCTATACGTAGCGTGCAAGCCGCAAGTCTATGGGAGTCATCATCATCCGATGTTCCTACGACCGGATCAGCGAGGAAAGGGAAACGAATGGTTGTGTGTGACCTATAGGCTGTGTGAGTATTTCAATATCATAGACCTGACCATCGGAGTCAGGTTCCTGTACTCTCGAGAACATAAGAGGCCCAAGAGGCTCCAGATCCCCGCCCGGGCCGGCTCCATTCTGGGCTGCAGGGTTGGGTGATAGAGTCTGTCTAGTCTCTGGCGACATAATAGCCAGGCTCAGTCTACTTTTGAGACTTTTACCCGTGAAGATTTGAGGTGAAATAGCTTGAGACTATATTGGGAAGAGGGCTATTAAAGCCTGAGTGTATTCACAATATGTCGTATGTGTTGCCTCTTCATACACAACAAAAACCCTTGTCTCCTGGTCTTCGCTCGTAGCCTAGTACCTGGAATATTGACCACGGTAGATACGTCTTATGATTACACCTGCAAAGGTAAAAGGATAAGCTGTCGAATGCTCCTTCGGGTACTGGGTAGTTAATTATGCTCGTTCGATCCTCTAGATGTCGACACTGGACTCTGATGTTCCGCAGAGCCAGCTACAGTACTTTGTGGGCGGAGTCCAGCGCCGGACTTCGCATTGCTCTGTGAATCCAATGAAGCATGGTCGCCTTGAAAACTTGAAAAGGAGGATGGTGATTCCCAGGAAATTATGAAGTCTATATAGATGAACGGCTCGGATTCCGCTATGGGAGCTAGTCCTATTATACCCTAGCTACAACAGTATACCTATTCTAGCCTAACGCCCGGTAGTGCGCCCTTCAACCTTTACAATTTCCCCCTCACCCGAAGCAAACAACCTACAAGAACAATACAATACAAGATGTGTTCATCGATACAGTCTGACGGATTATAAGTACACATTGTCCGATTCCACACGTAGTCATCCACGGCAGAAAACAGCATCAACCCACCTCCCTCCCATGAACAAGACACAAATACTGCGCATGCAAATCATCTTATGGGATATCGGGCTTTACATGCTATTCTTCGGACAGAGATGCCAAAATCAGCCCCAATCCTCAATGTCGTCCACTCCGAAGTTGGCCTTGCTGTCAAAGATCTGCAACATGAGTACCTGAGTGCATGTGGCTTCGTTACACAATCATCACTCCGCTGGCCGTCGTCACGCTCAGAATAGCGACCCACTCAAACAGATAAGCATGATCCAAGAGACTCTTCTAACTCATAGATGCAGTAAATGGTGGCAAACGGTCTGTTCATAGGCTGTCTTGTATTGCATTTTCAAACATCGGGAGTAAGAGCGGAGTCTACGCACGTTACAACCCTGGTGGGATCCCTCTCTTTGCACTTATGAAGGGCCACGTGAAAGTATTCTCTCTCCGATCGCAACATTTGTGGGCTACCAGCATAATGTCGGGCACTCTTTATCACCTTGTCAATGTCCCATTACGAAGGTTGATACCACATACGTTGCATCGCTGGCTTTCGCGGCGTCTGCTCATACCAATGCAGTCAATATTCCTTCCTTTCGGATGGTATCGGTCCGTTCAGGTATCTTGATGCGCTTTCGGAGCTTATTCCCTGTTTTCGTTGATGATTCGGTTTGTGGGTTGTTTTTTGAGACGATGGGAGCGAGTCGTTGCGACGAACCTAATTGTAGGTAGAGGCGAATCCCTTCCCATGGAACGTGAGAGAGAACAAAGGGTATTTACCTCATGTTCATTGGCACCCAGTGCGTCGGAACGTGGCGTAAGGACCCAAAATTCCTGCTCAGCGGCTCTGCAGCGTGCGAAAAGTTATGTAGAGGGTTCTACGCAAAGTATTAAGTCTCCATCTCTCTTTGTCTTTGTGTATCAAAATTCATACTTTCTCTTGAAAGATCCCGGTCGCAGAAAGTCCATTGCACTACTTCACAATACACTATTTGGAAGACTCAATACCACCACTTAGTGCCTATCTCAGCAGCGATCCAGCTTGACAACGCCACCCCCTAGCCTCAATTCCAGACTTCCCTAGGTTATATCGCAACGTCCAGTCGCATCGACGGAGCTGTTCCCAAGCTTTGATACCTGTCTCTACTTAATCCCAAGTTGCGGAAGTCCCCACAGACAACTTCCTTCATCAGATCTTACGAGCCATGCCAAACAAACACGACAAGAAGAGTGGTAGTCGCAGCCACACGAGATGGACGGCCAAAGAAGTCACAGTCATGATGTTCTACCTTAGCCACGGTTTCAAATTGGACGTGGTGTCGTCACTCATGGTAGCAGTATGCGAAACACCTCAACGAGACCATAGCCAGATGAAGGGTAAGATCAAGGCTTACATGAAAAGAGAGAGCAAAGAAGGAACAAACAAGTCTTACGAAAAGGGTAAGATGAGTAGCAAGGGTGGAGCTCCGACCTTGGGAAAATTTGACCAAGACCAAATACTCGCGTCCCTTGTGAAATACTGTATGGAGAAGTTATCGCTCTCGGGTGAGGCTGAAGCCAACAGAATGATTCAAAATTTGATCCAACTGAAGCCGGATCATTTACAGATACTACGAGTAAGCATTCTGTAGTATAAATCTCTTGGCTACTAGCTAATCCATGGTAATAGGAAGATGAGACAGCGTTCGAAGCCTTTGCAAGGGACAGGCCAAACATTGTCAAGACGCAGGCCCAGATACTCCCATACTCGACTACTGATAGCGGAGGCGCGTATCAAGGTGGTGGGTCTTCGCCAACAAAATACTCATACCCAGTAGGGCAAATATCTCATATGCAGTCTGTTCCAAAGGGTTGGTCAATGCTCGCCACTCCAATACACGAATCTAAGACTGAGACTGCGTCATCAAATCACAACCGCTTGCGGAGGGCCGCTCCTGAAGACGATGAATCGATAGAGGAACCCCAGCCGCCCCGCAAAATACGTCCAAAATCATATGGCGCGGCTGGTAGCGCACAAACTGAGCCGGATAACGTGCATGCGTCCATGTCGACCTCCGAAGGGACTGACCCAGAATACTACCAGATAGCGCTGAAGTGGTCTAGAGGGGACGACATGGACGAAGCGTCTTGCCGACGTTGGGCATTGACTCTAGGCAGTTCACCGACATATGGCTGGGCGTGGACTGAAAGAGAAAAGGTCAAGGACCGTCGTATTCGCGCTGAGAACGGCAGGAACCCTTATCTATGGATCGAGCTTGAATGGCAGGAAATTGGGTATTGGTTGGCTCAAAATCTGACGTGGCAAAAGATCTCCGAGAAATTTCCGCACCACCCTGCTTCCGGGCCTGAACATGAATGGAGGAGATACATGGACCTTGACGAGAAGTACAATTGGGTTTGGGACGTCAGGCAAGTCGTAATAGATTATTCCGAAGGAGGGAGACGGGCACAACAATGGCAAGAAGCCCTAGACTTCTGAAAGCCTTGGAAAGGTCCTGAATCGAGACGGTCTTGAGTTCCGGCCGGGCAACAGTGGCGATGATGCCGTGGATAGGCAGAGGGTTAGGCTTTTTTATGCTTGGGGGGTATGAATTTCGGTCTGACTACAAGGGACGAAGATTGTGTCTAGATGGAATAGAAAATTACATGCTTAATGATTATATTAAGATAAATTGCTTTGACAACGATTATGGAATCTGCAGTGTGCTGCGGAAATAATCGAAAGCCCCCAGTGCCAAGCTTTCACAGAGTTTTGCATACACTATTTTCAGCAACTTACTCGTGGCGTACTCCTGTATACCGGGCATCTTCTCTTATAGTTGGATGCACCCGCACAGAAGGTGCATGATTAGCTGCATGAAATGCATAGACAAATATTGTAGCATTCCGCATAGGATCTAACTGCTCGTCACCCTAAAGTCTCTTCTCCACTCGAGTGTTGCCACAATTACAATTACAATTATCGCTTTGCCCAATCATTTCCAATGGCTGATCAAACCCCTAAGTCCTACCACACAGATCCAACCCTTTACCTCTACACCTCATTGACCGCGGGGTCCTCGCATATCATAACCGCAACCTCTCGCCTCTCAACCATCCTCAAAGCAAACAGAATCCCCTTCGAAGCACTCGATGTCGCCACTGATGAGAAAGCACGCATGCTGTGGGGTCGAAGGGCGGGAAAGAGGAAACTGCCGGGCTTGGTAAGAGCTGGGTTGGTGGTAGGGGATCTGGAAGAGGTGGAGGAATGGAACGAATATGGGGAGCTGAAAGAGAATGTGGGAGCACCGGGGGTTACTGCTACTGCTCCTACGTCGACGGCTGGAACGCCATCAAAGTCCTATGCGCTGCCTACTACACCGTCGAAATCGGCTACAGGATCTACTAATACGCCAGCAAAAGCTCCTACATCAGCAGTAGAGACACCATCTCGGTCAACACAAGCAACTTCGACCGACAGTCCCCTCACGACAGCTATGCGACAAGCAGGGATCGAAGCCGCGAAGAAAGCTGGGGATGCGAAGACCAAGGCACGGACTGATGCTCTTGATGCCGCGAAAGGGAATAGTGGTAGCTTGGAGAAGCTGGATAATGCTGGGCCGACAGGGATGCCACCGCCCAGTGGGACCACGGAGGCTAAAGATGCTATCATGGGGAAAAGTGGAGAGGCGAAGTCAGAGGGGAAGGCAGATTATGTGTCAAGTACTGAAAATATGGTAGGCCGTGGGGGCTCGAGTCCAGCTACAGAAATGGGAAAGGGAGGAAATTTACCGCCTTCAAAGGAGGGGGATGAATCTGCCAACAGAACCATTACAAAAAAGGAGGAGCCTGACGGTCCAAAAGACAAAGGCCAAACGGAAGCTCCACCGGTACCAAGCGCAATTGAGGCTGAAGCCGCTGCCAATGAAGCTATCCGTCAGGACAAGTCACATATCATGCTCAAAGGACACGGACAAACACCAGAGGACCCCACGCCACCGAATGCAAAGGCAAACCATGGCGAGGCTACAGAGACACTTGCGCAGACTACTGAGGATGAGGAATCGACGCTGAAGACCGCAGTTTCCGCAACGGACGAAGCGGAGGCTACGCTAGACAGGAAGACCCAGGAGCAACCAGCGGCAAGAGGGGAACATGCGGGCGACAGCGTTGCTGATTGAGAAGCTTCGTGGATCATAGCAAGCGTTACTGTAGCGTTGAATCCAATATTTTGTTCCAGCAAGTCCTACATTGTGGGAAACATCAGAAATCCCAACATGTCGGCGTTACGCATCGGCGATAGGGAAGCAACAAGCGCGAGCGCTTATGCATACAACAATTAAGTACTTCTTTATGTCGTGCGGCAGCTCCACTGGCATAGTCGTCAATCGACACATCCTACGCTCATCGCGATGCTGTTCTTCAGGTATGAAGTATTCCGGTTCCAGTCCCAACACCCCGCTAATTGCGCCCACACAGTTTCTTCAAAACCCTCGTTGATCACGAGGTAACCGTCGAGCTAAAGAACGACATCTCAGTCAAAGGCGTCCTCAAGTCCGTGGATCAATTCCTGAACATCCGGCTGGACGACATACAGGTTGTGGAGGAGCTGAAGTATCCGCATCTGGTATGCCAACTTTTCCGAAATGGGGCTGCGTAGCAAGAGGGTGTGGACTGGCGTTGTTGAGGGGGAAAAACGTGGCGGTTATGAGGGAGGTTTCAGCGTTGACTGATTGGTGTGGTGACAGTCTTCGGTCAAGAATGTTTTCATAAGAGGCAGTGTGGTGCGCTATGTGCATTTGCCAGGTGCGGCGGTAGATACGGCATTGTTGGAGGACGCTACGAGGAGAGGTACATCTCGCGCTATGCCTTCATTACATGCAGCTACAATAATGCTGACTCGCTCCTGTTATAGAAGCTGCGTCACAGGCGTCAAAGGCTCGATGACAATGGTCTTAGTTTGAACGTTAAAACGAGGACCACTTGTCCGACAACCATGAAGCGATGAGCCACATCTGGTGATAGATCTACGGGCGTCGTGAAAGACTTCGCGAAGCGCCGAGGGCGATAGATGAGCCTGAAGGCCATAAGATATGCCTGCAAGAGCGGGGCTTTCACCAGAAAAGGCGAGGCCACATGTAGAGGATAAAGAATGTGGTTCGAGAGCACTATTGTATGATCGAGTCTTCTGGCCCGTATTTATAGCAGCACACTGCCCGCAATCTTTTTCCGCAAATTGTTCCGTAGTATCACTATCACTACGGACACCGTATTGAACGACTGTATCGCGTCCATACATAAGGTAGAATAGTAACTTCATGCCAAGACCATATACTTCTCACGTGACTACGCGAGTCTGCCATCGATGTTCCGAGCAAACCTCTTCCAATAATTTGCCATACGACATATACTCCCAATATCGACAATGCGCTGCTACTGCTGCTGCTGATGTTCCGTAAGCCTCGAGATCTTCCGGCTCTAGTAGCTAGCGAAGATCCCATTCGGCTTGGTCGCCCCCCAACACCCCCCTCCTCGACTGATCATCCGAAAGCACCACGAACGGATACCTCTACTACCTACAACATGGCCACCTCTACACCATTGGTTGGAAAGACGAAGCCAGGTCAAAGGAGGACGCCATTCACTGCGAATGGAAGCGCGGCAAAGGCGAGAGGAAAGACGAACAGCAATGGCAATATCATGAACTTCTTCAAGAAAGCTGAGGCTACCGGAATCAACGTGAAAACCAGCAAGGAAGATGAGAGCAGCTTGTTTCTCGACGAACATTTCGTGATCAAAGAAGACCAAACGCCAATGCAGACGCCTACGCCACCAAGAGACGAGGAGTCTCCCAGAGATGGCAGTATCATGAGGGAAGAGTCACCGATGTCACGCTACAACGAAGATATTGTACCTGTTAAGAGGCTGAGGATTGAGGAGGTGGCGGATTCCAGGCTCGAGAATGGACGTGCTCTTCAAGGTCCGAGAAAAGGACCGTTTGCTGACGACTCGGACTCTGAAAATGAGGATCTGAGGCCGCTGGATATCATGAAGCCAGTGTTAAAGATACCCCCTGATTACAGCGAAGCCAAGATATCCGAACCTGCTACTACGTCTGCGACCAACCCACACCCAGTTGAACAGGAATATCTACCTCCACTCTTGAAACGAGAAGCCACAAGCATGAACCGAGACAACGACTTCGAAGGCATGGGCGACTTTATCGACGATGAGTTTCCAGAAGAAGGTGAAGAGTTCATGGAGAGACGATGGATGGAGGAGCAGGGTGAGCTTGAGATTGGCTTGGAGGACGATGGAACGGACGCAGGGGCTGCCGATACGGCCAAAGAGGACCCTCGAGAACTCTTAGATCCCATGCCTCAAAATAGTGAATCTGAATCCTGTCCGATCTGTGGTGGAAGCACTGCGGGCATGGCTGAGGAGGTTAGTCGTGATAAGTTGCAAGAATAGTTTGGTCTGACAATCTACAGCAAGTAGCGATGCACGTCAATGACTGCTTAGATGGGAAAACCGAACCGTTGCCGGAACCGAACTCGTGCACAGAGAACTCGGCCGTGCCTCCAATGAAGCAAGAAAATGAAGTACCACCCCACAAGCGCTTTCAGCGTGCTGCTATTGCGAGGCCAGGCCAGGATAATCCTTTCGGCCTCACATCAACCCCCACGAAATCATCCTCTGCCTTCTCCACACTCATGTCAGGGCATGCTGAAGACGCGGCGTGGGCCACTGCAGCTGCCTCCGAACAGCAGTCACGCGGAAAACCAGCCTACCAACGCACGTGCCCATTCTATAAGATCATGCCAGGCTTATTCATATGTGTCGATGCATTCCGATATGGCGCAGTTGCTGGATGTAACGCCTACTTCCTCAGCCATTTCCATAGTGATCATTACATCGGCCTAACTTCCTCATGGTGCCATGGTCCAATTTATTGCAGTCATGTCACGGCGAATCTGGTGAGGCGACAGCTTCGAGTGGATCCGAAGTGGGTAGTGGATCTCGAGTTCGACAAGAAAGTCGAGGTGCCCGCAACTCAAGGCGTCGATGTCACCATGATACCTGCAAATCACTGTCCAGGCAGCTCTCTCTATCTGTTCGAAAAGGTGGTCGGTAAAGGCAAGAATCCTAAGGTGCAAAGGATACTGCACTGTGGAGATTTCCGTGCCTGTCCTGCACATGTACAACACCCGAAACTACGGCCAGACATTGTTGATACAGTCACTCGACGAAACCTTGCCCAGCAGAAGCTTGATGTTTGCTACCTAGATACCACCTACTTGACCCCTAAGTATGCCTTTCCCAGCCAAGGAGACGTCATCAAAGCTTGCGCCGACATGTGTGTGAGCTTGAGCAAGGACTTTGTCGACGAGAGTGATAGCTGGGAGAAGACAAAGAAAGAGAGGGCTGGCGATGGCATGGTCAAGTTTGTACGAAAGGTGTCGATCAAGGACGAGGCAGATATAGCCGATGACGACGTGAAGATCAAGATCGAAGACGCAAACCTTCGAACGAAAGCACGAGGTCGCCTTCTCGTCATCGTTGGCACATACAGCATCGGCAAGGAGCGCATCTGTCTCGGTGTAGCAAAAGCTTTGAACAGCAAAATCTACGCCCCGCCCAACAAACAAAAGATCTGCGCCGCCCTTGAAGACCCTGAGCTCTCCGCTCGAATGACCAATGACCCGCTCGAAGCTCAAGTACACATGCAGATGCTCATGGAGATCCGTGCCGAGACCCTTGCCGATTACCTGACTGGCTTTAAACCGCACTTCTCCCGCATCGTCGGCTTCAGACCCTCAGGGTGGAACTACCGACCGCCAAACAGTCGCTTTACAGAATCGCCTTCGGTGCAAACGGTCTTGCATAACGAAAATTGGAAGTCACGATACTCGATGGCAGAGCTAGTACCGCAGAGGGGCAGTACAAGAGAAGCAAACTGTTTCGGCGTGCCATACAGTGAGCATAGTAGCTTCAGGGAGTTGACGATGTTTTGCTGCGCACTCCGGATCGATAAGATCATTCCGACCGTCAACGTGGGAAGCGCGAAAAGCAGAGAGAAGATGAAGGCTTGGTGTGAGAAGTGGGCAATGGACAAGAAGAAGAACGGATTATTTCGGATTACAGATGAGCAGACTGCCTGGTAAGGAGGCATATCTAGATCATCTATTGAAATGGGATTGCTACGGATGGCAAGCCATCGAATACGAATGATCGCACTTGGCATCATTCCGACCGGTTTTAAGACAGTTACTATTTCGAAGACTATTCAATCACCTTAGCTGCAATCACTACTTGCGCCTACTCAGGCTGGTCGGTTTCTTAGCCGTTTTCAAGATTTTGAGCTCAAATGGTCTTGGTCCATTGGTCCATGCTGTAGGCTCAGATCTCGACTATCGCTCAAGGATGGCACCCTTGTCAGCAGCATGGTGCTATGAGTCGATATCAAAGTCGGACCACTGTTGAATGGGACCGTGAGCACACTTTCCTCCCACAAGCAAAGAAATGCGCGTCATTCAATTACAAATAGACCGCAGGGGTAGGATTTTCGCAAATGCGGTTGCAATATCGCGAGCAGCCCTGTCGCGAGTAGTGCTCTTCTACACAAGTCAGATCGTACTGAACTTCAATGTCACCCTACAATATACGCAATACAATATACGCAATAAATAATCAGTCGCTTATTGTGATCACGACATCGCCTGAACACAAGTGCCGAATCTCAATTGCATAGCATAATGAAGACCGCAAAACGGGTCTCCACCTTCTGTTGTCATATATGGTCCGACATTCAGATATCGACAACACCAAAAAGGAGCCATCTCACGCGCACAGCGATTCATGTATGCCAACATAAAGAGAGAGTCTGGCCACGCAACAGTAGTCGTTAGTGGCAATGTGGCAATCCTAAACGAAAAGTACAACGACTCAGATGATTAATATGGCTTGGAAGAGCAAGGTCGTATTTTGAGTGATTAAGTCGTGCAAGCTAAAAACAGCGAAGTGTAAAGGTTTATGCTTTTCGTTGCCAAGAGAAACTGGATTTCATGCGGTTACCGCACAGCAGAGACGATACAAGAGAGACGCTCAGGATGCTTTAGGAAAGGGTTGGGATTCGAAAGTGGAGCGAAGGTGGCAGAAGATACTGCTGGTTGCAGCGGCTGTCTGCGGGAATTCGGGTATACTAAATATGTCTGCGTACGTTGCCTTCTCTTGGCACCGAAAACGGCGTGAAAACACTGAAGCTTCGACGGCTTGGTAGTGGTTATAACTTCGATTGCAGATCCGAGAGCTACTCCTTGCTTGAAATTCCAGGAACACGGAAGGAGGAATGCAAGAGATGTATTAGCTCAACATTCCAGCCCTGAAACCAATCTCCCCAATTCAAAACCCCCTTTCTACGACATTTCGCCATCTTAAGATCGCTTTCATTACCAGGACCTAAAAAAGCCACCCACATCAACGAGGTCAGCTTTCAATAATCAGCAACGCACCCTCCTCAACACCATCCTCACCTCCGCACCTAAATCACAATGTTAGACAAAATCAGCACCCTTTTCGCGCTCGCTATCCTCGCTTCCCATGGCCTCACCAACGCACAAATGATAAATCAAATCGGAGACGGCCAGATCCAAAACCAAGCACCGACCGCGAGTTCCACCATCCAGCCAGCATCCGCTCCAGAGGTAATGCCAGCATCCGCTCCAGAAGTAACGCCCGCGCCTTCGTCCCCAGCAGTAATACCCGCAAGCTCCATGCCCTACCCTATGGAAAGCGCATCCAACACGACCCAGCCCCTCGCCCCACCCCCCTACATGCCCACCGCGCCAAAGGAAATTCCCGCATCGCTTCCGGGGCCTAAGGTACCACTCTACTCCGCCAATACAACCATGGCAGCCATGGCGACGGGGACGGGTGGTGGAGGGGGAAACGCGACTGTGCCGACCGTGGGGATGGTGCCGAGTGGTACTCCGGCTGAGAGTGGTGCACCGAAGGAAGCGGGGACGAGTGCGCCGGTTGTCGCTGGGAGTAGTGCTGTGAGAGGGAAGGTTGGGAGCATGGTAATGGCAATAGTGGGGGTAGCTGTAGGATTGGGGGTGGTAGTGGTGATGGGATGAGATCCTCGAGGGATAACGGGAGGGATATGTTGCTTTGTTTCAGGTTAGGCTGAAATCCCTGGGGTAATGTGTAAGATTTGTGGAGAAGATGCATGAGGTGGAGGGGCATTTCCATAGATGAGATCTGGGAGCATGAACGGACCTCTATGGTCGCGCGTTGGATACATGAGAACTTAATAGCAGCGGATTATAGCGGTCACCAAGATTAGACATCAAATTCTTTCGAACGGTCATACCTATGCTTTCTTCTGAAGACTGATCTAGAATCTGACTTCCTAATTATCAGATCCTTATATCTATATTCCAACGTCTTACGATGATTATATCTCTGCCGAGACGCCAATCAGCGTCTAGTCCACTACTCCATACGCAAGATCGAAGCAGCGCTCGACATATGAAATGCATCGTAGAGAGCGGCTTGCGGCCTTGATTACTGGCTTCCCAATTGACAGAGGACTGGGTGCTGAAGGTCGGTCCTCCGTAGCGGAAATAAACTCCGCCAGAGCCAAGGCTCGGGTATCGAGAGGACAGGGACTGCCAAGACCAATCGGGCTGAGTGAGAGTGAGGCTGAACACTCAGCCTCTCACTCTTCAGCGCCTTCTTACCTTCTTAATCTTCAGCACACCCTAATGTTTTCTCTTTTTCTTCCCTTTCAGTTCCTTTCCTTTCCTTTCCTTCTTTGTGACCGTTGGTGATCGAATATATATACTCTGAAGTGCGTTTCCGACAGTCTGCAACGTAATCCACCGGAGGACATACATGAGTATTGATTGTTGATTCCGATCATTTATGCATCCAAATTCCTTGAACTTACGAAACCCCCAGAGCTCTCTTTGCCAGCAAGTGTATGTAGTCCGACAACATCACACAACTCTTCGTCGTTAGTCCCAGTCATCGGCAAGATTTGCGGTGGGGTCTACAATCATCTATAATGTCTTCAGCACAGATGGCCCTAGAGTATCTGCTCGTCTACTGCACATCTCATGGATTGACGTCGATTGGCGAGCCACCGTTACCGAAAACATACCGACCAATCGGAGACTCCCTCGTTCAGACACAAAGAAGCCCGAACGTTAGCACAACTGCCAAGGAAGCAATGCCGGTGTGGATCATCTTCATCTTTCTGTCTTTAGCTACTGTTAAATACATTCTCTCCTTTCTAGTAAGTGATTATCACCAATGGTTACGATGCATGTACTGATTTAGACGCCTAGGTTTGGTATGTCTTCCAAGTGATTTCAACGGTAGTCATTGTAGCCTCGACAAAGATCGAAACCATCGCCGCAGCCAATGCCCAACGTCATCCATTCTCTGATCACGCACGAATGGATACCCTTGTCCGAGCTATGAAGACAATGCGAGCCTTCAAATCAGCCAAAGCCAAACGACTGCGAAATGTTTCCGTGGGCGAAGTTCGAGAAACCCTTCAACGTCGAAATACCCTCAAGGCTCAGCATCCACCTCCGAAAGGGAAGTCGGAACTCTGGAAGAAATGGGATCGCACCACGAATCTAGCTTGCTTTCGCGGTTTTACCGCATACCTTCAGATGGCAGTCTGTCAGTGGTTCATTCCGGTGACGATTGATTTCTTCCTCTCCGGCCAGCCTAGCGAACTCAAGCTTGGCTACGGCACCACGTCGATCGTGTTAGCGACGTTATTCGGTCCCGGCTTTGCCGTGTGGACTCACTACACGATGACGAACAAATCGCAGAAACGGATTCAAGCTCACTTTCCCAAAGGGAGGAATACCGTTATCGAGCTCTGGGAAATCACTGCTTGTTGGGCTGTCTCCGAACAATTATCCATGAGCGGTCCGCTGGCTCTGAGTCGCGTCTTCGATCTCAAACATTATGCTTTTGACGTCGAGTCTTGGAATACGCTTGATGAGAGTGGCCAGAAGACGAAGACCATGGAATTTTGCTTGGTTTTCATGCTGTATCTGCTTCTTGTAGCAGTCGTCACTGTCCCGGCAACGATGGTGATGAGGAGAGTCTATGCATCGATGCTGTCCGATGAAGATCTGGCTATCGTCCCATTCCATTCTGGTGACAGGACGCGCCTGAAGCCTTACGACGACCGAGCAACATTCCGCCGCCCAGGACTGACGGTCGCGGAGGCATTCTCCTCGATCACATGGAGCGACTACTTCCAGGTGTTGCTGGTTTACATGCAGTATTTCGCCATCAACCAATTTATCCAGCTATCGTACTGGAGTGCCAATTGGAAGCTGCATGAGGTTTTGGAAGTAGAGAAGTACGCCTCGACGAACCTTCCATGCTCGCCTGTGGGGAAGGTGCTCCCCTTTTCGGCGAGAAACATCACTATTGGAGCACTCGGGGATTACCTCAGTCATACAGAGTTATGAGGAAGCATAAGTTTCCGAAAGGACAATCTAGTCGTTAGGATTGACAACGCCATTCGGAGTGCTGTCCGATCAGCACAGTCCTATCCCATCAGCAGACTCCGAGACACTCCTAGACTCGTACGGAGGTCATTGTCTTTCCGTCCTCGAACAACGGAAATGTTAGAAGAAAGACTATGGGTCTTTTGACACCGCCATTGTATCGCCAAAACCTTTGTTCTAACCACCAGCTTTGTCGACGAATCCTACAAATCCAACAATACCCTTGCAGTCTCGATGCCCCCTTCCCCATTCCACATTACCCCCCAAAGACCCAATCACAACCAATCACCTGACCACCACCACAACCAACCCCCAAGACCCCCACAATGTGCTTTTGCGGCCCCTCCCAAGCCGAACTCGACGCCGAACAAGCCCGCTACATCCACACCCACCTCCCCTCCTACGAAACCCAACGCCACAAGCAAACCTTCGTCATGACCTACGAAGAACAAGACCGTGCCAAATGGGCTGCCGCCGAAGCCGAGAAAATCCGACGACGGAAACAATATGAGCAATCCCTGGCGAGACCGAAACCGACACATCATAGAGATCGGAATGGGTATTGGGTACAGAATACGAACGAGCATCAGATGGCGCCGTTCGCGTCGGTGAAGAGGAAACCTGTGAATTCGGGGAGATAGAGATGGGCATCGTGAGGATGTTGCGTGAGGGGCTAGAGCTGCGCTTGAGACACAGTTGTTGTACTCAATACCATACTTGTTTATAGAAATGGAAGAGCATTGTAAGACTTCCGGGCATACAAACTTATATATCATATACAGCCCGAATTTAAAATCAAGGATATAGAACTCCTTCTCTATAATCAGAAAAAAGACTACAAGCTCTACTATTAGACCAGCGCCAATAGGAATCGAACCCATTCTCTTATGATATTTAAACGCGAACATAATCTACAGGGTTAAGATGAAGAATAGGATATCTTTCAAGGGTAATATTAGAGGTAAGTAGGGTAGCTTTTCCCTCCGCTAGCGTGCCTAAGTTCATACCAGCCTCGAATCATCGTCGTCGCTAATTCACCCGTCATCCTTCGCCCATCATTCGACACAATGGCAGATTGCGCAAAAGGAAACGGTAACTAATACCGAAGGTGGTTTCGTGAAGCGGTGAAGTATTATCGTATTATAGTATCATTCCCAGGCCATCATGAGAAGCTTCTGTTATTACCCATACGCCACTAAAGCCTATCATCACCAGTGTCACCTCCACTCTCTCACTCACAGTAACCGTCGACATCAAATACCCAGCCGCACCAACCCGCCATGTCAACCCCCAAGCCCACCATCGTCATCGTTCCCGGCGCCTTCACCTCTTCCTCCGCCTACGATACCCTGGTAACCCAACTCCACGAAGCCGGCTACCTCGCCACTGTCACCCCACTTCCAAGCTTCAACAGCGCCGAGCCGTCAAAGGCCACCTGCTCCGCCGACGCTGCCGCAATCCGCCAGCGAATCCTCCCCCTGATCGAGAAAGAAGGCAGGGAACTCATCATGCTCTGCCACTCTTACGGCGGCATTCCCGGCGGCGGCGCGGCGGCAGGCCTGTCGACTATGACTCGCGCTCGCGAGGGTCTCGAGGGTGGTGTGCTGGGCCTAGCGTACGTGGCCGGTTTCGTAGTCCCGGAGAACGCGACGCTGTTGCAAGTTATGGGCGGCAAACACGCACCGTACGTAGTTTCTGATAATGTAAGTCTCCCCCCACATCTACCCTCCGCTTCGCTCTACGGACCTCGAAAGTTGAAGTAACGATCCCCTTCTCTTCAACAAGCCATCGGCGAATCTCTCAACCATCGCCGGCGCCAGAGACGTGCTGTTCAACGACCTCGACGACGCGCATGCGGCCCCACTGGTCGAGGCCCTAGGAACAACCTCCCTGTCTGCCTTCGACACGCCAGCGCCAAGTCCCGCCTGGGCGGAAGAGGCATTCAAGGGCAAGCTGGCGTTCTTGAGATGTTTGAGAGATCAGGCGTTGCCTACCTTTGTGCAGGATATGTTCGTCCAGAAGAGTGGAGTGGAGTGGGTGGTGAAGGATGTGGACGCGGGACATTGTCCGTTTGTGAGTCGGCCGGAGGCGGTGGTGAAAGCGTTGGGAGAATTGGTCGAGTTGTTTCGGGGATGAGGGTCAAGGTGGGTTATGCTTTGGTAACCGAGGAAAGGCATTGAGAGTTTCGTTGCCAATGGCTCAAAATTGGAATGCGGCAATCTAAAAGCTTCTGAGATGATTCACGTGAGAATCAAAAATCAGGCCAGGAATAGACGGAAATAGCTGACCACGTCGCCGAATTATGACGGAGAAAACCATGAAGGCGTCAAAAGCTGAGAAGCAGAGACATCAAAGAGACATCCATGCACCTAAAATTCATTCATAGCCCTAACATGCAAAACACTCACACTCCAACAACCTCGCCACAAATTCCCATACCTAAGCAAACCCATAATCCTGCCCTCTTCAAACGAAAATACCAAACATCATTCCAAGCACCCTCAAAGCATCGACAGCATACTCCCATCCAACGAGCTGCCCTGATTTCCTTCCACTCGAACCTCTCGTCCGCTTTCTTTGAAGATCGAGATCTTTACGCAGGGGGAGTTCACATCTAATACACGGCGTGAGTGGAAGGACTGGTGGGATAAGTTGGAATTGGGGATTTAGCGGGTGAATACTATAGTAATAGCCATATCATGTGGACTTATGCACCGATTTGCAATATCATGATAGTGCTAATTCACTCGAAACGAACCGTATCTTTATACCCCTAGAATCAGGACCAGTAATGAAGTAAAGGACTACCTTATTATAATCTATAGTATATAGATAGATAGTAGAGTCGTCGCGCGAATTACCGAATAGGGTAATATAATGAGGGGTAGGGTGTTCCTCATGAAGAGGCGGGTCGAGGATCCGAACTGAACTATGTTGCGCCCATTTCGTTCTTTCAGAATCACTGGGCGCCGTGGAGAATCTATCAGCCACCACCACCTCCTCCTCCGGATTATGACTTCGTCTCAATCCTTCAGAGCCTGTTGGTGATAGGAGTGGTGGTAGCAGCAGCAGTAATTGAAGGGTTTTCATACCTAGCCACATACTCATCCCTTAAACCCCTAAAGTCGCTCTGCCTACACGGTTCGAAACAATCTCTGAACCACCCCTTACGATGCGTCTTCAATCCCAATTGCTCCAGCAGCCGATCGGTATACCCAACCATTTCGAACGTGATCCGATTTCCTTTTTCCCCGTTACTCAGATACCGCCGTCTGCACCACGCCGTGAACAGCGCTACCTCCTTTCGCCTCTCCTCCGCGTCCGGCAACGCCACTTTCTTATCCAGATACGCCGCTGCCCACATACTTTGCGACTCCACGCCGCGAAAGTAGTTACCGACTATGATGTGGCCGATGAACACGATGGAGCGAGCGCTGTCGATGTCGGACAAGGGGGCTATGAGGTTGAAGAGCCGGTAGGGGATCTTGGTGGCTGGTTTGTGGTAATAGGGGGGCGGGTTGGCGAGCTGCGGGAAGCGGGAGAGGACTTGTCTGCGGCAGCGTCTAGCTCGGCCCAGGTCTCGCGTTCGGCGGTGCTTTCGTCTGAAGGGGCGTGGGGGAGGCCGATTTCGACGAGCTGGTCGCGAGAGAAGAAATGGAGGGAGGGGACCCATCCCGTGCCGCAGAGGATGGCATCACAGGGGATTTCTTCGCCTGATTGGAGGCGGATGAGGTTCCGATCCAGCGACAGAATATCGGCGCTGTACGTCCTGACGTTTTGGGCGATCAGGTCGAAGAAGTCGGCGTGGTTGAGAAGGCCGCCTGTTCCATTCTGCCAGAATATCCTAGGAGTAGATCTTAGTCTCTTGTCGTAGCTGCAGTGTTCGAGGGACCACGAAAGGTAATGTCTTACGGGGTATGAGGGCTCAACTTCTCGAAACCTCCCACGTTTTCTCTGTGCTCGTAATCCGCCTCTTTACGCGTATCCTTGTCAATAGCAGCCCAGAATGAGCCCATCAACCTGACGCCTAGCTTGGAGCCATGCAGAAATCTCGTCCATCGGGTTTCATCGGTCAATACGGACGGCCCAAAGGTTGCAGCTGCTCGTGTCATCCCGACCTCAAAGGCATTTTTGTAGGGCCCTTTGCCCTTTGGCGAGAAGAGAAATCCGGGTCCAGTGGTGTCATTGGCCTTCAAAATCCATGTCACTTTCTTGCCGGCCGTTACAGCAGCATATATCATATCGGCTGAAGATTTTCCCCCACCTAGTACGCATACAGTCTCGATGTCTGGTGACTTCAGGATCGAAGAGGATCCAAATGCTTCTTAATGGATAATGGGACCGTTAAACTTTTCCTTGCCAGGCAGAGTAGGCATGTAGGGCTCAGGTGTCAGGCCGCTAGCGACCATCAACTTGGAAGTGCAAAACACGTGCAATATACCGGTGTCCACGCTCTTTGTTGAGACAGCCCATTTGCCATCATCCGTTATGACCGATTTGACCTCCATGCCGAATTTAATCCTATCGCGTCGCGTCTGTCCATTGTGACTATGGACCGTTGTATAGTTTTCGAGATACTGTGTTGTATATTTGGCTTTGAAGAAATCGTAGTAAAGGTCTTGCTCTGGAGGTCGGGGCATAGGTGTGTCAGAGAACTCTACGCAGCCAACTGTCCACCGAGTCCAGAAATGATCGTAGCCTCTCCCTGTGATGATCGAGCGTCAGAGTCCGGCAATCACTCAAGCTTGAGATATTTCTGATAGGACCACCTACTTGAGTTCCATGTTCCTCCCACAAAGTGATATCTATCTAAAATAGCGAGCCGACAATCTGGATGGATGTCGAGATAGAACTTTACAGCGGAGAGACCTGAGATACCTATATCATGACTTGAGACAGATTCTTGCCCGCTCCTATAACGATCACGTCAAAATCCTCCATCTGGCTTATCACGCGAGGGTTACGATGCGGAAAAGTAGAAAATAGAACAACTCGAAAAGGAGGAGTGGAGGGCTGAGGCAGTGCAATCGAGGCGCCCAGTCGCCAAAGCTCCTGCTGGGGGGCCCGGCGTGTAGGGATTGCGCTTCCACATATGATGGTGGATCCAGTCAAACCGGTCTGTATCGATAGTAGTCATAGTAATATCCGCTTAGTAACGATGTTTATCTATTCATTCAGATACCTTGGTTGTGTATCGTTGTAGGTAGCCACGTAGCAAGTCTGTTCCGCGGTCGGTCCCACCTCCTTCGGCCCGAGCTACCCCCGGCAGACTAATCGCTAAGCCTTCACGGGTTAGCGGTGCTTACTACCGTTCGTTGTAGAAGCATACGACGTCTGCCATAGGGAGAAACAGTAGACCAAGGGACGGTGAGGAGATGGATGGAAAAAGGGGCATGGAGAATTAACATGTGTTGATCATTGTCCGGTTTCAGGGTATAGATTCATTTCATTCCCCTAAGCTATGACGATATGTCCAGTCGGAAATCTCGCAAACGCCCTGGTCGACCCTCCCTAAACATGAAAATACAACGCACGCTAATTGTATACACAAGCCTAAGCATATGCTTTACCCATGGAGCCCTTATTTCTCGGGCTCAAATCTCTCAACAGACCTCGTCAATGGACTCCTCGACGTCTTCTCAAAGTACGTCGACACATCCGAGGACCACTCGTTGTCGTCGTGCACGTCATCATCGTCAAAGTGTCCTTCCTTCTCATGGGCCTTCCTGGCTTGACTTGTTTCCCACTCGGCGCGCATCTCTTCAATCTTTTGTTGGTAGTCGAGCTCGGCGTTGTAGTGCTTACCGACACCACGTAGGCGCTCCCAGAGGGATAGATGCTTGGGGTGCACGGCGACACCGTGGTAGTCGTGCTCACGGCCTGCGCGGATGTATTGCCAGCGACGTTCTTGTTCCTTCAGGTCGAGACCTGTGGTATCTGGCAGGAAAAGCAGAGTGACAAGCATGCCCGCAAGGCCAAACCATGGCACGACGTAGAATATCATCTGAGTTGAAATGTAGTTGTACAAGACAGCGGCTGTCAGCGCACCGAGTTTACCGCAGGCGGCGGAGAAACCGTGAGCGGTGGCACGAATGGGCGTTGGGTATACTTCAGCTGCGACAAGGAAGGTGACGGCATTGGGCCCAAATTGATTGAAGAATGACGAGAGAAAGTACATGGCCTGGAACTCGCCGATGTGGGCTTTGGAGGTGTAGTGTTTGAAGTTGAAGGCTGGAACGACGAAAAGGACAAAGTCCATTAAGAAGCCAATCATTTGCATCTTCTTGCGGCCATAGAGTTTGTTGTCTATAAGAAAAGCTGGGGAGAATAAGCCGTAGAGCAGAGAATTGGGGTTTGCGAGAGGTTACTTACACGCTAGGTAATATCCACAGAGGGAAACACCGACGTTGATCAGGTTGTATAACCAACCTGGCATTATCGATGTGCTTTTATTCGTGATGACAGTTATAAACTGGCTCTGAAAGAGCTTATTGCCGTAGAAGAAGACATCATTGGCGAACCAGGCTCCGGCGGTTGCAATCATGCGAGGGCCAAAGTAAGTGAAGGTAAGTTTCAGGGACTCGGTATCGTAACCGGTAACACGCTGCTTCTTCTTGGCTGCCGCCAACTGCTTGCCAGCAGCCCTCATCTTAAAGGTACGGAAGTACACCAGCCAAAGGGTTCCTACAGCTGGAATAGCGAAGGAAATGCGGTATGTCCATTGTGCCGCAACTTTGGAATAGGGTGGATTGCCGCTACCGTGATGGAAAACCAGGAGCAGAACAATCAAAATGACTTGATTGAAGAATTGACCCCAACCTTGCATGAGGAACGCACTGGTGACCTTTCGGCCTCTGTGGAGACGGTCTTCCTTGGTCGAGACCTTGCCAGAACCAACAGCGTTCTCCATACCAGATGTAGCCGTCATGGGATATTCTCCGCCGACACCAATGCCGTAGAAGAAGAGTGACCATACGTAACAGATGACCCAGCCGTTTTCGGTGATACCCCAGGCAGCAACTAGCATGAGGAGACCGATGAACATAATGACGGCGTCCTGGATGAGACCCCATCGTCGACCAAGCCTATGCTCATCAGCTATATTCTGTCGTGACCCCGTATTCAACCAACGTACCAGTCACCAAGAATGCCAACCAGTATTTGCCCAACGATGATACCGCAGATCTCCAGATATTCCACAGCTTCGACCCAGGTCTTGTTGCATACTTTGTAAGTCTTCCAGCACGAGGCAAAGCTAGCTGAGAAAAGGGGCTTAATGTTGCCGATAGAGAAGAGGACGTAACTAAGGAGGGTCAGCTGAATGATGTGCCAAGCGAGTTGGCTTGGTGAATAATACCCTTCGAGACCTAGACCGGCACCAGGAATGACCATGTTCCTGAAGTAGTACCTGATAGGCTCCAGAGGATCTCGCTTGGTCATCTGCCATATACTTCTCAATTCGCGGGCAGCTTCTCCAGCATCGTACGTAGTGACAAATTTAACGCGCTTCATCAATGGCATATCAGCCCAGTAAACACCATGAGTGTCGTAGCTGTCGTCGGGCTTGATCAGGTAGTCAAAGATTTGCCTCTCATTCTCAGTCATTTGATGAATTGGTTCGTGGGTAGCGGTCACGTCGGGCTGGTGGGCAGCAGCGAGGTCATATTCCTGGTAGTGCGCCATGATGGACAAAGGACTGTGATGTACCTCTGGTACGATTGGCTAGGCACGATCGAAGGTTGCAGAGTGTTGTAGGGGAGATGCAAATCGAAGTCCCAAGGATTGGATGTCGGATGGATATGTAATATAGAGATAGCTGTATGTAGGCTTATCGTGGCTGGAGGGTAAGTAAGACCGACTAGTGTGTTGCAAGGGAGGTGTGAAGGATTGGAGATTCCAACGAAGGGACGAGAACGCCTCTAGGATGCCTCGTGGGGTCGGTCGTCGCAGATGTTGTTGAGGGATTATCGGTAAACCGATGATCGGGTAGTACAGCGGTTCAGTCGAGAACGGGAGAGTTGTTTGATGCCATATGGTGCACGAGGTCAATGAATTCGCTGTAGTTCCTTTTCTGGCCGTGCTTGTTGGTTTATCATACTGGTCTATTTCACTGCTTCACCCGCGTTATATTTTGATAGGATCCATCTGATATCAGATATGGGCCCGGCTGTTGGCTTGTTGGTGTGGGCCGAGACGGGTTACTGCACACGGTCAGCAAAAAGTCCAATTGAGCCCTCAAATGTGCCTTGCCCATACACAACAGTAGAAGCAACGTTGTCTACGCAGAGTTGGATATCTCTCGTCAACTCAAAGGACTTCAACCACGGCGAAGCATGTTGCCTTCGTGTTGGAATCACGGATGAGGCGATACTGTTTCACGAGGCTAGTGAGCTGTTGGTGAGGGCCTTGAAGGAAAGCGTCATCTATTGACTCCTTTAGTGTACGGTACGGGCTGTTGATATGGGAATGCGGCTGTGTGCAGAAAGCTTGTCAAGCTTGTCAAAGCTTCGAGCCATGTGGGCGTCCCGTCCAGAACCGCAACCTATGCGACATCCCAAGCCAATCGAGGAGCTTTGTGTGTATGGATATATGCGAGCCCATAACAAGCATTGTATCTGCTTCATCTGATTCGATACCGTGAGTTTTGACATGCGTTCGGTGCTGACCAAGGCGCACCTGGAGGATGCCTCATATCTGGTTGGACGTTGGAGTAATTATACTTAGAAAGAGAGAGGCAGAGAGAAAGAGAGAAAGAGAGAAGGTCGGGATAGACGCCACCAATGAGAGGGGCCAATTGGAAAGCATGTCTCGAGATCATACTTTCATTGGCTCAGAAGCGCCTGCGGCTACTTCCGGCCTCTTCCGCCCGCTGATAAGCAATCAGTCTTGGCACCACTCTATCTCATACAAAGCATTATCGTAAATTTATATATTCGCCATTACATCAGCGCCAGTAGGAATCGAACTTATTCGCTTGTAGATTCCTCCGCAAAGAAATGGCCACTGCAAAGTACATGTCAGTTGTCCAATATCAGCAACGCACGATGCAATCACTTCGTTGGGTATTGACATACATAAACACTCTGAATCACAGACACAGCACACTGGACGGAAGTGATGTACATGTCCAGAAACCTCACTCCCCGCCACCTGGAAACTGATCTGATATGGATTGGACGCATCTTTTGTTCTGTTAATTGCCGACCGACAGACCCAAAACATCAAAGACACTATGTCTTCTCGTCTTCCCCGTCTGTAATCCCCATGCGTGAAGAGGAAGCCGCCTCTAAATTTACCACCAAGGGGAGAGATGGTAGCGTCGATGAGCCGACTACCTCTCGGCTTTGACTACATCATCAAGATCATGATACCCTGTCTTACCTACATCCAGCAGAACTGGCTCTGTTGATATCTTACATGAAAATAGGACCTCTGGTTCGTGTCTCATCTGCAAAGTCCGATTCTTCTTATTTAAAAACCTTGCTGCGCCTTACACAAGACCTAAGTGGTACTTCGTAGCATTCGGGCAGATGGAGCGAGAACAAAGGCGGTTGAGATTTCACGCCTCAAGTTGAGAATTGTCGCATTCCAGCAAGTAGACCATGCCTCTTTTTGTTGGAATCTTCAGTAATTGCTCTATGAAGATCTTCGGACGTTGCAGCCTCTCACCTTACAAGAACTGTAGCGCTATACCTACTTGGTGAGACTTTCCACTCGGTGCCTCCAATTTGAAGACTTCGCATTGAATTCCTCGCTTCCCTTTTTTTCGAAAGCGAATGCGTTACCGCATGTCGCCAACGCGTCCTGCGTTGCGATATTGGCGACCCTGTGTGACCTTTTGCGAAAGCCAGCATCAAGGCTCTCTATCGCAGGCAATCTTCCTTGCTCCAAGTCATGATAAGGCTCGTGGGTCCAAGAGACGGCCCGCATCTTTTAGAAAGGTTATTCGTCTACTGTTTGCTTCTGATCCAAATTATTTCGCTACAGGCTGTTGACAATAATGGCTCACTTCCAGATTCTATTGTACACATCAAGTAGGTTGAACCCAACTGAAGACACGAGAGTTCAGCTGCTGACCGATGGCCCTACCAGTGCCACCGCTGTCTCCATTCCCGACCCTCCCTCTGGGTTCTTCGTATCCTGGCACTTCCAACCAAATAAACCCCTCAGTATTCTTGCGATTTACCTGAGCGCCATTGATTGCATGTATCAGTATGCTCAAAAAGGTTGGGACGACATATTCGAAGGAGGGGCGCGGACATGGGTGACGGGCTACAAGGTCGAGGTCGATCTTGAAGATATACAGAAACCTGGAGGCCCCCTTCCACTCCTGATCAGTCATATCGTCCTCGGCCTCTACTACACCATCGTTGAATTATGGAGAAGCAAGAGGTACTGTAAAGTCACAGCTTCATTATCGACACACAGCAGGCAGAGGGGCACTCTCCGGATTCAAGATTTGGGCTCTCCGGTACTTTCCGTTAATACAGCCAACGACAACCTCACAAACATTTCACCTGGAGCCTTGTCGTTTACCACACCAACCTATCCATCCGGTAGTTTTTCTGACGTCGACGATCATCGCTTCACGATAGACTACGCCTATGATGGCGGACGAATTGCCAGTGAAGACATTTTCATCGCCGCGTTGGACGGCCTAGCAACTTCCGCGCAGTATATTGATGATAGCAAATTCCAACACCTGGCGGCGACCAGTGCATCAGGGAAATGTCAAATTGACGTCTCCGAGGTAGCCAGTCCTCACCAAGTCAACTACAGCTATGTTATTAAAGCATTGAGGATTTTGACTCTTGATGTAATCCGTTATCTGCGAAAATTCGAGGGGATGACTTTCGATCTGAAGTGGGAGGGAATCAGTATAGCAAAGGGGTATATGAAGGCGGTGCAGAGGGTTGACAACGACGGATCTCGGGGGATCGACATCGCAAGACGCGAGGCCAGAGCTCTTCCAAGACTGCTCCAGTCACAAGTCTCTGGGGTTGAGAGAAGATGAGTAATTTCAGTCCTCTTATGTTTGTCGAACAAAAGTCTTGACGTCCATGTTTCCAAAAACGCAGTGCGTTGTAGCATCGCCCTTACAAAGTATGGCGGATCGCAATCCATTTTGGTCCGTCATGGCACGATATTCGATATCCTCGACACCGCCTCTGTTATGTTGGATCTGCTGGTGACTAGGGACTGATTTATATCTCACCCATTGACCTTAGGGACTGGTTGAGTCTGAATCCTTGCCACGCTTTCAGTATAGACAATTACCAACCCGAGGAGCCAGAAAAGACGAATGCGCTCGGAGAAGCTCTCGTCATCAGTCGCCATTTTCATATCTTTGTGAATCTAGCAGTGTTCCATGAACAATGCTCTGCGTTTCTGCATCGCTACCCGTCAAGCACATGGTCATCCATAACCGACCTGATAAGCAACGATATATTTTACATTCTCCTCGATCCGAATCCTGAGACCAGCAAGACCACCCCAACCCACATCCTCACAATCTCACCCCCCCGCAAACTCCAGCACCGCAAACAACCTCCCCACCCTCTCCATCCGTACCCCCCCTACAATCTCCACACTCCCCGCCTCATACCCGTCTCCCCCAAAAAGACACAAAATGTTCAGGATCCGCAACGACGCCACAATGCGCGCCCAGCTACTGACGACCCGCGACGAACCTCTTAACTCCACACGCACGGTACAGGTTCCAGACGTTATTTCGACGGGGAGCTGGAAGGGGTCGTCGGGGGGGCCGTTGTGGAAGGGGTCGGGGACGGAGAGGCGGGGGAGGAGGGCGATGGCGGCAGTGCAGTCGGTGAAGAGGGGGGTGGGTGTGGAGGGGGTTTCTTTGGGGTCGCACGTGCGGATGTCGTAGGTTGTTAGGTGGTCGGTTGAGAGGAGTAAGGTGGAAAGGGGGTGGGGATATGTTGGGGGGGTAAAGAAGAGGAGGAGGAGGAAGAGGAGGAGGATGAATGATGAGGGGTGGAGGTAGAGGAGGCGCATGATGGGTTGTAGGTTGGGGATTGTGGACGATGGAGTGGGTTTTGGAGTTAGGTATGATAACGATGCTCAAAGATGGCTGGCATACATCGTGCCGGAATCCCCGTTGACGGACGTACCCCATGCCATTCCAGGACTTTAGTGGCCAATCCTAACCTTTCCATTATTCATGAAGCCAATAATTTGCGAACATGACGAGACGTTATAAGCGACAAAACACGTGGGCGTTTTGGTTACTTATTGTCGCATACGCATACGCGCTTGTCGGATGCATAAGGTAGTTGCCGATATTATACTACTGAGTGAGTAAGTGAGTGAGTGATGATATCTCGGAGGCTGACAATTTATATAATTACCTACTGAACGAGCATGTAAATATAAGTGGAAATGCGGACGACAATCCCCTATCCATCTAGCCATATAGCCACACATGCCACCCGTTCACAATCCTTTCAAAGACGTACTATAAGGGATCGGAAGAAAATCCCTCCCCTCCCCACCCCACCTCCCCTACATAATCAAAACTAATAACATCCCGTCCATCACAGCACTTTCCTTTGGGAACGGATCGGTACATATATCCACTACGGCCTCCATAATGCGCGAGATACGGCGGTCATGGTGTATGAGGTTTAAGTGGGTAGATGTGTGTTGTAGATCGTGATGTATGAATTATGCGGTTGGTGGGAGGGAAGGGAGGGGAATAGGTGATCGAAATGGAAGGGGGAGTAGGGAGGGTGGATGGGGAGATGGGGAGATGGGCTAATAGGGGTAGGTATAAAGTCTACTTTGAGATTTTGCTTTGGGGAAGAAGGGATAATTCGGATGTTGGGAAGGGGGTGAGAGGGTTTTCACTGGGTGTCTGAGTTATAGAGGGAATACTCTTACCGCATTCCTGATCTGTTTCCACTCTGCACATCAGAAGTGATGCTCCCGTCTCCACTACAACATAAATTCGGCATTCCCCACAGCTCTTCGACCCACTCACATTTCCCAAACCACCATGCGTGAATTCTTCAAAAGTCTCGCTACATACGTGCAAGGACTCTATCCGCAACCACCCTCCCAATCTCCACCACACCCTTAAAATCATCACACTCCCCTTCCTTATCCAGAAACCTCGTTCTCGCCCCCTCATCAATCGTCGCCAACCACTGCCACACATGCACCTCTCCCTCTCCCCATCTATACCCTACCCTCCCTCTTCCCAGCCTCGGATCACGTTCCAATCTGTGCGTCCAGGAAGCGATGTCTGTGAACATTATCTCGTTGGTACCGGCTGAGACCCATGTCCAGGATGGCAATACGGAATCCCAATCTGTCGGCGGTTGCGAGTTGAGGAATTCGAGAAAGGGCGATGTTGGAGCGGTTGCTGTGTTGGGGCCGAGGAAGTTCTTTGCTGTGGTGAGGAGGAATGGGGCGGTGAGTACGTCATTGTTGATGCTAGGCTCCCGTGCGTGGTGTAGAGAAAGCCAGGGTGATATTAGTACTAGACCTTCCGGTTTCGTCAACGCAGGGTGTGCTGGTCTTTGGTTTGCTGGCTGTTGTTGTCGTTGTTGGATATCGACGAGTAGTGAGAGCGCCAAGTGCCCGCCGGCGGAGTCTCCTGCTATCACGACTTTTGAGGGGGAGATCTCCATTTCTTGGAGGAGATACCCATAGGCGGCGCGAGCTTCGTTCAGCTGTGTTGGGTAGACATGCTCGGGCGCGAGATGGTAGTCTAGTGCGAAGATTGAGAGAGTTAGACCTTGGGCGAGGACGGATTCTGCGATGCGTAGGAGGAAGATGAGATATGTTGATGGTTGAGAGGTGTTGTAGCCCCCGCCGTGGAGGTAGAAGATTGTGACATCGGAATTTTTGGGAGGCTGGGGGTCAGTGAAGGACGATTGGAGGATCCAGTAGCCTGTAAAGGTAGGGCGGGAGACGAGTTGGTAGAGATTAGGGCGATAAGACTGGTATCGAGGAGATGAGAGAACGGCAGAGGCGGTGACGCGGACAAGATTGCGGATGAGGTGGACGCTGAGGAGTTCGTTGACTCTATTCAGCAACCTCATTCATTAGCGGAAGCTCTCTGGAGAGTATAGCATGGTCGAAACGTACGTTCTGATAAGGTAGAGTCTCAAATCAACCAAATATTTAGAGTCTCTCCTGGTGTGGGCTCTCGATAGATACTCGATGGTGAATTGGGGAGTCTCCCATACTTTATTTTTGCTATCGATTGAGTGACATATTCAGAAAGGCTGACCTGGACAGAATACTTACGCAGCAAACGCGCTATCACGTACGGAAGTAGCAAATAATCGACAGCACGTAACTTGCCATAATCTGCATTGACAGGGACGTTGGCATCTTCCATCGTCTTAGACTTCACATCACTTCCAGCTTATCAATCGGTCTGTAAAACGCTGCAACTGGTTGTTATAAGCGATGCTAGATTTTTGTAGAAGGATATAATCATTCATATTGATCCTACCGTCCCTCAATGTATCTCGGCGACGAAGGATCTACGATCTGGTGAATGCACCAGGGATTGACATGGCGAAATGTTTTGGTTCGTAGCTGATCATAAGAATCCGATACAACGCTAGGCTGTTATAGGTTAGCTACTTTTCTTTTCTTCTCTCAAGGGCTTGGCAAAGAGCGTCCTTCGACTACTACTCCCCCTCTTCCCCTGACTTTGCTTTGCGTATACTGCAAATGATTAACATGACTCCATACATTCTAGATATCCCGCCATTTATCCATGTTTAGGATAGACCACTATTGATAATATGAACATGATCCAGTCAGGCCGGGTTTCAGCTCGGAAGCGGCCAAAGCTGGCGTGATTTGAGTCACTCTGTACTAAGAGTCGTCGAATATCTCGAGGCGGTAACGAGTGAATGATGTTCCCTAGTGATGGGAGATACGTCCTGACTCCTGTTCATGTACTGGCTCATTTGGAGTCTTTACCAAATACCATGGTGGTTCGATTGAATGGCGATTTGAGCCACCAGATATCTCCTAACTCGTGAAATTCCTTTTGTGGCTTGCAGACCGTGGGATACCATCATCTCTCTTAATGATAGTAATATTCGGTTCGATTGATACGGTTTTGCTACTGCTTAAGTAGTTGACACCTATATGTGCGTCTTTAAATTGGACGGAAGTTGTTTGCTAGGACAGTATCGATCTGACTCCATCTAACATCAGGTCGACAGGTGCATAGTGGAATGTATCGTCAGCGCTGTGACAAAGGTCATAGTGAACATAACGAAATAACCCAATCACTTGCTCGGCTCGCTTCTTCCTCGAGCTTGGCCATGGCTCCATCAAACCCTTTTCCTAAGCCATCACATCAAGTGTGACTCGGCTCCTCCCCGTGACCTTGAACCTTATGGCTGTCACCTGGGGCTGGATAACCGAGCGAGTGAGAGGGGAACGCCACAGAGCAGGCACAGAAAACATAGTATGTCGAAAATTGTAAGGTATATTGACGTGGTATTGCAAGTCTATGCAGGAATAAGAAGAAGGCTGACCAATAGGAGATGAGTGCTCGATGAACTCTATTATATGTGGGGATACTTATTCATTTATATGACCTTTTCAGCCAATGCAGACGCTAACAGCTGCAGATAAATAATTCGAATTGTTCCTGGATCAAAACTCTATTGACCATCCCTTCTATATATGGTCTTGTCTTTCCCTCTTTTCTCCTGCTCTCGAGCTTCCCAACATTCCAGTCCGAACAAATCTTCAGGCCATATCAATCCCGTAATTCTTTCATCCACCTCGTCCAGCAGTCACACTCACCCAAGATACATCGACCTCCATCACAACATCACAACCAAGACGAGCAACAGTCACAGCTCCGAAACCTCTACCAATCGGTTGTCTACTCCATCTACCCCCATCATCTCCCACGGCAGAGAAAATGGCTCCCTCCCATCTAGCCACCCGCTCACCAATCTTCAACCCTGGCGAAGATGTCGTCTCCAACATCATCCTGATCGCAATCTTCGTCATAGCACTCCTCTTCACGGGCATAGGGATATACATGATCGCCAGAAAGCGCGCGTCGATGAGGAAGGTTGCCCTGAATCACGATACGAGCAGTATAGAACTCTCGTTAAAGGATGTTGAGAGAGGTATGTCAAGATACCGCGCAACTTTTACAGACTTCCGCTAAAACTCATTAGATGCTGGCAGTCGAGGAGGCCTAAAGGCAGGGATTTGATTTCCTTTCTTCGCTGGATTGACAGGAGTAGATTCATCACGTTGGGTGAATAGCTTGGCTCCCGAAGATACTATGTTTGACATTTCCAAGACATTGCATACCTCATCACTTGCTTAACACATATACTTTATTTTCCGTCCTGACCGTTGCCAAGTAATAAAGAGGTGGATCTTCTTCGACCATGACTAGCTCTGACCTGTCCCTCCCCCTCCTCCCTCTTCTCACCACACCATCAATCCCATCCCCATCCCCAATCCCAATAATCTACCAAAGATCCCAATAATCTACGAAGCTCCCAATCACAACCACCGACTAATCATCCAATCAACAACCATCCCCCTCCACACCTCTATACCCCCACCTCACCACCTCACCCCACCTCAACCTTCCCTCTTCAGCCACTTCTACACACCACACCACACCAACCCACCAACAATCAACGCCATCCTCACCCCACTCACCAACCACGCCTTCTTCCCAGCTCCAACATCTGCAATCCTTCACTCCACCCCTCCTCCCCCTCCTCCCCCCTCCGTGGGAAAATCTAGGCTACGATATACCAAGCCGAGCGAGCGAGCATCTCGCCCTTCATCTTTCGGGCATCTTGAGGATCGACAATTCTAGCTGAAATTTTTCCGTGTGATGGTTATAGTCTTGAATGCTCTGATATATCGATCATCTCGTTAGATGTAGTATAGATGCATGAAGTCTTTGAGGGATGGGTATGTGGCAGAAGAGACTGTAGGATGGGATGGAGAGGATAAGGTTGGTTTGGGATTTTGGTTATGATATGTTGTTTTAGGGAAAGGGATAGTAACGTAAGGGTTGTCATCGAATTCAAGTGATCATGAATGGCATCTATCTATGCGTCCGCGTTCTTGTTATAGCCGTGAAGGAAGATGATTGGGGTTTATGGGTATGATGGAGGAAAATATATATTTTTTGCGATGAGTGTGAGTATGTGTGTGGACTGGACTTTGCGGGGAGTGTATATTATATTATCTGTGTCTCATTCGCCGGCTTTCTACGGGCATTCTAACGATTCTTCGCCCTTCTCTCTCAAGCCTTTGTCGTCCCTGTTCCACGCTCTCCGTGCTCGTGTTGTGCGTCGGAAGGGTTATGCCCCTGTCGCTTTCTGCCACTTTTGCGCTTTTGTGCTGGTGGGCTTGGTGGGCTTGGTGGTGGTGGTAGAGTTGGATGGCGGTTTTGGATTTTTGGAAGGGCGGAATTTGAGAGGAGCTTTTGGGGGTGGTGGTGGATGTCGTTTTTTCCTCTTTGGAGTATTTTGGTCTTGGTCTTTTGAGCTAACGGGACCGTCGGTCGTTGCATTGTGTGCTTTCTCTTCCGCTTTCTGCTCTGCCACCATTATCGGCGACGGATGTCCTGGGTCATCCACCGTTGCGTCGGTATCATAACCCAATTCCCTATCCTTCGTCGCTACAACTATGTCAGCCACGATTTGTTATCCTGTCTGCAAAACACACGAAACAATAGCTCTTGCAGTGCAAACTGAAAAAAGAAAGCAATACGAATATTCTTCATCTGCTCTTCCCCCTTTATTGCATCTGCGCTTCTTGAATGTATAGTAGAGCATGTGAAAGCTACTAGTTCATAAGATAGGGATTAACTCACACATACCCACCTGTATCCAATCGACAGGCTCTCGCGATCGCACCCACAGTTTCCGCGTGTTGATGTGGTAGAGCCATGTGTCGTCGCCTATACGCATGGGTGGTGGGATAGCACTCGGTCTGGGCTCTTGAGCGTGAGGATGGCGTTTCGACATTCTTGGGTGTTGATGTTTTTGGGTGTTGGTCTTCGATTTTGATCGAGTGGTGGGTCGTGGTTTTGTGGAGGGAGACATTTACTTGGGGGGTGGTGGTGGATGAGGGGGTTGTTTGCGGTAGCGGGATGATGATGTTTATTGTTGACGGAGGATGAGGAGGTCGGGATTGCGAATGTGGGTGCTGGTGGGAGGGAGAGGGGTATGCTAGAGTTTGGGGGAAAATATGGATATTTATTCTGTTGTAGGTGGGATTTGTGGAGAAGGATCGGTATAGTGACTCATGGAGTGGCAAGCTTGAATTCTCTTCACTACTCAGCGCAGAGATATTCACTCTGTAGGTCCTGGTTTTCTTTCACAATCTTGTAAATTCCCACGTCAGCAGCAGATTTTACGGATACTTGCCTCCCTACCGTTGAACTTGACTCATGAACACCTCGGAATTCGCGGCTGCTCTTTGCCTCCGAGTCACTCTTCCTTTCCTCGTCAGCGCCACACCAACGGGTGCAAGTTCAATTATCGAAGTGGCCCGTCTCCACTTTTCCACCGCCACTTTGCGCCCAATCATCTCTATTTAACTCGTTGACTCAGTTTTCGTCGATTCATGTTTGTAGCCACTATGTACGACAGTCCAAGTTTGGGAAACCACATGACGCTAAGAGGGCGACAGCTGCACTGAGAAGTGATATGCGACTTATGTACTGTACGCGGGAAAACGCCTCGCTCTTTCGATATACATATTATGGGTTACCGTCGCTGTGGAGAACCGTGCACGAACTGTGCGGGGAAAGTTCGAGGGTACGCAAGGCTGTTTCACAAGAGTCTGATAACATATACATCATTCAGCTCTCTTTTTCGCACGACCGGCAACTCTATGCGAGGTCCAAGGGGAAAAATCTAGTTTCCAGATAGCTTCAACACTAGTTGGGTTTCCTCTCATGGCAGCAAGGCGATCTTGAAGCCTGAGCTCCATCCCATCGATTGAGTGATTTGCGAAAGAAACAAGATGCCTCGTCCTCAATACCAGGAAGCCAGCTCTTCGACCACGGCAGAGGGCGGTATATCGTCCTTTCTCCATCGCAGCCATCTGATCACTGCCCTAGCGACGGCAACATGTCTGATGGTAGCTAGAGCTAAGAACATTGACGAGCAGCCTCGATGCACGCATGAAACGGACTAACCTCGAAAGCCCGGTTGGAGCTATTGCACGGACGTTGAGTATGATAGCATTTGGTGTTATCGATACTGTGCTCTTTAGCCCCGAATGCTACATGCATTCGCGTTCTCGTGGTGATGCTGTGCCAAAATCGCTTTCAAGAAAAGGTATGGCGGGTCCTCAACCATATATCTCCTCGTCATCATTAGCAGCCACATCGCCAAAGACGCCATTCGCACCACTCCTTCTCCGCTCGGGGGTATCATTACTAGTCACGTAAGCGTCATCATCGTCGTCGTCGCTGTCCCACTGCATTGCTTTGCCCTTGCCCTTCCCTTTGGGCGTAGAGCTTGCCTTTGGCTTGATGGTGCTAGATCGGCTCTTCATCGGTGGTCGAGTTGTCGGCACTGGCCGCTCAACATGGCCATCTGCGGTAGGTGCTGGGATACGGGTTGGTGTTGGAGGTGGAAGTTTCGTAGTCAGCTCTTTCGATGGGCCCTCGAACGTGCGGCGAACACGCTGATAGTGCTCCAATTCCTTAGCGCTAAAGAGAAAACAGTGTCAGCACACTTGAAATCTTACAGTAGTGGATGATCGAATTACCTGACACTACCAACAAGTTCCCTCTGAGCCGCAAAGAAGTCCAATTCTGTGACCATGACAGCGATATCCTCTTTTGTAGCAAGATGGTCAAAAAAATAAGCAGTAGTTACTAGGCCTCCAGGCAAAGCCTTGATTTTGGCGTCAACCGCGGATGCTTGCCTTGTAATAGCCTTCAGCATAGCATCCGAGCACAAAGCATAAAGATCAGCTCCTGTGTACGTGAAAGGTAGGGACTCCGCCACCCGGTGTAAAGACACTTTTGGGTGCATTGTGAACTTTCGTGTCAATGCTTCTAATATGGTTTGCTGTTTTTTGTGCGTATCGGAAATACCCAGGTAAAGCATCTTGTCGAATCGGCCAGGACGTAGTAAAGCTTGATCGAGGAGGTCCGGCCGATTGGTAGCACCAATTACAAAGAGTCCTCCTGCACCTTCATCGCCGTCGCTCATGCCATCAAGCTCAGCGAGCAGCTGGCTAACGATACGATCCATCACTCCGCCACTGTCTCCTTGATTGCCTCTTTTGGGCGCCACGGAGTCAAGCTCATCGAAGAAGACAACACAAGGTCTTGCATCCCTAGCTCGTTGGAACACACGCCGCACATTCGCCTCGGACTCCCCAATGTACATGTTCAAAAGCTCTGGCCCCTTGATGGAGAAGAAGTTGAGAGAGAACTCGGTCGCAATCGCTTTGGCAAGAAGAGTTTTTCCAGTCCCCGGAGGACCGTAAAATAGTATCCCACTCCTCTTCTTCATGCCTTTGGCGAAAAGGTCTGGTCGTTCGAGCGGCAACTGAATGGTCTCCATCACAGCATCTTTGACATTCTCGAGGCCACCAACGTCATCCCAGCTGACATTAGGGATCTTGGGTGCCCCAATGGCATCAGCAAAGTTCTTGCGTGCTGCTTCCACCGCAATTTCAAGGTCGGCCTTGATCATGCATCGTGCGTACTCTCCACCGGAAATTAAGACATCTCGGACCAGGATCTGTTCAGTATCGCTGTCAGATGAGCTTCCAGATACGAGTTGTTCCAAACGGTCCTGCCTTGCCACAAGTGCTCTTTCAATTATATCAACAAGATCGCCAGCCACAAGAGCGGCACTCTTTACTGCGATCGAGGCCAGGTCAACATCATGAGCCAACCTAATTGCTCGATCTTCTATAATTCCCCTCAGTGTACCTTCTCTTTCACCTTCATCTGGAGCAGAGACCTCTAGCTCGTGGCTGAAAAGGCTCCGAGCCTCGTCAGGTATATTCTTCAGCTCAGTAGTGGTAGCTATCAGTACTCTGATATCGGAAACGACCTCCTTCAGTGCGGCAACCATACGATTAGCACTTATGGCTTCTATATGACGGACCAGGAGCGCAGTGCATGAAGGCCCGCAGCTGAGCGCTCTTTTCACCCTAGCTTTAAACAAAGCTTCCGTCTTGACGTCACCTGCACTCCCACCCTCAGCTAGGATGTCGTATGCATCGATGTCGAAGACATGGAGACCGAGATCAGAGGCAGCCCCTGAAGCAAGTGCAGCTTTACCAATGCTTCGCTGAGTTGAGTGAAGAAGGATAATTAATGGGTCCATTCTCAAATGCGACGCTCGTGGACTTGTTGCTGCAGCGAGCAGCTCGCGAAGACGGCGTCTTAGAGGTACGATGTAATGCTGCGGCATGGGAATTACATACTGCCCGGTTGTATTGACCTGTGGGAGAGGGGCTTTCACAGGCGGCCTGACACCAAGGTAGTATTGCCAAGAGTTGTCGGCCGACGATGGAATTCTGCTAGGTACACTTCCAGCCTGACGCATACGTGTAATTGTTGGCTCAATGCATGTAGCACCGCCCCAGACATCTGCCGGGATAGTGCCAGATGTGATATCAGGCTCTGATGTCGTTACCTGCCCTACTCTGAACCAAGCGATACCAACATCGATTGTCGTAGACGAACCTGGGTCTAGAGCATGGGAGAGTAGCTCCTCGACCTCGGACTCCACGTCTGGAACACTACTTGGCTGCGTTAGCATTCTGCTGGCCCTGGTGTCTATTCGTAGAGCAATGAGATCCCCTTGCCGAAGTATGCGGCGCTTTTTCTCGAAGTACTGCTTCAGAGCTGTGAATATACCAATCTGCAGCGGTCGCTCTGTCGATAGAGGAGTAGATATTCTCACTATGGTCAGCTCTTTGGCTACTGGAGGAGACGCGGAGGTGCTGATCTTGGTTCTCTTGACTGCAATTTTTGGACTTCCGTTCTCTTGGGTGTTTGCTAACAGAGGCGTCAGCCTCACATGAGACAGGTTTCCAAGGTTGGCCATCAAGATCGGTGATAGCCACGCGGCTGAGCCTGAGGCATCTTGACTGGGTAGTGTAGATATGCTGGATTTTCTGCCCTTGGTACTACCTTTTAGATATCGGGTGGTCTGACCTAGGTCAGGCAATCCGTAGACTTTGACGGGTCTGAATTCGTCCCGGCTATCATCGACGCTAAATGCATCACTGCCCCAAGCGCCGGAGCGATGCGAGATCGGAGCGGATGCAGCTTCCAGTTGCATCCAATCTCCTGAAAAGCAACCAAGTTTTAGCAATGTTTTGACATCCACCATCACCCTAGCTTCTTCGTCTTCATCAGCGACTGGCTTTGGGAATAGCAATTCATCTGGTATGCTGGACATCAGACCTCTGGCCCGGAGAATTCTACCATTCGCATTGTAGGCCTGCCGAGCTGTGGCCGCAGTGACATTGGAGAACACAGAGCCAGGAGTGCTGATCCCATTCGTTCTTGGCCCTCCCACATGAGGCGTAGCTGCATTCCTCGAGGACAGAATACCGGAGGATTTCGTAAGTAACCGTGAAACATTCATTGAAATCATGTTGTGCATGGAGTCATCCGAGGAATCGTCAGAGTCCTTGTCGGAGCTGTCTGAATCTGAACCAGAATTTGATGTCTCGTATTGGGCCGTATCCTCGTTCACACCGTTCTCGGCAGCAGAGAAAAATTGCTCATTCGACGTGTCATATCCATCTCCCAAGTCTCTACTATACAAAGCCTTGCGAGCAACTGCACTCGGCGGCGCTTGACTGAGAGAATTGGCATGAAACATGATATTGATGACGATCTTCGTGTCTTTTGATAAAAGACCTTGACTGACAGGCTCGCAGAGACTGATTTTAGCTGGTGGAAGAGGAACATGGGTGATTGGATGAGTGGGCAATGGGAGCGGTAGTATGCCATTCTGGCGAACAACAATAGTAGAAGCTAGCGCATCGCGAACTGCCAACGTCAAACGGTCCTCCCGCTCTCGAATCTGCGACCTTACCCTATCGCCGTTGACTCCACTGTGTGGTGGTATTCCGGCGGCTTCTTTGCCCTTGCCTTTGCTGGCAGATCCATTTGTACGAGTATTGCCAAAACCTCCACCAAACTGCTTTTGTACTTCCTCGTGCTTGTCCAGTGAGGTTCCGTCGACCGTCACATAGATTGTTCTGAGCTCCAATGGCTTCACATCCAAGACTCGGATTTCAAAGCATGTCTCTCCCTTTGCATTTCTCTTCGCTAACAGGCTGCCAAGCAAAGCATCGGCAAAAGGTTCGAATGCTGGAGACTTGGCTGGGAAATGTATCGATGACGGTCCTAGCTTGTCCGTCTCCTCATCAGTATGTCCCTGTACCTCGACAGGCAATATGATCCAGGTAGCATCTTCCACCGGATCTTGTGACAAAGGCGACCATGGAGTAACTGCAAGGTAAAGTATGTTGGGGCCCGTTCGATCTGGTTCTATGTCATGGCAGAAAAGATCGGCGAAGAAGTCCTGAGAGATCCTACCAACATTCCCCTCGAAGTGTTCGCTCGGTACCAGCCAGCCAGAGATTGGGCATCTGTCCGCTCTTCTCCGCCGCCTCCGCTTGGGGTGGTCTGTAATTCTGTTATGATGCTCCATCTGCTTTGAGGCTTAGGGGATCAATGTTGGGAGTCCGTTCGCGAGGCGGAGTTCCCTTCGGATTATCCTTGCCATACGGGCTGCCGTTGGAGCCGAGGCTCAGAGGAGGCCAAGATAGAACAGCCACAGGGGTAGAAACTCTTTACCAGCCTTAAGTCACATCTGGGAGAAGTACCTTCGCGTCAAAATCCTCCTTGGACGTTGTGTCACGATTAAACCATATTCGCATGAGATATTAAGATATCTTGTAGAGCAGTAGTAATCGGACTTTCGGGGATAAGCTTTGCCGGGACCAATCATAGATCTATTGGAGGAATATCAATGCATCAATTAATTGGACAATCTTCTACCTCTCGGACACGTCCTTTCCTCGAGTTCAAGGCAATGGATGAGCGCAACTGTCTACATCAACGATCAATATGGGACCTCCCAGACTACTACACGTGTTGCTACTGGGTTTCGACCTTATCATGGATCAAGGAACACTAGCGCCACATCGTTTCCTTGCAGATCATTAGAGACCACCACTCACACCATTGCGCCTAGGCGCTCTGGTGATTGCCATGATGAGGAGAATCTGATTTCGATATTGACTGCTTTGCCATGCTTTACCCTTGCTCTATACTTGTCTCCATTGACTGTCCATTTGCACTCCGCGCTTCTCTCCAGTCGACCCCTGATCCTCCCCTTTATTGTTGGCAGGAGCCCCACACCCGATGGCTATAGAAGGCACAAAGCCCACGACAACTTCGACAACCAAATTTGCTCAGCAGTCCGAGAAACTTTCCCTTCAAGCCGAAGATGTCAATAATGAAAGAAGCAAAGCTACTGCCGCAGTCAAAGCGCGTTTCATCACACCTGTGGATCCCATCATTGAGACAGCAGATGGTTCGAGATTACCCACTGTTCCACTCAAAGAGGCGTTGGAATTGAATAAAAGTCGTGACGAGGCTGGTGTCAGTACGAGAGGGGAAAGGAACAACAACGCTGAAACCGGGCGGTCTCATCCCCCAGACCACGAATCACAACAATCTGAAAAACCGGATGCTGCACTACGGACCGCTATACCTTCATCACGAACGAACCCTCTCTTCCCAGAACTACCCCTGTATGGTCCGCCGTCATTACTTCGAGATCTGCAATGCTTCGGTCTTCGCTGCTCATCTGCTGTCCTTTCGCTCGCATTTCTAGGCGTGATCGTTCTCGGCTCCGCTTTTACGAGCATACCCCTGATGCTCAAGCACATTGGCATAACTCTGAGGCTGAAAGATCCTAATGCGCGACGACCGTTCTACCAAGAGGAAAAGCGGAGGACGAAAGCGAGGAAAGCAGATGCTGAAGCTTGGAAGAGACGGCAGGGGAAAACCACGGCAAAGGCTCGAAAGGATGACGAAGAACAGGCAACTCAGGTCGGAGGCAGTGAATTCGAGCCAACGGAAGGCGGGAAGGATCCATTGATTTGCGATGCGGGATACTATGCCAGGAGAGTGGGATTGGACATTGAAGAATTCAGCGTTATGACGGAGGACGGCTTCATCATCGAGCTGCTGCATGTGTATAATCCCAAAGAGCGTCCTGCATTGCCAGCATCACATCGTGATCACGGTACCGCAGTCGTCTTTCCAAAAAGCTCTCAGAGTAGCCTTCCCTCTAGCGGAGCATCGGACGAAAGCAAACACCTCAAGAAGCGCAAATATCCTGTCCTCCTCATTCCCGGCCTCCTCCAGTCTACGGGCGCATACTGTGCCAACGACGACGACAGTCTTGCCTTCTTCCTCGCCAAATCCGGCTACGACGTCTGGCTCGGCAACAACCGCTGCGGCTTCAAACCTCGCCATCAACTCCTCTCCTACAAAGACCCCAGAATGTGGAACTGGAACATCCGCCAGATGGGCGTCTTGGACCTCGCCGCCCACGTCTCCCGTGTCCTCTCAGAAACAGGTTTCCAGAAGCTGGGTCTGATCTGCCACTCCCAAGGCACCACCCAAACCTTCGTAGCGTTGGCGAAAGAGCAGCGTCCCGATCTCGGCAACAAAATCAGCGTCTTCTGCGCCCTCGCACCTGCAGTGTACGCCGGCCCTTTGATCGGAAAGATGTATTTCAAATTCATGCGCATCATCTCGTCGGGTATGTTCCGCATCTTCTTCGGCATCCACGCCTTCATTCCCTTCATGATGACCATGCATGCCTGCCTCCCTGGTCGCCTCTACGGCGCCCTCGGCTACCGCGTCTTCTCCTTCCTCTTCAACTGGACCGACGACCGCTGGGACCAAGGTCTTCGCAATCGTATGTTTCAGTTCGCACCGGTGTATGTGAGCGCGGAGAGTATGCGATGGTGGCTCGGAAGGGAGTGTTTCGCGACGCAGAAATGCATCTTGGCAACGAGGGAGGAGGGAAAGCAAGAGGACGAAGAAGATAAAGAAGACGAGGAGGAAGACAACTATCAAGTCAAAAGCCCAGAACACTCTACAGAAAACATGCTTCGTGCACCTCCTGCCGAACAACAACCGCAGCGGAAACAGCGAGCCTGGTACGACGACCAAGTGCCCCCCTTCGCCCTCTGGGTCGCGGGCAGCGACGAACTGGTCGATGGCAAAAGACTCCTCCGACGCTTCGAGAAGGGCCGAGAACCATACGTGCGCGTTGTGCACTCTAGCATCATCGACGAATATGAGCATCTGGATGTGCTATGGGCTATGGACGCGATTGAGAAGGTGGGGAAGGAGGTTCGAACGGTGCTTTGGAAGACGGTCGCGGCGGATGTGAGGGAGGGGTGCGTCGTACCCTGGGCTTGCGAAGGTGTGGGGGTGTGGGAGGGGTGATGGTACGGTCTTGCGGGTCTGGGGGATTTATGGTTTCTGGATTTATGTAGGGGGAAGTGAAAAGATGGGATGATGTTTTGCGGATGGATCTTGGGAGGGTTTTTGGATTTGAGTGGGGTTATATATACGGGAGATTTCTTGGGTATATATAGGGCCGGTAAAGACGTATAGAGAAGTTACCTACGTACGTATATAGACACGAAATTCTATTTCACTTCCGAGAGTCTGGCTCGTACGTACAGTTGAACTCCCCAGTACTCGCCTAAAGAGACCACGCCAACATATTTGAGATCACATCACCACTACTCATATAACAACTCCATCTCATCTCATCTCATCTCATCTCAACAACCAAGAGCATGAGTGCTAGATAGTATTCACCCCCAAAAATTCGTAAGGCACATGAACGTGAACCCATCCAGTAAAATACATAGAATATGTTGTATATGTTATATAAGAGAATTCGTTCTGCGATGAGTAATAAATGAACTGATGGAGATATGCGATCGTTTGGCATTATTATATACTCCGTATGCCAGATTTCGTTGATATGTTTATTTTAGATTCCTGTCTCATTTCCTTACTATACTACAGCCTCTTCGAGTAGGAAAGGGTTTGTAGCATCGCGGGCGGTGCGTTCTCTTTTTTTGCTACACTCCTTTCCTATCCTTTCTCCCCCTCCTCCTTTAATTCATTGGACTACGATAAAAACCCTCTAGTACTCCAATCCTCTACACAAACCATAAACCATAAACCCTCTCCGCTGCTTCTATCATCTTATCAGACCTAGCCCTCTTCCTCCGCTCTCCGCGCCGTTTGAAATTAGTAATACCTTTCGCTGCAGGAGACTGATCTCTGATGACGACCTTCCTGCCCGCAGACCTGGAAAGTTCGGGGTTTAGATCATAGTCTAGGTAGGTATGCGAAGGTCTTGATTGCAGCTGTTGGGTTTTGATATATTGCGGTGATGGCACATGGAAAGGAATAGGGTATATTTCTAATGTGCTCGAGCATATTGCGTGTATTTTTGTCGTGTGGGTTCAAATTTAGTATCTACGAGGCGTCGATGAATTGATTACAGTTGATGATAGTAATCCTTAGGTCATGTGTTGAGGATAGGACGATGTTTTCGTGGACAAAGGTCTACACGAAGTTTCACAAACGAAGTGAAAGCGCAGTGAGGCGAGGCCTTGTACAGGATGGGATTAGGAAGCGAAACATGTAGGATAACGAACAAACGAGAGGATCGAATAGATTATGGGATACATACTTCCGGGGCACTTCCTGCATTGCTGGAATTCCTCCATACGGTATCATCTGGCCTTCCATTTTGCTGTTGTTCCTTCCATGGATGTTCGTGGAAGGCGTGGCAACGAATGCCAGCTCACTGTATAGAACATGAAAGTCCTAGAGTGATATCTGGCAGTATCTGTAGGCTTCTTTTCAACCAGACATCCTATGTGTGTTGGAGGTGGTCCGCGCAGAGCTTTTAGGATTTGAGGTTATGAGTTGAGTGGAGTGGAAAATCATGGAGACTGTTTGGGTTTTTGGGTTTAAGACACCGCGGATGCAGCTTATTTGATTGAACAAGTGGTACATATATTCCAAACTTCGGCTTGATGGAAAGCTCTGAGGATTGAGGGAGTGATTAAATCAAATGCCTACCCGAAGGGGATGTCCTCGCGAGCTCCGGTTGTAAGACATTTCTTGTCAGCACTGAACACCGTCGAGCCACGGGTGCATCAAAGCGTCGGTTGCTGACGGACGGTCTCTGGGATCAGGCTGCATGAGATAACATACAAAGTCTTTGTCCTCGGGATGGATGATTTGAGGATTCGACTTGGCAAACAACTGCGTCTCCTCACCACATTGGTCTATGGCGTACTTGAGAACAGCCGCACCCTCACCGTCAAGAAGCTGGAAGAATTTCTTCGGAAAGGGTCCGAAGTACTTGTTCTGTAAGATTAGCACGGCCAAAGCAAAGAGTTCATCTTCGGGTTCCAGGCCGTGAGGGACGAAGAGATGTCGTCGAAGGAGGTAGCATATGGCCTTCATATAGCATTAGTAGATATGACCCATCGAGTCATGAATGCGAGACAATCAAACTTACAGTAGCACCAAGAGCCCAAATGTCTACCGCAACTGTCCATGGCACGTTGAGCATGACTTCAGGGGCACGATATATTGGAGCGCTTATGATGTGCTCCCCGTTATTCGTACTCACATCCTCGGAAACGGAGTCTCCGAAGTCACCAAGCTGGAAGGAATCGAACCGAACATTGAACTCATCATGGTTTACAAGGATATTATCCGTTTTGATGTCTGCATCTCACGAGCATGAGTACGAGGAGGACGGTGCCTCATAGTGGTAGCTCGGTACTAACCAGTGTGTGCGCATTTGTGGGCATGTAGAATGGCAAGACCATCGAGAGCGCTTTTCACGGCCCGCTTGATATCCCATCTGTCAAGTTTCTGCATAGCTAGTCGAGAATGTAGGAGAGAAAGACATGAAAGTGAGCCACAAGTTCTTGATTGTGGTGGATTTCGGCGTCTATCCTAGTGAGTGCCTGCGTAGCTGGACGAAAGTGTAGGAGAGAATGATACGGTATTCTCTTGGCAACTTTGATCGTCAATGTGCAAAAAAATCCAAAGCAACGGAAGTTTTGATACTGCTAGTAGAAATATGTTGGTTCATGATGCACCTTGCTTTAGTATGCGAAAGAGCTTTGCAACGGCGAAATACTTTTGGCTATTCTATATGGCTTTGATCTAGAAGTCTTGCGTTATCCATCGAATTTAAAAATGAAGAATACTGGATCAGCCAGACCAGACTATTGAAATTGAAGTCGGATTTGCAGATTTCGATGGGTTAAGCAGGCGTGAATAGGATGTGAAGTCGGCGAACGGTAGGTCACGTGCGACTATCCCGCAATAGGAAGTCGAATACATCCACCAAGATATTCCCCAGATACGTAACCGCCTTTCTTCAACTAGCACGACTCCTGCTGATACGGGCATTAAGGTATCCATGAGCACGCTACGAAGGAAGACTCGTGCAGCGAACGCAAGGATCTTGTCTTAGTAGCCACGAGGTAGCATGGGCTGCAGGACGCCGACAGCAAGGACCGTGGCAAAAAGCTTGCTGTGGGCCAATGACAGCCATGCATCAGCCGAGAAGAGGGGGAAAGATAACGCGAAAAGGCTACTACGGTACGATCGCAGCTCACCGGCCGTCCCAGTGGATTAGTTCCTACCCCTCTGCTCGTTATCTGGGCGATCAATGGGCTACTGCGTCTGCCATGGTACAAGCATACTCGAGACGTTAAGTACAGCCGACGTCGTCGATGGCATTCCAAAGCTGCCACTTATGGTCCCCTAGCTACAATACTTTCACTGAGGTATCCTTGATCCGGGACGATGTCTGAATCGCGTACCTATAGCACGTCAGGGCGGAAGAAGAGTGTGGCGGAGGAGCCGGTAACATCGGTCCTCGGGCCAGGCGAACTTCCAATCTACGAGCGCGAATTGAATGCCGATGAGGAGGTGCTCGCGGCGCTGGGATACAAGCCGGAATTCAGAAGGGAATTCAGTCTTTGGACAACATTCTGCGTCAGCTTCGCCGTGTTGGGACTGTTGCCGAGTTTCGCCAGCACTCTATACTATGTGAGGATCATCGGAGGATAATGGTCACAGCAAGGGCGCCTAACGTGGAAGACAGGGCATGGGATACGCAGGCACACCAGGAATGGTTTGGGGCTGGCTGATCGCCATGTTCTTCATCCAATGCGTTGCGTTGAGCATGGCTGAGCTGTGCTCGTCAATGCCTACAAGCGGAGGACTGTATTACGCTTCGGCGGTCCTCGCGCCCCCTGGATGGGGACCTCTAGCTGCTTGTGGGATACTCCAAACATAAAACACTCGCAAAGGGATCTTGCACTGATGAACAAGTAGGGTTGACTGGTTGGTCAAATTGGTTGGCCCAAGTGACAGGCGCACCATCTGTAGACTACGCCATGTCAGCAATGGTACTCGCAGGCGCCTCGATCACCCACCCCAACTACATCCCTACCAATTGGCAAACCTTCTTGCTGACGACCTTGATCATGCTTATCCATGGTTGCATTAGCAGCATGCCGACCAAATGGATCGCCAATTTCAACTCCGTTGGCTCGACATTCAATATCATCGCGTTATGTATCGTGCTCATCCTCATTCCGGCATCTACCAATAGACAGGATCAGATGGTCGATGGCCAGAATCTCCCCCGGTTTACATCGTCAAACGTCGTTTGGGGCAACTTCTATGCTGGAACTAATTTTCCAAACGGCGTCGCATTGCTCATGACATTTGTGGCAGTCATTTGGACCATGAGGTAAACACCCTAAACACCTATCTCAAACTTCCCCTCATTGACCCATCAATAGTGGCTACGATGCACCATTCCATCTGAGTGAAGAGTGCTCCAATGCAAACATCGCCGCGCCAAGGGCAATCGTCCTCACAAGTGGAGTGGGAGGATTGTTTGGCTGGTTTCTACAACTTGTGGTCGCCTATACTGTCATCGATATTGATAAAGTCATCAAGTCAGACCTAGGCCAGCCGTGGGCATCGTATCTCCTTCAAGTCCTTCCTCAGAAGACCGCTCTCGCAGCCCTTTCTCTCACAGTGATGGCTGCGTTCTCTATGGGCCAAGGATGCATGGTGAGATTGACTTTAGCCCCCTTCAAAAGAGTCAAGCCTAACGCTTTGCTGTAGGTCGCTGCCTCTCGGGTCACATTTGCATATGCTCGCGATGGCTGCTTCCCCTTTTCCTGGTGGATTCGAAGGGTCAACCCACACACCAAGACACCTGTCAATGCTGTCTGGTTCAACACAAGCCTTGGGATCTGCATGACTCTGCTGATATTCGGGGGTCAGCTCGCAGCTGGAGCCCTATTCTCGATTGCCGCGGTAGCAGCTTTCGTTGCCTTCACGATCCCAATCTTCATCCGGGTGTTCCTCGTGGGCAATAGATTTAGGCCTGGGCCTTGGAACTTGGGAAGGTATAGCATGCCCATCGGCAGTATGGCTTGCGCGTTTGTGTTGCTCATGGTACCTATCTTGATGTTGCCTAGCGTCACTGGCTCTAATCTCAGGTGAATAGTCCGGATGTTGATGTTCAAACAGACGTGCTGACCTAAACAGCCCGTCCAGCATGAATTGGACTTGTCTCGTGTACGGGGGACCTATGCTGATGGCGACCACTTGGTGGATCGTCGATGCTCGTAAATGGTTCAAGGGTCCCAAAGTGAGCTTCCATTCTCGTCATTTAGCAGAATCTAATCTAATGTACTTGCCAGGTCAACATCGAACATCAGATGCTGGGCCGAGAAGGCGGTGTGCTTGAGGGCAAGGGAGCGAGTGATAGTGGAGATTCCAGCTCTGGCAGCATCGGTCATCAAGACAGGCAAATGCACGATAAGAAGTCGGCCGACCTAGCTTGAGGGTTGGGTTTACGGAGATACAGTTTGGTGCTCTGTACTTGTTTCAGATATTTACATGTACCTTCGTCGCAACAATTAATGCCAATTCGTTCGAATGTAATAGTTGTTTTCATACGGAGTATGTAGCACATCTTTGCCAGCCTCTCCGGTCCGTTTCACCCCGGGCTTCAAACAGCGCTAGCCTATATCGGCCCAGTCAGTCCCCGCAATCCAAGTGCGGGGCGTTTTGGTGCCAAGCTTTTATATCTTGTTGAAGCTAAACGTCCAGATATTTCTTATATTTGAGTCAATTGACCACCCTCATCTAAGACAGGACTACAAATATAATTTTGTACCTATAACCTGCAGGTTTCGAACAGCCAAGTGTATTTATTCCGTCATCGTCGCCCCAGTAATTGCAACTGGCCTATCTACCCTAAATATGCGTCCTCGAAGATATCGAGAATGATCTTCTCCGCTTTGCTTTCGTCCTACGTTATCCTCATCTTCCCAGTCGTTTACTATCTACTCCCATATCTCCGTAACTATGCCATACGCGATATACCTGGCCCCAAATTCGCAGCTCTCTCCAATCTGTGGTTGCTGTACCAATGCAGAAGGGGCAGAAGATATCTGGCTGTCGATGATGCACATAAGAAGTATGGCACCTTGGTCAGAATTCAGCCGGACCATGTGAGTGTGGCGGATCCGGAAGCTATACCAGTCATCTACAGCTTGACTGGAGGCTGGTTGAAGAGGTGAGTACTAAGCTTAGAAAAGTTCGTCCTTGATGCTCTCTCCTATAATTTCCCACTGCGCCACGGCGAGCTAATCGTTATGTTCATCTAGTGACTACTACGATGCCTTCGTCTCAATCCAGCGTGGCCTCTTCAATACTCGTGACCGAGCCGAGCATACCCGAAAACGAAAGACAATCTCCCATACGTTCAGTACGAAAAGCATAGGACAGTTCGAGCAGTATATGACATACAATCTACAAGAACTGGTGAAACAGTGGGATCGTCTGGCCGAACATGCGGTGGAGAATGGGGATCAATGGGCGGATATGGACTGTCTGCATTGGTTCAACTATTTGGCTTTTGACATTATTGGGGATTTGGTATGCGCCACACAGACACAGCTACAGACCTTTCTCCCAAACCAAGTAATCGAGCTTACATTATCTTGTGCAGGCATTCGGTGCACCCTTTGGTATGCTCTCTAAAGGCAAAGGCATCGCCGAAGTGCAAAAGACTCCCAATGGCCCCGTGACCTTCGCCCCTGCCATTGAAGTGCTCAACCGTCGCGGTGAGGTATCTAGCACCATTGGCTGTCTCCCGATGATAAAGCCCTACGCCAAGTACCTTCCAGACCCTTTCTTCCGTAATGGCGTGCGTGCCGTCGAGAATCTCGCAGGTATTGCAGTCGCCCGAGTCAACGCCCGATTAGACGCTCCTGAATCCGAGAAGGGTGAGAGGAAAGATTTGCTCGCGAGACTTATGGAGGGAAAAGATGAACATGGGAATAAGCTGGGGAGAGAAGAGTTGACTGCGGAGGCTCTAACCCAATTGATTGCGGGGAGTGACACGACTAGTAATACCAGCTGTGCCCTACTTTATTGGTGCTTGAAGACGCCGGGAGTAGTGGATAAATTGCAGAGGGAACTAGATGCAGTGATACCAGAAGGGGTGGTGGTACCCAAGTACGAGACCGTAAAAGACTTACCATAGTAAGCATCCCCTACCCCATCTCCCCACACCAACCTCCCCACCACAACCCCCAGCATAATCCTCTCCACAACGCTAACCCCCCACCCCCCAGCCTCGCCAACGTCATCAAAGAAACCCTGCGCCACCACTCCACCTCCTCCCTCGGCCTCCCCCGCCTCGTCCCCCCGGGCCCCGGCATAACCCTCTCCACCCACCACTTCCCCCCCAACACCACCCTCTCCGTCCCCGCCTACACCATCCACCACCTCCCCTCCATCTGGGGCCCCGACGCCCACACCTTCAACCCCGACCGCTGGGACCCCGCTTCCCTCACCGAGCGCCAGAAACAAGCTTTCATCCCTTTCTCGTATGGGCCGCGCGCTTGTGTTGGGAGGAACGTTGCGGAGATGGAGTTGGTATTGATTGTGGCGACGGTTTTGAGAAGGTTTGGGTTTGTGTTGAGGGAGGGGGGGGAGTTGAGGACGAGAGAGGGGTTTTTGAGAAAGCCGGTTGGGTGTCGGGTTGGGGTGAGGAGGCGAGGGTGAATTGGTTGTGGGAAGCAAGATATCAAAATCTTATCGAGAACCGTCGCGTACGATCTAACGAATGGAAATATGAACACTTGGAAATCCGTCTCGAATACTCCGGCACTAATGTAGTAAAACCGGGCACTCACGATATTGGTCATAAACATATCCGCTGGTAACGATATCTATCAGTGTATTTGATTATATTTTGGGATTAGGTTATGATATTAGTCACAACGATATCCCCTTGTGCAAATGACCTATCGTTATAGCCCGGTTTGACTGTACTAAGCATGCACCAATCTAAGTACCCTGCCATATAACTCCCATGCCTAATCATCCCCCACACACCTTGCAATAGGTAGCGGCCTCCCCTCTCCCCTCATCCCTCATCCCATCGTCCATCGACTAAACAAATGATGAATTCGAATCCAGTTAAGCCTAGCGTACCCTAGGAAACGATGCAAATAAATAAATAAAAAAATATTCTCTACCCTCTTTGCCAATAAAGCCCCAGTCTATAATATAGTCCGCTACTTACCTTATAGAAGAAGAAAGTACGTTTTCGTCCCTATTCGTACTATTAATGATGATGCGAGGGGTTTGGCATATAAGATATGCCGTTTGGGTACTCGTGAGGATGATGGATGATTTGAGTTCTGTGGTATTTCTTTGTCGATGGTGGATTACAAGATGGATTGGCTAGGTATGTAAAGTTCATGGGTCATTCAACTTTTTCCGCTTTGGTACGTATGTTTCTTATACAGATTCCGTTACTTGTTATAAATCTCTTTCCCTTGAATGCTTGAGCTAATGCTTTATCCACGACACAATATCAAACTCCACAATTGATTCAGAAACATCACCACCTCCCCATCCCCAACCCTCCCCCCTCCCAATCCCACCTCTCATTCTCCCTTCCCCCCTCCCCCTTCCCCTCCCTCTCCCCCCGTCTCCGCTCCCGAATCAAACTCCCCTCCCTCCGCCCCATCCTTTTAAACTCTCCACCGGCGTTCGCTTTTTCAGCTTCTAGCGCTTTGACACGCTCGAGCACGAGGTGCAGATGCCGTTTTAGACGGTCGAAGCTGTGGCGGGATATGGTTGAGGAGGAGGGGGATGGGGAGCGGGGGCGGGATTGTTTTGTGGGGTGGGGAGACTTGGTGGGGTGGGGGGTGGGGCGGCGGATGTAGGTGTAGGGTGAGGGGGTGGGGGCGGGTGGGGCGGGGCGGGGTGTGGGTTGTTGGGGTGGTGGTGGTGGTGGTGGTGACTGCGGCGCTGGGATGGGTTTTGCTGGTTGTGGGGGTAGGTTGGCTGGGTTTTGAGGTGGTGGTGGCTGAGTTGGTGGTTCTGGTTTTTGTGGTGGGGGTGCGGGTGCGGGTTTTGGTTTTGGTTTTGGTTTTGGTTTCTGTTCTGCAGGCTGGGGTTCGGGTTTGAATGCTCTTCCTTCTTCTTGTCTTGACGCCTGCTCGCCTGCGATGAAGCCTTCGAGGAAAGCTGCTTCGGGCGTTCGAGGCGGTTTCATGGCGCCAAGGCGTGCGTGAGGTGGGATGGGCGAGCGGTCGGGTTTGGGAGAGGCGATGTAGGTGAGTTGGGGGGAGATTTCGATGATGGCTGGTTGGAGTCTTGGTGATTTTGAGGGGGTCCTTTGGGATATGAGGCCGGTTCTTCGAGGTCGCTTCTGCGGTTGGGGGTCGGGGATTATGTAGGGGATGCACATGTTTGATTCTGATGTGACTGGGGGTTGGGATGGGGATAGTAGAGAAGCCTTGGTCAAACAGTTGGCGGCAGGCGAGGACCGGATCTTGTAATAGAGATAAATAGCAATGAGAAATAAGTGTATAGAGTGTTGCTTTGGTTTGTGGAATAACGACGCAATGATGAGAGCAACAGCGAGAAGAATACTATGAGTGAACGAACACTTGACCATCAGGCAGACGGTCATGATTATATGTCACACTCAGTGTGCACCAGCACCTGTTCTGAAAACGTACAAAGGGAACAATGTGCGCCATACCTGTGCATCATGTCTCACTCGAACAAAAGGACTGCAGTAACATAGCAAACAGGCCATACACCATACTGAGACTGTGGCTGGACTGACAAAGTTTACCCACCCAACTCCTGTACACAAGAACACATATGAATAATGTGCATAATATGAAAGTCGATATTGGGACGAGTATATGAGATTGGAAGGGCTTATGAATAGTGGTGTGGCATCGTGGTGGTGATCAGGTACCGTGACATGCGCGCGTGCCGCATGTCTCACTTGACCAAACTAGGCGCAACGGTCGCTCAGACTACTGCGGGAGACCATCAATCTGATTCATGAACAAAGCGGATGATCGTGGGTACCTGCAGATGATTCAGATCCCGGAGGCGGTAGACGATTGTAGAGGATAATAAGACAAGGGCTTGTTCTGTACAGTGTGTACATGCGTATGGTATGGCCACTAGTGCTGCCCTGAGTCGGACTAGATCCAAGGTGTTGACGTGCATAACATCGTGTATAACCTCAACGAAGTTGGGTGATTGTACCTGGCATGGTGGACTAGGTAGAGAGAAGAAGATACATACCTAAGCGGACGTTGGCGCCACAATCGTATACGGTGATGCCGTAGTAGGTATACCTTCAAATTCAAGCCGGCTATCGGATCGTCATAGTGTTCATATATCATAAGGGCTGCACAGGAGGCGTCTTGCAGGAGCCCAGCGCGTCTGCATCAGCATAGTTGGGACATCAGTGGCTAAAGTATGTTCTATGACTTCTATGGTCACATTCGAAGAGAAAGAGGACATCCGAGGATCTGCCGGGTCACGTGGTTTGATGTCATGGATTCTTGGCGTTCTTGGCAAGCCGATGCTTGTATCGACGACGTCTTGTTCATTAACTTCATAACTCAGAGCTGGCCTTTGGGAAACGTCGCTGTGGAAGAGAATCTCGATCTGGTGGTGGAAGCCGACTAAGAAGACCTCTCGTAGTCTAAGAGCGTTACCATGTTGGTTCTCCCAGACAGCGCTGTTGGGGGTTCAAGACCTCAGGTGTGGTTTCATCAAGTTTGACACAATTAGCCGGTCGAACCATCTAGCAGTTGACGAAGATGCAGATCCAGCCTCGAACCTTCTGATTCGTTCAACGATACATTGAATGACCAATTCGATTCGCGGCGTTGTTGCAGTATTCTACACTGTGCAGCAAAAGGGCGCTACGGCACATAGCCCGGACGTTCTGATCGGTCGATTGCCTGGCACCATGCAGTCCATACATACTTCTTTGCAAGGTGGAACAAATATCAATCAAGCTGCAGGAGCTGAGCCCCCGGGGCCTCGAGTTTCTTTCAGATTCTTTTCAGAACGTCCGTTTCCTTTTCCATCTCATTCCACAATATCGTTATAGTGGTAATATCTGCTCGGTATCTTCATTGTTCTCGTAGACAACGTTAGCGCGATGCCATACATTCAGTTAAGATTGACTACGATGCATCTTCTCTTCCTCCTCGGCCCGGTTTCCGCGGCTTTCTTTCAGCCTTGCTACTACCCAGACGGTACCGTAGCCCCACAATTCACCGCTTGCAACACGATAGCCAATGCAACAACCTGTTGTTCAGAAGGCGAGGCCTGCCTCAGCTCAGGTCTCTGCTACACGATCTACGACATGTCAATCAACACAGGCACCTGTACAGACCAATCGTGGCAATCGCCCGCGTGCTTTCAGAAATGCCCAAAAGGTACAGTCCACGCTCCCTATCCGATCCTACACACCTTTTCCCCATATCTCCGTAAAGTAATCGGAGTGAAGTGAACATTGTTGATACCTTGTGTATAGCCTTCGTCCAAGCCGAGGTCAATAGCCTCTATCGCTGCTCAAGCAGTCAATGGTGCTGTTCCGCCGGTAGCAACACAACATCCTGTTGCAATGAACCGAATGTAACCTTATTCGGCAGCACGTTGTCTACCATCTACAACGGCTCGGCGTTCTCGCCTGACTACACTCTGATTGCTGTTGACACGCTCAATTCGATGGAGCCTGCTACGTCTGCACGTTGCGACAGTTTAATGTGGGCGGCGAAGATGAGGGTAGGGCTGGGTGTGGGGTTGGGGGTGGGGTTGGGGGTGAGCGTGCCGCTTCTGGCTGCGTTGGGAGGGTTGTTCATACTGTTGAAGAGGGAGCGGAGACGTAGTAGGAAGTCCAGAGAGCGGGCTGATGGGGCGTTACCCGGTGGCGGTGTTAAAGGGGTCGTTGGTGGGTCGACCGGGTATGACGAAGTTGCCTCTTGGCATGAAATGACAGGAGGCGACAGTATCAACGAGATGGTGGGAACGGAAGAGAGGAGGGAATTAGGTGTGGATTGAGTGTCTACGATGGCGAAGGGAAATGGGTGAAATAGGTACGGTTGGGAAAGGTAACCACTTGATCCGATATACGTACAGCTCTGTTGCTTGGCTGATTCATGTGCAGCTATCTCTCCACGACCGTCTATAGGCATCATTGGGACTGTGGAATTCTCGGTTACGACTATACTATAGGTACGTGCTTGATCTTCATGGGTGTATCGATGGGATTCTGGTTATGTGACGAGGACGGGAAGATGGGAGGATACTGTGCTGATAGTGCGAGCGAGTTGGCATTCGTGGGTTTTCGAGGGGGTTTGTATTTGCTGAGTTGGAGTCTTTGAATGTTGGGTTCATCGTGCACCTCGTTCTCGTCGTGTCCCCTTCTTCCCCTTCTTCCCCTTCTTCCTCTTCCTCCCCTTCTTCTCTATCTTCCTCTTCCCCCTCCCATTTCCACCCCCACTCAGATCACCACATATATACCTATACTCGTTCCATCAACATTGAGCCTTATCTCCCCTCCAATAGCACACGCTTTTTAGATACATACTTACGGCTCCTCTATCGTTCTTACTTCTGGGAGCACTAGCATCGGAAACAGGTGGGGAGAGGACTGGATTGTGGGTGTTCGATCTATCTAGTGTAAGTCTTGAGTGAGGGGTGACGTTCTTGGTATAGTAGTAGAACGGGTCTTGCACTATTCTTTTATAGGAATACCAACGGCCGGTACTACATCCCACACGCATCCGTCCCCCCCCCAAGAAACCCCATCCCTTCCCTCTCAAGCCTATCCTCACACTTCGCGTACGCAACATTTCATGTACTGAACTACTCTACCATATAACTAACGCTCTTCCCAATTGTACAACAGAGCCATTTACTTCAACCCCTTCATCTTATCAGATCATGCAATACCTGATGATATTCCACTTTCCACGTTATAATCCAGCCATGTTGATTCTATTCCATCCGCTGATATTTACAACGTATTGGCATATTCTCTTTTGCTTACATCTTTCTTCAGAAGCTGACTCTCTAGAGTATGCTATACGATATAGAGGTCCACGGATCGCCACACGTGTTTGTTATCTATAACTTCCGTGATCAAGTCCCTCCTTACTCCATCTTCTTCATAGATGGTTGTATTGATGGTAATACTCTCCTCTAGACCCTCCCCCTCACATTCCCATCCTTCTTCAATCCGTACTTCACGCAAATTCACTCTGGAATAGCACTTCAGAATGTCACCCAAGATGGCCCGAACTTCCCTCATATCTTGTTGGTTTTGATTTCCTCACGAGCGGGTCTTGGAGATGGGTTGGTATGGATACGTACTGCTTGGTCTAGGTATGTTGTATATGGATTGGTTTTGGGATTGAGGTAGGGTTGGGTTGGTATAACGTTCAATACGTTGCTTTGAGATCGACACATATACACCACAACATACAACAATATCTCCATCCTATTCCACCCCATCTTCTCGTCTAATCACCCCCATTCACCCCTACCCCATCTACTCACCCCACCCCTACCAACCAAACTCCAACCACCCCTATCAACCAACCAAACTCCAACCTCCAAACTCCAAACTCCACCATCAAACTCCATCTCCGATCCACCAAAACCCCCATCCAATCCGATAGAACTCCAACGCACTCGACTCCCAAAACACGTCCTTCACGTCGATATGATAGCCGATGCCGTAACAGTATTTGTAAAAGCTATATCAGCGAAGATAAAGGAGGAAAGGAGGATGTATGGGCGAAGATAGGTAGATGCTGCGGTTTGATGAAGGGGTTGGGGGTTGGAGATTGGGTTTTGGTGTGGGTTTTGGTGTGGGTTTTGGTGGGGTTGTTTGGGGGTATTGGGGAGGGGGATTGGGGGTTTGGGGGATTGGAGGGGGAGAGGGGTGGTTGGAGAGGGGGATTTTGTAGGGAGGGGATTTTGGAGGGGATTCTTTTTATAGAGAGGGAGGGGTGTAATAGAGTGGTGATGGGGAAGCGCAAAATGGGGCTGTAGCAGAGGAAATTTGGGGTGAAAGTCTTTGATGAATGTAAGGGGGTTTGGTAGATGGGGATTTTTGGGGTGAAAAGTGATAGTGTCAGATAGTCTTAAAGATGTTATAAAAGGTACGCGAGATAGATCGTATAAAGATATGTAGATATGGCAAGATATATAACATAAGGAACGAACTAAGCTATTTTCCTATACCTCAGCTCATTCGAGAAAAACCCAGCGGGCTTCACTCGAGCTATGTAAAATCCAGATCCTATGCTGTGTAGATTACATCGGCGTAGCGGTCAAGTCGTCAGGGAGTCGGAAATCCGGCGGTAAGACATACTGTCCTTGGCAATGACCAGGAGTCCTACAATCTGGGAGGTTGCAGCGTCCATATAAGCGGCAATAGCAGTCATCGGCGCGCGGGCATGCCATGTTATCTAGCCAGTCTAGGCCAACACCTTCCTGTACACCCGGCGACGAATCCTGTTCTGGCTGCAGGAAAAGAATATGCCACAGATACGACAAGATTCGGCCCGCGACGCGATCATCACTCGGTGCAACATTACCCATCCGCACCTGCTCCTCCGCACGACCGTCACTACTACCATCCAGCAGCCATTGCCGCAAAGCAACATACTCGTCCCTCGAATGCCGCCACACCCTTTCGCGCGCAACGACAAACTGCGCACAACACTGCGCGCGCACAGCATCAGTACGCCCCAGCACCCTCTCGCCCCCAAACAAAACCGCCAGCGCACCCGGCAGCGCCGCATCAGAAACAGCGCGCGCGTTCCACGGCTCCAACATCGCGCTCAGCGAAACCTCCAAACTGCCCTGCGGCGGCGCGTAAGAGCGCTCACACATGCTAGCGCTCCAGTCACAGCGCAAATTGTGATACCCCGACGGTGCGAGCGCCGCTGACACGTTGAGCGCGGCGAGCAAGGCCGCGTTATCGTAGTCGGGGGCGTCGTTGTGCCAGGCCTTGCGCGAGCCGTGGATGAATACTGCGCCGGCGGTTGGGATGTCGGCGTAGTTGTCGATTAGGAATGTTAGGTAGGCCATGGCTTCGTGGCCGCGGTTCACGGGGACTTGTAGGGTTGTAGGGGGTGGGAAGGGGGGGGCGTCGACGGTGTAGATGCATAGGTGATAGAGATTTGTTAGTTGGTCGAGCCATTTGGGGTCGCCGTCGGCTGCGACGCGCGATACGACGAGTGCGGGCTTCGAAGTGTTTGCTAGTCCGGGACAGGTGCCGCGAGATTTGGGCAGGGTGTTAGAGGTGGTTTTGTAGCGAACCGTAGTCCATGCGAAGGTTTTGTTATTGGATTGGTGACGATTGAGGTATATGATCAGAGACAATGCGGTGCCGAAGAAGACGAGGTTCGCGAAATATCTCCGGGTTTTCCGTCTCATTTTGAGACTGTTGTCCCATGGTGATGCTGATTGTATTGTTGACAACGCCTGTAGTGGTTTTTTAATATGGTGATTTTCGGCAAATGCACAGCAAATACTTGAAGAGTTCCATTGGCTCCCGTCGCCAAGCAATTTTGTCGCTTGTACTGAGTAGGATGTTATTGTGAGAAGAGGCGTACAAGACTAGAAGTCCAATCCACGATTGTAGAAGCCATGATCGCTTGTCAATGACCAACAATGTTCTTCGAGATCTATAGAGATGGACCCTTCTCATTTCCATACACGCTTATAGCGATGGTGCGAAATACCAACCCCACTCTCAGCATACAAGCCACAATCAACCCACGTGTCCTCCTATGTACATACACAGTAACAAAATACCATACATCCCTTTCTCCATCCATCATATGGAAAACCTCCCACCACTACCTCATAGTTCTCAGGAAATTATTCTCCTTAATCCCCTTCCTCCTCGCTTTCCTCATAGCCGCGTTCAGATCCTCTCTCGCCCCTTGTGCATTCATACCCTCTTCCAAGCCCATACCGGCTGGCAAGTCGATCGATTGTTGCTCAAGCGGGATTTTGACAACGTGTTGTGTGGCGTAGCCGCCGGTGGAGAGGGCTCGTGCAGCTTTGGAGGCGAGACGGCGTTGCTTTTTCGACTTGGCTGTGAGAAGAGAAGGTTAGTGTATGGTAACAAGAGGGGTGCTATGTCCGGCCCGAATGGCGAAGAGGGAGCGTAGGATTGCGAAGGCTGCGATACTGATTGTGCAAGCCAAGCTGTGCGCGCCGAGTCCTATCCTCTTAATTCGACGACGTAAAAAGGTGGCACCTACCAAAAGCATCCCCCGTCTCTCCCTCCCCCTCTGCACCCTTCGCCGTTTTCTCCAAAAGTCCCCAAAGCCAGCTCGGATACTCATCGTCTTCCTTCGCCGTCGGCGGCTCCTGTCCCTTCGTAAACCCCAACCCCTTCAAAGGCGTTCCAGCAGGAACACTACTCTTGACCACCGGTGCATGTGACTTTGGCGATGATTTTGGAGGTATTGTGGGTGTTTTTGCGGGCGAGGGGGTGAATGGCGTGGAGAAGGGTTGGGCAGCGGAGGTTGAAGTCGCGGGTGGAGGATTCGAGGGATTGAGGCGAGCGGAGGTGGTAGAAAGATTGCGTAAGTTTGAGGAGCGTGGAATTGAGCGGAGATACAGACGATGGGTGCAGCGTTGGCAGATCATTGTTGCTGTGGAGGCATGATGATTGCTCGGATGAGGAGTAGGAAGTGTTGCTGCCATTTTCGGCTAGCTGCAGCGCTGAGTCACGTGATCTGGTCGACAGCTCAATCCACACAAGTATAAAACCTAGCCTACTTGTCACCTAACGCCCTCAGAGCATTTTTCCCTATGAGCAGTCATCAACATATGCTGCCTATTTTGTCGTTGTTATCTGAACAAGCCTCCCATTATGCACCCATCTCCAATGACGGATACAGAGGCGACGTAACCAAAGGAACGAACGGTAGACGTTAGGCCAGATGCTTGGCAGCTAGAACGTACCGAAGACAATTTCAGAACAATAAATGAGATGCATAACCTCATTGTATATACACATCACTTCGATCGAGATCTACCACCGAACACATTGTCAACGCCACAGACAAAGGAGAGATGTCTATCTAAACAGTGTACAAATAACCCCAAGTGGCAAGTCTATACAAGTCACAACAATCTCCCTTCCACCCCCTTCACCCTGCAGGCTTTCTCGCCCACCCATTCAAACATCTCCATCCAGCGCCCGTTGTCTTTCCCTCCTCCATCACAGCAGCCACCCCCTCGAGCATATGACTCTCATCCTTCCCCATCTCCGTCTGTAACCTCACCATCCATTGCTCCCACGCCCAACTACCGACCAATCCCGACATCGTCGCCGCATCAGCAGTACTTCCCACGGGTCCCTGTACAGCTTCTAGCTTCTCGTTCTCAAACGTTGCTATATCCGGCGGTGGCGTCTCAGGTAGTACTTGCGGGTTTTTGGTGGCAGTCCCCATCGGCAAGAAAGTCCATGCGCGCTTAATATCATCAAAGCCCGCGCGGCGTACACGACCGAGCCAGCTTTTCGTAGGTAAAGGATCGTAGCCGCGGGTTTTGAGATTGAAGCCGAATTCGACCGACACGGCTGTGCCGCGGGTGCCGGCGTTGACAATATCGGAGTCCATCATGAACCACTCTAGATACCCACCTGGCTTGAGACAGCGCAAGCATTCTAGCAAGCATAGATCGTATTCGTCTGCCGTCTGGCCGAGCGGTCTCTCGGTTTTCAAGAATGTGAAGAGTGAGCGCGCAGAGATTGCGTTGAAATAGTTGTCAGGGTATGGTAATTGCCAGAGGTCTGTCACTGCTACTCGACGATGATTCCGCGGACCGCGGACACCGGCATCGACCAGGTTTTGTTCCACCGAAGCCGTGTAAATTCTAACGTATTGGAATTCACGCGCGGCATGCCAGGCCCAGTCACCGTTGGGTTGGCCACCAAGATCTAAGACGCGTGATGAGTGCTTCAATGTGCCGTTCTCGACGTCGCAAGGAGCCTGAGAATTGGTAAGTGCTTTCCCGGCTGGGCTGGTTAGCAATCTGCCTCCGCTGAGGTACATGGCCGCTTCGACAACCCATGTCCTCGCATTGACCTGTTCAAGAGCTTGACGTTCTTTGTCGACTCTTGCGATGACTTTCTGCTCTGCTGTCTCTTCGGGCTCCTCTTTACCAGGCATCATTGAAATTGGTCTTTTTGGATCTGGACGCTCGACATGAGTGATTTTGAAGCTACCTTGGAGGGCTTCGAGGTGCTCATGTGGCAGGCTGATGCGACTGGTCTGGACCGAGCCAGACCTGGTATGGCGGTGTCTGAAGGCATCGATGCGCTTTTGCTGTGCTTGAATATGCTGGAAAGCGTGATAGTAAATTGACTCTCCTTCACTGGGTTTCTTGGCACTAGTGAACGCCAGTTTCGCAACTTCGCCTTCGAGAAAGCGCACTGCTTTATGGATTGGAGAACCTAATGAGTCGCCCCGCATATGACTACTAGCTCGCCTGAGATTGACGTTCCCGAGCCCTACTTCGCTAGCTGGGTAAGTGTCTCTGAGGGATGCCATATATGAAGTTTGAGCAGCTAGCCATATGCTGGTTCTGTCGAGACTCTGTTCGGCAGTCTCTTGGATTGCTTGCTCGTATCCTTGATCATGATCCTGCGAGTGCGGCGATTCCGGACAAGGGAGCTCATGGATTGGCGCCTCATCCACGGGAAGGGCAGGCATCTGGCGAGCTGTGGGTGGCCCATCGGTATCGGTGTCGTTAATCTCGATTACTTGCGGTACTGTTGTGGATGTATTCTGGTTCCAAGGGCAATTGTAGAATTGCTCGGCAGTGGTAGACGATGGTGGGACCTGTTCAGACATTGCAACAGGCACGGCGAAAGACCAAGTATACCTTGCGTTAGATCCCAATGAAGCAAAGAAGCCACCCGGGGACGGTATACTCAATCCTGATATGCTGTATTCGGATGTTTGTGACAAGGGTGTTATATCGGCGCTCGACGGTCGGCACGGGCGAGACAATGTCAAAGCCATATCAACTTCCTCCATTTCCCCCTCCGAGTCTGTCGGTGATGCGAACTCCTGAGCCGGCGTATCGAGTGAAAGAAGTCTCAGAGTATCCAGAGCGGCTGGAGGCAATTGGACGCCGACTTCTGAGTACCCGTCTTCTGAGCCCAAGATTAGACTGTCGGAGAGGTCTCGGTCCACGTCCACTCCAAAATCGTGGACACTAATGCCTTCTTCAGGGCTGAAGCCTGTTTCATTGTGCCATCCGGTCCCATCATCGATCCGTATCTTAAGTTCCGGCCTCGGAATTTGGTTCCGCTGCCCTGAGCCAGCGTCTCCCCATATTTCTACACTCCTAGAATGTGCTTGAAGCTCAGGCGTCACAGGAGCACTTGCTCCGGCAAAAGGTTCCGAATTGAGACTTCCATCTAACGACGGCGGGTGGCTCACGGATGGCAGGTCGTGGCCCAGCATGGAGAGTACTGCTGGCGAAATTGGGATCTTTGGTGGTCGTGGTGGCGATGTGGTTTGGACTTTCTGAATTGTTGGCCAGTAGCTAGGCGACGGTATTATCAGCGAAGGACATCGCTGTGGCTTCATCTTCGACGGAGGAGCATCGTTCGAGTCCATCGATCCGGTGCTTATCGAAGTCATTACCGAGGGAGATATGTCCGAATCATCATCAGATACATCGTACATCTCGTCGAAGTCTTCTGATCGGTGACTGCTCTTATAGTATGAGGAGATCGACGAGGTCAACGACGGCACTGGTGACGTTGATGTTGATCGTGCAGGGCGTAAATATTGGTTCCTTCCACGACCATCGTCTCTTTCATGCCCACTGCACTCTTCCTTCTCGCTATTTTCATCTTCCATAATAGTATTAAGTGGATGCTTCCGGGCCAGCCGGGCTGGCGATTCATAAACTGTAGACGGCAAAAGAAATTCGTCCATAATGCTGGCAGAGTCTGGATATGTTAGATCAATTGGCACTTCAAGAGTGAAAACAATATTAGTAGGCAGTATATTCAAATGGTGTCCGATCAACGGCTCTATGAAATGGGTACTCGGTCTACGACGTACACCAACAGAAAGATGACACTGTGAGAAGCAGAAATGGGATCTAAAAGAAGTTGCATATCAAACAAGAGATAGAAGGTCGCGACCACCTTGAATATATTAATATCCCACCTGCTGCGGGCAGGCGGTTACAGATACAGATCTGACGGCTTCGTACATACCAAGGGTGGAGAGAGCACCCGAGCCAAGCAGAAAGGGACAAAGCCAATCATGAGTATGGGAGCAATTGGTGTAAGCACAGTTGGAATGGGTGATTGGGTGAGCGTGCATGACCGTAAGCGCCCACTTTTCTATCTTGGGATCGCTAACCCAACGAGACCTCATCTTTCCTGTTGTAGTACGTACGCTTACCACTGATGGTCTGCGACGGATATGTATTGCATACGGTACTCAGACTCTAAAGTAGATTAAGTAAGGTACTATGATGGATGATGTTGATGAAGATAAAGATGAAAGAAGAGCATGTGAGAAGTCGAAGTTGGTTTATATCGACACTAATCTCGTTTGATCCTAGCGGTCTGGATGCGAAGACAAGATCTTTCCAGCAACGTCGTTCTCTGCAACACTTCAATTACCGGAGCAGTATACGACGCAAGCTCATTCCTTGATTGATCTACCGTCGATTGACATGTCACAAATGCCGTGAGGTCGAATTGCGCTGTGTGGAGTACTCCGAGCTTCATCTAGAGCTTCTGCAGGATTAGCCGCCATGTCCCCACCAGCTGTCATCGCGCCCTCAATATTGTCTGCGGATTTCGGAGCCTTAGGCGCTGCATGTTCTGATACCATTGCGCAAGGGGCAACATGGCTTCACATCGATATAGCAAGTTTTGCCGCTCAACGTGTGGCTATGCAAGTCACCCTGCAGTAGGGGCTAACCTCCGTATGCCAGATGGACGGCCATTTTGTCCCCAATATGACTTTTGGAGCGCCTGTTGTGACTAAGATACGGCCTCACGTCCAACGGCCTAAGATTGCTAAAGGAAGGGGAACATTTGACTGCCATATGATGATCGCCGAGGTAGGCATGTGTACGCTGCTCCCCTTCACCCCGATCAAGCCTGAAGACATTGTTCGCTAACCTCTTCGGTCGCCCTAGCCTAAGAAATGGGTAAAAGAGTTCCAAAAGGCTGGATGTGACCTATATTGCTTTCACTACGAAGCCGCAATCACATCGACAGCCGCCGAAAATCCAGCAGACCATACCGAGGCTAAGACTAGCCCAAAAGAGATGATCCAATACGTGCATGAAAACGGCATGCTAGCGGGCATAGCCATCAAGCCGGATACATCGGTGGACGTGCTATGGGAAATTCTTGACAACCAAAAGAAGGAAGAAGTTCCTGATGTGAGGACGTAGACGCTCAGCCTACAGGCCCGCTGCTGACGCTGGCTTCAGATGGTTCTAGTCATGACGGTCCACCCAGGGTTTGGCGGTCAGAAATTCATGGCTTCGGAACTACCGAAAGTGAAGGCGCTACGAGAACGATATCCAGAACTCTATATTGAAGTTGATGGTGGACTGAGTGAAGGGACAATAGACCAAGCTGCGGAAGCTGGGGCGAACGTGATAGTAGCAGGCTCTGCAGTGTTCGGCGCGAAGGATCCAGCAGGCGTTATCAAGATATTACAAGACTCTGTCGAGAAGAGACGACAGTCAAATTTATGACGAGTAGGGCCATGACTGATATATCATTGCCGCATGAATTTCTGGTACAAGATCAGAAGTGCAGCAAACGAAACCCACATGATCATGGGTAACGAGGTCAGGAAGCGACATACTCCCGTGACTCCCAATATTCTACGCTCGGTGTACCTTCCATACCTTAGACTCGTGAAAGTACGGTATTCAATAGGCTTTTCAAAGAACATTCCGTATTGGATCCTTCCCATCAAGCAACTGTAGACGATGATTATTTGATCCACCCTCGAGTTAACAAGATCGTTTGTAGAGTGAGGCAAATGTACCTTAGTATCCACCCCGAGCTGTCGAAGGCGAAGACGTGAAACAAGAGGAACGCTTCACACTCAGCCCTGCGGCGCACCGACTTACTGATCTCCCCCAACCTCCATCGAAGCAACCCTTTACCATGACATCTCTTTACCAATGAATCAATGGTCCGTGAGAGTCCCTTTCGTGATTGTTGATTGCGCAACATGCCTTCAAGTGCACCCACTGCTCAACAAGAGACTGCAGAGAAAGTCTACGACGAGGTATCACCATTGAGTTCAGATGTAGAATCGGACTTCGAGGATGATCCGCTCGTTCAGCCTGCTCGTAATTCGACAGAATTAGCTCAGCTTGATCGTGAGCTGCTGGACGAGGAGGACGAACGGGAAAAGCTATTGATAGTGGGGAGCACTAGGGATAAACCGCGAGGCTTCTTCAACGATAGACGCAATGACGGGCAGTCCAAAGGATCGGGTGGCAAGACTGGCAAGAGAATAGCACACAGGTCTTGGAAGAGAAGAAGAAAAGCGAAGGGCAGCAGTCATGACGGCGACCTCATGTACGAGATGGAAGAAGGTGGTCCCAAGAGCGAGATTAGCTCACAGGCGTCATCGAGTTCAGTTGAGTTATATAAGATGGACACCGTACAGTCATCAACGAGCAAGGTGAGTCCAGCAAAGCCTTCGAAGTGTGGAGTGAGCTCATCAGCCTGTGTTGCTATAACAGCGACGGAAGCTTGCCTTTTGGCATATACTCGCCATATCAATTGCTACCCTTTTCGCTTTGCTCACGTTTGGAGCTTACAAAGTCTCTCGATCTACGAAGATTTCCCCAACGGCCGCGCTTCTTTCTAATGGAACCGCCCTCTTTGCACCAACGACTATCCTAATATCACTTGATGGCTTTCGAGCAGACTTTCTGCAGCGAGGTATCACCCCCACCTTGCGCCAATTCATTGCCGAAGGCGTCTCGCCGAAACATATGTACCCCAGCTTCCCCAGCGTGACGTTCCCAAACCACTATACTCTGGTGACGGGCTTATACCCGGAGAGCCATGGTATCGTAGGCAACATATTTTGGGCCCCTGACTTGAACGAAGAATTTCGCACGAAGAAAGCTAGCATGGAAAGGAAATGGTGGACTGGCGCTGAACCAATTTGGGCCACGGCTGAGAAACAAAATGTCAAGACTGCTATTCACATGTGGCCTGGATCTGAAGCTGGGACTGATTTTTCAGCTACATTCGTGGATAAGTTCAACATGTCTGAGGTGCTGCCGCGAAAAACGGAACGCATTCTCGAGCTGCTTGATCTCCCGGGTCACGAAGCCGGTTTGGCATCCAGTCAACGACCGCAGCTCATTGCAGCCTATGTCCCCGTGGTCGACTCTGATGGACATAGCTATGGTCCAAACAGCACTGAAATATGGATCACCATATCTGATGTTGACACTATGCTTCACCACCTATTCAAGGGTCTCGATGAGCGTAATCTCACGGAAATAGTGAATGTGGTGGTGGTAAGCGACCACGGTATGGCCACGACCTCAACAGACCGCTGTATCCAACTAGACGATCTTATTGACCTCGACCTTGTGGAGCATATCGATGGCTGGCCACTCTATGGTCTACGTCCTAAAAATCCGATCGATATTCGCGGTCTTTACGATAGACTACTTGTCGAATCCCAGAGTAGCGGCAACTTTGACGTCTACCTCAGAGATGAAAATATGCCCGTGAGGTATCACTTCTCGAACAATGAAAGAATTGCTCCTCTGTGGGTCGTGCCAAAGACCGGGTACGCCATAGTACACAAAGAGGACTTTGACGTGAAAGCAGCGAAAGCCACAGGCGAAACCTATCACCCCAAGGGCCTCCATGGGTACGATCATGAACATCCGCTAATGCGAGCGATCTTCCTCGCTCGAGGTCCCGCATTTCCTCATAAGCCTAATAGTAGGCTTGAAGTGTTTCGTAAGTCCTACATCACTCCGCTCTTGAAGTCGACTAACATCATCGAAGAAAACATCGAAGTGTACAACATCATCTGCGACTCCATCGGCATCGAGCCCAAAGCCAACAATGGAACCTTGCGCTTGCCACTGAAACCAATCGGCCTGCACACTGACATTCCTAGCTCTACAAACGACAGCCCGATTGATTTTTCTCCTGACGAAGTCCTACCCCCAGAAACGCCTGCATCAAGCGGCATACCAGAAAGCGCCCTCACCGTAACCGAAGTCGCTAACGCCACGGAAACACCAAAAGAAACAAAAGTAGACATGAACAAATTCTGGGCCTACGTCAAAGCTAAAATGGCCGCTGCTCAGGAATGGGCCAAGAAGGTGATTGCAAGTATGAAACAAAACAATAAGGATCCTGGAGAAGATAGTGCGTCGTTTCACCAAGGAAATCAATAGACCTGCGTAAACTATGTTCCCTTGGCGTATTGGATGGGACCTTGACACCTGTGTTGGGTACTCGGGTTGGATATTGGGCGGTTGATACCCCATTGACGTTTGCTCTCTCACCTCGTTATATGCACAAAAAACTCTTCCTCATAGTGTTCAACAGTGGTCTATATAACGATACTCTCTGTCGGCCAGTTTCTACAAGGTGGCATGACATGAGAACCTTCAGATGAGGATATGGGCCGGAGGTTGTGAGGGAGCCGGTATCGTATCCATATTATGGTTTAGATGCAACTCCACATCCTGTGCGTAGAACTTCATACTATCGTGTACATTAACACGTATGCCCCAATGATCTCCATAAAGGATGGCGGAGAGTATTGGAATTTCACAACAACCTTGACTTATTCTAAGTGACTAGGATACTGCTGTTAGATAATTACACCATCGATGCTTTACTTATGTTGACACTGTCGGTAGCCATTCCAGTACTCAAGGCCCTAGCGGAGACAGAGTCTTTGCTTCTTAGTTGGTGTGATGTTAGGCTGTTGTGGTCTGTTAGGGTTGAGGATGTTATTGGTGGTGGTTGGGGTAGGATGCGTTACAGAATCGATCCTCTCTTCAACTAGATTGAAAGACACGAAAAAGTTGCGGTTGATTTCCCAGCAGCAGATTATGGCTGTTAGCTCACGTTCGCTTATCATGCAAATTATGATTGTCGACAAGTTTTTCTTACTATCCTTCCCTGGTCTATCTCTACTGGCATATGTTGTAGGATGAGGGTTATCCCGATGAAATCACATGCCGAATACTGGGACCCAAATTGAACAAAGCTCATACAATCGTCACGAATCCCACTCCCTGCCTGGCTTGCCGGACAGCAGCTTTCAAATCTTGCTCCTCGACATCGGTCCACTTGACACTCAATTCAGCCCACTTCTTCGTCTCATACTCCCGCTTATATGTCCGCTTCATCTCCTGCAAGCGGCCCAGCTCGCGGGGATCACCCGTGCCGCTGCACACAATGAACAGCGTACACGGTGGTAAGAAGTCGTGGATGGCTTTGATGTGCTGGACTGTCTGCGCGACCACTGCAGGAAGGGCTGTAGATGAAGTCTCTTGATACGATTGCGTGGTGGTGGAATGCCGGTAATCGGGCAGCCAACCGCGAAGCGCCGCAAGCTCTCGAAAGCGGCCCCACGTGAAGTCCACACCCCCACCAGGGATATAGCTGCCATCATCGTCGCCAAGTACAGCGCGCTTTATCCCCAGTACAACTTCTTCGTCGGATTTGCAGCCGATACAATAGCTCGCCATGGAGCCGATGCTATTCTCGGGTGTGCCATGGTCGACAATGGCGCCTGTCTTGCCGTGACCGGTGTCGTGGGCCATTCCTGGCTTTGGGCTTCTCTTCAGCCGTTTGAAGATCGACTCGTTCATGGCTTCACTGGTACCCCATTGTGGGCCTCGTTCGCATTTCATCTTGACAAGATCAAGACAAGCTCGGGCGTCTTCGATACTATCGTGGCCGTTGGTACCGTGCCCTTTCTGAATTTCACGGCTGAGGTACTTCTGGGCGAGCCACTTTAGGGAGGATTTCATAGGTGCCCCGCGAGGATGTGGGTAGAGTATAGAAGTGTCGATTATATAAGGATGTGTCATCTTCAGAGCGAGGAGATCGGCATTGAGGGAGTGGCCAATGAGGATGTGTTTTGGAGTTATGAGCTGGAGAAGTCGTTGCTGTATGTCGTCGAGGGTGGTGGTGACATCCTCGAGCCTGGCAGGTGTGATTCCAGAGTAAGGTGTCAGGTAATCTATTATAGGTTTGTTTGGCATCACAAGCTCATCCATGACCACTGTACCATCCCATTCCACAAGACTGATGCGTGTCAGAGCCATTTCGCCCCCCTCGACCCGACACATCTCGCAATCCATAGCATATACGCCCCGCCCTGCCGTTACGCTGCCCTTTTGTATATGTTCATCAGCAACACTTCCTTCATCAAGGTCTGCCACAAGGGTATCCGTCCAACCATCCGTAGCTGTCTGCTTATCTGACTCCCTCCGTTCTAAGCTCGCGGTTCGCTCTGTAGGATCCGTAAACCACACAGGATGTAGCAAGTATTCATTCTCTTGTAGATCCTCTTTCGACGCCACAAAGGCTGTCACTGGCGTCCGCTTGTTTTCCCAGTCCTTCCCCACACGGGCAGGCTTTGGGCCCTTGATTTGCTTGTCTTCAACCTTCTCCTCTTGTGTCTTCGTGATGGGGGAATTGAGCATTGCGTGGAGAGGCGAGTGTACCTTGCCATATCTCTCTTCACCAGGAGCCTTGACAGGCCAGAGATGGGCGAAGGCATCTGCTAAGGGTCTTAGTGGCAAAGGCAGCTTGGCAGGTGCTAACGGTATCGGCAGGTAGTCATCTGGGGATTGGGGAGGAGCTTTGACGGTGTAGCTAGTATGCTCTGTATTGTGTTTCAGGTCGACAGCTGCCGCAGGCAAAGGTTTCCCTCCCTCCTGCATACCTTCCTGCATACCTCTGTTATGGCCATTGTTGGAATTTGAGAAGTCGATCGAAGATCCCGATTTCGCTCTGTCTTCAGTGAACGGATTAGCTATGCCAGGTGCCTCAGAAGATTCGACCACATCCTCCTCATTGGCAGGCGCTACGTCAGCTCCACTAGCCTGTACAAAATCATCGATCAGGTCTTTCTCAGCAGACGCAAGCTCAATGCTACCATCGAACATGCCCCTCTCCAGACCAGGCACGAAGAGAACCACCGCCTTTCTGATCATGTTGTGGTGTCTCACAGAGACCCAATTTGGGGCCATATTGCCATCGGCCAAGCAGTACAGTACGAGGCCTTGCAAATGGTTGATGTTGACACTGGAATTCAACTTATGCAGCTCACTATAGCCTAAGCTGGGATAATTGGACTTTTTCTGCTTCTTCCCTCCCCTTCCAACAGTGGTCCACTCATTGGAACCCAAACTCTTTCCTTTTCCATCCTGCATTGATGTTGTCACGATGCTAGGGCTCGATTGCCTATCAGCTACATCTTCCTCGTATTGAGCGCGGTCACGCTTCCTATTTTTGTTTCCTCCCATGGTTGCATTGGTGCTAGCAAAAGAGACATGGAGCAATGGTTGACTTGAGGTCGGCAGTTATTCTCGTTCTAGAATACACCGGGACAAAGATTCTCCGGCAGTGGTCCTAGAATACGTACAGTGGTACAATCACGATGAAATGAGGACTAATTCAAAAGGAAGGCAGACAGGCAGATCAGATTTAGGAATTACAGCAATATGTCGGCGGCTTAGTATCAGACTTTGAGGACCTTAAGATAAAATTTGAAGCAGATTTTGCGCTAGCCTTGAGTCGGACTATCGCATTTGCTAGCAGTTCAGCCTGACAGTTTTAGGGCTCTCCGTCACGCTGTCGTACGTTCTCAGATACAGCCATTAATTCGCCAAGGTTGGAGCTCCTCTTCACCAAGCCTGAAGCCATATCAGGGAGGCCCTCATTGATCGAGTACATGTCTGCCTTTGCAGCCCTTGTGGTTGCAGTCATGCGTCATTGCTGCTGCTCTCCTTCTAGTAACATTATTAACAGCGACATCATACAGGGTCCAGAAATGTGACCGGCCACCTGTTTATAGGCGGCGTGCTCCGTATTCTAAGTCGATGGCATTGGCGTCAATTTCGTCTCACAAATGAGTACGAGGCTATTGGCTTTGCTCTTGCCGCCTTTATTAACTCAGTGCTATCTATCAGTCCCGCTGTCCGAGTCGATACACCTTCTGGGAACCATAGATGAAAGCCATGGGATCGAGAGACCGTTAATCCCATTTCGCACAAGGCTACTACATCTATTTTGTGCAAGACCCGATAATGTTCAATTGCATCCGTCCGGACAATGGGACTATCTGTGAAGAGTGCGGAGATCCATGACCTGTTGATCTCGGGTTGGCACCAACTCGTGTGGACGTCAAGTAAGTCATGCTGATAAGTAGTGTTGTGGGAACTCAAGCAATATCGGTTTTCGCCCACTACCGGGGAAATGTACTAGATTGAGGCCTTGGTGCCATCTAATCATCCCCTCCTCCTGTACTAAATTTCATGTCACACCTATCTCCAGACGAGCCGAGCATTGGCTTCGGGATATAGTGTTTCGGCCAAAACTGTCTTCGAAAGGTTTACGGTTTGTTCGCTTTCCTCCGAGCTCGAAATTTTGCGGGATCGGACTTTACCCTTGTTCATGGCTTCTGCTCATGTGAATGTGGATTAGTCTCCAGGCGTTAACTCTCCTAGCGAAGATGTACATAGAGACGGATCTTTGATCGAGTCTACATTCTTCTTCTCTCTTGCCCCACTTCTTATTTCATCGCAATCATCGCATTTAGAGAAAGAGATCAGGACTGGTACAGCTCTAACAGACATGGCATGCTGGAGCTCGAATCTGAATATTTGGCCGGCACCTAGGTCACGTAGTGATTGGAGGGGAGGATCCCCCAAAGACCGCAAATGTTACGAAACATAACGGCGCAGCTGTGATCTATACATCACTAGTCAAATTTCACTATTTCATCAGCCTTTTCCGGTCACTTCGATGTTTTACGAGCGCTTGGATGCCTGGTGTTCAGAAGATTTTGGCCGCCTTGGCTGCTACGTTTCTAGGAAGTCTGCCTGACGGCAGAGGGTTTTTTCAGTACGTGCGATCTCTTTCCACCCCTTCAAGTCACGTCACAGATTTGATTGGCAACGAGTACTAACAGCAGCTTACGAGCCATTCAAGGGATGCTTGGTGCATAGAAGTAGACCTGAGGGGAATGGGAGAACGAGGATCACGGGCAGATGGGCTTCTGATTGAACATTGTGGAGATGAGCGGAATGGCTGGACGCCTTACAGTAGCCTGCATTAGTCTGCTCACTGTAGAGTAAATCTCCAGGCCAGTATTCTAGATAGAATAGAGATTGTCTGAACTGAAATACTTCATCTTCATCATTCGAGAGTTGAGACCTCCACGAGATGAGGCTGCCACATATACGGTGCGTCACATAGAAACGAATTCCGTAAGGGTGGACGCTCGGGAGGCTATGGAAAGAGGGAAAACCCGTTCATGATATGGAGTACTCTAGCTGCTAATATTGACATCGAAGCTCATTTTAAGGACGCCGAAGGGCGAGGGAAGCCCAGTGGTAGGGGGTATCATTGGGTGGAATCGGGGTCTGTGGGCTGGGGCATAGACAGCTGGCGCCTTAGCTGATATGTTACGTGCTAGGCCGTCCGCGCTCTAACCACATTCGGAAGATCGATGGGCTGATTCCATACCAAGCTCTCCGTTCGAAGTGAACATTTTATCTGGACGAATCATGCATAGGGGAATACTGATAGAGTGTAGCGGTACGCTGCCCGAAGTCTCCCTTACTGAATCTCCCCACCGATGGAGACCCTTGGTGGATGGCATGTGGCTATCATGGGGCCTTCATGCAAGGCGAGGGTATTCGAGTACTATCCTCAGTCATCAAAGCAAGTACTACAACCAACAGCCTGTTTGACAATACTAGCGCTTATATCAGGCGTGCCGCCAACAGCTTGTCCTCAGCTAAGCCATGAGGCTGTGAGATCTCCTCCAAATCCTACAAGAACCCACCGAACCGCCTATACGGAGTACTACAACCCACAATACTCTCGGTCTCTGCCCATATCATTGTCGACGTTGCAAGGATGAGTTACACCAGCTACGCTCCCCCTCAAGGCGGCCCCCAGTCTCAGTCTTACGGTACCCCTCTTCCAGGCCAGTCCTACGGGCCTCCTCAAGGCCAATCCTACATTCTTCCTCCAGGCCAATCCTTCGGTCCTCCTCAAGGTCAATCCTATGGTCCTCCTCCAGGCCAGTCCTACGGGCCCCCTCAGGGTCAGTCTTACGGTCCTCCTCAGTCTCATTCCTATGGCGCCCCTCAGTCTCAGTCTTACGGCCCCCTTCAATCCCAGCCCTATGGCCCTCCTCATGGCCAGTCCTACGGCCCTCCTCAAGGCCAGAGCTATGGGCCCCCTCATCGAGGTCCAACTCATCAATATGGGCCTCCCCAACAAGGACCCGCTCAAGGTCAAGGCTATCCACCTAATCAACAATCTCCGTATCTCCCACCATCGCAGTCGCCTGCACCGCCGTCGGACCCAAATCATGGCCTGCCTCCAGACTGGATAGCTGAAAGGGTGAGATTCTCTTCCCTCACTGATAAATCAACCCAGAACTCAATTTTGGTGAAAAGGAGTTGACGTCGATATCTACAGGACGTCCCTAGCAACCGTTCATACTTCGTGAACCAGAAGACGGGCGAGCGGACCTGGGACCGCCCTGGAAGTACTCCTCTAGGACCTCCGAAAGACGGGCTCCCAGGCCCGAATGCGGATGCACCTGGAAAGGCCTCTAAGGCGTCTAAGGCGCAGGACCCCAAGTCACTGGATCCCAAGGCCAAGCCCCTCAAGCAACCAGAAGCTGCTGCTCAGGCTCCTCCGAAGAAGGGTCATGGACTTTTGATCGGAGCTGGATCGGCAGTAGCTGGACTAGCTGCGGGTGCCATGCTGATGCATACAGGTGACAAAATCAGTAAGTACAACCTATCTCACCACTTGTTTGCTTGCATTGTCCGAGGTGTGGCTGACATGCGTTTGTTAATATAGAGGATGAACTGGATAGAGATGAGGATAAGTACAAACACGACGCCGGAGGGCACAAACATGGAAATAACACAAACCAGCAATATGGGGCCAAACAACAATATGGGGCTAAACAAGTATATGGTGCTAAACAAGTATACGGTAATAGTGGATATGGTGGCGGCTATGGTGGTAGTCGTGGTGGTGAAACCATCATTGAGAATAACACATATGTTGTGGACGACGGTTACGGTAACGGATATCGGCCCCAGCCTGACACGGTAATTGTCAATGAGACAATCGTGGCAGACAATGGGTATGGAGATCGCGGGGGTTACAACAGTTACTCTGAGACAACTGTCGTTGCAGAGACCGTGGTGGTGGAGAACGATAACAGTAGCTCGAGCTCTAGTAGTGATGTAGGTTCCCTCTTCTACTACAACATAAGGGAATCACTAATAGCTGAAATAGGAGGAAGAGCGTGAAGAGGCTGAAGAGGAGGCAGAGGATGCGTATGAAGATGGCGGCAACGACAATGACGATTACTAGCGTGTAGGCATTTCGTCGGCTATAACAGTAACGTTACTACGATATGGGAACGATGACTGAACTTGCAGGAGGCTCTCATGTCGCAGGGATAATTTATCTTGTATAGCTGTGGATTTGACACCATCGAGCAAATGGCGCTGGCTACTCGGCACCAGCGTATGTACAATATATTTCCCTCATTTTTGGTCTAAGCAAAGCCCGATGATTCCATTACCACTCGTAATCATATACTAGGATGGAATACGCATATCAGAGAAGTGAAGACCAAGGTAGAATATACTCCAATCATTCTGCAAGCGCTAGATCTTTTCTTTCTAGTCTAGTGTCCATTCAACGACATGTATCCCTGGCTCGTTCTGCACACTTCCTACACCTTTCCAAGATCAAAGCATGATCGAGGTATTCTTTCCTGAGAGGGGTCACATCTGCATAGATGACAGCCCATCAAGTTCCTCCAGCTTGCTCCAGGCTACCATCATATCGATGGAAAGAATGATGATAGGCCATCAGTATTATCGCGGCGCCATGCATCGAGTTCAACGGTGCAGGCATGCAGATGCTTGTGCAACGTTCCCGTGTCATCATAGGCTGCGATCGTAGTGATTGGGCTGTGTCCCCACATGTCGTTCTCGTCGTGCATTTGGGTCTGAGTGTATTGCGGTTCGACTTTTCATTATCTAGCGGGCACAGCCCTGGAATGCGTGATGAGTAGATCATTTTCTCTCAAGATACTAGTCACTGCTCTTCATGCTCGAGTCTTGAGCATTATACTGTCAATGTAACATATACCTTCCTATATACTGTAATCAACTGTTTATTCTTTCATAAGGAAAGAGGTTTTCGACCGCAATTTGCCGATTGTCTCTAGTCTCCGCCTTGGGTTTCGGTACCGCGTGTCGTGGATGATGTTTTCCTACGATGCAGAATCGAACAGATTTTGTCCATGGTTGGAGGTCAGCTACTTGTGGCCGTGGGACCAACGACATTGTCTCAAGCTGTCTTGTAACCATTTTTCTTTGCGTTTGGACGGCCATACATCTACCAGTACCGCCATACACGGGTGACTGGCAGCTATCGAAGCGGGCCCAACTCGGGAGAAGCAGCGTGGTACCTGCTTTGGTAAGCGTGTTAGCCCCAGAGAGCTTAGCTTTCGTAGCGTTTATTGGATTCCTCAAAGCTTGGAGAAATAGAGCTGTCTTGCGCCGCACGATTGATGAAAAGATGTCCCTTTGCCATGGCTTTTTCCTCGATATGGGTGGATTTTGCCTGAAGTTGCCAGCTGAAGAATACCTCCAGATCACTTGCAACGACATAGTTCGAGCGGCAGACGCCTGTACATTCCTTGGGCCAGAGCCTCCTCCGGTGAAGAAAGTCCACATATACCCAACGGGGCTAGCCTCGGAGCCTTGGAGATGCGTCGAGCAACCTGTTACTGAGGATGGCCATGACGTGGCAATGGCTAGGCAGATCTCGTCAGATGAGAGAGCGACAGGCTCTGGTGGAGGACCCGTGCTAACAAGCTCACATCCAAGATGGTTCCACGAGTTAAAGTTGATATCGCAGGAACAAGTCAACAGTTCTGCGAAAAGCGACACTGTGACAAAGCTGATCACATGTATGCAAGCGTTATGGTTTGCAACCCACGTCATATCTCGACTGTTCCAGCATCGCGCTATAACACTGCTAGAAATCAGTACCCTGGCGTACGTTTTCTGCGCCGTCACTGCCTACGCCGCTTGGTGGAAGAAGCCCCAAGGCTGTACTGTTCCTGTTATGCTCGGCTGTACAGAAGAAGACAACCCATCTCACCGGGACAAAACGGGTATCGAGCAAAACTCTGTCGAGTTCTGGGGCTTGTCAGAGTGGGCAATAAGTCTCGATAGCAAATTGGGAGGGTGGGGCTCAGAAATTGCGCTCTTCATGGTTTTCAAATCTATATTTGGAGCGATAAGTTTCATATTACATCTTGGAATATCGTCATCTACCTTTACCCATTGGAATCACAGAGTGACTCCCCAATGAATACAGCCAACAGTTACATATATATATATGCATATCGAATTTAAAGCGATATCGCCCCACGTTTGGTGACTGAATAAGGACAACTGTTGTTCCAGCTCTTGAGTACGGTACCTTCGTTTCTACCGAACGAAGTTCGCCATAACCTGGTCATCCCTGTACGGGGAGTGGCCAATCTCATGATAGCCATTTCCCGTGATAGCTCATCCTGGATGCCTTCCCTATCTCACATCTGGTTTCTTGTTCTGATCTAGGTTTGTGAATGAACTTTGAACATCTCCGATCTAGATATAGCCATATAGCCTTGACATCATCATCTGCATCAAACTTGGATAACGCCATGTCTCGCCGACATTGTCACTTGCTTGATTGTGTTGCCAGCATGTCGTACCACAAGGTTCACATGAATTCACGTTTGGATCGAGACTGCGCCAGACAAGAGTCTGTTTGGCAGGTGCTTCCGACCTACAATACAGTATCAGAACCAACAAACTTTTGCGGAGGCTTGAAAATGTGGGTCCTTAGATGAGTCATTCCCGAAAGAGAAAATACAAGTTACACTACAGGCGCCCTTAAACCCAAAACAAAACCTGCTCCTCTGAGACCATACGAGATCCTTGAACATCGTAGGCCTTTTCTGAAGTGTATACCCGTAGAGAAGATGACAAAACACCACGAAATTGCTTTGGATAAAGTCCCTTTGCGAGGTCATAAACTAAGCACGAAAAGACCATACGAGCCCGAGCATTACACCACCGAGGATCAATTAGAGAAGAGAAAGCTTGATAAAGAGGTCAAGAAGATGCAGGACAAGCATCGTCCAAAGCTCTCTATAGACGCCCAATATCTTGAAGCCACTAGAAATTACTACGAGATGCAAATCAAGAGAGTAAAGCTGACAAGGAAAGAATCTATGGCTAGCTTCTTTGAAGAGAACAAAGAGGCCGTGTTAGAAGAATGGATGGATTCCGAGAAAGCACAGGTGCTCGAACAGCAGGAGGCTAGCTTTAGCCTAGAGGTTGATATTTTCAAACAAGAAGCCGCGCGAAGGCAGATCGGACCTGACGAAATAGACAAATTGAATCGAAGAAGCTGGATGCAATTGTACACGATGAGTCCGTCAGGACTGGGTATGTCCCAACAAGATGCAGGCATGGGACAGAGGGACCCAGCAATCCAGTCATCATTCAGAACAAAGCTTATTGAAGCTTGCAATAGCCGGCATCCTGATCCACTATCGGAGAAGATGTGGTGTCCAGTACTAGGCTCGTGGATCGACACTAGCAGTGAAAATTCGCTCAAAGCAGCTCACATGTTTCCATACGAGTTGGGGCAGACGACGATGCACAGCATCTTCGGAATGGCGGATCGATGTGAACTTAACGAGATCGAGAATGGCTTAATGTTGTCCTCTTTCGTCGAAGAGAAGATTTCCGCCGGTTTACTGGCAATTGTGCCGGACGTCCCAGATTCTCCATCCGTGGAGGAAATCAAGGACTGGCACCTCCTGGAATTAAAGCCCTACAAGATCCGAGTATTAGACGCCAATGCGAAAGGCATGGATAAATATATTCCATGTCGGCCAGAGGGAGATGAGAAGCCATGGAAGGACCTGGATGGGCAAACCATCCAATTTCTGACCGATCACCGACCACGGGCCAGGTACCTATACTGGCAGTACTGCACATCAATGTTGCGTCTAGCCTGGAGGTTGCCCAAGGCGCGCCGTAATGATGCGTTGAAAAAGGAGTTCAGAAGGGGGTATTGGGGGACAAAAGGACGTTTCATGAAGAAGGGAATGCTGATGGCATTCGTCGAAGAAATGGGGCACGAGTATGAACATCTTTTGGAAGGTGCCATCGACGAGACAGCCGAGAATGATGACATCGACTCCACGGCCCTGATCGCCTCTGGAAGAGCCATTCGTGGCACATTGCCACGAGATGAGGAGGATGGGGAGGATGGGGAGGATGAGGATGAGGGTGAGTGGAAGGAGCACGAGTGCATTTGATGAAGTGGTACATACTCCGTACCCCAGGAACTTAACGTGATTCGGCCAGCTTAGTGGTTGCAATAGAAGGGTTCACCCCCTTCTGGTCCAAACCTACTTCTGGTCCAACCCTAAGGGGCTAGCGGCCCGGAGCTTTTAAGACTCCGTGCTCCCGGCCCCAGCTCTAGGGTACTCTTAGGCCTAATGGCATTCGCATCTATAGATCCTCAACTAAGCCGATTCTAAATATAAGTTTACTATAAGAATTATTAAGCGTAAGATTTCCTGTAATACACATAGCGAAAAGAAGTTGATAAAGTCTATCGTTGTGGAAAGCGAGGGCGTGGACCAGAAGTAGGTATGGACCAGAAGGGGTCACCTGGAAGAGGCCTACACCTAGAAGAGGCCCAGCCCTATAGGGCTACCACCGAAATGACTCCTTTTTATGTCTATACTATAACGAAAATGTGGGTTTTTATATTATTTATATTCTAACTAAATTAAGGCTTTATAAGCTTCCTTATATATATTCCTCGCCCTAATTAGCTAACTCCTCCTACTACGTAATTAACCTATTTTTCTCGTATCTACCTTACCCGTAGGCCCTATTCTAACTCTATAATTATTACCCTAATAGATAGATATACTACTAGCTTCTACTTTTATTTCTACTATCTAATTAGTTAACTAGCTTTTAGTACTAGTATTATTAATATAACCGGTAGTACTACTTCTACTATTACTATAAGGGAGAGGGGGGTAGGAGTTAATATAAGGGGAAGAGATAGTTTAATTATTAATTATATATTTAGTCTTAATATTTCTTTTATTATTAATTTCCCTTATCTATTTACTCCCTTTTTTATAAATAGATCCGTCCTTTACTTTAATACCTTTAATCTATATATAAAGATATTATAATAGATTTTTTAATAATATATATAGGCTTCTTTTTATAACTATTCTTATTATCTTTCCTTTTACTCCTTAATAATATCTTTATTTATAATATAAGCTATACTATAATTACCTTTAACCTATTTAGATTTCCTTTCTTACTTCCTATTATACTCTATAAGCTTAGTATTAATAGTACTATAAATAATACTATTAACTATTATTCATATTATTACTTTACCTACCTTTTTAAGGAGATTATATTATTTTATATTATTTTCTTCTAATACTATTAATAGCTCTACTAGATTAGTTACTCTATTTATTTATTTTACGCGTACTACTACCTCTAAGATATATTAAACCTATATTATATTATATAATTACTATCTATTATTTTTAGGAGGGAGCTTTTATAGAATTAATAGTAGATTAAATAAATATAGGCCGTATTTTAGCTACGCGTTATATATATTATATAGGGTTATTACCTTATATTAGGCTTTCTAATATAGCTCTAAGAAGTCTATTTTATTAATTAAATAGTTAGCTTTATATTAGGTAGTCTTATAAACCCGATTCTTATAAGTAATTATTAGTAGGGTAAAAATATTAATATCTAGTAGCTATAAAAGATATATTATTAATATAAAATTATATTATTATAATTATAATATAAGAAGTATATCTATTAATTAAGAGTATATAATATTCCCCTTTTTAAATAGCTTAAGACTCTAGATAGAAAGCCTAAGTAATCTATATTAGGCTAATCTTATTATTAATAGTAATATAGCCCTTAATAAGGGCTTCCTATTATACCTTCTATTATAGCTTTCCTTTAAAAATTATTTATAAATTTATAATATAGCTATTAATAGAGATATACTTAATAAGTAAGATTTATTCTCTATTATTATATTAAGTTATATATACTTTCTTTTTATACTTAGAAATTATAACTTTTAACTTAATAATAACTCTTTATATAAAACCTTTCTTATTTATATTATAAGTATTTAAATCCTCTACCTTATATATTTTTTTTATTTCCTAATAAAGGTTAAACTATATAGAAAAGATAGTAAGGTCTTTAGCTATTATATACTCTTTATTAAGGGGAGGGATATAGGCTATCTAAATTATAGGATATTATCTTAAGAACTTTTATATTTAATTAATATTAACTAGGTTATAATTATTTTTATTATATAATAGTTTATTTATTATAAATTATAATTATTTAACGCGTAGTAGCTAACCTTATTTTTATAAGTATAAGATTTATTTAAGTAGTACTTACTCTTCTTTAAGAGCTAGCCTTTATTCCTTCTTATAAGCCTTCGCTCTTACCTACCTCCTATTAATCTATCTAAAGAATATACGTTATAAGATACTATATTCTAAGGTAATCTTAAACTTTAAAAGGGTATTATTATGCTCCCGCTAGTACTTTAATATAAGCTTAATACGTCGTTCTTAAGGGAGGAGAGGAGGTTCCGGAGGGGATAGTAATAGAAGGGATAAAGAAGAAGTATCTAATATAGTTATAAAGTTATTAAATAGAAATTAGTTAAGTAGATATAATAGTAAAGAAGTTAATTAAAATCTAGTAAAATTCAGCCCTATAGGGCTGGGCCTCTTCTAGGTGTGGGCCTCTTCCACGTGACCCCTTCTACTCTCAGAAATGCTTGGCACTGATCTTGAATTTTCCCACGCCCTGAGCCCCAGCTCGTCGACCTCATCATTATCTTTAGATGACCTGCATCCTAAGATATGAACATCCTCCATGGAGGTTACTTGTTACTCCGTCTGTATATTTAGGCGTTGTGTACAAATACTACGAGAACTGCTCGTACTACTCGAACAAAAATTGCGTGCCAAGAGGTCTCAAGAGTCTTGCAAGCCCCAAATAAATCTCTTGAATATCACCTCTGTGACCGCCCTTCTTGATTTCAAACATCCTTGCCTACTTTAATATCGACACCGCCGTCACCATGTCACAAGCAGCGCTCGCACCCACAAATAACAGTACCTCTACCCATCCTCCCCAGCCCAAAACACCAAGTCTCTCCCCACAACTCCAACCCCTCGCCACGAGAACCACCAGCTAACCCACCTCTTCCCACCCAGCACCCCCCACCGCCGCAAACATGTCCTCCGATCTCAAACCCCCCGGCCAGGCTGCAGCAGCCGTAAAAGTACGTATCCACATCGTCCCCTCCCTCTCCCATACCTGCATCTACAGCTATCCACACTGAAAAGGACAATTACTAACACCCCACCCCACACAGCCCTGCTGCGTATGCAAAGACGAAAAGGCCTCGAGGGACGAATGCATGCTTTTCAGCAACGCGGCAGATCCGCAGGAGGCGTGTCAAGGCACGGTGGAGAAGTATAGGAGTTGTATGCGGGGGTTTGGGTTCAATATTGCGTGAGGAGATGGAGTGGGCGGTGGATGGGTGATGGATGATGATAGGGTGGATGTATATAATGTATTAGGGTTGGTGTTGCATGGTTTGGAGTGTTTGGGTGCATTTGCATGGTTGGGGTGTGGAATAATGGAATTTTTACTCTTCTCTATTGGGGTTCGTTAGAGATATGGGTGACTGGGATAGAGATTTCGAGGACGCCATCGAAGTCATTTATGTTCCTGAAAAGTTTTGTGTGTGTCGATAGAGTCTGGGCGTTTTCCAAAGGTCTCCTGCAAGAGCCGCTGCAAGTATGGATTCCTCGGCATCTCGTTGTAGAAGCCAGAGTGAGTCAGACAAGCAGACGATATGTGCAGCCCTGATGGGTGAGCATGTCCATTGAACGTTGCGTGAAATAATATGGATTAGCCGAACGCAGACCGGAAATCTACCATACAGATATCGGAATAGACACAATATATATTCGACGATACAAGATACACTATTACATATTATAGCAAAAAAGCCTAGCCCATATGGGTATCTTACAAGCATATCCTCCAGCACCTCAAAACTGCCTTCAAGTCTTTTTCCGCCCTCCCACACTCCCCAATTTCTTGGCTTCCCTCGGGGGCGTAGCTCGATTGTCCTTCGGAGCTGTCGCTCTCACAGTCTTCTTCCCCGCGTCGGAATTGAGCTTCTTCTCCATTTCAGCTCGGAAGCTGAACCACTCCTCCAAAACACCACTTCTCATGAGTAGCTGCCATGTGCACCAAAGGTAGCAAATGCCAAATCCACCAGCACCAATGAGAACGTTCAATACCACCCAAAGATCTGGCTTTCCTTGCGGGGTGTTCACGAATGCCTCTAATATATGCCAAATCCCCATCATAACGTAAAAGGTCAGATGCAGAATTTTGGTCGATGAACGTATATCGCCCTTCCTGGCATGTTTTCCAAAATATAGATCCAGGCTCGTTGGAGGTAGGCCCAATAAGTACGCCCACAGAAGGGAGAGGACGTAATATGGCACTCGCAACTCGTCTCTTTTCAGAAGGGGAAACAGAGTCCATACACCTAGCATATTCGCCATTCCCACCCACGCTCTCATCTCAGTACCAAGGCCCCCATCACTGCCCAGTAAGAGTGTCATGGGAAGTAAAGGTAGCAGCACACTTTTTTCGTGCACTTGGAAGCTGCATAGAAAGAAACCCCAGGCAGTGCTTGCCATAGCCCACGGTAACAAGTCCTTTCGCGGGAAGAGCGAAATGGTCATACAAGCCGGTAAAATGGTAGTGAGCGTAGCGAATAGCGAGATCTGCTGGAGGGGCGGGAGAGGGTAATTGTGGAGCTTGTGAACGGTGTGGAAGGCGCACCATAGGTTTGCGACTTTGTCTTCGAAGAGGCCGCGAGCGAAGGGGAAGATGCGGTGGATGACCTGGGTCAATTGTAGATATATAGGGTAGAGTACTGATTTTGGGTCGATGTATGGCAGAACTTGTGAGAAGAGAGGGTTCACTATGCGGTCATTGCTGGAAAGTGGTATCGATATACCCCTATACTGGTCATAAAGGGAGCCTAGGAGAAGTGGACCGAACATTGCTGCGAAGGAGAGCAGTGTAATGAAAGTAATACCGAGGAAGCGGCCAATCTGTGGTTCAGGGAGGAGACAGACGCCGACCAGGTAAGCGAAAATTGCTGGAGCAAAGTAAAGGGCCATCTGCTTGAAGCACAAAGCTGCAACGAAGAAGACACAACCCCACATATAGCGATGGGAAAAAAAGCTCGACATACTCGCGACCACAAACCCGAGCATGACGGTATTGAATTGAAAATGTGCGTGGTCGATAAGGATGGTCGCAGGTTGCATTAGGATGGCCACCAAAGCGATCGAGCTTTCCCACTTGTTCACACTCCGCACCTGCGCAAGCTTCCGATTCAGTATAACGACGGCAGGTATGTATACGAAGTATTCCGATACAATGACCGTCGCGCGCAGGTAGACCTTGAGAAGCGGCTCTTCAATCCCACGAGATGTGTCGAGAGCGAACCAGGCCGGATTGAAGATTGATCCCACTTTCCCCAAAAACCAGCTGTGATATGCCGTCAATGGCGGGTAGTCCAAGCCCCAATACTCGAGATCGTAGAAATACCAGTTTGATACTGGCAGGTGTGTTGTCATCTCCATCCAGTGTCTCTGAGCTTCGTAGTCACCATGCATGGAAGACATTTGGTAGCCAGAGTAACCCCATAGTCCTGCACACCATCTGAAAAGGCCCATAATCATGAGGACCAAGGGCAGGATCACCCATTGCGAGGTGTTCTTCCTCGCAGGCCAAAAGAATGCAACCAAAGGAAATGCAGGACTTTGGGCGCCAGCTTTTGAGTCTGGTGAGGCGATCTCATTGCTCGTCGTTGGGGGTATTGACTTCTTCACTTTCCTCCCTTTGTATGGCGAAGCAGAGGCTGCCATATTATTCACTTGCTTCTAAGCACAACCTCCTGTTTGCCTATGCTATTGGTTATGTCTCCTCAAAGTTAAGACTTGGCGCGTCAGAAATCTCGCCAAGGAAAAGAACCACTTTAGCGTCCTCGGCTGCATTAGCCTCGCGCTAGCGGACTTTGCCCGCCACGAAAATTTCTGGAGCTTTAAAACTCCGATTCCCCTCTTCATTTTGACACCGATACCATCCATTGTCATCCACTCAATACAGAGGGCATTAAATCTGTACTTTCATAAACATCCTTCTTGATTATCAGCAATCGTTCCGAGGGATCTTTGAGCAGACTCTGTGGGTTCGTTGACTGTGACCGAGGGTTGATCATCTGTGGGCCTATCGACTCTCGTCGGTACTTGAGACTTCAGCATACACTGAAGAAGAGACTAAATCGTTCGCATCCTGCGTCTGATCTGAGCGATACAAATCTGTGGGCTCTTGAGCATATCAGAGGGTTGCCGCACGACGTTGAAATTTTGACTTGAATTTTCATCTTGAGGGGGTTACTGTATCGAATACTGAGGGATCTTTGACCAACACACAAATATCAGACGTAAGTACGCCCGGTACTCCTCTTTTCCGTTATTCTGCTCGATGCCGTTTTCCCCCGTTCTTGCGTCCATCACTGACAAGCTCGACTCACCTGCAGACGCACGAGGGTTTTCCGCAATGGCAAAAAGCAAATCCGCACAGGTCGATAAGGTCATCAAGCCCAGCAAAGACATTCAGGTCAGTCTCTAGTTTGTGTTCGATAAGGTTCTACGACTGAAATCTTACAGGCGCTCAAATCCAAGAGCAAGGAAGTGACCAAGCAGGTTAATGCGAAGGCTGACAAGGTTGACAAGAAATCCAAGAAGGCCAAGAAGGAGCCTACTCCCAACCTAGACAGTGAAAGTGACGATGACGAAGAGGTCGCGGCAAGCAATGGAAGCTCATCAAGTAGCGAAGACGAATCCGAGGTTGAAGTCCCTGCTCCCAAGCAAGCTGCTAAATCCAACGGTGGCAAGGCCAATGGTACTGCGAAAGCACTGGCCGTGACTAAAAATGAAACCTCTGACTCTTCATCTTCCTCGGAAGATGAGCCTGCTGCTCCCAAATCTGCCCCAAAACCTGCTGCGAAAGCCGTCGCCGGTGCCAATGACGATCTCGAGAGCGAGGAAGATAGCGAAGACTCTAGTGAGGCCGAGAGTGATGAAGAAGACAAAGGCCCGGTTGACGCTAAAGCTTTGAACGGTAAGCTTGCGGCCGTGGCGTCCAAAGAGGTGTGTACCCGTGTTCCAAGCTTTTCTAAACCGGTCAGTGATTGACCAAAACAGGCATCATCCGATGAAGAAGAGTCCGACAGCGCCGGAACATCGTCTGGCACATCTGACTCCGAGTCCGACGAGGAGAGCGCCGAAGAGGCAGCTCCTCCACCAAAGAAGCGCAAGGCCGAGGCCGAAGCTACACCTGCTCCGAAGAAGGCCAAGACCGATATCGGAATTGATGATGAAGCCAAGAAAAACCTTTTCGTTGGACATCTTTCTTACAATATCGACGAGGAATGGCTTACAAGGGAGTTCGAGGAGTTTGGAGAGTTGTCTCGCGTAAAGGTCATGGTAGACAGAGAGTCTGGTCAATCTCGAGGGTGAGCCACCAAGTACCCCTATGTACAGTTACTATTCGCTGACATCACTCAAGATTCGCTTATGTTGAGTTTGTCAATGCTGCAGACGGCATGAAGGCCCAGGCAGCAATGCACGACAAGGAACTCGATGGCCGTGCGATCAATGTTGACTTCTCAAAGCCGAAACCAGATGCAGGAACGCCTCGTCCAGACCGCGCCAAATCTTACGGAGACAACACCAGTTCCCCTAGCGACACCATCTTCGTTGCCAACCTTCCATTCGAGGTTTCTGAAGACATCGTTGGCGAAGCGTTCGGTCAGCATGGTACTGTCCTTGGCGTTCGTCTACCCACGGACATGGAAACGGGTAACCCTAAGGGCTTTGGCTACGTGCAATTCGGCTCCGTGGAGGAGTCGCAGGAGGTGTTTGGCAAGATGACTGGCGCCATGATCCTCGGCCGTCCAGTTCGTCTTGACTACTCCACTCCTCGCCCACCGCGCAACAATGATTCTCCTGGTGGACGTGGTGGACGTGGCGGAGGGCGCGGCGGTCGTGGTGGCTTCGACCGTGGCGGACGCGGTGGAGGCCGTGGTCGTGGTGGCTTCGATCGTGGAGGAGGTCGTGGAGGTCGTGGAGGCTCAACCAATCGTGGTGGTTTTGGCGACTTCAAGGGTCAAAAGAAAACCTTCTAAGTTGATTGAGAAGGTAAGTGCTCCTCAACGTCAGACTCCGTGGTCCTCTCCTTGCGGTCAGTCCACCTGGACACGATGTTTCCTTTTGTCGTCTCACGGCTCTACAAAAGTCCCTTGTTTCATGCTCGAATGGATATGCTCGGTACATGTACAGTACCTTGGTGTACTCGCTATTAGTTTGCGAAATGGCTAGGATATCAGAGTTGCAAGACGGTGCCGCAAGGTTACTTCTCGGTTCGATAGAATAGTATAATACAAGTGCTGCACATAAGATCTGTGCAATCAAACTCACAGAGTGGGCCATGAAAGTCCGCATGCAGGGACTGGGCCAATCAAAGTGGTTCAGGTGACAGCGCAGCAGCGGCAGCTCTCAGGGTCTTCCAGCCTTGGCTCTACCTAGGCGTCATCTGCGATTCACAACGACAGCTCTTCCAACTGTTTCATCACCATGAATGTGATATTGCTGTGGTGACTTCGATCCTGATACAAGCTGCAACAGTCGTTGCGCTGCGAACAATGAGTTAAGCAACAAAGGGCGGTATGGAGAGTGGGCAACCTCATGCCACACACCGTCCCCCATCATCGCCCGAAGAACCGCTCTCGACAATAGAATAGTCCTTGTGCGACCGCCCTCTCAGTACATGCGAGGACTGGCTGGAGCATAATCATGCAGCCTCATCTCAATCATCCCGCTCGCGCACAAGATTCGTCTAGTCCTCGCACAACAGCTCAGTTGGAACATGCACCCTCTTTCGCTCGATCACTCTCCGGCATCAGGAGACTGAGATCAGATGGTACGTTTCTTCTCGCCGCACACTATCCATCGATCTGTCTCTGCATTACGCTTCCGCATCATTGCATCAGAGGCGTAGATAACCCTACTCGCGACCATGGCTTTCGAGACAATGTACTCATTCACCCAATCTACAGAATCCTGGATCGAAGTTTCGTCCCAACCTTCCTCTTCCTCCCTGTCCTCTACAGGTGCAGATGACGCAAACACCAACGGGCAAAGGGTATACTATGATCAACATGGGCGTAGGCGCAGGAGGCTGAAAAGGAACGAGCCTCTACCACCAGGGGTACAGGTACGCAGGTTGAGTGCCGCGAATAGCAGTCAAGAAGAATACGAGGAGAGCGAGAGCGAGTCAGATCGCATCATGACGAGCTCAAACGAGGCTCTGGAACACCATACCTTGGAGGACACCAGCCCACCTGTCCCTACGTCGTCGTTGTGTGAAGAGACGTCTTCCACCATTGCCGAAGACGAAGAAGCTGATGATGATGAAAATTCGACCGCGCTGGGAGTCTTGACTAATGAGCCGGTCTTTACACCGCAGCCGAATGCCTTCTCTCATCCTCCACAACAACACTCCACCCGTCATCCTCGCTCAGTTGAGGAGAGGACGTCTTACTTTCCAACATCGAGGACATCACCACATCGAAGACCAGCCACACATTCATACCCTAGTCGAGCCAGAACCAGTCACACTCCTTATAATGTGATCGCACCCGCCCATACCGCTGACCACGATGCTGCGCTACGAGCAAGCCTTTCCACCCTGCTGTCTTGCGCTGCAGCTGCCCGAGGTCTTCCGAAAAGGGAGAGCTCGTCTACACAGCACGGGCCAATCAGGCATTCCAATCGCATCGAATCTTCTTCCTTGCGACTTGTTCCTGAATCTGCCATCACAGGCGAGGTGTGTCCGCCCGTGTTGTCACCCCGACCCTCTGTCCGCAATCGTACCTCCGCTACATCTTTGTCCGCCAACGAAAATGGCAAGAGAAAGGCTTGCGCATCGAAAGAGCGGCATAGAGACTCGCGGAGCAAGAAACGACGGGCCAATAGTCCATTTTGGGACCCGAATGCACCTCAGATCTCACCTACGCTGCTGACGTGGGTCGTGAGCGCGGGTGTGGTAGTGCTGTTCAGTGCCATTAGCTTCTCAGCCGGATATGCGATCGGGAAAGAGGTCGGCAGAGTCGAGACGGGCGCTATGAACGGAAAGGACGGTATCGTTTGCGGGAAAGAGGTAGGGAAGGGATTACGAAGGCTACGGTGGGGGGCGAGCTCTGTTAGTGTGATCAGGGTCTGAGAGAACCATGCAAGAGAGAAGGGTTCAATAAACTTGGTTATGATGGGTACGATTGCATGATGGATGAGACAAAGTACGAGATGAGGATAGCATTCAGTGGCGTTCATCTGGCGGCTTTACATAATGACGAACGTTGTGGGTTCTAATCAAAATGCCTTATAAGTTGCTTCATATCAATATCATTATCTATCGGCCGCCCTTCGGGTGCAGAGCGTTGCAAGAGATGCCTATGATATCACCTCAGTGCCGTGCCGAAAGAGACTCCTACATTTGCCAGGGAATGAGTGTAGTTTCCTAACGCCACGTAACGATCATGAAACATCCTTAGCGGCAATGCCACCAAGTCCCTTAACATCTTTACCTATGCTCTTCTTCCAAGAATGTTCACTCCATCCTTGGTAGTCACCATCGACATCGGCTGGGACTATCAGAACATTCTTACCATCGACGAACTTCTGAACAAACGAGTTCCGTCCATGGCAGGTCAGAAGTAGCTTCATCACCGAATGCTGGCAATCGGCCACAATTCGCATCACCTCTTTCATAGCCTTCAAGAAGCCCTGTCGCCTTTGGGCACGCTCATATAACTCGATACCATCCACCACTACGAACAGAAGCGTCATGTCCGGAAGCTGCTCGATCAGCAGGCGAAACAAGCTACAGAGGATGTCTAGTTCACCGTCCTCTATCTTTTTCAGGTAGTCCTTGTCCAGTGATGTCAGGTTCCAGTCCTCACTGCGTGACATGAGCTGCACGATCAAGCCTTTGATGATGCCGACCGCGTCGTCTCTGACGCCATTAGTCCTTGTGTGGTGCAGGGAACAGAAGAAATGGAGAGTTATGATCGGCTCAATGCTTTCAAGACTTTCCAGCATCTTGGCCGAGAGGAATGTCGTTGGACCGAAGGTCTCAACCTTGTCGCAGAGATCGTTGATCAACAGCACTTTGGACTTAGGATAATTCAACCATTCTCGGAGTCCTCTCGAGCGCATGATCCATTTGACGCGGTCCTTTTCCTCTACTTCGAGTAGCCCACCCTTGGCAAGGCAAAGCTGCACCTCATGCGCAAGTGCGTCCTCTGGAATACCCAACAATGACAGCAAGTCTACTTTTTTGATAACTAGCGCAGCTGTCAGTGTTCAACAACTATCATGTATTCTAGCTCGAGAGTACTGACGCTGTGTACGATCCATGGATTTTGATTCAGAGGCTGATCCAGAGGATTCCAGAAGACGTGATGCATTCGCATCTTCACGTTGATTAGCTAGCAGACACCATCATTCGAAATTTGGAGACGGACTCCAGGTCATCCCACCGCCAATGCAGGAATTGCTCGAAAGATGGCTGAACATGCTGTTCACAACCATTTCCGCACAATAGTCTCCAATTTGAGCAATGAAGTCTTGCTTCCGGGCTTCGTCGGCCATGGGCGAGCGGCTGCTGGCTTCTTGTAATCCCTTCAACTCTTTCACGTACTTCTCCACGTCTTTCAGCCGGTGTTGAGACCGTATATTGGCTTCCTGGTCGATCACTATTGTCAATTCTTTAACGGCGTCTAGATGAAGCTGCAGGGTCTTTTTATAAGCCGACCCTTGGGCCATCGCCTTGGAACTTCCCTCTGACTTCTTGTCAGCGCATAGCTTTTGCTCGGTCTCAGGACTTGGATTGCCTACTCAATACTCCTTCGGTGAAATATATCATCACATGACGCAGAGCCACCAGTACTGCGCTACATAGCTGAGCAGTCTATTGTGACAATTCGTGTGGCCTTGACTCAGCATACAACTCCCGGTACTCTGCCGCCCTTGCTATGTAATCTGGTATATCTGCCAGTGCTTTCAGAACGGTAATTCGGACTTCGTTCGCACGTTTGGCAGCCTATCACGGTTAGATATGGTGCTGCTGGCAGGCAGAAGTGTCTAATACCCCAACGACAACCTTGAACAGGCCACAAATCACCGCACCATAGTCTCCTGCGGGGAGGAGTCCCAGCCAGGCCTCGAACGCGGGTATGTTCTCAATGATTTTTGAACTAGACTTTACGATCGAGCTCTCATCATCGGAGCCCTCTTCGCGAGCCGCCTCCTTCACAGCGTCCTGGACCTTTTCCCAAGTCCATTCATGACGGGCTAGGCTAGCCACGGCCTGGGAGTTCGTGTTTGTTTTAATCTGATACTGCACTACTGCGTCTCTCAATTGTTCCAGCTCGATACTTGCACCGCTGAAAAGCGCCTCCTCACCACTAGGTGCCATCAGCACATTGGGTCATTATTTGCTTGCTCAGTCGTGGGTGCTAACCTCAGGAGCTCCTCTTTCTTCTTAGCTGTCACAAATGCACTGATTTCAGAGGTGTACTGCAGCGGTGGCGTCGTGATAGCTGGGCTCAGATCACTTTCAATGTGCTCCTGCATGAAAGTTGCTGGGATATTCGGCGACTGCTTTGGACGAAGACCCACGATCCGTCTCCATCCTCCAGGTTTTGACATGGTATTCGAATTAGGGTTAGGATATAGTCACTGCGATCAACGATAGAAGGAGTCTCTCAGATTCCAACCGTATTCGTCTACTATCAATCATACTTGTTACTACCTACCATTACCAAAGAATGTAGTAGCAAGGGTCTAACAGATTATTGGGGGATATCGTCCACCTTTCCTGGGTCCGACCAGTTTTCAGTACACGCTGTCGTTAAAGATCCGCATTCTACGAGCAATGCACACCCTTGAAGCACGTGTCCAAACGGTTGTACGTATTATAAATGCAAGCACGACCCTCGACAGACTTCCTGGCCACAAGGCTGACGAATAGCGACAACTGCTCACTTCGCCAAGTATGGATCAGGCAGAAGTTCACACACTTCGCAGATTCGGCTCGAAATGCCAGATCTTAAACGAATAATACGTGTTCCAATCATTATACAGGGGAAACGCTCCTATAGCATGAAGATTAGTACCAGCAGCTGCCCCCGCCCTTCGGCTGGAAATGATAGACGAACTGTATGCAGGACCTGACTGTCTCGGTATATGATTGGACACCAGTCTCTCACGCTAGCATTAATTCCAAGGCTGACTGCATATATGTGCCAGATCCACTTATCGTAGCGTAATCGCAATCAGTAACAGCAGACAGTGTACCTCGGCAGAGCCTCACACACGGTGAGCAAAATGATTCGGACACTTTGGTATGGATCTCGTCCGTAATGTTCTGCTCACCGGGTGCCTTACTAGCCGCTCGTGCTGACAAGAATACGCTTCTTTGTTGGCGAGGCTACCTACCAGAATCGACCACAAAGAGTCAGACTCCTCCGTTCTTTTATCCGATTCAGAGACAATGCCTGATTCGCCCGACCTAACAGCGAGCTTACCCCTTGGCCGTGATAGCCTTTCGATACCTTTGTCACACGCTAATGGAGAATTGGTGGCCTCCATGACGGCTGCGAGACATGTTGCCTTTGATACAGAGCAGTCCGGCTGCGAAGAAGTTTCTCGCGATGTCGGTTCATCTCAAGGTGTATCCACAGATGACTGTAAATAATTGACACAGCACCCAGAAGGTCTAGCTAATCTGACTCACAGCTCTTGTTCGAGAGCAAAATGAGCTTGGGGATCCGACATATAAAGAAGCGGAATCTGTAATTTCGGAGACTCACGCCGAGGCTGATGGTAGAGGAGTCAAGCGAGGAAAAGGAGCAACTGTCAAGTATGATGATATCTCTGCCATCAGCGATGAAGAAGACGCTACTCAAATTGGTATAAGAGTAGGATTAGAGATCTGTAACAACGACACCGATACCACACTGAAGGACCGTACTAAGAAAGCTCATAAACGTGTATTGCAGCAGATCGAATACTCCAAGCTAGTCGAGGACAGGATTGTTGATTTGGAGAAAAGACTTGGAACCCTTGAAAGCAAGGGGGCAAGTGTTGATTCCAGGGTGAACGCATTAGAGGGGGAGGGCGACGGAAAGACTATATTAGGCTTAAGTAGGGTAAGCTTTGAAGAGTATCGACCCAAGATACAGACCATGGGCAGTACACGTCCGATGAGATTTCCGTGGCTGGCGCACGCAAAGCCGGACACTTCTGAAACACCGCTGCGTCATCTCATTGATGTGGTTCTGGACTCAACACTTTCAAAAGACCATTACAACCAAGCTCTAGCCGCAGAAGGTATAAGATATGACACGCCCGACCGCATCCGTATTAATTCGGCACTTCTACTTGAAGTCCTCACAAAGATAACTGGTCACAAATTCCAACCTACCGTCTATGAGGGCGATGGGTCTGAATTGAAGTCTCAGGTGATACTCAGGCCCTTCAAATTGCTAGTGATTCACGAGGAACCTATAAGAGCCTACACGAACCGGCTGGCTAAGAAATTCGAGCCTCAATCACCGGTCCTGGAAAATGCGAAAAGATCTTCTAGGCCACGTTTACAAGCCCCGCTAGTCGACGGGCCATCAGGTCACCCAAATGAAGGCCAGGAATATGCGAAAGACGTGAAGGTACAGCCGATGACTCAGGCAGAAACGAACAGAGTGGCGGAATTTGAACGACTTGAGTCAGAGAGGTGTCTGCAAGAGCTGCTGGTCTTAATAGAATTACTTGACAATGATTTGAAAGCCACATTTGTATTGCGCCGACAGATCGATGAGGGGACTCTTCAGAGCATAGCATTCTCCGATCTCTGGCATCTTTTCCGTCCTGGAACCGACATTCGCGGGAGTGAGGTACATTCTCAGGTCTATCGTGTCCTGAAAATTAATGGAGGGAGGCGGTCTTTGCTCAGCAGGGAGGATGCAATTACGGCATTGGACCGTTCATCTGAGCCCGACGTGGTTGACAACGTCACTTTCACTATCAGCTGCTTCTACTACACTTCAGATGGAGAACGCCTCGGCACTATTTTGAAAACTTTTCAGATCAAAAGCTATAACGATCCAAAGCTTGTCACCTCATTACCGGTTTTCCCTATCCATTTCGCTCATGGGAAGAGCGGGAGTCTTGGTCATGCTGACCTTATTCGCCGAGGCAGGAGATTCATCGAACTTGCTGGAAGTAAAGTTCATGTCGTGCACAAGAAATATAGCGGACTGACATTGAATTTGGAGCAACTCAGTGAAGAGGTAAGAAGACATCCTTGGAGTCGAGACACCGAAACTTACGTGACACCGGCCAGGTCGACTCAGAGGTCATCATCGATATGGCCATGGCCCTTTTGAAGAACCCATCGCTTCGCGAATCGTTCGGAATTTCATCCCTACCTCAAGCAGATCGTCGCGAGACAATGGAATTTTTAGATCCCGTTTGTCGCCGGGAAGGATGCCATGAGAACACTGTTATACATCAAGATCACGAGGTAGATCAGATACTGAGCGCATCAGTACTAACAGACATGTCATCGGACTGGGACCCGTCCGAAGGCCGGAAAGGGATGCAAGATTCCGACTACATGCTATGCCCTAACAAATTGTATGGATATGTCCTTCGAAGCCGCAAATGGGTGACTCTTGACGTTAAGTTGGTCCAAGACATTAAAGAACACTCTGGTGGTTTTGACTCTCTGGTCTTACCTCGAGGGCATAAAGACACGCTGCTTGCGCTTGTCGAAACCCACTCCAGGGGAAGGAAGCCTGACACTGGCCATAAACTGACAGAGCGACAAATCGACCTCGTCCGTGGCAAGGGCAAGGGTTTGATCATTCTACTCCATGGTGAGCCGGGTGTCGGCAAAACGTCGACGGCGGAGTGCGTTGCAGAGCATACAAGCCGGCCACTATTCCAAGTAACCTGTGGGGACATCGGCGAATCAGCAGAAAAGGTTGAGAGGACTCTGGAAAATCACTTTCAGCTGGCACATAAATGGGGTTGCGTCCTTCTGCTCGACGAAGCTGATGTTTTCCTCTTGAGACGGACCAAAAACGACCTTAAACGTAATGCAATCGTCAGTGTTTTCTTGAGAGTGTTAGAGTACTACTCGGGTATACTCTTCCTGACGACCAACCGTGTGGGCGTTTTTGATCAAGCATTTCGAAGCCGAATCCACATGAGTTTCTTCTATCCCAAGCTTGGGCAGAAGGCTACCCTCGAGATCTGGAAGATGAACCTCGATCGCACTCAGAAATACTGGGGAGATAGCATCAAACTCACTCCGAAAGACTATGATAAGATTCTTGCATATGCAGACGAGCACTACAAGGAGCTTGAGCCGTTGAAGACTACGTGGAATGGACGCCAAATCCGCAATGCCTTCCAGACGGCCATTGCGCTCGCCGAGTACGACGCACACAAGGCACAGATTCAGTACGACCTAGCGGAGTGTCCCAAGCCTACCCTGAAAGTAGACCAATTTGAGAAGGTTGTGGAAGCCTCGAAGCACTTTGATGAGTATCTGAAACAAACTGCTGGCCTAGATTCGGACATAGCACGGGAGGCTGGTGAACGTATGGATGAGTTGGATGAGGAAAAGATCAAGGAGGAGATTACGGAGCAGACGAGGCAAGCCCAAAGAATGTAAAGCAGAGTACTGTTCGGAAAAGGGTTGTCTTGAAGCTGCAAGTGTCGTGGATCATTATAACTTATCTCCATACCTCTTTGCTGACGCGGTTAACATATATAGAATAAGTTCATGACCCGATGGGTCCCTCGGTTGAGGCTGCGGCACCAAAATGGATCAACGGACAGCGAATACAGCTAGTGAGGAGAGTACATGGAACACAAACACTGCTGCCTTTCACGCGGTACTGGCTCCTGCTATCGTATTCCGCGTCCGAGAAAGCCTCGTCGTCCACGACTACGCGACAACATCTCCATCCGCCAAGATACATAACCAAACTACAGGGAAACCTTGCCACCCCTACGCTTCTATCTGCTCTTCAATCAATACCGCAACATCAAATCGCTTCGTATCCATCCTAACCAAACCTTCCCCCTTACCCAAACATCCGCAACCCGAATCAGCACATCCCGATTCAATCACCCTCCCTCCTCCACACGTGCCCTTCTCACCCTCGCAAACCCCAAAACCCCAAACCACCACCTCCATACCCAAATCCATCAAATACCCAAAACAACCATCCAAAGCTCATCGCGCCACCATTCCAACCCTCCGAAATCCACCTGTCTTTCAAAATCCGCTACAACATGTACATTCAAGCTTCAACATGCACCACCCCTCATCCCGGCCATAGATCCATAGAGCAAGAGCAAGTACTCAACAAGTGTCCCAAGAACGTCTCCTATCGTGGGTCTATGTTGTATCTGAGTACGGAAGCTGGAATATTTAGTACTTGTGCTTATACGTTCCGTTAACTGTGGTGGACGAAAAGCTACCGCGTCGTATGCGGTAATCTTACAAGCTCAAGCCGATAGAGGAGGTTATGTTACGTGTAGCTGTAGTTCATCTGTAGAATGGTCAAGAAAACAATATTATCATTCTTGCCAAGAACCTCAAGGTAGATCTACTACTAGGTTCTTACCTCTCTTTACAATAGTATATTCGTCACGTTGGGTTGGACGTCTTATGCTTATGCTTATAGGATGGGTTTTTCGTTCTTTCAGTGTCGTGGTTGGGATTCGTTTGTGGGATTTTTCGAGGGTTTCGAGGGTAGGGATGGTTATGTCTGGTTAGTGTAGATTCATATTGAGTGGGTGAGCGTTGACTGTCTTTCTAGGGGGATGGAGGTTTTCGGCGATGATAAGGGCTGGCCAAGGAAGTGTGGTAAAGAACATGTGAGCAATTCGCTTTATCCTTACCTTCCTAACCTAGGACTGCTAACAACCTAGGCTGCTTCTCCGAATCCCTACTCAATGAAACAAGTCTTCTAACCCCAAAGTACCCATCTTTACGACAAGAAAACCAACTGCCTACTCCTACCAAACGACATCCCACCCATCTACACCCTCACCACAACCACATGCCGCTCATCACCTAAGCACCAAACCCAACCTATCCACAACCCGCCTCACAGGCGCCACGCCCCCATCTCCATACACAGCGCCAAGTACAGCTTCCATCGTATCCGCCATCGTCTTCTGAGGAACCGGTCCCCAAGCACCTGTTCCCTGGCGATTGACATGCTCATCCAGTCCCAGCACTTTACCTATAAACCCGATCCAGATTCGCGTTTACGTACGGCAACTTCCTGGATGATTCGGTCCGCCCACTCTGCGATAGTCGATTATATCGGATAGAAGAGTTGATGTGGTATGGTATGCGTTGCGTTTATGCTCTTACATAGACAGGCGCTAGTCCTGTTTTAGGATGGGACTGAGTACTTCGTCTTTTTCTACGAGAGCGAGGCTTTTGTTGCATGCTGTTTCGGCGGAGGGATGAGGTTGGGTGGGTGGATCTGGCGGCTTGGAGGGTTGAGCGGAGGGGGGATGGGTTGGTGGAGTGGTGGGTGGGGATTTTTTGGATGGCGTGGAGGGTGTGCGACTTTTCGGGGGCGGATGTTTGTGTTGGAGGTTTTGTTGGGATGGGGTTGGGGAAATTGTTTGTATATTGGGTTTTTGGTGGAGGATGTGTGTGGGTGTGATGGTGAATTTTCTATCATAGGAGAAGTGTTGAGGAGGAGATTGCTATGACACATGCTGCTGAGGTGTCGTGTCACAAAGAGGTGATGTACTATCGAACATTCAGAAACGTAGAGACGCCGATGCCGAGTGACACCAACAAGATTTGAAAACAGGAGGAGATATCTGGAATCGAATCCCAACTATCTCTGGAATTGTTACTCTTTTTCTTTGATTTGGGGAAAGTACGAAGTGTTACTCTGGCTATTAGGTGGCATTTGTCGTATAGACGTAAACGTGGCTGGTTGTATGGAAGCATGAAAATGCGACGTGATAAAGGGAGGCTGTCAATGAGTAAGCATACCTTACACATTACTGTATGGAAACATGCCGAGTTTATCTCCACTTTCCCTCTTGACGCGAACCTGTCCGTGCAAAATAATCATGGGGTCTTCGTTCTTCTTGTTGTTTCATCAACTCCTCTCAGTAAACTCATCTCAGAGCAGTCACCCCCCTTTCCCTGCCTCCTGCCTTCTACCTGTACCTAGCAGCCTAGATCTCTCCACCAGAAATCTCCACTACTCCTCCCTGCTACATGTAAATCAACACTTCCTGCCTCGAATCTTGAGCACTGAATCTCATATCCAGCGCGCTCTCCTCGTTGCGTACACCTTCTATTCCTAAGAGCTGTCACGCTCGCTAGCGCTAGAATAGGCTTGTATATAATGTATATGTTTTCGATTAGGAGTGGTGAGGTAGTGAGCTTGTTTTGTGGGAGGGGATTATTTGGTTCCGGAAAGTGAGGGGCGTTATTGAGATTTACTTCTGTTATAGCTGATTGTGTGATTGATTCCGCTGCTTCTGGGATCTTTGTTAGCGAAAGTTCATTTTTCGACATTTAGCTACGCCCCAGTTCGACTGAGACATCAATCTTGCGACTACTGGGTTTGTAGGTAAGGACTATCTGATGGTTGTGGTATAGTATAAGTTTCTGTTCGTAGAAGGTCCGCCTTTCTGAGTTCAGATCTTGCATTAGTAGCTCTCTAACTCAAGACCTCTTGGCGTGCCGTGGGACAGACAACGTCTGTATGTCAAAATTCAGGGCCGTGAGCCAAGTGCATGGCTTGCCTGGAGGTTGCTAAAGGAGGCGAGGGAATTATGTCATCAGAGAAACACGGTCACAGACTGCTAGAGCATTCAAAGAAGCAAATATTCGAGCAGCGCAAACAAGCAGACCTTTGTAATCCGGCATAGCTTGATGCACGTATCCTTAGTCCATCACTTCTTTAGTTGAAGTGAGATCAGAGATACTGCCCAAAATCAATGGAGTTATCCCATCACTTAGAAAGGTATATAAATGAAAACAGCAAATGAAGCGCCAAATATGGTCCAAGGAAGTCTTGATTGGCGAACGAGATTCGTCGCTGGGTCTCGTCGTTGGCTATTCTTGCTGGATATGAGATAGATAGACCTTTTGTAATGAAAAGGGCCAAGTAACACAACCCCACGCAACTCCCAAAATTTTTACCGCTCTAGGGTCAGCGTAGTGATAGTCGCCATTGTGCGGTTCCATGTGTCATCCACCGCCGACACCAACGATATACCAGAAAACATTGAGCGATCGTCCGTAATATATTGAGAATCAATAGCTAATATCTAGTTTGTTTCGCTGATAATGGCGTTACTACCACTGTAGTGTAAGTACACAATGACCCAGTACTGAAGTAGGTGCTATAAACGATCTTGACTTGCTTGGCTTTCAATGGTCCTCGGTAAAGATCAGCCGGTGTTGCTTCGGTTTTTATTGATCAAGCAGGATTGATCCTGATTGTATGTGAATTGGTTGATGATGATTGGCTAGCATGACATGGATTGGAAGACTCAGTGGATTTGGTGTTGTGAGGACAGCCTTGATACTTAACGAGCATTCGATGCTGCTTCGCGAATGGCTAGTCACCTGACGACCTCATGTTATATATCTGGGAAATGATAATTAGGTGCGGATAGTCAAAAGACATGCGTGACATGAGAAACATATATCAAAGAGCCTGTGTACAACATATACGGCCAGCATCCAGAGATACCCAAAGACAATCAAAGTTTATTCTGTAATAGCTGGTGTACTGCTCTTGTATTCAGCTGATCAGTATTCACGGATAGAAGGAAGGGGTCGCGCAATGTCCATAACATATCTTATATATACACACATATATAGTTCCCGTCTCCCGAACCTTAGTCCCTTAAGACGAGTCATCTAACTCTTTGGGGTTAGCTTCTAGCGGTACGTACCCGAGCCCATCCCCATGAGGTTGCAGGGGTCCTCTTGCGAAGTAAGCGCTCAGAATTGCCCTGCTCCCGAGTCGGGTCCTAACGTTATCCAACAAGGGATGACACCAACCCTTGTCTTTGGCGCTTGTTTATCTTCGACCTCGTATCGTCCAATCCCGCGCCCTAGTGATACACTTGCTTTCGGCGCTAATTTCCACACTCCTTTCCCTAATGCAAGCCCAGTCATTCCCCCAATTGCACTCAAGAGGATTTGCATTATGGGCTAGACTTGCGTCTACCTCACGCCGGAGCATAGACCTGATTCAGCAACCTTTTGAGGGTGTGCGGCGCCTTGAGTGTATTTGCTATCCATCGATCCTGCCCAGTTTTCCCCTCAAGATTCTTCGCCTCATTGCCGCCCCCCCTTCATCATCCTTCATCCATCCTTGTTCTCCATATATGTCTTACAGATTTCCCGCTCCGAACCCTAGTACTTTGTCCTTTTCATTTCATCGATCAGAATCTCAGGTGTCCCTAAGTCTAAGATAAGGGGTCTATGCCTCTATCTGCCTTCAACCCGATCAATCGAAGTCTAGTTTGAACCTTCCTGGCCTGGGCCACTTGAAATTTCCGACTCGCCAGAGAGTGGCTACTTCTTGCTGCTCAGTCAATGGACCGCGCTTTCGATGCCTCGGGGTGAAAAAGGGAAAAATGCTGCGTCAAATCCCTCGAAAAATTCAAAGAGCACTAAACAAACAAAGCGACGAAATATCCAGAAGGTAAGAACCCGTGCATCTCTCTGCCCGCAACAGCCCGTCGATAAATTCACCGTTCCTGAAAGCTTTTGATTTACAGTCTAACATTTTGCAATCAATTGTAGCCTATAGGCGAGCCATCAACGGCCTCAGCTCCTCCTCCAGGTACCAGAACTGGTCTCAGGTCAAAAGGTACCACCGAAACACCTCGTCCTCCCGTAGATAACCCAGAGTCAATCCTTCGCAACCGTCCCAAGGGTAAGGGGGCCAAGAAACCTACAAAAGCTCGAGGGCGGCCGCGAAAGCCAGCTCGCATCCACCCAGACCACCCTGTACAGAGTGTTGAGGCTATCCCGAAGGAATATCAAGGTCGCATTGACTACAGTCTCCCCACCGATTATTCGAATGGGGAAGCTTCTCTAGGAGGACAAGATATAGATTCGGAGGAAGCCTTCAACCGGAAGTGGGGATATTTGCCGCCCCTGGATGAAGAAGCTGCGGCCATCATAGACGCAATCATGGCAGATCCTACCAAGGGTAAGGATTACGTGAGGATAGGTCCTACCCATCCCGATTTTCTCAGGGGACTTGAGCGCCGAAATGTCCTCCTAAAGAAAAACATGGACCCCGATCCACACGCAGGCTCTATTGATGATCTACCACAAATCTCCCTACAGGAGACTGATGCGGAGAGGGAGACATATGAGAAGCTGTGGGAAATGGATCAGGACAAGTGCGGGAATGGTTCGAATGAGGCACTCTTTCAGCGAACGCTCATGATGAGCTTCATTGCGCGCCATTGTTTGATTTACGGGAGGAGCGCCAGCAGGCCCTTCAGTCTTGATTTCAGCGTTGAAGAGGCCTGGACATGTCCGCCAATGCCATCGCGAGCTTACGAGATCTCAAACAAGCTCTTGACACAACCAAAGCCCGACCTTGCCATATACTTCTGCAGGGAAAAGTTGATACCAGATGGCTTGTGGAAAAATATGCCTAACGCAACACAGCGCCTCGCATGCTATGAGAGGCCAGATCTAATTGGAAGAGATAGGATTTTTCATTTCTTCACTATCGAAGGTAAAAGGTCACAAACTTCAACCGACGATAACACGGCAATGTTTCAAAGTCTGAACAACGCAAGCCAAGCATTACACAACATGTTCGAGTTCTTCCAGGACGCAGGACCGCACCATAGAGAGAAGTTTTTTTCCGAAGTCAGATTTTTTTCGGCGGTAGCCAGTACCGAAGGCCTCAATATTCGTATCCATCGAGCAACCGAGGTCCCTGAAAATAGTTCCAAATATGATTTTGTCGTACCTGGATATCCACTACAATTTGAATTTCGAGAATTCGCCAACGTCAAAAAACATGAATTTGACCGCAAGAAAGTCTTGGAGATCTTCGGAAAAATACTTGTTGGCTACGGCGTAGGAAAGCTTCTTGATTTACTTCGAAATGCGGCCAAAGACCTTGTAGACAATCTCAACACCAATCCCCACCAAAATAAACCGAGAGAAGACAAAGACTTCTATCGGCATGGACAAGTTGACAAAACGCCAAAAGGTAGCAATATACCCACGCCCAGGCCGTCAAGAAGCCAGTCAGTACAGAGCCCCATGTCGGTCGACACTGTAGCACCGAATGCCACGCAGCAGGGTTCCTCGTCGAATATGGCTGCCCCGTCAAGGCCAAATCCATCATTTGATATGACCCTCAGTGAAAGAACGACACCTACTCAAAGCCAATCCTCACAATCGTCAGCGCAGGTATCGAGTTCACCCAGCGGGAAACGACCTAGAATTCAAGTGGAAGATGGCAAATCTTCTCGGCCAAGGATCCGAAACTCGAAGTAATGAGATGGGAAATACTAATCGAAGAACACACTTGAAAACAAGCGAAATAAGGCGTGTGACAAAGTCCCACCATCTGTATGTCACTTAACATGGATGAGACTACGACCCTGCTCCGTGGCCCGTCGAATCTCAAGCCAAATGAATTCACATAAAGCCCCGGCTGGGTGACATCAATCGCTACGAAGAACTTTGTCAAGAGGAAAAAGCTTTACGCTGGTGAATACCCAAATGAAATTTCAGACGCGAGCAATTCCTAGTATAGACTTGACGCGTTCCATCCGAGAAATTGATCCAGATTCCATCTCGCAAAGCGCAATTCAGCTGCGACACCAACTTCCTTCTGTTGGTAATCAAGTGTTTCGGAGGGTATCCAAGTCATGGGGGTCGTATACGTAGAGCCTAGTATAAACGCTTTAAACGGTTACGTTTATAACAGCTATTAAGGAGAAATTATGATATATTAAATAGTTAGATTAAATTTGAGGAAGTTATATGTATGTTATAAACCCTGAAGTTGGTATTATCAGTTATTACCGCGTTTATTTAGGCGGCTTATCGCTCTACTCCCTCCTCGATCCCCTCTACTCCCTTTATACTCCTACTAGCTCCCTTACCCCCCCCCTCCCCCCTCCCCTCTCCTCCTTCTACACTCGTCTATACCCCCCCTAAAGCAACTTTCCTCCCTTTCCCAATCGAAAACAATCATTACTAATCCTAAGTTCAGGGTAAATATTATATAATATGTATATATATATATATGTATATATATAGCTATAAAGAAAGTATGAAATTCTAGTACATAGACTACGCTAGGCTAATCTATACAATTCACTCTACACAAAACCTCTCCTCCGTCCTCTAGAAAGCCGTCAACGACGAAATTCTCAAAGGAAAAGATTATATAACTTACTTATTAATCATCCTAAGCTAGGTATAATCACCGGAATATTCCTCTAGATAGACCATAGTATATTCTAGTGAATCTAGAAATCTAGCACCCGTCTACGCACTGGCCTTGAGAGCGACGGGCATGCTGTATTCTACCGTATCGTGTTGGCTTAAAAAGTGTTCACCGTGTGATGGGCCGTGTCTATGCGGTGTCTCATTGATTCTTTGATAGCCGAGGGCCGAGCGGATTTAATTAAGGATCCTCAAGATGAGGGTACGTTTTGAAAAGTTCGATTGTGTATAAGGGGCGTAGAGACGGGTTTGGGCGGAGTTGGTAAGAGGGCATAGCAAGACAACCATCAATAACGGCTCTTCTTTATAATACCTTATGGAGTACATTTGTCCCTCGTTCGAAGAGGAAATCGATCGCGCTTCTAATTTCGCTGTATGACTACCTAGAATATCTCTCAGCTTTGTGTGACGATCCGATCACCATAACACCGGTGTTTATGACGGGCTGCGAGGGGGAACACCCTTGGAAGAGAACGGTGTCTTTGGCCCGCCGCTGGTGTTGGATGTTGCCTGTTGTTGACCTGATGGCTGTTGTTTTTAGGGCGTGAGATTTTTGGCGTTGAGGTTGCGTGGGGGGTTTTAGGTCGTAGAAAGGGGATGGCGGGGGTTTAGTTGGTTAGGTGGTGCGTAGAGGGGGTTTGTTGCGTGGTTTGGGACGAAGGGGATATATCTGGGGGAGATGGGATTCGGGCTGGGTAGGATGTCGGCAACGGGGGCTGGTTCAAGTAGCATAGTGGTCGGTCCTCGAGCATACATGAAGCCACTAAGCCACAGCGAAAATGTCCAGCTTGGTTGTAGAGAACGTATTTCCCATGATAGCTTCGAAGCTGTGAGTGACATTGCTATGATGCTAAGTTATATGTGAGGAACAAAGCTCGACCACTTGACAGTGTCAAAGACGCTGCTGGGTAGTGCGCGCAGGCTGAGGAAGTCCTCGACGAGCATGTACATTCTGACAAGGATATATGCTAGGACAAGAACGTGCATACACGATATAGTATAACGACCATTTAGTATGACGGTAGCTCGAAGGTATACCACCAAAGCGAATAAGATGGGGATAACCAAGCAGGCGACTGTGCTTCCTCGCCATAACCACACTTCGGTATCGGTAGGATGTGCGATGTTCCAGGATGCAACGTGAACAGCGCCAAAGACAGAAGGGGCTAGGACAAACAGCAACGCGCATTTCCAGATTCCTAGTTCGCCTGGGTGGATCCAGTGCCGGCCAGAACATATGAACTCAAACATGGTGCCCACCCAGACTCCATACGTTGAGGGCGACATCTTTCCCATAGCTCCGTCAGAGCATTCCACGATGACAGGTATTGCGCAATTCTGGGGCCTATTCCACCAAAAGCCATACGCGATCAATGCACACATAACGTAGGCCATCGTGCTGACTTCCAAGAGGGTAACGGCTTGATGATGAGCCGATCGAGAGGCTACTTGAGTTGCTAGCCACACCACTTGCAAGCAGGCCAGAGATTTTGCAATGTTGTCTGATGTAGCAGAGTCCTTGATCCGGTCTTCACTTATGTTCTTGAGCTCGTGAAACCACTTTTCATCATAAGATTTTGCTGCTACATCTTTTATATCTTGCAGTTGAAGTTGATGATAACTCGGCTCTGATGATCTGAGACAGAAGCCACCCATATCAAGGAAGAATCCATGAGTCAGGGTGAACTCGTCACATCCTAAATCTCTCAATTCTTTCCTTCTTTGCATGGCGTCCTGGAAGTCTCTAACGGCTGTAAAGATAAGGAGCTCCGGAGCAATGAGAACGATGATCGCCGGGACTGTTTTACTTCTCACAATCTTTGTTCGAAAGGAGTGGGCCCTCGGCCCTTGATAGCGAGGGACAGGACGGTGTAATACCGTCCAGACGCACAGAAAAATGGTGAATAGGCAGCTCCGGAGAATTTCGGACGTCCCTCGCCCACAATTAATTGAGACCCAGCCGTAGATTAAGGTATCGCTTGTTGCATTCTGCGTGGCATCAGTAGAGGTGATGGCGTAGCTTGCAAGGAAGAGAAAAGCGAGGACGAGCATGTTGGCAGCGTTGAAGGTCTGTTGCGTAGGTGGAAGACTGATACTAAAGATCGAGACCGCTATCAAGATTGGGTATCCCGATCGAGCGCGAGAGTCTGTATGGGTATCGTGGCACAGCGACGATGGCCGTAGAGTCCTGAAGTTGCTGTTATATTCGACAAAGACTTGTTTATCTTGGCACGTTGGTCAACGTATGTCCAGAGCTCTGCGGCTTGTCGAAGATAGGACCTTGATGCAACGGCTGATATTCTCTAAGTTTTCCAAATCTCAATATTCAGGCGAGGGAGTTGATACATTATCAGAGGTAAGGCATTCAAGATGAATGATTTAAAACGCCCAGATTCTTGCGCAGCACCACCAGCTCGCTAGGCTCATGAGGCGTTGCGTAGCGCCACACCCTCCGCGCATGATGCAACGATACCCTATCACCACCTTGCCTTGGCAGCAGTAAGAGCTTGAAAGGCACACGAAGGCATGTTTAGATACATTGGTGAGTACGCGCTCGTGAAGGTTGAACCCCAGTAACGAATGGCGAAAGAAGCCTGGAAATATAGCAGTCGGCATGATGCTGAGCTTCACAATCAATGGAGTACAAGGCTAACGTAGATGACGGGATAACGACATTGGCGGTCATTCGAGATTGCACTGTCGCCACCTGACTTGATTGGCTAAACTGGTAGGGCCACGGCCGTCGAATGACCGTCAATCTCGTTATCCCGTCATCGAAGTTACTACCGTTCTCTCATCTCTCCAATCATGATGGGAACGTCCAGTCACCTTTCTAGCCAGGGATCATCAGCCTGAATTCCTTCAATACAACCCTCATATCTTTCTCCTTCGCACCCAACCTCTCATCCACCACCTCTTCCTCTGCCCACCACTTGAACCCACATTTCCTCAAAACCCCCCGACTGCCCTCTCCACCGGGTCCTGTGACCGCCTTCAAATATCCCTTCTCTTCCTCATCGAGCACGGTATGCTCGTCAGGATACTTCCGCCAATACCTATCTATCCATGCTCTCAAAGCTTCTGTCGCATAGCCATGACCCCAGGACGAAGGGTGGAATATGTAGCCGATCTCAGGAAGGGAATGAGCGCCTGTCAAGCCGATGATCTGCAGCTCTTGCTTTCCTGGCGAGTCTACGTGGCGGGTAGGTGTAATTGGATGTGAGGGAAGTACGGAGACGGTGTAGACCATGCTATTTTTACTTTCCAGCCCCGTCTGCAGCCACTCGTCACTTCTCTCGCGGGTATCAGGTTCAGTCCAGTAGAGCACCTTGGGGTGGGATCGAATCGCAAAGACGCCGTCGCTGTCCGAAGGGGATAGGGGGCGGAGCAAGAGACGTTCGGTCCTGATGGCGTCGCTAGGATAGGATGTCATTGGAGTAACCATGACTGGAGATCAGTGGGTTTGTTTGGGAAAGACATTGTGGGTAGACAGCGGCGCAATGTCAGCATGACAGTCCTGCAGAAGTATGATTGATGCGTGGCCCATGCATGGCGTGTCGTATCGGCGTTAAATTAAGGCCAGCTTCATGGTGATTCACCCACAGCGCCCCAAGCCTTAACCAATGATTGGTTTCAATTCTTCATCATCACCATGCCCAAGATTCGAACGGAGTGACATTGAGATAGCGCTGATCTACTAGTCGCTCCGTTAATTAGGTTCTTCCCTTCCCTTCCCTTACCTTACCTTAGGGTATGACGCTCAGATCATTTGAGCCTAGGATATTCTAGCTTGCCAGGCCGGTGAAGCCTAAAGTATTAGCTCCCGCCTGTGTGATCCTCTGCTAAGGATGGGATAGTCTGATAGATAATCACTACGATCAAGAGGGATTCTATAGTAGACAGGCCTCAAAATAATACAAGCTACTCCGACTCTAATATACGTAAAGAAGAATATGGAAATATATTGTCTCCTACAAGTAAATATCGTGGCATTCTATTCAACCTTGTCGTTCTATCCCCAGGATATTCCAAAAGAAACATCTCCATAGTGAAAGAGTCTGGGTGAATTGATGCGTCATGAGTGATGAGGACAGATGAGCTAGGTCGTACAACAGGCTAGTGATATTGTGACCATTTGAATGGGAGCGACGTGGTGAATCAGTCGAACGAATGGGAAGATAAGGAACTTTGTAGGATGCAGAAATTCATACGACTACCGAGACACTGACGTGGCTGTGACATTCGGTTTCGATGAGATTAGGTGGGTTTTGTAGGGGAATTGTCATCAAAAAACCGATAAGTGTTTGTAGGTTCCACATGCTCGTTTTGTCAACTTCTAATAATATTACTATTGGGCGATATGGGCCTCAATCGGCGACAGGAAGTGATGAGGAACCGACAGGCCAGATGCTATGGATTAGACCTGCCCTGAAACAATTACCAATCCGGATAACGCCCGCATGCTGAGGAAGAATCAAAAAGTAGTATCACAGACTCCGCCACTTCCAGTCTTGGAAACAGTCCTCATCGTCTGAGTACATCTCGTTTAAATCTTCTTCGCCAGAGTCTTCATCTTCAGGGCCGTCCTCACTGGTGCCTTCCTCACCAGCTCCCTCGTTGCCAGCTTCGTCTTCGTCAGCATCCTCCGTTGCCGAAGCGATATCCGTCACAGTCTCCTTCACCACAACATCTTGACGATGAAACTCAAGAGATCGATAATTTCCACTGTCCTGGCCTCGACTCAGCTTCATCGTCTTCTGCAAGCGACTATTCAGCTCGGTCTCTAAGCACTTGAAGCGAAAGTCGAGGCCCCAAGCATCAGCAGAGCCGATTCGAGGGCTAAAGGTGGCCGAATGAGATCTCAATTCCACCGTGACGGTTGTGAAATTAGGTACCCGCCTCAACGCTTCGAAAAAGGGAAGCGTGTTCCATGGGGATTGACTCCGGAAACAGCTATGCAGAATCACACGACAGGCCACGCCCGTGGTTTCACGAACGCTGAGTTTGTCAAGTATGGTAGCGTAGAAGATGTCTATGAGCTTGGGTTTCGTGAAGTGTTCTTCTGTTCTTTGAGACGCTCTTGGGAGATCGTAGTGGGTCATGTCGATGTCTATTTCGACATGTCTCATGCGATCGATGACTGACTGGCGTGGTCCTATCAAAGTCTCTTGCGTTCCCTGAGGGAAAAGCACTCTGAAGGTCACAGTCGCGTACATGAACTCCAAGGCGTCGTGATGTAGGTCTTTGCAAGTTTGAAGTAAGCTGGTGTTGGATATGCGATTACCAGCGTAGGAAGACGCTTGCTCTGGAAAGGTGAGATCTGTGAAAGACGGAATGATGTATCTTGTATGAAAAACGTGACGGTAGATCTGGTGTCGGATCTCTGTTGGGAGGAGAAGCAAGCTAATGCCAGTCTTGTTTGTCGACGTCAGAGAAGCCTGGATCCTGGGAATTGTGCTGCGACTGGGGGTTTCCGCAAAAACATCATGGTAGATCTGATCTCGAAGCTCCATAGGCAGAACCGCTGGGCTGATGTTTGTTGATCGAGAGTCCATGGTCGGAGGAGAATGATCTCGAAGCTCCTGCGACAGATCCGCCAGGCTGATGTTTGTTGACTTAAAGTCCATGCTTGGAGGAGAATGATCTCGAAGCGATGTCTCTTGTTGTGTCTGATCCATAACAAGATAGCTTGCTATTCACTCTCCTGAAGCGTCTGGTGCCAGAGACAGAAGTAAGAGCGAGACCGAAAAGAGGAGTTCAAATCCTTTTCTTGTGTGAATATATTTGCTGGGCGTGTTGTGTTAGTCTCTAGCTCAGCATTAGCAAGACGCGCAATAAGTATTGATCATAGAAATCCACGAAAATAATTTGGCTGTTAGCGGACGTCAGCGATCTGATACATAAGGGTAAAAAAAGCAATCGGCTGTTACACTTAGGATCATGACTGAACCAACCAAAAGCAATCATACGTGTTTGGATGGGGAACTCGTACACAACAATGGTATCAATCAAATGGATTGGGTGCTGAGGATCCGGAACGAATGCTATCCGGGGCGATGTATCATATTTGATTTTGGAAAAGTCGAATGAGGAATCCTTTCTTAGAAGCGAAGGCGAAGGCTGCTGGCTGCTGAAATCCAAGCTCAACGAAGCCCGATTGGAAGAGGATACACGTAAGGTCAGATACTACCGCTGTTGTTAAGCACGTTCCTGGTCCGTGGACTTGGTAAGATATAGGAGCCTATGATGCCCATTCGATCCAAATTGAGAATCTAATTAGGTTATGTCCGCACAGTGGTATCAACGCTTTTAAAGGCATGCATCCAATCTTCTAGTCCAATGCAAGGATGATACTCATCTAAAGCTCCGTCTTTCCCAAAGCATCCGCCAAAGCATCCACATCGTCATCTTTCTTTTGACTGACTATACTCTCCTCCTCCCGATCAGCATCCTTTAGTATGCTCTCCCTCCTCGCTTCCATCTCCGCTCCCTCTTCCTCTTCCGCCTCCTCACCCCCTGATCCCTCGGCGTCCTCATCATCATCCTCCTCGTCCTCTTCATCTTCACTCTCCAACTCATCCAGCTCATCTAGTCCCCACTCCTCTCCCACAGCATCCCTCCCAGCCTCCTCCTTCCGCTCAGCCAGCCGCACCCTCAAGCCCTCAATAGCCTCATCGTCTTCAGAGAACTTATTCCCATTCAACTCCACCCACCTCAAATTCGGTAACCCACTCTTCGCAGCCTCCAACAAAGCCTTCACCCCCCTAGCATCGATATCATTATACTGCAGCCTCAACAACTTCAACTCTTCATTGGCCCCCTTCCCTAACGACTCAATAAACTGTCTCGCGCCCCGAGCACCCAGCAAGCAATCCGAGATCCCGCACTCCATCAGGAACTTCCAACCCCCAACAACCTCGCTCAGCGCCCTCGCCCCTGTAATCGTAAAAGTATTATCCTGCAAGTCCAGCACCTCGAGCTTTTCACACCCTCTCAATCCCTCTCGCAGTAACAACGCCATCCCATCCTGCCTGATACCGTTCTGCACCATCTTCACCGTCCGCACCCTCCCATGCGCCCGAAACGCCTTCGCCCACGCTGCCATGCTCCCACTCTCCAATCGATTTCGCCCACATATCACAGTCTCCAGATACGGCACCTCCTCCCCCTTCCGTCTCGCTTCCTCCTTGCGCTCAGCAAGCGCCGTCAGCGCATCGGCAATCAGTATTCCAGCATGAGGTCCCAGCCCGTTATTCTGCAAGATCAGATGCCGCAGCGCGACATGTTGTGACAGGAATTCCACGAGCGGCGCTTGCGTATTGAGTCCGAACGCGTTGTCGGAGAGATCGATGGTGTGAAGGTTTGGCAACACGAGGAGAGCGGTCAGGAGGGAGGAGAGGGCGGGTGGAATTTCAGAGAGGAGACGCGATGTGAAGATGTCGTCTAGCTTTGCTATTTGCAGCGTCCGTTTGGATTTCAGGACGGAGCCAAGTGCTTCGCAGGCTGAGGCGCCGAAGGTGTTGCCGCCGAGGTGGATTTCGGTGATGGCGTCGGAGGCGATGAGGGGCTTGAGGTAGGGCTCGATGTCTTCGGCTGTGGTGAGTTTGAGGGATTGGGAGGAGAGGGAGAAGATGTTGGACATCTTGGTGAGGCTTCTATGTAACAAGCCGTAGTAGCAGAGGATGCATAGAGAACAGAGACTGAATAATTACAGGTTGGGAGTGTTTATAGATCTACTGTGCAGCGGGTACCTGACCCCGCTAAGGTTTTTAGCCCCATTTCCGAGAGGAATGCTGTCGTGCGTGCGTGCCTAGCAAGATCAAAGGGATCCACGAGGCATATGATACATACATGCTTTGAAGATTGCAACCTCCTTTTTACCTATGCAACAGCTACCATACAGCGAACCTAAGTAATCAACAATGGGTATATCGAATCGCTACAGCGCTTCCCCATGCCCGCAACCAGCCTCCCATGCGATGCCATCATATTGGGTATCCAAATGAGTCTTACAGGACACTCAAGACGCTTTGCATACCCACACTGCCTACGTCTTCTCTCTTCAGCACATAAGGCCTCATGTCACTTTTCTCCCAGGCGCCACCAACCGCGCCTTTCGCACGGAATCGATCCTTCAAAGCATCTGGCCCTATGACGAACAAGTGACCGATCTCGGTCAGCACCTCGAAGCTTGGTTCAAAGGACGGGTCTAAATCCCAGCTTCGTAGCAGCTCGCTATATTTGCTGATATCTTTGCTAACCATGAGGCCTCCGGTAGCACTGACCGAATATTTTTTGAAATGTTCAAGCAAGAGGCTTCGAAAGTTGACGGCGAGCTCCGTAAGCAAAGCAATGAGATTCGGTGAAGGGGAGAGAGCAGTGAGAGCAAGGTTGTGAAAGCGAGTGAGGAACCCAAAGATAAGCTGACACGTCTGTAGAACTGTTCAGCGTCTAGCTCTTAGTCAAAGCTCGAAAAGAATACTCACTGGCGTCTGAAGTTGCTCAAGCCATGCACCTCCACCTAAAGTATCATCTCTTGGGCGGAAATCGGCCTTGGGTTGACGTGCCAGGACTTTGGTTATCCAGGTGATCGCAACGTCAATAGACCTCTGCATTACGGTATTGATTTTGTCCTCCGTTCGTTCCATCGCCAGAATCGACGATTTCTCCATGTCACGTCGGATAGTAACATTGGCCGAGGCGAGGGGAACAAGCACAGTCGTGTTGCAGGTGTTCATCAGATGTAATATACTGATGGCAGAGCGCATTCCAATCAAGTAAGATAGGTCTGGCTCGTTCTTAGCCGTTTCCTGGCCTGCTGCAATCTCGATCGCCCTTCCACGGTATCAGTCAAGGCTTGATGCTGTGGAGGCTGAGCAACTTACGAGTCCAGCGCTGTTTCAACATAGATCTCCCCCATGTTGCTCAACAAGAGGTTCAGCAAAGCAGAGACATCTTTTGCTGTCTCATTACCCCCACTAAGCTCTAAGCCTCTACCCACTGCCTCGGCCAGCCACTTCAACATACGCTTCGCATTATCGATACTGAGAACACCATCCTGCTCTGTGACTTCGATTTCCGTCTGGGATTTAGCGTTTTCCGAGTCCTTCAGACCTGCTACTCGCAGGAACGTAGCCTTCTGCGCTGGTGCGAGATCTGACGAATCTAATTTTTCAACGAATGCATCTCGTGCAGACGACAACATTTCGCTTCCCGACTTGGCCAATGATTTCATGAACGTAGTGGGTACTTTGCGCCGTCGTGACTATGGAGATTTAGCTTCTTTCAAATGAAGGCTTGTTGAGATACCCTACATGGAAGATGGTAAATTTGAATAATAGCGATGAATACAAATCTTCCAAGCTTCGTTTTTCCCGCTCTATATACGCTGATCCAACGAAATATGGTACAAAAAGGTCATCAAACTGCTGGTCAAGAATTATGGCGATCTGAGGGGAGGCTGGTTCAGGGTATTCAGTGAGACCATGCGCCTTGAGATCATCTATCAGATTGCTGATGCAACTTCTAGCTGCTTGTAACGACCGTAAGAATGCAAGTGAAGAGATGGTATTAGCTTTCTCTAGGACCATCTCGAGCCTTTGTTGTATTGATTGCTGGAAGACTCTCTGCAAAAACTTCCCTAAGACCTGATCAGAGTACGGAAACGCACGCTTAATGATCATTGATTCATCTTGTATTACTTCCTTGACTTCGTCGACTAGCGATTGTAGAGTCGGCTCGACACCTGGAGGCTCAGCGTCTGGATCCGCCAGTCGATCCCAGGTCTCGGCATCGCCCGTAACCTCATTGGTGGTTAACTGACTCCGCTGAATGAAGAAGTCATGTTGATTGACAAATGCTGCTATAACACTTGCACCAGCGCTGAAATCATGGAGTACATTAGCACACTCTCGCATGCCTTCAAAATTCTGTCTCCTGTAGAAGTCGTCAAACGATTTCAATAGATCTTTCTCAAGGGTCTCGGAGAACTTCTCGATTAGCTCCCTGGTGTTGTGATGGCGCCTCTTACTGCTGTAGTCTCCATTGATCCCATTGACGCCATTGACGTATTTGGCATTAGTATTGACATTGCTCCAGCTTTCGGGATCCAATCCTTGACTGATCTTGCTCAGCTGACGAGCGATGTGTGCGCATCTGACCTTACCCTCTCCGCTGCCTTGACGCCTGATATCTTCAAGCAGAAGAAGTTCCCCCCGCTCACTGACTTCCATCCAGCACTGTATGAGAAATCTTGCGTCCAAAGCTCTCTGTCTCTGTCTGTCCAGCTCTTCTAGCCTCTCACCAATCTTGACCACAGCGTTGCCTCCGCTATTGTGTTCGTCACCATTCAGTGAGGAATCCAGGCGGTCAAAGTTGTCCACGGTCTGCTCAAGCTTTCTCCCTAGGTTCTGCACGTTTGAAGTATGCTGTGCTTCCGCTCGCCGCACCGCTCCAGATAGCTCGTTTTCTCTTAGTTCCAGGTCTCCAGAGATATCACCCATCCGACTGAGGGCATGCTCGAAGCTGCGAATGAGCGGCTTCGGGTCAAAGGCATTGCTATGCGACGGTCCAGATCTGCGATTGGGTGGGACCGCGCTGTCCGAAAGTCCTTCAATGAACTCTTTGACTATGAAATTACGGTTGGAGAATGTATCAAGGGTGAACACAGGCGCCTGCGGAAACACTGATCTGGATTGGGAGTATGTAGACGGGCCGTGAGATGTGGAAGAGCCCGTGCTCAGGGTGGTCGGCATCGTCTAGCCCTGACTTTTCTGTTCGCAACGTATGTCTACATGTTAGCAAGGCTGTCAGACTGTCACCGCGAGCGATTTTATCACGATCTACTATATTGTGTGTGACAACGCAAGGACGATGTTGTACTGATGGGCGGAAGGTGTTCCGCTTGGACCTCTCTGGATTATTTTGAAGCAATGAATTGTGTCTACCTCGATATCAAGCGAAACAGACATCATCTTTGCAAGGCGATGTCCCTCCACAGGGCGATCTGAACCTTTAGGACTGAATGTTGCCTTGCCCTACCACCAGGTCTCCGAGAGTGTCCGAGGGGTCGCCCTTGCTTCCATTAGTCTCAATCTTTTCATAGGAATTGCTGCGATTGGCCGTCATGATCCTCGCTCGTGAGACACAGCTCTACCGTCAAGATGCTCGACAGAAGGGCAGCTTCCTCACGTCTAAGCAACGTGAGGATCTTGTCAAACCGTACCTCCCAGATCCTCTGTTTGTACCCTCACCTCCAACGCCTCGAAGACGAATGTCACCACCAATCCGGAAATTTCTCCAGACTCAACTACATATAATTGTTTTCACCATAATACATACAATCTTCTCAGTCTATATTCGGTTCCGGCAGATTTACCATATACTCCTCGACCGAGTCTTCGCAATCCTCTACTATCATCACAGAGCGCCAGAGCTGATCAGGCAAGATGTGAAGAATTTGAGCCGGTTACCGGAGCATCTGAGCGTGATCTTAGAATTGAAACAGGATGAACGAGGAATGGCTGGGCTGGAAACGCTGCTGGATGAGGTGGCAGAGATATCCGCATGGTGTGCATGTACTAGCATTCCCATGCTGAGCATCTATGAGAAGACTGGTATGGCGCCATGATCCTCTGATGCCCGCGCTAGTATAGTGTTAACATACAGAAGGTGTGCTGAAAGCATACCTGCCTGCGGCGAATCGAGCGATATCCAAAAAGTTGCATGCGTATTTCGGCAAACGTATACCCTCACTACAGATGCGAGCGCCTCATATGCCTTCATTACTGAACGAAGGAAGTTCTGACGCACTTGCTTCGATGTCCACTCCCCAAGGTCAGCCGGTACTTATAACTCCGATTCAATGGTAGCTAAGAAATCATCACAGGACATCTCTCAATTCTGATACTTTCTGCAGAGGATGGGCGCTCCACTCTGGTCGATCTGACGAAAACGTTGACGGAGATGTCCCAACGGAAGAGACTCTCTCCAGACGATATCTCACTAGATTTGGTAGATGCGGAAATTACTGAAAGCGTGATGGGGGAACCTGATTTGCTTGTTCTCTTTGGACCAAACGTGGAATTACAGGGCTACCCACCATGGCAAGTTCGATTGACTGAGATTTTCCATGTACAGGATTGCACTGGGGTGGGATATCAGGTCTTCCTACGAGCATTGCATAGCTACGCGAAAGCTCAGATGAGATTTGGGAGATGAATCCTGATCAAATCTGATCAAACCATGACTGTAGGCAGACCAGGAATCTATGTTGTATGTCTATGAAAGCCTACGGGAGTCGTCGACCAATATTGTTGTTGGGGGAAGCCAGCTGACAAAAACCCGGCACCTCATTGAGTCATGGTTCAGACAGTGCCGAATACTATGGCTTTTGACAGTAGGACAGTCATATACTGGGTACTCTACTGAAGCCGCAACGGAACCCCTTCGACTGGTGTATATCGAGTCGAGAAATCTTACCAAATGGCTTCGAGCATCTGAGTATCTCTCAAAAGCTGGACGTGTAACCTCAACGGTAGCTAAGCTGGCAGTCATGGAGTTCTTCTCAAAAGTATGAATTGTCATGTGATGTCCAAAGCCGAGGCGTAGGACTGGGACCTGTGTGTTGATAAGTCAGTGATAACGATTCCTTCACTTTGTCACCATGGCAGTCGCGTTCCAAAATCACACACATCTATAACATTACTACAGTCAAGTACCTCTTGCATCGAACCTTCAACAGCCTAGACTTTTGATATGTCTGGCACCTCGCACGATTGCCAGAGTCCCCTGCAGTATTACACATGCAACTCAAATGGCTTCAAAGGCTGTTGCTCGGTAGATCCATGCAACACTTCAGGCTGTCCGGGACAGAATAACGGGAGTGGGCGACAGCCGGACGCATCAGCATCAGCAGCTACATCATCTTCAAATAAGGCGTCAAGTTCCTCGGGCCCGACGACGACTTCGTCCACAAGCTCCAAGAATCCCTTTGAGGCAGCAACGCTACTAGTACCCCGACCGCCCGTCGCAACAACATCAGCGGAGGGCACCAGCCTTGTCCTCATCACTTCTGTGGTCTTCCTGTCACAAGAAATCGTTACGCCAACAAGTAATGGAGTTGCACTCGCTCCAATCAGTTCGATGGTCACGTCTACTGCTCTTTCGTCAATACCAACACTAATCGTGGCACCGTCTAATCATTCGTCGTCCACATCACCTGCTGCTGTTGCAACATCAACAACAACGACCCCAACATCGTTGTCATCATCCACGCATTCCCACCCCGACACGCCCGTGATCGCAGGCTCGATCGGAGGCGTCGCTGGCGTGATCGCCGCAGCACTACTGATCTGGTTGCTCGTTCGATGGCAAGGATTGAGGAGGGCAAAGGAGATGAGGAAGGGGCAGCTTGATGACGATCCGCGATTGCAGGGGATCGATGCTCATAGGGCGGGAAGTGCATTGAAAGGCGAGGGTGGTATGTACGATCCAGCCCGTCCGTCTGCACCTTCATCTTGGAGAAGAGTTCCGCTGGTTCAACGTCGGTTGTGCTTGGGGGAGGGTGCCTGCCATGCGGCAAAGCTGACTAGCCTGATTAGGAATCCGTTTATGTGGAGGGGAGGCAGATTCTGCATCTATCAATCGAAGCCCGCATAACGTTTCCGGATCTAGTCCAGTGTCTCCACTATCCCCCATGTACCGTGCGACCAGGCCTACTGCTAATCTCCATGAGAGCTCAACCCGTCACAGTCACCATCCCGAAACCGAAGGCTTGATGTCCGGCTCGTACGACCATACCGAACTGTGCGGAGAAGCTGCCCCCAGTATCTCGGAGCTCTCGCCCAACGCCGAGCGCTCGCCTATCAACACCCCTCGGCGAGCAGTCGTACCTGCGTCCGATGACGTGGGTGCAGCGCATTCCCAAGGGACGGAGCCGCTCATGCGTCCCAATCTATACCAATCAGAAGGCCCAGCCAGCAACGGTGCTGTAGCTAGTCACAAGAAGCATGTCATGAGTTGGACGGACTACGATGAGGCAATGCCAGGTCCCGTGAGATAAAGGACATCTGGGGGCTCCGAGAAGATTGGGAAGGAGGATGTGGAGCTCGGCAGGGGAAGGGTGGCGAGAAGCGCGGTGGCCTATGGGCCCCCAAGAAGCGGCTCACTACCGAGGAGGATCTGGCGGACGGCAGGGTACGTTTGAAGTACGTACCTGTGTGGCTGTTCACTTGATCATTCAGATCGCAATCCATGGCCAAATCGTTTCACCATCCACCAAGGTCGGCACCCTCGATCCACACCGTGATGTAAACAGCCCCCATGGTCACGCAATTACAAATAGATGATACTCTTGAGATTCACAGTACGCAGCCACTACGAAGTATGGAGGTAGAGGCTTGAAGGCAGCAGACAGCAGTGATAGGCGAGGCTCCCGCGTACACTAGGCATGCAAGATCTGAGCAATTTCCCTGTAGGCAGGTAACCGCATGCAGCAGGTCGACAATGAATCAGCCACCCACCCCCAGATTGGATTGCATGTGAAACCACTGTCACCGGTTTCTTGGGTAGGCAGAATGGGAAGACGATTTGTCTAGGGTGAATCTAAATGGACAGCGCACCATATGTCATATTACGCTCCTATGAATTCTAGCATGCCATAGCACAAAGCCAAGGATGACCACAATGATATGTCCGTATTACACGGAGCTATTGATAGAAATGACGCAAGCCCTTGGGAAAGCTTGAATGGCGGATAAGTCGGTCTGCGACTAGCGTCTTGGCAGTAGAGGATCCCGTAAGGATCGTGACGACAGCTCATGCTTAGGATGACCGTGCTCGAGCATTTTAATCAGGCTTATGTCGGACACCGGTCAATCTAGTGGCTTACTAAGTGTATACTATACGTAGTAGTACTGGAGCTTTCCATCTTGAGTGGACCGAGCTCATTACTTGCCTGACTCAGTCTCCCCACCATTCCACTTGGCCTTCCCCTCTTGGACAGATGGGGATAATGCCCTCATGATCAGCGATGGAGCCTTGTCCGTATTGTCAGGATTGAACCCTGCCACCAAAACTACATAGTAGTGATATCGACTAGTCACCCGTCATACACACTCCCATCGTGGCAATTGGCCAAGACAACGATAAGCTTTACGAGCATTGGCTCCTGCTGCTGGGTTTGCCAATGCGAGATGAGTATGCAGCTCAACTTCCTTCTTCGACTAGCCCACACCACTCTGGGCATCTCACAGCCAGATGGCTGACGGGAATGGATGCTTCTGCCTTCCACTTGCAGAACCCGTTACGGCCGGGAGATAAAGAATGGGCTAGGCAGGAATGGTCTGCTGCATGAGCTGTGGCTAGCTGTCGAGCCATGGCTCTGCCTACAAGAATGATAAAGCAGGCTTCTGCTCTCGAAAAGATCCCACGCCCAAGCACACTTGACAAGGTGGCTCTACATCATGCGTTCCTCCCTCCTTGCCTTGGCTGCTTTGGTAGTTAGCTCCATTGCAGCGCCCTCATCCTCCCACGTCCAACATGAGAAGCGTACCTCGTTGCCCCAGGGCTGGAGAAGGCATGGCAAGATCGCCAAGCAGGAGATCCTGCCCATGCGCTTTGCACTTGCCCAGAGCAACTTGGACAAGGCCGACGATTTCCTGATGGACGTGTCTCACCCGGACTCGCCGAACTTCGGGAAACATTGGACCGCGAAGCAAGTCGCCGAGACGTTTGCCCCGAGCCAGGAATCCATCGATGCAGTCACAGCCTGGCTGAAAAACTCCGGCATTGCACCGGAACGGATAAAGAAATCCCAGTCAATGGGCTGGCTGACTCTCGATGCAACTGTGGCGGAGGCAGAGAATCTGCTCAAGACGAAATTCTTCCTATACAAGCACTCGCTGACCGGCAAACCCCATGTCGGCTGCTCCGAATACTCCATCCCTGAATACGTGCAGCCTCACGTCGATTTCATCACTCCCACGGTCCACTTCGATACCAAAATCCCTCAGGCTAAGCCTCTGCCGAAGCGCGACTTTGACGAGGCAAGGCTGGAAGAAAGAACGCCGGAATCAGCAACGTCAACAGCATCAGCATCAGCATCAGTAGTGGGAACCGCAGCTGCTGGGGCCCCCGTGCAATCGAAAGCCGCTGTCGATGTCATCACCAACCCTAACAGCGGCTTTCTACCGAAGAAGGGACCCCAGATCAACATCGACAATATCCTTGCTGAATTGCAGAATTGCAACAAGTTCATTGTCCCGGACTGCTTGCGTGCATTGTACCGGTTTCCGCCGAATTTCGCCGCCAATCCGAAGAATAGCTTTGGGTAGGTCAAAATCTACCATACTGTGTACAATAGTACTAATTGGTGGATCCTCAGTATCGTCGAGTACACGCCTCAATCCTTCCTTCAGGGCGACCTTGATCTCTTCTTCGCCAATTTCTCTACAAACCAAGTCCAACGCACCCCCACCACCGATCTTATCGACGGTGCCACTGTCCAAACCACCAATCAAGGTTTCGCCTTCAATGGCGAATCCGACCTGGATCTCGAGTACGCCATGACGCTTGTGAACCCTCAACCAGTAACCCTATACCAGACTGGGGATCTTGTCGAAGGCGCCTCATTTAATAACTTTCTCGACGCCATCGACGCCAGCTACTGCAGTTATCAAGGTGGAGATGACCCGTTACAAGACGGCATATACCCCGATCCGCTCCCAGGCGGCTACAAGGGTCCTGAAACCTGCGGCGGCTTCGCCGCAACCAAAGTCATCAGTACCTCCTACGGCTATAACGAAGCCGACTTGACCGCCTTCTACGAGCAGCGTCAATGCAACGAATACATGAAACTCGGTCTGCAAGGTACAACCTTCCTTTACTCCTCGGGTGATAATGGCGTCGCGGGCAATCGCGGCCAATGCATCGGCACCAACGGCACCTATAACAACGGCACCAGCGGCAAATTCAACCCGTCCTTCCCACCCACATGTCCCTACGTGACCGCCGTTGGCGCGACGCAGATAGTGCCGAACGCCAGCGTCACGGCACCCGAAGAAGCGTGCGAGACCGTCATCTTTTCCGGCGGCGGCTTCTCCAACGTCTTTCCCCTCCCCGACTACCAATCCGCCGCCGTCAAAGGCTGGTTCGCCAACCATCCGCCACCCTACACAGCCGCACAATTCAACAACTCCCAAAACACCCGCGGCTACCCTGACATCTCGGCCAACGGCGCCAATTACGTCGTTGCCGTCGACGGCACCTTTTCGCTCGTCTATGGCACTTCGGCATCTGCGCCCGTCGTTGGTGCGATATTGACATTGATCAACGAGGCCAGATTGACGATTGGCAAGAGTAGTATTGGATTCATCAATCCCACGCTCTATGCGAATGCGTACGCACTAAATGATATTACGATCGGGGGTAATCGGGGATGCGGGACGCCGGGCTTTCAATCGACGACGGGGTGGGATCCGGTGACCGGGTTGGGGACACCGAATTTCCCGAAGCTGTTGGCGAAGTTTTTGAGTTTGCCGTAGATGAGTAAGTAATGGATGGAATGCATGGGCGTGTTTTGGCGGGGAAGATATGTGTATATGAAGAGATGTGGGTATGGTGATGGAACTAATTAGATAATACCTATACTTAATAGTAATTACATATTAATCATATTGTTCACATTATATGTAAATATCGCTTCTATTTCTATATCGGTCATGGACCAGAAAACTCAACCCCCCCCCATCCAATCGACGTCCCATCCCAGCCTATCTCCCTACTCCATCCATCATCCCCATTCCATCCCATCCCATCCCACGCTGTTCCGCCCCTGCGGTATACCCATCCCATCCCATCTCCTCTGACGGAAAGAAAGAGGCAACAACCTCTCCATCTATTGAATCCGGGAAGAAAACAAGGGGGTGTTGTGTTAGTTGTAGATAGTTATAGGTACGATTTGAGAAAATGACGATAGATTTCATCCATTGAAGTAAAACGTTGATGGGTATCGTGCCTATTTACCTATTCTAGAGGGTATGTCCCATGCACCCACCCATTGCATCCCCCCAACCCATCCCATCACCTCACTTCACACATCACTCCATCCCCGCAACCTTCAACTCCCGATCCTGCACCAACCCCCGAATCCGCTCCACAACCCTCCTCCTCAACAGCTGATTGCCCGTCGCCTCCAACTTCCCCCGCTCAGCCTTGATAAGCTCGTCCAGATCTCGAATCTCCTCTTTTAATTTTTGCATTTCCTGCGCGCGCTCGCGTTGGTCTGAGGTTAGGTTTTCTTCGGTGGAGGAGGATGAGGAGGGGGATGAGGAGGCTGATGATGAGGAGGGGGATGAGGGGCGGGGGGTTTGGGTGGCGGGGGAGTCGGATGTGAGGGGGTTGGTGGAGGTGGATGGGAGGGGGGGATCGATGGTGGTGGAGGCGAGCATCATTTCGCGCTCGTATTCTTCGGCCATGCGCGCGTGTGCTGCTTCTTCGTCTTCGGCGGCGGAGATAGTGTCGAGGGGTGTTTCAGGGACTTGGCTTTGTTCGTCGATGAGGTCGCCTTCGGCGTCTTCGTAGCCGTTTTCATCGCCTTCGTCGTCGCTGCCCTGATCGCTGTTGTTGTTGCGATTAGGGTGTTCGTAGATATCTTCGATGATGGGCGCACCTTCGCATAAAGCGTCCAGTCTTAGCATTTCTTCGACTTCGGCTTCCACTTCCATGACCGTCCTCACGCTAATTCTTTTTCGGAATCGCCGTTTGCGCACCCAATGCATAGGCGGCGTCAACCCATGCGCCCACTGCCACGTCTTCTCGTCGAAAGCTCCTTTCGGTAATGGATACTCCAACGCATCTTCCTCATTCCCTATCTTTCCAAGCACCAACAGCATCTGACAGATATCCGCGCTCTTCATCCACCCCATCGTTTTCGGAAACCAACTCTTCATCGCCTCGATCACGCAGGGTAAATCGACCAAGATGGCAGCGTAATAGTTCTCCCTGATCTTGATACATGCTCTCCTCCCATCCGAGCGTAAGAAGCGGAGGCGTATGTCAGCGCCGGCATTTGTGTTTGTGGTAAGGCCAAGATTGCCCGCAGCGACGGCGGAGCGGAGATAATCGCAGTCGGGGCCGGGCGCCATGCGTAGGATGATGGCTTCGGTGATCATAGGGTCCTCTTCACAGTCGGAGGCTTCGCTGTCGTAGCCTACGCCTAGCGGGCGCTTGGGGACACGGCCTTTGGTTTTCATCTTTAGCAGTTGTGATTTCGTTCTTGTTGCTGAGGGGGGAGGTGTGGGGTTGTGTGTTCCGCCCATGGTGAATTTGATCTTCTTTGTGGCGGGAGCGGGGGTGGACGAGGAGGCCAGGGGTTCTTCATCGTTGGAGGATGTGAGGGGGTCCTCTTCTAGAGCGCGCTTCTTGGGTGTGGGTTTTGGTTTGCGGGCTGGTTTGGGCTTGGTTGTGCTTGGGGTTGGGACGGATGGGCTATGTGGTTGACGAGCAGGGGTTGCCAGCGGAGCTTTCTTGCCAAACTTGAGTTTGATAGATGGTCCGGTGGCGGGTGTTGTATCTGAGGGTGGGGGAGGGGGTGATTGCTCGCTTTTGGGCACTTTCATGGAAAGCTTGAGCTTTTGGGAAGGACGTTCGGCCATGTTGGCGGTGGAGTGGTGACGCTATGGCGACAACTATGGAGGTAGTTGAATGTGGATCCTGAGCGAGGTGCTGCATACCAATGAAGGGTTATCGTAGATTTCGATGTGAGGCTAGGAATGCATCGATCAAGCGGCGCTAGTAAACCCTTAGCGCCATATCGGTACTTCACTCTTCTTCAACATAATACCATGTTGTGACAATCTAGCTCCTTCCTACCATGGCAGCTAGACCCGTCTCATTGTACTGTTCGCGCCTCCCTGTATCCGCCATAAAGGCCCCTTTGGACCCTTAGCAAATCCGCAATGGATCCCTCCCCCCTCCATCCCTCACTCCTCCGACCTCCCATCCTCCATATCCTCCGCGCAGCGGGCTTCACCACAACCCGCCCATCCGTCCTCGACACCCTCGTCGACCTCACCTCCCGCTACCTAACCCTCCTCGCCGCCAACACAGCACGCCACGCCGCCCTGCGCCAACCCTCCTCCGCATCCCACACCACAACCCTCACAGACGTACGTCTAGCCTTGCAAGATGCCGGCGCATTCTACCCATCAATATCAGAAATGGAAGAGCAGGTCGTCGACCGCGAGGACATGCGCGGCGTAGACGCTTTCATAGCCTGGTGTCAGGGCGAGGGCAACAGGGAGATCAGACGTATCGCTGGCATGACGACCGAGCCCTCGCTTGCTCTCGCCAATCCCGCTACCGATATCGTAGCGAATCAAGAGACTGCAGTTGCAGCGGCAGAGACGGCCAATCTGGAGCAGGACGCGAGTCAGGTGGATTTTCTGACGCAGTTGAAACGGAAGCATGCGAAGACGAAAGATGGTGAGGAGTCGAGGTATGCGGGGACTGTGTTGGGGCGGGATAAGGAGGAGGGTGAGGTGAGGATTGAGGGTTGGGAGGTTGAGAGTTTGGAAGGGTGGGGAAGGATGCTGAGGGAGAAGTATGCGAGTATAGAGGAAGTGGTGGAGGTGGAGGGGCGGGCGGGGGATGAGAGTGATAGCCCTTTGAGTGAGATCAGTGGTGATACAGCGGTGTGAGGCGCGGGTATTGTGATTGAAAGACACATGGAGATGTCCAATCGATTTGTTGATGGATCAGCTATGATTGCTGCTTGTATTTGGCCTTTGAGATCAATAAAGTAGTCCAACAGATATCAAGCCTACAGAGAATGAGCTACAGAGGATGCGATGGGCCACGAGGGTCTGGAGAGGAACGGAAACCAGGTTTTCATATGGGCCTGGGATATCGCAGGGACCGATCAGTTATGGCCGCTACGCTTGCTTCGTGCTGATGGCATCTGAGCGGAAGTGGTACTGTTACAGCTACTCTCGAGTCCGCACAGATCAGGATCTTGAGGTGAGATGATTGATGGATCGTAAAGTCCAAGCTATATACGCATATAGAGTACAAAAAAGACTCCCAGAACAATTATCTTTCGGGCTTGTATCGAAAACCTGAGAATACAAGAAAGAAATGACCAGATCCAGCAGTACCGCCATGCTCCATAGCCACCATTCGTTCTCCTCCATGGCGTTCTGATACTTGGCCCCGATCTACCTACTTGTTCCTTCAGTACGACTCCGGAGTATCTCTCTCAGCACCTGACCTTCCACCCGTTGTAGCCGCTCGACCCGTAGAAGTACTGTAATCTAACCTTAAAGCCCTCCCACACACTACCTTTCCTTGCAATGATTCCATCGCTTTTTCCGCATCTTCCACCTTAACAAAATCCGCATGTGCAAAGCCTCTGGGCTGTCCTGTACGCCTATCAATAGCCACTCTCACATCAATGACATTCTTGATCTCTCGGAACAGATTGTTCAGGTCGCGGTCGGACATGTCGAACGACATGTTGCCGATAAAAAGAGTCTTTGTAGGGGCGTGGAGGGGGCGGTCAGCATTGGCGCCGGAAAAGGTACCTGGGCCTGGACGGGGAGGACCGTTGCGGGAGATGGAATATTGAACAGAGAGGCGTCGGCCTTCGAAGTTTTGGAGGTTGAAGAGGTCTATCGCCTTGGTCGCCGCCTCCTGGGTTTCGAACTCAACGTATCCAAATCTGTATCATGGTACAGTCATCAGCAACTACATAGATTGCAAGGACAAAGAGCTAGTTTCAGTTGGCGAGGGATACGAACCCTTTGCTCAATCCTCTCTGATCCACGATTATCTTCGTACTGGCAACTGGCCCCGCACGTTCGAACTCCTTCTTCAGGTCCTCACCGCGCACATCGAAGAAAAGATTTCCAACATATACCGTTAAACTCATCTCGGGTTCTGCCGCTCGCGAGAGCCTCTGCCTAGCACCTTCCGCATTGTCTCCAGAATTGGAAGCAAAGCCCGCGGAGGCACCTAGACTCTCGGCTGTGCTCTTGATAGATTCGGCGGCATTCCGAGCGGCATTCGACACGGATTCACCTACACTTGATGTGGTTTCTGTGACAGCGTCAGGAGCGGCCTCTGTGAGTCTCTCACCCGTGGACTCTGTGGCGTTCTCCACTGCTTCCCCTGCTTGACTGGATGCTGACTTCGCTATGCTGTTATCGCCATGTTGGGCTTCTGTCGCCCCATCTGCTTCAGGCTCGGCTTGGGTAACTTCTTCGCTGGCCCATCTTCGCTGCGTTGGTACAAATGATGACCTGAAGACGGCAGTACGTAGTGAAGGAGGTGTGAGGGATGTAATTGAGCGGCATTGCGATCGGAGTGGGAAGGACGTTGGCTTCGAGGGAGTCGACGAAAGTACGCGAAATGTGGCGCGACGGAGACAGATCCTGCCGAAGTACGCTGTTAGTTGTTGAACGGAAAGGAAGAAGACATTCGCTCACATGTTGATGCGTATGATAAAGACAGAGACAAACTTGGATTGGGCTACTCTGTAGACTGATAGGAGTTCAGTCGTCAAGTCTTGATGTAAGATTTGAGAATTTACGAAAAAAAATTAGCGTGGACAAGAGCCCTGATTTCAGCCCTAGAACTAGTATACCACTAGCATAGGACTAGCGCGCTCTCTCACCCCCACAGTTTGTGGAGTACCTCAATGACCAGACTTCGTGTCATACACATATTCGTTTGACTGATGTTTTGTCGCAGCTGTGGATTTGGGCGACACCAGTGGTCGTATGATTACTACAACAACATTTTGAAATAGGCTGGGTATCCCTACATTCAGCTCGCTCTCATGAAGTCGAAGCAGTGCCTAAAAGAAAGATAGATTAATGATTCGTGGAAGACTAATGATAGAGTCCCCATCTGACTAGCCTCCATAGCTTTGACAGTACTCCGACCACCTACGCAGTGTAGGATTACAAATCCTCTGGAACTAACCCCTGATGTTTATCACTAGGTAATCGATCTTGCCTTATAAGCTCGTATAGCACAGGTGTGTCCTTCTCTAGGCCGACATGCTTCCCAAGAGGCGATGGGTCTCATTCGTCAATCACCATCGCCCTGATCACCTTCACGAGGATCATCTCCTACCCGTTCTCAATCCTCATATTCTCTTCCATTTACTACTGATGACCTGAACTCATAGTAATCCCCCCTACGATCAAATAACCCCATGGCGTGTATTCGGATGCTTGGAAAACTTGATGAAATGGCGAAAACCCTTCAGCAATCCGAGGAACTTAGGTAGTTCTCCCATCGGAGTTCAGTGATCGCGAATGTATCGAAAGGTGAAAATCTCACGAATTGTATTGGGCTGAAAGAGCATGTATAATATATGTTACATGCGGGGAAAGATGATGGGCAAAGAGTGCACAGATGCCGTGGAGGTCAACTGTTATGACTTATGGTCAGTACTTGCTCATGCACAAAGCTGGAGATACGGCGTTATGTTGATTGTCTATGGACTGGCGCATTGTATTGCATACTATAGGATTTCATGAGTAATCCGAGAGAATCCATTGATGATGCGATGTTTTAGTGTTTACGATTCGATGAGGCCGCTTGTTGTATTCTATTATATTTTGAGCACCTCCTCGGGGCCATGGCCATGTGCTGCTTTGTACAAGCTTTGGATCAATCACTCCGTGCTGTCACAAGTCGAAAGAGTTGACATTTGAAGAGGTTTTCCTTGCTCTCATCCATAGACGTGTGACGACGTCGACCATTACCGGCGATCACCGAGTTTATACGGCTGTGACATTCGCAAAAGGCCCACTTGTACCGAAAGCATTCCCAGGAGCAGGTATCATTGGGGCCGGACTGTTCGTAAATGAATTCATGATCCCATCAAAGATCGATCCCGATTCCCACATGAAGAGACTGAGCGCGGATTTCTCCGATGACGCAACTGAAAATGTCGTTCAGAAAGTCTTATCCCAAACTCTGCTGCTTGAATGCACCCGGACTTACCGCTTGGGATGACGACAACACCTCCCGAAGGATCTTTCGGCCTACGAAGGCATTGTGTCATCATGGAAGTGCCGCCAGCATTTACCTTACCCCAGCTCGTTCCTCCCAGACCGCTATAATCTCCCTCACCTCCAGCATAGCTCATGAGCGCGAAGTTGCACGAGTCTTGCGTTTCCGATATAGTCAGCATACAAAGGTATCAAAATCACTTTTATTATTGGACCCGAGTGGTAAGTGAAACGCATACTTAGGGTGTAGTATCTGGGAAGCTGGATTATAGGGATAATGCGAGAGGATCCCACCACTTCGTTAATGCCCGGCCAAGATCCTCCTGCATCGGCTCTCATCTGCTCTTCGTCAAAGAAACGTAGGCCATTGTCTCGATGATCTGCAAAAGTCTCCAATAGTATATGGCAATCCTCGAGCTTGGGGCATCCGTAAGTGTCTTGACCACAGTCTGCTTGAAAGCTATCCCGCGGAACCATAACGGTAGCTGCAGTCATCGAAGTGAACAGAACTGTATAAAGAGTTTTGAACAAGCAGGAAGTCGTGATCATCATGGGAATGTAGAGGCTGACAGCAATATGTCAGCATTCATAGTGTATACCACGCTGCAGGCGGGAATACCGCCATTGATGGGATCTACTTCTTTATCACTCACCATCGAGGGTCACTCAGGGGCTCATAAGTTGCGGGCAGTGCCGCAAGAAGTGAGAGACCCTGCCAGTGACGCGACATCCGCTTTGCGTCTACCAGAGGACTCAACCACTATATCGCCAGCATCCAGTCCCATAAAGCCGCAGACGTCAGATCATCGTCAACATAGACGCTGAAGAAGCTAGGGAGATTATCTTATGCCAATCGCTTCGTCCAGCCATATTCATCGCGATGTGGTCCCCATGGGGTCCCCACACTACGCGGAAATCGTGACTTGCGCTCTCCGAGGACTCCCGTATCAATATTTTCCTTTAATATGAGCAAAGTCAACGTAATCCTGCCCTGCCAGCTGTAATGCTTTTCTCCGCCTTTAGCCATGCTACTCCTGCCAGCACTCCTTGCCCTTCCTCTATTCGCTATTTGCACACAATGTACATCGATCCTCTGCTCCTCCATCCTCTACGGTAATCCGCATGTCTCTGATGTCGCAGCTGTAGCCCAAGCCATCCCCTTCGCCAAATCCGATCCCGATAGCCAAATGAATGCCGCTCGTGTCTTCGCCGAGCCAGCATTCTTCACGCCAAGTTTCAGTGCGCTCAAGAATGGATGGCCGCACACAATGGTGCAATTGCCGATGATTTGGCGTTATAGTAGGTTACTCAATCCATGATGATGCTACCTTCATTTCTTCTATGCCTTCGATGGGATGGCGATATTGTATCTGAGTTTGCTGATTGTACTTTTGGTAATCTGTAGAGACGGCTCGCTTGACATTGCTCCTGTACGCCGATGCCTATGGTAAGGTGAAAGCCCCCTCCCTCACCATGGACTGGGGGACCATTCAATCTGCTACGATCACGGTTCAAGGTCATTGTGTGGTTGGTCTGCAGTCAGGTGGTGTCTGGGTCATCAGTGGTACGTATACCGTTCTCTTGTAGCCATACCGTCATTGATGGACCTCGTTTGTAATCACGAGATGTGATGCGAGAGGTCAAGTGCGGAATGTTTGGCGACCCTAATATTGATGCCCCCAAAAGATATTTTCAAAATCCCATACGTCGCTGTATATGTCTACGAAGCTGGCTCACCGTTCGAGACCGTGGTAACCCAGTACATGATATCTGGCAAAGGCGTCAATCCGTTCAACCCAGGAGGACTAGGCCTGAAAGGTACCGATATGAATATGTCGGCGCCAGGACCAACACTGAGTGCGAGTGCGGCCACGACATTGTCTTGATTCTGACAAAAGGTATAAAAGCACAGAGTATCTGTCTTGTGTCCACTGGGGTGTTTCCTGTGGACATATAGACAGCTTTTGGTGTAGAGTAGCATGAATGTACCATCGGGCTGCGCAATTCAAGCATGCCTGTACATCAAAACGTATCAGTGATAGACTTTTGAGCTTCGGTGCAAGTCCTTGGGACTCTGGCCAGCCTCGAGACTGCCAGCTCAACATGGCATGAAAGCCATGAGCGGTTTCCAGCGCGGGCAAGCTTGTAGCGTGACTACAACATCTGAACGAGTGTTCCCTATGAACGAAAGCGGTTTGTTTCAAGACGTTATAACACTGGACTTGACCGCGAGGGGAAGATGGGTGGCGGAGAGGATGACCGATAATCACTTGTCGCAATGGCATTGTGCTGCAGGTCTTGCATCACGCCTGTAAGTATTAAATGAGCAACGTGCACATTTTCGTATGATGTGTGCCCAACAAAGCGAAGATCTTCTAGAAATCAGAAGTAATATCAATATCGCATAGAATTCTCGATAAGAGAACCGGCGCTCTCTTGCTGACTTCAACAGCTCCGGCGCCTTGTGGAGTCCCACAGTGACAGGTGAAGAAAAGCAAAGATCTTTGACGTTCCCTGCTCATTACATTAATGATTGATACCATTCAGCCATGCATTATATGCGCGAGGGACATGAAGTCAGTGGCGCAGGGTCATTCATGCGTTATGGAAAACTTCGTCGCAGCAAAGCTTTCGAGTCTTATTCTACAGCCTTAGGGAGACTCGGTGTGAGTCCATGGTAAGGAGATGATATAACGAAACTCTTTGTTGTACCGAAGCCATAGATAGGCAAGAAGGTTGATTCAGGTTCTTGCTAAGACCTGATTCCAAAACCTTCACGATGTAACATGCTGCAAGATTGGCCAATCAAAAGCTGGAAGAATATACGGATGCTCTACCTCCCTCTAGAGTGTCTAGGGGCTCGCTTACTAGAATATGAATTGGTAACGGAAAGGAGAATCTTCAAGGTGACAGCCCGACCAATTGAGTGCTCGAGTCATTTCGAAACCCCCGTGGCACTCCCGCTAAATCGACCATCATGGCATTTGTGTGGGCGAGTGGCGAGAAGCCTCAGACGCATCGTGTCTTTCATTGGATGACTGTACGGGCTGGTTTGGCAGATGTATTGATACTCTTGCCTTGGGATATACTAGTATCTTCGCCTCTGTTAAATACTGCATGGAATTGCCCCGGATTGAATGGGGTCTACTCTCCCTACTCTGGACCTCCCTCGCAACGGTCAATTCGGCCGTGATTCCGCCTTTTCAGAGCCGTGTTCCTCTACAGGAGACTTGTCCCAATTATGCATCCTATTCGAGAATACGGCACTCCGACAATCTTTCTGCTGGCAGGCATCAGTTGCCCTTCCAAAGACCGTCCAAAGAATGCCGAACCTATCATTCGGAAGAGGTCGAGGATGCTATCGAGCGCATGGGATCCAAGATTCAAGATCCAGACCTCTTCCGGCTGTTTGAGAACGCCTTTCCAAATACTCTGGACACGGCGATCAAGTGGAAAGGTTTTGCATGGGCAAATGAGACTTCTGGGCATGCTACGGACGAGGATCTCGCTTTTGTTATCACAGGTGACATGTATGAGGAACCCCGAATCATTGATTTTCAATTGCTCACAAGCGCTCAGAGATGCAATGTGGCTTCGTGATTCTGCGAATCAACTCCTCTCTTACCTGTATGTCCTGCGGCCGTCCTCCAATCCCAACTCCCTCGCCGCCCTTTTTCGGGGCGTCATCAATGCTCAATCTCGGTACATCAAGGTTACCCCATACTGTCATGCCTACCCACCACCGCCTGAGTCTGGCTTTTCGAGCCCTATGAACGGCGCATACCACCAAAATAAAGTCCACATGTTTGGGAAACCGGGATATGATCAGAGAAAAACCTTTGACTGTAAATGGGAGCTGGATTCTTTAGCTTCCTTCCTGCAGATAAGCTCTGAGTACTACAACGCGACACGCGATCTTGGGCCGTTCAAAAAGTACAGATGGGTAGAGACTGTGGAGGTCATTCTGCACGCTGCGAACGCCATGCGGACGGCAACATATACATCGGATGGTCATATTGCACAAAGTGGCTACACCATGACTGGCCATACCGATCGAGCCACGGAAACAACGTCTAATAATGGCTTGGGAAACCCAGTCATCTGGACTGGAATGGTCCGCTCAACCTTCAGGCCTTCAGATGACGCGACGATCTTCCAATTCTTTATTCCAGGCAACATGATGTTTGCGCGCCAACTCGAAGCTGCTGCTGGACTAATGGATATTATTGGCACCAAGAGATGTAGAAATTTAGCGTTTGAGATGCGAACAATGGCTACAGAGATACGAGGCGGTATCACGAAGTATGGCATTGTCTCACATCCTCAATTCGGAGCCATGTTTGCATTTGAGGTCGATGGCTATGGCGGTCAAGTATGCAGGGTCGTCTCCTACTTCGCTGGGTACAGAGCACTGACAGCATACCAGAATCTCATGGACGACGCCAACCTTCCTAGTCTTCTCTCTGCCTCGATGATGGGCTACGTCAGCTCTCGCGATGAAGTTTATCAAAACACCCGCCTTTTCGCTCTCAGCAAATCCAATCCTTATTGGGCCTTTGGCGACGCCTATAATGCAATTGGCGGACCACATTTAGGACCCACTAAGGGCTGGCCACTGGCTAGCATAGTGCGGATATTGACAAGTGAAGACGTGAGTGGTGAAGAGGCAAGTCACGAGTTACGAGAGATTCTTGGTAGTACTGATGGTTTGGGACTGGTTCATGAGAGCATCAGTTCTTGGAATAGCAAAGACTGGTCACGACAATGGTAAGATCTGACTTTAGCAGAATTTCGTCAGTCGTACACAACTATGTGAGCTGACAATATGCACAGGTTCGGCTGGGCCAATGGCATGTTTGGCCAGATGATCCTCGATCTCGAGAATCGGATGCCTCATCTTCTGGACGACAGTTACCAATGATCTCTCTAAGATCAGATTCGTCGCTCTCTTCACATGCAAGTAGTCGTCACACCTCAGCATGACTACTCTGCATACCGGTCCCGCGCCCCGTCGAATTGGTGTTCTCGTTGTTCCCTCCCACGAAGCCCTTGTCTCGACCGCCGATCGCGGCTCCTACATCAACGCCTCCCCCACCCTGGTCACTACCCCTCGCCTCTTTGATCGTCGCTTGCTCATCCTTCTTCCGATCCAAGTCCGACGCCAGGTCCCCTTGCTCACCAAAACCATGCTTGCTGTCCTGAGCAGATGCTATGTCTCCTTCGCCCGGCGCGCGCATCTGTTCGCCATCTAGATCGCTGGCGGCTTCACCCATCTAAGCAATATGGAGGACGATCAGCATATATGTACGCTAAGATGGGTCTAAAAAGCAAACTCGAATGGCCTCGTACACTGCCTCCTTTATCTCCACGCGCATCTCTTGCACCGTACCCCAAAGAACTTGGCATCGCCTTGTCCTCCCCGTTGCTCACATCACCTTGTTTCCGCCGCTCTGCTGTGGGATCGGAGCGCTGATGTGAGGCTGCAATAGATGTGGATTCTTCGTGCTCCGAGGTTGATTGCGCCGGATTCGAGGGCTGGTCGTAGACGGTGTCGAGATTAGGCTGAGAGGGGGCTTGTGGGTCCATCTTCTGTATTCTAGGGCGCGAGCGTCGAAATTCGAGACCGAGCTAGGTCGGCGGAGTAAGAGGTGGAATGCGGTCAGGGGAGGGGCCTCCTTGAGTCAAAGGACTTTGTTAAGGCGATGGCACGGTACTTAAGGTATTCCTGAGTTTTGCTATTTGGAGGGTCCCTAGTGACGTACTGGCCGCCCCACTATCTCATAGCGACGCGCCTTGGCGGCGATGGCTTTGCGGGCCAGTCTCCTCTCACTGCTTTACCTCACATTACATATAACTTAGGTTGCAATATACCTTGCAATTGGGGCTGAATATTAGCATTGCCATATCGTTCATCCAAATCTCGATGAGTTCCGACTTGTCAATGGTCATGCCTCCAGATCCCCTTAGCAGCCTACGAGTCCTTGGCATCAGAGTCATCCCTGGGACATACTAGTCGTCAAGCTTGCATGAGCAGCCATCAATACAATGATTAGGCTCATTGGCTTCAGGGGCGACCTAGCTATGCGGCGAGTTCATATGGCTTTTGACGGGCAGGCCTGGGATTTGCCTGGCGGTGGGAGGCCGTGGTATGCTCCATGCCCATTGCGGCTGTATGAGGGTCTACGCTCAACAATAATAGGAATACTACAATGTGATTGGATCTGAAAAAGAAACGTCAATGCATTCACTCTTCTCCCTCTAGCTGAATCCTCCGAAACTCGCCTCATCTCCTGCGACGCGTTACAAGAATTAGACGCCGTCCTCAGGCCCTCCGTCCCCTGAATGCATATCGTAGGGAATACAGCATGTATACAGAACGGCGTGGTGCAATTGGCCAGAAACAGCGTTTGGATCTCCCCGGATATCCCATCGACGGTGCCAGCGAAGCTCCAGACGACGTACCAGAAATTGCAACCAAGTTCAGGTGCGCCAAGGGCATGGGAGGATGAATCCAGGCTATTCAAGACCGCTCGATCAATGAGATCAACCAAGGTATCTATGGTGGAGATAGGTGTATATTTTAAAGCAGAGGGAATGATATGAGAGCTCACTAATCAGGCGAACCTACTGTTCTATCTACACCGATGGGGCGAGATATTGTCCCGGTTCTTCACACGGCTAACACAGCTAGTGCTATTAGTACAGTGCTGGAGCACGTAGGTATTACGCTGATATTAGGAGTCTGTCTAAACTGGAGTCTATAATTTGGTGACGATCGATAGTGGACCCCTTTTGCCCCACTACTATAGCTCGACGTTGTAGCTACAGAGATAGGAAGACACTTGGGAAATACAGAGCTTGGAATAATTGGGAATGCCAGAGTGGCTGTCTCACTGGTTACCCACGCACTAGAAGCGTGGTGATACTCCAGGACCACCTTATTCTACACCAAGTAAATCGCGGCTGCTACATCGATATATAAATTCAACGCCGCCTCGAAAGCCTCGTCCATAAGGGTTTATATCTCATACACTCATGCTTTCTCAATCACTGAGTATCTCAGTCGTCGAACGAATCGTCCATCCATTATCCAATCCTGACAAAAAGGCATAGCTTACGTCTCTGAGGGTGCCAACACTGTGGGTATCTCCCGCTCGGTCTTCCCACTTTCACATTCCAACCTCCAATCTGACGGAGGCACATTCACTACAATGGGCTTTTTGCTCGGTTACGCCATTGCTGCTAATACCGCCTACAGCATGTTTGTAGCAGAAGGCTTGAGCGGCCCGATAGGATTGAAGAAGATTGTAGTATCAGATGGTAATTTAGCGGTCAGTTCAGTGCGATGAAGATGGAGATTATGGCCCGATATAGCACGGATACCCTAAGCTTTGTCGTGACTAATGGCGGCGTGTACTATGGCGTGTCAGACGATACAGACGAGTAACCCAAGATCTAGACATTGACCTATGAAGGTGCCTTCAAGGGTGGCCTGAGAAGCACGTCTGTGGGGCAGCAGGTCAGGTTTGAAAAGCTTGCAAGTGCTTGTGGTGGTGTTATTTACGTGATGAAAAGTGACACGCGCTAGAGATGGCAGTCTGCGAACGTTGCAACAACAGTATGGGTTGTCGTAATATAAATGATTAAGGAGGCTGGGACAAGGCAAAACCAAGGACTTGGATGGCAAGACAAGTGTGATAAGAGTGAGGAAGAAGAATAGCGCCAGGCTTTCTAGTTAGCTAACTTGAGAGTACTCGCTAGGCGCGGGTTTAGGATGGTATTCAGATTTACATGGTTGGATTCCTATGTCTGTATACTATGTATACAACCTGCTTCCCCAGGTTGTTCCCATGGTCTAACGGCGCTCGGGTCGCAGCATCAGGTAAGCCATGCCGACCCGTGCCCGATATAAACTCAAATAATCGAATCTCTACGACCAATCAGAATAGTTTGCACTACGCTCCCAAAAGGCCGTGGTTCATCACTGATTTCCATATGGGGCTATGGTGGCTTTAGAACCTCGATATATCTAGATCCGTCCAATTTCGTCCGATGCGATTTGAAAGCCTGGTGGGAATGTTTGCCTTATGCAGTAGCTGAAAGGGGAGATGTTCGCACAGACGATAATAGTGTTGTGCGCTTGGCCATATCAGGAAAGACCGACTCACAAGGGTAACGGTTTGACGCTGCCGCCCGCACCGAGAACCTTCTTTTTTCCCACCCGGCGGCTGACTCCAGATCTACGTTGACACTTTCGTCTGATGGATCTTTTGAATGCTTAGCTATCTGATCGAAGGCTGGGTTTCTTTTATTTTTGAACATTGGTCGCGTCAAGTCTACGACTATGACGGGGTGATTGCCTCAATACAGCATGCTTCCTCACTCGCAATCGATACCAGACACCAGCCTTGTAGATCATCCTCCGTATCCGTGAACATACACCACAATTTCGCATCTGCAGTACCATAGTCGTCACCGATCGGTCCCGGCCCTTTGGGCAGCACGTGGAAGATTCGGTGCAGACGCTGGCGTCAAATTGCATCGAAACGATGCGCGTCCTTATACATTGACTCTAATATTCACCTTGGTCTCGCACTATTCGTCCTAAAAGAATACTGTTTCCTCGCACAAATACAAATCAACCACGAACTCATCCGAATGATACTTCTCTTATCAATATATTCCGTCTTTCATCCTCATCATCGCCGCTGGCAAGGACATTGCAACCAGCTTTTGCGCCTCTTGCAAGAATCGCTTTCTGATACATCCTCCACCTAGCAAATTCGGACCTAAAGACTAGTCCGGATGTCACTGCTAAACCATCATAACAAGATGTCTCAATTTCCTAGCTTCCAGCTCTCGAATTTCTCGCAGCGACAATTCGAGATCCCTATTCAGGACGAGGAGATGGACACCGTATCCCAATCAAGCAGCAACCAAGCTTTACATCAGCAGATCATGCAGAATCAGCTCATCCCAAGTGCTCCGATCAGTCCCATCGAGGCCGCAGCTCCTCGTCGCGGGTTCTTAGGCAACGTATTTGGTAGCAGGAGTAGAACCAATACTGCAATCGGGCCTGACATGAAGAATAGTGGTAAGTCTCGACAGCACTTCTTGTGTGGACCTAGTCATAATCGAACTGTAGAAGAGTCTATCACCAAGGCACCAAAACGCCGTGGCCCCAAACCAGACAGCAAGCCAGCCCAGAATCGCCGCCAGGAATTGAATCGTCAAGCGCAGCGGTAAGTCCCGATTAATAACTTTCGTCTGCAATTTTTCTTCTCCAAGTCGGATCGGAAACTGATGGTATCAATAGAACCCACCGTGAGCGTAAGGAATGGTACCTCAAAGAGATGGAAGTTCAAGTACAAGCTCTTAAGGAGACTGTTGCATCTGCTCAGGGTGCTAAGAGAGCGTAAGGCCATTTCTCAAGTTGAGATACTTCTGACAGTACTGCTTGGTAAAGGCCTGCGGAATGGACCTCTAGCACAAGGTGCTTTCATTGATTCCCATTGTGCCTGAGCAGACGTCATCAATCTCTCATGCCTTGCGCCCGAACATGGCTAATACTGCGATCTATGACAGAGTCGAGAAGGAGAAGCGAGTTATTGAGGCGGAGAAGCGAGCCATCGAAAACGAAAATCGTCTGCTCCGGCAGCTTCTTCAGGCGAATAACATCCCCTTTGTAGGCTCGACCCATATGACCCTCAATCAACCATTCTCTGCTGGTGGTATGCTCGGAGGCAATGCGCGGTCTGATAGCAACTCTTCTGTGTACAACAGCTACTTTGACCAGAATGAGTACTACAACAACAACAACAACAACTTGGGTTCTAGATCTCAATCCGTGATTCTAGGTCCAAGCCCGGCGATGACCGATACTTCCACGGGCCATGGTTCGACTATACAGGGCTCTCTGAGCGCTGGCCCAACTCCCGGTTATAGCCCCGATGACCCTTCGCCGGTTAACTTTAGTTCACCTCCCATCACGAATGGCGGTGTAAGCATGCCTCCTTTACTCAATCCTAGCATTCCTACCCAGTACTTTGATGGGAACGGTACAGCGAATGACTACAATCAAACAAAAGGCCGGGTGAAGAGGGACCCAGACCAGCTCGTCCCACATCCGTTCTTCAATGATCCCGATGATCCACTCTTTATCGAATTCGTGATCGAGTGAGTTTCCTGCTTCTTGTACGATTCGATATCACGAGCTTTCCATACGAGTTCCCATCATTATGTGAGCCTTACTGACGAGCTCACAAAGCCTTGAGGAGAATTGCCAAGACCACGCCGGCTTCATGTTCCAGCGTCTCAGCGACAATACGACCGAAGATGTTAGTGGTCATGCTTTGATGTTCACTGCACCTACCATGAAGCAACTCCACGACCATCCTGGCGAATGGAAGTGCAAGCCTCCAAATCACGGCAACGCTGATCTCAACTCACTCCTGGCCAAAAGTCAAGAATACAATCGCAACAACGAGGTCACCCCCATCATGGCAGCACTCATGATTGCGAGAGATCCGAGATTCGCTAGCCTAACTATTTCTGCCTTCAAAAAGTTGCAAGCTACGCTCAAGTCGAGGAGCCGTTGCTACGGGTAAGCTGCTGTGAAATCAAGACGATTATTGGGGGGAATGCCAGCTGATCTATGTCATGTACAGCTTTGGTGCCATCTTGGAAGCCTACGAAGTCACACAAGCTATGGATGAAGCTTGCGCCGATTCGAACTCCAACACCCCCACTTCGACCTAATCATATTCGGTTGTGCTTCGACTACGGCGTTGGGGCGCATTGGCGACAAAATACTATTTCAGCGTCCTCAATGCCATGCAGGGTTTCGCTTCGATCTGGAGAGAACAGGATCAATACCTCTTCACATGATCTTTTCGTGCCATTTAGGACAGACATAAAAGTGAGACCTGGGGAGAACCGGGGTGTTGCAGAATATATCTTACGTCCTACTTCACTAATCGCTTGCTACCTCCATTCGACCTGCAATGGCACATCTAATGGAATCTAATGGACTCTTTCGAGGGAAAAATTTGTAATGGAGATATGGACATGCGACGCGTAATGGTGGTGTGAGGCCTACACCTAGACTTTTTGCCACGCTTGTTGTGAACTGAGTACGATATTTGTTCAGGCGGTAATGTTTGGTCGATAGGTTTGTCTTTGCTCTGGGTTGTATCGTCTTCCGCAACGCTACTATATGGAATTATTGCCCTTGAGGCCTAATAAGTTCGATAAGATGTGACAAATGTCTTTGTGCTGAGCTACATTCACCTAATTGCAGTAGAAACGAGTCCAACTGCAAACACTCGTCCTGTTCTATCTACTATGCCCGACTGGAAGGATACTGACATGAACGAGAGGATTCACATTGCCCAGAATTTTGCGCCTCAAAGCAGCAAAGGCAACCAGAGCTAGACTGTTCGATGGCTATATCTGCGTAGCGACAAATGCGTACCATGCGGTAATATTCGCTCACATAGTGTGTACGTAGATAGAAGGAAAACTCTTGGCACATATTCTAGCGCCAAGCCCAATCTGGCTGGGAAGGTTTGCCGACAGCTAATATCGCGTTGTTTTGATGTTCAAATACTTTGACATTACACATTATAGTAAAACCTATAGAGAGCCTCTAGACTCTTCCCAGAATACTGCAGGAATCAAAGGATCTGAAAAAACTCCACAACTTTACCCGCCACAAATGTATGAATTTGTCTATAACTTATGCTCCCTCACCAACAACGCGATGAGAAATGTCAAAGCCGCTGCAATCAAAGACGCTATGCGCGCGTACATCATACTCTGAACATAAGAATTTACAACGACGTTCCTGACGTGACCTGTCAAGGACTGCACATAGCCAATGTCCGATACCGAACGATCGATGATCCTTTCCATATCTTTGATGTCCCGAAGTCCCTCCTCCAACTGTGGCCGCAGCGTAGTCCGCAGCAACGAACCCACAACGCTCAACCCTACCACCACTCCAATATTCTGGGCTTGGTAAAGTCCTGTCCCTGCGATAGCGATATCCGCCGGCTCCACACCAGCCGCAAGTCCAATGAAAGTTGTCGACAGCGCAACGCCGGTGCCGAAGCCGCCGGGAATGATGTACAGCGATTCGAAAAGATTGGTGTGGCCGCGCCAACGCAACACTATAAGCCCATAGCCGCTTGTGGCAACGACGGCGCCGATGAGTGTGGGCAGCTTGTAGCGGCCAGTCCTGGAGCAAAGAATGGTCAGATGCGTTACTCAAGAGGTGGCTTTCGAATGGGATGGGCTTGGTAAATTGTACCTTTTGATCACGAGGCCTACCAGGAGCATGCCCACGGCGTTGCCGGCCACACCAGGGAATAGCTGCGCGCCGGCTTTCATGGCAGAAGCGTTCTCGGAGATTTGGAAATAGAGTGGAACAGTAAACATAACCTTCAAGTGTGGTTGTGTTTAGCTCATGCCAAAGTGGTATGATAGAACTGAAAGACGGCTTAACATACACCTGTCTGAGCACCGATTTGGAGACCGGCAATGAGATAAGAGGTTAGAACATCCTGATGGGTCATCAATCTGGTAGGGAAGATGGGCTCTTGTGCCCAATATGCTTCCACAAGCACAAAGAGAATCCCACATATGGCCGAGAGGGCAACAAGGGAAAATACAGCAGGTCCTATCCATGGCAGCCGCTGACCTCCAAGGTCTAGTACGAGCATGAAGCATACAACTGCGCCTGCTAACAGTACTGCACCCATAAAATCTATTCGCTTCAGCTTGCTCAGGGTCGAGCTATCTGAGGTTCGACTGGGGTCTACGGAGGGTAAGCTCCAATATACCCAAGCAGCGGCAAATAGCGTTGGCGGACATTGGCCGTAGAAAGACCTTGACGATGAATCAGAACCAAAACGTTAGAGGAGAAATCATTTGATTGTCTTACCATCGCCATCCAACAACATCAGCAAGGTATCCGCCAATCGGTCCTCCTAGAGACCTTCCCATTGTTGCCGCGATGTTTACATAACTTCTCCAGGATGCCACATCTTTCAGGGGTACAAGATCTGATGCTCGTGTTAGTCAGTTCTATCCAAACATTCCAAGGCAGGAGATAGTGCAAGAACCAGTGATGATAATTGAGACCAGAGAAGTCATTCCAGCTCCTCCAATCCCGCCGATGGCACGCCCAGCAATAACCTGCCCGAGGGTCGCTCCAGCACCACTATAGGCATTGCTCATTATCTCGTGTTCCACAAGCCCTTCAAACGATTGTTACGGACCATATTGCACAACCCAAAGCGAATACAAAATAGCACACCAACAATACGGCTTTCCGACCGTATATATCGCTCAACTTGCCATACTTCGCAAAGGTCAACAATTGCTTCCCGAGGATAGACTGTTGAAGACCAACCAGAGGTTGTGAAGCGCACATTCCCAAACCATAGCTCGTGACGAGCCACCCCGCATCAGCGAGGTCATCGAATTCCGATGATATGAGTTCATTGGTTGCAAGGACGAGGAAGATATCAGCGTTGACAAAGAAGACGCCTATAACATGCCAGATAATTTAGAACAGATCTCGCGACTGACATGTGCAAATCAAAGATCTCAACCGAGTAATAGGGGGAGAGAATGATACCTATCAGCAAGAGTGGTATCGAAGTGCGCAAATTGATGGGAGGAGCTTCGAGCCCCGCATCTGCTCGGGAACCAAAAATTGGGCTTGGCCACCCTTGGTCGTCATTGAGGGCTTCAATATCATCTTTAATCGAACCGTCATCGGACGACTTTCTCAGAGCACCGGTGTCTCGAAGAGTGAGGAATGGCCTGGTCTCCATAAGCTCCATCTTCTGGAAAACGGCTACCAGCAAATTTGGATGCGAGGATTAATCGAGCGTTATGAAAGTACAATTCTTCCTAAAGTCCCTGGAAACTTTAGGGACTTCCAGACGCTATTGAAGTGTAAATTGGTGGTCCTGTGGTTGGATAAGTATGGGTATCATTCTTACCGTGGTCAGTAATGATCGTTTTGAAGTATCTAGCAAGTACTGGCGGTGGCTGCTGCATTGTAGCAACTTGAGCCGAGCTCACCCAAGTGGCAACATCAAGACTTGGAGATTGGTATGCGCTGCTGTCGGTGGAAAACTGACCCGACGAAGCCACGGCATAGCGAAAGGGAAAGATGAAAGTACCGTAGACCTCGAAGAAGTCACAGCATACAGCAAGACAGCCTGTCCTCACTACTACCACCATATTCAGTGCGATACACCTACCACGGGGGTTTGACGATATCAGAGCCACTGGAGCGACAAAGTCATATGCTGCTTGTACGTGCCCAACAGCAAGGACGGCATCCTTCTTTTTTGTTTCCAAAGTCTGCAGAGAGCATCTATGGCATAGACCCATATCTGCGCTGGTACATGATAGAGTTGCTCCGACAGGGTGGCATGTTGCATAATTTGATATCAATCTTGTATGTTGGTCAACTCTAGAGTAAACTTATATGATGACAGGTGAAAGACTCAACATTATGATTATCTGGATGAAGCAGTTTTGTAACCTTATCATCACGCAGGTAAGCTGGCAATGTACGACCTGAGTTTTGCCGAGTATGGGAAAGTTTCTGCTCCGATTACATGCTTGAGCTATCAGGCATCTTGATAGACTAATTTCTGGCATGAGCTCTTAGAGTCTACGACACAGCAATGACTGGAAACGATTTTATCATTCTGGACTCTTGGGTAGCCAATGTGACTCAGTGTAAGATGAAAATATATCGAGAGGCCAGGATTGAGGCAAAACCGACAACAACGTATGCAGTCATGATTCTTGGGCCTGCTACTAACCCTATTATATCGAGTCGTCATTGACTCAAATTCTTCCGAGCCGTGCCAAAGGATAAAAGACTTACTCCCAATACATAACACGGATAATGACCCCATCTCAATCCTTGCCCTTCCATGAGGTTCATGATGCTAAGCTGAGACAAGAGTCTTGAGATAATTGGCGTCGCTGCCAATATTGGATCGAAAATAAGCATCTAATTGGAAATATCGGGGGCAAGTGCTCCCAATGAGAGGCTTGGTACCGAAATTGGAGAAATATGACCATCTGGTTGAATTTTGTGGGCAAGTGCCATCGATACGAAAACGTGAACAATTATCTTGCCGGTCATGGCTACACTTTGCACACATCCATCAGCATACAGCATACAGTATCACATACTTATCAACTCAATAATACTCAAGCGTTCCCATACACACACCTGGCCACCAAAAATCTTGCAATCCTCATGACGCAAAATCCGCCCACCACAAACCTCGAAATGGTCCTCCTCCAAATCAAATACAACGACGCCGACCGCTGCTGGCAGTTCGTGCCTGGGACCGTCGACGGTATACCCATGGCGGAGCATGTGCTGTGCAGTTTCGCCAACACGATGAGCATCATGTGTCCTGAGAAACACAAATTGATCACTGGGATCTTGGGGAAGGGTGGGCGATATTATGGATGGTATGTTATGTTCTAGAGGTCCCTTGACGCTTGATGTATGTATTTATTCATGAGGAGTTAATGATCTTTTGCTAGGAGATTGAATGGGATGTTTGCTGGCTTTTTGGAGGGAGGGAGGATATTTTATAATATTCTTTTGACTAGGGGGAGGAGGGTGGAGGGGGAGGGACCGCAGCCTCCGAGGTATCAGGAGGCTAGTCGGTAGGGGGTCGGCGGAAGGAGTCTATACAACGATGGTTTCTTGCCAGGCTCTTTGCTGAGACTTTTGATGGTTAGGAAATGAGAACGGGGAGCGATGGACGTTATCTTATGAAAAGATCGTGATTTCCGAAGAGGAAGTCGAGTCGAGAATGTGCGATTCCGAAGGCGAGGTTTTTCTGGTGAGGTGAATATACGCAGAGACTACATCACTCCGTACTGTTTGTTGTACGATTAAGGTCGTTTCTTTCCCCAATGGTGTCCTAGGTTCTCTGGGATCTGAGTCATGGCCCACAATTTTGTTCTGGTCTCCGCTTCGAAATGTTGAGTTTTTCCCATGGCGTAAAGCTTGATCGAAAGGTCCACTCTTTTATCTATATCAAGGGTGCATTTCTGCGCCGGCTTCTGGGTTCTCAATATTCAGAAATCCGGTCTTTTTACTTACGGCTCCTGCGTAACCTGACGAATCTACTCAAGCTTGGATGAAATTCATTGACTTTGTATACGAAAATCGACTCACATCTGGATACACATACTAACTCACCATCTCCACACACATACAAATTAACCATGCAATCCCACCTCACCCTCCTCCTCACCCTCACCCTCACCCCCCTCCTCACCACCCCCACCAACGCCGCAACCCCCACCGAAGCCGCCCTCGGCAAAATCCCCGGCTTCCTCAACTCCTGGAACCTCCACCCCCGCCACCCAAAAAGCGACCACCTAACCGCCACCTCCTGCTACTGCCACCTCCCCGACGGCCTCCACATCCCCGCCCGCACCGAAGAAGCCCACATCTTCCAATACGAATACTACAACCTGCACAGCAACACCACCTACATCGTCGACGACGTCTGCCAAGACACCTTCGACAGCACGCACCAGTCCTGTCTTGAGAACCGGAATGTAAATCATGCCGTGCATGGGGAGAAGGTTTGTAGAAGGTGGAGAAGGGATCCGAATGATGGGATGGGGGGGCATGATCGGTTTTGCTACGCGGCTGCTGATGTGGATAATGCGAGGGGGGAGGATGCGGTGTTTTTTAATGGGCAGAGGAGGGAGTTGGGGGGGACGGGGGGGCAGGGGCCGTTGTGGCTGTCGGAGGATGTTGTTGAGGAGGTTTGTGGGGGGTTGTGTTCGGCGTTTGTGGGGTTGAGTCTCTTTCGGGATGAGAAGTTGGCGCCGAATCGGATTGTGGTGTTTGAGGATTTGGATGATATGTGTCCTCGGTGTAAGTAAGGCGAAGATTGAAGGGGGAAAGGAGATTTATGTCTGTCTTACCTTTTTTTGTTTGGATATGTTGAGCGTGGATTTGGGTTTGGCTGTCGGTTGAACTTTCATTATGTCCTTTTGCATGTTGATTTCGTCTTGCCTCCTAGCCGTTGGGCTGGGGTGAATCTCTATATTGATAGGGATTAGTTCGGAGTAGGCGCTGATGTTGTGGGAATTCTGAACACCAACTTCTCTAGATCGGAAAACGCATATTTTCCTCAATATCCACATGGACTTTCAATAGACATCAGCGTCTGAAACGAAAATGTGTAGGATTCCAACGCAACAGCCACCAAGTAAATGATAAATGAGCAAGCACCTCGGCGGTATTATGTCAATGACAAGAAGACTTCATTAATTGAGCATCCGACGTCGTAATCCCCTGAGCCAAACCAAAAGGGGCCAAAACGCCGAGGTCAGAGCGAGCGACTACCAGTCTTGAAGTGAAAGCTATATGCAAGTCAAGAAAGCACCCGGGATGTGTTTAAAGTATGCTAAGGGTTCTGATGTTTGAACACCGGAGGTGAATCAGGCAAGCTCCGTTCCAGTAGCGAAGATGGCCACGAGTGAGAAAGCCATACTAAGAATGCAAATGCTTCCAACTAGCATTACGTAGGCCCACAGAGACTGATACAAAGGGAAGGTGTCGGCTAAAGACATGGAGAAGGCTGCTGTCGAGACTGTTTCAACATTACATAAGGCAATGCAATATACAATGATAACTGAGGACGAGTCGAATGTAGCACTTTAAGTGATAGCAATATAGCTGCGAGGTTCATTTTCAGAGACCATTCTTTCGGAAAGATAGTGGAAAAGTCGACAACTTTCGGGAGCCCTTGTCAATGCACGCACTGGGTAGAAGCTTCAATATTCTTACAGTATGATATCCCTGTCATCGTGCATCGCTCATAGCGAAATTGGGTCGACTTCCAAATCTAGCTGACTCCCTCAACAGATACACCACCTGAGATTTTGGATATGGACAATTCGTCAGCTATGCCATCGAGCACTCCAGTATCCACGGCGTGTTTGACCGCCGGATACACGGCGCTTGCAAACCTGCTCTCTTTCGCCAAGATGTAGTCCAGAGTGATGCCTCCTTTCCGACCGAACATGATATTATTCTCGTCGTCATATTTCTGGAATTGCGTGGTCCAGCCGTGGAGGATGTAAGATCCGCGCCAGTCGACCTGTGTCTTACCCTTTCCGCTCTTTCGATCGTCTTCAAAATTATCCATGTACTCTGTCATGTTTCGACACTCCTCGCTCGTGATGAGTGGATCTCCATTGTCGATCGGCCCCTCTATTCTCTCCTTCTTCTCATCCTTTTCCTCATCACCGATGCCTTTATAAATGTGATAGAGCTCTACAAGGTCTCCCTTGTTGAAACCGAGTCGGTAGAAGACTTCTCGCTCGAGAATCAACATTTGCCCATCTACACCAGAAAAATCTTGAGCCAAGTGAGACAGCAATTCCACGGAGTGCGTGGTCCATCCGCCATCAAAGATTCTGTCTTGAAGAGCATAGAAGAGGGAGATTAGGTCGCTTTCGGGAGCCGCCATAATCACGGCATTGCAGATCTGGCCATTTTCTTGCCTGCCGGCAATGGCCTTGAACCCAGAGTCTCGCAAAGGTCTAAGGTCCCGGATAACGTATGCGTCGTCATCAAGATATAGGCCGCCCCACCGTTTGAGCACTCGCGTCCGTATGAAGTCTGATCTGTGGGCCAACTCGTTGATTAGTTTGCCTCTAGTCGTCTTCAACGGAGTATATTCGTAATTGAAGATAATGTTTGGCAATTTCGAAAGTACGCGAACATAGGGATTGGTCGAAGCGTTAATGGCAGCTCCTAGGATGTGGTCTTCGAGGTTGGTATGTATGTAGATTTTGTCCGGGTTTAGGTAATAATGCGCAGAGTAGATGGCCACGAACTGTCGAAATGGAAATTCCACCACAGGCTCACTATCAGATCCCCTGACAAGATGCACGAAATGTACGATGTTTGGGATACTGGAAGTTTGGGTGACCTTGCCCTTGGTAAGAGATCCAAGAGAAGGAAAGGGAGGTAGTTTGAATGTCTTTGCGGTTGAGGGATGTTGGATGCGATGGACTAGAGTCACGAAGATCACGAGAAGAACAATGCTACCCACGCTCCACTTCTGATTCGTATTGAGAAGCATCACGGCGAAGTGGAGTGCCTTCCCAAGAGGAAAGGCAACCTGGGGGTTGTGGATGGCCTTGAGAGAAAGGTTGCTGGAGCCAAGAAATTCCAGGTCTGCCTCCAGGAATGTGGAACTCCTTACATTCATTCCTGTGAAGCATCAAGCAGTTTCGAAGAATTCGAAAGACCTGGCGGAACATATTGTCTTTCTGAGAACGACCAAGACAGTCAAGACCATAATCGCGGCGCGCAGCACACTATCGGAGCGATCTCAGAAAACATAAAGATGTAGGCCAATATGAAGCCCGAATACTTTGTAGCCATGGCGCGTCTGGCATGAGTGCACTATGTAATGCTGAAATTTTCTTGGCCCTTCCGTTGAATCTGTGCGGTTTCGAAGACTCCAAATCCGCTGAAGATGATGTCGGCAACGCCGCAACCAACGTCCCCGTGATTGAGGTTTTAGCTTTCCTCCTCAACGCTCTATAGCCCTTAGCTTTTTCGCGACGTTCGGAATTTTGGGACAGGTGTCGTGTAGCCAGGGAACAGGTAGCCGTGTTTCAAATCAATACTCTCTCCTGTGTGAAGACGCACCAAAGCATCGCGAATTGACCATACTTTAATGGAACGGCAAAGAATATGGGTACATGGTTTCGTAGTCAGGAATCCCTTTCTGAATAGTGAGGGAGCAAGTGACAGGCTCGATCGGCATAAATATGAAACATATCTGATATGGAAGCAATACTCCTGAAACCCGTTCATGTGGATGACAATACTTACGAAGAAGCGGCTTATAGCTTGACGCACCTTCCGAACATGCACAAACATGACTTCCTAACATAATTTACCTGGCGAAGCTGCCTTTCACGGCCTCCGATGATATTTGCACGGTGACGCTCTAGTCGCACACATGAACGTGACATGTCCCAATTCGGGCAGCTCATATATGAGATTGCCAATGTGAATGCTTATAAGGCCTTTGTCGCAATCCAGTGCTAATGGTCTTGAGGTGGTCGTTTATTTCGGACGTACGGGCTACCAATTCAGCATACAACATGAATTGATACCTCAGTCTTGAGTCTAGGGCTCGTAATGTATTTGCTAAATTCAATTGTAGTAGTTGCCTAGAGCTAGCTTCTAGAATGCTATATTATGTTTGATAGAAGCTCTTCGTACCTCCCGACTTTACTTCCATTGGTGCAGAGAGCTTTGGGGAATTGCTGGTAGGGGACGAATTGTTTGCGGCATTGCGTCTTCATCGCGCATGCCTCAACTGGAGTTGCAGGCTTAGGCTGCCTGCAGCCGACTGGAAGGTCAGACTTAGGGAAGCAACCACAGGCATATATGACAAGTAGTGATGGAGCATGAAGGATGGAAAATCAGAATGGATGCGCAAGCTAATATGCCTCAGGGCCTGTTTCGGACTAGACTGGTGTGCATAGCGACTTATTTACATAGACGTGCCGAGGTTGTTGGAGTCGCCCTCTCAACCAAGCATGCCTTTCGCTTTTACTCTCCCCACCACTTCTCCTCTCTCTTTCTCCATCTTCACTAGCAGTACCACACATCCATCTCTGCCTCAAACAGCCAGTACCTACAGAAGTGTCTTGCGGAATGTGTTGAAGAAGCATAAACGCTTGACCCCACAAGCCAGGACCTCCAATCTATCCACAGTATTATCGGCACTCGAGGACTACATACCCTATCTGTTCGCACTTGATGCTGCTATATGCGACAGGGTCGTTGATGGAGAAGAGATAGAGGTCGGGTTGCTGAGAGAGATTGAGGTAGAATGGCGCAGCACGCTGGTTGCTACAACTCCTGGGCGCGCGGCTCCTCGAATAAAAGGCAGAGGACTCGACTACGAGATATCCTTTGTCTTACATACACTTGCTAGCGTCCATACATTGCAAGCCCGATCAGAGCTTTTGTTACTTTACAGAGCAGTCACCCCAACTTATGACCAAAGGAACGTTATTATCACCATCGCTACCAAGCATCTCCTTCAATCCAACTCAATACTTAGCTATCTGGCTTCGCGTTCCGCTGAGACTGATGCTTCATCGGCAGTTGTCGAGACACTATCCCAAACTCAAGGCGGTCTTGCTGCGCTCGCACTCGCCGAGGCCACTCTACTGGCCGTGCTAAAAGATGACCCGTATCCTGCTGTTGTGGCCCAAGATAGAAACAAGAACGACAAGGATTGGATGATCAAGCCTCCGGAAATCCCGAAAGTGCGAGCACATTTGTTCGCAAGGCTATGCCTTGCAGCAGCAGAGCATGCGAGTAAAGCGGAGGCAATGCTGAGCGCTTCAGGCAGAATTGAAGAGGCACTGACAATATACGCGAACGACTTGAGTAAAGTCTCCAGGGCAAAGGCATGCAGACTCTTTGGTATAAACGTCGAGCTGGAGGGTGAGACAGGCCAAGGGATAGCGTGGCTTATTGGAGGCAAGAAGCAATTGGGATTTAGGGGTCCGAGCGACGAGGGTTCGAAGATAAAAGGTTTGGCAAAGTTCAAGAAGGATTGGACGGAGAAAAAGGAGGATAAGAAAATTGAGAAAGGGGGTGAATGGGGCAGCGACGCTGGCCGGCTAGAAGAGCTGAGAGTGATTGAGATGCTGGAACAGAAATGGAACAAGATGAACGATACTGTAAATTTTTCCCGTCTCATCCAACGATGATCATTGCTAACAGATTAGGTCAACACGCAAGTGATACCCCCTGCAGACCCTCTCGTAGCAACGATGCCTTCAGGTAGGGACATCCACTCGACCAAACTATATGTACCACCGGGTCTCGACGAGCAGACCTTAGCCCGCATGCGAGCCCCTCCGGATACTGAACGTGTTAGAAGTTCGGCATTTGATCACGATGACAGCGACAGTGACGATGATGGTACGCCGCAGACAAAGCAAAGTGGCCTTCCAGGCACTTTTCCCAGATCGTCCCTTACGGCTTCCAACAACAATGAATACTATTGATGAAGCCACGAGTACTCTGCCATTCCACGCCTGGTCTTGAGAAACGTAGATGTTTAGCGTGCCTTGTCAGCAAGCCAAAGCTCACCGTAGAGCTGTTCCTAACGCCATGATTTGCTGTATGCAATTCGGTGCCGCCCATTCTTCGTTCAGAACTATTCATGTACCTAACAGCTCTGCCGTGCCGTTCCAAATGTTCACGATTCTTGACCTTGTCCTTCTATGTAGTTCTGCTGCTCAAATAGATATCCCCTGACCTTCGCGTCCTTCAACGCCTCAAAATATCGTTCTGTACTTCCAATCAGCCACTAAACCCTCGGATCCCACATGTAGACCTAAACCAGTATCCTATATAATACGCAGTAGACGACAACTTCACATACCTCTCAACGCTCCGCACTTCTCCAAATGATTGACCCCTTCCCTATAATAACACTTCCCCAACTCCTCTCTCACTAATCGCGCCATCATACTCTTCACCCATTGCTCCCTGATAATCGCATCCTGGGCCGCCTTCAGTCGAGCAGTGTCGGCATAGTCGACGCCGTCGAACGTAGGTGGGACTTTAGGCTTTTTGGCAAGAAAGAGAGCGGATTCGGGGGTTGGCATTGCGTTGTCAATGGTGCTTGGATTCAGTTTCGTGGTAGGTGTGAAATTGCGCGTGGTAGATATACAGGTCGCTCGAAGCTCTGGGATAGGTGAGCCAGTCCCAACGAATGACTAAGAGGAACGAGAGCACAGAGTCGTTGTCGTTCTTGAGATCGCTTGGCATAACTCTTAGCAGATCCCAGAGTTCTACTTCTATTTTAGTGGATGTGGAAATAGCAATGACGAGGCATTGCATGAGCCTAGGCTTCACCTTCAGCCTTTCATTATCACCCCACAAGCCAGGACACTTGACTATACATAGCGCCGCGTTTGATCTTTCCTTCATCGCTCTTTCCTTCTCGTCACAATCTTCATTCGCCATTCCCACTCTCAATAAACAATGTCTTTCCTTGGCGGCGCCGAATGCTCAACCGCAGGCAATCCTCTCAGCCAATTCACTAAGCACGTACAAGACGACAACTCGTTGCAAAGAGATAGGTTGGTGGGTCAGGGATCAGGTGGCTTGCACGAGAGCTTTCGGAGTCAGCAGGATGGAGCATCTCAAGATGAGGTGGGTTAATTTCAATTATGGAATACTGTGAAAGATATAGAACCTGATATACGAGTGTAGATGATGGCAAACTTCATACAGCAGAGCGGACAGTTACCACACGATATGCCGCAGCCGTTTGTCATGGAGCAAATGCGAAGAGATCTGGATGATTACCGGACGACTTTTGCAAGGACACGTTCCCCCGGCTGGGCAGCTGAATTTGATCCAGCAGGAAAGTCGCAACTGAATCCTGCGTTTCAAACGCCAAAGACTGGAGGTCTCGTGCCCGCAGGATTCACACCCGCAGCATTTCAGAAATTTCAGCAAATGGAGAGGATCGGCTCGCCCCGAGTATCAAATTCCATGTCACATATGCCCATGGCAATGAATGGTTACCAGAGACCAATGGGTAGGGGCTATGGACCGGGCATGCAAAATATGAGATATCAAGACTCTAGCATACAACGAAGGCCGTCGGAACAGCAAGTGAATGGAAAAGGCAAAGGGCGAATGATAGAATTAGACGACAAAGACTGGGAGCAGCAATTCAATGAGATGGACGTAGCAGGACAGCGCGATTTGGATGCCGAAGCAAATGCAGCTATAGAGGGAGAATTGAACGATATGGATAGGTCAGTCCTCTCAGAGACCAACGAATATGGCGACTTCGAGAGTGTATGGCGAGGTATACAAGCTGAGACTGCTGCGGCCAGGTCGGCGATGGATGACGAGCAATATGGCATTCACATGGGCGATGACATACCGATCAACACGTTCGACCAATGGGACAACTTCGATAGCAACTTCCAGGACGGTTACCGCAACCCTGACTTAAGCGAATACCTCTTCCAGGAAGACAACCCATTCGCCACATCAAAAGATCCTTTTGAACAAGGCCTCATCATCATGAACGAGGGTGGCAATCTCTCCCTTGCCGCCCTTGCCTTTGAAGCCGCAGCACAGAAGGACCCACAACATGTCCAAGCCTGGTGCCAGCTAGGCAGTGCCCAAGCGCAAAACGAGAAAGAAAGCCCGGCCATCCGCGCTCTGGAGCAAGCCCTGAAGATCGACTCGTCGAATCTACCAGCCCTCATGGGCCTCGCGATATCATACACAAATGAAGGCTACGACTCGATCGCTTACCGGACTTTGGAACGATGGCTTGCAACCAAATACCCACAGATCATCTCCTCAAACGACCTCGCCCCAGAAAGCGAATTGGGATTCACGGACCGCCACGTCCTCCACGAGAAAGTAACCGAGCTCTTCATCCGCGCCGCTCAACTCTCCCCAGACGGCGAACACATGGACCCGGACGTCCAAGTCGGCCTCGGCGTCCTCTTCTACGGCGCGGAGGAATACCGCAAAGCAGTCGACTGCTTCGACGCCGCCCTCGCCTCCACCGAAACCGGCACCATCAACGAGCCCCAACAAGCCCACCTCCTCTGGAACCGTCTCGGCGCCACCCTCGCCAACAGCGGCCGCAGCGAAGAAGCCATCGCCGCCTACGAAAAGGCGCTGACGCTCAAACCCAACTTCGTCCGCGCCCGCTACAACCTCGGCGTCTCCTGCATCAACATCGGCGTCTTGCCGCAGGCGGCGCAGCATCTGCTCGGCGCGCTGAGCATGCACCGCGTCGTCGAGCGCGAGGGCATGCAGCGCGTTCGGGAAGTCATGGGCGATGATGATCCGAATAATACGGGTGTGGGGACCGATGAGGTGTTGCGGATGGTGGAGATGGATTCTAGCACTAATTTGTTGGAGACGTTGCGGAGGGTGTTTGTTCAGATGGGGAGGAGGGATTTGGTGGAGAAGGTGGAGTATGGGATGGATATCGAGCAGATGAGGGGGGAGTTTGATTTTTGAGTGTGAGGGGCGTTTGTTTGGTGAGTGAAAGGTGGTATGTTGTATGGGGGAGGTGGTATCTGTATGGCATTTATGGCGGAATTTAGTCACGTTGGGTCATGTTACTATCTATTCTATGTATTAAATCTATCCTGACAAATACCCTTGAGCTAGAAAAAACCATCGCTTCATGCCTAAGGTACCTGTTATTGTCAATCACTATACGTACGCCTACTAGGATATCCTCTTTCCTCTAATACATCTCGCCCTTGCGCGCTATATGTATATATACATCACCACCACCATCCCCATTCCCATTCCCATTCCCTATTCCCATCCCTTTTCCCATCCCTATCCCTTTCCCATTCCCATTCCCATTCCCTTTACCAACCACTCATGTCGAATCCAACATACATTCTCCACCATCAATCCCTCTTCAACCCCAACCCCACCATCTTATACAATATATCCCCAACCCAACCCAACTCAATTTCAAACAATACCGACACCTCTCCACATCAGCTCCCTCAAACCCCGTAAAATGAAAGGAGGCGCTCCTCATAATAAAGTATCGCGTCATGGCATCCGGGGTGCGGATGTAAGAGTGGCTATGTATGCTTATGTTGTAATGTTGTGCTGTTCTCGAGGTTATTAAATGATTCTTGTATCCCGGTTTGTGATGGATGGATGGATGGATGAAGGGAAGGAATTGAATGGGAAAGTAGTGCTAGCTCCGCTGTTCTCCAACGCGAAGTCGAAGTCCAAGAGGTGGAAGGATCTGTTGGTAAGGTATTTGTGGTGTGGGTATGAGAATGAGAAGGTTAAGGTTGAGGTTGGTGATTGAGACATGGGATTTCTGGGTTTTGACTTGATGGGGATTCGCGGTGGGAGAGTGTGGTGGGGCATTGAATGTGCGAGATAGATTTGGTCAGTAGTGGTTTTTCTTGCTTGCTTGCTTTCTTGCTACGGTATTTCTGGGATATTGGCGTGGGTTTTTTTTTGGTTGGGTTGGGAGATGTTAGATGACTGGATCAACCGTTCTCGAAGGATGGAGTCAAGCCGAGTCCCCTGCGATTTACAATAGGTGGCAGCTCGCGACAACATGTGCTTCGGGATATCCTAATCTAGCTATGTTGTATACATGATCATATCGCATCGACAGCCAGCATCGCAGCAGTCGGCGGAATGTACTTGGGCCCACTGTAATCTCCCTGTCGCCAAAACCAAAACGCCGCCACAAACAACGTAAGGCCGCCGGTAATCAGGCTACAATAGTTCATCGTGCCGGCAGAAACGGGGCGTGAGAAAGGGAAGAAGAAGATGACGGTGAAGACGATGATGTACACACAGGTGACAGCGTTGACGATGAAGCCTGTGGCGCCCTTCATCCAGAACCATCCGGGTTCGATGTTCGACCTTCCGTGTAGTAGATGGGGCAGGATTGCTGCCAGGTAGGATAGACAAGTGAGCACGACGAAAGCGCCGACGAAAGCATTGAAGCCTGCGGCGGTGCCAAGGTAGATGCAGCCGAGTAGGGTGTTGACGACGGCGCAGAGCACGATGGCGTTGAAGGGGTTCCTGTGTCTATTGTGGACCCGGCTGAAGAACGCTGCAAAAGGAGTGGCGTTGTCACGCGCCAGAGTCCAGAACATGCGGCTGACCGTGAGATAGCAGCCTAAAGTTCCGATGACGAATGGAAGGAAGGCGCAAAGAAGAAGACCGACTGTGCCACCTGCAGAGTTGGTAGCTTGTCGATATATGGAGGCGAGAGGAAACAGGAAGGCGCTGTCGAGGACGCTTGGGAGGTCGGAGATAGTGTAGAGGATGGCGATGAGGTAGAAGAATGCTGAGACGAAGCCAAAGGCAAATTGGAAGAACATTGCTAGGGGAATATTTCTGCTCGGGCTGCAGGCTCGTCAATAGATGTCTATTTGGCGCCAGAGACCAGTGTGATGGATATTTGAATACATACTGTCGGACCTCTTCTGCCAAATGACTAACGACGTCTGGAGTACCGACCGCGAAGGCTCCATTCAGCATACCCAGAAGAAATACAAATCCATTACTTTCATAGCCTGTGGTATTCTGCCACTCGCGCCACACGAATGCGTTAGTTGCATAGCCCCCGTGGGAATGTGGCATCACTGCACAGACGATGATGGTGACGAGAACCCCAGCGATAACCAGAACACCGTCGATGGCTGCAAACATGGGCAGCGCCCTGTTCATATAGAGAACCACAATACAGCAGACCCAGGTGAAAACGAGGTACGCCATGAAGACATGCCACCTCTGCGTTGTGAACTCTGGATGAAAGGCTTTGTACATGGAGACCGCCATTTCAGCACCGATCTGAACGGATCCAGCCAAACCTGAACCGCCAGGAGTCAGCACTTCTTCTGACGAAGGAAGTTGATACGAAACATGCATGAAAAGTCTATACCGCGAGCCCTGCAAGCCCTTAAATCACCGGTTAAATTCCCCTGAAGCGCACTTCTGAAGGTTTCCTACCCCAATTGCAAGTATGAGGTTGGGGGAAGAGGGACGACAAAAGACGAAGATCTGATTGACAGAACAACACTCAAATACAACCGCGGTGTAGGGCTTTGTTCAGAGGAAAATCGAGCATTTACCAAATATCCACGCCCAGAAATTCCACCAGCCAGCGAACCATCCACAGACACGTCCATATTTCCCTCCCGTGATAGTCGCCCAGTGGTAAACACCGCCCGAAGAAGGCATTGCAGACGCAAGCTCAGCAAGCGAAGCTGCGATCAGCCAGTAGAAGACAGTAGCGGCGATGAACTCATAGATGACACCTGGAGGACCACCGTTATATATCGCCACAGTGACACTGCCTCCCAGAGCTATCCAGTCATTGCCCGATGAGATTGCTAGACCGCAGAGAGTGAGCAAGGTGAAGTTTCGATCGAGCTCTTGACGATGACCGGACGCATTGATGGGAGCTTCTTCAACGGTGACCGTCGCAACCTCGGAGTCCTTTACTTTTTCCATCGGGTAAGGATGGAGCTGTCTAGGTGTTGGACACCGTGCTGACGTTTGGTACAATCGGACTATTGCAAGGTGAGATGCCTTAGAGGCTAATACCCTATCTTCATGTCATTGCGAGGGGAGAGGAGCCGCAGGATCCCGGTGGGCACACCGAGATACATCGTGCAGTACGGCATCTTCAGAAGAAGAAATGAGAGGTGATCATTGGCGCACAGAGTGAGCTCGTATGTAGCTTGCATTGTGGCGTGATTAGCGATATTGATAGCTGCCAGAGTGGGGTATAGCAGTTCATGCAGCTACCATCACAGTGCAGCTGGAAAGCATGGAAGATGCATCATTAGTGGTCCGATTGTGTTCAACAATGATTTGCAGACTACCATGCGCGGTGGAGAAAGCGATGACAGCCTGGGATACTATTGATGAGACATGGTCGAGATAGAGAGATACAGAAATTGGTTTCGCAACCCCTGAAGTTGATGAGATGAAGAAGGCTGATTGGCGCTACAGAGATTGGCCGAAGCTTGTGGCTGCTGCCAACTGCCGGCTGCCCAGCCACTCGCTCTGGCGGTCTGGTGAGAGAATCCGCTTCACCAATTGATAGCGAGTCAACCATGGAGGCAAGCAGTGGTGGTCATGGCAATGATTCAGTACATTAGTCTGAGTCGGATTCTTCTTCTACATCATCATGGTCGTCATCAGTTGCGTCGTCATCTTGTAGTCCCTGCGCAGTGTCAACATTGGCATTGGCCTTATCGTCTTCGACATCATCGTCGCTATCTTCATCCACAATTTCGAAGTCTCCTACAAGGTCCCATCGATCACCTCGAGCCATTCGGCTGACATATTTGACGAATCGCATCGTACTCTTGTCTCTCAGAACAATGGCCAATCGGTTCCAACAGGCTGGCATGCTGAACAATACCCCATCATCTTCCTCGCTAGATTGGTAGATAGCCGGGTCTTGCTTGACCTTTCCAGGCTTAGTAGCCCTTGAAGATCGTGCACCAGTACTCATGTCAAGAGGTACTTCAATGCCATGGTTACTACCATTGTCATCGTCAAGACTGTCGTTAGCTTCATCGCCCGCCATATAGGCAAGGTATCCGCCCACATTAGAGTCGGCACTCAGATCCTCATTTCGTCCAGGAAGGTGCGCTTCTGGGGTAGTTTTGCTATCCGTTATTTCCTCGCTCTTGTCGTCGCCCCAACCTGAACTTGGTGTTAGGCTTAGACATAGCTCGATACGAGGGCTGTCCTCTTCATAGCTAGTCGCGAGCGTGTAGTCCATCCCTCGTCTGAATCGGCGAATTAATGAGTCCTGCGACGTTATTTCATGTCCGGTAGCTAATGAAAGCCATTTTCGGAAAGCTTTCGAAGGCAAGAGGTTTTGGAGGAGATCAAGCAGCGGGTTGTCCCCGAGTGACGAAGCAGTACTTCCTTGAAACAGGAAGCGGTGTTTATGAGGTGGTCGGGCAACATTCCAGATTGTCGTGTTTTCAATGTCCGTGGAAGATGTCGGTAGTATCTGGGATTCCTCCAACTTGATGTAGTCGTCGATTAAAGTAGAGAATTTGTGCGATAAAAAAGTCTCGAGGAACATACAGCATTCGTCGGCAAAGATGCTGGAGACAGACTCGAGCGTATCTAATGATGTTCTCCACGTCAGTCTTGTCTCTTTTCCGAGACTACAATCGTGGGCATAACTCGTGACAGGGGAGCAGATTCCTTCATAATGTCTCACAATCCATGCTATGTACTAGAGATTGAAGTTTAGGTAAACACTTACCAGGGGTGAGATACGTTGGAGCCATATACTTCAGTAAGAAATCGCAGTCATCTTCTGAGAGGAATGCATCTTCTTGGGAGGAGGGTGTTGGCATCCCGCCATCTCCAATCTTCGCCTGATAGGGTCGGCCATTAGGTTGCGGCAAATCGTACTTGTCCTCTTTACCTTGTAGCTGCGTCAGGCTGCTCTTCTCTGCAAGTCGCTCTTCTAGGCCGTCCTCGTAGCCCTCTTCCCCTTCCTGGGGTATATGGTACCAGCCACTGATAGCCATCCTGACTCTTGTTCCGTCTTTTTCGTCCTCAGCGGCTTCTGCCTGACTGTAAACTTCCTCGACATCGTGAAAGCTTTCGCCCGGTTGCACGGCGAAGAAGCTCAATTGATTGAAGGCCGGCGGTATGACCGTACTATAGTCAGGGCTGGGGACTTTAGTGACCACTCCGTCTTCCTCCGTGTATCTTTGGGTAGGGTATAACCGCAATGCTCCACCCCACTCTTCCATCCAAGGTTGGTCTGGATCTGTCAAGTAGAGGATATAGCTGACTCTCCTGCTTCCGATGACATCGTCATGGCAGAGAAGGTGGCATCCCGGCGTGTAGATGTTGACTGCCATGTCTGTCTTCCTTCCTGACAGCAGGCCAGAGCCAGTGATATGCGCGAGGTAATGTCGGAAGTCTGAAGAATACATTGCATCGCGGAGAATGAGAAGCGACGGAAGGAGTTTGAGCGAAGAACCTTCCAAGCCATCTAAGTTTACAAGATCCCCAGATTGGTGTATCTTGTAGATGTCGGTCTCTTTTGGAGTGAAGGACAATTTTTGAATCTCGGAACGCACATTGCGGAGGAGAGTAGGAGAGATGAGATCTTGAATCACACCATGACGATATCTGCAAGCAGTCAGATATAAGCCAGGTAGCTTGGTCTGAGTCTCCAAGAGCCTCACGGCACGGAGCTTGTATAGCTCCTAGTATAGCCATCCAACACACTTTGGTCAAACAGCCCTTTACGGAACTCATCATGATGGCCGACAGCCCGTCGCTTGGTTTTGACGTCTGGTTTGGTACCTTCCAATGACTCTGCTTTACGTTTCATCGTACGCTGCAATGATCATAGTAGAAAGAATCATCAAAGACTTTTGCGGACCTAAATTGCTTCCACTCTAATAAGAACCTACCTAACATTGTGTTCAAGATTACCGCTATCGGGAGCTATGGTATTTTATACTTTGGAGAGCTAAGGTAAGGTAGCTAGCCGAATTTTATATTTTATGGCACACAGGAGTCATGAAGTGGCCGATTCTTGCTTGGAGTATTGACGTATGTCTATTCTACTGATCACTTTGCGGGGCTACAAACGATGTTAGTGCCAAGATCAGCTAGGTATCAATGACCACCCCCAGATATGTTGTATGAAGTAGAGGATCCTCGGATATCACTCGATATCGGTCGCCTTGAATCATTTGAAGATACAACCCACCAAGCTTTGACCCCTGATACCTTTGCTGTGTCCTTAATGGTCTGGGGAAGACCGATGGTCGACAGATAGGACGTAACTGCAAACTATTACTTTAGTAATGGTGATCTTATCATCTCAGTATCAATAGGCACTGTGTATGCTACACGCTTTCACAAGAGGTTGAAAGTCCATTATCGAAACTAGGATTCCACTTGTCGCATCAGTACTTGGGAGGCTGCACTCACCTTCATTTCGGGTAGCGAGGGGGTACGAATACCATATGTTGCATACAAGGATTGGTGTACAAGCCTTCATCATGTCTTATTCATATTATTGAGGCCTCAGGAATCGGGTTATCGGTGATGCGGACGACAGACCGCAGCCAATCATCAGTCAAATGTCGGTCTGACGTGAGACCATCGAAAGTTCCGAGAGCTTGGGACTGGTATGTGGGCCTTTTCTTCGCATGTAGTCCTCGATGAACCCCAGAATATCAAACTCTGACACAGATATTCGCTGCTGCTGTAGTGACCGTTGATATCAAGAACACATCAAGAGATCGGCCTGCCGACACTTAGATGTTAACCTTTATACTTGGCATTTATGCTGAAGCTTCGCTTCCACAGAAAGTCCACCAACAGAGATAAAGCTTTTGGCGGATTGATCGAATAGTCAGGGGGCTTCAATCCCCCCGTCTCCAGGTATTAGTCACGGTCGCAACTACATCGTTATCATTGAAGGTGGTCAGGCGCTAGTACCATCTGAGATTGACGTTCAACGGACAAGGTGTAGCATGAGGAGTTATGCAACGAATGGTCATGACAGAGAAAAGCAGCCGACCTGTGGTTGGAAGGCCGTGATCCAACACGCTTCCAGGCGACGAGAACCGGGTTAACAATGCACACATGGATGCTGCAATGCAGTTCTCCATGAGTCATGCATGTCCGTTCAAGGTCGCAAGCCGGAAGGATGATCTGGCATGTCATGATGGATGTCGACAATCGAAGGAGGTTGGATCATTGGATGGCTGAACTCCACTTCGGATCTCCCATCGGCCTGTGCTTTTGCCTTTTGCCTTTTTGAATTCAATTAGCGTTCGACCAGCCAGGGTTGCCTCCTCCGGGCCGCTCCTCAGCGATCTGCCGTCCGAGAAATCATCCCTCAATCCTCATCGGTGGCAGGGATCGATTTGATGAACAACCAAAATACACAGTACAATCTCATTCGCCACTCGTATTCGAGATCTCTATGGATGTCATGCGAGACCGTTGGAATCGCCGGGATGTTCATGCCAGGCAGATGAGACATCTGCGGACAAACCTCGACGGCGGGTCGCATAACGGAATGGGTTCCGCCGATGGTTGTCGCTTTGCCGAAGAAGCGATCGAAGGGAGCGCATAAGAGTCAGAGCGGTCCGCGATACCTGGAATCCTGGATGGAAGATCATGAAGGATCACGATTCGGGAGGATGGGCAGACAACACTCCTAGAATATCCATTATCCTGTGCGCAGACCAGCCATCCCTGCATTTCCGCTCCCGGCAGTGTGGGCAAAGCGGAGAGCTTCGGCGCATCAAGCGCCGAAAAATACTTGAACTAGTCCTGGGTGACTATCTCCAAGTGAGCTAGAATATGCTAGCTTGCAGAATGACAGGATGCAGGTTCTTCGATGCACGGTCAGCAGCTCTTGTAATCGCTCTGTTATTAACCAATGATTCCACGGATCCATCCTGCTCGCCCGGGAAGATTACAACTACGAGCTCATCGGCAAGTGGCAAAATGCGGCTTTGGAAGGAATAGGAGCGATAGGTGGGGGGGGAAAGGAGGGCGCAGGGGGGCCACGTTATTACGGCCACGAGGTGTTCCTTAAGCTTGATGCAAGGCCAAAGGCGACTAGGAGGTACTTCGAATCAAGTACTCGTATCACAAAGCCGTATGGCCAGTCAAATACGCGATACCGTAACTAGCGTGTTCTAGACGTAATCAATTCCTTCCCTCTACAGGCTCTACTTGGGGAACGGCGCAGGGGCGGTGGATCGTAAGTTTCAGGCGGAACAACCTTTCCCCCTTTTTCCACCCTCGACCTGCTTACCCACTTACCCTACTATTATTTTACCTAGTGTGGAGCAGAAAACGGACCACCAAATGCCTATTTCTACGTTGTATGCGTGATAATCAGCGCAGAGCAAGATTTAACCATCTTTGTTGTAGATTTAGAGTTGAGCTTGATTGCGGTGATCCTGACCATGGGTGAGAGACTGAGAGTGCAGAGGGAGGGGGGTGTGTGGTGGGCCATCTGCCGGCTGTAGTTCTCCATGTAGCCCACCATGCAAGGGAAGACTAAACCACTTTGGCAGCTTGAACGGGGATCCTGAACTGACCACTGACCACACTCCATCCACCACCCCCAGACACTCTCCTCCACTGTCTTTCTTTGCGACCGTTACAATCCTAATCTCAACCTCACTTCTTCCCACTTTCCTTCATCCTTTATCGCATGCGACGCCTTCAATTCTCCTCCTCTATTCCCTTCCATCTCCGCTGCCGTCTTCTACCTTAGCTGACAGACAATGTCTTTGTGAAGCCGACTTCGACAACCCGACCGTCGCAGGGAACGTGGTGGACGGGTACCGGCTGGCAAGGAAGGATTGCTTTGGACATCACGCAAGGACTCGATGAACAAGAGTGTGGGCCAAGGTGTACTGAAGCTTGCCTTTGCTGGAACCAGCGGAATCCAAAATCCACTGCCGCTTCTTCAGCCACCACCTCATCAGCCATGACTCGATACCATTGAGCTTCACAAACTCAATCTACGCCTCAAATCGCAGCTCCGTAAGGCTGTATGTCCGCACTGGATTCCAATCTGCCACCCATCATTTTCTACGCTGTCCGGCTACACCACAATCTTCAATTGCTCGCGAGCAAGCGCAGCCCAGCTTCACCAGCTCCATACGCTTGGGAAACCGAATTGGTGTTCAACCCCGTTGATATCTTCCTCGATCCCTCCGCGAAGCTCGTGGAAGCACACAATTCGCACACATTCCAGCAAAGTCCGCGGGATACGTCAACGTGCGTCCGCGTGATCTACATTCCTCATTCAGAGATCTTGTCTGCCATAACCTCCTGTGAAGGGGTTCAAGAGGTACATACAGCGCCATCATGGAGTGGATACTGTCGCTTACGGATACCTGCAGGTTCAAAAACGACCGAGATGGCCACGCAACAGTCGACTCGGATCTGGGAGAATGACTCTTCCGCTCCTGCACCACATAGAACCTCACAACCTCATGCCGCAACACTCCCTTCTATTGCAACATTGACAAATGAGCTTCCGCCCGGAGCTAACGGACAGCCATCTCCAATATATCCAACCAATCGCTCGTCCGATCAATGGGCCACTCCACCACAGAGTTCGCGTAAGCTACACATACCTCCCTTGTCTTACCCAGTCAAGGCTCCCATAGGTGTCTGCACCACTTGGTCTTACTTTGCACATCCATCTTGCGTGCAAGGGTCATTGCGAGATCATTACTGATTTGTTTAAACAGGGTCATCAGCGTATTCATCTGGACCCAATGGCTACTACTACAATTCATCGATGACCTCTCCTCACCGCGCCTCCAATTCCAGTCAGCTCGGTGCCACTTCCCATCCAGCTGATTATCACAAGACTCCGAGCTCTGCTACATCAGTATCTTCCCCTGGGTTTGCACCGTCTCACAACAGCCTCGGTCTTCCTACTCTGAACCAGCAATATCAGGATCAGACGCAATGCCGCGGCAGTCACGAGTTTCCGGCTCAAGAGTCTCGGCGAAGCAGTCTCGGTAGTCAAGTTAATGGCTTCAACAATCTGCACATCAATAATGTTGCCTCTCCATACAATGGCCACAGCGCCAACCCTTCTCAGTCGTCCATTGCGGCTAGCCTACAGCGAGAGCGTGGCATACCACACACCAATGGCGTGCGCAACTCGGGGACATCTTCCATCCAGCAGCCAATCTCGCCCTTGGCACCGTATCCTGGCGAGTCGGAGCGGGCGTACTCATCGCGAACGGGTCCTAAAGCAGCTCCTATAATCAGTGCTAATCCTATGAAAGAGGTCTACAACGCCGATAAGCCCACAGCTGGACAACCTTATGCTTTTCCGGATCCTGATATGTCACATCGATCTAGTGGTAGTGGTGAAGGAAATGGTTCGTCCATGTTGTCCCGTCGAAACAGCGACCATGCGTCCATCGCTAGCAGCATCGTCACTAACGACTCACGATTACCCTCAGGACAGCATCATCTGGATGAGAGTAAGTCCTACGTCCATTCTTGAATATGGTCAATGTCTTCCTACCTTGAAAATAATTCTCTTCATTTACGATCCCAAATATCCTCATTCATTGAGTTGAAGCCATAGATATACCACATGGGTAAATGTCTGTCCCATGGCTTACTGTTACCAGATGTTCCCGACATGCCTGGCACACACCATCACTCATTGCAGCACAAGCAAGTCAGCTCACTCGCTAGCGAAGCCGACTCCCCAGAGGCAACATCGCCCTACAGCCGAACGCCAGCCCTGCGAAACAGTCACAAAATTGCGGAGCGAAAACGGCGGACGGAGATGAAGTCTCTCTTCGACACACTGCGATCTCAGATTCCAGCCAGCCATGGAAGTAAATCAAGCAAGTGGGAGATCCTTTCCAAAGGTTTGTTGAATCCTTGCCCTCAAATCTTTGTGATATGGACCCTGATCTGACTACTAAACAGCTTCTGAGCATATCAGAAATCTTGAAGGTGGATGCAAGCTGGGCCGCGAAGTTCAAGTACAATTACAACATACAAGTCAAGAGCTTGAAGCCACTCGACGAGAGAACGAGACACTTCGCAACGAGAACCACCACCTATTCCAGGAGATGCAGCACTACCGGGAGCAAGCGCGCCCAAACACTGCTACTGCAATGCATCCGCAGCAACCAATATATGGGCCATCTGGACCTATTGGAGACCCTTCAAGATCTCTTCCTCCACTTTCGAATGGCATTCCTGCGGTCAACAACAGCATGCAAGGCGTTCAGTATACAGATGAGCGCCGCTAAGAGCCGTCTGTATGACTGAACGGTCTTTTTTGACCTCACGAAGCATATTAGCATCATGCTGAGAGCCAGGCCATCGCTCAATACATTTCAATAAAATTACAATATCAGGGGCATGGATTCCCCGACGATTACTCGACTTATGTTCTCATGGCATGTATCAAAAAGTTGTTATTCTTGGCCGCCATCCCATTGCTGATCTCGGCTTAACGATACTCATTTCATCATCAATTTACGGAGTTCAAATCAGGTCTGGAGTTCGAGACCCATCGGTGGATAACGTCTTAATCGCGGCGCTATGATAGACCTCATGCCATAATTGGCCTGCTGTCCGGTGTTTTTCCTTTCATGCCTGGCTTGCGGATACTTCGACTTTTGTTGTTGTGTTTAATATATCATTTATCATGGACTATATGCGGGCAACTTCGAGCGCTGGGCGGACTCAGTGGGCCCTTTAAGGATCGGTGATGCGTCTGGAAGTCGGATGACTAGGTTTCCCTCCAACGGCTATGAGGCAGGGGACATGGACGATGTATCATGGCAATCAGGAGACAATAAAACAGCGGGATCTCTGGCATGAGCTCTCCCTCGCAGCGTTCACGCTTTTGCTCGGGCACATTTGTTTCCGCGCTGTATGTAGATAGTACTGGGATTTTAGATTTGCTTAATAGCTTTACAATCATACGAAGACAACACTTATGCTTTATCGAAGGTCCCTAACGCCGTCATTATGTATTGGAAAGTCTTTCGCGCGCCATTGAGAGATCTCACAAGACGGAAACACGACTACAACATATATGGCTGAGTAATACGGCAAATCCTCGGTACTTCGAATCAACATCACCTTCCTATTCAAGCAGCACCTCACGAAATCCGTGGTACGTGGGCACGGTGGGGTACCAATTCACAATGAAGTGGCAGCTTCCACTCCCTCTCCAATCGGCTCATGCGTGTAAGACTTCACTACTAGTTTGGGCTCGTTCCTCGTTTCCACTCCGTCCGCCATAGACACGAGTATGATAGATCAAAAGGACGAGCAGCCGAAAGCGAATGGCATCAATGGCCATGAATCTACTGGTGATGATGAATTGGACTCTGCTCGAAGGAGTGCCTGGGATGCACCCGGTGCGGCGGCTTTTGATTTCAGAAGTACATCTTCCTTTTCGTTCACTCCACGATACTCCGTCCCAGCGCCTTGTTGACATTCCCCAGGCGACACCGTAACAACCCCCACCGCCTCAATGCTCGCCGCCACCTCCTCCTGCACCCTCTTCGACGACGTCTTCGCCGAAGACCCCACCACCAACGGCCTGGAAGCCTACATGGCAGAAATGACAGGGAAAGAGGCTGCGCTGTTCGTAATAAGTGGAACGATGGGGAACCAATTGTCAATGAGATCAGCCTTGGGTGGCCCGCCGCATAGCGTTCTTGTCGACAGCAGATCGCACATAATAGGCTGGTGAGCTCACACCACCCCCAAATCAGCACCTACAGCAGAATTCACCACAAATCGACCTTTGAGCTGGAATAACACCTCCAAACCAGGGAAGCCGGCGGAATCGCCGCACTATCCGGCGCCATGCCCATTCCCGTCCTCCCCTCAAACTCCCACCACCTCACCCTCCCGGACATCCAAAAACACGCCATAACCTCCCTCGACATCCACCACGCCCCCACCCGCCTCATCGCCCTCGAAAACACCCTCAACGGCACCATCCTCCCCCTCTCCGCCTGCCGCTCCATCGCCCACTGGGCCCGCGCCCAACAACCCCCAATATGGCTGCACCTCGACGGCGCGCGCTTATGGGAAGCCGTCGCCGCCGGCGCCGGTTCGCTCAAAGACTACAGCGCCTGCTTCGACAGCGTGACCATGTGTTTTTCCAAAGGCCTCGGCGCGCCGGTCGGCAGTGTGATTGTGGGCGAGGGCGCTTTCGTGCGTAAGGCAAGGCAGCTGCGGAAGATGATGGGGGGTGGGATGAGGCAGGCGGGGGTTGTGACGGCTGCGGCGCGGGTGGCGGTCCAGGAGACGTTTTTGGGGGGGAGGTTGGCGGCGACGCATGTGAGGGCAAAGGCTGTAAGGGGGATGTGGGAGGCGAGGGGGGGGAGGGTGCTGGGTGAGGTGGAGAGTAATATGGTTTGGTTGGATTTGGAGGCTGCGGGGGTGGAGCGGGAGAGATTCGTGGAGGAGGGGGTTAGGCAGGGGATTAAGTTTATGGGGGGGAGGGTGGTGGTTCATTATCAGATTTGCGAGGAGGCGGTGGAGAGGTTGGGGAGGGTGATGGATGGGGTGCTTGGTTGTAGGTCCACTGAAGAGGGGACTGGGATTGGGAATGGGAATGGAGTGGATGGAGATGGGGTTAAAGTGAAAGAAGAAGCTGAGAGGATCATGGAACCGGATATGGAGTAGTGTTTATACTCTTCAAAGATATTGTGGGCATAAGATGACCGTACGTAGCGATGTTAACAAAAAGCATTTGTATGGAGTACAGAGTGTATACCACTCACAATATTCTACCCCAAAAAAACCCCCACTCTATTATAAGATTATCGTCATCGTCAAAACCATCGCTGTCGCTATCACAAGGTCCAACCTCTCTCTATGTACTATCCCTACGTCCTATCTCCTTTCCTTATCCCTATATCTCATTGCTGCTTCCTATCCCCATCCCCATACCTATCCTTATATCCCATAATATACCATACGCCTAAGGGAACGCTTGAATGTAGAATATATATAGCGTATACTATACACCGTACACCATACACAACGCACCAGACACCAAACCCCAAACCCCAAACACCCATATACCATTATCGCTCTTTGCAAATGCCATCTGTAAAATTCTAAATCTGCCTCTCCATACTCCGTACTCCGTAGGTAAAATCCCTCACAGTAATACAAGTCCCTGCGTACGATATACAGCCATGTGCGTACCTAAGTTCCATGTTCACAGTAACTATTCTGCGGAAGAAAGGCGATGATTGCTATGTTAGTGATTACAAAGACTGGATAAAGTCTTACGGTATTCTATGGGATATATTATCCATACACCAAACGCCTAAACGATCGCTACCGCTCTTTGCAAAGGCTGATAGAGCATAAACAATCTGAAAGCAGCAACAGACCACATCCCTGCATATTATATAGCATGCAGTGAGTGATGAACAGTGACAGACACAAATCCATAGATCAAAACCTCAAGCGGTGCCCGTCCTCGACGATCGCTCGCCCATCACCGTTGTAGGAGCAGTGGCAGTAGCACTACTACCAGCAGCAGTGACAGTCGTCGTATTATTCACGCCCTTCGCAGCAACCATCGCACCCACACCCATCGTAGCAGCCGCACTGCCCCCCACACCCTTATCCTCGTCACCGACCTGACTCCCCTCCCTACTCTTCCCTCCTCCCAGAAACTTCACTTTCTCCTTCAACACCACGAACCGCTCGCCCTCCCCCTTCCGATGCGCCCTGCTACCGCCAATATTGAACTCGCACGTGAAGCGTAGGAACTCCGTATCCGCCTTCGTAACCGCATGCTGGCCCTCCGCAAGCTCAAACACCGAAATCACATCGCCGGAGCGCAGTTTGCCGTACAGCCAGCAATCTTTCCCCTTCATCAACCTGACGCCGTTGACTTTGATGTATCGGCTCGTGCGCGTGGAGATGTAGCAGCTCAGTTTCGGGTTCAGGGTCCAGTCGATGCCGGCCTCGAGGTCCTTTTCCATGCCGGGGTACCAGAGTTGGAGGTCGAAAGCGCCCTTGGGCACGCGGTGTTCGTTGGTGTTGGGGTGGATGTATTTGTTGTCGGTGGCGCGGCCGAAGGTGGTGCCCATGGTTGTGATTTTGATCTTGGGCACGGTTTTGATGGAGCCTCGGGTTGGGAAGAGGGTGCCGAATTTGCAGATGCTGGGTTTGATGAAGCCGTCTGGGGAGGGGGTGGGGGGTGGGGGCAGGTTGATCGAAGGGGTGAGGGGGAAGCGGATGGAGGGGGGATTCGAGGTTGTTGGGGCTTTATGGGTGGTGGTGGAGGAGTGGACGGCTTGCTCACGGATTGATGCTGGTTTTGGCGGAGATTTGACATTCTCGCCCCGGTCGTGAGACTGTTGGCTGCCTTGAGACGGATTGGTGGGATTTGCCCCAGCAACAGTGTCATCGGCACGAGCTTCAGTGCTGACGTTGGAAGCAAGGTCGTTCAAAACCAAAGCGCGTGGATCACTGTTGCTCTCTTGGGCTACCGGTAGTGTGTGGGCACGTGCAGTTGAATCTTCCTTGCGTAACTTAGTATCTTCAATAGCAGTCTTGCCACTGCCTTCGGAAGCAGAAGAGCGATCGTCAGTGCGAGGGTCTACCCGCTGCGTAGGATGCGCAATCGATGAAAGACCTTGCTTTGAGCGCTTGGAAGCAGACTCGACCTGGGTGGACTCAACGGCTTGACCAGGACGTTTAGATGTGTTGAAAACAGGTGAGGGTTCACGACCCATCGGTGTTATTTGGCTAGCTGCCTGACTGCCCATAGACGCCATATTGAGCTGACCAACGAGTTCCTCGGCACCTAGGAGACTTGGGTCACCACTGTAGCTAGTAGGGTTGGGTAAGGTCTGGGGCAACTGAGTGTTTTGTTCGGTCAAGCCTTTCTTTAGTTGTTGCACTGCTGTCAACTGTCGCACGGTGTTGACAGCTGTGCGAGGTAAGTTCGGATAGCCGGCGCTAGTGTTTTCCGAGACACCGACAAGACAGTCCGGGAATGAACCCCGGTGGTATTCGTCGTCGCTGCTTCCCTCCGTAGGAACTTCCAAAGCAGCATTGGCGTTTTGGCCCAGCACCCCAGAGCTCTGAAGAGCAGAGCTTCCGATTTCCCCGAAAAGTCGAGGTGGTGGCGGTCCGCCCATAGGCGGAAGTGGCTGATTAGTCTCGTACTCAAAGTATGGCCTTGGCAATTGCTGATGAATCCTATTGCCATAGAGATCGGGCAGGTCGTCGTCGTCTTCCCCAACCCAATTCATGGGTCGAGAACGCTTTGAATCACGAGGATCCGCTACTGCGTCTTCCAGGTCTTCATCGTACTCTAACGGTTCTCCCTGTTCCTCGCTGGTATCAACAAGACTCAGTTGCGAGGCATCTAACTCTTCGGATGCATCTGTTGTCGCGTGTGGATTGAGGGGATTCGGCTTTGGAACGAGCCAAGGATGATTTCTGAGCTCTGCTTCACGAGCACGCCCTCGGGGGTCTAGGACTAGCATTCGAGAGATGAACGCAACGGCCTCAGGCGAATTACCTATCAGGACGAGACTTTCATAATCCACCGATGTTGTCATGACAGTGACAAGAAACTCCGCTCCATTGTTAGCGGATGTTCCTGACCATGCGGGCTTTGCCGCCAGAAGCTGATAGAGAACCGCTCCCAAGCTCCATATGTCGACCGAATGCCGATAAGGTCGGGGCTCGATGGGTCTGCCAAGTTTAATTAGCAGCACTCATGTCGTAGTGGGATTCAACTTACGGGGCATCTCGAGCGCGCTTGGGATTGGGATCCTTGCCTGATCTGACGAGCGGATAGCCTGGATAAACCTCCGGAGCAAGGTACAGTAGAGTACCGCAGAACGTCTTCAGGAATGTTTCGTCATTTTTGACTACCTTTGCCAAACCAAAGTCCGATAATTTATAGACCCAGGGAAATGGTGCGGCAATCAGAATATTTTCGGGCTTGACATCCCGATGAGTAATGCCATTCAGGTGTAAATAGTCTAGAGCGTCAAGCATCTGCCGAGCCACGACCACGGCATCGTGCTCGGGCATCACCTTGCGCGCAGTAGTATAGGCTCCTAGATCTCCGTGTTGGACCAGCTCCATGATTATGAAAATGAAAGCTTCGGTTTCGTGCTGATCGGTGCACTCGACAATGTAGCGCTGTACTATGTTAGTCTCTTTCCATTGCTTGGGAAGAACGGTACATGTACATGACGCAATTTTTTCATTATGTTCAGCTCGTTGTAAACCTTGTCGCCCACGATGCCGCTTTTCAAGAATCTCTTTTTGTCGAGCTGCTTACATGCGTAGACTACGCCGTCTCGTTTGGAAGAGAGCTTGAACACCATAGCCATGGCTCCGGAACCCAGGTAGCTGACAACATTGTATTTGGTGCCTCCGTTCCAGTGCATGCCGTGTGTGTTGCCACCTGTAGTGGCTATATGTACGGAGGTGTTGGGGGTTACTTCCTCCCTGATTCCAGAAGGCAGAGTGTTCGTAGGTAACTGTTCGTAAGTTAGCTTTCAGCAGACGAGGCAACGAAGGTAGCCTAAAAATTACAGGTGTCACGTCCGCTGTGCTAGCACCGGCTTTCTCCAAAGCGGCAGCTCGACGCTCTGCTTGATTTATGCATTGAAGATATCCCGTAAGGTTCTGATTGTACCTTGTCTGGCTGACGTCTCTCGAGGGAATGTTTACCACAAATCGAATGCATTCTCCGTGCGAATTACTACTTGTTGTAGGTACCTCAATCATGGCACCTTGATGAAGTGTCATTCGGGGCTGAGAGTTCTCAGGATGGTCTGTGCCTCGATCACCACGCAGGACGATACTATCTACAATGGTCCCATTCGTCGACGTGTCCTCGAGCATAAGGATGCCATAATGGTTGAGAAATATGCGGAATTGACGGCTGCTGATAGCTTTATGGGGCCTGCCGCCCAGGATTATATCTGCATTGCTCGGATTCCGACCAAAGTAAAAGCCGTTGCGCATATCGTTGACCTTGGAAGAGAACCTCAGTGCAATGTCTCGGGCAGATCCATCAAAATCTGGCCGGGGTGCAAGGTCGTCATCCTCCTCCTCCGGGATATGCGAGAGGGCGTGATTCTGCAAGATATGCTGCGACGCAGCCTCGGCAGTGAGACTCACAGCACGATGTGCTGAAGGTGATGTAGGATGTAAAATTGCAATGATGTCTGCCTCATCCTGCTCACAAAGCATGCTGTTTGTTCCATGCCGGCGAGGGTCATGGTATGGCTGGGTGTTTGGCTGCGTTGGTTCGTCGTCCATAATGTCTTGGTACCGAGCTAGCTCACGAGGTAAACGTCCGTTGATATCGTATCCTTTGTTGTGTAGTGGCTATTCAGAAGGCCGTCAGCTGTAAGCAAGTATCATTCGAGCTAAAAAGATATGTATTGAGGAACGCATCAAGCGGCGAAGGCCAAGCCAAAGCATACGCTTTAGGCATCAATCATGGATATCTTGCAGTACGGGGTTCAAGAGGCATAATGCTTCGGGACTTACGAATCGTGGCTCAGGCCTCTCAGTCAACCGCGTACCACCTTCGATTACCTCTGTATCGTCGGTATAGATGCTCGCACAGTCATCAAACTCGGCGTCCTCAAGGTAAGCTTCGTCGAATCTGGTGTCGCATAGTTGGGTGCTGTTGCTGTTAGGCTCGTCGAGGTTTGCGGCGCAGCTATGAGATCTCGCCGTATTCAAATCTTGTTGGAGGGCGTGGGCAGATTGAATAGCTGTTGGATCCTCCTGGTTACCAAGGGAACCAGACAGGTAGTCTTGGCTCTGGCTCAAGTGCGATGTTACATAGGGGTCCTGGCTATCAGGTATCTCAAAAGATAGATCTGGGCTCGAGATACTCGAGTCTTTATGATGATCAGCTGGGTCGCGCATATAGACGTCGTCCAAGCTCTCCGACAGAAACCGGGCAACAGAAGCATTGTCCATAACGACGCGTAGGCTGATGCAGTTCTCAAGTGTTGATGTTGGGTTGTGTTAACAGGGATGAAGATCATAGGCTTAGCTTGCGCTGCACCGTTCCCCAAAATAAAATGTTTGCGGCCACGATGCGATTGGTCGCGCAAACACCAGGAAGATCATAGTAGGACAGATGAGATGGGAATTTAATGGGAAATGTATGAAGTTGAGAGGAAAGGAATTGTTTTGGGGGCATACATAGCGACAGCCTTGTGACTGTAGATCCTGCTAGACCTCCTTAGCAGCCGCAATAGGAATCAGAGGCCGATATCGCTATGCTTTGTTCCGCGCTGGTGTTGTGTCCTTCAGTATAACTTATAGCTTTATCTCCTTGCTTGGCTTGACGCAGTAGCAAAGACTGATATGAAATAAGGTACAGCAGCGGTCATCACACTGATAGCTTTGGCATACGGCTCTACACGCGGCTCAATTGCTCACGACCAAATAGCGGGAATAATGATCACAGAGAATGGCCAGTTGCGCGTCGAGCCTTTGGCCAGGGGGTAAGTGCTCAATATTCTGATTGCTCCAAAGCCTCACAAGATGTCAGCAGATGAGATACGCCCGGATAAGAAAACAGTACAGATTACTTATAGTACAACTCATAAGGCGTAAGGACCAAGACCAGCTCGGTGGAGATGCTACCCTCAACAAGGCCAATTGATACGAAGGCCTTCAAAAACGCTCAAAGTAATTAGGATGCTCAAATCATGCGTTGAACTCGGCAAGATGGTACAAAATATCGTCCACAAGGGCTACTGGAACGTCACACAAGGCTTCATCAGGCATTCGGCAAAGTCAACAGCAGCAATGCTGGTATACGTGCTTGAGACAGAAGGAAGTTGCAAAGCTCCGTCGATCTGCCGAAACTAACCATATGGGGGAAGATGCAGATGTGAAAGCCGCGATTTCTCCGTCTTGGCAGGCTAAGGCGATCTGCTGCGAGTAAGAGAAAAGGTTATATTTGTCTTGTCGTCTTCTGCTTCTGACACTGTCTTACTACTATGGGGTTTGCTAAAGAGCAGGAAGAATGGGGGCCTTCGCTCCCCGATATACATACTTTCCAACGCTAGACCATGTACTCCTCATCAGTAAGTTTATGATCTGTGATGGATGACCGAATATCTCTTGCGGCCTTCCAATGGCTCAGCGCTGTCATGCTCTGACCAGCATTGGTGTCTCGACAGATCTCAGGTCATCCTTAGATGATAAAGCTCGTCATTTCCGTTACTGAGTTCTCGTAAGGATTGTAAGACGCGCTTGGTGAACCTGCCCAATCTTAGGTCCAGGACTTTATCAACGATAAGCTCGCCAGATACAGCGGTGTTGAGCAAATACGTTAGACTTTAGCAACCTCAAAGATGGTCACATTCCGGCTCGTTCGACGTCCTGTGGATCTCAAAACGCTCATAGCTTGTCCTATGTGCAGTAGCCAGCTCAATCCGCAAATTTGTGATTATTCCTCTCCTACTCCATGCCTGCAGCGAAAGCCTCCGAAGGCGTTGGGAGAGCAGGGTGTAATATGAGGGTACAAAAGGGAGTAAACGCAATGACGAACGATTTATGCATAGTAGGATGCTCGCAAAAGGACACATGAACACGATTAAACACCACGGTCAATAGTACTTACGGGTAGGTGAAAAAAGGTCGATATTGCGTCAGGACTTTGCCGCGCTTGGTACAAACAGTGATCATAACGGGCAAACCTCCTCTTGAAATTCGAGACCGGCATCGCTCCATTGTACTGTCTGTGACGAGGAGGAGTAGCTGTGCCTCTCTTTGCCGCAGATTCCATGTTCCAAGGAAAGCACGTACTGCAACATTCATCCAGCTTGACACCTTCGAACATAGAATCTCCGAACTAGCAAGCCAACACTCCTACAACCTTACAGCGAACTCCCACTCGATCATGAGAGACTTTCTATTTCCTAGCTGAACCTACCGTCGACAGCCTCCGCTTCTAATCTGTTCACAGCTTCTCCCACCATCCCGAAATTTGAGACTGCATCCAACTCTCCTACCTCCGTAAACATCTCCTCGACACTCAGATCCCGTCGATGCCGGCACCCCATTCACGACGCCTCCAGCCACTCCTCACCCTCACCCTCCCCCCCATCCTCCACCCCTCCCCCTGCGAAGGCACAACCACCCCCCACCCCAGCCCATCTTGCCCTAACTTTCCACCCCCCACTCCCTCCCCACCCACTACCCCTATGCTCTTCACATCTGCCGCGAACGTCCCATGAAGGTAATAGCGAATAGTGTATGAAACTTCTGCCGCGCCTGCGGATAAATTGTGAAGGATGGTGCTGAGTTCGTGTTGGGAAAGAGTGAGGGAGGTGAGCGTGTGGCTGCCGTTTGAAGGGAGGATGATGATTGAAGGTGGGGTTGTGGTGACGGTTGTTATGGTGCCTAGGTGGTGGGTTTTTGTGTGGTTTGGGGCGGGGTGAGAGGGGATATAGGTGCTGGGATGGATTGGGTTGGACATTGTTCCTCTTGGTGGGGGTTTTGAAGTGGTGAGTGGTGGTGTTTTGTCTCTTGGAGATTGGGTTTCTTGACGAGGGGTGGATTGGTTGGTAATTATGTTGCTCTAGGTGATTTGTTGTAGTTCCTCACAGGTATCGATGGTGGATGATAGAATGACACCGATTTAACGATAAGGTAGGATATGATGTTAAGGTGACTATTCTCCACTTCACTCACCAGTCACTTACAGTACGGCCGTATCGTATTCCGTATCCATTTCAACTCCTGTACCACTATCGATGCGCTTTTCTAGTAATCACACTCCACCACATTCTTCATATCGAGAACCATCCTAGACATTTTCCTCATCTTGGTCTTTATTGAAAACCCCACCGCCGAAAAATTGCTGGTGTAGATGTATATAGCAGCGTCTTGTCGAGTTCTATGATAGTGGCTGATAACAAATGTAATCGATGAAAAGAGAAAAGTGAAAGCTTTAGGCCGTGCTCAAGATTTGAAAGGGCATGTGAGAGTATTTTCAGATGTAATTCGGAAGGATGGGGGAAGAGTAGCCGTTTAATGCCGAACCCGGGTTTCTCGAGAGTGCAAAATCTCGGCCACTTAAATCCGCAACACTCTTCCTCCCTCGCTCTAACAATATCCTCTATGCTTGATCAAAAGTTTCTCCCACCAATTCTTCTCCCTCGCATTTTCCGCCGCCTTGCATTTTTGACATTTTCCCTCACGCCTCATAGGCTCCGACTTGATGATGCCGGGACATGTGCCTATTCCATCAACGACGGCACTGCATGGCGTGGGATCGTCCATAGTGATAAGATCACGACACCGGATGTACGTCTGTTGCTTGCACATACTTGGTGAGAGAGTGGTAGCTGAGGTGTGACGACACGGGCGGATGAGATGGAGTATTGTAGACGCTGAGTGGGCCTGTGTGGGATGACACTGGGCTGGGGATTCTGTAATCTGGTAGGCAGATAAGAGCGGAGAGACAGTGAGCGAGATCGTACCGCTGCAAGCAGTGTGCGTAATGAGATCGACGGTTTGATGGTGAGTACAGCGTATGAACAACGTTAGTAGACTGTTGGATGATTATCGGTACCAGAATATGTGTTTGGTGGAATGAAGGGAGGAGAGGAAAAAGATGGACAGTAAATCTCTCAAGGATAGTGTTGATATCATCCACGGCCGGCCGTAGCAACTATTGGGTAACACAGAATGACGTGGTACTGCGCAGCTTTGTCTTATATCCTGTAGGTCAAAGGCTCAGACCTTACGCTTTGTGTCGAACTGGTGCCCTTTGTGAGGATGGCACTTATCGGAAGCTGCCAAGCTGCACTCCGAACAATGATCTTATAGTAAGTGTTAACGTGTGTAGAGATGCTTTGTGAGCTTGCTAGCCATGACGTCCGTTGAGTGCGGCTGTCATAAAGAATGGTTGTACCGCGTGAGATATGTGGAACATGAAGTGTTGAAATAGCTTGTTCTCTTGTTATCGTGAACCAAATCGTTTCACAATCCAGTAAGCCATTGATTGTGATTGTTGTTGTGAAGAACCTCTACAACTCTGATCGTGCTGCTCACCACCACTCAGAATGTATATTCGTATCATCCCCCCAAACTCTCATTGTTTGGATATTCGAGCCGACTGATATGCATCCTCGATCCTGTCCATGTAGCCCTTCATATAGCCCGTGCTGTAACCGTCCCAATACTTCCGCGAATATCCCGGCCATCTAGCTTCCTCATCTGCAACGAACGCCTTGAGTCTGGCGTCGGTTTTGTCTTCGCATTCATTACAGCAGCCAGGTTCCGCCTCCAGCTTTTTCTCGCCCTTGGATTCACATTTGCGCGGCCCCGAGGAGCTTAGAGGGCATTTGATATCGTTATATTGAAGGTGAGAGCAGCCGCGGAACGAACGAATTTCTGTGAAGCACATGCTGAATCCGAGAGTTGATCGGGTGCCCAGACTGTGGCAAGAGAGTGATTCTGACGGTGCAGCCTGTTCAACGATCTAGAGTTCTTACCAAAATTAGCGGGTATCTCGAGACTTCAAGTCGTGGAGGTACCGACGCTTCCGGATATGTGTAGCAACTTAGTGGAGCTGTTGAAGCGTCTTGTGTGAGAGGGGAAGGTGATGGATAATTTGTGAAAAAGGGTTGTTGTTGGGTAAATCAAGGGAAGGGAAGAGAAAAGTGAGAGACAACAGTCCATCTTCAGAACAGTAGAAGGAGATGTAGCACAAACACCAGGTTCGTAAGAGCGCCTGGCGACTCTGTTCCGGCTCTTATATAACGTAAGAGCCTGTCCATATTAAGTATCCGAAGCAAGGGCACAGCCAATCGATGGTGGTGATTGCAAAGCCTTGCAATTTTTAGCAATGAATGAAGGATCTAATTGTGTTTCTGGGTTAGCTCTGCTCCCATATTTAGCATTCGTACAACGTGATAATTCCCTAAGCGGAGATCCTCGGAGAGTAGCCGAAATGTCCTAATGATAGAAGCAGGCATGTTCAATAGCAGAAGAGGAAGACGAGCCCGTTCTCTTCTTTGCAGATCGTCCAAGGTTTCGAAGAGAAAGAAATAGATCATCCCTGGCACCTTTATGTTGTAACGAAGGCTCTATCCGCCAATCGGTACGGTCAGAATTGCTCACAACATATGGATCTTTGTGTGTTGCAGCATTATCGCGCCATCGGGAGCCTCATCCCTTGCAAGCCCGGAGGATATCATGCATTCCATGCTCGGTAAGTTGTCGCAACGAACCCAACTACTGATGTTGTCTTACCAATCCAACTCGATACTGGCTGGGACTGGTTCATTGCATATATTGAAGGTCCTCTGACGCCATGAATCCGGTTAATGAGGTCTTACGCCGGTTTTCTAGAGTTAATCACATAGTTTACCTGGCAACCTATAGCACCTTCAGAATCGTGTTCGAGTCCTGCTTAAAGTGACGCTGCATTGCGAGCAGAACACCAATAGGGATCACAGATTGTCCACCATCCTAGGGTGCGGTGGCGATGGGAGTTTCCTCATACCTCTCTTTTGGATAGAGACGCTCTGCTACCTAGCTCACAAGGTACGGAATTCGCTGTTGGTAGGGGAAAAGACCTTGGCTAGATGTATGTAGTCAGCATCAGAAAGGCGCCGACAATCGAAGAAGACTAGGATTCACGAGAGGTTGATACCACCTTTCGATCGCTATACCGTGCCCTCGGTACTTATAGTGACGATCTGCGAGTCATTAAGACTGCTGTAGAGATCACCAAGGGAGCGAGAGGGAGTATTGAAAGAGCCGACAGTCTGCTGCCTGGTGGGAGACCCACAACCTTTGGTATGACCAAATGTTGTGGGTACAAGGAAAAGAACATTGATATGGGGGTAGCTTGTAGCACAATCACAATGAAGCTGCTGCTCACGACCATATATTGTTTTCCCATGAACGAGACCTAGTGGGTAACAGTTACACCAACGAGGCAAAGGTAGCCTCTCAAGGCATGACGAATTCTTCATGTTCCAAAAAACTGTCATCTGGCCTATCTGAATGCAGCTCATGTCTTGTTGACGTGATTTGTACAGAAGGCCACTGGTGACTGCTGGAGTTCATAAAGCTTCTATGTGAGACCTACCGTACTTCGGCATACCATGAGATTTGAAAGAGTCAAAGCCCCGTATCAAGATGGACCGCTCGAGACCATGTTGTTCATCTTGCAGCGTCTTGCGCTAGGAGCAGAGGACCGATATCTCAATCCCAGATCTAAAGGGTTTGCGCGCAATTCTCCCGGCCAAAGAGGATAATAGCCATGATACAGGCTATGTGTTGGTTACTTGCGTGATCCTGTCCTGTGGCCTAACTGTGACACTGATATCATAGGGAATTCGGGTTCATAGACCGTTGTAGTCATCATTTGGAAAGCACGTTATGCCGCAGCTGGAGACATGAGCATTATTCGAATAATTTCAGCGTCTTTGAAATACCCCAAGCTAGTGTGGCGAGGTCTATCATTAACCGGTAAATTCGGTGATGGACCGGGTAGATTTCACAACTTGCGTGAGCCTTACGATATGTAGGATAAGGTATTACTAACCGGCATGGTGCTAGTTATCTGTAGCAGTTTTCTATACAAATGGAGTCATTCACAAGTGCATCATTCCGCTGCTAGTCGCTTGCTTTGATGCTGCGAACACCAGTGGAGGGTATCAGACATGAGACTAATCGCAAGGCCCCTGCCACAAGTCCAGGTAGTTATGCATCGCTCAACGCACACATCTCCTGGTATGGAGGAAACCTTGAAGTGTGTGATATTGCGATCAGCAATTGCAGATTTGAGCCTTGTAGGGAAGGAGCATAAGGTAAGGTAGGTACTATCCCGTTCGGCAGGAAGTCACACCCTCGGGAGCTAACTGTTGAGGGTTAACACTCCCATCATCTAAGCCTGTAAGGGCTAGTTTCCTAAGATTTAAACCTCAAAAAGTTAGCTCCTGAGGGTGTTACTACTACCTTAGCGGAAGTCTTAGTAATCAATATACTGTGGTAACACGGTTTAATTACCGTAACAGCGTCAAGACGTATATTAAAATCCTTCTGCCTTTAGGCAGAGTTAAAATTTATACGTGACGCTAGATAAACAGTTTATTTAGGATAAACGTATTGATAAGTAAACTATAACCCTAATTCTAGTATTACTAGTGCAGTATTAAAAAACCCCGCATCCCACGTAGGCACGTAGGGTATGTCGCATACCGTCCACGCCACCCACCCACGCCGCCCACGCCTTATGTCGCCTAGTCCCTCAGCCCCCCGCATAGAATTTGTCTGGATCGCCTGTATTTCAGGTCCGATTTCGCGCGACGTTGATGAGATTCGCAACGTCGTACTCCCGAGTAGTAGGCTTAGCAGCCTTAGCAGTAATTTAGTCAGGGACCGTATTAGTCTAGAAGCGTACTAGGCTAAAGTACGTAGTAGGCCTAAGACCGAAATATAACTCCTAACTTTAGGATACGATTAATAACCTTAAACGTTCTAAATAAAAGACGGAACTAGGAGTATTTACTCTACTACTAGTAGGATACCATACTCGTATCTGCTACCGCTGAAATACAGTACCCTCAGCTCATAGACATCCGCTAAGGTACGTAGTACTCACCAGCTTACCACTAAGGGGTACAAGATGAGACCCTTACGGAGTACTCCGTATTGTGCTAGGATTCATGGCCGGATCGCGTTCCGCACACCGTTTGGAAAGAGGCGCACAATTGGGGCGGGCAATGTGGCGCTGTAAATCCTCCACAAGGAACTGCTCTTCTCACTTTCCCCTTAGCATAAAGTATCCAGGGTCGGTAGGGTCACATCTGATCTGCACCGTTGACGTGCTGATCCCCGCAACATTGTTCGACTCGACCTGCCTCGATGGTGATCAAATGGCCAAAGCTTCTCAGTAGCTACTTTATGTGAGCTTCATGATCCTCTTCTTACTTTGAGCATAGATGAATGTGCTATCAGCTTTACAGATCCAAACACGATGACAGACACATGCCCTTTCGACTATCGTCAAAGTCATTACGTATGGTAATGCCTCGTGATAGTATTGCCAAGTGATCTAGAACATCACAAAACCGCAGGTATGATTTGTGGCTTGACATGGTGCTGCTGAACAAGCTGCTATCCCTAATCCCACCGAAGATGACCGGGCCGCACCAGTTGAAAATCTTGGACGGATCAAGCTGTGACCATGTCAAGTCGGCGGCAGATCCATCTCATCGAGATAGGGAGTACTATGTATGAAGCCGATACTTACCTTACTTAGGTACTTATGTAAACCCACGGGAAGGAATTCCAAAGAACCAAAGAAACCCCTGGCTAGGCTGGGATCTCGCAGATCATCTGGATTGCAAATCCCGGTATTCAGGACGCTAAGCTCATCTAGCGAAAGGCAAGCGAAAAGCCTCCAAGCCGAATGCGCGGCTTTGATCCGGCGGCCAATGCAGCGAATCAGATGCGAGTATATCATTTGAGAAAGCCTCCGCGATCATGCAGCTAATCTTTTGGTGATCCTCTTCTTCACCAATAGAATTCGCTAGCTTCAACGTCGAAGGCTCTTCATCCCCCCATGCAGTTCCACCATCCACGCAAATCAAACTTCGGGCCAGCCTGGCTTCAAGCCCAAGCTGTCATCGCCCCATAGAGACAGCCATGGCAAGGCAAGAACCGGTGCAGTAGAATGTCACATATGATACCTACCTTACCCCTTCACCGTATTTCCTAACCCTGTCTTAATACTTTCTCTATCAAATACTTTAAATGTCTCTCCATGGAACGCTGTCTTTGGCTTTCTGCCACCCCCACTACTCGTTTTCCATTGACTGCTTCATCGTCCCGCGCCTGTCTTGAGACGAAAGCAATTCGAGCCGCATCTCGGGCGATTGCCGATCCAATCGTCGATTATCCTCCATACCCGACATAAAGAACAAGCTTGGCAATCTCACCCAAATCAATCCTCTTCCGCTCCTCCTTCCTGGTCGCCATCCCACTGCAAGTACCTATACACACGAGAAGCCCGACCTCCCTCTCGGAGACGCTCAGCATGGCTACGATGAGCCAGAGCCATAGCCACCCTGAACCACCACCAATACGACTTCCTAAATTACTCTATCGCAACAAGTCTTCAGATTCCGAGTCAATCAACACCCTATCCACCAATGTCTCGAAGACGACCGTCTCGACTAATCCTACTTCACCACTGCACTCCACCTTCTGCCCTTCCCCAAGAGAGGCACCCACTGACATGCTCAATCCCGCGATACGATCACCATCCATTGTTCCGTCGTCGACAAGCCCTAAGACACCGAACAATCCGTCAAAAAAGAAAGCAGGCTTCTTCACCGGGCTTTTCGCCAAGGAGCCCTCGGCCCAAGCTCTGGTTGATTACCAGAAGCATCTGCTAAAGCAGGGCCAGAACCGTACTTTTACCGTTGGCCTTCCCGGTATCTCATCAGCGAAACTGCCTCCGACCGTCCCCAAGGTCAATTCGAAATGGGATGGCATTCCGCAGACGATCAAGGAGAGGGACAGACAGAAACATGATCACAGGATCTCTATGAGTGGACACAGTCGCAAAGCTAGCTCCGTAAGATCGACTGACAGGTCAACAATGTCGGCTTCGCACAAGAGGCCCAGCCGTGGCGCTGCGGGAGGATTGTCTACGCATAGTCATGGTAGCAGCAATAGACTGGCAGATCTCTACGGCTGGGAGGGCAACACAATCTCCAGCAGCAGCTCCTCAATCGTGGATTTTGCTGCTGAGCATAGACCTGCCACGGCTCGCATGCAGACTTCACATAGCGCTCCCGCAGCACCAGTGACCAAGAGTACGACACTGTTTCCACTCCACATTACACACAACCTCCCTACCAGTCCCGGCTCGTACTTTGAGCTGTCTCCCCCTAGCCTGTCTGGCTCGCCTTATTCGGCAATTCACTCCCATTCACCCGCGCTCACACCGTTCGAGTCATCGCCGGTGACCCCCGAAGGACCTACACCAATGAAAGTGTCGTCCTCCCCTCTATCGGAGGCTAGGCTGCAGGATGACATCAAGACTACCATGGTGGAAGTACCCACATCTGTCGACGAAGTCGTCATCATATCTGCTGGTGTAAATATTCTCGGCCCTCCAGCTACAGCAAAACGGAAACCCAAAGCTATTCCTGGCCAGTCCGCCTCGGCTCGACCCGATGCACTTGAGTTGGAGATGCAACCACATTCTATCCTCAAAAAAGCTACGCCAAAACATACTCCTCCGCGTCCAACCCTCTCCTCCTGTTTCCCCAGTCCTGACACTCCTTCTCCTGTGGTTCCTCAAAGGCACAACTCTGCGCGAGACAGGCTTGGATTAGGCATGAGCGTGAAGAACTCGACGCTTGCGCCATGGTCTTCTCCTGACCAGTCTGGTGAGTCTATCGAAGGCGAGCGGATGGTCACACCAACTCCAGAAGGTGGTCAATCTTTGCGGAAAAAGGGTCGGATGTCATTGTTCCATAAGTGACACTTGTGATGCGTCAATAGCGCGGCGTCTGGGATTTGTGATACCATTTGATTGTTATTTCAGCGCTCCTTGCTTACCCTGTTGTGCTGTCTACTGCTCCAGCTGACCTGATTACTGGCTAATCTGGGAGGATTGTGGAGATGATGATGTCTTTGCTGCTTTGCTATATACCCCCACACTGAAAAGGCCAGGGAGAGAGGAGAATGTATATTATTTATTGTAACCACACTAGTATAATTATCTAATATGTCAACGAAATTCGTACAATCACTGTCGATTGAGAGACAATCTTACTGTGGTCACCACCCGGTCCGTGATGAAAGTCATCCAATAATGCCTCGTCGCTTCACCTTCCATTTCAAGATTCCATCCTTCACTTCCACCTCGCGGCATATTTTTAGCGATCACCAGCCATGACAGACGCGGCACAGCCTTGCTTCTCCACTTCCAACGATGAAGTCCCGCCAGAACAAACACGTCCACCTTCTCCTTCCCCACCACCATTCTCCCCAATAACACCCACCATGTCCGTGTCACTCCCTGCTAAGAACGCAGGCACGTTGACCAACAACGTCTATGTGCCTCCGCTCAACACGGCAGTACAGAATGCAGCAGCCTCTCAATATGATACTCAAGGCCAAACAGCCCCTTCGCAACAACAAGAACCGCAGCCCCCACCACCTTCTCAGCCAATCTCCATGTCCGACAACCCAGACGCCATCGCCCTGCGCGCTGCCATGTCAATACTGCAAATACAGCGGCAGCAAGCGCTTCGTGATATGAAGACGCTGGAACAGCAGAAGATCAAAGCTTTGGCCGATCCAGAGGCGTTGGCTAGGGGTGTCAGTGAGGGGAGGATCCAGGCTCGGGGAGTTCAGGGTATCATACCTACAGCGGACGAGCAAGATGAGGATGAGGACAGCGAGGTTGATGTGAGCAGCGATAATCCTGGATCTACGAGAGTTGGTGGAGATGGTGGAAAAGTAGAACTGTTTGGTACTATACCTTCCGCTCAAAACGTTGTCCGCATGCCGCCGGTCAATTGGGCGAAATACCATATCGTCGGCGAATCCTTGGACAAGCTCCATGAGGAACAAAGAGCGAGGCCAAGTCCTGGACAGCCGCTGAGGGATGAGAATCTCAGGCCGAGGGAAAGGGCGCCCGAGAGCGTGATTGCGGCGCCGTATAATCCATGGGTGGACAAGGTGGGGGAGAAGCCTACGAGGACGAGGAACGGGGCGAAGAGGAAGTGATGAGCAAGAGGGGATTTGCTATATGTCACCCTTGAGGCCAAGGAGCAAATAGCAATCCTAGTGACTCATCGCCCTCCGCAAATGTGGACTGCCCTTTATGGCATACGCGCTCAAGGACCATTACCAGGTGCTAGGTGCATGACTTGTCTCAGTATTGCTTCCTATGGCTCATCGGAGCTCTGGACTCAATAGCCCGATATGTAAATTAATCATGTAAGTCGCGACGGCCGAGGAGTATATCGACTACATATTCTGACGATTGCCAGCAGCACTTCATGTTCAAGCATACAGCGTTCCAGTCATATTTCGTTCGTTAGAGCTTCAGTTAGACTTCTATTGATCTCTAGGAGCTATGTAGGGATTGTCCAGCAGCCTGCATGCAACTCGAAGCAACAAGCATAGCCAGGCTAAGCACACCACGGTCCCTTCTAAGATTAGCCATCATCCCAAATCCTCCAGCTCCGCCATAACTCTCACTCCTGTTTCCTCTGTCGCCTCAATCATCAGAGTCGTCAAAATCATCATGCACGTCGTCGTCGTCGTCTTCTTCTTCCTCATATTCATCGCTGTCTAGAGGTGGTGCACGCTCTCTTCTTCCATTGCCGCGAGGTGCCTGGAATCTTCCCTGTCTGCTGGGACCCTCTTCAATGAGGCGTCGACCGCCTGGCGCCATTCTCGGAGGTGGCATGCCTCTTCCCTCACGACGACCCCGTCCGCTTCCTTCTGAGGCTCTGCCACCACCATACCGACCAGATGGGCCCATGGGCCTGTCGCGCTCTCGAAAGCCAGCATTATGTCGTTCTCCCTGGCCAGCATAACGGCCACCTTCTCGTCTTGGTCTATCAACGCGAGGGTACCCATCGTCTCCATATTCATCCCTTCGTGTATTTCTCATACCGCGGGATTGCCCACCGTCTCCGTATCCACCTTGCCCATATCCACCGCCGCCTCCGTATCCACCTTGCCCATATCTACCGCCGCCTCCGAATTCACGCCTTCGGGGTCTACCATTTCCATGCCCGCAATCCATACCTGTCCCAAAATCGTAAGGAATTCCCTCAAGGTGACACTGTGGACAGTCACAAGTCCTCAGCATTGGGTCATCTGCCCAGTCTCCTTCGTTTGGAAAATGGCCATACTGCGAGAAAAATTCATCACTGGTCAGTAGTATGGCATCACGGAATTTTCTATGCATTGTAGTGTATTCTGCGGGGAAGCCTGGAACCTGGAATTTTGGTGGTCGAACCGCAAGAGACCACTATTCAGCAGCTGATGGCACTCAATCGGGGTTGGTGAGAAAGCTTTCTGAGTATCGATGACAGCGTACTCAGGTACCTCTGAAAAGAAGAGGGAATTTTCCGTACGTGAATCGCAAAGGACCGGGAGGTCTCTAAGATCTCTCTTTGCAAGTCTTGAAAGCTGTTGTAATTTGGTCGAACGAAGCCGGAAATCGAACCTTTTTTATAGACACAGTCGCGCTGTACCACACGACCTACTTTCCCCGCCGGCAGAGGCAAATCTCATCGCATCCGCCTCGTCACCTGTACATGATATCCGAGTGGACGCCTCAACCCCATCAGTCTCAGACCCCGCTGCATCAACAACCACCGGCAAAATATGTCATCACCAATTCGAGTGGTGACAGTATCACGCCTCGAACGATACGCCGACCTATCCCAGCAGAATCATTTTTTGGGGATGTTTTGCCTTGAGCTGTTTGGTGATGACATCGCCACATGTTCGTCATGGGCATGTATAATATAACATGGTGGGAGGATTTGAGTGTTTTTTATGAAGGGGAGTTGAGGACGGGGCGGGTGGTTTGCGATTTAGGACCAGGGTGTTGAGGAAGGATTGGGACGTTATCCACATCAATTTCAATCCTACCTCCCTCCCAAGCTAAGATTCATACCTACCTTAGTAGCGAGCATTTATCGACTCTGGTGGTATCCATGAGCACCCCTCTAGTACTTCTTAAAGTAATATTAATTACTTCTATTTCTACTCCCTCCAAACTCTAATCCTAATAGTAAACGAGCGCACACTACCTATCCCTTACTTCATACCTCCCTTATCCTATCCCTACCGCATCCTATCCCTACCAGCCTACTTTACAGCATTAAATTTACACCATAGGAATACCATCTAGGTACTTTATAATAATCCTAAAGGCTCCATTCCGTCGGGTTACGGAGTTTCGAAGGAGAATGGAATGTGCGTTACTTCTTGATTGGTATGTGGAGTGTGGAGTAAGTGGGGTGAGTGTGGATGTATTTATGGATGGGAGGATGGGTATGGAGTATGGATGGATACGCGGGGAATGAGTAGGTAAGTTGATTATTCTTGATTGCTACTTGTGATAACAATCGGCTTGGAAGTAGGTATGTTGCAGTGTCTCTGGTTTAGTGACTTTATAGCAAGAGGGAAAGTCAGTAGTCGTTATGTGGTGTTTAGATTGTAGTTTGTTGATGTGGAATAATTTTGGTTTAGTTACGTGATGGCGTTTGGATGCAGTTGGCGTTTGATGTTTGATATCCGATGTTTGACGTTTGATCTAAATGGCGGGTGCTATCGTAGGAGATAAGATGAGATTAGATGAGGTGACTGATCTGGTCTTTCATGTTCGTGGTGGTTGTATATATGCTATTGATGTAGGTTGAACGGTCTCAGGGGTCTGATGGATGGTTTGGCTATGCTAGATGTCTGAAAAGGTGTCTAGGAACAAGACAACGAGACAACAAGACTATGTAGACGTGTACGGCAATTTATCCGTACAACTCTATGATAACCCAAAACACCAAATTGCCAAACCTCAAAACCCCAATTGCCCAGTAGTACAGCTGCAGCGCTTCCCTACTCCTAGCCTAGGCTGCAGGCTAGCGGCCCTTAGCTGTGGGCGTCTGAAGGCCCCAGCCAATATCCTACTAGATCCCAATGCTTACGAATGAAGCCCCCGAAAATAGCCGTGACGAGTTAGGGGTATATCACCATACGATCTCGACGTGGTTAACAGTGTGCTGCGGACGCCCTAGGGTCGGTTACCTAGCTTGTTAATCCCTAGGGCCCTATCACTCCAGGGCCTAGTTGGGACGGGGTAGACTTGGGCGATTGGGGTTTTAAGGTTTGGCAATTTGGTGTTTTGGGTTATCATAGAGTTGTACGGATAAATTGCCGTAGACGTGGCCATTCGCTTATTGTCTTGGCAGAAGGGCTTATTTCCAACAATGTAACGGCGCCGGTTTAATCCGTCACTTCCCAACTGAGTTTCTCCGTCACTTCCCAACCTTCAACCCACTTCACAACCATTCCTTCCCTTTTGTTCTTTCGCAGTACAACCAACAACCATTAAGTATCTATATTTATTTATGCCGACATGGCCTTAACATTATAATTAGATATATATATACATATATACATATTATATGTACTTAGATATCAGTCCGAGTTGCTGGAATTGGTAGACAGAGCGATCTTAAGATTCGCTGGTGGTATATTACCGTAAACGTTATCAAGTGGCATTCCTCGTTTGTTTGCAGGCTGACACCTCCTAGAGGTCCCTCGAATGTCAAACCTCACTCCGAGCGAGTTCCTGACCTCTACAGAAGGCTATGTCTCCGTTACAGCGAAAAGCTCATCTTTTCACGTCCGAGTTCTAAATCTCTTATCTAAGAGAATTCGACTCGGTCCAGCGCCTAGAGCAGAAGACTCGACCATTATAAAGTATCATGAACGCGTACGATTCTTATTGCCGAAAGATCGAGACAAGCTTCATATTTGTATACCTTTTGAGAAGGAATTGGGGGCAGATTCAAGACTTAAGGTAATCAAATCCATCATCTTATCTCTTAAGACAACTTCTGAACTCCAAGTCTAGGCTACGGTCGATACTTTAGAAGAGGAGGTTGATAGTCTACATATATATATATAAGAACGCTGAGACACAACAGAGAAGATTGATAATATTTCAAGCAAATGCTTTGGTCGATCTTGCTGGGCTGCTTGCAAAGAAAATACAGAGGCGGATCTGTAGAAGAGCACTCGACAACAAGGCTACAACAAACAGTTCGTTATCGGTGTCAGCGATGGATGCTCAATTAGCGGAAATGAACATCCCTCGCAAAGCATGGCCGTTACTTCGGAAACCTGATAAGGTAGATAGATACAGCATTGATCTAACTTACTATATACTAATCCGATAATTAGTTCATCGCACACCGAAACACAGACAGCAGCCCATGACACAAAAGGATCTTTTACTCACCTACTCTTCTCTCATGAAATTCAACAATACCCCTGTATTCGAACGATGGAAAGATATTCTTTCCAGTTCTTGTATCGCAAGGGCTCTGAGCTTGCTGGGTTACTAGCTCTTGGCATGTAGAATCTACTTTATTCAATAGATGTTTACACGCGGTACTACGTAGATATTATAGAAATGGCCTGCCTCTTTCGGCCCATTATTGAAGACTAGAATGTAGATATTTGATGGCATATCTCGTTTTCTAGATTGGGATTGGAGGGGAGGGGAGGGGAGTGGATTGGGATTAGGATTGGAGGGGAGTAGAGGGGAAAGAGGAAATAAGGAATAGGGAATAGATAGGGGTGGTTAGAGTAGTGATAGGGAGTAGGGAGTAGGGAGAGTGAGAGTGAGAGTGAGAGTGAGAGGAGAGGAGAGGAAGATTTAGAGGAGAGGAGAGGAGGATTTAGAGAGATTGAGGGATGGGATATGTAGGTGGGTGCATAAATGTTGTTGAGGGGCATGGGCATGGGCATGGTGTGTTGTGTTATTCCTTTTTTAACAATGTGTTTTGTCGTGGTCAAGTACCTAGGGTTTATGATTTAGGTTTCTCGTGAATGGATGTAAGGTAGATCAAGTCGGGTTGGTTGTTGTGTAAATATCGTAATATTATCAACATCGTTCCCGATAATCTGCAGATGGTGAGAGGTCACCGAATCAATTGTAAGGTGAAGGTACATAACCTTGCATCTAGCCCCTTGTCATATCAAATCTGGAACCCAACCTACCTACCTACCTATCTAGCTAAGGAAGATAATCTTCACTAGGTATGTAACAGCTTGATTCCCTATAGCGTGAGCACCGAGGATGAAACCAAATTGCTCTCTGTCTCCTTGCCATGCTCCTCTCTCCATGTCTTGAAATATGGCAATTGTGTCATTGGACCACGGAAATCGACTTCCCACGGTGCCTTTGGCGGCGGCAATCCAGTCTCCTCGAAGCACTTGGCCTTCAGCTCCGCCCAGGCACCACCACGATTGACGATTTCGGACTGAGCCTGAGCGGGTCGTTCCTTCCTCATCTCATGTCTGAGCGCTTCCGTCGCTTCTGGATCGACACTACAGTCTGGCCGCAATACGACGCCATACCGTCTTGCACCTACACGGGTAACGAGTCGGCGTGCAACTTCGAGCGCAACGACACTCGGCTCTCGTTCGAGAGAATTGCCCCATCCGCCGCCACCCCAGGTGATCCACTCGAGGACATCGCCTTTTCCGACTTTAATGCGATCTTGCTTGCTCCCGTATGCCACTCGTGGTGGGTTCTTCGCATCTTCCGAGTACCTCACAAGTACTTTGGTACTGCGTGCACCAGGCTCTCCACCCAGGACCCCCCACGGTTTCGACAGCCAGCGATCGTCGTGGATGGAGATGTCTCCTGCCTCAAGGAAGCGCCAGAATATACGCTGCGCATTCCCACCACGGTAGAAGCCAGGGCCGCCAGAATCGGCGACTGTGTCGAACACTTCTATGCGAAGAGGATAGTAGAATTCGAGGAATTCGTTGGGGATGGCTTTCATGGCGGGCCACAGACAGTGACCATCTGGACCGTCGCCGATAGGACGGGCGGGTATGCCGCCGAATCCGAGCCAGTAGAGTTGGAACCATTCTCCATTATCTCTGTAACCGCTGTACATGAAGTGTGGGCTGTCAGAGAACCCAGCTGCTGTCATGAATTGGGGAGCTCTTTGGCCTAAGAGACCGGAGAGGATATCTAAGAGCCGTGCTACTGTGTGCGTCCTGCATGATAACGCGGCGGGTCGTATCGGATGGAGAAGACAACCTTCTGGAATATGGATGTCTATGAGGTCATGGAAGCCGTCGTTGGGTACGACGCTAGAATCGTAAACAACGAGGAGGTACATGCCAACGAACATCTTAAACATGCTCACACTGAGATACATATTGATGGAGGATGGAGACTGTGGGTCTGTTCCGGAGAAATCGAAGCTTAGCTTCCCCTCCTTCTTTCGCATGGTGCATGCTATCTTCCAGGGGCCAACCCCTTGTCCGTCGTCATCAATCCAGTCTTCGAAATATGCAGGCTGGTCAGGAATGGCCGATTGAAGGATAGAGGATACGGCTTTGCGGTTACGGTCGAGAAGTTCGTTGATAGTGGCAAAGTATACAGTGTCACCAAAACGAGTGTAGAGCTCTATCATCCGCTTTCCAGCAATGTCACAGGACGCCACAAGCGCTCGGACATCACTACGGTTCCATTCCGGAAGACGAATATTCCGGTAAATCACCTCCATCAGATCCATATTCCAGACACCCTTGGAAGCAATTTTGGTCACCGGTATCTGTATACCCTCTTCGAAAATACTGTGAGCCGCGCATGGAAGCGATCCTGGAACACTGCCACCCACGTCGGTCATGTGGCCGAAGTTCGCAGTCCAGGCAATCAACTTTTCTTTCACGAAGATTGGCATCATGATCAGCCAGTCGTTGTAATGCGACACGGCTCCACCCACGGAATATGGATCGTTCGTAAGGTAGATGTCACCTGGCTCGATGGTACCATTCCAAGCCTCAAGAAACTCCGGAATGAACGATCCAAATTGTCCAACTATCATCTTTCCGCCAGGTTCGGCGATCACATTGAACTCATCTTGCTGCTCCCTTATAGCAGGGCTCATCGTCGTCCGTGTCATCAGTGAGTCCATCTCGTTCCGTGCATTTTGAAGAGCGCTTTCGAAGATATCGACGGTGACCGGATCAAGCCTATTCGAGGGAGCGGGCTGGGACTTGTCTTCTACACTCCAAATCATTATATTCCCGACCGTATCGACCTCAGCTTTGAAGTTGGGAAGAATGAGAGTATTTGAATCCATCTCGGTAATTACACATGGACCGAAAACGCGATGCCCATGCTTGAGACCTGTCCGTTCCCAAATCGGGCAATCCTTCACCTCCCTATCTTCGAAAACTAAGGTTGTCGTTGATACTACTAGCGATGAAGGAGGGTCAATGCATTCAGCCTTGCTAAGGTTTTTAACAGGTATATCGACTTTGACTTCCTCAGCGAGGACACGGAGGTTGATAAGCTCAACATCCGAAGACAGACGATATGTGAACAGCTTTTCGTGCTCGGTTTCGAAGATCTCTTGGAGATACTCTAGGCCCCCTGTTTCCAATTCCGGTAGCTTTGCATCCACGGGAACAGTGATGCCTTGCCCACGGTATCGTAAATCTGCCTGGAAGGTGTAGAGCTGCGTAAAGAGTATTAGTACTGTATTGTTGCGAAGCCCAAGAGCAATCTATGAGACGACTTGGTCATAGACAAAGTCTAGCAAGCCAGGTAGCAAGCGTACCAATGCGTCATATCCGTACATACCTGCTTCTCCTTGGGTACCCCTTGCTCTTCCCGCATTATCTTCCTCAAGTCGTTGAGGAGTCCATTATAGACCTCCAAAATCACGCTCTGATCGGTATGCTTGAGTAACTGGATGAAAGTCTTCCCAACTTCATGCCTAAGGATCGTTGTTGCATCGCCTAAAGCGCACAGAACCCCTGGTGATGGAGGAATTATCACAGGAAATGAGCCAATCAATTTCCCAAGAGCATTGGCATGAAGTGGTCCTGCACCACCAAAAGCTACGAGGCTGAAGTCCTGGGGATCGTAGCCTTGCTCGATTGATACCAACCGAAGAGCACCATACCTGGAAGATCGTCAGACAGAGTGCTTTACAACTGCACGGTACCAATGACTAAGGAGGTATGAAGGTCTACATACATCGTCTCGTTCGATACTCTCAGGATACCCTCTGCTGCTTTGTAAAGACTTACCCCAAGGTCATCTGCTACTTGCTGGACAGCTTTCCTGGCGGCATCTACGTTCAGGGAGATTGTACCTCCGAGCAAGTGATTAGGTAGATAGCCCAACACTGCATTTGCATCAGTAACAGTAGCCAAGGCTCCCCCCTTTTCGTAACATGCTGGCCCCGGAATTGCTCCAGCACTCTCAGGACCAACCCTGAGTGCCTTGGTTATCTCTGGAACTTTGGCGATCGAGCCTCCTCCAGCGCCCACAGTTCGCACATCAACCGAGGGTGTCTTCACCACAAGGTCTCCGATTTTGGTTTCACGGCGAATACGCGGCACGCCATTCTCGACCAATGCAACATCGGTACTAGTGCCGCCCATGTCAACAGTGATGAGGTTTTTGAACTTCGTCTGGCTGGCAACGACCGACACAGCTCCCGAGACACCGCCAGCTGGGCCGGACAAGACCCAAGAGACGGGGAAACGACGTGCGAGACTGACTGTTGAGAGGCCGCCATCAGAACGGAGGATTCGAAGATGTTTGACCTTTCCCTTCAATGACTTAAGTAGATGATCCAGATAGAGGCTCACGCGGGGCTCAATATATGAATTGACAACTGTCGTGATAGTACGTTCGTACTCCATGAGCTCCGGTAAAACCTCGGACGAGATTGATACAGGTGTATCTGGAAGAACTCGAGCCACAATACTTTGAGCCTTTCGTTCGTGGGCTGGATTTGCGTATGCGTTGATCAGACTGACTGTTACCGAATCGGGCTTTTGATCTACTATAGGTCTAAGTCTCGTCTCGAAAAGCTTCTCATCAAAGGTGCGGACCTCAGTGCCGTCAGTCGCGAGCCGGCCTGGTGCTTCGACAGTAAGCTCCAAAGGAGCCAATGGCTCAGGCTTGGGCCACATGATCCAGCTTGCCAGCCCACCAGGTACTTGCGACCTTCGTGTTTGGAGGATATCTTTGTATCCTTCTGTCACAACAAGGGCGACCCTGGCTCCCTTCTGTTCAAGTATCGTGTTCGTGGCCACGGTAGTTCCGTGATTGACAACGCGTAGAATTATATCTGCACCATTAGGGATTTGAGACAAGATCCGGTCCTTACCTTCCACAACACCAACGGACTGATCTTCGGGAGTGGACGGGACTTTGGCACGCCATGTCTCTCCTGTGTCCTCCCGTAACAGGAGGAGATCTGTGAAAGTGCCGCCAACATCGACACCGAGACGGTACGAAGGCAGACTCATTTCGTCGGCTTGGATACCAAAGCGGTAGAGATATCAATAAATCTCAGGATGACGAGATACAAGAAGGATCTTTTGAGACCAAAGATTTGAAGCATTGACTCACTTCGCGTGCAGCATATCAAGATAGGGTCATTAGATGCGGGGCTTGCATCCTTCAAATGGCTTACGCAACCCGGAAGCCATCAGGAAGCGCATCTTCAGCAGTTGACGGATGATTGGAGAGAAGGAGTAGCCCATGCATGATGACGCCGGCCCTTATCCACGCGTTGAACGATCGACAGCAACCTGCTACCGACCAGCTTGACTGCATGTCGAAGGACGAGAGTTTGGGGTGAGCAGACAAAGTGTGTGCAGACGGTCGATAGATCATCATTACCTCTTGATGAGCATGTAGAAAATTGTGCTGAGTAGACAGGTTTGGATTGGATTGGAATAGAAGCAGCTAGCGTGATGCCAAGACTTGCTAAGCCAACACTGGCTGGTCGGCTTCCTGCAAGAATCCTCCAACTTCTATTATCACAGTCAGCATCGCCTGAATAAATAATTCAACTCTGGGGTGAAGACTCTTTGGGTTGAATCACACAGTTGGGCCAGTATAGTGGAGATTTGAATAAGATATATGACTTGGTGATTTATCAAATGCGAGCAGCAGAAGACGTTGAGGGTGCAAAAAGGGTGCCAAACGAAGGGTAGTGAAAGACGGTCTGCTAATACATTGATACAGACAGCCGGTATCGATTCTTAAACATCAACAACCTTCTTCCAATGGCGTTGGGCCTATGACTCGCTGTGATCAGATAGACGACCAATGAGGCAGGAACTCATATATAGGACGTACAAGCTACATCAGCGATGATCATAATGCGCCAATGGTATTAAACACAAGACAGACTGAACACAGTGACACAGTGACCAACAAGGAAAGGCTCGATTCCATCCATTATTCCATTGGATCTTGCAACTGGCGCTAGATTAGTATACCGCTGTCACGTCGCCCCCCGCATTTCGGAACGGGATAAGTGGCTTGGCATGATCGGTGGCCCACCGATTGGCCACGAGCTTTCACATGATGTTGTGAGCAAGACTTCGGTCTGCCCATCGCGCTTCCGCCGTCTCAATCCAAAGACATTGCAAAAATGGTCAAAGTACTCGAAAATCAGATTGTCGATCTAGACGTCCTCCCAGGCACGCAAGAAGAACAACTCAAAGCCCAGGCAGACAAGCTCTCGTTAGTTGCCCGTTTCCCCCGCTACCTCTACCGGTTCACCCTTCTGCTACCAGAAATTCACTGCATATAGTAAGCAAGGCACCGAGAACCTCTCCCCCGAAGCCCGCAAGACAGTCGAGTCCTTCTCCCAAGGCGCAACAGGCGTGGGACAGGATGCCCTCAAAACGGTCGGTGGGAGCGTGAAGGGTGTTGTTGATACTGTTGGTAATACCGTTGGGACGCTAGGCGGAGGGCTCAGTGATACTGTTACTGGTGTGGCAGGTGGGTTGGGGAGTGTAGCGAAAGGCGCCGGGACAACGGTGCAGGCGGGGTTTGGTGGGGCTAAAGAAACATCGGAGACGGCAGGAAGTAAGGCAAAAGGGGAGCCTGTGAAGGAGGGAAGCTGAGTGGTGATGATAGGTGAGTGGCGACAGGCAATGTGGTCCTTCTGGCTATGAGGTACTAATGCTTGTGCTTGCAGGCCTGTGGAGCGCGTGTAAATATCCGGTACGATGTTGTACATATAAAGTACCAGTCGCAGAACACGTGAATCCCGAGGCACGAAACTACAAATAGCTTCACGATACTGCCTTGACATCATGCACCATCATATAACGTCCACTACAAGATGCTGTTGACACCGAATGACACCGGGAATGCCAAACTTCGGACATTACCCAAGATTGAATACGTTGAGGGTTGACGTAGCGTATGAACTGAGACTATGGGAGTTCTGAACGTGCCTCAAGCTATGAATCCATCGAGTCATCATTGTAGATGTTCAACTGTAAGTTTTTGACTGTCAAGGAATCTAGCTAATCGGCGATATCGGCGATAAGATATACCTTTCTCTGGCCAGCGCTAAGGCACTTCGGGTTAGCAAGTATCATCAACACGCCTGAGATACTCGGGGCGATTAGTCGGCGCTCATGCATTGACACTCATTCATATGTCCCAATCCGACAGACGGACGTACTTCGATTTCTCTCAAGCAGCGACTTTTACTTGTTGCTTGCAAAATGAAGCTGAGCGGCGATGCGACCAGTCGAAATACTTGTACACGTCTCCGCACCAAGCCGAGGTAGGGATGATGCTAGATATCGTACCGAGGCCAGAGGCTTCCTGGACTTTGAGCCGGTGGGGAAGCATCTATTCCTGGGACTGGAGAATGAAGGGAGATCTGAAGCTGAAGAAGGAGTGCCGAGCTTGCGAGGGACCCAGATCTCCTATCCACCTCGAACGGATACTGAACGGGACAGTCATAGACTATGGGGACCAAGAAAGCATGGAAAGGATGAAGCAGTGAGAGTTGATGAAACTACCAACATGATACAACGAGCACGTGAAAAGGAGGAATATGGGAAAGACGGCAAGAAAGTAGAGAAAAATGGCGAGAGTAATCTATCAGGTATGAGAGATGCTCATGGGTCTAGCAAAGGAGTACATGATGTTGAAGAGACGCATAGCTCGCTCGAGTCTTTGCCTGGCAAAAGAAATGATGCAGAGGAGAACCTTTCCAGAGTGCAAATTGGTTTCAGGACAGAGCTATTGAACAATCATACCCCATTACGACAGCCGGCAGCAGTATTCGGCGGATTGTGTAAGGATATCCAAGGGCGCGCCGGAAAGTCGTCCAAAACACCACCACCAACACCGAACACCAATACTTCGGCACTACCGTTGACAAGCGTCGTGAAAGAGACTCCACGCCTTCTCATCGAACGAACACCGGCCCTCCCACGTCGACGAACAGCGCCAACGGCAGCCACACCCTCGCAACAAGCTCCGCCTCTACGTCGTACCCGATCAGACTCATGGCAGACGCCTCCAAGCACTATTCCCGATTCCCAACCACATGTCCCATCCTACCACTTGCCCGAAATGACAAGTTCACCATGTCTCAAGCGCCCCTTTCAATCGAGTTCGCCATCACCCACACGCCCTTCCCCACCACGCACAAAGAAGCCACGACTTCAAATCCCATCTTCGCCACCAAACGAGACTCCGGCCCCCGAAGGCTCTCGTCTCCCCCCTGCATCGCCCTCCTCAGCCCCCGCCGCACCACTCACATCCCCATCACCCCCTCCAACCCACATCTCCTCCTCACCCCCCTTCTCCACACCAAACGCCAACCCTCTCGAAATCCACCCACCCTACCCCGAACCCTCCACCGCGCGCTTCTCAACCCACCTAACCCCCTCCCTCACCGACCTCGCCGCCCAACTCGCAACCTGCTACCCCAAATTCAAAAAAACACAAACCCGCACCATCCACCCCCTCGAGCGCGGCCACTGGCTCATCCCCTTCACCACCCAAGATCCCACCTTCCAAAACGACCTCTGGGAATTCCTGCACTTCTACATCACCTCCGGGCGCGCAGGATGGGGCGTCTGGGCCGTGCGAGAAGAGGCGAATGCGCACAAATGTGCTTGTGAAAAATGCAGAGATACCTGTATCCCGAAATCAACGTCGTCAGAGAAAGAGGAGCTGCTGAAAGTCTACTGCTGGGGCGAAGTCGTGGCCGAGGTGTGGTTGATTATGTATATGGGCGGCAAGAGGAAGATCAAAGGCGTGGGATCGGCATGGATCGATGCGGGGGGAGAGGCTGTTGTGGTTATGAAGTGAGCGTTGGTGGGGTTTAGATGTGATGGTTATGATGTTATGATTTACGACTTCATGATGGCTTCGGGAATGGAGATGCGTTTGGGTATTGTGTTTTTGGATAGGGGTTTAGGATTGCGGTTGTTTGGGGTTAGAGACGACGGGCATGATGTTATGGTTTATGACTTCATGATGACTTTTGGAGTAGAGATGCGCTTGGGGGTTTGTTTTGGATACCTTAGAGGCTTTGGACGGTGTTGAATGTACAGATATCCTTTGACAAACGCCGATTTGGCTTCGCATGGCGTTTATATAGTTATGTAAAAGCGTTGGAAAGGTGCTTTACACAATGGATGGATACTTTGGGCAAGGCGTTACATACTACGTCCTCGTACATACTATGATCTCCTAACTCCCAAGCACCCAATCCATAGCCTGAGAACATCAGGTCTTAATTTGATCCTCATACGAATTCAATCACTAATCCCATTCCCATTCCACACACAGCACAGCATCCCCATCCCCATCTGAGGTACCTACCAGTAACTGAGGTAGAACAGGGTATTAAGCTCCTTCACGAACACATCCATCCATCCTACTAAAACCTGAAACATGCATCACAAAAAAGGATGATCACACACCGCACAGCATCACAAATCCCACACACACATGCACGAAAATTCAAACGGAGGAAAGGAAAGATGATCCGTCCATCTTAACCTATCTGTCCACCTAGGTAATCGCAACCAGGAAGGATTGATCAATGTAATCTCAACTCTCAACACTCAACACTCAATCGCCATATAGTAAGAAGTTATTGGTCTGCCAACCGCCGAAAAAATTATCATGAATATCCGTACCTTACCAATGGAGGGAAAAGAACGCCATTGTGCAATGCTACCCAAACCCTATGCCGCTAGGGCCCTGATATATGATCGATCGATCGATTGGAAGAAAGAAACGCCCCGCTCGCTCGCTTGGCCCCCGTTGATTTGGTGGCGCTTGGAGAATGGTAGACTATGTGACAATAAAACAAAAGGAAGGAAAATTCGGCTCGCAGGAGCACTGGCGCGTACAAGAAAATTAATGTTGACCATCTGTCCCAAAGGAGTAAGTCATCAAGGACCAGCGACACCTAAACCAGAAGGTGCACCTGGCTTCCCCCACCCGGAGTACTTGTGGGCATGGCCCCCGCCGCTCCCACGGCTCGCTTGACTCTCGCTGCTTCCGCCGCGCCTATGGTACGGACTCTTTGGGTTTTGCAAGCCGTAATCCTGCTGTGGCGGGGTCTGATGGCTCGTACTTGGGTAGGTGGGCGCGCCCTGGGCTTGCCCCTGGACATGTCGTACGCTGGACTCCTTTGGCCATGAAGGTGTCTGGTAAGGATCGGTGTCGACGTGTGTGATGATCGGCGCGGCCGGTCTGGCTGAACCTGGGGGGTTGGAATCATAGGAGCGAGAAGGCGAGTCGGCTATTTGGGTGGGATCGGTGATTTTGGTTCGGTGGGCGGGAGAGCGACCGATGTCGCCGTAGCGTTTGAGGATTTCCTTGGTGGTGATTTCAGAAGAGTTGTTGAAGAGGGAAGAGTCATTCAGAATGGATTGGAGATCTTCTGGGACCTAGATCTAGGATTAACTGACTGTGCAAAATGTTGGTAATGCGAAAGACTTACTTCACACATCTCATCGTTATATTCGATCAAGGTGTTGATCACTTCAATACCCAAGAAACTCTCTTCATCCTGACCAATGATTTGGCTTTTCCCCTTGAGGATGTTGGGTGAGATTACAGTCGCGAGGTTGTGAGTATCCATCTTACTTCCAGTCCCCTCACCTTCGTCCATCATCGAGAAAGACGAAGCCCACACGAGGAATGAGAATAGTATTTCCATTGAGTCTCGGTGAGCCTTGGGGATCAAGCAGCAAGCATAGTGAAGGACCCTTCGTCTCGACTCCTCTTTGATTTCTAGTGGACATCGATTAGCGAATTGACCATGGGCAATGATGCTAGTAACAAACTCACTCTGAGAGATGATGAAGAGGCGGTAGAGCTTATACGTGAGCAGAGGATCCGGAAGTTCTCTCAAGAACTTCTTGAGCAGCGCAGCCAACTGAACCGGGCTCTCCTTTAAAAGATCAACCTCGAATTCCTTCGCATCAAGCTTTTCGGTTAGCTCTTTGAGGCCTCTTATGTTACCGTTCTTTCGAAAGACGCCCTCGACCGACATATCCATCTGTCGCATCGCAGAGATTGTATCGTCAATAAGGCCGGGAACCTTGATAGCCCCAGGTCCAACCCCGTAAGTGGAGTCCACACCATCTCTCTCAACAAGAACATCCAATGGAATGCCAAAAACCCCCTTTTTCTTACCCTTCGGTCGGTCATTCTTGGAAAACGCTTTGCCAAATTTGCCCCAGAAAGTTTCAGGCTTCTTGTTCTCTATCAGACCCAAGAGATCCTCGAGATTATAATGACCCTCGAGCAATGGTTCCATCGAAAGCACAGCGACATGTCGGACGATGAAATACTCAAGGGCCGAAAGTTCGGAGAAGTACTTTTTGGTCCTCTGAGGTACTTGCTCGGTGCCAGCCAAATCGAGTTCATTGCCTCCAGATGCACGGCGTTCATGACCAGTATAGAACTTCGGCTCACGCCCGCCGGAGCCGATAAGTTGGTTTTTGGCGTGTTTATACGCATTTGGCCGCTGCTCCTTGGCTTGTTCAGCTGCTACTATTCTTGGAATGTCATCAAGCGTTAGCGCATCTTGGTGTCCGAAGACCAGGTTGCTACTTGGCCGGTTATTGTTTGCGTCCGGTTCTTGCACAATGTGGAAGCCTTGCTGCTTCCTCTGATCCGAGTTATCAGCATCTGCTGAACCGGGCCGCCTGCTAAAGCCTTCCGGTCCGTCAAGTATCCGGGAGGTGCGAGCCTTTTTTATATTCGTAGACAGCTGCGTGTCCATGCGCGTAGATCTAAGCCTCTTCATCTCGCCCACAGTCTGCTCATAGGAAGACGCATTGTTGTTATTTGCAGAAGTGGCGGTGCCGCCGTATGACTTGGATCTAGAGTTCGCTCGGAGAAGAGGTGGGTCCAACTCTCCACTCTGATTCACTCGATGTCCCTCGTTTGAATCATAGCTTGTAAGACTCGGGTCATCTTTTCAAATGTTAGGAAACTCAAACATGCGGTCAAGGGGATATGCTTACCTGAAGTATGCGGAAGAGTGCCTCCAGATCGAAGGACAGACAGCAGCCGTGCAAGAGCCACCCGCAAAAGGTAGACGTACTGCTGAAGTCTGGTGACATACTCGAAGCTGGCAACAGCGTCAGGCGCTTGGTGCCGCCCTTCATGGCAGCGCCGACAAATCACTTGACCTTCTCGTTCACTCCACAGAACGTTCCTCAAGTCATCGCCTACAATACAATCGCAGTAGTCGCAAGTCAAGTGGTGCTTGTGCCATCGTTGCTGCTTCAATTTGATGCATTCATCGTCAATGGGTTCCTTGCATCTATGGCAAAGATCCGATTGTTGATCTGCCAGCCCAGACACGTCGGATAGTAAATCTGAATTCTCAGCTTCCTTGACGGACTCCAGATGTTCCAGGTCCGCAAGAAACTGGTGCAGTCCTTCCATACTCCTCCGCTCCTTCTCCAATTTGAGTGCGCCCTGTAAGCTGATACGGATCAAAAGCTTCAAATAGTGCGCAAGGCCAGTAACAAGTGACAGAAGCTCTTGCGTGACGCCAAGCTTCTTGACGCCAGTTTCCTGTGTCTTTGACAGTAGCGAGAAGAATGCTACAATTTTCTTGCAAAGTAGTTTCGCTTCTCGTCCGTATGAGAGACCTATAGATAGAATTAGTATGATGATACTACTCAACAGGCACAAGGAGGCTTGAAGTACCCTTTACGCCTTCTGAGGCCATCATGGAATCTAACCGATCAGTAGCCCCGAAAAGAATATCCACGTGCCAGATGAACTTCTTGGCGACCAATATACCCTCGACATACGAGCCGTTGCTGACATGAAGAAGCATGTCTGAAATGCAAGCAGCTGCCGATTCTTCAAATGCAGATAGTACACTCCATATCCGATAGACTTTTTCCTCCATCTGTTCTTCTTCCACACGTACGAGATCTCGCTTCTCCTCACTGGCGTTCTCCTCAGCTTGCATATAAGCAGACCCTTCGATACCTGATTGAGCCAAGCGGACATTCCAGAACTTGTGGATCATGTAGCACTCTGGATGCCAATGTTGGTTCTGGCCATTCCTGAAAATCTCCACAAACTGCTTCAGGATCGCTGTCTGGCAACCATTGCATCGTTGCGCGAATTGGGTGGAATAGTGGTAGTGACAGTAAACCTTTCCCTCATGCTCGTAATAGCTGTCCTGCGCACCGAAGACTGTAGGGCAGACTGAACAAGTGAAATGCTCAATGTGATACTTCCGGTCCAGGGCAGTGATGTAGGAACCGCGGAGAGCTCCTCCGCAGTCGTAACATAACAAATCGAGTCTGCGAAAGTAATCGGTCTCACAGAGCGGATATTGAATCCCCTCATTCTCTTCATCGTCAACAGGAAAGAACTTCGAAGCCACGATATCCTCGCAATCCTAAAGAATGATCATTAGTGCCAATTACTGGGAACGTCACATGACTACTAACCCGACATCTGAAGCAATCCAAGTGAAAGGTCCCTCCAAGCGCACGCACGAATTGCCCTGTCAGGGTCTCACCGCATTTCTTGCATAGCCTCGGCGGACCGTGCGACTTTCCAGTACTCGACCCATTATTTCTTGATCTCTCCCTGATCGGTACGTCTTGTGTTGTATCCCTGCTTCGACCACTGCGTCCATCGGTTGATGGAGGAGGCAGACCGCCGTTGGGGCTTCTTGTATCGCCAAGTCCTGGGAGTGGTGGCGGAGCCGTGAGCCGCGTTTTTGGAGCATCCATCTGACCGTGTCCATTTGCGCGACTATTTTGCTGGTACTGGTAATCTTCAAAGTCTTGTTGTTGTCGGTAGTCTACTCGATTATCGTATGCACCATCACCGGGTCTCCTGTCCATGGATGGCCTTCCCTCCGACTGTAGGCTCATCCTTGCGACCTCCCTCCCGATCTCGTGATGGATCCCTGCCAGTCTGCAGATTTCGTCAAAGCCAGCTTCGCCTTCGGCGTTTGCGTAACTGCTGGGTGGGCAGCAGGGCTCCGATTAATCCTTTGTTGCGCCTGAAGCTGTCAGAATGATGATTGGAGCAATGTATGGCGCAGAACGAAGGTAAAGCCAGAAGGCACAGCAAGCCTAGGATGTGCAGTATTGGCCGGAGCTTGCTATAGGAGCCCTGACTTATAGTCGCGGTGAGGCCCCAAGTAGGTTAAGGGTAGGCAGGTGGTGGAACAGCCTCCTGGAACAGCCTCCCTGGACCACCCAGTAGCTCTATGGCGGCAAACGTTCTATGATATAGGCTCGCGCAAAGCGAAGGGAAGCCAGTCTGGAGTAGCCGGGTTGTGAGCAAGGCGCTGATTGACGACGTAAAGCGATGTAGGAGAAGCAGATGATGGATCAAATGTGAGTTGGTGGAGTCAAGCCTGTCGCTGGCTGTAGGTAACCGGGTAGGATGCTTACCGGTGATGACACTTAAGAGGAGAAAGATCGGGGTTGGGGTCAGTAGAGGTAGTGAGTTATGGTGGAGCTCAGTTGGTGGTCGAGTATCCTGAGATGATCTATCAAGCGGCAATCGTAAATTAGCGGACTTGGCTTTTGCGGAGGAGTCTCAGTCGACAGCAATCTTCGGAGCTGCTGTCTGGTCACCCACCAGACAACGATCCCATCATCTTAGCAAATGTCTATATAACAGTATCTAACTACATTTTGTCACCAAACATCAACAAGCTACAAGATCACAGCTTTGGAACACATGCACAAGCATTCAACGAGTCTACTCCTTTAACTTGCGGCGTAATTTAATCACTAGCGTGTGGTCGTAGAGCTGTATTCTAATATACCGTATGCTGGGACCAATCGTGCCCGTCAATATCAGGCTTAAAATACCAACCAGACATCGCAATCCTTTGAGATAATTATCAAGTGCATCGGGTCGCTTCGCCTAGCCTGACGATATTCTGGTCAGGCTAATCAGACATCATAGCCGTCCGGGTATGTGTTGCTGTCCACTGCACAGCCTTATGCGCGATTGCCTAGAACTACCGACTAAGGTAACTGACTAGCTTGCATTCGACAACACTGGAGGTAGCACTGTCAAACATCCATGGATTCCCAACTTTGGCCGCGCTCATGAGACTACCATGCGGAGGGGATTCACCGCCAACAGTCAACAGTAGCAACCTCTCTTAAATCTGCTCTGTGACAAGATATTGAGAATGTCAAGCCAGAGTATCTATCGTATTATACGCGTAAGGCATATCTTCAGAGGTCGTCCCTTGTATCTAACACGTCCGGCAGGAGCTCTCGGAGATTCAAAAGACGAACGATCTGTGTATGTTGTTCTGCCGATGCGAGGCTCTAGAGTCTATATCGATCTTTGAAGCTAACAAGCGCAATAGCAATCGCGGTGGCCTGTCGTGATAGTGATGTCCAGAATGTTAAAGCAATGATAGTGGGCCCTCCTGAGACTCCATATGAGTTCGGCTTCTTTGAGGTACGTTCTTCCTTGGGCTGATCATTCTTCAAGATGTTGACCCCTTGTTGCAGTTCAGCGTCAAGTTTCCTTCTGGTTGGGGACCGAGCAGATAATTCAGCTGCTACGTTTCACTAAGAATATTCAGATTATCCAGGGAAACCCCCTGTTGTGACCGCGAAGACGACCAACGGAGGTCGATGTCGCTTCAATCCAAACATCTACGCCGGCGGCAAAGTGTGCTTGTAGGTTGCTCTGCAGGCTGTTAATGCTGTCGTGAGAAGCTAACCGAACGTAGATCTATTTTAGGGTATGAGCCTTAAGCTCTCTCCGAAACCTGCAGCTAAAATGGTGATTCTAGGACCTGGAGAGGTGAACGGAGCGAGGAGTGGTCTTCTGCACAAGGTCTTGAATCGATCTTGATTTCAATCCAAAGCCTGATGTCATCCAACCCCTATGAAAATGAACCGGGCTTCGAGAACGCAAACAGTGCCGAGGACAAGAAAGCCCAAGCCCAATATGTAGCCAAGGTACCCAAAGCTTCAACAGCTTCGCGACAGCGCCATAGTGTCTAATGTGCCCTAGATAAGACACGAAACTCTGCGGATTTCCATAGTCCAGCGTCTCGAGGATTATCTTGGTATTCACTCCGACGGTATGGTTGACGACTTCCCTACACTGGACCAGTGCGACCAACAACGCACGGAGTACGATGTAGAGCCGACAGCTCCTCCATTCGAACCTTTCAAAGACACATGCAAACGAAGGTTCCTCTGGTACTACGATTCCTACCTTTCTTCGATCGACGAAGCGGAAAAGGAAGTCAAGGCAAATCAGAACTTTGTCATCATGCCGTTCGAAGGAGGTGGCAATAGTATGGCAGGAAAATTCAATTATCCTGAGCTCCGACGACGCCTTCAATCGATTCATTCCGTGCTCTATCGCGAAATCGATTACTGGGCTGAGGAGGGCGCCGTCTTAGGAGGCAAGGACGCGAATTTGGCCTCGATGTTCGAGCGACAATTGCAGCAGATCAAAGAAAGCTATAAGAAGAACAACATGGTTACGCTCGACATTGAATTCCTGGACAAGAATCCCTTCGTCTGGCATCTGACTTACTTTGGCCGTCCTATGACAAACCTCGATGGAGGCATGTTCAAAATCAAGATGACGATTAGCCCGCGTTTCCCAGAAGAGCAGCCACGTGTGATGTTCGAGACGAAAATGTTTCACCACCGCATTTCCAAGGAAGGGGTGCTTTGCTACTTTCCCAAGCGTTCGGACGAGCTCAAGTACCATGTTGAGGCTATCATCGAAGCGGTGGAGGATACTGAGCCGCCATACGACCCACGCACCTTGGTCAATGCTGAAGCCTCCAGGCTTTACTGGGGTACTGCAGAGGAGAAGAAGCAGTACAACCGCCTGCTGCGTCGCGCGGTGCAGCGGAGTACGGAGTAAGTCTTTCCACTGCCAGCTACTAACAGAATGGAATCACTGGGCTAATGTGCGATCTCAGAGACTGATGAATTATGTGATGTCGTCCATCGAGAATATGATGCTTCCCTTCTACAAGTATCTCAACGATACGACTCCTCGTTGGGCTTGAGGGCGAGCGGGCGCATCGGCATTACACGGATACCCAGAAACAGTGGCGTTCAATCAGCATTTGTGTGCGGGCAAACAGGAAGCATGATTGTTTCCGCAATAGATGGTTGGCTTTATGCAAAGCAGCATGGAAATGCTTCACCACGAGTCTCGAGGGGCCTTCCCAGCTCCAACGACCGTGATTGCCGATGTGTATTAGACGTGCGGTCCAGTCTATCCAAATACTTCGTTCAAAAAGATGCCACCTATGATAGGGTTATACTTTGCAAGATGATCGTTATGCAGCAGTCCTCCGTAAGCTGCATGCCCGAATACCCTTTACAGCACTTCTCCCAATTTCGTCGCACCCCACTCGCCAAGAGAACAATCTCCAAGCATGCATCAGCCCTTCCATTGGCTACCGTAGAGCGACCTAGACAGCCTGCCTCTTTCTGTTGTTCAATGATCAGCTTTGAATCCGTCATTATCATCGTTCCTTCCTTCATCCCACTGTGGCCATTCGCAACTACCATTGGGGAAGTTGGACCCGTGAGTAATGATGCTTCCGTGAGCGGGTGTAAGGCGGTGGAAGGCTTGGCGCTAGTGCTTTAGCGGGTCGAATTTTCGACCTAGCACCCCTGTTCATCGTTAGAGTTGAAACCTCCAGAGAAAGAAATACGGGAAGTTTGGCAAATCCACAGCAAACACCCACCTATATCAACCTAAAGCGATAACATCATACATCCTACACCCCCATCAAGACGGCGCTGATACCATCTCGCTATTGCGATTCGTCTTCTTGGCTGCACCGTCGCCATCCATCCTCTAACCTGCGCACCAGCCAAAGCAGTACTCTTCGCTTTCCTGTTCACATCTGAGCTCGCACCTTTTCTTTCGTCTTTCGACTACGAGACGAGCATCCTGGCTTCCCCGTCCTCCACTCAGCTTCAGTCAGGAACACAGCGCCGACGACGCACCTCGTCTGCCCCCAAACCTGCATCATTGAATCTACAGGCGCAGCGATCGACTAACGGATCAGGGGCCACGTCGGGCCTCCCGACGGGTGGCTACGACAATTCACTGCCTCCAATACCTGGAACACCGTATACCGATATGTCATTGTCACGGTCGCCGTCGCCTAGAAGAGGAGGAGGGTGGTCAAGCCCGGGGCTGACAAGTCCGTTTGATAACGTTAGTGGGAAGTCTACCCCGAGGAAAGCATTCGGAGACGTTCAGATGAATGGGTCCGCCGGCACTGATGATAATAAGTGGGCATCGGCGAAGGCAAGGAGTGAGGAGGTCAATGGGTACCCATCATTTTCAACGAGGAATCAGGGCTTCTTTTCACGGCATGCAAGGAGGATCTCTACGAGTCTTCCCACCTTTAGTATGGGAGGGCGAAGGGACTTTTCGGACAAGGAGAAGCTCGGCCGAGGCAGATGGCCGCCCATCAATGGCAGTAGGACTGGTCGATTCCTCAGTACTTTAGGAAGGCTGCTATGGCGGCTACGATTACGACTAGGGATAGTGCTCTGTTTCATATTAGCGATCCTCCTGTTTTATGTTACTCGTGAGTCTCATGTCTTCCATCACGGTGGTAGCAAAGCTGATGACGTGATAGCATTGCATAGAGTGTATCGGAGAGCGTCATGGCTAGGTGGCGGCAACAAATTTGTTATCATATTAGCAGCTAATCAAGGGGGCGGTGTTATGGAGTGGAAAGGTGCAAGAGAATGGGCCATCGAAAGAGACAGTGTGAGAAACAAGAAGAAGTATGCGAAGAAGTGGGGCTACGATTTGGAGATTGTCGATATGAGCACCAAGAAACGATATGCCCACGAATGGCGAGAAAGCTGGGAGAAGGTCGACACGATACGGAATTCTATGAGAAAGTACCCAAAGGCCGAATGGTGAGACCCGTCGAATTTGCTTGTGATGGTAGGTTAAGCTGACTCCGAGATCATAGGTTTTGGTGGCTGGACCTCAACACCTTCATCATGGAGCCTTCATACACATTGCAAAAGCACATCTTCAACGATCTCGCGGCCAACACGTATCGTGACATCAACATCTATAACCCCCTCAACATCTCTCACCCCTTTCAATCCCCTCACCTCGACGTTGTGGCGCGTTCAGCCAACGGCAACGGCAAGTCTGATTCTATCGATCTCATCATACCCCAAGACTGTGGCGGCTTCAACCTCGGCTCCTTCTTTATTCACCGCAGTATCTGGACGGACCGTCTTCTCGACATCTGGTGGGATCCGGTTGGATACGAGCAGAAGCACATGGAGTGGGAACATAAAGAGCAAGACGCAATGGAGCACCTATATATCAACCAGCCATGGATAAGACCACATACGGCTTTTATACCGCAACGAAAAGTGAACAGCTTCCCCATGGGTGCATGTGGAGACAATGGAGAGGACACGAGAATACATTACTCGGAGCGCGACCGCGACTTCGTCGTGAACATGGCCGGCTGCGAATGGGGCCGAGACTGCTGGGGAGAAATGTACAACTTCCGCGAACTGAGCAACAAGCTGAACAGGACGCTGTGGGAGAAATTCAAGGACTCCATCAGTGATCGGATCAAGACTCTGAGGGGAAAGGACAAGCCGGAAGGAGGCTAGAAGCCTCAACAAGGGTGACCATGGCGTTTCGGAGAATCACTCGTCTTTACATTTCATCGTTCAAATTTTCAGCTGGGTCTACGTGTTTGGCACGGGCCAGCAGTGGCGCTACCGATCGAAGGCCTGTTCACCATCGAATGGTCCCAGGGATGATGTCTGGGTATATCATATCATATCAAGTTGGAGGCATTTATTTTTCAATATTAATATTCTTCATGCTCAGAGGCAGAGGGCAGAAGCCGTCGTCGTCCAGTGTACAGAGTAGCGCTAGAAATTGACAATCGACATTTTGTACTAATAAATACCTGAATATGGGTTGAGTCCCGATGAAGTCTGAACTTTTGTAGTTTTGGCAGTGCATATGGGCGCCAAAGCTTGGTCATCTGACTTCGTGTTCTCGCATTCCCTCTTGCGGTCAAGCGTGCCAGGTCCAGTTAGTCTGCGACTCGCTGCCCTCACTTCAAAGCTTTCAGCTGTTTGGCAGTTGGCGGATGTGGGGTACACAAAAGATTCTTGAAAGGATCTAGAGTGCATCGGTCGATTGCGGCAACCCCAATGTGGAATTGGAGCCTGGCGTGAATGGTGCCTCCATTAATATCTCCCGGTGTCTTTCGTGGGAAATCCACGTTGCGCCTCCGCTGTTTGTGAAATCTGTTTGGCTGTGGCTATGATAAAAGAGATTATATGTCATTATAGCCAACGTTTTGATTAAATTGAAGATGGCTGGATAGTTCAGTGGCAGAAGTCAGTTGTGTCAAAAACCCCCAGAAGATAGATGTCTAATACCATGATCAGTTCTTGCTTTGGGTACATTACTCGTCTGTAAGAGGTCCTGGGTTCAAATCCCAGTTCAGCCCTTTTTTGCCAAATTTTTCAGTTCCGGACTACAGGATTCCGAGCGCATCTTTCTCAGGTAGCTTTAAATAAGAATTAGCTAACTAAAGTATGGTAAAGGTAAGGTAGTTCAGTCAATGTTTTGAATTTTGGCTCAAAACGTTCAGACAGCGGTCTTGAACTCGTATTGAGAGTTACTTTACAGATGACACCAAAAGTCTTAAGCAGGCGCTAACGGGAGAAGCACCAACTACCTAAGGCATCGATGGGGCTGTTGCCCCGGAAACCGCACCCCAGAGCCCTAGAGCGGTGCCCAAGTCTTATTGCACACAGAATATCCGCGTCGTCTCTCATTGGTGTCCGCAGACTTGCAGGGGTCGGGCGCAACCTCATCTTCAGACGACGTCTGCTCCTATCGACGCACACCTTGAGCGTTACAGCGGTTAATAATTATAGCATTTTCGGCAAGGCTCAATTCGACCATGGTAAACCTATGCATAGTGGTTTCGCAATGTTACGTTGTGCGTCGAATCACGATGGAGAGGGGGTACTTAGACGCCTGGGGGTATTTTGGGACGGAGCTGGGAGGGGATGGTTGTGCTAATTTGAGATGGAGGTTGTTCGGTTTGGATTGCGGCGTTGGAGATGTGGAGGGCGCGATTGATGCGTCGTTTGTTTTCTGCTGTCGTTGAGCCTGGTCACTGATACCACTGAATTGCTGGCTATGAGCCTTGTGCATCTTGGACCGTTGTCACGTTTGGCGTTGGAGCGAGGCTCAATTCAAGAAGTACGATTTGATGTCACGAATATGCTTATTGTGGTCGAGTTTAGAGTGTTGACAATAAGAGTGAGATCGGAGGACTGTGTTGATCAACAGTGAATCTGAAGATCGATGTGTGTTGATACCGGAGGAAATTTCGATCTTCATTCCATCCGATCATATAGTGAGTCACTACCTAGCCTCTCAGAAGCCTTGTCTGACCACAGTCAATTCGAAGACATCATAATGACTACGAGACCTCAGCCTAATAATGCCACACCTCAACGCCTCCAGCTCGGCCCTCAAAGAGGCCCACGAATGCCCTTCTCCTCACCTATGGGCGAAGAGATACTTTCTCCTACCTCACCGCATGCCTCTCGAAGCTCACCCCAACATCAGATCAAACTCTCTCAAAGTAGAGCTAGGCTGGAAGATAACACTAAAGAGAAGTGGGTGCTACCATCACAGAGACCTACACCTGGTGAACGGAAGGCATCACACGAGAACGGAGACAGCAAATCGAAGTGGCCAGGCTTGAATGTTGTTACAAACTTCGCGAAGGCCCCAATTATAGCTCAGAAGGGGCATGAAGAACATGCCAAGCAAGACGCTGGCCTGGGGCTGAAGAAGGAGGCAGGTGGTCTGATTGCTACATCACGGAAACCTTCGGTGGAGACGCTTGGTCTAGGTCATCAGCAATCAGGCAGGTCCTTGAAGTCTTTAGGCTCAAAAGGACGGCTGGGTGATCTGAAGCGTGCATCAAGCAAGTGGTCGACTCTGTCACCATCGGATCGGGCAGTGGTGATAGGCATCTCAATCTCTCCGGAAGAGCTGGCAAAGCAGTCTGCCAGCCCCGAAGCAAGTCCGGCGAAGCCTGACGGTTTGACCGAGCAACATGCCACCATTAGGGGATCACCCAACATGCCCATGATCGTCGTGACTCCAGCGAAGGAAAAAGCTCCTTGGTCTGAAGAGGAGGACCCGGTCCAGATTCAACAGCGGAGAATAGCGTCAAGCGTCTACTCTCAGATGCCGACACCAGACACCAGTGGACGTTACATAGATTCAACTATTGTCCCACCAATACCTCCGCTCCCACCAGATGCCCAAAAGCACTATGCATCAAACCAAAGCCAGGTATTTGCCAAAAAAGGTCCACCACCCCGGATTATGTCGACCTGCACAGACATTGACGAAGGCGAGAGCCCAGGTGTCCGGGATGAGTACAGACCCGGTACCGGAGACTCTCAGCTGAGAATATTAACCAATAAGGGGAGCATGGATACGCTTGCCACGAGGCATCGATCCGAAGGCTGGTGGAACCACATTATATCTCCCTTCTTTCCAAAATCGCCAATGACGTTCAAGGCTTCACCGCATCCACGAGAGCTAACACCAGGGGCATCTGGTCCTTCTCATGCCACTCGGCAAGATCAAAGTCTGCAAGAGGCTCGTCAGACTTTCCCTCCACCGCCAAACTCAGACGGCTTGAAAAGCGGTCACACCAGCTGGACAGACTCGGATGTAGATATTGACTTGGAAAAGAAGAGGCTGGAGCTGGATGGCTTTCATGATAGAAGCACGTTGATAATGGATGAACCCCAGGAAGATCCGATGCGAGAATCGGCCTTGTTGCCCACGAGATTCGAGGGGTTTGGCCTAGCAGCAGAGTATCACGAGGCTTGTCTGTATGACATGTATAGCCCGACGCCGTACTATGAGTGCCAAAATCATATTTGCTTACCCTACAAGGTTGTTCCTGCGGAATTTCTTGGAGCCGAGCATGACGATGCTAGAGGATTTGATGAAGGGAAAGGCTTTGGTCCGGCCGCAGAACCTGAAGCACCGCGAATGGCAGAGCAACCTCACAACTTCGCCGCTCAGCAAGCCCCGATGAACCGGTTCTCGGCCGCTTTTCATGAAGCCATGACGCCGAGAGCGAGAGAGAGACCCATGAGCGACTCTACAGCGATTGAAGATCTAGACGCTACACCTGATGTCCAGGAAGCTCATGCTGCACCTATTGTGCGTGCTCCAGCGCCTGTACCAGCAACCCAACCACCCATACCAGCAGCTGAGCACGAGTCAGAACCACCGCCTGAGCCTGAGCCTAAGCCTGCGCAGTCGAGGGGGGTCGAAGAACCACCTCAAGCTCCAGCAGCCGTATTCCATGCAACGCCAGCTCCCGCGTATTCACCACCCAGGCAGGAGAGGGCTCCGAAACGATATGTGGCCGTGTTGCCTCCTGAACAGCCTCAGCGGGCGTACGAGCAGCCAATCTCTCCTGGGCCTCTGAGTCCCGGCCAGCAGAGACAGGGTCCTAGTGATGCTATACTCTTAAACGAGGTCGACAGAAACAATTCTGGCTCGCATCCGGCTTTCGGCCAGCCAAGAACGATGTCTTACCAACGCTATCGTGAACCAGATCAGACTACTGTTGCTGATCTTTATCCGCCGCCGAGAGACGCATCTCGAGATCCAAGGCGATTGGATATTGGAGAGAAGGATGCACTTCCTCAGCGGTCGCAAAAGGAACACAGACCGCTAACCGTCCCGAGATGTAGAACTTGCTTCAGCGGTAGTAAGCCTCAGAGTAAAAAGAGAAAATGGATATTGATGGCAATAGCCGCTGGCCTTATATTGATGATCATCCTAGTACTGGTGCTCGTTATGACATTAACAGGAAAAAGCGACAAGACGCCGATTCAGTCTAATTGGCTCAATCTGACCAATTTTCCTCCTATACCTACCGGTGTTTCCACAATTGTCCAGCCGAATGCCGTGACCGAGAACCCCAGTTGTGTGCAGCCCGCCACGATGTGGAGTTGCGCAGTACCAAAGGAACAACAGCAAGGCCTTCACCCCAATGCTCCAAACCAGCCAAACTTCCGGGTGGAGATTGTGTTTCAGAATGGCACGAACGCGACTACGAATACTACCGTAGCAGGCACATCAGCCGTCAGTCGAAGATCCTATGGCCACGTCGCCAATGCGGTCTCTGCAGGCGGCTTCGTTCGAGATCGATTGCTCCGCATTCGGAGTGCTTTCAGCAGCGACCAATACACCCCTTCCCCGGCACCACCTTCTCTAGAGGACCGAACATTCCTAGGCAATACCACAGACAAGAACGCAGCTCCGTTTGATGGGGAATATACGCCGTTCTTCATGAGCTTTGAATCTGCAATCAAGATATCCTCTCGACGGCTGAAGCGTCAAACCAGCAACCCAGATGGGAGCACCGTCCGCTTTGGCGATATCACAAAAGCCATACCACCACCGGACTCCAACCCAGACGGCACGGCCGCAGCAGCCAACCTCCACCCTTTCCCCACCGCTCAGCCGCTCCGTCTCTATGACCGCGGCCTTGACACGGAACATTACGGTTTCTACACCTACTTCGACCGCTCCATCTTCCTCAAATCAGCCGCACCCCTCACCGACGCCCCCAACACGACATCAGTCCCCGACGACGAAAACGGCGGTGCGGACGAAAACGCAGCCGCAGTCCGCTGCACCTGGGCTCAGACCCGTTTCCTGGTGCAGATATGGACGAAAAAAGGGGATTCGGCCACCCTACTCACGCAGCAGCCTGCAAACAGCACTTCCCCATCCTCCTCTCCCTCATCGAACGCCACAACTCTCACCACTTCCTCCGCCAACAACTTCACACAACCGGGCTCCTTCCCCTACCCCATAACCATCACCCTAGACCGCCACGGCGGCGCTCTCACGCAGAAAATGGTCTACTGCTACGGTCTCGACGAGCGCGAACATATCAATGCGACGCAGAAGCTGTACCAATTGGAGGATCGAGGCGTGGGAGGCCAGCTTGTAAATCCGGCGCTGGGACCTTTTGGCGATGTGAACGTGACGGCGGCGCAGGGTGGGCCGGGGGGCGTTGATGGGGGAAGTGGGGGGTGTGAGTGCAAGTGGCAGAATTTTGGGACGGGGGTTTGATGGAATCGAATCGAAAGACCAGAGGGGGTACGGTTTGGCTGGCTGAGGAGAGATGGTTGTGGGTGGATAGACGCCGTTTGCGATATTGTGGGTAGTGTATATTTGTTGTTGGGTTTTTTGAGTGGGGGTATAGAGGTTGGTTTGGAATTGATAGAAGCGTTTATACCCGGAGATGGCCTGTCATCTCATACCTTACATACATAGAAATTAGAGCAATCGCAAATATAAATGATGATATGGGAAAACGCCCATCTTCTTCATCTTGCTACTGAATAGTTCTGAATCATAGGTGTGATATCTATCTATCTACCCCCTCTACTACTCTCGATCTTTAGGATTATTCTTATCTCCTTTTATTTCCTCTCATCTCATCCCCTCCCCACTCACCTTACCATCCCTTCCTTACCATCCCTTCCTTCTCCCTTATACCCAACGCCCATCCTCCCTCATCCACACACCCAAATCTATCGCTCCGCTATACCCCTTACCTCACCTCCGAAGTAAACTAAGCTACGTACCATCACCATCCTCCACCTATCGTTCTAATCCTTCACTCCAACAGCCTTATTCTTCGTGTTTTTCATTTCTTCCAGTATCTGATGTAGTTTTCTGATTAGTAAAGAAGATAACAAGGGGCTGGAGGCGGCGACCGAGTGGGTCATCCAACGGGGTATGCTCGGCCAGTTCACGCTGGCGAGGGAACAACTCTTTGGAGCTGCGTAGGAGTGGACAAGGCTTCAGCCGGGGGGTAGGGGGGGAGGTAACCCTAGTGAAAGATAGGCATAAGACGGCATAGAGAGAGCACGGGATAGGACAGTATATAGTGTCTAGAGGTCTAGAAACGCGATGGTAAATATTGTAGGGGACGAGGTTTTCTTCTGTAGGTCACGGTTTCCTCTTCAGCGAGCGAGATGTAGACCGCCTTCAATAGCTCTAAGTAGCTAGATAGTGGAGTGTGAAATAGAAATACAAATACAAGAAGATAACAATGATATTAAACTTGGTAATTACTGGGTTTTATTTCTGAAGAAACAATTTACACAAAAAGATGAAAGTTTATGGTTAGAGTAAGAGAGTCGGTTTTGGTTTTGTGGGTTTGGATTGTTTATACCTGAATGATTATATTTTTATAGGAAGTTAAGTCACAGGGATAAAGACTTAGCGCTTATTCTATCTTTCTCTCTTGTTATCTCTTATCTTGTCTTCTCTTACTTCATGGATACCTTTTCCACTTTCCCTAAATCCGCTCGGCTTCTTCATACATCGACTGAAGACTTGGGTGTGGAGTTCCTCCAGTAATGGTGGTGGGATGGGTGTGATACTGATATTGGATCGTGAAGGCGGCTTTTAGGATATCTGAATTGTGTACGTGGAGAGATGGAAGTCCAGGGATGTACATGATAGAGGTTCTTGATGGGGAGGTCGTAGGGGTGTTTGAGCTTTCATCTAGTATTGGTATCAGTATTTCTCAGCCCACTTTCTAGCTACCGAGAGCTGACGGGGATGGGTTTTGTTCGACTGCTATCTATATATAGGGAAGGGGACTGGGTACCACGGAAGAAAACCTCGCCCCCTTTCCCATGCCATCGCACTCGCTTCCTTCAAACAATACACGTCGGCATATTCGAAAATTCCGGTAACGTTGTTTGTTTTCCGTACTTACTTTCTACCTCGTGCCTTTGTTGTCGTGACCTATTTCCCGCCCTTCATGCGGTGTTCGCATGCTGCTCTCTAGCGAGTGTGAAATGGTTCATCTGGTATGTGGAAGAACTGCTGAAATGTACCACCTTGATGGCGGAGACGTTGTAGTGATTCCCGTCGCAACTTATCACGTAGAAGCATATCTATCTCAACGCCTTGCACGAGAATCTTTTTGACAGTAGGGATCCCAGCGAATGCTTCGACCATATTTGATGGCCAGCTGTCGCTCGTTGCAGCAGCGCCAAACGAGACCTCATTGAGACCTGGTAGCACATGTGGGGAGACAGGAACGAAACCTGGGAAACCGATGTCACGTGTGGATTCGATCATACCGCCAATCCCAAATTCACGCTCAGGCCAATCGAGGATATGGAGCGAGCGTAGGTTCTGGAGCGCCTGTAGCAGTAGTATAAAGATGCCAGTCTCAGTTTCAAAACAGCGCAGAAAATTATAAAGAGTCTCTCTGCCCCGTCGTGCTGCATCTGAAGCTTTCTGAAAGCACCCGGGTGTGTAGACTCGCCAGCCATCTTGATCAAAATCGCTGGACCAATTGACGATGACCAGTTTCGTGATGTAGAAACTCAGCTCTGGGCGCGCAAATACGTTCAGTGCTAGATTGGTAAGTTCGCCGTCAGGTTGTCCATGGCCACAGGTGCAAAGGGCGTATTTCTCCTTTAATGCACGATGCTGTCTAATTGCAGCGCTGAGTATCAACGTTCGTCGGAGACAGACAGACGTCGAGAGCATTGCATCAAGAGCACTGGGTGGCAGGTAGTCGGCGATATGACACCAGATTTCCGCGGGTAGATGACCCATGGTGGTAGAGAGGTGGCCTCGTATCTATAGTCGATATATGTTGTACGACAGTATCAATAGAACTCAAGCACCATCAATTACGGTGGGCCTCTCTCTGCTCTCTTTGGTGCGCATGTAAATAGTTCTGTGGGAACTGGTGGTAAGGACCTATATCTCATTCATTGGCTCGGTAGCTCAGACATATGCTGGGGTCCTATTTCATCAGGTTGGCGCCTGTTGGATACGCAGCTAGAGACATATCTCCACTAGCTTGGATGGATGGACAACGTATGTACGAGGGTATAGTAGGTAGAAGTACTGGAGTCGGTTGTACCTACCACTCGTGAGTCCGCTCGCTTAGTAACGACCTATGCATGGGGTGGTCAGCACAGCTAACCTAAAAGACCTTAGCTCGAAGCATTCCAAGCAAGATGCCGCTAACCCACTGAGGGCTTAGCCAACCACCTCTCATCTGATCGAACGTGCTGTCGCCTCTAATGTCTCTGGCGCCGCCAACATTGACTGACTTCGGTGGCGGTCAATCGACTGGTAGAACTGGTCCTCACCACTCAGAATACCTATGCGACCCATAATATCCACTTCAGTCAACGCGATTACTCTTGGTGTCAACTCATGAATGGATGTCATTGGGATTACGGAAGAAGACTGGACAAGATCCGAGAAAGAAATCACCGATTGATACCCTGAGGGATAAAATTTCCTGATCAGGATCCTGCAGCCTTGCAGGGAGCATGCACAGGGCTGACTGAAACGGTTGAAAAAGGCTGAACTAATGATGTTGGATGTTCATCTAAGGTACCTTAGTAACCATGGCTACCCGGAACTAAGCCTGGACTAAGATGCCTGATAAGGCCCTTATTCAGGCTCATGAAGACGGGATACATGATTAGCGGGCCAATTGGCTCCATGCGTTGTGTAGCGTTTTAAGAGTATGTCATATACGACTCTGCAAACCATGTCAGAAGGAGATTCTCGCACCCGGGAAATTCATTATCAAATGACCACTTTCTGGTTGATGATAGTAGAAATTGCATCAAGTTAAGAAGGCAGTCAAATGTCTGATTCTGTCACGACAAGCCGTAGGGCTGCACTACCAGCGGGAGTCAATGTCACTGATATGCAAGCGGTGGAGATCTGTGAAATTGAAGGATTCTTCAGCTGGCGCGGCTGAGTTCACTGCTGTCACCAATGACTGAGCCAGTGATGAGGGGAAAGTTGACTAGTGGTGAAAACCTGTATATAGGGGGGCCAACCCATAGCAGCATGACAAAATCAGAAGACGACAACAACATCACCTTTTCTGCCAATATCCTCAAGTATATATTGTTGTCACAATCGAAGTCCCTGCAATATCGTTTCTTTCAGGTACCAGGAGATACGACACTGCAAAGATGCTCTTGCTTCTGGGTATGGTCAGATCATGTGTTTTCCTCTTCTTCCTGCTCAAGCCCGCTCGTGGAGTATGCCACAACGAAGCCTTCGTGCCTGAATATATACTCCGAGCCACTGCACAAAACGTAAGCCAAGCGTGTATCCCTCGCCTGTCTGTGCTATTGAATGGTACCTCTCCCGGACCCGAGTTGCGACTGAGACCTGGAATAACTTCATGGATCCGCGTGTACAATGATATCCCAGACCAAAACCTCACCGTGGTATGTTTGCCATCAAGATCGTACTGGATGATCGTGTTTCACTCAGCTGACCAAATGAATCAGCATTGGCATGGTCTCGCCCAAGCTGCATCTCCCTTTTCTGATGGAACGCCGCAAGTTAGCCAATGGCCTATTCCTCCGATGCACTTCTTCGACTACGAGTTACATCCCGAGGCTGAGGATGCAGGGACTTACTTCTATCACTCGCACGTTGGCTTTCAAGCTGTTTCCGCAGCGGGACCTTTGATCGTCGAAGACGCTGAAAAGCCGCCATATTCGTATGATGACGAACGAATCGTCTTCCTCTCTGACGTCTTCAATAGATCCGACACCAACATTACGCAAGGACTTCGGGCTAATCCATTTATGTGGAGTGGTGAGACTAATAACGTTCTGGTCAATGGCTACGGTATCAGTGAGGGTAAAAACACACCAGGTCCATCGTGCTCATTGCCTGTGATTGATGTCGAGCCGAATACAAGATATCGGTTCCGGTTCATCGGAGGAACAGCCTTGTCATTCGTAACGCTGGCCTTCGAAGGCCATCCAGAGCTCACGGTGATTGAGGCCGATGGCCAATATACCAAGCCATATACAACCCCCTATCTTCAGATCGGCAGTGGCCAAAGGTACAGCATTCTGTTCAAGACCAAATCGGAACCCGAGAATAGTACCTACTACATGCAATTGGAGACGCGCGAACGACCAAGGATGACTCGAGCCTATGCTTTACTAGCTTATACCACCGCAGCAGGCAACAGCTCTACCGCTATGACCGCGACGATCCCTGCTTCGCCCCCTCTCGTGCTACCGAACAACACCGTCGGCTTCCTCGACTACAAGTTGCAGCCCTACAAAGATAATAATTTTCCCCCCCTCTCAGAAGTGACTCGCCGCGTAACAATGACAGTCCACCAAATCATCAACGGCTCCGACACCTGGGTGCAAAACGGACTCCCATGGACCGACGCCTTCCCACAAGTCCCCTATCTCGTCGCCCTCTACGAAGATGCCTACACAGACAATGACGCCGCATCGCCGTCCTACGCAAACGCCGCTCAAAACGGCGGCATGGACAACGCCACCCGAACATTCCCCGCCAAAATCGGCGAGGTCCTCGAAATAGTGATCCAAAACACAGGTGCCGACAACGGCGGGCTGGACGTCCACCCCTTTCACGCTCACGGCGGTCACTTCTGGGACATCGGCGCGGGCAACGGGACATACGACGTTGCGGCCAATGAGAAATTGCTGGCGGGTACACACCCGGTGAAGCGCGACTCGACGATGCTGTATCGATACGGGAAAATGACGACGCCGGGTGGGAATGCCGGATGGCGGGCGTGGAGACTCAGAGTGGAGGAGCCGGGGGTGTGGATGATCCATTGCCATACGCTGCAGCATATGCTTATGGGTGAGTGGGCCCTTGACGAGGTCGAAAGTAGGGACGGGGTGGTAACTTGGAAATATGCTAACATGTGCTTCTCAATGTAGGTATGCAGACGGTGTGGGTTTTTGGCGATACGCAGCAGATACGAAACATCCCCTTCCCCGACATCAACGCCTACCTCACATATGGTGGCGAGGCCAACGGCAACGCAACGCACGATCCGGAAGTATATCCCTACTTCGAGCCGTAACTCTAAAACTCCACTTCATCCTAACCCGGAAAGCTTTGAAGACAAATATGTCGTTCTTCCATCCATTGGATTTAGTCACATCATTTCTTCACCTACTTCCGCTTCTCATCGTCCTTCAATTCTTGCGACTCCAGTACGGACAGGCCCACCTAGCCACAACATCAGCATGAAACCATACATTTACTTACATAACTTTCACACGCACAACGCTCCTTCAAATATGTACGCTTAACTTCCGCCTTACCAGTCCTAATACTCCTGATGGGTACAGACGAAGTCGTGACATGCAAGTTAAGGCAACGGTTTCCAGGAGTCCCATCCTCAATCGATATTGACGAGTATATATGTATGTATATACGGCCTAGAGAGGCGGAAACCTAGTCGGCGTGGGCTCTGTCCGTATTGGAGTATATATAACATAATCTTAGACAACCGTTACCCCTAAATGACTTGACCGATTTTTTTGGCCATTTGATACACAATATCCTCACCCACCCACCTCATCTCCACTCTCGCATTCTCGCACGCTCTCCAAACCCTCCAAACAGGTCAGCTACCTCCCCTCCCACTCCCGTAGCCACTCTCCGCTTCTTCTCAAACGTACCTCTCGTTTCTTCTCAAACGTATCCTAGCTCTCGTTTCTGAAACTGTGGGGACGTTAAAGCTGGGCTTTGGCGAGCGCCTTGGTGGGTTGGTTTGGTTTTGTAGAGTGTGGGATAGTGGGAATGTTGGTGGGAGGGGGATGGGAGGGGGAGGGAGGAGAATGGGAGGGAGGTGGAGGGAGGGGAATGGGAGGGAGGGGTGGTAGGGGAATGGTAGGGAGTGTTTAGGAGGGGGAATTGGTGGAGTAAGGGGGAGTAAAGGGGGAGTGTTGGTGGGGGGTCTTTATGTAGCATACTATGTTCGATGGAGGGGTTTGTTGGGGTCGGGGTTGGGGTTGGGAGGCTAATGGTGCTGCGCTGGTGGTTAGGGACTGGGATGTAGGTGGACTGCTTTGGGGGTGGGGTTCCTGCTGAGGATGGGGGATAAGTAAGGTAACGGGGCAATGAGGAGAGGTGCTTGTATTGGGAGAGCGGGATGTTTTGCGTAAGGGTGAGTTTCGAATGTTTTTGATGGTTTTGACGATGGGAGGTGTTGATGATAATGATACTGTCATACCACGTTCGTTGTGTTTCGGTCTTGCGTTTACTTATCGGTCGCTTTTGCGATTTTCTGACGATTGAAGATGTTTGATAATCGACATGTTTTATGTAGGTAAGGGTGCACGAAGATGCTTGTTTCATAATCTGGTGCGAAGATGTAAGAAGGATGAATAGGGTTGTGGAGGGGAATGGGGATCTATTGGGTGGCGGGTGTTGGTGGGTTGTGTACGTAAGCATGGTTTCAGATTTCTAGTGTTTCTGAACAGCTGCGCGCGGAGGTCTGAAGATTGATTGCCAGTCAAGGTCGAGAGGTCGGCGTCGCGTCAGGTAAACTTCCTGGGTTCAGATGGTTTGTAATAGATTTGTAGTGCGAGAATCGTTTTGGTTGATGCGTCGAAAGGTCAAGGCCTGGTGGTTGGAGACGGTCTTGCCTCAGACACTCAACGCCTCAAAATGGTTGTTTACGTACGTTATCTTGAAACGTCTGTCACAGTTAAAGGAACTGCCCTGAGCATACAAAGGTACCTTTAAAAGTCCTAAGACATTGTCACAATTCTTCAAGATTTCATGGTCATTCCTTAGCATCTCCTGTTCTATCAAAAAGTTACCCACTTTCCTTTAGCTTTCCTTAGCATCTCAGTCGCTCCTTCAGTTCATACGGTCCTGGTTGACCATCACGCTCATTCAGTCGCTCCTTGATTCCATACGGTCCTGGTTGACCATCACGCTCATTACCAGCAACATCGTACCAAGTCAACTCATCACACTCATTCCGTCCTCGTTGCTGGCGACCGCTGCCTTTGTCATCTTTGCATATCGCGATATCCTTGTCCATCTTCAAGCACAATAGACATTCATATTTTGTGCGCATCATTGTATTCCTTGTACATATTCCAACACAACCGGCATTGTACATATTCTTTGTTTCAGCCTCAACAAGTGCATAATTTCTCCCGCTCTGAGAGCTTGGGAGTCAGCACAAGGGCCATTGTACCATATTTTCGTAAGTAAAGCGATTGTCCCCGGCCATGGTTCACGAGAGCAAACATTCACTTACATTTTTAGTACTATATCCACCATCAAGTCATCCACGCGCGCGAAGCGTTCTGCAGGCGGAATTCTGATCATTAGCATATTTATTTATATATATTAGGAGACGACCTTGATCATGGGAGGAATCACCTGTTCAAACCCCAACTCTTGTCATCCATTGCTCTTCACCTTCGGCCTCATCACCGTCGCGCTAATGGCCTTCTACCTCATTCGAGACACTTTGTTCGACAACGCTCGGCGCAAAAAGGGCCCGATCTTATCGACATTCAATACTGCAAAGCCAAGACAGCCGCCCGTGGGTGGCGAGCTAATTCCCGGTCAAGGAGCTGTGAGAGCCACTGATGGGGGAGCAGATGGTTTCAAGGCGCTGAGGTATGAAGATACCAAATATGGCAATAATGAGCGTCAGGAAAGAGGCAACAGCGATGGAACTTCCAAAGACTCAACACGACCGACGGTCGATGTTGAGAAGCCAAGCCATCCACCTATGAGTGAGGAGGCTGATCTCGGTTGCCGCCCTGCAACCTTTGCTATTGACAGCCCCAAGTATGAGGACAAATGGCAAGGGAACGTTCAGCATTTGGAGGAAAGGCGTGGCGAGAAGATGTCTGGAGGCCTGGTATTCCCAGACACTAGAGATCGGAGATCGAAGCAGTCGGATCTCGAATTCCGCCTTGCGAGTTTTGGCGGCAAGGAGCCGGACATGGAATTCAACCCTTATAAGTGGTATGAGAACTTTGGGGGTCTCAAGAAGGGTAGCGATCCGAGGGAATCCCATCAGAAAGCCTAATCTTAAAGTAGTCTCGGCCGCAGGCGGTCGAGTTTAAGGTAGGGCTATTATTTGAGTCTCTTCTTGTCATGTTTTGTGTATCGATAGTGATCTTGTACTCTCCCATCTGAGAAAAGGATAAATTCCATCTACCTCTTAGAGAAGCGTTGGCGATTCGTTGACGAGTCTGTGATATCTTTGATCGTGGGTTGCCGATAATTGCTAAATCATAGTGTATGGAGACATTCCGCGACCTTGATTCATTCGTAATCTGTATGGAACAATACTAGAAAGATATTGGTGGGCCGGACTCCCCATAGCGAAGCTGCACCAACATCAAGGAGTCGAAGCTTGAGGGGAGCGAGTCAATACTGCTGCTGGGTGGCTTGTGTACCTTCTTTCTTCCAACATCATTGTGGCCGTGAGTTTTTCACCCTGAATTTTCTCATCAGCAAGCCATTGCTTAATAAGAACATGACAAATGTTTGCTAAAGTGTTGTCAAGTAAACGGTGCATTATATCATTACTACCATAAGGGGGCCAAGGTGATGAAGAATATTTCGATTCGTCGCAGAATTTTCTGCGGCTTTTGAATATCCATCCCTGACATGATTGTCCGTAGTTATGGTCAGGAATGGTACATGGAAACAGTCCGCTCTTCAGATCATAACCACATCGGTGCCAGAACCAGCTTCTTGATGCTGACTAGGTGATGGCACGAGGTACTTTTGTAGTGCTTTGTGAGTACAGTGAACCGGACACTCTATCACCATACAAGAAGTACTATGTTGCCGTTGAATGGACCACAGTGATAATGATAATGATAGGAATCATCTGCTCGGCAAAAAGTTTGATAGCTTGGCGCCAAGGTCTTGGCGGGCTAATTGAATCCGACCGGATTGAAGCGACTAAGCCCTTCTTGGCGAGCATATTTTTCCTCATCATATCGTGGCTGAAGAAGGAATCGGTATGGCGCGCTTTACTCTCAATCCATCTTTGATACATGAAGCTTTCGAAGACCAGCTCGCACCAAAAACAAGATCTGAAGGATGAGGAGCCGCACCCTCTTCACCCTTGCATGATGGCTTGGATCTTGGATCTTGGATCAATTGTCATATCATCATATGACCCATAATGTGGACCTTGTATATTGGTGTCTTCCTTTCACATATTCTGAATAGAAGCTCGACAATCTTGGATATCCAATCGGATGTCGTGTATCAACCAACCATGATTAATTGCAGATTGCAAACCCTTTTCTAGATAGGGGGCGTTGATCATGAAGCGTTACGAGGTGATCTTTATCACTTACTGTTTAGAGTATAACGGGTCCGTCTCGAATACCCCAGGGGAAGGGTTCTTACGCGATAGTCGCTCGTTTTGCAGGATACACATTGGAGGAGGTCATTGTGACGGTGACCGCTTGATTCTTCGTCTACTTCTCAATAGCTACAGGGTAAACTCAGGCAATCTTTTTAAGCGTTCACATTATTAGCTTTTACTGTGTATTTGCACTCTCTTGCCCAGGCTGCTCATGTACCATTCCTACATGTTCAAATGTCAACATGGAAGAGTCAAGGGACCCACAGCTTGAAAGAATGTTAAGAACCAATCTTTCTTGAAGGGGATGGCGCGATGATCGCATCACGAATGGCAGCCCAGCACTTTCCTCTGGTGAAGGCAAATCAGAGGGATCGCTTTACGGTTGCGAGAAGCGAAGGGCATGCAGACGATGAGTGTTCTTTTGATTATACATGCCTTTTGGTGAAGTCGACATTTCGCCCATGTATATTTGACAGAAAGAAATTTTACATGTAGCTAATATCCTAGCCGTTCTAGTGAGCCCTTACTACACGTCAATAGCCTCCATCCACTGATCCTCGAACTCAATACTTTCTCTACCTCCTTCCTCAACGATATCAACAACAACATCTTGTGTCCATAACCGATGCTCGAAATCAACAGCCGGTTCTCTCGTAGTGCCAAGTTCAATCGAATATTTCAAGAGGTATTTCGCAGTCCGAATTGAAGAGTTCGTGGTAAGGCATTTGACTTTGGGCCAAGTTGCTTCCGTGTGCAATATCTTTGCTCGATCGTCGTCAAAATGAGATTGAACCAGATTCGGTTCCGTGACCGCAATCAGGTCGGAAGAGAAGAGGAAATAAGAGAAGAGCAGTCGATATATATTAACAGTAAGACGATGCTTTTGTCAAGCACCTTGCGTAACTGATCAATATCTTTCACCTGACACGTGTGTTGGACAATGTTCACCATATCACTTATGAAAACGCTTTTCGAACGTTACACGACCTTGAGTGGAAACATGTATTCATGCAGCTCTGCTTCGAAGCTTTCTGGTTCAGGAACAAGACGTTCACTACAGTAGTAGATGTATAAAGCATTCACACTGAGCGATGCGGGATGTCATCTCTTGGCTTTGTAATGCATAGAGCCAAGTATCTGTGGTCCTTTGGAGGCTACGGATTGCGAAGCATTACGGTTTTGCAGAGTTTGAAGCCAATGTCGACAATAGACGTACTCTTGTAAAGGTGGGTTAGACCCTGGAAAGGATGTGGCTGAGCCTTCAACGCTCCAGCACTAGCTCTTGGAGCTGCAATGCTTTTCCCCTAAAAGAAGCCGAAACACTCTCCTATACCACTTAAGAATCACATCTGTTTTCCTCCTGGTCTATGCACAAACCTGATGGGATAGTATAAACAATGGTATTAGAGCCATTGAAACCATGGACGAGGCGATTTTGGTTGCTTGTATTTGGGTGCAGCGACGCGCCATTTGGAGCTGATGCGCATCAGCTATCTGTGGATAACATAGTCAATGTGTCCTGTATTACCTGCGTACGACTTAGGATCCAGGGTTTTGGGCTTGACCTTTCCACCTTCAGTCAGCAAATCGTAGCTGCCGACTTTTTTCACGTTCCGGTCCCGCAAGGTGACCGAGGTCCCATTGTTCACCCGAAACAGCTCTTTCGGGACTGCAGTAAAAGTCTTGATAAGTCGGGACATGTTAGTCTGTTCGAACATTCCAGTCTAGAACTACTCGCTTGGACTGCGGCTCTTCCTTCGGCAGGAATTGTTTGACACTTTCCGCACCAAATGTAGCGGAAATCACGTCGTGAAAGCAACGCAAGGCAAAGGCACTGTCAGGCAAATGGGTATGTAAAGGCTTGCCTTACTATCTAGTAAGGTACTAGCTATAAGTACTTGCCTGACCAACAAGGAAGGCACAACGATATGTATAAGGCATGTGTTTTCATAACAGTTGCCCACGAACGAAAGAAAAAGGCCTGTCCTCAGGCCTATGATGGCCCGAACTTCCTTGCGCGCATATCTGCCATCTCCTTATTCGTCATGAAGACGTATCATTTGTGGGTACCTTTCCTGGATTCATCCCTCCAAAAGGATGTCTGCATTTCAGGAGTGAGAAACCCAAAGTCCGAATTAGCTGGGTCAGTAATGAAATCGTGTCGAGCCTCTCTTGTCCAACCGCCGGTAAGCACCCTTAGTAGGTGCTCGTCTGGTGGGAAAGGTACTGGCCTTCGAGGCAGGTCAACGTAAGGCAAAGTTTCATTTTCGTTGTGGTCGGCCAGTCAATGGCTCGCAGCCTTTCTCTTCTTGCCCTTATCTTTCTCAACAGGCAGTGCCCCGTCCGTCGGAGCTTTCCTCTTGGCCGTCTTGTCTCTCTTCTCCGCGGCGGTGGCCGCCGCTTTCGAGATCGTCCGAATGAAGAAGGCGCTGCCACTTGGGCGCGGACGACTTAGACAAGACAGGTATGTTTCTCATGCGCAATAATGGCCGCGGCAGTGTAGGTGGGGGTATATTGGACGGAGGTGGTCCTATCAGGTGATTCAGGTGCTTTGCAAACAACAGAGAGTGTTCATACCAGGATGGAAACGAAGCGGGAATTGGGATCATCACAGGTCTTGTGGACTCGAGTTGATTGGCCGCCTTTCGCATCGATGAACTCCATCATTCGCTTCCATCCTGCTGTTGACTGATGGCACTTGTGGAAAAAACTCATGAGTTTAGTCTTGTAAGCGCGTGTGACTGTCTGTGCTGCCTGCTTGGAGGCGGTGGTCGAGAAGAGAGCCTTTGTTATGTGGCTTTGAAACTGCGTTAGCTAATGTCGTTAGCAAGGATTCTTAACGAACCTCATATTGTATTCTATGCCACTTGAGAGGGTGGTCAAGTCAAAAGAAGTCTGTTTTGGGGAGGCTGGAGCGGCGATCGATGTGAATTGGGGCCTATCGTTGGGAGAGGGTACAAGAGGTAGAAACAAATATTTATATAGTAGTATTTGGAAGAGGTGATAATGAACGTAACTGACGGAGGGGTCGTCAAGGTCAAGGTGTTCGGCCGACACCCTTTGCGTCCAAAAACATCCTCCCTGGCTGGTAGGTAGGCAGTAGGCGGCATGAGGTCGGATGAGGTGAGTGATGTGATATTGCGTGCAGGTATGACTTTTGACGGTAGCAAGATCACGGTGGACAGACACCGTCTATGATTTGGGTGAGGTGGTCGAGAATATCGGATTGCACATGTTCGTGAAACACTGAAGACATTATAATATATTAAAATGATACAGAGTTATCTCTTGAATATGTGTGCGGATTTGCAAGTGAAAGATGAGTAGGACGACATTCTGCATTGACGACCAAGTATTACAGCCGTAAATATTGAATGAAGTCCAGGAGGGTTACTGCAAGCTGCGGCATACATACTCAATATTGAGATGGGCCGGTACTTGTCAATCGCCGCCAGCAGTTGACTTGGTGATTGTTCGTTGTACAGTCTTCCTCGTCCCCCATGTCTCCCTCGTCCCCCATATCTCCCTCGTTCCCGATATCTCCCTCGTCCCCCATATCTCCCTCGTCCCCCAAATCGCATCTATTCGATCTAACGCCGACGTAGATTCATCTATGAACCGTCTCACCTGAAAGCGGATCTCGGACTGAACCTGTAGGCTGTAGAGCCTAGGTTCAGGGAGATACCGAGACAGGATATACTGATTCATGAATATTAGGAGATGACTCAGTGGGAAGATTATAAACGATTTCGCCGTTAGATCCAGATATGTGGCCCACAAGCACCCGTCCTTTAAGTCTCGACTTGCCTTCAGACGATAAGACGGCGATAAGGCAACTGGGTACTGTTGCACTGGCTCATCAGAGCCAAGATAGTCGTACAATTCCCTTGATTGAAGCGATCTAGAAGGACTCCTCCTCTTGAGGAGGCGTCCTCGCCAGTTCCTTCCCTTTCCCCTTTATTTTCTTCGTCACTCGTACTTTATCCTGCACTTTGTCCCCATCGCTCTCTATTCCCTCTATCCCAGGCGTATCATCCATCTCGTCATCGTGATCTAAGGGCTGAACATTGCTACGTGTGGACACTCCATTCTTGATACCTAGAGATTTGTCTGAAGCTTTCAGTAAAGTGGGAGCTTTTGAGGATTTTGGTACAGTGGGAATTTCTGAAGGTTTTGGTGTAGCTATAGGAGGGGTTTCTGAGGGCTGTGCGGTAGTGGGAGGTGTAGTATTTGGTAAGGTACCTAGTAGAATTAGCCAGCGAATAGGAGGGGGGGAATTAGTAACTTAGTAATCAAGAATCATACCGATAGTTAGAGGAGGTGATGAGCCGACTGGTATTATAGGTGATACTGGAGGTCCATCTAACTGGTAGCAGGCGACCTTGTGAAGCGCTACATGATAGTTACGCTCGGAGTCCTATGTATGTATATGTTATATATATATGAGTCCTAGGCTGAATGGTACCGATTTAGCTTAGTATAAGACCTTTTCTACAAGATTGGACTCTGATAAGGTAAGGACATGATATATATAGGCTATGAAAGAAGAGGCTGTGGTGTGAAAGTTCCACTTTTATCGCCTCATTGGCTTTTAGCCGTACAGTGTAGCTGACCGGTAAGAGAATGTAATGAGGTTGACCACCAAAATCTCGTCTATTTCGAAGAGATTCGACGGCTCAGGATTTGTGTATGATTCATATGGTTTACTAAGGCCGGGAAAGGGGCACTTTGGAGACTAAGGTTGAGGTCTAATTCGTCCCCTTCCATAAGCAGTTGGGTATCATAGGTCTCTTCCAAAATGAGCTCGGTGAGGTCATCGATGCGTTCCTCCAACTTCTGTCGAGACCGCGAACGGGAAGAAGCCTTTTTGATGGAAATCTAACGCCTCGGCGGCCACGTCGAGTAAACTGTGATGGAGACGTTCGAAAAAACCGAATCAGACTATGTTCAACCAAGGTATTTATTTCGGTCTTCTCGAACGTTCGACCCGAACTACCTAGCCCCCGAGGGTGCCCAGGTCCCACGGTTGGACCGTTGCCAGCACACAGGGATTCCGTGCTCTAAGAGCCAAGCTTCGACAACGGCATTCTTCGAAAGAATCGAACTAGCTTTGAAGTATATAGCTTCGATAGAAACGAACCTCCAAAGCATAGCCGTAGGGAAGGGATTCTTCTTCGTCATGTCCCATAGGGACTTTATCGCCATCTGGCATCGGCTTCGGAAAAGATAAATTAGCTTAAGATATTGGTGTGAGGATCGGAAGAGAAGAACATCGTTTCTGGCTTTACAGTCCTTGCATTTCAGTACCTGCCTTACTGGCTGCCTAGACAGAGTCTCCGACTTTTCTATAGTTTAGTCTGAATTCTCAGAGATTGAATATATCTGAAATTCATATCCATCGCTCTTTGGTAGTTAGGTCCTCTGTCTTTTGTTTTTCGAGAAAAACGACTAAGTAAAGATTTAAAGTTCGAGAAAATTGAGCCTATGAGTTGTATACCGGACTAACGAAGAAGGCGTTATAGTATACCGCCTTACAGGGATTAGTCATGTTGAAAGTAGGGACGCCTCAGGAAAACTGAAAGTTTGTGAAATCGAAATTTTTAGACTCTTCGAAGGTGTACTAACTTCAGTGAGCGTTTATAGATGTTGATTAACGGAAGCGGATATCAAAATTCCTGTACATAACTCAATAGACTTTTTGAAAACAAATTAGATAACGTTTCGCGGAAGCTTTTGTCATCCTTTTGACGACTGCGCTGTATGAATCCAGGTCCGAAACACCTCTTGGTGAACTTTTCGGATTCCTCCGTCCTTTCTTCGGATTCTGTTTCCGTTGCCTCTGGTCAAGCAAGAAAGATATGTCCTCGATAGATCGTGATAAATTTGAAACCTATGCATGCAAGGCGAAGTACATGTTATGGCGGACTTCATCGCTGGTCTTTCGCCCACACATCAAAGAAGTTGAGTCTGAGAGTGTATTGGGACTTATGAATTCTCCTTCACCGGAAACATTTGCCTAAGAACGGGATCAAGGAAACAGATTGTTCGTGGGACTGAAAGGCTGAAAGTGAGATCAAGACTGTGTAATTGTTGTAAATGGATCCCCGTCTTGTATAGCGCTTCAGATGTCTGGAAAGTCTGCGTTCTAACCAATTTCAGACAGCTCTTTCTTTTGATGATTCCTGGCTGTCGGCTGTGGTTCCGTTATTACCCATAATTGATGATGCTTTGCAGCATCCGGCATAGATTATGACCATATTACTACGGACTTTGACGTGACCCATGGTCTCATCACGGCAAGGTGATTTCATGCACAAAAATCACTATGATAAGAACTGCGTGGTCAACGTAACATAACTTCCATAAACCAAGGAATCTGATAGACCGTGACGCAATGCTCGCCCATTGTCTGAACATAATGGGGTTGACACTATCAAATCAGTCAAAGACATGAGACGGTGATGGAACGTTACTTTTGCCAAGATTGACGTGGAAGCATCAGCAAAGTATCTAGAGTTACGCTCGATGAAAACCTGCATCACGGGTACTTGACAGGAATGTAGGAAGCAGCCAACATATATATATAAAGATTTCAGAATGTTGAACGAAATACCTATGATTATAGATACGTATGCAACTAGACAGAGATAGGGGAGTTAGATCAAGTTGATCATGACAGACATTCATCAGAGAGGGAGACAGGGAGCAATCATGCACGGACAGATATTGATGACTAGAGATCAACCAGGAGACGGAGGCGAAACTGTGTCACCAGATAATCTGGATCTTGAATGTTGGCGACATTGTCATCAAAAAGTTAGCCATAGTTAAAAGGACGACGTAGGAAGAAGACAGAAGATGAAAGATAGTGGCGCTTTTCACTCTACCTCATGAGGAAGTGAAGAGTCTGAGGTGATGAATCTTCGCAACGGTTGGCCAAGACAGAGGCATTGATTCACCACAGCAGATGATGAAGCACAAAGTTGATATTCATGGGTGACGATCTGAGTTGGCGATGAGCGTCGTGAACGGCCAAGCGAAGAGTCGAAAGCGGGGATACAGACGTGAGGAAGCTGACAAACCACAATCTGACTTCTAATCTTTGATCAGTGACCGAGGCAGAGGGGCCAGGGTAGTGAGTATCCAGAGTGACCATGCAATGGGAAAACGTCGAACGTCAATGGAACGAATCATCGAATTGAATGGCACATTCGGTGTACCTTTACGCAGAGCATGTTCATTGATCAGGAGGAATATACAGGGAGAAGACTTACCGAGTGAATTAGACTGGGCCACGTTGGGTGCTATCAGGTTTGACGACTCTTGTGATAGCTTCAATTTCTGCGAATGACATGCCCATTGAAGACAGTGAAAAGTCCCTAAGGAGCAAGACTCTAGCCTCTCGCACATGGTCAAGCTTGCTGATGAGTCGGGATATTATGCGGTAAACGATAAATATCGACCTAGGCCCTGGAAATAATCAAAATTGGTCCAGCATGGACAACAGTCTCTGCACTCGACCTGGGAAGCGTGTTCCGCATGACGGTAAATTCGAATATTCACAAGCTCAGCCAGACTCGTCCATTGTACATCGAGGCCTTAGCTGACCTGGAGTCTACGGGATAATTCAGATTGTAGTGATGATAATTGTAATAAGTATCCAAACGGCCGAGTTGAATCTTTGAAAGATTTTCTCCGCCGATCGCCCAGGGCTTGGCACTTCTTGGCAAGTTGAGGCGGACATGTTGGCAAGTCTGGCATCCGTGGCAAGAACCATCAAATTTCTGACTACGGAATTATCTCTTCTAACATCGCATTCCACGACAAAGATACATGATATATAGCCTACAGGCGTACCTAGATCTTAGTACCCTTCACTATCGACGTTGATCCTAAAGGGAGTTGATAGAAAGCTCCTAATATGAACGGTAAGCATATCTAGAATATATTTTGGTGTTCAGGAAACCCGGGTGAACCTCGGCATCACTGACGGATGCCATGCCACGATATGGGATACATGCTCCGCCCTGACGTATTGCTTGCTCAAAGCTCAAAGATAGATGATCCCATCCGAGTATCCAATCCGTCGCGATCCTGCATACCAAAGTGGTAGAAATTGGCGAGATCAAATTGTCCGGCGTGTGGCTGTGTTGTTAGTGAGTCACTCAAACAGTTGTCACCGTGTATATAATCTCCAGTATCCTTGCAAAGTGCTGTATATCGTATACGTTGTGAAATTCTCCAATAGACTCAGTCACTTCTGTAATTATTGCTGGGAGAACAAGAGGCTGCGTGAAATGACACTTCCCACACAAACGAACAAAATTCCGTACAGGCAGATTCGGGCCTCGTACGATGAAGATACCATCACAGTATATCAAGCATACTCAGCAGAGATCGCGATTGCTGCAGTGCAGGAACAGCGACTTTCCGCTTCACCGAAGTTTTCTGGCACAAGAATGACCTGGATCAAGCCAAGCTGGTGCTGGATGATGTAAGTAAATCCCAATGTCTTCTGCAGGCCCTCCTCCAGTCTGAGGACATTTTTCGTCTCTCATATACTCACTTGAATAGGTATCGTGCGGGCTATTCATACAAAGACCCTGGTCAAGCAAGGATATTGGCGATCAAAATGAAACATGAGCATTTCCAACATCTTCTGTCGCAAGCGGCAGTGACGGAAGGGCAAAAGGGGGGTTTGACAGTAGAGGAGAGAGCAAAAGGAGTGAGGGTGCAATGGGATCCTGAACGCTCGCCTCGGATCGGTATGCTAGATTATCGCAGTATTCAGATCGGGATCAGTGGCAAAGTGAGTAACACATGGGCAAACGAGTGGGTGGTGGGGATTGAGGATGTGACTGAGAAAGCCAGAGAGTTGAAAAGGGTAGTTGATGAGGATAACGACATTGGGGTGGACGAGTTGGTGAAGAGAGGGTTGATGCCTGTAGAAAGGGAGTATGAGATCTCGGAGGAATTGAGGATGTTGTTGCAAATGGATGAGAGATAGCATGATAAGCAAGTTGTCAGATTTGGCCTTCAGGCAGAAGACATGACTCTTAAATGTGAAATTCGTCATCTATGGCTCTTAGTATGACTCTACCCTGACCTGGGACCGAAGTGCAAGAAGTATGTTAGTACCAGTGCCCGGCAAGGAGCTTTCATCCCTCACAAGATATCGAGAGACCACAAATCGCCCTTCCCAGACGCCAGAAAATTCGAGAAACGAGAGACAGCCTTTGTATTGCAGGACGTTCCTTCTTACTTCTCGTTGACATATTTGGTGTCCGTCCCAGAGCCCCTATCTATTGGCACACTCGTTTCTTTATCGCCGAACCTCCAGTCATTGAGATATCCAGTGCCAGCACTTAGATACGTAGCAAAGCTTAGCCAACCTAGGTACGGTACGAGAGCCTAAGCTTGATTAATTGAGGGTCTTTCGTCAGGTAGGGTCTTGCTCACCCAGGCAGCAACAGTATCGACCTGCGACCAAATATATGTTAGATAGCCCACTGTGCCAGTCAGAGCAACTATGTCTGCTGTAGCTTCAATAGGACGCTTCAGGCCAAAGAAGAGAGGCATCCATATCAGATTCAGAGCAAGCTGTATCGTGAAGAGAGTAGCGCCTTGCTATTTGTGTGTTCCCAATCAGCGAAGTCTTCTCTGGCGCATCCGTGACAACCCATACCTTCGTCAGGGCAACGACCTGTGGATTGAGGGATGACATTCCTGTGTTCCACGCTCTGAACGCAGCGTACCCCATAAGTCCATATAATGTCGTCCATACAGGGCCAAAGACTTGGGGTGGTGGTCGGAGGGAAGGTTGCTTCAATGCCAGGTACGTACGCTGAGTGTCTTTGGCTATGGGCCAACGGCAACAGTGAGTTTACTCATTATGCTAATCGAGCAGGGCGACATACGACGGACCACAAAGCCTATGCTGCCTCCCAGAACAATGGGAAGGAGGATCGATGAAGCTGGATTGGCAAATACCTGTTCAGGCAGTGTAATGGACGGGATAAAAGTCGTCATGGCTTTAGACGGTTGGATGTAAGCTAGAGGACGTGTCAATCACAATAACGGCGAACGAATGGCCTGATGTTCAAGATCCAAGGCCTGCGTGTTAACGAACCTATGCTGGATTTGTCAGATTAAGGATTGGCGTTCAGTCCCTTTGGATTAGTACGCAGCCATCCAATCATATCATGTTCAGGAATGTACAACTGCGAAAGCTCACGTATTGAACCTGGCTTGGCACCTTGGCCAATATGCCCACCTGCGCTTGGCGACTTCGGTGTAGCTTCCGTTTAGCCGCAGAACAGCCGCAGAACAACCTCAGCTTTACTTCAATCCTCACGGCTCTCCACTTCCCATCATCATCATCCACGAGCTCGCCCAGGTGCAAGTCGCTGACATACCCAAACGTGAGTTGCCTGCCACGTATACAGAAGGCCATACATGGTCGCATTACATTCCCATTATCTGCACCTCTTTCTCCACCCAATAGTCGCTCAGACATAGCTCCCCTCTTCTGCCCTCGTCTTTCACCTCTTCACGCACCTCTGATTCGGGCGGCTTGTTGCTGCCCTTCATCTCTATATTTACTTCCGAGCTTCACAGCGTTGATTGCATTGTCCTTCACTCAATTGGAAGCGCTCTAACACGAGATCATGGCGACAAACAGCTTCATCTCCCACCCTTTCCACCACTATTCACCAGCAATCACTTGAGATGCGGTGAATTATTCTCCGTCACTCCTTACGGACACAATTCGATATCCTTCTTTCTATTCTTCTATTGAAGAACAACCCAATTCGAGGACAGAACACTCTATCATTACACTACACCCTATCGTCTCAATACCCATCACCTTTATTATGGACGGCTCACTTGAGGCATACTCGCCACCGGTCAAGACAGAGCAGAGATGGGGACGCGAGGACATGACGGAACGACAACCATCTGGGAATGATACGTATCGTGGACGTCGATCTCCTGGTAAGAGTCTAGGTCCTTCTGAGTAGTTGAGTCCTTTGCAGTTATATCATGATGCTCGACTCGTTCTCTCCATTTCCTATTTGCTTAAACAGCAGCTTTAATTTATTTGATGGCTCATCTTCTGCTCTGGCAATACAACGCTCAAACTATTCTTTGTCAAAGGTAGCCGCTTATTCTCCTGTTACAGGCATGCAAGACCGTCGCGGAGGATATCGTGGAGGGAGAGCCCGCACACGGTCGCCGCTCAATATAGATCGTTACCAGCCTGCTGGACGCGCTCCCCGTGATGACTTCTATGAGCAACCTCGCGATCACCCACCGCGCAATCGAGATGACCGTCGTCGCCCTCCTTCGCCAGCACCTCATATTGATCGCTATGTTCCTGGCCAGACACCCCAGCCTGCTATCCGCACCAATCCTTTACCGAACCCTTTGTCCTTGGAATACCAGGTTGGGTTCAACTGGTTTGCAGAATGGTGGCGTGTTGAACAAGCAATTAAAGAAGACAAAGAGCGTCAGAAAGACGGAAGACGGCAGGCTGAGCGGCCAATCAAAGGCGAACGTGAATCTCGTGAGGATCGTGAGAAGGAGCGAGCTCAAATTCAAGTTGCCTATGACATGTACAAGGAGGAGCTACAAGTCAAAATGGCTAGAAACTTTGTCCAGCAGCATAAGACGGAAGAATGGTTCAAGGAGCGCTACCTACCGGAGATTCGGATTCCCTTCAAGCAGCGGATCATCGAGTTTCGTCGCGGCGCCCTGGATCACTGGGAGAGTGATATTGCGAATGGATCTTTTGATGAATTTACGCTCGAAGGCATCTACAAAGCCGAAAGTGACGGCCTTGGAGGTGTGGTGGAGAAGGAAGAAGGCGAAACTGTGGCTGCTGCTGAAGTTCTTGGTGTTGGTGATCTAGTACCCAGCCGAGGCGGAGATATCCGAGACGAATCGGCGTTGCAACCAGCACTCTTGATCAAGACCCTGGCCCCTATGGTCAGTCGTGGGAAGATCGAAGACTTTTGCCGAGAGCATCTTGGTGAAGACGCTGGCGGTTTCAAGTGGCTAAGCCTGAGCGATCCTAATCCGCTGAAGAAATGCCACCGCATCGGCTGGATCATGTTGCATTCGGGTCCTGAAGAGGATGAAACGCAACTCGAGAGGGGCGATGGAAGAGATGATGATGAAGGCAACGTTGATGGTTCGGTAGACGATTCCAAACAAAATCTAAGCACAGCCGACAAGGCACTTGAAGCTATTAATGGGAAGACAATCCATGACGAGCCTCGGAGCGATTTCACCTGTCATGTTGGCGTTCATGTTCCGCCCAAAGAGCCCAGGAAAAAGGCTTTGTGGGATCTCTTCTCTGCACCCGAGCGGATCGATCGTGACCTTGAACTTGCAAAGCGATTGGTTTCCAAATTCGACGAGGACTTCGGCTCCGAGACAGACGGTGTGACCAAGGTAGAGCAACGAGTCCAAGCACTACGCGACAGAGGTCTTCTTCAGTCGGCTGTTCCTGCAATCAAACCCGATAAGAAGAATCGCCAAATTCTTGGCATGGACGTAGACGACATGGAAGACGGCGAGGAAGAAGAAGAAGGGGAAGAAGAGGAAGAGGGGTTCATTGACGAAGAGAACGACAGTGAAGAGCTACTGATCAAGAAGAAGACCCTCGACTTGCTTGTCGAATACCTTCGTCGTGTCTTCAATTTCTGCTTCTTTTGCGTCTTCGAGGCTGACTCGGTGCACGAATTGATTCGAAAGTGTCCTGGTGGGCATCTGCGCCGACCTAGAGCAAGCTTGAGCTCCTCGGCCAAAATGGCGGCGAAAGCCAGTGCACTAGGGCAGCCATTCCCATTGAAGCGGAAAGAGTCGACGGAAGATGGTGATGGTAGTTCACCGGTCGTGGAGAAGTTCAACAAGAACTTCAAGAACGACCAGCAGCTCCTGCGCGCCTTCAATTGGGTCAAAACTTTCGAAGAAAAGATCTTGCAAATACTTGAACCTGAAAATGTTGATGTCAGAAAGCTTGGTGGAAAGCCAATCGAAGAGGGCCTGGACGAGGAGCTCAAAAAGTTCGTCAAGCAGGAGGATGAGTCCAAATTCAGATGTAAGGTTCCTGAATGCACCAAGCTCTTCAAGGGCGACGTCTTTTGGCGTAAGCATGTTGAGAAGCGTCACGAAGAGTGGTATAACGGCATTAAGACCGACGTAAGATCCTCCAGCTAATCCTTCAGATCTACATACTGATATATGCACAGCTCACCCTCGTCAATACCTACGTTCTGGATCCTTCTCATATAGCTCCTTCTCGCTCGGATGCCAATAGCAATGGCCACTTCCCTATGAATTACAACACCATCACCGCTGGCACGCCACGTGGCTTCAACCTCTCTAATATGTCTATGATGCCTGGCTTTCCCTCCGGTTTTCCCTCCCAAGGGGCCTTCCCTATGCCTCAATTTGGCAATCACATTGTCCAAGTACCCGGCGGTTGGCCCACGACCAATGGCATGGGCACCAATGGCGATGAGACGCACCAAACGGGTCCAATGCGTCGCGGTGGTGGTGGCCGTTTCAACACCCGCCAAGGGCCTTACGATCGTCGGCAACAACCTCTTCGCTTCAATGATGGTCGTCTGACCCCCATGGGTAACGGCATCCCAATGATGAACCGGCGTGGTGGCTTTGGTGGAGGAGGTAAGTGGGGTGATGGTGGTGCTCAGACTGTTGGTCCTCGAGAGGCTGTACAGGGTAGGACGCTCAAGAAATACGATGACCTGGATGCTGTCGAGGGTGGAGGTGGAGGGGAGCTCAATTATTGAGCTGGTCATTGTTCATTTGTCCATGGCCTCGTCGAAGAGTGGCCGCCTCAGCTGGTTGACTGTCTTGATGAGAATAGTCATGAGCTCTCGAGATCATTACACCTCAAGAGCTGTGAAAGCTTGGCTGGGCTCCTTCATATGCGCTCATGCATGCGAGATGAGCATCACAGCTATACGTTGTGTCTGCTTGTGCTTGTTACATCATTACACATTGCAGATGAATGGTTTGTAGACCCCTTTGGCTTCCACACAGGGCAATATTAGAGCAGTCAATAGCCTACAGGCAATCATTATGGCTTGAAATCCTTGATCCTTTTGTTTTGTGGACTGGCTCATGAGTTTACTTACGCCAATGTGGCGTTTGGTCGAAGCTCTTTCGATTCCAGATCCATTTTGATAACCTATATCATCCCCCAGCACCTCCTCCAATTCGCCTGACAATAATGACTTGGATAGAAAAGAAAAACGGTGAGCGCGAGATTATCCCTTGAAGTGGTCGCAAATTCCATGATACGACCAGCGTCAGTACCTCTCATCGCCAATCCTTCACCTTCACCTCCTCCATCAACGAACCGCAATCCACCGCTTTTCCACTTGCTATTTCACACTGCTCAGAGACCATCTGGCATGTTCCTTCTCTCATTCCACTCCCCAAATCCGCAATTAGCGCGTACAGACTTCTCCATCTACCGTGAGCAAGACCACCATCATCTCTACTTATATCCCTCCCATTACGCATTTGTGGAGTGGTAGTAGCCATCAGCTGGCAGCCACCAACCCTCTCCTCTCCTCTTCATTTCCTATCTCCTGTCTGCAGAATCCAATTCCGTTTTCGACCGCTACCAAGCAAATATATTGGGGAAATGGGCGAATCATGATTTCTATATAAGATTTATTACTAGTCCCAGAGATGCCATTGATTATAACCGTATCAATGAGGCCCATCAACCCTATTATATCTCACAGAGTCATCAAACGCATAGATCCACGGGATATAAGACAGTCTTCAACATACAAGTAGAGATCCATTCACTGCCAATTCTTTAATCCTCCATGGAGGATTACTATATTCAGTACAACAGGTACGACACCGCAGCTGATCACTGTCTGTAACATCGACGATACATGAGTTGATGTTGTTTCATGTGCGGTAGAGAGGTAAGAGACGTCAATTTATGAGGGTAATTGGGGTTCGTTAGTGTAGTGGACTTATGTAGAGGTTATTGTTTGTAGGTTGGATGCGATGGAAAGTATGATGGTAATAGAATGGATTCTAGCCTTGTCGCAGTATTCTGGGAGTAAAAGCCCTTAATGGATGGTGAGATGCTATGATGTGACGAGTGAGGAGGCTGTTGGGGGATGGCACATGGTTTATAAGGTGGCTGGAGGTGGCGTGAAGCTTCCCATGTAATGACATTTTCCATTCTATGAAAGATTATGCTTATCGAGCCGTGCCGTTGGATATCGAGCTTTGTCAGATTCCATATCGTTGAACATATCTGGTATGTTTGTACAGTAAGTGAGCAAATCATGAGCTGCAGCATTGCGGGATGGAATGAGCTCTTTGAGGAATATTCAGTGTTACACACGTCTGTCTATTGCTTGCATATGGTATGACAAAGGGTATCTAAACAAAACGGAAGAAGTGAAATGTGTAATCTCAAATCCCGGGGTATCACCGCAGATGCAAACTTCTATATACTGGTGTATCCTCTACCTTCATTCTCGCACACGGAAGACGATCACAGATTCTCCAAGCCATCATCACCAACGAAGCCTTCATCGATAGCCAAGACCCACCTGGATCTCTCTTCTTCGGTCCGAGCTGCAAACAACCAGCTGCCACCACGAGCGTAAACGGCGAATACGTTTTTTCTGGCTCCACTACCACCTTCGCCATTTAACAGCCTCTGCACAGGCGGGTCAATGTCGATCCTCGCATTGCGAAGATTGATCGTTGCTGTTTCGCTTCCACTTGGGACGGCGTAGAGATGCAGGTAGGGGGGTCGGAGTTCGGCGAAATGACGAGTCCAGGCGTGCGAGGTCGGGTTGGGAGTGAGGAGGAAGGATGATTTCAGGAGTACGGGGTTCTTAGGATGGGTATGGATTTCTGCTGTAAGGGGTGGTGCGTCCGGTACGGCAGAGGGTGAGAACTTGATGGGGTTGAAAGGTTTGGTGGAAGCTGGAGTGGTGGATAGTAGCTCGGAAGATGGTAAGGTATCAGAACTTGTGGTCCAAAGCGTAAGGCATTTCTTGAGCAGATTTTGTTGGGAAGTGGTGACTTTCTCGGATTCGATGTGCAGAGGGGCTGAGACACGGTGGCGGCGGAGGTAAGCCTTTGTAGCCTCTATTTCGGTAGCACGCCGTTTTCGCTGCTGAGCTCGGACGTAATCACGCACCAGTCCTATGCCTCGAGGTTTCCAGTTGGAGAGATTTTCTTCGCCTTTGACGTAGGTTTGTTGACTGTCCATACGCCATATATCAGATGCACGTTTGGTGGAAGCTGGCTTCAAGCAGACCGAGAAGATGCCAGAGGTGTAGTGTACGATTCTAGTGGTCTTCCAGAGCTGCTTGAACAATGACTGCGGTCGAAGCCACGATCGTGGACGTATCTGCAAGGTTTCGTCTATTGTAAATGTCATCACATTAGGGACTCGATCCGAGACAATGTCGACGAATATCGACATCTGCACGCTGTGAGAATCGGTTGTAGGTCGGTCAAGAAGCGAAGAGCCATGAAGGCTCGAATCCCACTGGCCCGTCAGCGTAAATTCCTTGATCCCATTGCCATCTTCTACCACAGCCGGTTCCTTGACTAGCTTCAACGGGAGCTGATGACCGGAACGATTGTGATCAGATATAGAAGTGTCTTGGCTGATGAGCCGCAAATTACCAACGCGCAACCCCTTGACCTCTTTCCACTGCAATGATTCACTCGAAGAGCATGTCAAGTTAATCATGATCCGTCTTTGTAGGCCTTGGTGGAGCTGATACGTCCCTGGATCAAGGTTGCTGTGTTGCTCGATCTCTACTGGTAAATACTCGCCGGTCTCGGAAAGCTCCAAAATTTTGATCTTGGCATATACGTCGTGCTCTTCCCGCGTCCAATATTCTGATTCTGGCAATCTTGCTGTCCGAGACGCAACATTCTCCAAGCATTCCTCACTGTTCTCACGGATGTCATCCCAACTCAGAAGTCTATCAAGGTGCATCGATGTTACTCGAGCATATATAGCAACACGCAAGGTCGCATCTCGAGGGGCTTTACGAGGCAGGCTCATGCTGTGAACACTTTCAAAACGGATCGGATCTTCATCAAAATCCTGGATCATCTGAGTGGTTGTAGCGCCTCCTTCCTCGCTAATGCCAGGCACAAACATCTGAGCATGAATTTCGGTGCCCTCTCGTTCTGCGAAGCCGATCATCTCATGCATTACAACATTGAATTTCAGCATTTCAGGAGGAGCTTGCGCGGAGGATGGCTCCAAAGATAGCTTAACCATACCAATCGCTTCACGTGTGTAGGTAGAGTGGATCTCAACAGCATAATCTTGCACTCGGGCTTCGAAGACTGCCGTCAAAGGTATATCCGCTTCCCCGACTAGAGAAAACCGCGGCAGGCAGGCCTCAATGAAGGGATTCTCGAGTCGGAAATGCTGCAGATAGTCTGACCGATTTAGGTACTGATGCATTTGTCTCATTATCTGAACGCGAATCTCTAGTTTCTCCAAAGACCATAAACGAATGACGTTGTGTAGGTAATCGACAACTCGAACAGCGATGCACGGTTTTCCGGCTGCCTCGAGTGCTGGGTCTTCGTCGCCCGATATCCCACTGAGCACAAGGTCGTAAGAAGAGCAGATGTCTTGTCCTTCGTCAACAATAGTGAACTGAAAAATAACATGTTTGTCCATGACTTGACTCATGATCTGTGCCTCCTTAAGTGTCGCTGCATATCGAAGGATGGCCTCGGCCAGACGTACGGATCCGACCTGGCGCCACAGTGGGAGAAATCTTCTAATAATTGTCTTTTCTTCGTCAGGAAGGTCCGAGTATCCCTCCAGAGTGATACGCGGTTTCCTTGGCGACGGCGAGACGGAGGCGTGCCGTAGTTCTTTTGCGAAGGACTCCTTCTGCTGCTCGAGCTGACGTCGATAGTCCTCTTTCACAGCTTCCAGCACGTGTTCCATTCGCTCATTTTCAGTTTTAAGCTCCTCCGCATTTTGAGCCGTCGAGGTCTCCGCTAGCCGCATCTTTTCCTCAAAATCTTCCTTTTGTTTCTCCAACCTTGTGCACATATCTTCCCGTTCCAAGTCTAGTCTACTGTCCTCTGACTCGGTACTCTCGGTGCCACCCTGGGGTGGAGTGCTTGGTAAAGTGAGAGCAGTGTCCAGAGAAAAGTTGTCAAGGGTTCCATTCGACAGATACTTGTCCCGAACAGGATACGAGCTGACTGACTCTAAGTCTTCATCTTCAGCTCCGCAATGCCTGGACTCCGGACGAGCTTTGCGAACGGCGCGGGCGCGCTGGACGTCTTCGAACAGAGCATCAAGCTCGTCATCGTTCAGGTTCGTTATCGTTTGGTCAGCTCCCAAAATGGCTCCCGCAGCCTCCCTACGAGCATAAGACCAGTCCGAGTCCCGACCTTTCCTTAAAGGCATCGGCGACTCCGGCCTACTGTCATCGAAGTCTATATCGCCGTCAAATCTGCTTCCTGTTCGACTATGTGCCGGCCTTGGAGAAGGTGAGTCTAATTGGCTCACAGTGACAGAATGTCTTAACAGGCTTTGCTCCTTACGCTCTGCACGCGCTTCCTGTGGGTGATTGAAACGAAAGATGTGGAAGTCTCCAAGGATGATGCGATTACCACTTCGCAGTCTGGTGGGCTTCTCAACACGAAGCCCATTCACCATGATTGCTGCACCATCTTTTGGAACCAATGTGACCAGTCCATCAACATTCTCAAAAGTGCAATGATCTCCCATGATCTTGGAGCCGTTCAGACGTATTTCAGAGGAGGTGCTTGGATTCTCGACATTGCCAACGGCTGTCGTTCCTGGCTTGATGTTATACACAAGACATTCAGCAAGCAGCGGATCATCGCTCAAATTGACCAGATGTGGCATCCGTTTGGGAGTCGAGACGCCAACAAACCCTTTTTCAATACTAATGCCAAGTTCTTCGAGTGCTGCTTCACGTTCCTTATGGATTTGTTCGGTTTTCTCAAGCTTTTCCTCCCAGGTCTGATTCAGATCCTCGTACAGCTTTTCCGACTGACTCAGCTGCTCCGCTATGTCCGCCTTCGACACCTTCCTGACTGTCCCGTCCGCTTGACTTATCGATACAATTTGCTGATCTAGTGGTGTATCTGGAGCGTACTGCTCCTCGGCAATACCTCCAGAGGTGGCCCCACCGCTCAGCTTAGACCTAAGCTGTGCCAGCTCCTCTTTTAATTCTCTGATCATACGGGCGTTCGGATCCTCATTGACTACAGCATGATTTTTGATACGCTTCGCAGAGTCTGCATACCGTAGGGTGCTCAAGGTTTCTTCGAAGTTGATATCTGCGGGAGAGATAGCCGCGATCATAGCGGTCATGCTATTACCACCTAGAGAATCTTTCAACAGCCAGGTGAGGACCGAATCTCGATACGGTACCTTGGCCGCGTTCTTCTTCCCCATCGATAGGTCGGCCAATGCAGCAATGACCCGGCCAAGCGTTGAGAGAGAGCGATTGATTTCTGCGCCCTCTTTCAGCCTAGCACCTGTTGCGCCTGTTGAAGTAGCTCGTTCAGAGCCTGCAAGATCGACCAAGCTGATTTTGGCTACTTTCTCTGTGTCCATGCGCGTTTCCACATCATGCCTTTTCTGGGTGACGGTCAAAGTAAAGACTGCGTGCGACCTGCTTGATGTTTCGTTCATACTGGTGGCTGCGACCGTCCGTGCCTTGTTTCCTTCGTCCATGAGATGCTCAATCTCCTCGAACGACCTCACTGCCAGCTTTGCAAGATCTTCCACATAAGGGCCAGTAGATGGATGCTCGCGGACCTTGAGGTTGCCTTTTGTCGCAGGGTTCAACAAATCCCGCACTCGCTCATTGTAGATCTCCAAATAAGAGACTTCCACCGTATATGTGAGATTTCGGTCTTTTTGAAATTCCGTAATTCTTTCAAACATGTTCTGGCAAATCCTGGGTATAACTCCAGCTTCTTTCCCATAACCCATCATACTATACGACTTTCCAGATCCTGTCTGCCCATATGCGAAAATACAATTGTTGTAACCTTGGAAAGCGTTGTCGAGTAACGGCGAGCCCAGGTCATTGAAAAGGTCATCCTGCCCAGCAAAATGGTTGTCCCCACGGTCAAAAGACCAGTAGCTTCGGTCGAAAGCAAATACTTTCTGTCCATCGGAAGATTTCCCTCCTTTACGAAGGCGTTCTTCTGCTTCCGGGGGTGGCACTAGGATTGTCTGGGTGTCTTTCATCTGCACCACACATTTTGCCCGTCGGTCCAGCTCGCGTCCATTGAAGGGGCGGACTTGCAATCTGTTAGTAATCGTACCCCAGGAGTCCGATGCACTGCATACCTCGGACCACAACCTTGATATTGCCTCCCGCCATTTGATGGCATCAAACGGCGATGTTTGTTGACAAAGCAGTCGGATGCTATCGTATCCGCCGGATGGTGATCTCGGGGGTCTGGGTAACAGCGCTCATGATGCGAGATGATGTTGACATCTGATTAGCATAAAAGAGTGTGTTCTGGCCTCTACACGGCCTCAACTCCGGTGCTCTCCAGAACAAACACGACATCAAAGAAGCCAGGGAGACGCCAAGGATGCGCCGCTGCCTGTCTGGCAGCTGCTGCGGGCCGCTGCAAGCCTAAATTGAACCCCTGCCAAGGCAAGCCACAGCGTACGACTAGCTGCGTTCATCTAATTATGGCAATTAGCGCAGTTTGAACACTGCCCAGCTGTATGCTAGCTTTAGTCGATTTACTTACGTACATCAACATATGCTGATCTCGACGGTAGAGTCTGCTGCAGATCTGGAGGCAGTCCACATTGGAATTGCATTACCACTCTGCACAGTTTGGCCAGGCCAATACGAGACTCTTTCTTAGACCGAGACCCAGGATGCCGGATGACCTGGGTCATGCCGGATTGGTCAAAGCGTTAGACGAATCGATCCAGCAGATTGGTGTTGGAACGGACAGTGTCACAAAGCCGACAATTGAGACACCATTGCCGTTACGACCCAACCGGGGCATCAGTGCTTCTGTCAAAGACACCGTTCCTCCGCTTGGTCAACAGCTTACAGGGAGACAAGAACACTGTAATAATGACGTTATCTTCAAATACTCAGTTTGTCGAGGCTGATGCATTTCAGACCTTAAGCGAGAGCTCATCTCTCAGCAAGTCATTTATGAGATCTCTGAGCTAGCCTCAACAACCGCTCTGCAGAGGTTCGGTGCACCGTTCAGGTCCGACTTTGGGGAGGTTGCCCCAGTCGATTCAGATCTCCCCCTACTTCGCTATATCTTCGTTCACCATGTCCGCAAGTTCCCATTCTTGGATCAAGCAAGGGAGAAGGAGTTTTGGCAGGACAAACTCCAAGTGGTGGGCCAATCTAGACTTGAGTCACCCGAATGCAGGAGCTTATGGGAGTGCAGTTCCTCGAGTCGTTTGCCGGAAAACATATATCCTCTTCGGAAGACAGGCTGGAAGAGACGAAGAGAAGGAAGCTTGCAATAAAGGCTCAGAAGCTGGTTGAGTTGATGATGGTCTCTGGGATACCTACAGCGTCTGGCTACGAAGAGCGAATACGTTTCTCGGAGCTCGAAGTCGTGGATCGGGGTGCTAACGAGCAGGGGCTGCTTGTGAACGAGCCTGAAGGACATTCAATCAATGGTTGGGATGTGAATGTAGCCGGTGTGCGCACGACCTCTGTGAAGCGGACTGTGAGATATCATCAGCATGCGGTAATCCAAGCCAGTGAACTGTACGTCAAAGGCGCCTGCTGACCATTTGCAGGAATTCATCATGAGGGTCAGACGAGCTGGTCAATCGGATGTCTTTGTAGGGCGGAGGTATGGAGAATTTGCTAAACTACATAAACGCCTACGTACAGAGCTTCCCGGCAAAGTTCTTGCCCCATTACCTCGGAAGAACAAAAGTTCTACTACCTCATCCTACCTTGGATTTGGGGCTGATGATGATGCTTCATCCGTGTCCTCAGTATCCACCCAAAATACTCAAGCGACAGCCCCAGAAGAGACGAGTTCGTACCGTGGTCTTCTTGGCTACAGTCATTCCCGTTCAGCTTCAAGGTCATCGAATCGTTCTCCTAGGGCTTCTAGTGAAGCACCTAGGGAGAAGGTCGTTCTCTACCGCGAAGATCAGCGGGTCTCATTACGAGCCTTTCTCCGTACTTTCTTACAGAACGAGCAAATAGCCGAATCAAAAGCAATGCACGAATTTCTTACCAGACATCCCGTCAAGCTAAACCAGGAGGAGTTAGAAGACGTCCAACGAAGGAAGGACATGGACGAAAAACGCATCGAGGAGCAAAGGCGCTTTTACGAGATCGCTCGAGAACGAGCCAGGGAACTGGACATCTACATGGAAAGGTTCAGACGTGATATTGTAGAGAGTAGTACGTCGGCTTGTCTCTTCGAGAGGGAGAATGCACGCTAATACCTCGCAGATGGCCTTACGAAGCTATTCAAGGAGATCAAAGATAAAGAGAGAATTGCTGACTTAAGTATGGAGTACCAGAAGTTTGCAGAATGGCTGCGCATAGAGTAAAGCATTCCACCGGCAGGACGATAGACAATACTAATGCGCTAAAAGGGTTGCTGCAACGATCTATCACATCTTTCTTGCCGAGGACAACTCTCCAGAGCTGTTGGCCCAAGCCAAACGAATACACTCGATGATACCATATAGTGCTTTGAAGCAGGTCATCCGTTTCGCCAACCCAGCAGCAGTGATGAGTGGTGTCCTTGACCTTTTCCTCGCACAACCATTTGGGTCACGCTCCCTTGCACAAAGAATATTCGGACTTGCCCTTAATGACGGCATCAAGACATTCCAGAAAGTAATCGATTCCTTAGTCCTTAAGATTAGTGATCCAATACTATGTGAAAAGCTCAAGCAGTTCTGTAATGGCAGCGAAGACACGAAAAACGAGATACGCGGTGAGGCTGCGGCAGAAGACATCGACCTGATAGTTGCCATCCTGCGGTCAGAGAAGATCGCACCAGAATTGACTCCCGTGCAAATTGGTAGAGTCTTCAATGCCTATGTAGCCTGGAATAACGCGGTAGAAAACGTGAGTGTTCTAATGTGTACTATGTATACCGTGGCTACGAATGCTGACAGTGGCAGATCGACGATGCAATGAAAGAAGGCGCGCAGTTGTTCGCTCACCTCAAGCAACTCCTAAAAATGTACACCCGCCAACGCGACAAGGCACAAATGCAAGCTGTGATCGAAGAGCCTGTCACCCTCCGCCTCTTCCGTGATCTGTTCACCATCTTCTACGAACCTCTAGTCCGTGTATATAAATCTGCCAATGTCTACAATTCCGTTACCGACTTCGCTTCATTTGCAGACGACACTTTCTCGGTCTTGACAGCTGCTCAACGGCAAGACGTCAGCGCCGATCCAAATCAAACCGTCCAGGCCTTCATTGATCTTTGCGCCAGACATCAAGATAATTTTTACAAATTTGTACATGAAGTCCACATCCACGATAATGGCCTTTTCACAGCGCTCATGGGGTGGCTGGAAGGTATCCTCGAGTTTCTCCGCCACGGTCCCAAAGGTGGCAAGTTAGATATGAATGCTGTATTCCAGGGCGCTGTCGATATGGGCCAAATCGACAAGGACAAATCCATTGCGGAAGTCAACGCTCTCATCAGATGGCAGGTCGAACGTAAGAAATGGCATCAAGACAAAACACGCCAGAAGATGGCTGCCGAGTCCAGCATTCCCAACGGTGCGACTCCAAGAGGTAGTGCAACGTTTAGATCTAGCGACTTTGGACTCGACCAGGCTGATCTCGATGACCTGGAGAGTGATGATGAGAGCGAGGACGATGCCGAGGAAGACGATAATGCGGATCCCATCACCACCGAGAGAAAGAGGAGAAGCAAGGCTGCGGATATGTTGAGGAGGAGAGCGGGGGAGCCGGTGAAGCCGGAGGTCACCGAGCTGGTCGGTATGAGGGAAGGGTTCTTGGCTATGCTTAGGATGGTGCTTGCGGATTGAGTACGGGTGGTAATAAAGATACGAAGGACTGAATTAGGGATGATTGTTATGACGCTGGGCTGGGTGCATGTGCATTAGGGGGAGTATAGATCGAACGCCCTCACATTGGCTGGTATGATACAGAAGAGGCGGGGGCATGCGCTTATTGGGGTGATGTATATATACGGGGTATTGTCCGTTGAATGATTGATCGATCGATGTTGACAGACAGAAGTAAACCTTTGAGCTAATTGGGGATCATCAGCACACCAACTCTATTCCAACGCCTGATTCGGCATTGTATACCTACAACTATCTCTAAGATACGTCAGTGTTTCTGACACGATTCACTAAGTTCCTATTGACCAGCCCTGCTTTCTTGATTCCCACACCAAACACTAGATCCAACTCCACAACACTCCAACACCCCCCCACCCCCTACCCTAAACATGCATCCCATCCCATCCCCTATCCCCCACCCCCCCCTAAACCCTCATCCATAGCCATCCCATCCCATCCCATCCCATCCCCCACCCTATCCCCCATCCTCTCCCAACCAAGAAAAACTCCTTTCATACTCCAATCCGCCACATTCATCACACCCACTATATCTACCCAAGACGAGTGAATGCGAGTGTGAGTGCGAGTGCGAGTACGAAGTTACAGTATTGGACATGGATGTGGAAATTCTATAAAGAGTGTGGTTTTGTTTTTGAATTTGTAAGTGCGTAGACCTAGTGGAGATGGATGGGAGAATGATGGGAGGATGATGTTGGAGGCAGTCCTCAGGGGGAGGGGGGATGGTGGATGGTGTTGGGGCTGATTTTGGTGTGGTGATTTTTGGGGGGTGATGATGATATTTGAAGGGGGGGTGGATATGGTGTAGTAGCTGGGGATAGTGGATGTCGTAGCTGGGGATAATGGATGTCGTAGCTAAGGAGGGATAGTTGCCATGGTAGGTAGAGCACAAGTACCGAACCAAAGATAAGTGCTTTGCTCGCAATTAGTCGAAAATAAGCAAGTCCTCCCCTGGCTCCCCTAGCTCCCTGCGCCACCTCGCAATATACATTGTTGAAGTTACTGGAATATAGCTATTTTCGCGGAGATCGTCTTTCAGCACGCATGCGCATGATGATATTGGCGAAGGATCGGTTTGGAACTTTTCGTATGCATTAATGGCATGTTTGTTGCAGAATGGGAATTTCGGAGATGACATGTGATGCTTAGAGTAAGTAGTGGATGGATTTTTGGGAACGTATAGATGGGAGATTGTTAAGGGATGAGGGGACTTGTGCCATGGGATGGGATGAAAGGTAGAAGAAGCTGTTGAACGCACTAGTGATGGGTTCTGTAAAGGGACGCTTGCGGTAAAGTACGTTCTTGTGGTACTCGCTTGGTCAGTAGCAAGATGATGTTGAAATACATGAATGATGACTCAAATCTGTTGGATATTTAAAGATAATGAGTGCTAAATGCATGATTTGTATGTAGAGGAAATAGCAATTCGCTAATTAGAGTACAAATGTTAGGAAAAGGTAAATCTCCTCTCGTCGAGGCTGTTATAGAGAATTACTATGATCTCTGAAGCTATCATTACCTTTGGAGCATGAAACCCTCAAACGAGTTCGCTCAGGCCGGAAATTCCTCTTATAGCTAATTCGTGCACCCCCCCATCTGTCTCAGCTTCGTGCGCCAAACCTTCTCCGGTTTCAAGGAATAAATGCTCCCCAGACGCCTCGTGCACTGAGGTATCTTGCACTTCTGAGTGCAATTCCTCTGGCTGTGGTGCAGGATCGCGGCGCTTGCGGTAGACGAACAACATCACAACAGCGGCAATTGCCAAACCACCTACAGTGGCACCTACTCCGATGCCAGCCTTTGCTCCGCTTGACCGTCCCGAGTTCGGATTCTTCTCTGAGGTGCTATTCGCGCTCTGTGTGGTATTGTTAAGGTTCGAGAGCGGAATCCACTCTTTAGCCCAGGTCGCAGCGAAGTTGGAGATTTGAGCCGAGCCGATGGTGGTATCATGAGATTCAATTGGTTTCAAGTCGGAAGCGCCGGCACCAGGGCCCTATCAATGTTAGCCTCCAAAATCAGCTTACGCGAAAATGGTGGCACGTACCGGTGCTTGAGCCAGGAACCATTTCATCTGCTCCCAATTCAAACCTATAAAGGCCGCCTGAAGGAAGGCTCGGCCGAAAAAGTAATGACCGCTGCCATCATTAGCCTGGAAAGGCTGGCATGGGAAATACTGCAGGGTCTGCGGGACAATGGGTGCTTCAAGTGTAAGGTTGAGAAGTTGAAAGGGTACCTTGATCGTCAGGTTACCGGCTCCCGATTTCTGAAATACAAACGCGAGATAGGATGGGGACCTCATGATCTTTTGGAATTGCGGATCTGCAGTGTTCCACGTGTACAGCCCGATGCTCGGTTGCAGCGATACAGGTAGGTTTTGGGCGATGGCGGCGCAGGTATCAGGCAACATGGACAAATATGCCAAGACTGGATCGATGATGACAGGTTGGACCCCATAGAATCTCGCGTTGAGCTTGAGCAGGCCGGTCAACGAATCGGAATGGAATGGGGATGTTCCGTTCTCAACGCCAATCTGAACATCGAGCAACGACACGAGCATCGCATTCTTCGAGTCCAGATCGAACGAACCAATATCACCTAGGACTCTGCTCTGATCATATCCTCCCCACACAAGTGACCCTACTGGGCCAAGCGATGCGGAGCCGTAATGGAGGCCGAACGAATTTGAAGGAGTCAAGTTCTGATGGGCAAGGTAACCAGGAATCGTTACCCCAAGAGGGTGATTTGTCGAATTGTCGTATTTATCGGGGTTATATCGTATCATCCCCTGTTTTGGAGAACCGAGCGAAAGCGAACCCACCTGAGTCGAGTAGTTTCTTCCGTCTGGTAACATAATTTGCGACGCCTCAACTGCGAATAACGCGATATTCCCAACGGTTACTGTCTCTTGTAAGGTACTGATGCTCATCTGATCCAGCACAATCGTTGAGTGGCCACTTATATTGAGTGCCACCTCGCTATCCCATTCCCACACCCATGGGCTGCTGGTCGTGAGAATTCTGACGGCGTGGCGCGAGCCATTGATGTTGTAAAGCCCAGCTTTTGCTGCAAGACAAGCGTCGGCTGAGGAGCCATTGCAAACGAGAGGAGTGTTGATCATTGACTCCCACATTCCGCCTGGAAGAAGGTTGACTGTACTGACGGCGTCGCCAGCGAATTCATTGCCGATCTTGACAGTCACGACTTGCCAAGGCCCGTCGGGGCCGTATGAGTTTGTGGAGTTCCACTGAACGATTGATGGACTCGTCGCTGTTGTTAGGGTGGTCAGTGGAAGAAGCACTGAGAAGAGGCGTTGAAGCCTCATCATACGGGGGCTGGGAAAAGGATACAAGGGGGAAGGATACGAGTGTTATCGAAGGGATCTTCGGCCCGTATTAGATAGATATGGAATTAGATGAACTCGAAGCAATCAATGCACTGGTAATGGGAAAACTGAAAGTTGGCATATATTCAACGATAACGCCTGAAGGGTACGAAGAAGAAAACAAGAAGATAGCGAATAATTCAGAGAAAGGCTGACGAATGAATCCGCGGATCGATGAAACCACCTCTATTCTGCTCAACCTGTAGGTAGGTATGGCATCAGCCCCAGGACCATCGTGCCACACGCAACGTCCACGTACGAAGGAGCCACGACTATGCACAAAGTATTGCATCTGACGTTTTAGCTACGTTCCACTCTATTCGCCCCTGCAGAAGCAGAGTCGAATGTGATGGAGCTGGATTCATGCAGTGATGAGAAAGCTGCGCCGGTTTGAGACTACAGAGGCAGATCGAGGGGATTGGAGCATGCTACCCTGTTGTGCAATGTCTGAAACAGCCGCTCCCGGGCCGAGCGATCGATAGGATAGTTGCACTAGCCCTGATTCGGCCGTAGAATAGGGTGATCTAGAGCTGGAGTAGCTCTGCATTAGGCCTGTATTTTACCGTCGGCTTCCTCAAGGGGACCATGATCCATAGATTCTCTTTTCCCAATCACTGTGGGCCTTAGTAGATGATGATGCTGCTTACATAGACCTCTCCTTCACTGACCGCTTCCAATGGACAGCATCAATGTTTCGGAGCTCGTCGAGCGTCTGGGCAGTGATGAAGATGCCGTTCGCAAAATGGCCGTCTTCAAGCTGCAGTCAAATATTGGAGACCCTTCTTTCGCCGACGTTTTCATTGTCGAGGGAGGCTTGCAGAAGCTGCGATATCTAACTCTTCATGCAACCGGGAATACGCTAGCCTACAGCTTGGCGTCATTCTCACGGCTACTTGAGGTAGACAAGGGGTGGGAATATGTGAACCAAGACTTGGTGGAGAGGGTGACTGAATTAGTGGCTATGTCGAGCCATTTACTGACTTCAGTTTAGGTGGTGGAGCTGGTGGTCACACATCCTCTGGTCAACATTCTACGCGGAGCAATGTCCATCCTCGTCTATGTAGTGTCTCACCCGTACACGGCCTCAAATAGGATCTCTCAGCCGGACTCGTTTGGCTTTAGAGCGCTGAAACCTGCAATAGCTGTCTATCCTCAATTCTTGGAAATGCTTGTAAGCCGACTCTCCTCGGCGGATCATGCTCTGTGCGCGAATGCTCTACAACTCATTAATTCTCTTATCCGGGAAGCAATTACTAACGACTTCGAATCCGAATGGCCGAAATTCATCAAGAGGTTGCAGGATCTTGGAGTGATTGAGGCCGTCTATACCTTGATGCAGAGCAGCGCACTTCAAGATCTGTCACATCCGCTGCTAGAGTTCCAAGCCCTGACCAAGGTACTGCTGCGAAAATGGAGGGATATCCCTGTGGAGCTGGACAAGCCGGATCATCGCCGTGCGTTGAAGAGCATACATCTAGCCAGCAATCCCGAGAGACTCTCCACACCCGTGGAGAACGGAGACGGCGGATCAAAGAAGAATCACAATCCTGAGAAGTGGAGGCGGTTGGGGTTTGAATCTGAGCACCCAGCTTGGGAGTTCGAGGAGACCGGATTTTTGGGCATGATGGATCTGACAGACTACGTGAGGAAGCACGAGGATGGCTTTCAGAAGCTCTTGTTGGAGCAATCTACGAAGCGTGCAGAGCAGAGATGTCCGATTGCAAGAGCAAGCCTCGCTGTCACGGCCATATTGTATGAGCATTTTGAGATGGAGAATGCAGATGTGGATGATGCCAAATTCCATCTGGCTTTCGAATCGCGAACAAACTTTGACAAGGTCTTCAAGCCCATGCTCCTACAGTGGTCTGTCCTCCACACTGCAGGCTTGCACGCTTTCTTTCGATTATGGCAGGCCACGGGCGCTGAGTTGGAAGACTTCCTGAAGATTGTAGATCTTCTCCGAATACTGCTCGAATCGGTTGTGGGAGGAGCCTTGCGTACTAGTGATGTCTATGAAGTAGAGACTCAGATACGAGAGTTCGAGTTGCAACGGCTTCGGCAGCTTCAGATGGAACTTCTTGAATTGACGTACGAAGATACTTGGGGTCACCACCTCCGCCAAATCCGTGATGAGCTGAATCACGAGGCTCTCCAATTCGTTAGAGAACAGCGCATACGATGTCTCCTAGCTGGAGCGTGGTTTCCCAACCAAGGCTCCAAAGACGAGGTTGGCCTAGCCATAAAGCAGGATGTCGAACGGCAGTCGGCAGCACCTCCTCATCGATTCGCCAAACTATCCCATAATAGACGCTATCTGCATTACGCAGATTTCGAATGCCGCCCAGTAGAGGAGCCCGGTCTAGACGCTTTACCAGAGAAGGTCGATCTCACCTCCGTTGTATCGGTCACTTCTAACGTGTCCGCCGCTTCTGATGCCAACTCCTCGACCTCCACACTGAGAGAGGCCAACCAGCCCACCAGCACCACCAAAATAACCATCCACGGGCACCTCCCCTCAATTTCGCGTCCCAATACGCCGAAGACATATGATCGCAACAACTCCAATCTCGCCAAGACTTCTGCACACCCCAATCGCAAAGAGGTTACCTTGCTAACGCTCTACCCACAAACACACAGCCTCGCCTCGGAGTGGCTCGACGGCCTCTTGATGTTACTGAATCAGCAGCCTATCACTGCGGATACTAATAAGTTGATTAAGATGGTGCAGGACTACGGGCTGAAGATCCGACTGCTGAACGTCAGATTCGATGATATGGCGTTCGCAGGCGAACCACCTGAGATTCCCAGTCGCGAGGGACTAGATGAGGATTACTACTATGATATTTTCGGAGGGTGAGGGCCTGCATTAGAGATCTGCATTTGCCTTGGTTCTTCGCGAGGCCGCGGGAGTTCATGTCGTTATATGATACCCCATGTTGGTGTGAATATGTAGAACAGCGGTCGCGCTTCGATCTTGTATCATAATTCATCGAAAAGCTTCAAGACAGGATGCTCAGGCACGTTTGTCGACGCAGCCTTTTCACTCCTCGATATTCCCGTCCGTCTCCCCTGCCCCTCTTGGAATCCAGCGCCCTCCCATGTGGTCGGCGTCTCCACTCGTCTTACACGTCCCACGTCCATGCGAAACTCCGGCCAGTGCCTTACAACAACCACCACCAACACCACCACCCCCCAAGCCCCCAAAAACCCCCACAGCATCTTCAGCCTCCTCACCGCCGCCTCCCTCCCCTCCCGATCCTTCTCCCCATTCCTCTCCACCTTCCTTCTCGCATCTTCCAACCTCCCCTCCAGCAGTTGCATCCTCTCCCTCCCCTCCCTCATGCGCGTTTCCAATTCCGATATCCGTCGCGCTTGCTGCTGGAACCCTTTGTCTGCGGCGTCGATCTGTGCTTGTGTTGAGGTGGTCAAAGTGGAGGTGGTGGTTGTGAGGTGGGAGGCGTAGGCGGTGGTGGTGGTGGATAGGTTGTGTAGGTTGGCGATTGTGGTGGTGAGGGTGGAGAGGGAGGAGAGGAGGGCGTAGTAGGTGTAGTCGAGGCGGCGGGTGGTGGTTGTGCTGAGGGTGGAGAGGGTGGTGAGGGTTGTGCGGAGGTCGCTGTGGGGGGTTAATTGGTGATGTCTTCTGTACAGGATGGGATTGGTGTTGGAGGGGAATAAGGACTTACTCGTCAACGGCTGTGCGCTTCGTACGCAGGTTTTCTACTTCACGCCATTTCGCCTTTTCGAGCTCCTGATCTTCAGCCTCTTTCTTCTCTCTTCGCTGTTTCTCTTTTTTCTCAAGATCCTCTTGCGACGTTGCCCCACTGTCAACCCTGACGGCAGAAGTGGTCTTGGCGAGGAAATCGCCGAAGGAGTGCGAGGTTGAAAAGGGGTTCGAGATGATGGGTTGGATGGCGGATTGCGGTACGCTTTTGTCGCGGTGATGGTGGTGGTGGTGATGGACGCGGTGGGGGTGGTGGGGGATGTGTTGCCGCGGTTTCACTGGGTGTGTGGAGGAGCGGGGAGGAGGGATGAGGTGGGCTTCTTCTCTCTGGGGGACGAAGGAAGGGAGGGGAGTTGTTGGGCGGGACATTTTTGCTGTCGTTGTTGTAGGTAGAGGAAGTTGGATTATAAACGTAATGAAATTGACCTCGGCAAACAGAAAAGTGATAAATTAATTTAGACAGTGGTCGTCACCCAGTCAAGCATCGGATCATCGATAAGTTATGAGACTTGTGGTTTATCAGTGTAATCTGGGTATCATGACGCTCGTGGTCGTCCCAAATCCAAACGCCATATTTCAAAACATTCATGATCGTGCCAGCTGCCCCTCGCCGCACCGTAAATGCTAACATAATCCTTCATGACTTCAGCAGCTTATTCCTCTTCTCCCTTCTCTTCAGTCTCTCCACCCTCTTCCTGTGCATCTTCTCCGCCATCTTCTCATAACGCTCTCTCTCTTCTTTGGCCGCCCTTTTATCTTTGATGGCCTGTATACGCCGCTGATGTCAAGTCAATGAGAGACCTAGACAGACCTGTATGACACGACATATCGTACCTGTCTCTCATCCTCCTTCTCATCCTTCATCTCCTTTTCCTTGGCCTTCATAGCTGCCATGGCTATTCGCTCTGCGGTGCGCTTCTCATACGAGGTTTGTCCAGCTTTCGGGCGGAAGGCGGTCTTTTGGGCATGCCATTGCTTGCCTAGGGATCTGCTTTAGTGATGGGTCGGACAGACACTTGGATTTGGTACAGAGTATACCATTCTTCCGTAGGCCTGGGGTAGTCAAGCTTGAAGGTGCCGTACTCGGAGTAGGCTTGCTCTCCGTCATGCTGGAGGTCGTTGATCAAATCCAAACTGTGTAATATACCCAAAGGAACCTGTGAAGTGAATTCGGATAAACTCTGAGTAATAGCCCATTCGCAAAGTAGAGATGCTCAGACCGCTAGGATACGATAAGATAACCGGCTGATCTTCGGACAGAAAGCATCGTGCTGTCCGATCTGACTGAGTCAACTTTATGTCTTCTTCGTATACTCTCAAATGTTGTAAGAGTACACCTTTTTAAACTGATAGTAAAATGAAGACTGATCTCACACCCAGCCCCCGCAATGGCTGCCATGTAGATTTGAAGTCCAATGATATTACCAGAGCTCACCGCTTCACTCAGCAAGCCATTCCAATAACCTCGAAATGCCCACTCGATAACACCACAAGGCCGTTCTACCACGCTTAGAACGGCCATCACTATCCCCTTCTACCGCATCACCAGAACACCTGCTCACAGCTCATCTCGAACCCGATGACCGACGCTGCCGCGGCAAAAGTAACGGCACTCACCACCACCAACGATGGCCTCGCAACCACAACGCCAGCACCTCAAACAGCGCCCGCATCCCCCAGTACCCAAAGCACCGAAGCCTTGAAAGACATAGCCTTCGGCTCCATAGCCGGCATCATCGGCAAAACGATCGAATACCCCTTCGACACCGTAAAAGTTCGACTGCAATCGCAGCCCTCCACGCTACCACATCTCTACGCTGGGCCTTTGGATTGCATCAAGCAATCCCTCCGTACCGAAGGCATCCAAGGTCTCTATCGCGGTATCAGCGCCCCTTTGCTCGGTGCGGCGATTGAGACGAGCGGTTTATTCTTTAGCTACCGCATCGCGCAAAATACGTTACTCGCTACCGTGCCCACGCTCAGAGAGGAGAAGAGGCGGGAAGGAAAATTGCCTTTGAGCGCTTTGGTGGCGTGCGGAGCGATGAGCGGTGCCTTTACGAGCTTGTTACTCACACCTATCGAATTGGTGAAATGCCAGATGCAGATTCCGCTCTCGCCCTCTACGCAGCAAGGACCGGGACCATTGTCGATAATCTCATCCGTATTCCGACATCATGGCCTCTTCGGCTTCTGGCACGGTCAGCTAGGAACCCTGATCCGCGAAACGGGCGGGTCGGCCGCGTGGTTCGGCAGCTATGAAGGTATCTCTACCCTCTTCCGAACGTACAACGCCCGTACTGCATCCGCTCTCTCGTCCGTAGATCATATTCCAGCGACTCTACCACTCTACCAACAGCTTCTCGCAGGTGCCACATCCGGTGTAAGCTACAACTTCGTCTTTTTCCCCGCGGACACGATCAAATCGCGTATGCAGACCGAAGAAGTCACTCCGGCGGGTAATGGAAGGGCTAGCTTCTGGGCTTCCGGCAGAGTGTTGTGGCAGCAGCAGGGGCTGAGGGGTATGTATAGAGGCTGTGGGATCACCGTTGCGAGGGCGGCGCCTAGCTCGGCATTCATCTTTGCGGTCTATGAGGGGTTGAGGGGGTGGTGGGGATGATGATACGAATTGTGCTAGAGGTTAGATTCCTGAAAAGGTATCATCTCGTTAATCGAGCGGAAGGCATTGAGAGATAGACTGGTCGAAATGGCCTCATTAGATTTAGAAACTGAAAAGCAAATATAGAACATATGCATCTCAGAATGCTGTCCCGTACCAACAATCAGTGACTGTCCCTGCAATACGCCTCATCACATCAAATCCAATCTAACTCAAGCCACACCACCATCCCCTTCCCCTTCCCCTGCCTTCCTCCCCAAACCTGCTTTCCTTTCCCTCTCATGCCCCCACCCCTTCCCTACCCTCTCACCCTCTCATTACCAGCACCCTTCAAATCATCCGGCCCAAAGCTCATAGGAAGTAACTACACCGATGCGAATCAGTTCAATCTCATCCCATCCCATATAATCCCATCCCCTCCTATCCCATCCAATCCCCTCTCCCGTACCATCCCCTCCTTACCCCTCACCCACCCACTAAAATCCCCAACCCCACAAAAAACAGGAACCCCAACCCAAAAGAAACCGATAGAGAAATAAAGAAGGAAAAGGAAACTAACCTCCTCAAGCCTCCTCACAACATACCTTCCCTCGCCATCATACATATAAATTGGCATCGAGAGCGGACAGAATTCGCGTATGCTACCATCGTTTACCTGGTATAAGCATAGTCTCCTCTAGGAGTACAAGTATGGAAGGGGTGGAGGACGTACAATTGGCGACACATGCCGCAGGGTGAGGCTGTGGAGGGGGGAGGGGGGTTAGTATTGGTGTTGGTGTTATTGGTGATGGGTGGTGGTGGGTGGTGGTGGATGGGTGATGAGTGATGTGAATAAGGAAAGGGGAAGAGGGATGGGTGATGTGAATGAGGTGGTTGAGGAGAAGGAAAAGCCGGGGAAAGGGGGGTTTGGGGATAGGGTTTGGGGATTGAATGAATAAATCAAAGTATTAAGTTAAGCAAAGGAAATGGGTGAGGGGAAATGAGTGGGAGACGTACCTGGAGGCGTGATATCGGTCGCTACGGCCAACGCTTTGTATACTCTGTGGCCGTCTGTCTGTGTATTAGAGGATGAGATTAGCGTTTTTGTGGTGTAGGGTGAGGGGGTTGATAGGGATGGAGAGGATGGAGAGGATAAGAGGGGAGGGGAAGGGAGTGTGGGATGGGAGAGGGGAGGGGAGTATGGAGAGTGGGTATTTGAGGAATTCGATCATGGAAGCAGAAATGTGGTATCAGGCAGCATACGATGCCTATGTCTCCTCTCCTCTCGCCCCTCCCACCCCTCTCCTGCACCCCCCCCTTTCCTCCTAAGAATGGATGGGAAAGAAAGAAAAGAAAAAACCCACCACCCCCCTCGCCAACGCACACCGTTCCGCACACATCCCCACCGGAAAACTCGCATTTTCGACATTAGCACCCGAGACGATGATGCCGTCGTCGGTGAGGAAGGCGGCGCCGACGCGGAAATTGGAGTAGGGACCTGGATGGGGGGGGGTGAGTTAGATTTGTAGATGGAGGGTGAATGGATGGAAAATGGTATTGATGAGGGGAAGGAAGAGATGATGGGGGGGTGGAGGAGATGGTGAGGAGGGGGAAAGGAAAGGGAGGGGGTGAGGAAAGGGAGAGGGAAAGGGGAGGGGGATAGGAAAGGGAGAAGGGAAGAGGGGAAGAGAGAAGGAAGAGAGAGATGGGTGGACAGAACATGTAACAGAAATAGCGATAGGCAACGCAAAGCCGTATGAAAACCCAGAAACACGAGTATAGCATACATGCACATGCACGTGCATACAAGTAGAAATACCACCATCCTTCCACATCCCCCTTCTTCCCCTCCCCCCTATCCAAAAGAGAAAAAAGCATCAAAACAACTAACAGCACCTTCCTCCCTCATCTTTCATTTTCCATACATGCGTAATCACCGCTTCAGCAAACCCCTCCCCTCCCTCATTTCTGCACGAAAGGCAACACGATATTACATCTTCCATCTTCCATCTCTAACCATGTTCTTTCTTATTTGATACGAATCTCATACTTTCCAATTCTTAGAATCGAAATCAGAATCGCAAGCAGATTGCATAAAACAAGAAGAGAAACTAATCAAAGACAAAAGTGAGAATGAACCTACAATAAGCCACCCCCTTAGCCGCTACAGCGCTATCCCTAAGTTTGATAAGAACGTCGTCGTCGACGTTGGTCTCGGCACTAGGGTTCATTTTCCTGAGGCGTTGGTGATCGGGAGAGATAGAGGCGTGGATGAGGGTTAGTGGAGGAGACGATATGGGCGGAGGTATGGAGGAGGATGAGGAGGATATCAATGGTGGGAAGGGCGGAGGGTTGACAAACCGGCAAAGGGAAAGATGGGGTAAGATGGGGTAGAGGGAAGGGATGAGGGAAGGGGAAGGAGAAGGGGGACGGAGGTTGAGGGGGCTTGGCGAATAGGTAAGTAGATCGATGCGCGAGGGGATGGATGATCTATGTAGCAGAAAGGATTAGAGTTGAAGATGACATATCTAAAAAACTACATTCAATGAGAGGACCAAAGGTACGAAGTGTCTCTCGTTGATTTAGATGAACGAATGGTATCTACGGACTGCTAGGTATGGTAATAACGGATATACATACTATACACCACTACCCCCAAAAGGATCTCGCCCGCTCGCTCACTCGCTACAAAGCACACCCATGCCCATTCCAATCCACCACAATCATGAAAACGAAACTCCGCCCAATGCCGCTGGCTACCTACACACTTCATCCCCCGCTCCACACTTCCTTCCCTCCCCCCCAAAAACAGATATCCCACTCCCACTCCCACAACCCACCACCCTAAACATCCTCATCCCCACTATCCCCCAACAACTCATCCTCATCCGGATCAACAACCGCATACCTTCCCCCCCTCGCAAAATCGCTCCTCTGCGTAAACCTTCCCCTCCCACCCCCCACCGCCCCAGCGATAGCCCGCCACACGCTCCCCACCAATAACGGCACAGCCCCCAACACCGCAACAACGGCACTAACGCCCATAACCGGCCACGCGATCCACGCCCTCTGCGCATCAAACGCCCCGCCCGACTCCCCCAGCCGTATCCGGCCAAACTTCCCGTCCCAGTTCCGCCACACCCAGTACCCGACACCGCACGCGATGGCGACGGGGAGGACGAAGACGAGGAGGAAGAAGGAGAAGCCGCCAAGGCCCTTTTTGCGCTGTTCATGCTCGAATTCGCTGCGGTGGCCTTCGCAGGGGATTTCGCCCGAGGCGTATTCGATGTCTTGACCGCCTTGGCAGGTGTCGAGGGGGGTGCGGCGGTAGCCGGTGGGGAGGTAGTAGGAGATTTGGTCCGGATTGGTGCGGCAGATTTGGCTGTGGTCGGGTTGGGGGAGGCCCGGGACGAGTTTGCAGGAGCCGTCGGAGGCGATTTGGTAGTTGTAGTCGCTGGAAGTCAGGGTGTCAGTATGTGGATTGAGAGAGGTTTAGGAAGGGGGAGTGTTTACCATTCAAAGTCCTCCCGGGTGCAAGAGCAGTTCCTGGCGATGTTGTGGAGGTGTTTGATGCTTGGTCCGTTGTAGCAATCCCGGTCTAGGATTTTGCGGTGATATTGTGCAACGTGACCGAACAGGCAGTTGTCCTTTTGCGCAGGGTGTCTAGGTTCCCAGAGGTAATAGTCGCCTGCTTCGGGGTCGTTCTCGTCAAGTTTGCATTGCCTGTCGGTCAATCCGGTGAAGTCGAGGTTGATCGTAGCAATGTCTCTGTCGTTGGTAGATTCGAAGCCCCAAAGGATGAAGTTGCGTGACTTGTCGGTGGGAACAGTGGATATGGACTTGACGGTGAAGTCCTTCTCGGAGAATTCGTATTCGATCCAATCGATACCCTCATTAAGGCTGTAGAACAGCGATTGTATAGCGACTTCCTGCTTGACGATAACAATAATCGAACCCTGGTCGCCATATTCCCACATATAGTTGCCTTTCTTAACAGCATGCCACTTCACACCGCCATCACGGGTGATGAAAAGACTCGTGTCGTCGTCTATTTTCTTACGCAGATAATCTCCAACATTGCCGACGCCCATCATGAGGCCCATAGCTGATGGTGAGGAGAATGTAGCATGAGGGTCTTTGCGTTCCGTGTAGCTGTGGAGATGAAGAGAACACTGCTCAGGATTTGACACGTCGCAGTTGAAGGCATCACCATCTGCATCTTCGGCCGGTGCTTGTATCGGATCCCACTGGGCTCCATCGTTGTGGGTGATCATGCTCTTCAACTGTTTCGAAGCTCCCTTGTCAGCTTCTTTCAGGTTCGCCACTTGATTAACAAGGATGACGCCCTCGAGACCAAGCATCTTCTCAAAGTCGACGTAGCCCCGGCTGTCCCTGTTGACGCCATCAAGGCTCATCACATATGAAGTGCCGTTGCTGTTGCTTTTGATAATCGAGCCATACTCGGACCCCTCTTTGTTGTTGACAGTAACATGCAAGAAGACGGCGTGAGTAGAGCTATCCAAGACGGTGTAAGCCTTCTCTCGCGGTACCTCAAGACTGGGCGGGAATTGAGCGTCAGCAAAATTCTTGCCATCCATGCTGGTATGACATGTGAGCGCGTCTCGGTCGTCTTCTTTCCTCGCAGCGACTACGATGAATTCAGACATGGTAGCAAAGTCAATGATGTCCTCAAATGGTTTGTGGTCGTCGGCAAACCAATTGTCGCTCCACTTTAGCTGAAGTCGGCCACTCAATTCTTCGTTTTCGTACTGCTCACAGTACACAAGCTTATCCACACCACCTCGGCCCTCTTCCTTGACGAATTCGCATTTGTTGACGTATCGTACTCTGTGCACCCAGTTGCCACCCCGGTCTTCGCTGAAAAAGGCAACGTTGTGGCATTCCCCTCTACTGCTGGTATCACAGTCCACCGCACCGGTCCAGATAAGCCATTCCTTGCTGGTAGGGTTGAAACTCAACACTGGTAGTCTATCACGGGTTGGATCTGCTGGAGCTTCAAACGATTTGATCGTGTCGCCTCTGTTGTACGAGTAGAATACTTTCTTTCCCGGCGTAAGGAAGAATACAACATCGCTGAAGTACTGATGTGGATAAATCGCGGTAATCTCCTCCTCCTTGAGGATTTGCTTCCAGGTCTTACCGGCGTCTCTGGTAATGTATATCTCGTGCTCGGTAGTCCGCATAACGATAGTTTCGTCAACCCCGTGACTTTTGTCGGTTCTCTCGAGATAGTAAAAGTCCGCAAAGTTGTCAGCTCGAAATCGAGTCAATTCGGTACTGATGGCTCCGCTGACTGGAGGCTTCTTGGAGTCCTTGCATGAACGTTCCACATCCACATCAAGCTCCACAGAACCCTTAGCCGCTCGATCGCAGTTATTACCAGGGATTAGTCGAAACCCTGAGCTGGCCCGGAACGTATCACCCTCATCCTTGCACTGATCCTCGGGAACGTCTAGGAAGCTGGCTGGAACGCACTTCTCTCCATCATCACTAGGAATGAAATTGAAATCGCATTCAAAGTCTTCCTTGGCACACGCGCATGCCTCATACCCTGGTACTGGGTCTGTGAACTCCTTGTCCACAAAGCAGTCTGCGTCCCACTTGCGTCTGCGATACCATTGCTTGTGTCCCATAATGCAAGTTGGGTCTCCATCTTCATCGACGCGAGCGTACCACTTGTTGTCGAAGTCAGTATCCTTGCATTTCCCCTCATGCAACTCGGCGAAGTCGATCATCATTGCGAAATACTCGAGAGATTCTCCGCCACCTTCAGTGACCACGAGGAAGAACTTGAGGCTGGTGGAATCGGCTGTAGTCGTGAGTAATTTGGCGCGTACTTTGCCGTCAAGCTTGACCTTCACCCAATTATGACCGTGATTCAGAGAATATTGAATTATATCCGTGGGACCTTCGTCGTAGATGGCTAGCAAAACGGCGCCTCTGTCGCCAAATTCATACTTGTGAGCTTCCATCAGCGCTTTTGTCCAATGCAAGCCCGCGTCGTCGGAAACGTAGACGTCGCATTCTCCATACTCCTTCAGGTATTCGCCCTTGTTCCCCACACCCATTAACAGCCCCGGTGCTGGACTTGAGAAGACTGCGCCTGAGTTCGACCTGTCTGATACCGAATGTAAATGAAGTTCATCGCCACCAACCGTAAGCGGGCTAAAAGTCCTTCCATCGTCGAAGCTAATCTTACTTTTGATCTTTTTTGCCGCTGTCGAACGTGGGTTCTCGACGTTCTTCCAATTATCCACAACGTTGACCAGCACGATGCCCTGTATGCCGGAAACCTTTTCAAAATCCACAATTCCCCTGTAATTACGGTTTGTATGTTCAATGTTCCGGGTAAAGTACGTCCCATTCGAATTGCTCGTAAACATCACTCCCATAGCATTGAGCGGCGACGTGGTCAGAACATCGACTTGTATGCTGTAATTCGTACTCTCCAAGATCGTGTAAGCATCCTCCTCGATCTTGTGATCACTTGGAAACACAGTACGATGCCAAGTCTTCGCATCATCCGTCACATACATAGCCAGCTCATTTGTGCCCCTAGCGCTTGCCGCCGCCAGCAGATAGCTCTTAACCACCGCGACGTTGATAATGCCCTGCACGGTCCGCCCCTCGTCCAAGATTGGCTCCTGCTCGTGCTCGAAATAATTATCGCTCACCCTCAGCCCATTATCCCTCGTACTCCACGGGTTCGAGTATTTCCCCTTGACGACACAAACCACGCGATCATCGCCTTCATCATCCTCGCTCGTCTGGAACAAGTCGGTGCTCCGCGCGAAAACACAACTCCTCGTATCCTTCCTCAACTCCTTCGCAGCACTTTTGAACCCATCGGTAGTGTACCAGGCCATCTCATCGCACGCAAAAAGGCTGGTGCACACATTTACAAGTACCTTATCCGGATCATTCGCATGGAAGCTGAACGGCCGCCTGAAAGGTACAGGGTAACCGACGATCTCAAACTCACGCCAACTCGCCCCTTGGTCTTCTGTGATCCAATGCGTGGTATCTTTGCCCCAAAGGTATGCGGTCTTCTTGGAATATGGGTGCAAGACGAGATCCCAGGCTTTGCCTTCGGGGACATCTACAATAGGCGCCCATTCTTCGCCGGCGTTGGGGGAGCGTATGACATTTCCGACCACGTCGAGGATGAGGATTATATCCGAGTCTTCAAAGTAGAAGGGTGCTGCGGCGGGCGAGGCGTCGAATTTGTATTTGGTGATGCGCGGAGTGTCTTTTTTCGCGAGAGCAGGGGATGTGAGGAGGAGATAGAGGAAAATGGAGAGAGGAAACAATATAGGATGACAACTTCTCAGAATCATGATGAGAAGAGTGTGGTGTGAGGGAAAAGAGGTCCCCGTTGTACATGAGAGACGTCTGGACACCTCAACCTTCACTCGGGGGCGATGAGTGCCAAGGCCTATTGCCATAGGTTAGAAACATTCGCTAACCCCGAAGATGCAGAGCCTGTGAAACATTAGTGCGTATCAGTATGCTCCACGAACTGCTGGTCCAGTAATCACTATATTCATATCACTAAATTCGATATCACAAGACGACGTTGAAGACCAGTCTCCATATGTGCTATATGTATCCTGCAGTGGTACTACCCCTTCTCAGCCAAGTAGTATGTCACAGTCAAAACGCCACGCTATGTCCTCCAAAATCCTTCGCTGCATGTAATCAGGACATGCAAGGAAAATCGTCAAACATAAGTGTGGTAGCGAATGTACTCCTACTTCCTCCAATACCCATATCCATATCCATTTTGTCCCAGTGAGGGGTTCCTTTCTAGCCATCGCCAATGCTAAACCAAAGGGGTATCTGCAAAATGCAATCCAAATCATGTGCTGTACCGGCCAAGCGAATGTGGAGCTAAGTAATATTAAAAATTTGTTGTGGTCATGGGGACTCGATATGTGAAATGTAACGCTTCGTAAGTCGTGAAGACACGCAATGAAAAGTGAAGGCCGCCAGAGGTATCTCGAGTTTCGAACGTGTACGACGCTCAAGTATCATCCTCACCTTCATCATCGTCCTCGGGCTCTTCACTCTCGCCGCTCGGGGTATCCTTTGGTGCCATCTTGGATTTTTTGGCAGCCGGCGCATCGTCGTCGTCATCAAGAGCACCTGACTTGCGCTTGGAAGATGCCTTGCTGGATTTTTCTGGTGTTGATTTGTCTGATCCTTCAATTTTTGCAGCATATTTCTGCAGCTCTCCACCTTCACCCTTCTCGATCAGTGACACTTCCTCGGCCGTCAAGAATCTTCCACCTGGGCCTCTTGGCCTTCGCATCGCATGCTTGTGTCTTGATTCATGGAGGTACGGTTTCCTTCCCTTCGAGGTCAACCGGAGTGCCTCTTCCAGCTTTTGTCGGGCCACGCGCCGCTTCAAGATACGATGAAACTGCTTCGCGTTGACATAGAGTGGTGCCTCTTCCGCACCCGAGGGTCCGATCTCAGGTGAAGCTGGATGAGGTGCTTGCTGTTGAGGTGGAGGCATTTGAGGTGGCACAGAGCTTCTCGGGGGTTGGTGGTTCATCATCACTGATGACGCGTGTTGCACGTGAGGGCTACCGACGTGATGGTTCAAGTGGCTATGCGACATGCGATGATTTGGCTGAACCTGCGAGGGCAAGGTGTTCATGGGATTATTCGCTTGAGGAGGTGATCGTCGTGCCGGCTCGTTCTTGATCCCAATGCCTGCCATACGCGGCGACCCACTGGCCATGGAGGTTTGTGGTAACGGATACGCGTAGTGATTCTGTTGGCCGGATGCTGCCTGATTCGCCATGGCCACCGCTGCCGCCGATGGTGACATGCCGTAGGGTTGATGCATGTTGGTCGGCGCAGCACCATACGTTTGCGGATAGTTGAGCCCTGGATGGCTACTCTGGGGTGTGGACTGTTGCGGATACGAATGGCCCTGCGATGGGAGGATAGGTGAGGCTTGACTTGGATGCTGTTGGTGCATGTGCGGTGGTTGAATGGGAGGAGAGGTTATCGTCGGCCCTTGCTGCGGGTTGGAGTATGCAGCGTGCATGTGCGGCGCCTGTGGATGGCCATATGAATGGGCCTGGGTCTGCGCGTAATCCATCATGGGTAAACCAAGGTGGAGCAGAGATATAGAAGATCGGTGCTACCTAGAAGTGGCGCCCGTGAATGCAAACGCGAATCTGCTTCAACAAGGGTCGGATAGGCTGGCAGATGCGGACCACGCCCGAATTTAGTCAGGTTCGAGATTGTCAAGTCTGTAGACGACGTAGACTTCTTGTATTGTGATTGGGAGAAGCTGTGCTTGGTAACGGTAATTTACTCGCCGCGGGGACCAGCCAGCTGCGAGGATTGGCCAAGATCTTATGCGCGAACCTGCAGCCCTGGCATGTATTAGTCTCGGCACGAAAACCTCCGTCTCTATTGGGTGAATTTGAAGATCAGCAACTCACCAGGAGCAATTATCTTTGAACAATAACAACGTGAATAATGATGAGTTTGTTCGATTTGGCCAGTATTTCTTATGCCTTCATGAATGCCAATCCACGAGGATTATGAGCGTGTAATCGAGGGAATGGATGGGGCTGTCCTGTGAGGCGAATAGCGTTAGGCTCCTATGCAGCGGATTGGTGTCACTGGCGTGCGCTGTCAACCACTTCTTATTTACTAGAGGAAGGCTCCACGATATTACGAGTGAGTCTGGCCGCAGCGGTGTTCGGTAAGACGCTAGGCTATTGGGTTCTTCGTGAATATTGCCCCCACTGGTGGTCTCGAGATGCTTCCGCTAGCAGGATGAGCTGCCCGACGTGCTCGTTGTTTTCGGAGTGACGAGGCGGTGCATATGTCGGTCGCATGTGTCGGTAAGCTATGTATCGCCACTACCGAAGTAATGCAAGGAAGTTTCCCGTGAAGCTCGTGGCGCACAGCTGGGAATGGTGGGGAGAGAAGCCGAAGGTTTCGTTAGTGAGGTCGAGATTGGCTTCGCAGGCGGAGTGATGTTAGCATGGTGTGCAATAATAGAAGGTTGCACAAGGGAGGGGTGTGTGCGAGCCAGGTTGAGCATTGGCAGAAAGAGCGGTGATGATTTGATGCGTTGGCATTGCATAGCGCGCGGTAGGCACTGCAGGCGGAAAACGTACCGTGTCGATCACCAGAAGGTGCTGCCAGAGCTGCTTTGACAGTGAAAGGACGAGCTGACGTTCGATCTGGATCAAACGATGATGTTTCGAACTCGTGTGAGGGTCAATCTAGAGGTTGGCGCGTGGGTGGATTTAATACGGTGCCCGTAGGCGGTGTAATAAGGCGAAGCGCTTGTTTGCACTGTCGCAGTGTCGCGTATGCGAGTCTCGTTGGATTCTTGTTTGCCTCTTGCGACAGCCGTACAGGCAAGTCAGCAGGGCAATAGCTGTGTATGGTATATCAACTGCTTTTGATAGTGATTCTATCCTATGCGATAGAGTCTTGTTTTTAGTTGCGTCATTGTTGTATGATGCGTCGAACAGCTCGACAGTAACAACGCAGTATTGACGACGCGGGGCTGTTGTGGGGGAACTCACTAACAGACGAAACGTTCAATTGGGAATCCAATTGAGAGCGTTGACTGGCTGCAGGCAGCCTTGACAGGTCTGAGCGACCGCGGCGCTGGGTCGTCGAGAGTCAGCTGATTTTGCCCTCTCCGTATGGACGATAAGGTCGCGCAATGTGGTATGGCTGCAATGCGATAGGTTGCCTTGACCTAATCGCGGTACAGTCGATCTGCCGTGGGGTACTGGGAAGTGGATTGGATGAGGACTTTGGTGGCAGAGAGAGGCTGTAGGCTGTTGGCGGGTTGATGAGAACGATTGGAAGGAGGAGCGAGCCAGTGAAGGCGTTGGGGGTGAAAACACTTTAGGCAATAATGTGCTTGTAGCTTCTAGCACACGACAAGCGCGTTTGAGGAATGGGGAAAGTGCGAGCGTGGCAGCCAATGGAAAAATGGAATGCTTTGGCTTGAAGAGGAATTTTGTGATTGGAGGGAAGAGAGAAAAGGGAAAGGGGAAAATATAAGTTGAAAAGGGGATGAGCGGCTGACTGGAGAAAAGCCATGAAAAGCCATGAAAAGCCAACGTCACCGCAATCAATTGCGCAGTCATCGAACCGGGGGGAAAGGGGAGATTGCATGTGGATAAACAGCGCAACACCAAGCCCAATCGAGCCTGCAGTAAGCACAATCGACCACTTCTGAATCTTCAGGCAAGCGTCTACAGAGATTGTTCATTCCATGCAGACATGCAGCGATCTGCTACAACATCATCTTCTCCCAATTCTAACCCACTAGGCGTAGTGAGTGAGATTGTTCATGACTTGCAGCAGCTCCCGCACACAGCCCCGTCCTCTATCCCAGACTCCCTTCCCACCAGAGTCCGATAGCCGCCCATGATGGTGTATCTTGGCTATTGACATGCCCAATTAGATCTCCCGTCATCATGCTGCGCTCTCAGAGAGGTGCGAGTGGCTCTCCCATGTCAGCCAGCCTCTGTATGAGTAGCCGCCGAGGCCACGCGCCTTGCCTAGTCCTTATCACCCTCCCATTCATCGAAGCGATCTGAAACTGCCATCTCAAGCCCGATACGGAGTAGAGCAGGCATTGACGATAGGTGCTAAACTCTCCGTGTCCGGGAAGTTGTATTGTATCCATTCCCTGATACGACTCTGTACTCCCCTCCATGTACGAGGGCAAAGGTAACAGAAGTCCTGCTGTTCACCCCCACCATGTCCAAAAGTTTGGAAGAGCCTTTCCGCCTTGTCGCATGCAACGTGCACCTCGACTTTCTGCTCCAATCATCGTCGATACCGGACGAGCACACTTCTCATGCTCGGCAATGCATGATTATGGCACATGAAATACCAACTCTGACGAATATGGAGAGCTCTGATGCATGTCAGACCCCTTTCGGATGTAACGGTGATGGGTGATAGACATGTGAACAATTGGTGTGACCATCAGGAGAATTGTGAATCCTCTCGTCGGAGATTCTGATCGACATCCCGTAGATTAATGATGCTAATGGAAGGTAGAAGAGTTCACCCCCTTCTGGTCCACGCCCTCTTATGCACTAACGGCCGATTGTTTTAACTTATTTTCGCTATAATAATTGTAGAAAACCTTAGACTAAAAAGTTCTTATAGTAAAATAGCTAGACCTGGGACTCCGGAGTCTCGAAAGGCATATCCAGCCAGGACGGTGTGACTGGAGGGAGGTCTCTCATCACCCGCATACACCCAACGTCGACGGTAAACATGCACCCGCACTGATAAGTATAACTGGCATGATTGTTCGCTTCCGCCCCGGCACTTGATAAGTCCAGTAAGTGGACGATCGAAAGGTGATAGCAATCTCCACAGCACGTCTGCTATGAAGAGTTTCCACAACTGGTCTACGATGCTATATCAGGAGATCATGGCTGCCATGCCTGCTTCGAACTTCTCGCAATATTGTTCGATGTGATGGCAAGGTGCCCTGAAACATCAAGAGCTATGTTTGGAACCTAGCGCCAAGCTTCGGGATACCAGAGCATGGGCCATCCACGAGACTCGATCAAGCATCTGAGAACATTATTGGGTGCAAGGTGACTATGGCGCGGCTCATCCACTCATATGCCTTTCATACGTGTTCGCGTGTCCTATTCTTGCCTCAATCGAAATTGAATAACCGCACCACAGCCGTGCCATCATCTAATCCTCCTCACCACCAGCCTCCGTGCCTTCCGCAATTCCCTCATCGCCATCTTCATCCTCGAAGGTCGAGGCGGGCACCTCGTACAACCGAAGCAGCGCCTTGTTCGGGTCCTTCACCAACACATACTTGCCATCCTTCATGTTTCGGCACATATCGACGATGGTGCGGACGATACCCCAGCCATTCGCAAGGTTTAGGTTCATCTGCTCGGCGAATTTGCGTGGGTCGTAGCCGACGACCCCAAGGATTACGTGCTTATCGGGCATTTTGGGAGATGTGCGCGAGACAAAGCTGCGGATTGCATCAGACGATGATCAGATGATGAAGCTTATGGCAAGTAGACTTGGGGGATAAATGGGGATAACGGGACGTGGGAGTAAAAAGAGCTTACCCAAGTTTCATGACATCCGCGCCAGCCAGGATGGCTTGCGTAGCCCATCTCGCTAACTTGCAGCTGTTGTTCTTCATTTCTGTGGCTACGACGGCACCGCGTTGACTCGTAAGCTTCGTTCGCCAATCTAAAGCGCCACCGCTGCCTTGTGCTTTGTGGTCGAATTCGTTCAAGGCTTTCAGGGTGAGCAGTTGGTCTTCGCCGCTGATGTTATTTTTGACCACTGCGTCGATCTCGGTACGCACGATCAAGTGCAGAGGGTCCTCGTCCTTCTCTAATGATAGATCGAAGCGTCTATATTTGTATGCTTTCGAGGCCAACGGCTCGGTCTCTTCCGACGGGTTGTAGAACGGGTTTTCGTGCTGCATCTCCAACTTGCTTGTCTCGCTCTCCATGACCGTCTGATTGGCAAAGTTGTGATTGATAAATGTTGCTTCCAGCGCTAGTGCACCAGGAAAGTTTATGCTATCTTTGTTGCCCTCGCTGGCTTCCAAGGGCGCATCAGCAGCGTTCTCATTGACCGACACCATGTCTAGCGACGATCCGTCACGCTTGTCAAGGTATATCTTATTGTCATGTTTGGCGATGACGAGATCCCAGCTGTAAACGGATCGAGGTGCGCACATAAGCATGGATAGGATGTTATCGGTAGCAAAGATGGTGGCCTCATCCTTCTCGGCGAGGTCTTGAATAATCGGGTCTGAAGAGGTTGTGACATTGTACGCTGCTCGGTCCACCACATTGAGTTTCCGCTCGGTGTTCTTGACTGGCGGCTTATCGTAGCTTCGGTCGTAGTAATAGAGGAAACCGTAGCCGTCAATGTCTTCACCTGCGGAGGTCTCCAAATTCAACTTCAGTAATCGGGCGAAGTCGATTTCCTCCAGCATGGTCCAGTCAGGCTTGATGTTCACAGAGGAATCCCGATTCCGTTGAGGCTTGTCATAGTCCTTCCAGCCAAATCGGCGATTGCCTCGTCCACCTCTTGCTCCTCCTCGCTGGTCGTAGAGGTATGCCTGCTGACCGCCGCGGCCACCCACTCGAGAGTTCTGGAAATTCCCCCGTCCTCCACGTTGGTCACGACCACCTCTTCCCCGGCCCCGGAATACGGTGCCACCGCCTCGGCCAAAGCCCCGCGTTTTAGTGGATGTTCGAGTGTTATCAACGACGGAGAAAGAGGATTCATCTTCTGCGACTTGGACGGCGAAGAGACTCGAGGTGCCAGCACCATAGACTTGCTGGTCTGATGAACAGTCAGCATTTGCACACCGAGACCTATACGTTCTAGAGTCGGGTCTCACCTCGATAGTTCCTATTGTATTGCTGTCTACCTCCTCGTCCATCTCGATCCTTCCCCTCGGTGGTCCAGTCGGCCATTCGCCCTAACTTGTCCCCCTTCGAATAGGGTGCGTACGGAACGCCATCGACGAGCGCATCGGTGGTGGTAGCTGGGCCCCATGTCTCGTCCGAAGGCAGCGTGGAAACAATCGATGATAATGAGATGGGCATGTTGGTGCTTGGGAATTTCTGCACTATACTACCGTTGAATCTTCAAAAGTTCGTGGAGCACAGGGCGGGCTAATCCTCTTTGAGACAGATCCGTGCTAGCGTCAGATGGGAAAAATAGTCTCGACCCACTCCCTACTCTGTATGCTTGATGAGCCCATCAATGGACACCCCAGAATTAAAGACTATCACGCTGAGTCCGTCTGACGTACACCGCAACCCCCGTAGAGTAGCTAAATCACATGAGCAGACTCCCTTCCTCCACATTTCTTCCTTTATGCACCTCCCGAGCCATAGTAGCCGACTTCTCTCTTCAATCCCAATCAACCGGATGCCCACTAGATCCATCGACCCAAGCTCTATGTTCCAGGTTTAAGTTCTGCTCCTTATGCCCACGATGAAATTGTCGGGTTCAAACAGTGTCTCGACTTTGAACAAAAGCATGTTAAAATGACTTTGTCTTCAGTGGGAGGAGATTTGTAATGAGTCGGAGAAGATAGACCTTCACCAACGTGCCCACTAGTAAACAAAATTGTCGCATGTGTCCTTCTGCACCTACCCTTCAACTTGGTCGTCTTCAACAGGGTCGATGGGTATTTCCCCAAGCTTTTAGAACTCCTATGGAAGCAATGATAATATGGGCATGCTTTTTGGGTATTCTCATAACCTTTTCTGACGCAGGCAGTGATCTCACGAAGACGGTGCGAGACTGCGAGAATACACAATAAGTTCGGGAAGTTCGGAATGAGAAAGTTGCCACGGTTGTACTTCTGGTCAATGATGAGGAAATCGTCGAAGCGGCTTGCAAGGGTCTATCTGACTTCCATAACGAGTCCAACGCAGCCTTCTAGCTTCGTTTCAAAGGTCGAAAATCACCACTTCCTTGGGGGCCCCGATATGTCTTACTTCCCAGATCTCATCTTGACCACATTCTTCACTGCATGCTGTTTGGGCACTGCCCTGCTCCGTTCTATTTAGCCCTGATGTATTTGATCAACTCCCGATCAAACGCCTCACACCTGATTGGCATCTCTAGCTGATAGAATGGGTTCTTCATCACATAATCCGCATACAGCTCATATATTCTCTTGGTAATGACATCCACGTTCGGCTGCTGCGGTTCCGTGAACAGCAGAAACTTGAGGCCGGTAAAGGTCTGGAAGCAGGTTAAGCGGAAGGAGGATGATTCGAGGACTTCAATCCCAGTCTTATCGCGGGATGGTACACCGAGGGTGGAAGGAGTAAGGGACTTAGTTATCGCATGAACGCTACATGAGCTCATTAGCAGGTGTTCCCATGACAGAAAATAGCGATAGTAGAGGCGATACCCATGGAACGTGCCAGCGAGTACGAGGAGATCATTGACGGATACTTTGTTCAGGGCGGAGTTGAAATCGCGGTTGTAGACTAAGCCGCCAGCTTTATTGATGATGATGAGGGAGTAGACGACCCTTCCGAGTATCAGCAAATTCTTGGGTAGGAAAGTGGGGCTATTACATGATATCTGAAGGATATTCAGATCGGGATCAGGGTTGGCAGTGTCTGCCTTTCAGTCCATGGGTATGACTCTGGAAAAAAGCTATGGGCGTGAGAGCCATGCCATCGTCTCGAGACACATTGTTTCCAGTCAATCCCGAACTACTGGAGTCCTGCACGAAACGTTTTGTGGTACTCTTCTGGTGAAAAAAGTGAAAGTTGTCCGCTTCAAACGCACGAGCTCCACCCCGCAGCCTCCAACACTCTTCGACAAGTCTGATTTGCAGCAACACCATCCCACATACTGCGCATCACAAACACGGTCTCTACCGATTGGAACCTGTCTCTCTTTAAATCAGCCACTACCGTGGGCGCAAGACTGAACGCACGTTCGACCCTGAGGAAAACTACCAGCACTCTACATCGAGCCTCAACCAATAATGACAACCCAGCATACAGCCCCCACCTCACGCACCCGAGAGAAAATCACCGGCGACGAAGAAGCAGCCGCAGACCTAAAGCTCGGCGAATTCCAAAACGTGCCCACCCTCACACTTTCAGAAGCGCGGCTGCTCATAAACGCAGTCATGGATCATCGGAAGGGGCAGAGGAAGGTCGAGGAGACAGAGTACATTCTACACCTGCCGAAATCGCAAACCACATCTCCCCCCATCGTGCAGCGATAGGAGGAAGCACAGCTGATATACATCTGCGCGCAGGACACTGATCAAAACCCAAGACTACCTGGACGTATTCGCGCGCTTCAAGCAGAAAGAGAATATCGAGGCTGTGGAGCGCATGCTCACGTCGCATACGGAATTGGAACTCTTTGAGCGGTCGCAGCTTGGTAGCTTGTGTTGTGAGAGCGCAGAGGAGGCCAAGACGCTGATACCGAGTTTGTCGAATAAGATCACCGATGCCGATTTGCAGGAGCTGCTGGATGACATTACGAAATTGAGGAATTTTGTTGAGTGAGGGGATAGTGTGAGGGCGAGTAGTGATTGCATGATGATCAGTGGATCTGATATTACGATGTCATCAGGATGGGACAAACATATTGAGGAGGTCGCCGGGACGAGTGTTGTTTGGATGGCTGCGGAAGCAGAAATTACGTGGTCCATGAGTGAGGACAAGGGCATAGCGCGGCGTTTGGGTTATTGGAGAGGTCAAAAGGAGAAATACCCCAATTATTTCATGGACTCGGGATTGGATGGTGCAGAAGGATCAAAGCGGCGAAGAGATCATCTAATGTTGATGGTACATAGAGACGCTATCTATGCAAAATTCATCCCGAACGCCGGGCTATGCCAGCAACGCTCATGCAGTGTCCATACTATCCGGATCCCGATCTTCGTCCTGTTTGTCCTCCCGCTTATCCGGATCGGTAGGGTGCTCTTTTATTTTGTTCTCTCCCTCTTCGGGTTTTGTGATAGGAGCATCCACACCTCCACTTGCTTCCCCGTCCGCATTGAGTAACGGCTGGTTTTCTCCTCCCTCCTCTGGTATACCTTCGAGTGTGGGCTCTTTCGGGGCTTCCTTTTCTTGCCGCGCTTTTTCTTCCTCCATACTCATACGTAAGGCTAGCGCCAGCTCTGGATCCGCACTTGGATCGACACCAAAGTCGAAACCACCCCCACCAGCGTCTCCTCCACCGTCGCCATCAGCGTCACCTCCTCTTGGTGCTACACCTTCACCAGCTAATATAGGTGTCGAGATGATGTGATCGCTAAGCAGACTAGGCCCTGGCGGAATGATTTCGAGATGTGAGCCGTCACCACCTTTGATGTTTTCATTGAACGCTTCTAGTTTTTTCGTGTTTTCTGATTCTAGATGGCCAAAAGCGATGAAATCAATTGAGATATTGTTCTTCTTCATCTTCTTAGCAAGTTTGACGAGATTTTTCTCGTCTTCATCGATAGGGGAGCAGGTGAACACGATAATCCGTTGGCGTTGTGATTTGTTTTGGCGGTGCTTTAGAGCGAGCTGAATGGACAACGATATCAGCAGCCATAGGCAACGATCAGGGAGTCTCACATCGACGCACACCCGCGATTTGTATTGCCGTGGCCAGGTGTGTGCTGCCTCTTATCTTGGTTCGATGTATACCATCTAGAAGCTTCCCAAAGTCCGTAGTTAGGGTTACTAGCATCTCTGGTCCTTTGCCTCCCATATTCATAAGGCCAACCGAAGATTCAGGGTTCGCTTGTGTTTTGGCGGAGAAGATAAGGCTGACAGCATCGGCTTGTGCTTCCCACCTTGACGGGCTATATCGTATCGAGGCCCAGTCAGCTCCTGATGCAGCCGAGAGCAATGTTATAACTTGCACATAATCGCCATTTCTGCTATTCTCGCTGTTGTCCAGCCTGGTAAATCTTAGGATTAGCAAGAGCTGGGAAACATGGAAGAGGAAGGTGATGCTTACACTATCATCGTTGCTTCGAGCACCATTTCGGCGGACTTGCGGCTGCAATATGTAGAGTTAGCTGATCGCGAAGTCCGATAAGAGTTACGAGCGTCGAGATGAGAGGTGATTTTGGATGTGGAAATAGTATCAGTGGATTCAAAGGGAAGTGATACTCCAAGCTCAAGAGGCGGAATGATAGTGCCAAGAGCACGGATATAGTCCCGCGCCGATCTTTGTTTACGCTTGGCACTGCCAACAATCTGGTTACTTTATTCAACTCGCATAGCCCCTCCTCTCGCTCCTGCTGTAAATCGTGAACCAACTGCAATACTGCTACTCTTCATTACATTAGTCCCAAGATGGTGCCAGCTCCTACAATAAAAAAAACATCTTCCATGGGAATCGACCCAGTAGAATGCGCGCAAACCGTTGCCCTTGAATCGCCCACGAGGACACCAGTACACTCACCTCAAAGCAAAGTTTTGGGCATAACAGAGGCCCAAAAACAGGCTCTCATAGACAATCTCCAGCTCGAGGGTAATTCATGCTAGTCTTCATCGCACGATTACAAAGTCTCACGTCTTCCAGTCACAGAACGTGCGCGTAAGCTACGAGCGCAGTACGCATTACAAGCACAGAATTTAAGGACTCGAATAGAGTTACGGATCAACCGTATACCTAACTTCCTTCGAAAGGCGAACATGGGGGAGCTTCAAGAGAAGTATCGGGAAATAGCCGACCAGAGGGAAAAGGCAGGACGAGAAGAGCCAAAGGCCCTAGAAACATTGAAACGGCCCGCAATACCAGAAAAATCAATCATAGTTGCCAAAGACGAAATGCCGATAGCAACAACCAAATATGGGGGAAGGAAAAGGAATAGGTATATTCCGCAACATCGTCGCTCAATAGCTTTATTCCTAACAAATCACAGCGATATCATGGAAGCAGCAGACAAAGAAAACACCGCAGGAGATATACCTAATATACCAAATCCTAAAAAGCGTACCAAATTCGCCAAAGGGCCGTCTCGCCAAGTCACCAATCCTTCCACAGTCCTTTCACCGAAATCGGCCAACTCACGCACTCTTCCCCAGTCTCCCATTCGACCTGCGCTATGCTCACTGCAAAAGTTATACAACTCTCATCCAGCCTCACCCCTAAAGCAACTCTCGCCCATCAAGATAGCGTCACCAGCCAAGGTAATTACGGCGACAGCCACAGCTAGCCTAGCCAGTACAATGGGCGAGAAATCTAAGGCTGGACGTTCGAAAGCAGCAATCTCTCGAACAGGCAGCAATCCAACAACCACGAAAGCAGGAACCACAAGAGCAAAAAGAGGTGCTGGGCCTGCGCACGAGCCAGAGGATGTGCGGAAAGCCAGCAACACCAGTAATGTATCGAGTGTCTCCATTGAAACGACGATCGTAAGCAACGCGAAGAAGGCACCTACTAGGGCTAGTAGGAAGAAGGATGTAGGTGTGCGGGCTGTAGGCAAGAAAGTCGCAGGCGTAGAGGCTCCTGCGCCTGTACGAAGAGTGTTACGGAAGAGACCTTGAAATTTGTTTTAGCGTACTCGCATTGATGTGTAATGATGGTCCCAAATGAGAGTATAGGGACTGCCCTCGGCCTGTATTGAGATCAATGGCTTCATGTGACACTGAAGATCCAATAGTCACCTCCGTGAATGTACCTAGGGTTGGCACAAAATCGTTAAAATTCCAACGGACTTTGAGACCATTATATTGCCAAGTCTCGTGAAAGCTAGCGCCATACTGTTGTATATATAATACTTGACTTCTCATCGTTTTGTCACAATTCTCATTCGTGTACCAGCATTCGTCCGCTCGATATGTCTCGTGAATACGCTTTGGGATATAAGCATTTGGATCTATGCCCCTATAACAGATCCTAGAGGAACATGACTACAACATCCGAAGCCCTAGGTCCAAAAATGTTTCGCCCTCCAGTTAACCGTGCAATGCGAAGTCTAGATCGCCTTTTCTTCAAAAGAACACTGCCTACGTCTGCTGCAAGAGTCACCGACCGCAAGCAAATAACGAAATGCAAAAGTGATCTATATCTCGATATACTGAAGCTTGACCGCATGCAGACCGTTGTGTCAGTAAGGGATCCGCAAGGTGAAGACGCTAAAGCGTTGCTACTAAAGCCAGAAATACGGTCTGATGGTAATTGGTTGCTTTTGACCCCAATTGGGTTGAGATTCAGTTATCCATATTGAGACCCTTGTTAGATGAATCGACGTGGAGTCCAATACTTTCAGACCTCGTCAAGTCGTCTCAGGTTTCTATCGTGCCGTACGAAGTGGACGTAGATTACAACTACTGGACATACCGTATGTATATTGACAACTACGGTGCGTGATGACTGTGCAAGTGCTGATATCACGTAGGTGATATTCTCAGCTCTATACTGCCAGAGGACATCGAAGATGACACTCCTTCGGGCTTTAGTGTTGTTGGCCATATCGGTGTGCATGCAATCTTGACACCATGAATATAATGTTGCTATCGCTAATCGCATTTAGCGCATCTAAATCTAAGAGAACGATATCTCCCATATAGGAATCTGATTGCCGAGGTTCTCTTGGACAAGACTCCACACATCCGCACCGTCATCAACAAAATCGACGAAGTAGGCGAGCAGAATGAGTACCGCACTTTTAGCTACGAGCTGCTGGCCGGTGAACACGATATGAGAGTAAAGGTCCAGGAAGCAAATTGTACATTCAGCTTCGACTACTCGAAAGTCTATTGGAACAGTCGCCTTGAAACCGAACACAGGCGCCTGGTTGAGAAATTTCAGCCGGGAGAAGCTATATGCGATGTTATGGCGGGCGTCGGGCCATTTGCTGTACCTGCAGGAAAGAAGCGTTGCTTTGTGTGGGCCAACGATCTGAACCCTGATAGCTATGCTAGTCTTGAAGCTGCTGTCGCAAGGAATAAGGTACGTTTGCTCTTGCTCAAAGATACTATTGACGGGACTTGCTTACTTGCAAAAGGTCACTTCATTTGTCAAACCTTTCAATAAAGATGGCCGTACTTTCATCCGCGCTGCGACAAAAGGTCTCATGCATAGCTATACAGAAGTTGACATAACTCCAAAGGAATCTCGGACGAAGAAGTTAACGTGTGGCAAAAGAATGTCAGGGGTGTATATGAAGTCTCCGAGATTCTTCAATCACTACGTCTTGAACCTTCCAGCTTCGGCTATCTCATTTCTTTCTGCGTTCATTGGTGTGTATGCGGGCTACTCAGATTACTTCGAGCCGCATCAGTCCAGGAAGTTGCCAATGGTGCATGTACATTGCTTTAGTAGCAAAAGTGATGACAACAAGGAAGAGGAGAGAAAGATCTGTCAAGAGATATCGGAACATTTGAGACATGAGGTGAAGCCAGGTGATCCGGAAAACGAGGGAGAGGTCGAGATATGGGATGTCCGGGACGTTGCGCCAACGAAGAGGATGTTTTGCGCGAGCTTCAGGTTACCGAATCAGGTAGCATTCAGTGAAAGCTCAGGTTAAGCAAGAAATCCTTGACATCATTGGAACGTACTTGATGAGAGACGATGGTTGAACTCAGCATAGGTCTTGGGGTCCTGCATTACCTCCTTCCATGCATGAATCCCCGTACCAAAGCGGCTCTATATCCTCGTGAGGGCTAGGATCTCGGCTGCCAGGTGGATGTTCCTGATAGCAAGCCTGAGGTATTGCTTGTATCCGTAGATCGAGACCGAGAATTTGCTGATGGAATGAAGTGAAGCTAGGTAAGTTCATCTGTGAGGTAGACCGAGAGCGTCACTGCTATGATGGGATATTGTTTTCGAAGTTAAGCGAAGGAGTTGTGTGCCGTCAGGGAGCATGCACAAATCGATTTGACGCGGATGATGACATGAAGAATCTCCTTGACGACGGTGATAACTTTTTGAAATCGAACTGTTGGTCCTACCGCCGTCCCAAATCTGCTCTCTACCAACTCGAACTCAGCCCTACAGCGTAGAATAAATACAAATCTGCTATAACCCTTTCCCCAATTCCAATTTTAACGCTCTCCTACCTACCACGTCCCTTAGACAATTGACAGCTCCACCGGAACCAGCCTAGTCATGACGAACCAACACACTCCATCCTCTAACCTCACTACCCCTGTCCTTGTAATCGGCGGCTGCGGTTTCCTCGGCCACCACATCGTCTCCCAACTCCTCGCACCCTCAACTTCCTCCGTCTCGATCCTCGATCTACACACAACGCACAACCGCCTCGACGGCGCTACATACTACTCCGCCGACATAACATCGCCCACCGCCGTGCGCGAAGTCCTACAAAAAGCGAAACCGCAAATAATCATCCACACAGCCTCCCCCGTCGCGAATGCTGGGCACAACACTGCACAGAAAGCCCTGTATCATAAAGTCAATGTCGAGGGGACGCGGAATCTGCTAGAGCAGGCGGGGGAGATAGGCGGCGTGAAAGCATTCGTGTATACGAGTTCAGCAAGCGTGATTTCCGACAACGAATCCGACCTCGTCAACGCGGACGAGCGATGGCCCGTTCTGCGCGCGCCGATGCAGAAAGAGTACTATGCGGAAACTAAAGGCATAGCCGAACAACTCGTGCTGGACGCGAACCGGAAATATGGGGATATGCTCACGGTAGCGCTGCGGCCGGCTGGCATCTTTGGCGAGGGGGACGCGCAGATGATGCCACGTATGCTGGGTGCGTTGGAAAGGGGGCAGACGAGGTTTCAGTTGGGGGAGAATGAGAATCTGTTTGATTTCACGTACGTGGGGAATGTGGCTTATGCGCATGTTTTGGCTGCGGTTGCGTTGATGGACACGCATGTGTTGACTACACAGCCGCTGGACCATGAGCGTGTGGATGGGGAGGCGTTCTTCATCACGAATGGATCCCCGGTGTATTTTTGGGATTTTGCGAGGATGGTGTGGAGCGCGGCGGGGGATCAGACGACGCCGGCCCAGGTGTGGATTATTGGGAGGGACGTGGGACTCTCGTTGGCGACGATGATTGAGTGGTTGTTCTGGCTGGCGGGGAGGAAGCCGAATCTGATGAGGCAGCAGGTCAAGTTTAGCAGTATGACGCGGTACTATTCGATTGATAAGGCGAGGATACGGTTGGGGTATAAGCCTAAATGGAGCCTTGAGGAGTCGGTACAGAAGACCATGGAATGGTACAAAGAGAGAGATGTGAAAGATGGGGGTGAGAAAAAGGTGCAATAGTGGCAGGAGAGTGTGGGGAAGACGGTTATGTGTTGTATGATAGCTACTGGAACATGATGCTTGTATCATACTGCATCTGGGCAATCTCTCAACAGCGATAACTTATAACATATCTGGCGCCCAGAGTTTGTGATTAGCTTCCTAGCATCTGCTCCATGATTTAGACTGGAGCAACGTTCAAGTCGGACGAATTGTCGTTTACCACGAGACCTTCCCGTGAAATATACTTGCAGCATCGATGTCTAGAGGGACGTTGATATCAAAGGAACCCCTCATACTGATACCTTTGACGTCGTCAACGCCAAGCTTTTGTAGGCTCTATCTAGGATGTTACTTCCTCAGACACATACTGCTCTCAGCTCGGTATAATTGTATCTTGCTTTCCACTTCGTCCATTGAGCACAACCAAGATAGAATTCAGATTGTAGTCATACGACCACAATTCATGAAACTTCATGCTGAATGAATATCGGACGTTAGAACGGAAGAAAGGAGCGTAAACCGGAGAGCGCTCCTAGTACCCCACTGCATGGCATGTGCGAGCAATAATCCAGAGTCCCACAACAGTGGTTAAGCCATCTTCGATATGCCACCGATCATCGACGAAAGGGTCGTCGTCCCCAATTCCCTAAAGTAATGACCTAGGTTACCCCACATAGTTCCATAGTCCAAGCCCCTCCCTGCATCAAAAGCATGCAGTAGTTCCGGATAGTTCGCGGCAGCTCGTGGAAGCCAGTTCCATACTTTAGAAGCGCTGCAGTCCTTCCTTTCTCTGCGATCCATGGTCGACTCGGGTATAGTCATTTGACGTTGTGGATGCGCTGGCAGTATCACTTGCCATGGTAGTCGAGCTGTGACCCAACGTCTTCAGTGAAATAGTCCCTGGCTTTCATCATGACCGACTCGTGGGTCTGACATGAGGATATCCACGGATGCATCTGTTAGAAGGTTAAGGAGTGGGTTTTTCCGAGGACGGGCGAGGTTATGTATGCCACACGAGAACCAGCAGCGTAGATGAGCCCTTGCAGAGTAGTCTGGCACTCGACACATCCCAGTGTGTCAGCAACAAAGGTTGATGGGATGAAGGATCAGTCGGGTTTGACGGTTCTGCCTGCCGGCATTAGAGTTTCTACTAAGGAGGACCCCTCCAACCTCTGGGACTCAGAGGAGGAATAACCGTAACCACGCTTTTTCCATGCGGCCCTTCCTCGTACCATCCATTTTTTTCCATTGCTTGCCTTTTGCAATTCAGATATGATACAGATTGAAACACTCGCTAACATGACGTACGGGGGGCTGCATTAAGACATTGGCCTTGCGGCGGGTCTTTCATGTGTGAATCCACGCCTCAAAGGAATCCCACCGCTCATCTCTCGACGACAGCAGCACCACAACAACAACAGCGGGCCAGCAAGTCCTTGGAACTCTGCTGCCACGATGTCTTCCAGGTATCGCTGCTGATGCAGCGAAGGGCCCTGGGTCATCAACGACTAAGACCCCTCGGGGCTTCGAATGCGAGTCGCCTTCCGAACGGCCAACGCCGCTCAAGATGTCCTTGAGTGGGGACAACATGCAACAATCTCTCGCACCTCCTGCAACCATAGCGTTACGTCAAGAAAGTCCCGGCTCTAGAATGTCCATGGAGCGTAATATGACTAGTACAGATATGAGGGCGGAGCGTGAGGATCTCAAAGAGGCCGCAGAGCAGTCGCTCAACGTCATACTCGATCTCGCGCCTGATGCAACCATACGATGGGTCAGCTCTTCCTGGGTAGATGTAGTAGGAACTACCGTCGAGTCTGTCAAGAACAAGCCAATTGCGGACTTACTACTTTCGAACAAGGACGCGTTTGCCGACGCCGTCGAGTCGATGCAAAAGGATGATAGTAAGAGTCGTATTATAAGATTTCAAGTTCGGTTGGGACCGCTGTCGGTGCTGAAGCAACAGGCTATTCGGGATCAAGAAACACTCGAAGGGGAACATATTGACCAAGAAGACACTGCAGAACACGATCAGGTACTGAATCTCGAAGGCCAGGGGATCATGGTCTACGATCGATCATCTGGGGACGAAAGTCATGTATGGATCGGCTCTACTGTCTAGTAACTCATGCTAACGTCATTGCAGACGATGTGGATGTTGCGCCCGTCAAACCCTCCAAGAGAAATTACGATTGATCTGCCGGAATTGCTGGTCACGTCCCTGGGTTTGGGCGCAGAAATACTGGCTCATTATCTCACAAGCTTGGCGGAATCGGGTGCCAACGATCCCGAACACCATCCGCCTCCACTGCCGGTCCTTTGCCGGATTTGCGAGCGTCAGATTAAGCCGTGGTGGTTCGAGAAACACTCGGAGGGCTGTACACAAGAGTATCGCGCGGAAGAAGCAGTGAGCCTTGCTCAAGACGCTCTTGTGGCCCATCGTCCAGCCATCGTCAAGGTCCTGGACGCCCTTGATCCGGAACAACGACAAAGTCGATCGGCCCCGGGAGAAGGTGCTGGTCCAGTTACACCACCCGAATACAAAGGCTTGTTGATTGGATTATCACAGGGGTCTTCTCCAGGCACAGACTCTGGCAGGGCATCCCCTGCTATGCGTTCACGTTCTCGCGATGCATCAGTTGGGAACCTTGGTCATGCTCGTGGGAAATCCTTCACTGTTCGACGACCACTGTACCGGGTAGCAGAGCTAATCATCGATCTCTGTGACACCGCCATAGCGATCAGTACTCCCGCGCTCAAGGAAAACAAGACGCAAGCAGATGCCGACGGAGATGTCAGGTCACAGTCGCCCCACTCAGAGTCCTTGATCATGCAAATAATGCAATGGTCGAGTCCAAGTGCCAGCACATTGGAACAAGAGCCAGGCCTTGCGGCTCTAACCACCGACACGGAGTATCTTGCCCAAGCAAAGGTAGAGGCCGTTCTGCGCCATCGAGAAATCATCGAATACTCGGAGCGTATTCGCGTTGAGTTCAACTCGCTCGTGATTGACTGCATAGAGGCCGCCATGCAGAAAGCAAAAAAGATCAAAGAAGGCCAATTGAGCGACTCGTCTGATGAAGAAGATGTAAATAACGAGGAGGAGGCACAAACACCAGCTGCTCAGGAGATGACTTTTCCTATGGGGGTGTACGACGGGGCTTCGGCTATGTCTACTGCCCTACAGAATGTCTCGGACCCTTCGTTGGCATCTCAACTCGAAAAAAGACGGTCGTCCGTAGCAGCATCATCAACTCGATCCAGCAGTCCAATGGAATGTCCCACACCACGATCACACACGAATAGCATCTCCATGCTGGGCCGGATGGACTCGGTCAGCAAGCGACATTCAATGTTGCTGGGTAGCGATGCTGGAGATAGCGATACCAACATGTCTCAATCTATGCATGTTGCTAGTAGGCGGACACAATCGCCGAATGCAGATCTAGCCTTGAGCAGATCAACAAGCTCAGCTGAGAAGAAGCGAAGGAGTCTTAGGCTGCCTAATCTTCCATCGCCAAATCGCCAGCCCTCACCAGCCAGGATGCAGCCACCATCGTCCCCACTAAGGATCCCGAAACCTCGACCAACATACGGCTTGGACTCGCTACCTTCTTTGCCGTCGCCTGTCGCTTCTCCTCCCCTTTCAGGCACGGAAATGTCTTCACCGACAGTATCAGCTCAGCGACATCGCCGCCAGTCTTCTGCAACATCATCTGCTGCAGATCCTCCAAAGCCGTCATTATCGCCAAGGCTTGCGGGTCTCAGTCAACCACCAGCACGAGCGGTACCAACATCTATCAAAGATTTCGAAATTATCAAGCCAATCAGCAAAGGGGCATTTGGCAGTGTTTATCTATCTAAGAAGAAGTCTACGGGGGACTATTTTGCGATTAAAGTACTCAGGAAAGCAGACATGGTTGCCAAGAACCAGGTCACAAACGTCAAAGCCGAGAGAGCTATCATGATGTGGCAAGGGGAAAGCGACTTCGTCGCTAAGCTTTACTGGACCTTTTCAAGCAAGGACTTTCTATTCCTCGTTATGGAATTTCTTAACGGTGGTGATTGTGCGGCTCTAGTTAAGGTTCTAGGAGGCCTGCCGGAAGACTGGGCGAAGAAATATATGGCCGAAGTTGTCCTTGGGATAGAGCATCTCCATAGCCGAGGAATCGTACATCGCGACCTGAAGCCAGATAATCTTCTTATCGACCAAAAGGGTCATTTGAAGCTCACTGATTTTGGTCTCTCGCGAATGGGTTTGATTGGGCGCCAAAAGCGAGCACTCAAAAGTCCCGATGACTCGACTCCAGATTTGCTAAAGTTTGGACCTTTTGCTCGTAATACGTCAATGGCTTCTTCTAGGTCTGCATCGTTCGACATGCAAGGCGGAACCCACTCGCCACAGTCAACGCCAGTCATGACGCCGGATCTCGCTAGCTCGCATGGTCAGCCTTCATACTTTAGTCTGAACCGCGACTCCGCACTTGGGCGTGAACATTCTAGACGAAAGTCGGGCTATCGAAGCGATAGTGGTAACAGCGACAGCTTCAACATGATGTTTAGGAACTTTTCGTTGAACGAAGACATACCGAATCGCGGAGCCCGGATTGAAGAAGAAACACATAGCGAGGGCGAAGGGTCCCCAGATCTGTACGCTCTCAGGGCTACAGCTAGCAATCTATCCAACGGCCAGCCCGACACTCCGCCTCATTCCAACATGCTGCCTCCTCCAATGGCATTGTTTGATCCAGAAGATCAAAACCGGAGATTCGTGGGAACGCCGGATTACCTTGCGCCAGAGACGATAAAGGGATTGGGCCAGGATGAGATGAGCGACTGGTGGTCTTTAGGCTGCATTCTCTTCGAGTTTCTTTTCGGATACCCACCATTTCATGCTGATACTCCGGAAAAAGTCTTTGAGAACATCCTTGCCCGCCAGATCGATTGGCCGGATGAAGAAGCCACCTCTGCAGTCTCTGATGAAGCAAAAGATCTCATGGTCAAACTCATGACGCTTGAGCCGAAGGACCGCCTTGGTGCAAATTTGGTTGACGAGTACGCAACAGGAGGTGATGAAATCCGTCAGCATCCATTCTTTGAAGGTATGAAATGGGAAACACTTCTTGAAGATGAAGCACAATTTGTCCCTGCGCCATCAAATCCCGAAGACACAGAGTACTTTGAAGCAAGGGGTGCCACTTTACAATCTTTTGCCGAAGAAATGGAAGATCAAGCTTCATCTTCTGCAGGCACACCAGGTGCAGACTATCTCGAAAGACCTCATGATGCACTGTCGCGTGTCAGATCTCAGGTCAATTCTAGCTCACTGAAGCGTGGTCTCATGCCGCTCCATATCCCTGCTCACGTCCGCGATGGCCGCAGTCGAAGGCTCAGCGAGCCTGTCGCAACAGATGATTTTGGCAACTTTGCATTCAAGAACCTTCCAGTTCTTCAAAAAGCAAACAACGATGTGCTCCAGAAATTACTCGAATCGACGCAGAGATCAGCAAAATGTGTTCCTTTGAGTCAATCTCCAGGTCTGAACTCCGCTTCGCCTTCTCTTGAAGGCAGCCCACTCATACCGATGCCCTTGAAAAGAGCACGATCGACCAATAAAGGCAACAATCGACCAGCTTCACCGTCAAACCTTGGCCACGCCAATGAATCACCCAGTCGACCATCTAACCCATCGTCTCCACTCCTAGTCTCGTTCTCTACTGGCCAGAATCATGAGCGGAGGAAGACTTCTAGCACCTCTTCAACATTATCCCACCAGTCTAGTGCTTCGCTCCAGCCTGGACAGTACTTCGAAGCTCAACGACTTCCCGCAGGATTTGCAGCAACCACCGTAGGGGCAAGTACTTCGTCTCCTATCAAGTCGAATCGCAATTCCATGATTATGCCATTGACCTCGCCTGAGCGAAATTCAGTCTTACCTCGTCCTCACAGTATACATAGCTCGTCAAGAGCGAGGTCGCAGACTGTCGGTTCTCAAGAAGAAGTGGTTCCTCCAAGCAAGCCATTTCACAACAAACGTCAAAGTCAGGTTTTTGATATGTCTCCTTCATCATCAGACAACGATGATCCTCGTGCAAAAGCTCTGCTTCGTGTGCAGAGGAGGCGGCAGAGTTCAAGAAGAATGTCTCAGATCATGCTTGCGGATGGACCAACCTTTCGACCTCTGGATGTATTGGTCTGCGAGGATCATCCGGTCTCTAGAATGGTCATGGAGAGATTGCTGGAAAAGCTTAGGTGCCGCACAATTAGCGTGACCAATGGCTCGGAAGCCGCTAGGTACGCGATGAGTGAAGTCCAGTTCGACATTATCATGATGGAGTTCAAGCTTCCCCAGATCAACGGTGCCGACGTCGCGCGCATGATTAGAGACACCAAGAGTGCTAACACCCAAACACCAATCATAGCTGTGACTGGATATCTGAAGGAGCTGCCCCAGACACATCATTTCGACTCACTCATCGAGAAGCCAGCAACTCCAGAAAAGCTGATCGAGGCGTTGTGCAACTTATGCGCTTGGAAGCCTCCGCCGCCTGGCTATGATCCCAATAAACAACAACAGCAGGAACAACAAAAGATCATTCCTTCGGGTCTGCGCCAGGAATCTCGTCACATGGAGGACAGTCCGAGTTCGCAATCCTCAGGTCCTTTCACACATATCCCTAGTCTATATAAGCAATCAAGCCGAGAACATTCCATTGGTTCTAGCTTATTTGGAGATACCGATTCCACGAACACGGAGGACATACCCGTCATCATCAGCAGACAATCGGATGATTGGGCCCCGATCAGTGGTCTTGGGATATCCGAAGATATTTCACCACCGACTTCCACCTTCACTCATCCTGGACTTCCTCATCTAATCCACCAGAATTCAGCACCTCCAGCTTTAGACTTACGGACACCGCGCAAACAACGTTCGGTCGAAGCAGTCAAAGCCAAGCGTGAGAATCTCGAGAAGAAACGGCACGAATGCGCCGAATCGGGAGATGACGAAGATGAGGAGCTTGGCAAGCTGCCATCACGCGCAAGGAGTCCACAGGGCAAATCTCGTGGGTCAAAGCTTGGCATCGAAATGATGAGGACCAGTAGCCGCGGCAGCGTTGCATCTGGCGGAGATGAGCGTGTTGCGGCATCGAATCTTGACGTCAAGACGAAAATTGTGGCCGATCCACGCGGTACGATTGTACCACCAGTACTATTTCCGGAGCAATCTAAGGGTGGTGCGGTCGAGGTTGTTGACATGGACGCAACGCCAAAACCTCCTACCGCTGCCGCGAATGCTGCTATCGAGCAGTCATCTCTGCCCACAGGATCGTATACGCCTCCAAGACTGAATTTTGACCCAGCACAGAGTAGGTGAACTATATCCGCCGGTACTACCTCGAGATTGGCGAGCCCTGGCACCTCGGCTGATGTACAGCCGTCCTCCTCTGTTATCTATTGTAAATTACTACTACGAGCTCTTTCCTTTTGTTCTCATGCCACAAACTGTCGATCTTTAGCGTTTCCGGTTCGAATATGTCTCGATATGACGTGAGCGATAGGCGCTATTGGAGTATTTCGGGACGGAAATGAGATAGGAGGCGTTTCAGAAGAGCTGGCAAGAAGTCTCACCGACTGGCTAGCTGCTGGAGAGATGCGCCCCTCACTCTTCCGTGAGGATCTGATAACAATGTGTATATTGAAAGTCCCAGTGGCGAAAAGCTGTATGTAAATGAAAGTACTTCGATCTTGGAGAAGTGGTGACATGGTGAGGGAGATCAGAAGTGCTCGTCTTTGCCTTCCTACTGGGAGTTCTGATTCTAAGACGCTCTTCGCAGGTCATATCTACCTTCTTATGTGTGGGATCCATCTTAACCAGGACGTTGGGTCTATGACTATAACGTCTCCAACGTCTCCTATACACAGACCGACCTCCATATCACTACATACGGCCACAATTTGAAGCACAATTACTCGCCATTCTGTCTGTCCTGCCATGCACAATTGCGGATCGAAGTTAGCCTACGGAGTTGTTTTACAGGGAATGCTGTCTTCTATATTTTAGCTCGCTTCTTTCTCATTGTATTGTAGGATAGGATTTATGGTTATTATTACGATGTGTATGGTAATATTCTATTCGAGGTTGGAGGTTAGAGGTAGCAGGCCAACGATCCTTCTCTTGGAGAAGTCTGGCGTGAAAATAAGGGTTAGGGTTAGAAGGCGAAAAGCTTCGGGTTTTCTATTATAGCCGGGTCTAAACTATTACATAGTCTTACAGTCTATACCGACGTAAGCACTTTATTTCTTGAGAATCTTTAATTCTTTATCTTCTCAGTTTACTATACTATTATCACTTATGTTCTCTCATTTGTACGGTCACTCGTAAACTAGGCCCACAACTTCCATTCATCAAGTATGTCCGGGATATCTCAATATCAAAATGCTTTCAGGGTAGCGAAGCATGATATTACAAGCAATGGTGCACAACCTCAAACGACAAGACGAAACCGGCAAGCGGTGTCTTGCCTAGCCTGCCGGACACGAAAGTGAGCTTACTCTCTGGAAATCGTATGTCGCTTATCCGGCGCTCACCACCCTTCTAGATTGAAATGTGACAGACAGCACCCGTGTGCAGGCTGTTTAAAGAGAGGAGAGGCAACTTCATGCAACTATAGTAATGCCAGCCGTGATGAGCGAATCGCACCGAGACGGAACGGTAGATCCAAGGATTCCGAAGCACAGCTTCGCTTGCAGAAGCTCGAGAAGATGGTCACTAGCCTCATGCAAACGACGAAGGCTGATTCCGAGACTGGTGGTAACCAAGCGTCCACCCGCTGCCGGACAGTTGACGAAAGCTTGAATCGACTCTCTATTCATAATTCTACTCAGCCTTCGGAGGGAGCTCCAGGAGGACATTTGAGCGTCAACGATTCCGAAACAAACTACCTTGGCGCCACCCACTGGGAAGCGATACTGGAGAACGTTGGTGCTCTAGGGCACAAGAGGCTTCTGGTTAGTAGCTGATATCATCTAGATCCGAGACATTCAAGGCGTTTTGGGACCCGAGACCGACGGCAGCAAGGAGATGCCGATACGTGTCCCTCCCACTGATCCTGATGTCGTGTTCGGCACAGTCTCAACACTGACACTGAGCGACGTCTGTGACGTCCTTCCACCGAGATCTATAGTAGATCAGGTCCTATCCGGATATTTCAATGGAAAGCAGACTCAAATCCGTGAATATACTCTTTCATTCACGATAGTCTTTACTGACCGACGTAACAGCGATTCTGCACAATGCGAAGTTCCTGAGAGAGGTGGGTTCCTCCCGTTTCAGAGCTTATTCATGTACTGACTCACCTTGGAGTATGAATCTTTCTGGGCCGACCCTTCTTCGGTCTCATTCTTGTGGATCTCAATGCTTTTCTCTACTTTATATATAGGTTCTCAGACCAATTATGGTAATGGTCATGAAGCCACCGACTCATCCAATGGGATTGCGAACCCATCGTACTTCACTAAAGCTGGCCAAGCACTTGTAACGGGTAGATACGATAAAGCTAGACCGTACAGTGTGGAAGCGGTGCTTCTATATGCTATGTGTAATTATCGGAGGAAGGAAGATCGAGATACCGAGACTTGGATGCTGATGGGACTTGGTGCGCGCCTGGCGATGAGAATGGGATATCATCGAGATCGTAGGTGTTCTCGCGCCCTTGATTGCCTTTCCTGTGCCATTACCTCGGTATTGGAATTATTTTACGGGCGTACTTATCCTTCGAAAATGGGTCTAGACTCGAATTACTCCCTCGAAAAGGATATTGCTGACTATCGATCCATAATCAGCTCGTCATCTTGCCAACATCTCTCCTTTTGAAGGCGAAATGAGGAGACGAACTTTCATGGTCGTAGAAACCTTCGATCTCCTACTCTCTTTTCAGGCGGGACTGCCTCCAATCATACACGAAGATGAGTATGACACGGATCCTCCTAGCAACTTATTCGATACAGACTTCAACGAGAACTGCAAGGTTTTGCCACCTTCTCGTCCGTCTACTGACCCAACTCCAATGTTATACTTCTGTTACAAAAGTCGGTTGGCGAAGATGCTTCGGAGCGTTATTCGGCACGTACTCGCTCTGAAACCTACTTCGCATGAGGCCACAATGAAGCTTGACCGGGCCATCCATGAGACGCATGTGGACATTCCCCCTAGTCTCCGTATGAGATCTTTGAGTTCGCAGTTCATGGATCCGGCGTACGTGATCATGAACAGACTAAACATTGATCAAATGTATCTGAGATGTCTGTGCGTCTTACACCGGAAATACCTCAGCCAGCATAGGTCAGACCCGACGTTCGACTATCCACGACGGACTTGTACCGATGCGGCTCTCCAACTTCTGAAATATCAAGCCGAATTGCACGTCGCATGCCAGCCGGGGGGTCAATTCAGCAACGATGAGTGGATGTTCACAAGTCTGCAATTGCACGATTTTCTCGTAGCTGCTATGATCATCTGCTTAGACTTGTACGAGTCTCATACCAAACCTGCAACTGCGACCGCAGCTCCACAAGATTCAAAGGCTCAGAACGAGAAGTACGATGCCTTAAAGCTCTCACACGACATCTGGTCATCGCGAAAAACGACCTCTCGAGATGCGCGTCGTGCTTCCGATGTACTTGCCGTGATGCTCTCGAAAGTGGCTCGGCCCAGCCTTATTTCCAACCCAGTCAATACAATTCAGGACACGCCAGAACCCTCGGATTTGGCAAGAGATCCAATGGACTCTTTCAACAGCTCCCCGTGGACTACCAATGGGAACAACATACCAAGCCAAGCGTTTTCGACTGAAACTAACCCTCCCAATACCGTGAATCCCCTAGACACAATCTTCGGCGTAGCCGATGACATTGATTGGGTAGGTCATCAGCTCTTTCGATTCTGTTTAGATGCACATTTGAACTGATGGCCATGCAGGGGCTCGTCGATCAATTTCTACAAAACCCGAGCGACATCGGTGATACACCAATGGATTGGGACTTTCTGGAAGGCTTGGACGTGCCACCGGCTACATGAGCACACACGCAACACGTCGAGTCAGCAGTACCTATACTACTCGGACGGCGCTCTGAAGTTCACACGGGCATCGCCAGTACTAAACCACAGACGTCTTTATCGTTCATGTTTTACTGTTAAGCCGATTTCATATCTGTAAATTATACTGCACATGATGTAGCCCGGTTACTTTAAAGTATCATCAATAACAAGTGCGATGTTAGAAGAAATATAACAAGGTGAATCCGTGTTGAAAAAACTCGGTGGTTGTGCCAAGAAATCACGAACGCCAAATTTGCCAGGACATGGGATAGAATAACAGGATTCGATTACACCGTCTCGGGTGTTTGAAGTGCTGCTATGGAGGTCCGGACGGCGACGATGTGGCGATTAAGTACCGAATAATGTCTCCGGCTCGTTCAGACTCTGTTCAGTCTTCTTTTACACTAGATGGGAGATGGGTTGTCCGAGGGTATTAGGTGGATTGCGTATTCCATCGTAGAGAATATTGTGGAGATGTATGATGGAGCGGAGCGGCTTGGTAGCTAAATGGGCGGGGGTTTTTGTGGGATGGGGGGGGTTTGTTAGGTTGGTTTGTGGATGATGGATGCCGTAGTAGATAGTAAGAGTGTGGCATCAAGGGAGGGATCAGGGGTATTGTAGACCCGGAGCCGGGGGGGGGAGGGAGTGGATAGAGAGCAGTTACTGCACAGCACGTTGCTGCAACGGATAGAGAAAAGAATAGAATGTGCGAGAGTACTCTTTTGTTGCGATTCGGATGCACGGTTTGTTGTGGAGAGGAGGGGATGGGAATGGATGGGGATGGCACTAAGGTACTGCCTGCATTGAACCTCTGATCAATCAGGTATGTAATCGAAGCGGAGACGATGGGCCCGCCGTTCTAGTGATTTGAGAGAGATAAGATGGATAGGGGGGTGTGGAAAGGATGGGTTGAGTTATCTTGCCGATCGTATGGGGAGGAGGTTGTGGAGATAGGCTGGGTTTAGGGGAAAGGGGACTCGGGCGGAAGACGGCAGTTCAGTGTTTAGTTGATAAGGAATGGTGACGTGGAGGGTTTTCGGTTGAAAGAGCGGTAATATTCATTTGGTGATCTAGAGAGTATAAACGGTGTATTAAAGAATCTGGAAGGCCTCCAGATCTAGTATCAAATGCGGAAGGCGAAGAGTCTTAGCAAGTCTGACGACTCCTTTTGCAAAGGCTGACATTAATAATTTCATGTGGCGCATTTGAAGACAAGGCAAGACTTTAGTTTGTTGAAGGATAGATAAGTTGGCGGATAAATTCCTAATAGCATAGATTGTACTCTTGATTCCTTCCTCCGGTAGAATATTGAATGTTCCATCCAGGCCCATGCGACGGTTGCTCTCTTATGCAGTGGTGGTGCGATCTCACGACCGCGCGGTGGTTTTGTTGCTGAAGCAGAGGTGTACTCTACGCTCTTGCCACCGAGCCTCTTGTCTCGCCTTCAGAGAGCCATCCGTATTTTCTTCAATTGGCGATTCGCTACATGCAAGTAGTCAGTAGGGTTTTTCTGCTTGACCTCCAGCGCCCTGGCGATTGATATGTAGGATCAGTACCTCTCCTCGTCCTAGGCATTTTGCATCGTTTCTCGGTGCTGAGTCCATAGGAAGGTTCAATGTTCTAGAGCAATCATCCTGTCTGCATTGTATCTGACTGGGCTTCAAAACATTGCCATAACTGCTTAGCTCGTGGGCCAAAGCTATAGCTATGTGGCCGCGTCTGTGTATGGATCCAAATTGACCTTCATCCACGAAATCTGTCATATTCGAATGTTAGAAGTATTGCAAGAGGCTTTTCATTTGCGCTGTCTGCGCCACAAACATTGTGGTCAGCAAGATCACGGTACACAGCATGATGGAGGCACGACTAGGGCACCCTGTTGAACGACGTTGTGACCCGATAGGTCGAATTACCTATAGTCTTGCAAGGATCCAGGAATTGATGCTCATCAAGATCGTGTAGCGCTATAAGGAAGAAACCTAGCAAAGAGTGATTGCAGAGCAGAATGTATCCATTCTCATAGATTGTCATAAGAAGTTTGGTCCCGAAAGCAATGATAATTGCTAGTTTTCCGATCGCCGCAAAATCATTGTTGTCTGCCGAACGCGTCCGTCGCGCGGTAACAATGGTTCCAGAATTGAAGCTAGGATATTGCAAGAACGCTTTCACATTAGCGACATTGATGTTCATAGCACAAGCTACAGTTTGAGAGTGCACCAGTGGCGCTGGTTGCACAATCCCGAGTCTTATGCACTGTCAGCCGTAACTTTGTATAATGGGCGTGTATCGATAAGGGGGCTCATAGCGCTCGGGACCAGTAAAGCAAGTGTTCTTGATTGCCTGTAAAGGGGATCATTGCAACCAGACCCTGGAACTAGACGCTTCATACACCACAAGCATCGTATGAGAGTGTACCGAGTGCATTCTGCTCCCCAATTGAAAGGACGGCGGTCTTTCGTGATACCCTGTGCAATTCTATTTCCCTCTCAAGGATTTGGCCATGCTCTCATCTCGCTCCTTCTTGAATCCCATTTCCAGACCCCGCCGCTACCAACGTTATATTGGTAGTAGTTCTGCGTCGAATACCTTTCGACCCCCTTCCTGAATGTAATGTTGATCCTGCCGCCTTCGCTTCCCTTTCCCTTCCTCTTCGGAATACTGTGAAGCCAGTTCGCCTGAGTCTTGCCTCTCATAAGTACCATATCCCCACTGGCCAACGGCAATTTCAGTGGTGGTTTGGTGTTTTGCTCGGGTGGGGGCTCGCCGTCCTTCGGCGGAATCGGCTTGTGCTTCATAAGAAAGTCTCGCATGGCGCCAAGGGAAAATGAGGCAATACATGGATTGGGACCGAGGAAGCGCTCATCGTCGCTGTGATACGATATACTGTCTGCGCCATTCGCATAGTAGTTGACAAGACAGAAGTTGTAGGTCGCGCCCGTAAAGATCTCAGTCAATTGGCGAAGATGGTCAAGACACTGGGGCAAAGGTCGCGGGTGGCAAGTCTTATACCTTTCTGAAGGGACGGGTTTCGCGGTCTGGCTATCGCTGAGATTGCCGTCAGCGTCAAAAACAGAGGATGTGTCGACGCCAAAGACTGTCGTGAATCTCGGTGTATTGATTTGAGTTTCTGTGCCGTAGCGCTTTATTGTATATTGCACCCTGTAGAAGAAGAGCTCGCGCCGTAGGAATTCGAAGAGATCCCTCTCGGCATCTTTCGGGATATAGGGTTGGAAGTAAAGAAGGTCAAGATCGAGTTGGTCATTGATCTCCTTGCCCTGGGATGAGGGTACCTCAGCGAGTTGATCGACTATGTGTGACGGTAGGTGAGGAACAGGGTAGGGGTACGTTGAGTGGTTGGAGCTTTCTGCACTGCAGATCTCGGCTGAAGTTGATTCGGAATGCACAGGTGCTTCGGTGAGACGAGCTTTCTTTTGCGATACGGGAGCAAAGAAGGAATCTAGAGCACGTTTCTTGGACATGACTGGGTGTGAAGTTAGAGAACTTCAGTTCTGCGATAATTAGCCAATATCACCAAATTGATAGTGCTACAACATATTTCTACGTCATTAAACGCGTCCTTAACGTGATTGTATTCTAAATGATCCAGCGTTATGTTACCAAGCGCTAGATTAGTTACATACATGCAATCATTAAACTCCAAAGCTTGGTCTCATGCATTTTCTATTGATAAGACTGGATCCGTTGGCGAAAGCTGGCGCAGAGATATATTTCAACACTGGAATCTAGAATTATACCAGATTGACTTTCTCCGGTAATAGGATAGCATGGTCTCCTGAACTTGAGAGATGTCAATTGACCGAGCTTATGATTACGAGTATGAGAGCTACATGCGTTCCACCTCGATCCATCAAACAGCTTCCAAGGCTGGTCCATTGAACATGGTAGCGCCATGTATACGAAGCTGATAGATGAACAGCATGGCGGTACGGGAGTGGACAAACCCTCGCTACCCAACGACCCTATTGCATGCCGAAATCGACGCCGTCAGCTCCTGTAGGCAATCCGCGGGAACATCAACTACTATGGTGTGACTCCCTCTCCTCTGTGGCGAAGTGAACCAGTATGCTGCGAGCCTTCCAACACTGGCACTGATAGCCGACATCACCAGAGCTCGAATTGCATCAGAAGCCGGAATGAGAGTTGTACTAGCCAATATAATAGTTCCGTAAGCATATAGCGTGAAGCTGGCTATCGCTGTGAAAGTCTGCAAGAGCCATCGCAGGAAGGTATCGCAACGGGATCGAAGCACCACGGTTGAGGATCGATCGTTCTGTACTCTCCTCGGCCTTGGCCTTGCGCCTACGGTTTTGATGTGAATGATGCGGGTGTCGAACATCATGGAGCGGCATAGCACATTGAATACAGTCAAGAGCTGAGTTAGCCCAATCCACATTGCAACGTTGGCTTTGACAGCACACGCAAAGACTACAATGCCATATCTGGTGATTTGATACACTTCGTACCAAACTCCCGCACCAACAAAGAGTGCAACTATGCTGCAGCTATAAAGTTGCATCTTGTTACTTTTCCACCATGGACTTTTTGCACGGGATTGAGCGATCAAGTCTTCCACAATCGACACAGCTGTTTGTATACGAGCATGACTCTCGCTTTGCCCGTCAAATACGATATCAGAAAAACGCTTGGGTCTGTCTCCAAATCTCCTGGTGAATGCTGTGACGGAGGACATGGATAAGGCAATCGCAAGAAGGATCGATTCGTCGGCTATCGACGTGGTCTCCTCAATGCTGTTCGACAATAGTCCAACAATGGTGGGAATGAAAGCCATAATGGAGCTACCAGCATTCCAACGTGCTGTGACTTCGCTGGGGATGTCGTTCAGAATGCAGCGAAGCATAGGGTAACATTGCGCCCTTTCATTAGGTGTTTTGCTGCGACACCCTTCTATGACTGATCTTACGAGTGCACCTCGACTATCGAAGAGGCGGTAGCACAAGCATGGCCTCGCAAGGAGGATCGGTAAACAGAGTAGCAATGCATACCTCGAAGGCATTTGTAAGATGACAAGACATGCTGTCGTGGCTGTTGCGTGGAAGACATGCGTCGGGGCTGAAGAGGCTTCGGATCCCGTCCTGTAATTGGACGAGCGCAGCGACACCATGCTATTGGCCCATACTCAAGCCTTGAGACGCTATGTCCAGACTCGTAAGTCTGTAGCCAATGGTGGCAGTCCCCAGATCACATGTGAGGTCACCCTGCATCAGCCACATGGTTCTGCGAGTGCCTCACAACTCTTGATACTCAATGAGTTGCTCTGATGCGCACAAACGGCATCTAAATCCACGAGTCTGCCAGAATTACATGCGACATTCGTGTAAGATGTCCTTCAGTATCTTTGAGAGCTGACACGATTCGAGTTGCGTGAAGCTCGCAGTTCCATACTTTAGGGATCGACCTTTGTGGCACCTCGCCGTGAACACAGCTGGATAACATAAGATGAGGCTGAGGGAGGATGATGCCGAGAGTCAGAACCATACCTCGCTCCGCTTGAGTTCAAAGACGCAATGATAAAACACGATGGACGTCAATACCACAGCTAATCAGCTTATGTCAACGGTCCAGTACCTGGGCTTTGAGCACTCGTGAGTGTGACTTACCATGCTCAAGTCACGATTAACAAATTCAAGCATTTGGCGTTGCTATCGAACCCTTTACTTAGGCTCCAGGCGTATCGAAGTCAATCTGATCCAACTCTCCTAAATACAAAATCCCTACACGATGCCACTCGATAGCCTGGCCTGAGCCTTGAGCGGTCTATCAGACCTACGCCGACTTGGTATTAGCTGCGAAAACGACGGCGTCCATGAGCGCGAGGATCTCAGAACATCGATCAATTGCGTACAATTAGCATCCTAGAAATCCACGCGCAATGGAAGCAGGACAGATACGTATCTATAAGCCACAACCGCTTATGTACGGTGGCGGTGAGTCCGCAAACAATCGCTCCGCTTCAAAAGCAAAAGGTGCTCATACCACACAGCAAGTCAGCGTGGCTTCCAACACACAGAATACTGCAACACACTGGCCTCCAACAGTATCCCCACCATGGATCGCCACTCCCACGCAGCCTTCACCAATCTCAAGGTACTGATCCCCATTACGTTGACGCCATGGACAATTCTCAAAACCTAAAAAACAATATATCTATTCATGTTACACGAACAACGTCTTCTATCCCAAACCCTCACTTGAACCTTCCATCCCAGGCATCTCCTCCCCGTAAAGCATCCCCTACTTCGCCAAAGCTGCCAATCGTGACTTTCGTGGCGAAGATAGCATCTCCGGCCGCCTGAGATTTCCAAAAGATGACTCCATACTCACGCAATACCACTTACTCGTCGAGCACATTGCCCAGATCACGTTTCCAGTCTGCGGGCGGTATCCGGAGTTGAAGTCTGGCTAGTCGCTACATGTGGTGGAACTGTCGTAACAAACATTCCATACCCGCGAGAAGAAGGGGCTGAAGGTAGACGTGGACGTGGATGTAAATATTCATCTGTTGAAGCCCAGGGTCCGTCGCGTTGGATGCAGAAAATGGATCCTTATTCCAGAGACAAGAATCGCGCGTCAAAAAGAACCATCATGCACCTTATGGCGTAAAGAAAGCAAAGGATGCGACGCGCCAATAAATTCGCGAGTACAAATCTCAGCATCGTCGGAAGAGAACCCTGTATCCCGTATGTGGCTTTGCCTACCTACAGTTCCGAAGACATCCACACCTAACGATAGGTAAACAACCGAATAACCCACAATAAAACCACACTCCGCTACCGAGTTAAACAAAATGAAAATACCTAAACCTCATCTCCATATCAATCAATTACCTAAAATACCTCATTCTTTCTCCTATCCAAAGTCAATGATAGAATATTGGAGAGACGACATAATTCGCCCAAACCCACCCTGAAACCTGAATGAACGATTTACTACGACTATGCTACGGATTTGGGGAAAATCGATATCATAGTACTCTATGTGTGTATGCGTGAGAGGGGACGGGATATTATGGTTCTTGTAAGTATTGTAGGAATGAGCGGGGTGAGGGGACGGGGGGAAGTGGTTGGGTTTTTGTAGATTTTTTGTTTTGGAGGAAGGAGGGGGGTGAGAGGAAGGGTTTTGGAAAGGGGGAAAGGGCTCGGAAGGATTCGTAAGCTACCTTATATACGTGCATCACCCAATCCCAGGTATATATATCCTTCCCGTCTCACGCAAACCGATTCTCGATCCTTGACCGCAAGAGCTCGTATCGTTCGTGATATACATCATCCAGTCATGTCATACCATCCCTACCCCTTCTTCTCATACGTAGCTCCCGCCCTAGACCAGTTATTAGCGTTATCTCACGAATACGATATAGGACTGAAGGGACAGACTTTTTAATGATCCTCTCAATACCATCAAGACCCATCTTCAACACCTCCATCCTAGGCCCATACGACAGGCGGATGAAATGGTGGCATGGGCTATCGAACAGATCGCGTCGCTTGGCGGGGTTTAGGTCGAAGAAGATGCCTGGGACGACTGTTTGTGGAAGAGGAGGATAGGGGGTTAGTTTTGTTTTGGCTTTGGATGGATGGATGTGTGGTGGAGGTTATAAGGAAAGAGGATAACGCACCAATAACCCTCTCCTCCAAACATTTCTGAAAGAAGCTCAACCCATCATTGATCTCCTTCGGCAACCCGCTCAGATCCAGCCAGATGTAAAACGTCGAATCGGGCACATGCTTGATCCTAAACCCCAATCCCCCCAACCGATCGAGGACATAGTCGCGCTTGGTCTTAAAGTGGCGCTGCAGCGCTTTCATCTCCGCGCGCACCTTGTCCGGTTCGAGCATCGGGATGGCGGCTTCTTGGAAGGGAACGTTGGTGCCGCCGTCGAGGTAGGAGCCGCAGCTGCCGATGGCGCTGATGAATTCGCGGGGGCCGACGATCCATGCTACGCGCTGGGGGGGTGTTAGTATGGTCGTTTACTGGGGGTTTTTTTATTTACCCAGCCTGGAAGGCGAAAACGCTTGGTCAAGCCGTCGATGATGAGGACGTCGTCTTGATTGACGTCTTCGATGTTGTCGGCGGCCGAGACGACGGAGCCGTCACAGTTGCTGGTGTAGTTGTAGCCGCCGTAGAATTCGTCCATGATTAGTGTCGCGCGGTCTATATATTGGTCAGATCCCGAAGATTCAACGGCAGATTGTTACAAGGTGTACCTCGACAGATGTCTTGGATCTCTGCCAGTTGTGGATTCTTGACGACCTGGCCGGTAGGGTTGCGAGGGTTCGACGTCAAGATGACAGAGGTTCCGCGAGCGATCTCTTCGGAGATCTTTTCGGGATGGATATGGTAGCCATCGGCCTCTGACAGTGGCGATGGAATTGCGGCGAACTATGCAGGAGAGGTTAGGATAGATGTTTGTCCAACAGAGCAGCACTCTTTGTTTGTATATTGAAACAGGAAGTACCTGTGTGAACGTTATTAAACAGGAATGGACGACCTACGTTTTTGAACAGACCCAACATCTCGTTGTATGCAGTGTAGTCAGGGATGAAGAAGCCTACACGTATCAGAGAGCCACTGCTTGAGACCTGTCCGAAGGTACATACCGAGGTAGGCATTGTTCAACACGGCGGCAATGCGGATCAGACCAGCTCTGCCACCGGGAACGACGGCGACATTCTCCCATGTGTACTGGCTCTCCTTACTCTGACGATGGTGTGCGTTGTACAAATTGGCGATGGCAACCCTCAAGGGTTTGATACCCGCAGTCGGCCCATACTCACGACCGGACATGGAGACTTCAATGGTCTTTGGGCGGTTAAAGCTACCTTCGATGTCATCGTCGACCTGTACCGCAATCGATTACTTTAGTAACCGCCCAGGACACAAACAGAGATTCTTCTACCTCTGGAGCACCTTGACCGAGATTGGCCCAGTTACCAGGGGCGTCGGCGAAGCCCAATTCGTTTGCTCGCTCGGTACACCAGACTACGCCCGTGCTGGCTCGCGAGGGATCGAGACCGGCGTGTGGGCGGTGCCCTTCATGTGCGTTGCGGAACTGGCGGTGGATCTTGGAGCCTTGTTCGCTGCCAAGAGGTCAACACATGGAGGTACTTACACACTGAGCCTTGTAACGTATCACAGACGTCTTATTACCTTGCGCTCGGACCTTTGCTCACGGAGAATCTTCGTTCAGCGGAAGGCATCTTGCCTGGTTGCGTACCACGGTAGTGATAAGATTTAGACTTGGGCGTATGAGGTAAGACGTTTACTATAGTCAGGAGTGTATCGATTACTCCATGCAGTACGTGTGAAGCTTCTTTTATGAGAGGGCGGCAAGGTGGGGCGCCAATTCACTCATCCCTCACTTCCACATTTCACAGTTCACATTGACTTCTCGTTCCTTGCAAGTTCACGCGACGCCAACGTGCAGTGAAATTTAGGCGAAGCCCTGATTGATCTAGAACCATTCTCACACCCACTAGTGACTTATTCCACCACCAGAAGTACCTCAAATCTCGATACTGCAACCACCCAACGGAATCAATATCTTGTTCCGCCACATGCAGGAGACCTTGCACGGCAGAGCTCACCCATTGAGGTCATCCAGTGCCGGGCATGAGGATAGGTAGGTATGCTGTATGCCATGTGGATTCGGCATCAACCCTTCTCCGTTCCGAGACATCACAGCAGCGACCCGTGCGCCAAGTTTGTGTGTATATGCCCTCCATCCCACATGTAATGATACATCCTCAAAGAAAGCGCACGATACCCATGTTATGAAGGAAACTCTTCGTTGAAAATTCCAGCCTTGGACAAGTCGTGATCTGCACCATCTTTCAAGCACCAGGATGCCCTGTCACAGCTCCACAAGCCAGATCACACAGATCTGGACCTATGGGCGATCATCCTCGCCAAGGCACCGACTAGGCATGTCAGCGCCACTCTTCTAGTCCTGGGGTCAATTCGGCCCTAAACCAGTACTACTGCATGCAAACAGTAGTCTCCCTGTGCCTTGCATCAGGGCGATCACCGACAAGGTGCTAGAGTGCGACAACCACCTGGCATGTGGAGACGAAGGCTTGCGAAATGCCTCTGAGCGGCTCAATCGAGATCTCTTCACGAAAGGGAATGAGACACATGGATGGCTGGTGGAGCTGTCACTCACACCTGCCGACACCCTAATCCAATTCTCATATCAGGCATACCCGCCGATTCCACAGCTGTATGTGTCGATACCTTGTCACGGAGCCTAAGGGCCACACCAGGGGAAGTTGAAGCCAATAGCGAGCATGCGGAAGCTGATAGGTTCTAAAAGCGCCTGAGTGGCAGCTGTGCTTCAAGGGATGGATCCCTGCCCATCTGCAAGGCGGCGGTAGTCCATTGCATGCCTTCCCCCTCAATGCTAATGTCCATGGATCCAATCTCCGTCTATATCATCCTCCTGTTGTCCTCTGTATCTAGACGACTTTCTCAACTTCACCGAGCTGAAGATCTATATGTGGAGTGACCAAGGGAGGCTATTCCACTTAGAATAGGAACGTACCAGCGCCGATGTCGAAGACACCAGGAACGCCAAGACACTTGACCATGGCGCCCGCCTACGAAATGCTTTCACCCTTGGACCAGCAAATTGAAGAATGGCAAAATCTCCCTCCAGCATTCAGACGCAAGGTACGTACATGAGCATTCCATTCCACGGTCCAATCGACCCGTTCAGCGTCCCCTCATACATCAATGCTATCCGCAATTCCCTTACCCACTTCGATGATCTCTAATCCGCTGACCCTCTGTTAAATGCAGTATTTTTCATCCCTTGAGAGGCTCAGACTTGCTCGAGACTCTACGTCCAGCCCCCAAAAAGCCGCATCGTTGAGCAGCACCTATGGCACCGTGAAAACGTCTAAGCGCGACGTACCAGACTCCTCGCGTCCCACTCGTCCTAAATTGGCTCATCGGAATTCAAGCTATTTCAAAAATCCAACATTTCGTCGAAAGGCTCCTTCGCCTACGACAGACACTTTCTCTCAATTGGACGCTCAGTGGTTCCTGCGGCTTCCTGAAAAGGTTCAGAGGAGGCATTTCACATTGGAGGAGCGCAACCTACTATCGGGACAGACGGGTGTACCTCCCCACGTTGCGGACGCTGCAGACACGAGGTTGGAACGAGAGCTCTACAAGCTTGGACGTGATAGAAACCGCAGTGTGCCGACCCTACGAGCCTGTTCCTTCTCCAGCCAGTCATCCTCGAACACATTCGATCTTGAGCAACGTGTCGACTCCGCCATTGACATGGATAACTCAGTAATCTGGTTCGACGATGACAACGATGTGGACTTGGACTCGAAGTTACAATTGGATGACTATCATGAGTTCATCAACAAGGCAGCAGACAAGAACAACAGACAATCAAGACGTGGGCCATCCTACCGAAGAGCTTTGTCCATAAGCTCGCTTCCCTTCCACACCACCCACTCCTCGCTCCTCAAATCTTCACAGTTGGCTCCGCCTCTACCATCATCTCTTCCAACTGTATCAATACCCCGAGGTGCCCACCAACGGACAAGCTCACGATTACAACCACCTCTACCACCACTCCATCTCAAACAGACCTCCATTTCAGCGATCGAACCTTCAGCCCGCCACTACCAAGACCCAGAAGCCCGCCTCAAACTCCGCGTCTACCTCGCCTCGCCCCAAAAGTTCGACGAAGCCATCGAATTCGGCTTCCCCTCCACAGACGACAAATCCTTCCTCCCCATGCACCGGCCCTCCCTCTCTCGATCCCACAACACCGCCCCCTGCAAAACATTCCTCCACGACGACGCCCCCTCCATACTCGACAACCTCGACCTCTCCTCCTCCGCCTCCTCCTCGGCTGCCAGCCTCCCAGACCGCGACGCACCCTACACCCCCATGGACGCCGCATTCCACGCAGACGCAATCCTGCTCTCTCCCTCCGACGCCGCATCTTCCAGGTCAAGCCGTACGCTTTACTCCCGACCCACCATCCGCCACCATTGCAGCGAGCCCCTGGCGCAACTACTCGCCGGGAGTAGAGAAATGACGCTGCGGATGACGCTGACGAGACCCGATCTGCGCGCGGACGAGAAGGCGCTGTATGCACACACGACGGGCGATGATCCGTTGGCGTTGGAGCATCTGCCGCCTACGAAGGACGAGGCCGATATCTGGGATACCCTACCCAAGGACCAGAGCGTCGTCAAACGCTTCTGGCGGAAGGTCAGTGGGAAGTCGTGATCGTGAGAGCCTCCTAACTGGTGAAAAAGCATGTTGCTATTCTTTTGCTATTTGCGCAAACTTGATTTCTATTTGATGCATCTGCTGTTCTTTAGCGCTTGAAGCGAGCACGTTTGTTTATTTGCTGTTACTCTTTTCAAACATTTTTCGGGGCCTGATCTAAAGTCGAATTTACCCTTCATGATACCAACGTTCTTGACGGACTCTTCTTCGGTTGGCTGGCGGGCGGGCGATTGATACCTCACGTTTCGATGGGATTTTGTATTACTAGTTATGAGGTGCCTTGAGATTGGCCGAGCTTTGATAAATCTTGGTTAGCTATCTTCGATTGTTTGTCTGAGTCGGCATTTGAGTTGTGACGTGATGATTGTGCATAGTTAGTTTGTAATTCATGGCCTGCCTACTCTGTGTTTGATGGACGTTACATCGAGTGGCATGAATCAGATCTTGTTGCACAGCAACTTGATTTTATGGAAGCATACACGCGGCACAATCAATGTCATAAATCTTCATTGAATAAGATGAAAGCTTAACATCCCTCATTGCTGAAGCCTCATCATCATCATCATCAGGTTCCATCTTCGGCGGGGGCAAAACCCAAACTCGTAACTTTCCGACTTTCGTATATCATGGAGGGAGAAATCGCATGGAATTGGGAAAAAGAGGCCACTCGATGAAATACTCATTCATGATATTTCGTAAGAAGGTATCGATTTCAAACTTTGAGGTACTATCTCATTTCATCTCATCTCGTCTCATCTACCGCGACAACGCAATATCGTCAATCCTATCCCCACCGTCAGCATAACCCCTTCGAATTGCTACCAGAAACAAACAAAACAAAACAAAAACAAAAAACATACCTAAGTATCATCTTGACCGTCTCCGCCGCCAACTCCACAGCACTCGTACTCACCAACAGCGGCTGCAGCACATTCTCCTCCTGCATGTTATTCTTCACCCCTCCACTCCTGATACTAACGCCCGCATTCTTCTCGCCGAACTCGTGTCGATGGCGCAGATCCGTCACGACGCGTATACTGTTCAGCCCCGCGTTCTCCGCTAGCGTTGTGGGTATGACTTCCATCGCGTCCGCAAACGCCTTCCAGCATATCGCTTCCGTGCCTGAGAGTTCGCGGGATTTGGCGGAGAGGGTGTTGGCGATTGCGATTTCGGGGGCGCCACCGCCGGCGATGAGGGCCTTTTTCTTGACGAGGCAGCGGATGACGCAGATGGCGTCGTGGAGGGAGCGTTCGGCTTCGTCGAGGATGAGGGCGTTGGCGCCGCGGCAGACGATGGAGACGGTCCTTGCGGTCGTCGAGGCGGAGGAGGAGGATTTGGGGTGGGAGATGCCGGTCACTTTGACGATGCGGGAGCCGGAGGCTTGGACTTCGTCGAGGAGGTCGGCGGCGCCGAGTTTGTCTTCGGTGAAGGAGTCGATGTCGGCGATGGGTTTGCAGCCGGTGGATTTGCAGATGAATTCGACCTCGTCGCGTTCGATGTCCTTGACGGCGAGGATGTTGAGTTTGGCGAGGAAGTGGAGGGAGAGGTCGTTGACGGCGTCGCGGAGGATGGATTTCTGGATGAGGAGGACGTTGCATTTTGCCTTTTTGATCTTCTTGACCATGTTGAGGAGGTAGGTTCGTTCTTCTTTGAGGATCTTGTCCATTTGTCTGTAGTCGTTGACGACGATTTGGTTCTCCATGTCGGGCTTTGGGGGGCTGAGCTGGAATTGTATCAGGGCTATCCGGGCTTTCTCCATCCTTGCCGGGCCACCTCCGCTTTTGACGACGGGCTGGTTGAGTACGAGCCCTTCGATCATTTCGCTGTCTTCTATCGTGCCGCCCACTTTCTTGACTACCCTAATGTTTTTGAGATCGACGTTGTCTGCGTTCTTTTGATCTATGGTTTTGAGCACGGCATCGACTGCCATGGGACCGAGTAGATTCGAGTGTTGGGAGACTATCTTGGAGGAGAGGGATGTAGAAGCGGCTTGTAGTAGCGTAGGTCGATCTGAAAGGGATATCGGATGTGACATGTCCTCCAACGTCTTTACTGCTGCAGCTGCCGCTCGCTGAAAAGATTCCGAGATGACGGTGGGATGTATGCCTTTTGCCAGTAATCGATCTGCTGCTCCGAGTAGAGCTCCAGCAATCACCACAACGGAGGTTGTACCATCACCCGCTTCTACATCCTGAGCCGAGCTGAGGTCTACCAGCATCTTTGCGGCGGGATGCATGACGCTCATATCCTTCAGCATCGTGTTGCCGTCGTTCGTGATCAGAGTCTCGCCCTTTCCTGTTTGTATCATCTTGTCCATGCCTCTGGGGCCTAGTGAGGTTCGAATAGCGTCTGCGACGGCTCGAGCTGCCATGATATTGGCGTTCCGGACGGCCATCGGCTTCTCTTTGTCCTATAAGCAAGGTGAGCATGATCGAGTTACTCAGGCATAGCGAAATGCGAAGTACCTTGAAGGCATTGTTGCCCGAGTTCGACTGCATTGGCGCCGTGACGGCCATGTTAATGATAAAGGATCTTCGATGAGGAGAATTCACATGGAAGGAGAAGAGGGGTTGAAGAAGATGCCTACGGCTGATTCAACTCGTTCCTAAGGGTGCTCGGCGCGTCAGATTCGAAATTCTGTGTCCGCGATGCTAGCGCCGGCTGAAGCCGAGGGGAGCTTCTGGATGACATGCGCCGTCTTCAGATCAACAATCTTTCATGACTGCACCACTCAGTTTCCGCTACCTTCGATACATCACTTCGAAGTAGGAGCTTCACAGAAGATAGCCTCATTCCAGAACTTCACATCAATCACAAGACGCACGCTCGCACAGAGACCTTCATCATCAGTTGAACATCGACGAGCAGACACAACAGCTCGATCCCTAAGATGCCGAGCGCCACTGGGCAAAGTTGGGAAAAGTACAAGAAGGAATATGTGGACGACGAGGAACCGGAAAAGAAAATCACACCGCTCACAGATGAGTATGTGCTTGCGAATATTTTGGGGGCTAGACTATATACAGCACCCTTGATGCTGATACAAAGTTCATCAGGGATATACAAGTGCTGAAAACATATGGAGCGGCACCGTATGCTGCTGGCCTGAAACGGCTGGAAAAGCAGATCAAGGAGAAGCAGACAAGTGTCAATGAGAAAATAGGTTCAGCTCCAAGCCCTGTTCCATGGTATGATACCAAGTGCTAATGGAGTCGTTAGGAGTCAAGGTTCAGCTGCTTATGTTCTCCATATAATCCATACTGATGCGGACCAGGAATCGGATACAGGTCTGGCACCACCACATCTATGGGATATCGCCGCGGACCGGCAACGAATGCAAGAAGATCATCCGCTACAAGTCGCTCGGTGTACCAAGATCATCCAGGATGAGAAGGACCCCGACAAGAGCAAATACGTCATCAACGTCAAGCAAATCGCCAAGTTCGTGGTCAAGCTTGGCGAGCGAATTAGTCCTACCGATATTGAAGAGGGTATGCGCGTTGGGTAAGCGTTGCTCGCCTCCGTAGCAGCACGGGAATTAATCGCAACAGTGTCGACCGGAACAAATACGAAATCCTGCTTCCCCTGCCACCCAAGATCGATCCCTCGGTGACCATGATGACTGTCGAGGATAAACCGGATGTAACCTACGGCGACGTCGGCGGCTGCAAGGATCAAATAGAAAAGATCCGTGAAGTCGTCGAGATGCCCCTCCTCTCACCTGAACGATTCGTGTCTCTTGGTATTGATCCTCCGAAAGGCGCCCTCCTCTACGGTCCCCCAGGCACAGGCAAGACACTCTGCGCAAGGGCTGTAGCGAACAGGACAGACGCCACATTCATCCGCGTTATTGGTTCGGAACTTGTTCAAAAGTACGTTGGAGAAGGTGCGAGAATGGTAAGGGAACTGTTCGAGATGGCGAGGACCAAGAAGGCATGTATCATCTTCTTCGACGAAATCGACGCCATAGGCGGAGCCCGTTTCGACGATGGAGCCGGTGGCGATAACGAGGTCCAGCGCACTATGCTTGAACTCATCACCCAACTTGACGGCTTCGACTCCCGCGGAAACATCAAGGTCATGTTCGCCACCAATCGACCGTCAACCCTAGATCCAGCGCTCATGCGTCCTGGCCGTATAGATCGAAAAATCGAGTTCTCCCTACCTGATCTTGAGGGTCGGGCCAACATCCTGCGAATCCACGCCAAAAGTATGTCGGTGGAGAGGGACATCAGGTGGGAGTTGATCTCAAGATTGTGCCCGAACAGCACTGGAGCGGAGCTGAGGAGTGTTGCTACTGAGGCGGGTATGTTCGCGATAAGGGCGAGGAGGAAGGTGGCTACGGAGAAAGACTTCTTGGCCGCGGTGGACAAGGTCATCAAGGGGAACTTGAAGTTCAACTCGACTGCCACGTATATGCAGTATAATTAGGAGAACTCTGTTGGTTGATCAAGGGGATGGATGGTGGGAAAAGACGTTCGGAGATTGGACGGACGGTGTGTATATTACAGCAGCGTCGATCGTGAGCTACTTACCAGCATTAGACCTCGGAGTGTGCTGTACTACCAGGGGAATAGTGCCCTTACAACCTAGATTCTTTCAAACATTTACCACTCATCGATGACTGATGTCAGCGCTCTAGTATCCCTCAAGCTGAAAGATACAAGAGCAAGTACTCATTCCGTGAAAAGAAATGATAGAGCCGCGCTTGGTTCAATATTTGCAATCCAAGTACGGCATCAGTCTAACAGCAAGACAGGAATTACCCAAGACTTCTATTAAAAGTTGTTTGGTGGCATCAAAGCTTGAGGGCGCAGAGGGAAATCTTAGCATGTAGCAAGTGAAGGATTGGCTAAACCAAAAGGTATGTTGTAAGCATTAAGAGTCAAGGCCTAGCGAAATGGTCATTTGATCAACGCCGCGTTAGTTTAGGTATTTGGCATGCATCTTGTCATGGGTATGTCAATGTTTTCGTGTGGTGAATGGTGTGAAAGTTATAGACGTACAGCGGTAAGTTTTGTCCTTTCAACAAGTAGCATACAATGATACCGTTTCTGGGCTTCTACGAGGACATCAATAAGGTTCCATTCGATATAGCTATCTTTCCCGGAGGTGGTTGCAATGGTCGCTAGGTCAACGATCCATCCACACAAGGACCATGGAAGATGGCTAGGTCAACATAAGGTACTATCCTGACCATTTTGCGTAGCCATATCTGCCGAAGTTGCTGAAGTGTCGTCAAGGAATTGTCGTTCTTAGTGCGAGCTTTGGGAACAACGAATCCAGTGCTGTTGGTGGTGTTCATGGCACTGCCTCGACTGCAATTCTGAACCCGTGGCTCGTTGATAGTCTCGATATTTCAAAGCGTCGTGAGGATCATTGTTCTCATCAGGTTCGAGCTGAATAGATGCTGCACTCAGCTATGTGGTCCATCTCTCCCATCGACATACTCTGCTGGTTTCGCTTCTGAAGGCTTCCCTGATCCACACAAATTGGAGGCATCGAATCCGTAAATGCGAGTTTTGGGGAATGACACAGTGCATCTTGGGGCTCTTGCGGAATAGCAAGACGTCCGCCATCGCAGATCCGTTTGACGTATTACCCCTGGTATACGCAAGACATAATAGGAGAGCGGCTTGTTGACAGTAGCAACATGATTGATAGTTTCCAGTGGACCAGCCGGTCTCAGGTAGCAGTCTCTAATCGACGAGTTGAGCATTCTGTCGGCAGCGGACGAGAGACCGCTCTGGTCACTGCCTATCTGATGTAATGACAGACTCAAACTCTTTCGAAAGAAAGACAGGGCTAACATAGGCATTGGTGCTTTTCACGGACATGGTTTTTAGCTTTCTATCATCTGATGCATGGTGAAAGTTGTTTGTCGTCCAAGGCCAGGAAAAACGCGTGATGCAAATAAGAAAATGATTAGGATGTCATGCTATGGAGATTGCGACTTGGTATCCAAAAAATCCAAATATGCACTTAGGAATTGGTAGAAGCTGATTGGTCGATGGAGCAGCCTCGGCCCTGTCCCCACTAGAATAGAATAGAACTAGCGTCAATCATCGTCACGGACTCGATAGAATATGCCGCCTCCGCAAACAAATCGCTTCGCCTCTTTCATTCCTTCTCTACACTCTACACTCTTCCTTCCCTTGCAAGCAGACTCAATTGTCTGACTGTCTGTACTTGTGATCCTATGGCTCCCTTAGGGTTACGGAGCTTTACCTCAGCCTCCAAGGTATGTTCCTACCGCTTCGATGAGGGGGGAGTTCTGATTAGTGGGCAGTTCTCGAAGGCTGCAAGATCCAGTCGATTCTTTTCTACTTCGAAATCCCACGGTATGACTGCAAAGGTCGGGTATCATAAGTCCTACGTTAACACTATCGGCAGCCCGAATCATCACCAACCAGCCGCTACGAGCCAAAGAGGCATCCCCATTCATCGACAACAAATATCCTGTCATAGTAGGCTTACCGCAGCTCAGACTCTTCGATCATTCCTGGACTGACTCCCGCAGGACCACGAATACGATGCTCTCGTTGTTGGTGCTGGTGGCTCGGGTCTGCGAGCTGCCTTCGGGCTAGCGGAAGCAGGCTTTAATACAGCGTGTATATCAAAACTATTCCCCACGAGAAGTCACACCGTAGCTGCACAAGGCGGCATCAATGCGGCGTTAGGGAACATGCATGAGGACGACTGGCGGTGGCATATGTACGACACTGTCAAGGGCTCCGACTGGCTGGGTGATCAAGATGCTATCCACTATATGACAAGAGAGGCACCAGCCAGTGTCATCGAATTAGAAAACTACGGATGTCCATTTTCGAGAACGGACGAGGGAAAGATCTACCAGCGAGCCTTTGGTGGTCAATCGCAAAAGTACGGGAAAGGAGGACAGGCTTATCGATGCTGCGCTGCGGCTGATCGGACCGGTCACGCTCTGCTCCACACTCTCTATGGTCAATCATTACGGCACAATACCAATTACTTCATCGAGTACTTTGCGATGGACCTGATCATGGAGGACGGGGAATGTAAAGGCGTCATCGCGTACAATCAAGAGGACGGCACGTTACACCGATTCCGTTCACATAACACTGTACTAGCGACAGGAGGCTATGGAAGAGCGTACTTCAGCTGCACATCTGCCCATACTTGCACAGGAGATGGTATGGCCATGGTTGCTCGTGCTGGACTACCTAATCAAGATATGGAGTTCGTCCAATTCCACCCGACGGGTATCTACGGCGCGGGATGCTTGATTACCGAAGGCTCGCGTGGTGAGGGAGGCTATCTGCTCAATTCCGAGGGTGAAAGGTTCATGGAGCGTTACGCGCCCACAGCCAAGGATTTAGCATCCCGAGACGTCGTTTCCAGATCTATGACTATGGAGATCCGCGAGGGACGTGGTGTTGGACCTGACAAAGATCACATCTATCTTCAACTCTCGCACCTGCCTCCGGAGGTCCTGCATGAGCGTCTGCCTGGCATCTCTGAGACTGCATCAATTTTCTCTGGTGTCGATGTCCGCAAACAACCCATCCCAGTCATACCCACCGTCCATTACAACATGGGCGGGATTCCCACCAAATACACCGGAGAGGTCCTCACCGTCGACGAAGCCGGCAACGACAAAGTCGTTCCAGGTCTCTTTGCGTGCGGAGAAGCCGCCTGCGTATCAGTCCACGGCGCTAACCGGTTAGGCGCCAACTCCCTCCTCGATCTCATTGTCTTTGGCCGCGCCGTCTCTCACACCGTGCGCGATAACTTCGAGCCCGGCCTCCCTCACAAGGAGATTCGCGCAGACGCTGGAGCGGAATCTATCAGCACGCTTGACAAGGTCAGAACAGCCTCGGGCCCCAAGTCAACTCACGAGATCCGCAGCTCCATGCAAAAAGTGATGCAGACCGATGTCTCCGTCTTCCGCACGCAAGCGTCTCTCGACGAAGGCAGTAAGCGTATCAGAGATGTAGATCAATCGTTCGCGGAACTGGGAACCACTGACCGCAGCATGATCTGGAATAGTGATCTCGTTGAATCGCTTGAGCTCAGGAATCTCCTGACATGCGCTATCCAAACCGCCGAGTCGGCCGCCAATAGAAAGGAGTCGAGAGGTGCCCATGCCAGAGAGGACTTCCCAGACCGAGACGACGAGAACTGGATGAAGCATACTCTGACATTTCAAAAGGAGGCGCAGGGTAAAGTAGACCTTGGATATCGCCGGGTAATTGGGCATACGCTAGATGAAAATGAATGCAAGGTGGGAATCATCCGAGCATTCGAGTTTGACCTCTTCCGTTGCAAACATAATGCTAATATCTTGCTTCTACAGGCCGTTGCTCCTTTCAAGCGCACTTATTAGATAAGGTAGACTTTGGGAATGATTGGGCCACGAGGGATGAATAGAGGCCAGGCACGTTCAAGGCGTTCGTTTAGCATTTTCAGGACTTTGGTTAAGCAATGCATCTTTATGTGTATGATTACTTTCAAACCTTGCACATATTCAGGGAGTAGTCTCCGTTATTGAACTGTTCTGAATGTCGTGACTTTTCTTGTCATTTTCTGGTTTTTCTTTTGTTCAATCTTCGATCGGAGCCTGTGCTGTAGAAATGGTTACCGATGACACTCACATTCACCTAGATAGACAAGCGAACACTTTTTTTTAGAAGATAACCTTGATTCAACAAACACCAGAAAATCCCTACCTACCAGAAAAAAGACCACAAGCTCTACCATTAGATCAGCGCCAATAGGAATCGAACCCATTCTCTTATGATCATTAACCGCGAACACTACCTACATTAGATATACTACAATCCTACTATCTAAATCCGATAACTCCCCACCATGCACTCATGCTCCACCTCCACCCCTCCCTAGCCTCACCCAACATAATCTAAGCCCCATCTCCACCTCCACCTCCACCCCCACCTCCATCTCCATCCTGCTTCGTCCCTATAAATCTACTAAGCAGGAAAAGGCCAGATCACCTACCCCCAAAAACGCGCAATCTCATCCCCATCTACGAATAGGGATACTTTATTACAGCAGTAGTAGCAGTAGGGCTGATGTGAGTCGCAGTTTCGAACTGGAATGGTGGTATGTTGTACGCGATGTGGGGGATGTTGGGATGTTAGGCTGTAAGCGTTAGGTATATTAGATGATAGAAAAGTGCTCTTGTGGACAACTTATATGCAGTGTTGGATATTGACTTCGTGGGCTGGGATGTTACTACGTACATGGACTCCAAGGTAAAGCTTTGGGATACGAGAGGGTGTTGAGCGTAAGGTATGTTATATATAACCCTGCCTTAAAATGGGATTCATACCCAGCCGTCCTCCTCCCCGATTTATCAATGAAGCCGGTATCTGATGCTGAGCTTGCGAATGGTAAGTCCATTCCCGTTCTTCAGACATAAAACATATTCAGCGATATTGTGCCACAAACACGGACCTGAGAAAGACCCATTATTCAGACCATCGAGAACAGGCATACCCCTTAATATAGTACATACTCCACCAACGCGCCGGAAGCGTACAATTCGTATAGCCATATCCCATACTACTATATCCTATCCAGGTCTTCGAGTTCCTCTTATAAACAGCCAGCTCAAAGACAAACCCATGAACCTGACGTCGGTTTCATCATCGTAGCTATGCCCATGAGTGAGCGGCTTGCTGCCATCATCATTAACGGCATATGTGGTGTTTTCATGTGTAGGTACTGTGGTGTTAGTTGAAGCTGTGGTCATGGAAGGGCGGTAAGGTTCTAGGTCCGCCGTCGTTTTGGTGTCGATAGGTTGGACTAGATTATTCGGTCATTGCTATTGCGTGAGCTGAGAATGATGGTAGTAGCGGATTGGTATTTGTATTTGTATTTGTATTTGTATTACTTGAATGACACGGTCATACTCCTATGTACAACGGCGTTCTGCGATAATGTGCGTGCATCGGCTTTACAGTACGTACTGTTGAACACAATGAATGCCGTTGTTGTATATGAGTATGACTGGCTCCACCTGTAGATCCATTAGAGAGTGACGTAAGCGAGGAATCCGTTTTACAAAACGTTTTCGAGAAGAAAATTCACTGCAACTCAGTTTCAGGTATCCCATATCTTGGCAAGGCAAGGCAAGGCATCCGGATCACGGGAAAATGCAAAGCCCTAGATGGCCAAGATATGGGATACTTGATAACAAGTTGAAGAAAGTGGACAATTGTGACAGTGAGTAATTCTACCAAGGAATGAACTGTCTATCGCCTCCTTCGTCGATACGATTTCGTAGAGATGGTGGAGATTGTCACCGTTGACTTGGTATGTTCATGAGACATCAAGAGCTTACCCTTCACCTACAGTCAAGACCCTTTCTCTTCATCCGGCACTCTTCTTTTTCTTGTCCTCTATACACTCAATGTTATCCTCCGGCACCTTCCCGACATCCACCACCCAGTCGAAGATATCATCACTGTTGTCTCCCTGCACCACAATCTCCTCTCCCCCACTCGCGGTCTTGGTAACACTACTCCCCGTAGCAACTATATCCCATATCAGCCCCAATCCCCGACAGCACCGCCGTCGCCAATGCCCCATAAATGGGAGCAAAACAACATATGAGTTATACTCACACTTCTTTCCGAACTCCTTAGCCACTTTCTTCAGATCCATCCCATGCGCCTCCAACCCACTGATAGCCGTCACATACTTGCGCTTATTCCTCTCCACCCGCTTGATATACACCATAGCTTCCGCTTTGGCTTCTGCATCCCGCTTCTCGGCCGCGGCAGCTTTGGCTTCTTTTTTTGCAGAATCCTTCTCGGCGCGCTTGCGGGCGTCTACGGAGAGGGTCGAGAGTGAGGCTGTTATTGCTTCTGTTTCCATCTTCCGACGTCAGCGGCAGATCTGACACAAGAGGACAGAAATGTTTGGGACAGTAGTAGTCAGAGACGGTATGGAAGAGATGTAGGTATATACCTTCAGAGTACAACTTCGCATGCATATCGGGATGCTCCGTCTCAAGCCATTCTTTGCATTTCTTTGCCGTGCCGCCAAACTCGCAGTACTAGGCTGGTGGATCAGCCTGTAATTCTTAGCTTCTTGTCTCAAGCTGCTAAGGGTACTGTCTACTTCGACGCGGGGCATAGGTAGTACCTCTGGTGGTAAGGTGCAAACTACCGGACTGTTAGTGTCGTTGGTGGATGAGCTGGGAGCGGAAGGTATGAGGGAGAGACTCACCACCGCAGTAAGTCACAAGCCTTGCTTGGGGCTCTGTGGTAGTAGAGTCTGGTATTGTGTCTGCCATTCTGCCGACGGCAAGGGAGGGGTTTCAGTTGAAGGAGGGGCAGAGATCGGAGAAGTAGTGGTATTATAGTATGTTAACTATGTTTATCGTTGGTGATAGGGTGCGAAGGAACTGCAAACACATATCTAATCACTGAATGTCGTTTTCCAATTGTGTCATTGGTGAAACTCTTGGCATTTCGTCCCCCAACCCAGCTAGAATATCCCACTACCCCTGTTGTCGTAAATCTGCTCGTTTTGCGGAACTGAAAGTCGCGCGCACCACGAGCATGTCTAAAAGTCTTCTTCTTGTTGTAACGCAACAACCACGCCTTAGTATAACTTTAAATTCTCGCAGAATCTAGAGGACATGATAAATAAGATATCCGCTAAGTCTTATAACTTCTTAAGGTCTTATTCCTATATAGAACTAAAGCCTTAGGAAATTCACTACTCCTCGTGCCCCGCTATCAGAAGTTACCTCGGCTAGAAAGTTAGCTCTATAAAGAGGCTACTATAGCGTCCTACTATGGGAATACCTAGAATAATTATATGTAAATAGTAGGATATGATGACTACGCATTAAGGATAATATTAGATAAATTTAGAGTCATACCAACCCGTGGTTATTGCGTTAGAACAAGAAGAAGACTTTCAGATATACTCGTGGTACGCGCGACTTTCAGTTCCGCAAAACGAGCAGATATACGACAACAGGGGTAGATCGAAGACTCGGGGTGGAATATAAAATGGCTTGTAAATAAGTCCACTCTCTGACTGATCAGCACAAACGTAGTTGCTGCTAGACCACTGAGATGATAACTCTGGATCGGATTTGTTTGCTTTGCAGCGTGAAGCTATATACTATAACTAAGAACTATGAACTCCTCGGCAGAATGCTCTTCAGCTCTTCAAAATGCGCCTTCAACCTGCCACTAAATGATCATCGTATCATGTCTCGTGATCGACATCCAGTCAATCCCACGGAATTGAAAGTGCTCCGTAAAGCGAACAGGACCAGTACGAAAACAAGTCTATGCAATATGTCGAAAGTCTTTGGCTGTTGAGAGAAGCTGCCAGAAGACCCTATCCGAATCATGAGACGGCATGTCGTCTGCCGCTATTGTTGTGCGCCAACCCCTCCACGGGGCAATTACTCCTGATATTTTGCTATGATAGCTGCCACCAACGCCGTGCCAAATACCAGATTATAAACATGGTTCGTCGGAATGAAAGAGCGGGTGGTGAAATAACGATCTCCAGTTTGGCATGGCCTTGTTAATGGCGGCTGGTGGTGATGGTGATGCTGCGATGAGAGGGTCGAGACGAAGTAACAACCATCCCCTTACATTCTTCATCGGTGCCAGCCAACGTTCCATATTACATGTGCAATATCTTTAGCAGTATTGACCGTGTCGATGACTTTGCCGAAAATGCCAGCGTCGGTAGGATCATCCTCGTCCTCGTAAGGCATGAGCATACCAGAGGGCGTTCGACGCAACCCGCTGTGTTCGGGATCGGCACTCTCGTCATCAGCACTTAGTTGAAGGCCGCCGCGAGGATAGAGGCTGTCTCTTCTGGCTCCAGCGGCTGAAGGCTGCCAGTCCATATCGGCATCTTCATCCTCGTCATCGAGTAAGAAGTTGCTGGACGAGGATGGCTTCAGAGTCTGTTGTGAGGGAGACGGAGATAGCTTTGATCCACCACTCCAGAGCCTACCTATCTGCCTGGACTGCTGTTCTCCAGGCTCTGGGGTATCTCCCCGGTAATTTAAAGTTGTGGATGGAAGCATAGCGATAGTCTTGCTATCACTACTGAAGCTGCTCCGAGGGGTACTTCGATTGCTACCAATCCTGGCCTTTGTAGCGTTTTTCACAGGCTTCATGATCAACATGTCATCCTCCGATGAATCGTCATCGTCGTGAATTGCACTGAAGTAGGGTGGTCGATCACTCGCATCTTTATCGATGGCGATGCATTGCTCAACCTTATTGTTGAAATGTATGTGACGTTTGGTGTATGGGGTCTGTATCCCCGAAGATGAGGCTGATGGCTCCGTAGAGGGGTCGGTCGTGGACCTCGTGAGGGATATGCTGAAGTCGGAAGAGGCACCAAATTCAGACAGTGTGCGGTCGCCAAGGTTGGGTCGGTCACGAAGCCTCTGTCCAGGTTCTTGTGCACGAAGGGCATCAGTGGCTTGCTTCATCAGGGTGAACGAGGATAGAGAGTTTTGAAGCATGATCTCCGACAACGTTCGCTTCTTGAGTATCGGTTTCTTTGAAGCAAAGGAATTGCTTCTTGAGAGTCGACTTGTGGGTGGACTGGGATTAAAGTGTAGAGATCTGGCGGTTCCAGGTTGTAGAGGTCCGTACAGCCAAGTCACATCATGGTCTTTCATCCTGCTAGCAGTTAATTTCACATTGGTGTAGAACGTTCTGCCCTGAAGCTCACCAGTTCAACTTCTCTGGCGAAACAGTCTTCAGCCGATACTTCGATTTTGCCCATGTTCTCCACGACGCATTCTCTAACCGGGCACCATTAGAGTACACATTTCGCTTCGACACGATATGCCTCCATGATGACCATATGTCCTCCTCCTTCCAATTATGTGATAAGTAGTCGACATGCCTTGTAGGTTCACTCTCAATGGCTGAATCATCGCCAGCTGTAGGCTGAGCATAGGATGAGTCGGAACAGCCGGGCTTCGATAGCGAGGTATCGCTGGCCGAGTGTATCATGACAATTGGACTAGGAGATATGGGACTGGAGGGAGGCTCCGAATCTTCGACCTCATTGCAATAGCCTCCATCCCCGTATGAGGGAAACACTATGTCCTCCTCAGTCTGGCACTGTTCGTACAATGATAAGCTACTCGATGGGGTGGAGGTGTATGAGGGTTGATTCGAAAATTCTGGAGCAATCAGTCGAGGAGATGAGGGTGCAGAGGATGGAAGCGAATGCGGTAACTTCGTAGTGTCATAGCCAACAGCAGCGTATCTTGATTTCAGGTTTGAGGGTGATCGTGAGTATGAAGCGGGGTTTTGGAGTAGGAAGGATGTCTGGGAAGAAGAGCGCTGCAGGGGCGACCCGAAGTGTGTATTGCCCTCTGGCTGGGTAATTGAGAGTACTTCCGTCATGGTAGGAGGTATCTAAGGTATAGTTTGTGAGTAGAATGTTTGGGCGAATGAAGCCTCTTAGGCGCTCCTTCCCCCTCCACCAAGCCCTCCCAAGTGAAGCCGTAAACACTGAAGCGAGTCAATTGGCAATGTCATCTGGTCTTATGTCGCACTGTTTTGCTGAGGGAATCTGAGGTTTTGAATGGTACGAATTGTGCTTGGGTTTTCGAAGTGATCCAAGCCAAAGCCAATGGGGCCGTGTCGTCTTGATTTCAGGCACCAATGTCAATCGTGATGAGGTGCTGAGCAATGAAACGAAGATGCAATGGCCTGCGTTTGAGATTTCGGGCAATTGGCCTAGAGTGTTGAGAATGTAGAAGACTTGATTGGGAGAAAATCAAGGTAAATTGTATGGAGGCTCAGAAATACTTGTCAGGCGTGTGGGGAAAGGAACAACCGGCTTTGGCTGTTGTCCTAGTGGCACCGCACAGACACTCTACCAAAGTCGGAAACGGTCGATCACGATCAGTGAGTTCAATGCTTTCACTGTTGTTAGGGAGACTGCCTCAGCGACAGTGGGATATGGGTGACAATGCTACAGCGGGGGAAGGTGAAGAGTATTCTAATGGTCGGGAGTATGCTTGTTTTCATGAGATAGTCATTCTTCCCTGACCCGGCATTATTGGCAAAATTTCCGGCGCCACAGCACTACTAATCTACAGTACTATCAAAATTCAAAACAAGCGCACAACCTAGGAGGTTTTCTGACCATTGGCTGCCGAATCATAACTACGCCTCGGCTGCGACAGAGCATCAAGCCTTTTCATAAGCCCCTCCATTCACCTGGGCAATAGAAGACCGTTACTCTCAGTTCACCAGCACAACGCCTGGGAGCGGGGCATATGTGCAAACTCCGCTGCGACCGTGCCAGAAAGGAAAGGATCGACCTAATCGGACTCACTTGGTAAACAAGAAGATACATAATCGAGATGTTCTTGTCCGCAACGTACTTTACGGTTGTGGGTAAAGCTGCACGGTCCAGTCGGAGAGGCGCAGAGGTGTCACTGTTAACCACCTCAGACCCCTCCCCTCAAACATCGCTTATGATTGTGCTCTGCCTAGAAAGCTCGCCATCTCAACTTCGGCTCATCAAGGCACGAATATTGGTCCAAAGTCAAATACAAAGTTTGATAATTAGAGCCTGTGAACTCGCTCGAGGATTGCGATTTCGATGAGGGACATCAGATTGCATGCATGCTTGGATATTATAGAAAGGACCCCCACGAACCGTTGATAACGTTGTGGACCCAGAAAGTCGGTATCAGGCATAAAATCCAACCCTGCCGCAGCTTGGGTTCCTTGAGAGCAAATCATCTCGAGGACCTGTAGCACGGCGGTTGTGGTGACTTGCAGCAAGGGTGGAGGGGAACAAAACGTGGGGCTTCTCTGCAGCTCCTCCCATCTGTGGCGCATGCATGCAGGGACCTTTGACACCTGCGCCTGCATAGCACTGCATATTCCGACACGCTTTGACCTATGCCTTATCTCCTGATACTGGATAGATTATCGGGGCACCAGCCCCATACAGACCTTTACCTGTGATCTGCAGCTTCTGGAACGTATCCCTTGGATTATAAGCCGCCGTCAAGAAGCCAGCGCACCATATTGTGACTCCTCAGGATCGAATAGAATCCTCCGCAAACATCGTTTGACATTCCGGGAGATCTCCAGCAACCCGTCCGTCCCATAAACATGGGAGCCAAAGTCATGAAGCTGTTCAAGACAATGGCCCTAAATGTCACGGTTTGCCGATAGCAATCACTGTCCAGAGGGACACCCATGTTCTATGAGTCCCGCACAAAATCTCCAGAAAGGTGCTGGTTCAACCAGATATGTGTAGTGCAGAGTGCACTATTGCAATACCTGCGTTGAGACTATAATCCGTAATCATTGCTGGTACAAGTCCAGTCCCAATTGAGTGTGACAAACGGTGGGCCGCTTGTATTTCGCTAGCATCTCTTAGAGAACCGTGTGAGGATTTAGGTGCATGCGCCGTCGAAATAATCCTTGCCCCTGTATCAATGATAGACTGATAGCATTCCCATCTGAAGCTGCAGGAAAGCATTTCCATGCATATATTTTACGCATACCGATTGTTGATATGGATCTTGCTGTCTATGTTGTTATCCTCTTGAGGGCTACCAAATCCGGCCGCCTAATCAAGACTTCAGAACAGCGTCCCGATCAACGTCCTAGGGTATCAACGAACAATATGCAGGATCGATCCCATAGCAAGCTGCTATCCTCATCCCCATTAATGTCCTTTTCTAAAAGACATCGGCATGCTTGGCCTTGGCGGTCTCCTCCAGTGCTAGCGGGTGCTGAAATTGGGATTCTATCCGATTCATGCAGGGAAGGAGATTACTCCGATCCTATTGACTTCACCGTCCATCCTCTTTCCTCCAAGCTCCACAAGCGAGCTGTCAGTTCAGTGCGGGGTTTGCTGACGAGACGTGATCATTGGTGAAGCAAATCGCAACCAGAGGGACGTTGCTGTTTGTACTGTGTAGATAAAGATCTTAGTTGCCAGTTTTCTAGCTCTGCAGGGAATGATCTACTTGAAGCCTGCTGCCGTCGCGAAACCCCTGCTCAACTCCCATTCCTCTCTTCCCTACTTGTCCACTTCTTTTCTATGAAACACATCTCTCATCCTGTTCACTCGTTATGACAGGAGACTCGGGCTTTATGTCAAGGCATGCTTCAGGAACGGTCTGAGGGCCAACCATACTGCCTTTCCATGCAAGCTATCGTTTATCTGTGAAATTGGTACGCGCCTTGTACCAACAGAGCGTTGATAGTGGATACTGGTCCAGCATGAGCATATCCTCCAGTTTCTATTCCATTCATGAAACTAGAATAGCATCCATGCACCTTTTAGACCGCTAATTAATATGGAACACCAGTCCACCTCTAACAGTATCCTTCGATATGGTCAGGATGAAGACTATTCTATATGATACAAGCTCATGCCTTGCTAAGCCTTAGCTTAGAAGATGTGCCCAATACTCTCGTTCGTCTATCATTCATGTATACGAATGATCCATATCATGAGTATAAGGGAGTGAGCAGGGTTGCAGTAGCCTTAGAACTAGTCCCAAGTCATCGTCATGGCAACGACCATCTTCAATTTGCCTTCCCCAACGAGACTCAACCATTATACAATGCTGGCGAAGCATCTACGAAGACTAATGCTTTCTTGACAGATGTTCTAAGAGATGAGCAAAACCGCGGACTGACATATCATGTCTCTACCCCACGACGACACTCATCATGTTCAAAGGCCGTAGTAAAGGTAGCCGGGGACGAGGAGGCTTCGTCGTAGGTGTGAAAAAAGTCCCGTTGAAAGGACTCTTCGCGGATGGCATCTGGCAGTGTAACTGCCATCCTCGTCTGCCCGCGCAACACTTCCAGACAAAGAACGGAGGGAAGAATCACGGGCGATGGTGTACGTTCAACAAGACTTAGCATAGCTGCACTCCGGTGGGCGGCTGACTAGGATATTATCACAATTTACACATGCCAAAATGCTCAACCAAAACGCTGCGACTTCTTCCTTTGGGATGATGAAGCTAAAGGCCGAGAAGCAGCTGCTGTGCTGAATAACTCCCGCACCGAGCCTCTTCCTTCAAGCTCACCTCAGACACCCATCAAGCTCTCGTCCTATGGTTTAGCAACGCCTCAGACTTCCAGCCGTTTCAGGCACGGAAGTCCAGATATCACAACGCCGTACACGCCATCGAAAACGTCCCACCTTACGCCCTCATCTTCAGCCAATAGACTTGGTACTCAGGCATCTACACAAGGTAGTGATACGGAGGAGGACATCTACGACTGGCCCGCGAGCGACGATGACGAAATGGCGAAGATCGCGGATCAAGCATCCAGTGATCATGGCATGCCACCTCCAGAAACCCCCAGGAAAGCAGTGAAAACGGAGATGTTCTCTACCCCTGGGAAACGAAGACATGATGATATGGCATCGGGGAGTGGGGACGGTACAGCCAGGGTGTGGCCAACGCCCTCAACCGGGGTCGAGGGAGATGACCTATTCAATACGCCAGCAAGAGGAATGGCAGGAAAAGGCTTGTTCGCTCATACAGCCCCGCCTGCGACCGCGGAATCGCCTACACCATTGCGCTACAAAGACATCCCCCCTACCCAAGACTCAGAACTCGCCTCTGAGATCCTGACCACGCTACAAATGTCCAATGTATCCTTCCCACATGATGTAAGGACTGCAATTAAGAACATATGCGACAGGCATGTTCTTTATACAAGAGGCATCATGAGAGGGCGGGATATTTCGCGGGCAATGGTCAAGACGAAGGATGAGAGAATTGCAGAATTGCAGGGAGAGGTCGAAGGACTCAAGGCGGAGAGGGAGACGAATAGAGCTGTGATAAGGCACTTGAGGAGGGATGTCGCCACGAGGAAGGACGCTACTACGTAGTTCTTTCATGGTCTTTGATACTGGTATCATCGTTACTTAATGGGGGTGATATCTCGATGTAAGTCAGACCGCCCATCTGCGTCTTGGTTGCATTTGCAATGGTTCCATTGTTGGTAATCGTCTGTTCGCCAACGTCCAGAAGCCCTGCGGCTGCAGAGGATCGAAGGCAGTGAAGCGAGGATACTCTACCTCCGCCTTGATTCTTGCTTTATTGGACGACAATGCGCTTCCCCCCTGCCTCGTGCTTGTCAAATTCAATGCATCGAAGGTCGGTCTGGCTGACATACATCTGTCGATGTAAGGCTTCATGTCTTTAAATCCTCGCTGTCTTCGGGTCGTGACGTATTCGGTCTAGACGTGAATTAAAGCTCGAAAGAATGCAAAGGGAGTCAAGATATGACGACTTCCGCCTACGTCTGCTTCGCACCCAAATTTACCTTGAATTTCCAAGGATATTAGCAAGACCATGTTTCGTTAGGTACCCCTTTGAGGCTGAAGTACCAGGCTTGCCTGATTGGTCTGGTCTGGCCTTAACCTCGTTGAAAGTGATAACAAGGCGGACAAGCGCAGGAGAGAAGCAGTGTATCTGGAAGTGGATGAAGAGATACCAGAAGAACAACACTATTGGGTTTAGGAGCTTTGCTCTGGACTGACTTGATCGACAGCGACTACAAGGTCGCCGTTTGTGCTTTGCTGCAGATGTTTAGCACTCAATGGCTTGCCACTGTATCGCGCCACAAGACTGGTGCAGGTGGTGTTTCATCGGATGAGGGAGTCTGTAATGGGATATTCTATATGAAACGATGCAAGGCTCATTGTTTGTCAGCGTGATGGCAGTCATATCGATCTACCGGCTTGTTGCATGCATGAATGAACGCGCAAGCCCAATATAGCGCATGTAAGTTGACCAATATAGCTGTTTGGTGGAAGATTGCACAGTGATCAGCCCTATCAGATCTGGAGTGTTAAAAATAGCACGGCCTCATGTATGCCGCAGCTATCGAAGCACAGGCGACAACTTCAAGGAATTATATCAGGAGCAAACCAGGCCCCTGCTCCTTAGGTTTTGCAGATATGGCCTCCCTGATCGGTCTTCCTCGTGAGCTGAGAGACCAAATCTATGCCTACACATGCCATAGAGAAGAGGCGTGGTGTTCTAGAGGATTCACGGCGTCTCGGCAGGCAACGGCATCAACAGCGAACACATTAAAGCCTCGCTCATTGCATCGCTACTTACGAATCTGCCGTCAGGTTCGCAATGAAGTAACCCCATTTCTTTACCAGACCGTTTGTATCAACGTCTGTCATCCCAACGAGATCATCCGCTGGCTTGGCACCATCGGAGCAAGAAACAGCGCTTGTATCCGGCATCTCGTTATTCGATTTTCTTCTCTGTTGCTCCGGTTCAATGAGGCCAAATATGTCAAGGACAGGATGCTGGCATGGGACGCAGCATTGCGAGCATTGCCAAGGCTTCTTTCCCTCACCTTTGATTTTGAACAAGACGCAAACGTTAGCATGATCTGGGCTACGCTCGACGACGATATGCTAGTACATGACCCACACGTTGGGAATGAGTTGGCTATCTCTGCTACAGCATGGGCTAAGAAGCTACGACCAGGCCTCAGCAGCAGGGCTGAATCTTGGGAGTATCGACCTGACCTCCACGGACGGCCAGTGACCCATGCGGTCATGGCAATGGACGAAGCCATTCCTCCGCTGCTCCTCCAATACTTTTCCAAATTACTCGAATTGTCGAACAAGACTTCGCTCGAGCAAAACGTCACCGGTCTCCCAGCAAGCTTCTTCGAAGACTCGGGATTCTATCTCGCTCGTACCTACTCCTTCAATGAGGATCCGCAAAACCTGGGCATCACCATGTCTTTCGGAAGGCGGCGACCAAACCAATTCAACTCCCCCATGTCAAGCCTGCGTGCCATGCTCGACCAATTGCCTCATCTGCTCTACCTCCGCGTAGGCTGCCGCAACATTGATTCGTCCTTTCTAGCCTTTCTCCCGACATCGATACTTACTCTCGATGTTGCATTCACCGACATAGATGCAGAGAAGGTAGTGAGCAATATGAGAGCTATGCGCGAACGTTGCAGAAGTTTGTTCACACTGGCGATCGCAATTTCGCCGCTGCATGACAGGGAGCTTTTCGATGGCACGGAGGAGGTTTTCTTCGATAGACTGTCCCTCGCTGGTAGTGTCACCGAAAAATGGGCACCTTTCTGGGAAATTTTGGAAATCATGAAGGGTAGTGGACTGAGGGTGTGGGAGGGTGAGGGACCAGGGTTCAAGAGGGATAAGATCGCTAGTCGAAGCCCAAGGAGTAGGTAGCCTATCGATGGCTGTGGGCCATATAAATCATTCCATCGTGTACCATCGTACCAGGCTGAATCATGTGTACCGAATCCTCAAGTTGTTACCGTCTGACACTCAGGGGTTCAAAGAAAGGCAAAGACAAGAGATGGGAACGAAAAGTAACGCAGGAGAAAAGGGGAGATCATATCACGGATCGACTCCTTGAACGGTGGTGGAACTCAAACAGCGGGAATCCCTGGGTGAAATATGAAGCAATTCGGCAACCTCTATTCCTAATAGACGAAGCCTTCGCCGTCCCCAACCGGTCGCCAGATGCACAATCTGCCGATAGCGCCATCCCACACCATCAACGACATAACCCAAACGGAAGAAACCAGTCACAAATCCACGACTCCTGAACAGCTCAATCCTACAGGTCCGCCAACCTTTGTTTCGACCTCATATTGATCAACGATGGCTTGAACATACTCGTTAAATGGTAGATTACTCCAAGGATCCGTATCGTCGGGTCGGCAAATCACTGCAGCCTATCCAAGCCTGACCATCCGAACCACCAGCATTGAAGCAAGTCATAAGGAAGCGCAACATGGAAGTAGGATCTCCCCACAATCTCCTAGCCTTTCCCAACATTCTAGCGCATCTGTCCCCCTTCTAGCCCCCTCCCCACCCGGGAAATTCATCACGGAAATCCGATCTCCGCCTAGTCCTGGACACCTTCCCCGGATATATGTTCTAGCGCAAGCAACCAAGCACACTAACCATTACGCGAAATGTGGAGAGAGTCCGAGTTGCAAGCGCTCCATTCGTCTCAACGCGTCTGAGATGAGGATCGGAGAATTTAGTTGGATTAATGACGGGAGAGCGTCATGTCATGGTCGAACACGAGGACCGGGTCTGTTATCGCCCAAGGTTGGTTTGGTCTACTTTGCTTTGACCTACATAACGGCAGCGGGATTATGGCGAATAGTATGAGTTGCAGGGGAGATATATGGAGGGGGTTGTGGTCTTCACTATGGTCATCGTTGTTCGCCAACGTCATAGTCTTTCGATTGAAACAAGCCAGCTATGGCAGGCTCGCTGCCTCCAGCGAAGGACAATTATCAGTCCGCACACATACAGCAGAGCTCTTCGACGAGCATGGTCGCCGTTAATGTCGTCCTCCCAGCCATTGCAACCGTGTTCGTCGTTCTGCGGATGATTGCCAGCAAGACAACGAGGGCATCATGGCAAGCCAACGACTTGGTGCTGATAGCTGCTTTGGTCAGAATCTCGATCCAAGAGATTTGTAGTCTTCCATTGCTAATGCTGGACTACTTTACTGCAGCTCATTACCTACATCCTCTGTATCGAATTGATACTCTGCGCCCACTTTGGCATGGATCACCACCTGCTCTACATCCTCGAGCTGCACCCGACCGATCTTACGAGAGTCTTGAAGATGCAGTTCTCCATCGAGATAACCTGGACAATCTGCACATACCTCGTCAAACTTTCAAACGTTCTCCTCTTAGCCCGCATCTTCGCCGGGTCCGGTTATCCACGGTTTCGGCTGTGTCTCCACCTCGTCCACGCCTTCCTCCTCCTCTGGACAGCCGCCGCCTTCTTCAGCGTCATCTTTCGCTGTACGCCGGTGCAGAGTTTTTGGGACGCAAATCCCAAGGATACTTGCTTGCATGCCCAGGCGGGTAGGATAGTGACGGCAGCGTTGAATTCGCTCACAAACGTGTTACTGTTGAGTCTGCCGATACGGCCTGTGTGGCAGTTGCATCTGCCGGTGATGCAAAAGCTGGCGGTCGTGGGCATGTTTGGGGTTGGCATTTTCTGCCTAGCTGCCAGTGCGGTGAGGTTGAATTACTCGGTTGCCGCCCCTCGATACCATAACCATGATCCGAAATGTAAGTATTCATTCGCTCTTCATGCTCCCATACAACGCGTTGACACGCTCATAGACATGAACGCCGCGCCTCTCGCATGGGCATCTGTAGAGCCCTGCGTCGGCATAGTCTGCGCCTGTCTACCCCTGATGCGGCCACTTTTCCTGAACGTCCATGTGCGAACCCTGAGGAGATGGTTCGGCGGTTCCCTGTTCGGTACGAAAGAGGCGGACACATGGTGGCATCCACCACCCGAGGAGTTCGAGAAAGAAGATAACATTACCGGTCATATTGAATGTGCCACCAAAGGAGCCGATCCTGACCGAAATTTGTTATCAGTCGATCGGCACAAAGCGGAGGTCAAGAACGGGGTGGTGACTGTGACGGAAGTTGTTGAAGGTGAACCATCGGTGGATATCACGACGCGGACGTATGCTAAGTAGGGTCTCGGAAAAGGGAGTCGGTTTGCCTGATTATATACCCAATGACGAAGAACGAATATATAGTACCATTATCACGGTTATGAACTGTGGCTCATCCTAGAAATCTTCCCCTTCTGCAGATTTGTTTGGCCATGCGTACCAGCAGGGTCACACTGATCGTCTCCCATGAGAGCGGATGGCTTTGCCTCGTTCAAGGCATTAAGGTCCTCGTATTGACCCCCTTCCACATCACACCACCTGGATTCCCAACGAGTACTATTGAAACTTCGATAGTGCTATTCAAGACCAAAAAACACACATTGGCCCCACAACACATCCTCACAAGCAAACATCGCCGCGGCCTATTATCAATAGCGAGACGTGGATGAACTGCGCCTAATTCTTCGAAGTAGGAAAAAGGATGACGTGATACATACAGCATAAGCGTACTTTGAGAGAAGGTGAGCTTGAAATCTCGCTCTAATATCGATAACCCAATAGTTGTACATACACGAGCGACGACGCCATTGAAAGATGCACGGCTGCGTCTGATACAGCGTAGTTATAGATAGGCCTAGGTGAGAGCCATAGCTTTAGACGGACGAGGCGAAGGAAGATGGGCCGGTGCTGTAGGGATGAGGCTGATGGACGGATAGCTGAAGATGTACACACTCACGGATAGCCACCCTAAAAGCAACGCCGACGGATATCTAATCGACATTCTTCGCGAGCAGGGCTAGATCCGCTATCAGGGCCAACGAAGGAAGAAATGGCATTCGCTGCGGATTTCATGTACTCACCAGCGTCTCCTTTTGACATCACATGCTCGTGCACAGCACAACATGATACCACACAACACCACTCCGCTCTTCACCATCCCGAATCCGCGTCGCCAAAGTATATACCCACAGCATCCATCATCTGACCTTGAAATTAAAAGTTCCGCGAGGATGACTTGACGTTCGAAACGCTCGAAAAGACGCAGAGGCAGATGCAGAAGGGAGTGGGGAGATAGATCTCACAGCGCGAACGGGACCGGCTACAGAGGTTGAGATAGAATAGGATAGGATAGGGTTGTTGATGGATGTTCATGAACAGCTGCGGCCCTTCGGGTTGATGATGATAATGGAATGTAGGCGTAGGATATGGGATATACGCTGAGGAAAATCGCCATTGGGCGCTATGTAGGATCCATCCCATCAAAGCATTTCAACTGTCCGGTCAAATATCACGAAAAAGGCAGTGGCTGCTGAAGGCAATCTCAAATGGTGGAAGCTGCGTTGCGGAGATTGCTGTTGAAGTTTACAACCCTCGCGGATGTCTAGGGATTGAGGTAGGCGAAGGAGAGAAGCACGCTGTAGGTTTGAGCTTTGAAGTTTCGTTGACGGTACGTTACTGGAACTCTTGGGGGGGGTTGGTGAGGGGTTAGGAGGAAACATTCAAGATGAACCTTAATTGATAATGTGAGATGCAGTCGGTTATACCTTGATGTTTCCGGTGGCTGTTCTCCGTGGTTCATATCGCCGTTGTTTGATAAAAGCTCTGGTATAATCCGGGAGAGATCTAAACATGTGGGAATTCCTACCTCGCTCTTAACAAGATTTGATCCTCACCTGACATCACATGACCCCCAAACCAGACTTTGCCATTATCCTGATGGAGTAGTTCTAAGAGGAGTATTGCCGTTACCGGATCCAACCTCTCACATCAGGCTTCACCGAATGGTTGTCGTCGGACTTTTCCTTGATAAGAGCATGCTACACCGTTTTGGCTGGAAAGTCGGATCGGAACTCTATGGTGAGGTGTTCAACCAAAGGGCTTCTCAAGGTATGTGGTTTCGGAAAGCCACTGTATGCGTTTTGAGAAAAAGGGCCAAAAGTGTCTATTTGATCACTTTGGGCCTGGACAGGCAGATTATCGTAGCTTATTGAGCAGGGACTATGGAATTGGCGATTTTGGCTCGGGATATGGGAAAAGAAGCTCATGATTAATGAAGGGGAGATCTTTGATCATGAAGAAAAGTGTGAGTGGAGGAAGTGCAGGAGACGATCGAAGGAAACATGGGTTCACAAGAGCGAAGATGCATTTGTAGGTACTTTGATCCATTTGGTGTCAAGTATGAGCGGGCTTCTGAGCTTGTTATCTTAAGAAGGTCCTAATGAGTTCTATCAGTCTGTAGCCCGAAAGCTTTATACTGGAACCGTGAGGGGCATCATCACACTGGCCAGACAAAGCGACGTCAGCTTTCGACAGGGCCGATAAAGACATATCGAAGTTAGACTCACGAAGCACCGCCGTCGATAACCATGTTGGCTCCCGTCATGTAGCTGCTGAAGCCGCTCGCCAAGAAGCCGGTGACCCGAGCAACCTCCGTTGGCGTGCCGGCACGCTCGAGGCCGATGTGTTCTTTCTGTGACTGCCATGTATTATTAGTGGTTGCCACACTTGCGGAGAATAATTGTGGATAACCTCAGCTGATTGCAGATTCGCTGGTGGCAGCTGTGACTTCATGCCTCGCATGTCAAAGCTCTTCAGATCAATCCCAACGTCGATTTGCCCTGGGGAGATGCAGTTGATTCGAACTCCAGAGCCTGCCAACCAATTTAGCCATCACAAAATCCTCAATAGACCATCATTAGCTAGAGTTTACTCGCCTTTCAGGACCGCCACACCTGCCCGTACCACACCCAGGGCCGCATGGCTCGACATGGTGTAGCATGGGCCCCAACAACCTCCGTATGTACTAGCCACCGAAGATACCACAATGATACTCCCATACTTCTGATCTTTTGGCGCCGCATTGGGATAATTTCCTTTCGAAGCCAACTTCCCCATCGCAGGCGGAGCATATTTGAGCGCAAAGAATGGCGCGAGACTGTTGGATTCGAAGCATTTCTGAAGGTCTGAGGGCGTCGTCATGTCGATTGACGGTGGGCCTAGCAAGCCGGAGCTGCATACCCATACGTCAAGACGACCCCATGCGTTTAGTATGTCGTCGACCAGACCTAGGGTTGATTGCTCGTCGGCAGCAATGAGAGGATAGGGTATTATCTTCACATTGGGGTAGGTCTTCTTGAGAGACGAGATAAGGTCGGAGGTGTCTTCATTGGGGGCCCGTGTACAGGCGTAGATGCAAGCAGAGCCATGAGCTGTGAAAGTTTTGCGTTAGCCAGTGAGTATTGACTGGCTATTGATCACATACTAGCAAGTTCTGCAACAATTGCTTGTCCGATTGGCTGCGTTGCTCCCGTTACGACGCAGACGAAGCCATACAACTTCCCGTCTGAGCGGTAGGGAGAGAAAGGCGAGGAGTCGTCAAGGGATCCTGACATAATAAGAGATAGCTCACGTTGGGCTTGTATAAGCAGAGATGTACGGAGGCACAAAGCCCACCAGTACGCACCGACAACTAGGGAAAGTCGTGACGCTTGCCATTGCTTTTCACGATGTCTGAGCTTGCGTTTCCGCGGTCTCGATGACTGTTATCTCAGGGGCGCGCCAAGGAGATGAGAAGCTAGTCTAGAATAATCCTAGCCCTTAGACCAGAGAGAAGAAGACACCAGCGCCCTATATTCCTCCGCAAACACTGAGGATGTTGTCCACCGAATTTCAGGTTCGGTGACGGTGTATTATTGCACACTCTCTACGGAGTACTATAATGCCCAGAAAATCGTGAACATGCAGCTCACAGTCAGAGCGCAAGCTCATAGCAATATACTCACACCTTGCAGGCGAATTTCACGGTCACGGATACTGATCTGATAATGTATATACCTCCCACGGAAGTTGCCAGCTGCACGTGATGATGTTGCAGGTCTTGGGAAGTCGGACAGAGTTGGTCGAGGATCACCGGCCTGTGATCCGCCTCACTCGTTCACCACGAGCTTGACAGTGGAAGGATGAGGTAAAAGCATTACTCCAGGCCTTGTAATATTGGTACGATATACGAAAGCAATTTGAACGTGATCCCATATCTTGTACCAGGCAGCATCAAATAGAGACTACCCAGCCAAGATTACCACAATCTCAAATCCTACATCCCCGTCCATCAAATCAGCCTTGACAGCCAATGTGGTACGCACTCGCGATCCCATCCTCACATCACCCTTTCCCCCATCGACAGTCCCTTTCACCTGACTCGCACCATGTCCGCACTAATGAATCACATTGCTGATAGCAAAACTTGTATATCCTACATTAACCGCACTACCATCTTCCAAATAAGTGGGTTTCGGAGGTCCTTTGCCCACATTGGCTCCGCCACCGAAAAAACTCGCATCGATCCCCGGCAAAGTTCTCAGATTGATGCTTCCATAATCCGACGGAGTCGTCGTCGTCGCACAAGTGTTGTTCATCGCCGCAAAGATCTGCAAACATCTCTTCATTGACGGCCTGGCTGCAGAATTCTGGAATGGTGGAAGGAAGAAACCTATCGCAGCACTGGGGGCAAGCATGGACCAAATCCATTTGCCTGTCAAGGTACGGGAGTCCTCCATCTTAACGCAAATGTTGTATATGGAAGCTTCGACATTGAACCATTTGACCGCCAATTTGGGATACTTGACCACGTCGATGGTGGCCGTGCAATTTATTCCATAAGGGGCGGGGCTCGTGACGAGGGAGGGAACAAGATCACAAGTGTTGGGAAAATTGGGGTTTTCCTGGTATGCGGGACCACAGGGATCGCCGTTTGCTGGTATCGTTGATGGAGTTATCTGCGATGCGGAAGTTATTGCTGCAACAGATGATTCTGGAGCCACCATTGAAGGTTGAACAATATTGGCCTGTGAAGCTGCCTGCATGTTGGCGGTGAGCGCTGCATGTATGAAGAGGCAGGACAATAGCACGCTCCGAGAGAGGAGCAGAGTAAGGTGTGGCATGATGATTTGGGTCCCCCGAGCGTGTTCACGGTCCGAGAATAGGTAGGGTGAATGATGACAGTATTTGGAGTAACTTTGCGAAGGAGTATCTCAACGATGAAAACATATGACAACAGAGAGAAACTGATGGAAGAGATTCATGTCTTGTGACGCTAGTGATTCTACCTCTTCAAATGGATGTCCTAGACGTGTTAGCCGCGCGAGTTGGTCTTAACTGTATTGCGGAGAAGGTTCATGGGATCAAAATGCGGGCATAGTAGGGAGAATCAAGGGAGCAATTGATGCGCCTCCAAGGTATGACATTTACCAAGCCTTAATTTACCCGTCCCATCAGGTGACGATGTTTCACGCCTTCGTTGGTCATTCGAGGTTTTTAAAACATGGGATGTCGCTTGTAGCCTTGGTAGCGCTCCATGGATGGTGATGAATGAGTAGCCCAGAAGTTGTCCGGCCCGTATGGCAAGGAGCGTTCAGAAATGTAGCCAGGTAATAGCATGCTGCAACACTCATCAGCTCTCTAAGGTCATTGAAAGAGGCCTACAATTAACGAAGAGCTTTTGATGTTGGCCGGAAAGAAAATCATGGTGGTGGGACATGCACCACGGTTGTGGGATGCGCTGGGTTAAGCGAACCTTTCGGGTCATCTGCTAGGCTTGAAACAAATCCCGATGAGCCTGCTCAGGCATGAAACCGATGGGGAAATAATAGGTTTCAAATGATGATACCGTAAGACGACCACAGGTAGGCTCTGAATTGTATAGAGATTTTCCTTGTTTTGTAGGAGTTCCGACTCCAGATTACAGCGGATCAGCCAGCATCTGGCCTTCTGTGATGAGTTCCAGTATTACCCTACCGACGCCGGAACCCATTGACTCCCAGGCAACGCTTGCTCTCCCATCGAATTTTCCCAAGGTATCAAGAAACTCGTCGACTCCACCACCAACGCCGAAATAGACGCGTTTTGCAGCTATCAGAGCCGTCGCTCGTCCACCAGCAGTTTGAGCGCATTTTAAAGTTTTCAAGAGTAGCTTTGTGAATGTTTGGATCGATGAAGGTGAATAGATCGTCTCACTTGCTAAAACCAGAGTTTGCATGGTATTCGGAGGTCGCAGACCATCGAAGGGCACAAGAAGGTCACAGAACGCGTCATTCCAACTGCCTGATAAACCAGAAATATGGATCGCTCTGTCCGATAGATCTTTCTGGAAGCGGCCGAGAACATCCTCTGTGATCTCGAGGTCGCCCTCTCGTGAAGGGGAAAGATTGTAACGCGCGAAATACCAGGTGAGAAGTAGATTAGGTATAGTAGTAGTCTCTAGTACGGCTTGGTTGTAATCTGTAACGGAAATGTGAATGGCTGTCCATACAGGATCTGGATGCTTGAACAACTGATGAAATAGGACTAGTGTTGGAAGAGCCGTTCCTGCGCCAACCTGTAGAGAAGAGCTTCAGCCTTGTACATCGAACAGCATCTGATATCGGGTTCTACCTCAGCAAAATGGTGCCGTCCAGCAAGCGAGTAATTCTCTGCACGTAACATTGCAAGGATGTAATTGGCGAGATCTATAGAACATTCCCAAGTCTTGAAACCTCCTTCGTAGACATTGGGGGTAATATCGTCTGTCGAGAGGCCCACGACACAAGTTTGTTCAGAGGTATCCTCGGCCATCAGTTGCGCTCGTATGTCAAAAAGCTCACGGCGAGGAATACGAATTGGGACACTGCAATAGCCAGATATTTGAATTGTGGAGTAAGAGATCTTTGAAGGTAGCGTTCTCAGCTGCGACAGTCAGAGACTGTGCGCGACAGGATGAATACCTCTATTTGGCGATACAAATCTGGATCGACACACGTACACGTAGAGTATCGATGTGCAGGCGCCATAATCCTCAACTTAATACTGATAAAGGTTGCAGCCACGATGCAGGCAAAGGACTTATGAAAAGAGAGCAACCTTCTTACCAAGGACTTTAGATCATGATGCTTTGGTGTTGTGACTTCAGAGGGCCACTGCGATGCGGGCTCAGGCAGGTCAGTTACGACTTCTTCGGCGCTTTCTTCAATATCATTACTGTGAAAGCCAAAGCTAAACGACATTTGGAGCGGCGACGTGAGACTTCGACCAATGTTTCAACATTTGTCGAACGTTCTCTTAGAGGACGTGATTGTCGTAGGGCATCTCAACCCATGTTCATCGCCATCGTACCATAGTCAGCTTGCATAGATCAAACGACCCAGGTTGCCAGGCAACCAGGCACGCAGGGAGCACGGGGGCTAGGGTATTTGTCTCCGACGGTCCGACCCGTCTTAGGCTTTTCAGCGCGCGGCTGCCATGTTGACCTACTTAAAGTAAGTTATTTATCTCAGGCCATCAATTTGCATCTGACTCCTTTTGCCTCTATCTTTGCGTACGACCACTGTGTCACTATTTGCCTCAACATATTGCAAGCATTTCAATTTGCCGAAGCCACGTGCCTTGAAGAGCTAACATGAGCAGCGCGTGCTTTATGGTATGCGTGTTGCACTATGTATCATTGTCAGATGCGTCGTTACAGCGACTATCGCGCAGACAAACCCTTCCCTTTAGTTCCTTATAGCTACATGGCCACGGCCTGTAAAACATCTAATGTCACCTGAGATCCTGTAATTAATGACCCTATGACTCTGACCTTACGCAGTGCCACTGAAAGTAGTCTGAATGAGGGCACCGTGAAAGCGATCTCTGAGAACGCGCGACTGATCCAACTGTCTCTATAGTCAGCATCCCTCATCCTGTTTCGTACACCTTCACTCTCCCCGCCCACAAGATGAGGCGGTCGTATCGAGCGATTAAGATCACTGCTGATGGCAACCTGAACTATAACATGCAAGTTGTGATTATACTTTAGAGCTTAAAACCCCGGAGGAGAGCACTTTCGATAGGGCGGCCACGGCCATGACAGCAATGGGTATAGGGAGCACGTCCGGGAAGCGACGGAATTTCAACTGGAAGTGCTAATTCAGCAGATCTATCGTCAGGCAGCACGCGTGCTTCGACAACCTCGGCAACTGCCACGGCGGCATCGAGTATTGCGAATATGCTGGGCATGAATGGAAGCGTATTTGCCATGATCTTCGGCGTAACTTTTGCTGTCTTGTGAGACGACAATCAAAAAAAGTTTAGCACATATGATTTGGCAGCACTGGTATGCATACGAGGGTTTTGACGCATAGTGTGTGGGATGACGGGTCTGATAGATATTGTCGAACGCCTGATCCTTTGTATAAGTATGCCAGCTTGTAATTTATCCCCTGATTAATTTTCATGTGTTCATGTCACAATCGAGACTATAAGGGCTGACTTTCCTACCTTTATTCGCCAGGACTTGTCTTTGCTCTTCTTTCATCTCGTACGCCTAACGAGTAAGAACAGAGGGTTTGTGACATTTTGAATGAAGAGGTGATATTGGTCGTTTTCCGAGTCTCATGCTATTTCGCGTACCCATACCACAACGCCATTTGTAGCCGCAATCAGTGATACGCCAATGTGCAGCTCTCCTCTCTCGACACACCTAAAGCCCCACAAGTTTCATTCTTCGCCGTATAATTTTACAAACCAGACCCTCAATTGTCCATGCTTCCTATGACCGTGCACGTGTTTCCTCTCTTCGCTGATCTAACGCTGCCCCACTGGCTGCCTTCTCCACTCCCGTATGAGGCGTGTGTGCTGCCTGTGATGGCGCATCTGGGATCGGGACATCAGAGAAATCGTCCTGAGCTACGGCATTGATGGTCCACGAGTCTATGTATGGTTAGCATACGCCAGACCTCCATCTTCTAGTACAAAGAATTAGAAAGGCAGCCGAGACGCACAGACACCAACAGTGAAAGCGCAGAGGCAGACGCCGGTAATCATGTTTTTGATGAGGTAGGGTTGGCGAGCGCGGAGAAGGGCCGCAGATTGGCGATTGTGTTTGTCATAGTAACTTGATCGAGGGAGTCTGAGGATCATCCATTAGAGTGAAGCATGTTCAAAGTGTGGGCTCTACGTACATGCCCATTTTGGGTGGTAGTGTAGATTGTGCGATGTTGAAAAGCTGAAGAGAAAGTAGTTCCCCGTTTGCGGGAAGTTTGCTAGCGCGAGTTCAGATCGGCATTAGCTTTACTGCAAGATCGACCACTTCTCATCGACCGTTCACTCTGCGATGCCCCTTCATTCCTTATTCGTCGTAGAACAAAATCACCTTTAGGCCACTCTTCACCTCGTCGTCGATTTTCGAAGCAACGAGGACCTCGGCTAGCTCTCATTCCTCCAATGTCACGTTGACATCTGCCCTTTTGTAGTCCTCCCGACCAACCCCTTCCTTTCTTGACCGCGTTCCGTTACTTGACATCGACAAATTACGCAATGGCTCTCGCCCTCCCAGACCAGCTCACCCAACTCGAAGCAGCACGTAAAATCGTCCTCGCAGACGCTGCCCTTTACCCCCAGATCGTCTCAATCATCCTACCCATAGTAGGGGCTAACGCACGACTTGAATTACGAAGATGGGGAGCTGAATTCCTGGCCGAAACCTTCGCCAGCCCAGCCTTCACGTCCGCGCCCAAAGAGAATTCGGCTGTGGGAGTACTGGGCACATTGAAGGATTTGTTGGAGATACCCGGGGAAGATACTGGGGTGGTGAAGAACGTTGTGCAGACTGCTGCCAGTATCTACAGTCTCGTTTTTCGATATATGTACGTGCAAATCTGCCTCTGCCCCCGTAGACAGGCATTACCTTGCCTCGAAGTAGCTGCCGCGGGAGAGGTCATCTAGGAGAAGGGCAGTGATTTGATTGATGTTGATTTCTTAGCATTGCAAATCCGCATGATGTACCCGTATGGAATCAGATGGCTTCGATCAAGTCCAATATATTGAAAAGATGGGATTCTGCACCAACTGGGGTCAGAACATGTTGCATCAAGTTTGTGCAGAGGGTCGTTCAGGTGCAGACACCTGGAGTTGTCGCAGATCCGAGGGTGTGTATCTCGATGCTATCTTAGAAGTCAGGACCAATGCTTATGCTCGATATCAGCGGCCCGAACAGAACGAGACATCCATTTCCCTAGTCCCTCGAAATCACCCCTTGATACCACCTCCAAGTCTGGAACCTGAAGCATCAGGCTTGCTGGATCGACTTCTCAACGTTTTTAGTGAAGAGAATAGGTATCTATGCCATCACTGTACGTGCAAGGAACTAAGTCTGATACTGTGGTGGTAGCAATGCTGTATTGATCACCGCAACTCTAAATTGCTTGGGCAACCTGCTGCGATCTCGTCCGTCTATTGCAAACAAGATACTCTCTACCATACTAAGTTTCAACCCAATGAAGCAAGCCAACTCGCCGATGAGCCCCAAAGCCAAGGTCCAGATCAAGGCTATGGAAAGGACAACTAGGGCATTCCTCATGAATATATATCGAAGGTACCAGCTTCTGATTTTCATACTAGAGGGCTCGGAATGCTAATGAGATCCCCAGAAATGAAAACTCACCAATGGCAGGTCGTATCAAAGTTTACGTCGACCGTCTCATTCAGGCGCGTATGGACATCTTCGATGAAGGTAGCACTCGCAAGAGAGAGTTGCCCAGCGAATCTACAGATGGTCTTGACGGTGCCAAGCGGAGACGTCTTGGAGCCGGGCTACCTGAACGAGCAGATTATGCACCCCTTCCACCCGGGCCAAACAGCTTCAAGGACCTTTACACCCTCACCAAAGACCCAGCCTTCACTAATTTCGACGTCACGCCTATACCATTGGATTTGATGACCAGGATCGTTGTACCGGTACTTCAAAAGGTAGACCAGCAAGCCTTTGACCAAGCAATCCACCACGTCCGAGTTCGGTACGACTCCGTTGCCAAAGCATATCCCGCACTGCCACAAGTCGGCGCTCTTGGAGATGATGAAGAAGACTATGAGCCGGACTTCCAGCCTACTGAAGACATGGAGCAAGCTATGAACAAAGCTGATGCTCTTCCGTTGGATGACTCACTAGTGGCGCCCACGGAGGTGGCATTAGGCCCTTTCAAACTTCCGCAACCTCCGCCCTTGACTGCAGAAGAGACGATGCAATTAGGGAAAATCACGATCAGCCGCGTATTCAGCGTGATGAACGTTTTGGAAGAGCCATCAACTGCAAAGAGGCAAAAGTCAGGCTTTAACAGGCTTGCAGGGAGTAACTATGATAGAGAAGCTTGGGTCACCGTTATCACGAGGCTCGCAACACGCGCTTCTACAGGGTTGCTTGGAGAAGGGAGCGGAGGAGAGGAATCCCAAGCATTGGTGAAGAGGCACGGGGTCTCATCAAGTCTGAGTGACGGCATTAGAGAGTCTCTAGCAAAATTCATCAGGGAGGACTTTCGACCTCGGATACCTATAGCCATCGCATGGCTGAGCGAAGAATGGTTCAATGATCGAGTGCAAGGTGCTGGGCAAGGAATGGGGAGCAAAATGACAACGCAACCTCAAGGAAATTACGAGGTTTGGCTGCTGAAAGTATTGGACAGTATCGTGCCTTACCTGGACGCTAAGGACAAGTTATTGACAAGGTTCCTCGGAGAGATCCCTGAGGTCAACGAAGACGTACTTGAACGAGTGAAGGCCCTAGCTAAGGATCCTGAGAGGGTGCAATTGGCTGTGACTACTTTGCTGTATGCCTCTTCCCAGTTGCCATCAAATTTTTCACACTCTCTGACTTGTATCAGGTACTTGATCATGATGAAACCTCCAGCTCGCGATATAGCTCTTGATGCCCTGGAGGATCTATGGCGGAACTGTAGGTCTTCTGCTACCATTCTCATCCTTACAATTTCTGACGCCTCTCTGTAGATGATGATGCCAGGGCACCAGCGGCAAAACACCTTGCAAAATGGCGACCGCACGTACTTGAACCACAACACACGCCAACTCCCTTGCCCATCAAGCATGGAGCACCGCTGTCCGAGATCAAAAATTCGCCAATCTCCACTATGTCACTAGCTATCCCTACCGCCGAGGGAGAGCAGATGAAGCCCAGTCAAGATAGCGTGTCAGTCGCCGCAGCTGGATGAAGGTCACCTAGAGATGTCAGAAGACCGGGTTGATTCGCTCAATTGCCATTGCATAAGGGGAACAGTACCCAAAAGGTAGAGGCATGATTGTAGGTGTTGCTGAGTTCTTACGAGCAAGTTGCGCAAGGAGACGGCAAACTAGCCCTGGGCTGGATGAATGACACAAGCTGGATTGCTACACGTCAAAGGGACAAAACTCTATAGGCATGCTCAATAAGGAGCCCGCGATACTACAGCAAAACCGAACGCGCATCATCCGCTTACGTATTCCACATGTGTTTCATCGCGTGGGTGTAGCACCTCACTCTAGCATGGCAAGCACGGATACTTGCACGTGATCAGGCGGCTTCCACGCGCGATGGGCGGTCTTACTTCCGCTCAAACTCAATTATACCCACACATCATTCTTCCGTCTTCACTACCATTCACATCACTTCTTATCCGCACTTCATAATCAGAAATTTGAAGTCAACCCTGTCATACGAACGGAGCGACCTTTATCCTTCACATCTGAGGCGCGGCTTCATTATCACTTCGACTTTATAAACCCACACATCCCTACCACCAGTCCCTTCCGTCCTCACGACATCTACACTTCCTCATACATTACATAGTCAGAGTCTTGGAGTAGACTCTGTCAGCCGACGAGCTATTAGAGCGAGCTCTCTCCCTGAGATCTGAGTAAGCTCTGTCACTCAAAAGTCACGTCCGCACCCTGCCCTCCACCCCACAACCTCACCTCCAACATCGGTCCACATGTGATGGGTGAGAAGCGAAAGAGAGGCAACGAACCATACTCGGAAGTAAGTCATGAATGGTCCTTCTATGAGTAGTAGCTGACGCTGAGTGTTCGCAGACTGAGGTTGTGGTGCATGGAGCGAGTGAGACGCCAGAAAAGCGACTGAGGGTTGAGAGTGCCGATCCTTGTACGCCACAGCCACTCACAAAGGAGAATCTGGCATTACTGGACGGCACAATGCCGCCGAAGAGCAAAACGGAGGATGGCGGCACGAGTAGTTCCAAGCCGCCAATGGCCAAGAGTAGTACTGCAGATCACGGGAAACAGACTGACATATTGCATTACAACGGCATGAACATTGACAGCATTTTGGCCATAAAGAGCAAAATTGGAATGGATATCATGAATGCAGCACAAGATCTTGTCACGTCGTCAAGAGACTCTGCTATGAGCGAGAGGACCGTCGATAACTTCCTGGAGAACCGCATGGACCGGGAATTCTCAAATGAGGACACCTTTGTGGACGTTATGTGGAGAATCTTGGTTGACGACAGCCGAAAAGTCCAGCAGCATTCTAGTGATGAACTTGAATGTCAACAGGAATGGTTGACAGTGAGGTGGAACGACAGTGGTCTGAGACACAACAGGAACCAGCAATTCCTAAAGGGTAGCGTTCCATATAAAGATAGTTCCGGTCAGAAGGCACTCGACCAATGGTTACGCAAATTACCCGATGTCCTCAACCCAAAGCCTGATCTTATATATGGGCTTCACAAGAAGGCTTTTGGACAACATGAAGGACTGGTAAATCTTGGGTTGGAGGGGATCTCGAACTTTTCCAAAGACATTCTGTATCCGTTCTTCGTCATCGAATTCAAAAGTGGCAGTGCGGATTTCCAAGCAGCTAGGATCCAAGCCTGCCGAGACGGCGCTGCAATCATTCACTCCATGAGAAAGCTCAGGGAGAAGGCTGAACTGGCGAATAATAATAACGAGAATGATGAAGGCCGTCTGGCATTCTCTATGGCCATGAACGTCGTCGCTGCAGATATCTACGTGCATTGGGCGCACAAGAAGAAAAGCGGGGAGGTCGTATACGAAATGGCTCTGATGGAAGGATTTGATATACGGAAAGGAGAGCAGCTCCCCAAGTTGAGGTCTTATATTGATAATATTCTTGACTGGGGATTATTGAAAAGAAAGTTCTACATCAAGGAACTGTTGGCTAAGATTGACCCGCGTTGCAAGGAGTCGACGGGCGGGGAAGGCGAGGACGACGACGAGGATGAGGAAGACGACGACGACAACGATGGGGGTGAAGTTGGTGAGGAGGAGGATGATGAGGACGGCTCGGAGGACGAACTATCACGAGCATGAGGAGGGCCGGGAAGGATTGGAAAGTTGTGAGAACTCTCAACTCAATTAATGATGAAAAGGAACCTATTCGAGGGTATAAAACCCATCCTACGATACTTATTAGCGAAGATACCCACTTAAGCAGCATTATTACAGAAAATTGGTACTCTGTCATAATATACATATTCACAAATGATACCTCCCGGAGCTAATGGGAGTTATATTCCAACATTTTAAGACTTCGGATATCCAATTTCTCATTCCATACAACTTTCTTTGGAGTGGTTGCGGTTTTGCTTCGTTTGCCTCTGCACGTTTATTTGCTTTCTGACACTGCGAACATTTCAATGCGATGTCACTTTTGGCGCCGTCAGGTCATGCCATAACTCACTTCGCACTGCAATTAGAATGCGAAATTCCTGGAATCAACACCAATCGACAAGAAATCTCTCACTGTGAACGAAGTAGTCCTTTTCATGATTGATAACGCACTATTATATATATATATATATATACATAACAACCCCAGATCTTGCGCAACTCTTCATCCACCGGGCTATTACAGAGCCGACAGGAAAGGTGACTTTCCACATGCACCTCTTAAAATCATATCCGCTCACAGACCCCGAGTTCGTCATCAATCTCCGTCGTGATGTCGACAACATCCTAGAATGGGGCTTGAACCTTCGCTTCGAATACATCAAGCAGTGCCTGGCCAAGATCAAGGCCAATGATCCAAAATTCAAGCGCTTGGGGCCATCGAAGGCGGCGGAGTCAGAGTCTAATGTGCAGTGCCACGCCACCCATGACACCGTAATGGGAGACGTGTGTATCGACCAAGGGGAATATAGCTATATCGGCGATACTGAGGAAGCTCCAGAATCAGAGCAGGGAACAACGGCCGTCACCGCCGACAAAGCCGTCAACAACAACAAGGCCGACCATGGAACGGCAGCAGCCACCACGAAAGAACGCAAATGCGCCACGGGCAATAGCGATGAGTAGGGATCCTATTCAAGGGTATAAACCCATTCTATAATACTTGTTAGCGAAGATACCCACTCAAGTATCACTCCTCTGGACAATCATGCTCCATTCTTATATATATAATGCTCGAAAACCTCACGCAATCATGCATGCACCGGACACATACGGAAAGGATCAGATTATAATATAATTTTCCCACCTGTACGAGCTGTATTCGTACTCCTTGACGTGGGTGACATTCCGGATTGGAAATTCGGTTTCCGAAAAGATTTTACCGAGTATCATTAAGCCAAGATCAGGATTCGTGAGATACCCACTCAAGTATCACTCCTCTGGACAATTATGCTCCATTCTTATATATATAATGCTCGAAAACCTCACTCAATCATGCATGCACTGGAAAGGTAATTTGCCACCTGTACGAGCTGTATTCGTACTCCTTGACGTGGATAATATCATGGATGCGAGATTCGGTATCAGATCCGATCAAACATACTCAAATATTGTTGAGCCAGAATCATGGTTCGTGAGACGGATATCCAATTTAAGGCTATGAAACCTCTCATATTATACTCATTAGCGAAGATATCCACTTAAGTATCATTTTTCATGGCCAATCATGCGCTTTCATCATATACCCAATACCCCCAAACAGACCGCATTTACACATACACTACGTACAAACAGAAAGGATCATTTCCTAAACTAATCCTCAACATGCCCAAGCTGCATTCATCCTCCATAACCCATCCCACCAGCGTCAAAGAGTCCCGACGCGACGTAGATAATATCTTGGACTGGGGACTCGGTGTCAATAAAGACTACAATAAGGACTGTTAGTTCTAAGCCACGATCAAGATTCGTGACCTAGAATACATAGGTATCAAGCAAGAGGCATCGCCATCGAAAGCATCATCATCGGTGTGCAGAATCGTTGAGAATAGTAATGTCTTGGGCGGCTGTTAGACTAGGTGGTGATGGAGGTTTCAAAGAGTGAGGGTATAGAGGATGAGTTCTCTGGACGAGGGATGGAGGGGAGGGAGGGTTAGGTGAAGGAATCGTGGGAATCTTGCAATTTTTTAGCGATAGACAGGGGCGGTGTTGATGATAGGAAGGCCTTACGGTGTATGATTGTTAGCGAAGATACCCATCAAACCACCACCATCCTAAACCGTCACTCCCCCTCACCATCCCCATCCAGCGAATCTCCCCATCAAGAAAACACCACCATAAAAACTTACAACTCTCCTAATCCCTCTCCCCAGCAAGATCACACGCCCAGCAAGCACCCTCATAAAACCTCCCTGCCAAAAAAATGCCAAAAAAGGAATTGCGAACCTCAGGATCGAATGAACGACGTTACAAGGTAAAGTGATCACACTGACACAACAATTGATCTAGAGATATCCGCAACTCTTTTCTGGGAAATTTAATAACCTAATGTTACCGAGAAGGAACCCAACGGGGGTCGAACCGAATCGATCTCAACACCAGAATGGGAAGTGACATCTTCGCTCAACCGTTGCCGGATGATGCAGCAAGCTTGCCACTAGGCCATTCCACCTGTTGCCCACTGAGAAGGTAGGTCTTATTTTGATATATGTATTCCTTAACGAGGGTCACATCTCCATCTCCACAAAACACCGCGACGAGCAGAATTCACCTTTCTGTACTTGAAGGCAGGAGGAGTGAAAGCTTTGATAACAAGACTCCGTTCCGATCACGCTGGGAGGAGGTTGATTTTGCAAGCTGGCGCCTTTTGCTTCCGTCACTCTTCAAGACAACCCTCTGTCACCACTTTTCCTATCGATGTTCTGATCATCTTCACATCCATTCGCAAAGTGACTTCCACATCTCATCATTGCCATCGTTGTACTCCATCAGCGCATCGAAGTACTTCTGTGAGTAACCTCTCAGTCTTCGCATTTGGAAAGCGCAACACTCACACACATCCGAGATCTCAACGCGACAAGTCTCTTGAGATCACCAAAGGTAAGACAATTCATCTTATTCTTGCGCTGCGACATTGGCAGCTTCCTGTTCCTACTCAAGCCGCCAGCTCTGCGAAATAGCCTACTGGCACAGCTTAGGAGCCCATCCCCCTCGGGCTGCACCTCAGCAATCGCGTTTATTATACTGTACTGCGCTCACTATCTTGTATAATCGTCAAGAGGTATCATCATCGAAAACGCAGCATTCAAAACGACGTTGGCCGCGAGTCCTTCACCTTCACCTGATCCAGCCCCACGATCCTTTGTCAATGGTACCAAGGTCTTTGCCTACTGAGTTTCGTCTGGAAAGACGATGCACGCGTTGCGATCATTGAGCAAAGGCTAATACTCCGTCGGATTTTACTTCAGGAAAGGATAACACTGTAATAACCAGCCATGTCTACCGCCGCTAGCCCTCGTGGCAAGGCCACTGCTATTACCGACGTCGACTCGATCATGCCTCTCCTCTTCGCCGTCATCGGCAATCCAGCCATTAGCTTCAAGAAGATGGCTGCCATGGATGAAGAAAAACGAACCGAGTGCAGCTTGGAGCACAAGTTCCGTAAGTGGCGTCAGATGGGACGCGAGATCGCAGAGAAAAACCCTGAGCATGCCGGTACCTTCACGGCTACTACCCCGAAGAAGCCACGTGCCGCTCCCATCAAGAAAGGAGTAACTGGTACCGTCAAGAACACGCAAACCGACCTTGGTGATGAAGAGGGAGCTGTTAATGGTGAAGAAGAAGAAGGCTCTGTTGTCGTGAAGCTGAAGGGCAATGGCAGTGTAGGTAGACAAACCTCCAGGCTGCTGACATGGCTGATGGGGAATAGTCCGCAATCAAATGCAATAACAAGAGCAATAAGCGTTCGGCCTCCAATGATGGCGACGAGGATGTAGGAAACCCAACCAAGAAGTCCACAGTCACGAAAAAAGGGACAGCCAAAGTCGTCAAGAAAGGAGCCGCCAAAGCCCGCGAGGTAAACGATAATGAAGATGCATCCGTAAAAGAGGAAGAAGTGGAGGCCGCTCCCCTAAAGGTTAAGAGCCGTGCCAAGGCAACACCTAAGAGCAGTGCCGCAGCTACAATCGGCAAGAAGCCCCCGATTACGAAGAGTAAGTCTGAGGTTGCCGCCGAACAGGGTCGTATTGCCCTTAACGGAGCTCACGAGGCTATGGGTGCCGAGACAGATGCCGTTGATGGTGATGGCATGGATGGAATGGTCCCAATGAAGTTCGAGCAGGAAGTTTGAACCAGCGCTTTATGGTGTCCATCCACTGGCTATTCTCAAGTATTTTTGCACATGGCAGCGGTCTGAGGGGCAGCAACCAACCTTCACTTCTGATCACGAATTAATGTACCCATAGCAATCATCCTCATAGAGGGAAGAAGTAGGTCGTCGTCAGGCATGCATAGTCGATTAAGCTTCGATTCCTCGATGGGTCGAACAACGCCATGCTTCGGCCTGTGAATTTTGCGATGGTCAAGTCTTACCAACATCGCAGCCACATCCCCCTTTGCAGCCGTGATACCTTAATACACTCTCTAACATCTCATGAGCTTCATATATACTTCTGTGCTCGTTGACTGCGTCGATGGACGCGCCACCTGAAGACTGGGCAATGTCGTATCTCTCGAACGCTATTTCCAAAGCATTACACCAGGCTTTCATCCCCTTCATCGCCTCATTCCATACTAATTGACTATCTGATACTTCGGAACTTTTGCCTGGAGAAAACATCTTTAGAAGCGAGTGGCCTGGCCAGCCGTCTATGGTGGAGATGATGTGATCTTGAAGGTAGTTCGCGATCTTCATGCGGATTCTGCCCTGGCCATCCGCGCTTGGCTCCACCTCCATAGAAACGAAAAGGTCAAGTAGGGTAGTGAGACCGCCGTCAGAGACAAAGGCTTGAAGTTGTGCGAGCGAAGGGGCGAGGTTGGTGAGCAGGAACAAAAGGCGACTTTGAAAGATAGTGTCCGGGTTTTCCCTCGTCATTGAGGTTTTCAAGGCGGTATGTACAACCCTTGTTGGTGTATATTGAGACTGTTCAGCCTCTGTATAACATGCTAGCAGCGCTGCCAGGGCTTCGGCATTATTTTGTACAGCCGTGGCCAGGAGCTGCGCGGACGCCGAGCGAACCTTGATGGGTACTCCTGATTGGGGATTGATGTATTCGACAAGGGTGCGGGACAAGTCTGCATTGCGGGCCAGTGCAATTCCCCATTCGAGATCGTGGGAGAGGCCAGTAAGGAACTCCATCGCTGAAAGGGTGGACTGGACATTTGAGGAGCCGAGTACAGTCTTCTGGGCCAAAAGATAATTGGACTTGTCTGATACATCCCCGGGGGCGAAAGAGTCATCTAGTCCGGATTTCGAGGGCGCCGTTTCCTGCCATTCTCGGTTTTGGTCTTCCAATACTTTCTGACTCCTATCCAGATATGGCGCTTGTTCCCAATCGTTGGGGAGTTGAGCTGTATTATCTATTATAACTAAGTCTGCCTTGGGAGCATCTTCGGCTTCAGGAACGTTGAGTCGGGCTTCTTTGAGGCCGGTTGCTAGATTCAAACGAACGTGCAGGCCAGGTGGTATGGATTGGTCGTCGTGGATTTGTTGGAAGTATTCGGTTGGTTGGAAGATGGCCGGATAGCATTCGGAAGCGTGGGAGGTGTGGCATATAAGTATCGTATTGGCTTTGGGAGAGTGCGCAGGCGCTGGGGCGTTGGCATATGCTGAAGAGCACAGCAGGAGAAGACAGATGTAAGCGAAGAGCGCGTTGAGACGGGTGGAAGACATTTTCACGTAGGAAGCAAAACGTATTGTATAAGAAATTCTCATGACAAGTAAAGCCTGAGAAAGGGCCGAAAGATGTGATGATCTAAGATACACTGCTGCCTTCCCTTCCACACCCCCATCCGTACTCCTTCGATTGATTGTAACCTGGAATCTCTGCAATCGCTAGACCTAGACACTTAAATGATAGGCTAATTTAGCGTAGTTCTATGCAAAAATTTTCCACAAGCTTAGCACTGACTGCACCCCAAAAGTTATAAACAGTTATAGGTAGCGGTCAATGATCAGCCAACATGTGGGATGATACATATGGAATAGGAATTTATTGTATGGTCGACCACCATCTCGTCTCGCATACTCCGTAGGGAGTAGAATATAAATGGAGGGGGAAATCTTACGCAGCCAGTGCCAAGCTTTTACAGGAGTCTTGCACACACTAATTTCAATCGACCAAGCATCGCTGCCCTATTTAGCCAAGGATTGAAGCGTTCTGTCACACATAAGATGCTTCTTACAAGGCGGGCGGTCTATCGTCTGGCGCAGCAACCTCATCGCATTCAATGGCGTGGGTACGCTGAAGTCAAGCCACCTGATCCCACGAATGCAGACCGGGGAACCAATACTAAGCCTGTCAATGAGCCCCTCGGCGTATGATGTCCCGCTTTTATGGTGTGATTGAAGCTGGTTGTGTTGACTCAGACGGTATCCAGGGAGGTGACAGCAGTGGAACTGACTCAGTCCATGCTTCGTCCGCGGGCCACTACGATCCAACCCACCATGCTCATCATCCGGAACCGGTCAATGAAGAACTCGGCGTGAGTCTATTTGCATTTAGGGAGCCTCTGCATCAGACCAAGCGAGAGCTGATATATTCATCCGTACCAGCGCGGACTCTACATCACAATTGCAGCTCTAGCCCTTTCCTTCGCCGTCTACAAATTCTCGCGCTCCTCATCCAACGACCCTGCCTCGGCGGGTAATCCTGACAAGCAACCTCTACCTACTCGAATTATACAGTATTATCGCTTCTGGCAAGATAGATATGTGGAAAGGAATAATCTGCACACGAAAATGACGGAGCAGGCAGGAGCAGATAGGCAGCTGTTCCAGAGCAGTCCGTGGACACATCATATTGATTTGAGGTTTCCCGAGTACGTTGCCTTCCATTGATATATACCCGCGTTGCTCGGGTTTCGTGACGAGATGTTTAGTCCGGGGGGAGTGGGCCTGACATTGCCTTTCCAACTTTTGCTTCCTCTCCCGCAAGTAACACTATATATGAAACTTGATGGCTAAGTCGTCTACGTCCTCCCTAGGATATTCAATAGTGGCTCTCCATACAACGTCCCGGCGGGCCACTCGGCAGACCTTAGTCAACTGAAGGCTCATTACCAGCAGCGGAATTCGGAAATACGAGAGAAGCAACTGGCGAGATTATCAGCCGAGGCAGGCGACAGCGATTCATCAATACAGAGGAGAGAGGCTGAGGAGGGGCCAGTGCAGGAGGGGAAGAGGCCATCATCGGTCTCATCGCTTTTAGAAAGTGTAGGCCTCAGGAGACCACAGAAGTAGTATGCATGAGGTCTTGGGAAGGGGAACCTGCAGTGTACATATCTTGACGACGTTCCGAGAGCCGCGACTCTCACTATTATTCTAGTTTCCATTGTGGCATGAGAGATGTCGCGAGCTTGCTTCAGTCATAACATTCGTCCACTGCAGTCTGCAGTGTTGGTAACGGATGTTCTGCACTGGTCCTCTTCTCGAAGTCGACCGATGAGCTCCGCAGTTTCATCTGCACGCTGCCATGCACACAGTATTACTGGGTATATACACCCCTGCCAGCATGGGTTTGCCTAGGGAGGATTCCGTAATTGCCTCGTACTTGTCGTTGCCCAGACACTACTACGAGGTACTTTAAGTAGATTGGGTTCATGTGGGCGAACGGGTCAAATAGCATGGGATATCAGGGCGCAGCGATATGATTGGATCACAGCCAGGTGTGGGACCATGGATTGACCCGCTTGGGTTGGTACCGCTGCAAATTAAATTGACTTCAATTCATCAGCCGAGCCAGTCTCCCGCCATCAAAAAGTAACAGCCCCCTTCCTCGCCCAATGCGCCCGACTCTTCTACTTCTTCTTCTATCCAAGCAATAACAACAACATTGACCACTCCACACTCTCTTGCTCTCCATTGCCGTATACAATTGTCTGCCACTCGTTCCAGACTTCTTCGCCTATCAGTCTTCTGATATCTCAGGACCCGAAATACCTTCCGCTCTCCAGCAAATCACTTTCATAATGCAGCTTCAAACCCTTTTCACGTGCGCGTCGTTCGTTGTCGCAACCGTCGCGCAAGCTTCACAACGCATTGCCTTCTCAGGAGTGATCCCATCTACTGTACATGCTGACACGCCCGTTACCCTTCAATATACGGGAGGCGATGGATCGGTGAGCCCTCTTCTCTTGCGAACCAAATCCAGGTAGCTGACTGCCATTCTTCCCGCAGGCCGTGAATATTACTCTCCAGAGCGGCGACATCAACAACCTGCAGACTGTCACCGTCTTGACTACCTCCGCCACTGGCAACGTCTACACCTGGAATCCAAGCTCCACTCTCGCCAATGGCGACAATTACGCCCTGAGAATTGATCAGAAAGGCCAGCCGCCAAATTACACTGGCCTGATCACCCTGACCGGCGGTTCTTCCGCTTCGTCCTCTGCCTCATCACCTGTGTCATCATCTGTCTCATCCGCTGCCTCATCCGATGCCTCCCTCGCTACTACAGCTTCCAGCGCCTTACCCTCCGGCGGCGTCATCGTTGGTGGCACGGGCTCATCAAGCAAGAACACCACCACGACAGCTGTCGTCAGTGCAAAGACCACCGCCACCGCCATCGTGGGTACTGGCCCCGCCGTACTTACCACCCCTGTTGGGACCGGTGCCGTAGGATCAGGCGCAAGTGCTAGTGGCAGCGCTGCCACCGGCACAGCCATGTACCGAAACACCACCATGAGCTCGGCCACCCTCACATCTTCCGCGTCCGCATCTTCATCCGCAGCTGCAACCAGCTCATCAGGCGGCAGTACCACGAGCAGTGCCACCGCACCATCATCAAGCGCGAAGAGTGCCGCCGTCGTGGCTGCTGCGAGCAACTTCGCGCTACTGTGCGCGGCGGTCGTCGCTGTGGTATATCTCGGATAGGCGGATATTGTGTTACTTTGTTGATGTTTGTCATGTGCCAAGATCTTCGATTCTTCAAGCAACGATACCTTCAAATAGGGCGATTTAATGGTCAGCGGCATATGCCTTTGATAGGCTTTGAGAATTAATTGACATCGTGTGGATAGGAGGTGGAGAGATTAGGTAGTCAGCATTCATGTATATCATAGCGAAAAGACAAAAATATTATTCATTGAGTATAAGCTATCATACATTGATTGTTTCTCACTATGGAAGGCTTCAGCTTGTTTTCCAACCTTTTCTCGATCCTTCTGCGCCTGCAAGTGTGGCGACCTGTGGCCTCCCCAACAAAGTGTCAAAAAATCTTCATCTCCTGCATGAAAATGTTCCTTGAAGCAGCAAGCCGCTTCAATACTGAGCAACTCTCGCTTTCCACCGATCCCCATATCTCATAACCAGGATATACTCTAGAGTCTCAAGCGACCTACCACCAACCCAACAACAATCCCGTTATCTACAACCAATCGCATGCTCACTAACATGGCCCATTATCTCGCATACAGGACAGGGATTCCGCTACTTAGACGAAGTATCTGAATCCTCGGATCCAGAGTCCGAGACTGCGATGATATAAAGTTCTGCTACCCCATTCTATCTAGTCTCTTGACCTTCGATGAAATGGTGTTTTTAGAGTAGAGTAAGGTAGGATAATCTTCCTCTTTTACTCTCTGCTTCTTTTCCTACATCTGGTTGCTTTTCTCAAGGCTATGGGTCGGTACATCCTTTTTGGTATTTGAGGAGGTTTCGCTGTGGATCATATAGGATATTTCGTGTGAAGGTCAGTTGAACGCAGGCTGGTAGGGGCTCTGGGTATCCCATGCTTTGGTGGCAGGTTATTGTGCTGAGGGATGGGGGATGGGAGGTGGTATGGCGATGGTGTTTACATATGTGGTGCCTTAGACAGACGGGGATTCTATAGCCCAAGGGCGTCCGGTTGAGTACAGCATCGTGTGGATGTTTGACTTGATGTTGTGAGACGGATTGCTTATGAAGGAGAGAGATCAATGCCCAGATATGTATGAAGCCTACCTTTACTTCCTGACTTTCCACCTCGAGTATCCAGAAAGCTTTGCAGTAGTTCATAGAGTCTCGTATGTCCTTTCAAGGGGTCGTTGAACGACTTCTGAGGTCCGTGTCCTTATAAGTGATGATCTAGCTGTTCTATAATAGATGTGGACTTTCCCGACTGCATCATGATCGTCCTAGGCCATCGGAGATTAACGACTGCCGGCGATAGTATAGGTCCCACTCTAGTTGGAACAGCATTGTCTCTTCTAGGGGATGGCAGTCTAGCATTAGCATGGCCGTACTGCAGGTAGACCGTGCGAAGCGCCATGAAGTCAACTTTTCGATTGCACAGTCCTCCTCCAAGCGTCCACTACAAAGCCCGCACTATTTTCGAAGTGGATCGTCATCAATCACACCTGTCGTGGCGAACGGAAACATGAAGACCGTGATAGACACGAGAGAGAGAAGAATGGCAGAAGGCCCAATCTATATCGAAATTTTAAACCCAGCAAAAGGCACATGAGACCGTAGTCCATACTTGTTGATCTTATTCCTATGATGGTGTAGACTTCATCTGGTTTCATAGGCACGTCGGGGCAGTCTTGAAAGATTCGACGCATATAGGTCACCAGGTGCATGCATGGAAATCTGATTGGCGTTCGTTGATACAGGCCTTGTGATTTTTTTGACCCAGATGTCCTCCCTTAGTTCGCAAGCATCAATATCATACTTGAGACACACCATTGAACAAGTGACTTATCGGTAATTCAAAACAAAAGCACTCATAGTAAACGCATAGCACCCACTGAGGTACGCGTAAAGCTAGTGGAACGACATATAAGTCAGTGAGCACAAGAGATCTGATCACAGCGGAAATGGAATTCGTGTTTATTTCGGTGTGCAACAAAACCATGGTGCAGCAGTATAATGAGGAGAAAACGCAACAATCCATTGCAAGTGAAGAGATAGTTGAGGAGTCACGTTCCGTACACAATGCATGCCAATCGACTCAGTATGAGCACACCTTGAAAGCTCGTTGGTAAGGAGCTTCGCCCTTTTCGCATTGCTCTTTACCGTCTTTAATTCTCAGCCTAAACCCCATGCCCTTTACTTCAACGGAATGAATCGCGACGAGTGTGTGGCACCAATACCCGGTCGACCGTGCTTGACAGGTTTACTGTTTCTCATCATCAGAATTTAAAACCTTAACCCATATGCCACGATGAGAATACTCACTATGAGATACTGAACTCCCCCAAGTAGAACCCCACCATTTCGGGCTTGATCTCGACCTGGTTGAATTCCTTTCCAGAGTAGACACCAATCACACTTCCAATCATCTCCGGAACCACAATCATGTTTCGTAGATGCGTCTTGACCAGCTCAGGCTTCTCGTTGGGCTTGGATTCTTGCTTCGCTTTGCGCAGTTTCTTGATCAGCCCCATAGGCTTGCGCTTCAGGCCGCGATTGAATCGACGACGGGCGCGGGCATGCACAACATCACGAAGTTGTTCAGAGGAAAGGTCGAGGAGTCTGTCGCGAAGAAATTCGTGTTAGCAAGTACTATGATACGAGCCGACGGGTGAAGACCTACTGGTCAAGGTCGATGCCACGATAGGAGAATTTGCGGAAAGTTCTCTTCTTCTTGAGCTCTGTATAAAAAGCCACTGTCAGCTCATGGCCCTCGAATGCACATATCCCCACATAATGGTACAGAATTGGAGCGCCTGCTAAGCTTCGCTGTCCTGCCCTATGTCTGAGACCGGAACATCACATACCGGCGGCTTCCTCTGGGTTGTAGTCTGCGTCAGCCATGACAGCGATCTGCAGCAGTGTCGCTCGTGATCTGTTGAACTTCGAATGAGATCCTGTTCGTATCGAATACTGATGAGGTCGTGTTTTCACCAGTGGTGGGCGGGCGGATCGGGCTCGCTTAAGTCTGGGCTAGAATAGTGATCGAACCCAAAAGCAATATAGTGCCCTCTGTGGATTCGCTAATTTACCTTAGACTTGGACGGTCAAGACATCAATCTCTGTTCCTGCATCTACATATGCGCAAGGTGTGACATTGTGTCTCTTGACTTGGCGCCTTTATCACGATCACTTGACGACCAACACACCAGCAGATTCAGGTTCAATCCTGGCCAATATGAGTTTACAGCATCGCAGATACACAGATTCCGGAGTGTAGATATCTATGACTGCATAGGTTACTCGTCCTGCCATAGCCTCGAGTTTGAGAGACTCTGCCTATCCATCAGGTCTCTCCACATTGTGCGCTTGGCCTGAATTGCTCTCCCCCATGTCGTCAAATACCCTGTCTCTAGTCGAATAATCCGAAGCCCATGTCCTCATCCGACTCCTCTTTCTCCTCTTCTTTCGCTTCCTCCTTCTTCTCTTCCTCTGGAGCTGCGGCGCCCCCAGCAGCAGCACCTCCAGATGCGGCTGCTCCTCCTCCACCCCCACCGGATGGAACGGAAGCCAGCTTGCTGGTACCCTCGGAGATCAGCTGCAATTTGTCAGTCAGATGAATGTAGTAGCCTGGACTCTTGAAACCCAACGTACCTCTTGCAAGTCCTTGCCCTTGAGCTCAGCGATCAGCTTGTTCAAGCGCTCGTCATCTGCTTCAATGCCGACGGATTCGAGGACTGCTTTGACGTCTTTCGCGGAAGGCGACGTGTTGCCACCAAGTCCGAGGAGGAGGTAAGCTGCAAGGTGCTTCATGATGAATGTCCTACTGGTTGAATTAGTGTTGAGGTTGGGTTGAGCACGGGGAGCCACGCACTTTTTTGGTTGATGATACGTCGAACGAGAGAGTCAATCGATTTAACCGCGATATGAGCGGAGACTGAAACGTCAAGTTCTTATGTATTTGCGGAGTGAGTCAGGGAAATCCATATTGAAAGGATTAGAGAAGGGGATGTGGGAAACACGGGCGCTAAGCTAGCTTCGTGGCATTATACACTTAGAAGGCTGGATTGGGAATGATGCTCAGCCTGCGACTGTCTATACTTGTGTGATGTAGCATCCTTCACTTCTGAAATATCAGTACCACCTGGTAGACACTTGTCTGAGTTAATTCTGTCCAAACATTTCAACGTCTGTAAGGGAGGCCTTCGCCCGCCCATCAGCATAGAATGTATCCCAAATACCCACCTACGAACCACCGACGGTAGCACTTGATCCACAAGACCTCACTCCCCCCACCAATCATGAGTGTGAGTCATTTGCATGGAGAGAAGTTTTGTCAACTGCTCTTGAATACTGACTCTACCATGAAGTTCCTCAACTCCGTCTTGGGCTCTATTGGGGGAACTGGTGCCCAGCCCCTCCCACGTCCTATTCAACCAACCAGGGTACAGAATGCCGATACCCTACAGCAAGGCCGTAGTGTGCAGACCGGTGATCTTCTAGTCGCGGACGTGCCCCCTCAGAGCAATAAGCGCAAGGCGGAAGATGGGCTGTCTGGTCGGAACGGCAAAACTGTGAAGAGTAGTACTTCTGAGGCACCAAGCTCCCGTGTTGCACCTCCTGCCGATGCTCTGCGTGCGAATTTAAATACACCCTCGAAGCCAGTTTCATCCCTGCCTTCGAAGGTTTCAGTGCCATATCGTGGCACCAGTAAGCTTAATCTCGCTTCGTCCGCTACAGAGACCGTCTCCCCAACTCCTGCTATTCCTGTCGGCGAAGCCGCGAAGCCACCCAAGAAAGGTTCCTACGCAGAGATCATGGCTCGTGCCAAGGCAACACAAGCGAAGCCTCTAGCGGTAGGCGTCATAAGCCACAAGCCCAAGGATAAGATCGCTATTAGCCATAAGAAGGAGCTGAAGATGAACAAAAAAGCGTCGAAAGATAGAAAGCTTGGTATCAAACAAAATAGCCGGCCTGGCTCATCTGGCAGTCTAAGCAGCAGTCCAGCACCAGGTTCCTCGAAGCCGACAAAGACTTTAAAGCCACAGCCTGCCTACAAGGGAACTGCCAAACCTAAGCCGCAGCCAACCTACAAAGGAACTATGAAGCCTGATGGGAGCATGCCCCGAAAACCGGCCTCTAAAGACCGAGATAGTCATGCTTCCAGAAATCGCTACGATGAATACGCCGCCACCGATGAAGAAGACCTGGACGATGTGGCGGAAGACCAATACGGCTCTGAAGGATCCGAGGACATGGAAGCTGGCTTCTCGGACGTTGAGCAGGAGGAAAGCGTGGCGGCCAAAGCTGCGAGGAAAGAAGACGAGGAAGAAGCTCGGCTCGAAGCCCAGCTGAAGAAGGAGAAGGATGATAGGAGAAAGAGATTAGAGGCTATGGCGAAGAAAGCGAAACCTCAAAGATACTGAGGCATAACGACTTTCATTATGATTAAGGGGGATAACGGCGTTTAAACCCACTTCAAGGGCTCAACGAGATTTCTCGCAATCTTGGTTTCTAGTGGGTTCCCTTTGCACTGGTGTTTTTGTTAGCGGGTGTTCTATTAGAACTTTACGAATGACCAGCGATTACTGTTTATTACTACGGTTCGATCGTTTCCATGGGAAATACAACAGCGAATGCTTTTGCTTACTACCATGATGGATGTTAATCGCGGCTCAAATCTCGGTGAAAGACGTCACTGCGTCATCGATAGCATCGGCAGAAGATTCCGGATGCGAAAATGGTGTGCACAGGTGGAGCGCGGTTGATTTGCGGTGGCCTTAACTGCAGGTCTTCAGGAGTTACTTGGTTTTATTCATCGCTCTAGCAATCGCTAGGCAATACACTCGTGTATCGTCGCCGCTAAGTTCCGCGTACGTTTCATATCCCTTGTGAAGTTACGTTACTGTGCTTCGAGCGCGTCGGTTCACCCTGTAAGGTCTAGTTCTGTATAGTTCTGACGATATATCGTCCTGGTCTATTTGAAACGAAAAGGTATACCCCTCCATCATCGTGTCAACGGATGTCCAGACATCCCTTCCCAGAATATTGGCAAGACTGAAATTGCTAATTAGACTAGCAAGATCGAAACTTAAGGTAGTCCTCAAGCTGAAGTACTCTTTCAATGTGTATTCAGCGTGCTTAGCATGCTCAATACTGATGTGAAATCTTAGCACTGAATCTATCACGTTCTACTAGGAGCTAAGGAATGACAGGACTATTAAATACGCTAAGCGATCCATGCATGGGTAATCCGTTAGCTTACTACAACTCCGTGCTCCGGTCAACACCAAGATTCGGTGAGAAGCTCTTTCTTCGTCAATCTGTTCAACGACCTTGACTGATTGCACTTAAGATATGCCAGAACAGCCCACCATGTCTCCAGGATCCAAGGAACTTCTCAAAAAGGTGCGCATGATTGTGCCGCCCATGCTTGAGAAGTTCCATAAAGGTAAGAGCAACTACAATTGTATCCTATCGGGATTCGTACTGACCGCGAAACAGGTCAATTGGGTAGGGTAGCTGTCATTGGGGGCAGTGAAAGCTACACTGGCGCGCCCTACTTCTCGGCCATGGCCTCCGCACGATTAGGTATCATTCCATCCCTGGTTACCTTCGTCGTCGTTCATTGAGCTGACTGGCATACCCAGGAGCTGACCTTGTACTACACACCCTTCCTCCACCTCCAATCACTAGCTAAATACGCGCAGTCCCACGTCTTCTGCACGCCACCAGCAGCCAATGTCATCAAAAGCTACTCTCCCAACCTGATGGTCCACCCCATAATGCGCGAGATCAATCAAGCACCCGCTTCCGACCAACCTGCCGCTGAAATCGCCTCCCCCATCATCGCCATGCTCGAAAATCTTCACGCTGTGGTGATCGGACCTGGTCTCGGCAGGGATAAATTGATGCAAGCGACCGTCGCCGAGGTTATTAAGGCCGCACGAGAAAAGAAGGTGCCATTAGTGTTGGACGCAGACGCGTTGTGGTTGATTCAAGGCCAGCCTGACCTGATACACGGCTACACCGAGTGCGTGCTTACGCCGAACGTGGTAGAATTTGGACGCTTGGCCAAGGCAGCCGGTATAGGCGAGGACGACCTAGCGGATTCAGGCGAGGCAGGATGCAAGAAACTCTCCAAGGCACTCGGAGGCGTGGTGGTGCTACGAAAGGGAGCTGTAGACTGGATCAGCGATGGAGAAAGAGCGATCGTTGGCGAGGGTGAAGGAGGGAGAAAGCGAAGCGGCGGTCAGGGCGACACCCTCACTGGGAGTATCGGGACACTGTTGGGCTATCGCAGCCTGTATCACGATAAATTGTGGGACGTGGAGGGGAATCTGGATAGGCAAGAGACGTTGATGCTCGCGGCTTGGGGTGGGAGCGCGATCACAAGGGAATGTTCTAGACTGGCGTTCATGAAGCGCGGAAGGAGTCTGCAAGCAAGCGATTTGACAGATGAAGTACCGGTGGCCTTTGAGACGTTGATTGGTGAGAAAGAGGAGAGTAAGCTCTAGCATGGAAACGGATTTCATGATTACGCTTCTGGGTCTTTATGTGCAACTATACATATTCAAACGAGCAACGATGACGGATGTCATGTCAATGAAGATAGTACAAAGACTGTGTTCTTGTATGGAGTGTCAGCAGAATTGAGGAGTATCATAGGGGTCAGGGAAGTCGTATCGCTCTCATCTTGAGTGAAGGTCCAAAGCCACCCAACAGTAGGACAACCATTGACAAAGACCCAAATGGAGAGCTAATGCAATATGCAAACAAGGTCACCTGGCCGTCCTTCATGCCTTTCGTCAATCTTGAATATATACTTGAGTAATAACAACGTTCCAGAAATTCCACAAATTTGCGCTATGGAGCAACACCAATATCGGCGTATCTTAATTCAGAGAGATTCTGTGCAATGGACAGGGAAATCAGTGCAAAAAAGGTATAATTCTGGGAATATCAGAAGCTTTATAGTTTGACATCAGTTCGCTTGAACTCTTGTGGAGAAAAGCGTAGAGCACAGAGCGCAGTCAATAGATGGAGAAGCGGCGCGTGACGGAGGTGTCTTGCCGCCAGCTACAATCAGCGTTGTTGTTGTTGTTGTTGTAAGGTTGTGCGACGGCAAAGGGAGCTGGATCCTCTTGAACAGAGTATTACATATGATAAGGGTATTGATTACCGTGAAAAGCAGTTGTATCATCCATCACAATATTTTAAAACCTATCCGTACCGTTCCAATGCGCCAAGCGGATGCATTCCAACCGGTTGAACTCCCTATATGCCAACTTTTACCTCCGATGAGAGAACGCCCCTATACTCTCCGTTGGTACTGCGTCCTCAGTACGTAACCATTCGCCGTTGAAGGCATTGATAAGCCAATTGTTTAACCCTATCACGGAATCAGTAAATTATACACACCTAATGACATAACACATACGATCATAGACCATCTTATTCGCGTTATGAAAGAAGATACCATGATCTGAATCTGGAAAAACGTGATAGTCGTAGTTCTCGACTCCCGCAACGTCAAGCTTGTCGAGGAGATCGAGCGTGTTCTGTAAATGGACATTGTCATCCGCGACACCGTGCATCATTAAGAAGCGAACATTGTTCTGTAGGGCAGTCATGTTCGTTATCGTAGTATTTGCGTACCCATCGGGATTATTCTGGGGTGTATGCATATAGCGCTCCGTGTAGATGGAGTCTAGATATCAATTAGACCAGCTGGAAGGCAACGGGATGACTCGTTGGAAGCAAACCGTAGAACCTCCAATCCGTCACAGGCGCAACTGCCACTCCATATTTGAACGTCTCACCTCCGTCCAGCTCCAGCGTCTTCAGCGCCATGAAGCCTCCATAACTCCATCCCCATATTGCCATCCTCTCAGGGTCAACATACGGTTTTTTCGCCCAGATCTTGGCGGCGGATATTTGATCCATGCCCTCAACATAGCCAATGTGACCTCTGACGACAGTCCTTGCCTTCCGCCCCAGAAAACCAGTCCCGCGCCCGTCTAGCGTTACGACGACATACCCAAGGCTTGAGGCCACATAGGACTGATAGTCTACGTTGAATCTTTTATCAACCTGCTGTGAGCCGGGACCTCCATAGAGCTGAAAAAGTACAGGGTATTGTTTCTTCTCATCAAAATGAGGCGGACGACGTTCTACTAAGTTGAGGTCAACGCCACCAATATTGACAGTCTGATAGATCTCGATGGGCAGCTCATGAGCAGAAGCCATCTGCGCCAATTCCTTGTTACTCTCAAAACGGTGGGAGTAATAGTGGCCATCCCAGCTTGGAGTTGACCTGACTTCCTGCCACGGAATGTCGGGACCCTGGTAGCTGACTAGCGCAAATCCGATGCCTGTTGAAAAAGAAACATCGTAGTAGCTTTCTTTACGATGTTCAGTGTAATGCTGAAGCGCAGTACCATCAAGCAGGTTGACGGTATAGGCGTGGCGCTGTGTGGACGATTCCTTCGTTGCAACAAAGTAGACGAGATTCGATACAAGGTCAACGGCTGAAGGAGCATTGACGACCTCCCATTCACCCGACGTGAGCATTATCGGTTCGGTATTGTCGAGAGGGGTAAAGTAAGCCAAGTGATCATAGCCGTTGTAGATCACAGTATCAATGTATCCAGGATACGGCCTATCGTTGTTTGGATCCGCAGGGATGTATCGAGTGTTCTCCGAAACCTCAAACCATCCACCATCGATGGCATTGACATCTACTGTTCGGACGACTTTGCCAGCCCGCTCGCCGACGTCGAGTAGCGCTACCTTGAGTATGTCACTCTCTCGATTCGTGTTTTTGACAAGAACTTGCTGACCCGCCCATACTAGCTCCGTGATGAGACGATCTTCGTCAGGAAAGTCACTATCAGTAGTCACGGCAAACACCTCCTTCTGGGAAACATCGTAGAACCGCAAATCTACAACCGGATTTGGTGCGCCAGCCTTTGGATATTTGATCTTTTGCACTTCTGGATAGTTTTCCTCCCCCTTTGCAGGCTCAGTGCCACTCGGCCTGGACACGAAGTACTGGATGGGATACTCGGGAACAGCGCTTTCGTTTGTACGCATGAAAGCAACATATTTTCCGTCTTCAGACCACCAGGTCGCACTATTGCCCCCAAAAACTTCTTCTTCGTACACCCAATCAGGTACTCCGTAAAAAAGTTGCGTTCCACCATCTACCGTGATTTGGTCTACATTGGTAGACGTAAGCTTGCGCAGAAACATATTATTATTCCTTGTAAAGACAATGGCATCATCCTGCGGAGACCATGATGCTAATTGGATCCTACCCTCTGGCATGGCAGGATCCAGGGGCTCGGCGGTTTGAGTAGCAACATCAAAGATCCAATATAGGCCGGTGTAGGAATGTCGCCAGTTCTTCCGCTCTTCTGACATGACCAGAACTCTTTTTAGGTCTTTGCTGGGCCATGATTTGCTTGCTCTTACCTCTGAGCCATCCGCTTTGTGACCGCTCCTCACCCCAAAAGTCCCAGACTTCATCAACGTCTGCTTGGGAAGTGCCTCAGCACCCGGCTTCTTACTTCGTACATCCTCGACGATGAGATAATCTTGTCCGGGTTTCTCCCGCTCCAACAATAAACCGTCCTCGCCATTTGCGCCTGCTATCCAAGATATCTGTGCAGACCTTGGTCTCCAGGCTCCTGTGAGGAATTCGTCAAGAGTGATAGTCTTGCCAGACCCATGGGATGCCGTAGCTGCTGGATCAAATGGTATTGTAGACGCGGGCTTGTAAGTCTGCCGCGAGAGGAAAAGAATCAGAGCGAGTAACCATCCACCACAACATAAGCCCCCTAAGGACCATATGATGCGCCGAATCTTCTTTTCGTTGGGGCGCCTCGGAGGTGGGCGATAGAAGCCATCTTCCTCATCGTAGTTCTTACCACTGTCACTAAGGATCATCGCCCGAGGTGAAGCTTTAGCATGTCCATCGGCGACGGTGTTGCCATCTCCATTGAGACTCTCCAACGCTATTGAAGTATCGGATGAGGGAGTGAGGCAGTCCAGCGGACTCCGCCGGCCTGGCGAGGTGGACTCGTGATTTAGGGGTTTTCTTTCGTCATCATCGTCGTGATATGGACTGGAAGCCATGTCGACAATCGAGAAACAGTATCATGGATTGAACAGACTGTCATATTCGTGGATAACATCAGTGCATTGTCCGTCAGCTGAGGTAGAATGTGACACGGACGCGCAAGGCTGGTTCCTCCAGACTGTCCGTACCTTAATCAATATACTTTATGCAGCTTGCGGAGGTTAGATGCAGGTCTCGTCCAATAAATACGTCTTGCATATGATCGTCTACATAGTAGGCCCACAACAGCTCCCCCAATTTGAAAAAGATTCGTTATTCACCATCGTGATTCTACTCGTTCTGAACTCTGTACTTTCAAGATGATAGACGCCAAGGAAATATCCCTGCCCCCGCGTGCCCCGCTAGCCCTGCACGTAATTACTAGCCCCGTCCCACAACATATCGAAATAGATGTTGACATTCAGGGCCTGCTTCGGCTTGTGCCTATTTTTAGTATCTAAAACCATGGTCTCCACAAACTTGACTGCCCATAGTCTTTAATTCAGCATCCCTGAATCACTACCTACTCATCAGTCTGAGCTGTGGAAAGTAGTCACAGACAGCACTGATTATCCTCGATTTATCCAGCTTGTATCAAAACCGCGTCATCAGTGACTCCCGCAAGAGCGCAACTATTATAGAATTTTTTAGGTATCGCCGGGTCGGGTTGGTTCACAGAGTGCTGCACATACATCAGTATACGTTAGAACAGCGAGATGTATGCCCCAAACCCAAGGAAGTCCTCTTTGATGCTGCCGATCGCAAACATGCTGCCCACATCGCTTCTTGTACCAATAAGTTTGATACGTAGGTGTGTGCCTTTCTCGATGACCTGATCGCCATTGTCTGTGTATTGGGGAGGAGTGGCGTTTGGATCCCATTTAATGTCGCCTGGAATCAGCTATTCGAAATTCAGTATAAGACTTCTCCGCTCAAAGATCACAACGCACGTGACTGGAGACGAAGACAGGAAGAGGTCCGACATCAGCGAACACTCCCATTCTGTTGACCGAGCTGACGATGGCATCGACCTAAGAGGAGACGCCGATCTCAGCGCGTGCATGTCGTGGCTTTGCCTTGATGCACGACATACTGTTTCTCCCTTAAAAGGCCTCCATACGACCGCTCTATAGTGCACTGTGTATTCTGCGACCGCGCTGCCAGGTACAACTCTTCCTTCTGATATGTCGTAGGCATCCATGACACATATTATATAATAGGAACCAGTGCATGTTCCCTCGACATCCTCCAACAGCCGATTCGTGAGGTATTCCTTCACGCGCGGACCAAAGAAGGACGGATGTAGGGTGATGGTGCGCTCAAGATCGTAGAGAAAATACATCTTGGACCAATAGATTTTGACTTCCTGTATGCTTGTCGTTGAGACTGGCGAGGAGTTTGCGAAAGAGCTTTAGCTTCGCTCAAGCTTCAATACGATGTAGCAGCTAGTGCCCCTTGGTCAGCTAGCATGTCGGTCTCAACCCAAGCCTAGTATCCTATAGGCGAGGACAATGTCCGAGTCTTCTAATATCATGCGCGAAAGAGCGACAACTTGTTTGTACACGCCTGAGGATCAGCATAGTCCAGACGCAGTGAAGCGCTCTGAACAACGTACTGAGGCCCACCTGAGAAAGGAGTGGCTGCGCAAGGACGTTGTTCTCGAGCACGCTCTCTGGAAGGCTTAGAGAGATTGCTGGAGACGTCGTCGACGCTGTTGTACGTACTACCGGCGTTCAAGAAACGTTTGGCTTTTCAAGTAAGCTACTTTGGGCACGTGTCACAGCAAAAAATTGGCGGCTAACGCAACCAACCTTAAAGTACTGGCAGCCAAGCAGCGTAGACGAATGGTTGCGTAGTACTGTTAGGACGGAACCCAGGCTTATGCTTTATCAAGGGGACTCATATACTCTGTTCCAAGCTATGTTTCATTGTGTACAGACATGATGACCAGCACAGTATGCTTCGCTAGTAACCAGTGTATCTCCGTCAGAGTAATCACAACACGCTACTCTAATCCCATTGGCAGACCCTGCTACAACTAAGAAGGAAAAAACAGCAGGGCTTGCTCGAAGTCACTTTAATCACAAAAAGAGATCATGGCCCGTGGTTTCATATCTTTAAGTATTATGACAGCCCTTCCTTTTTTGCTTTGCCAACGTTGATGGCGCTATTGCTTCCATTCTTTGACTTCCGATATTTCTCGACCTCGATTTGAACAGCGCTCTGAACCCGTGATTGCAGCTCTGGTCGATACCCAAAAGTGAACAAAACTTCCATCCATACGAAAAAGGGGGCTAGAAAAAGGGCTTGGACCAGGTTGTCCATGAGCGCCGGCGCTCTTCCCTCGAATACACCATGACCAACAAACTGCGAGATCCAGCTCATGACGAAGATACCAAGTGCGTAGTAATTTGCCGTCGCACCATACGTGGTGGTAAGGTGCTTCGAATACGCAGTGCCCGCCAGCAAAAGGGGTGCCAGTATGCCTCCAGCTACAGGCTCCATGAGGATATACAGTGATGCATATAATAGTGTAAAGATGGTACCGAGGTTCGGCGGAAGGTTCGGAATAATGAGCCAGGTCGGCATAGGCAGTAGGGATGGCGTATTGGTTCCCTGGACCCGAGCTATATCAATGCCAAAACAACAGAGGTTAAGAACCGAGATGACATACCAATAGGAAGGATGTCATTAGGATCATGGGCACGCATATAATATGTATGACTTTATTTGCCTTCAATTCGGGCAGTCAGCTTCTATGATGCGCTCAGAGATAGGACCTGTCATACACCGTTATGATGATATGAGCCGTACTAAGGCGATATCAGTATTCGAGAAACTTTATTCTAATAGCTTCGCTGAGTCAGACTTACGAATAACAGTTGTTTCTCAAGGTTCAGGGACATGACTATAGGCTCGTTGGGAATTCGAAAGGACGTAGGATGCAATGAAAGCTGCGACTGGTATCTAATACCATGGAGTGTGAAGGGGCTTGGGTGGAAGTAATGAATTATTAAGGATCCTGATCCCAAAGGAGATTAGCCCCCCCCAAGTCACGCTAATTATCATCCTCTCCAGAATTACGACCTTCCTTTTGAACTCCAATTCCATCTCAACCCTCGCCTCGTCACGACCAATTGCATTGGCAGTACCCCAACTACTTTCTCTTACGCCCTGAGTTTGCAGTCAAGATGTTTCGAAATGCACTGAGACAGTCCGGGCGTGCGGTTGGCGCAGTTTCGGGAACAGGCCGAGTCGCTGTGGTAAGCTCAAAAGCACCGCTTGCTTCGGCCGTGGACGACCTTGTGGCATATGTGAAGCTCGTTTGACATGCCACGGTCTCGGTATTGAGCTCGGTAGCTGCCTTTAGCTGCGTTTGGGGCTACATTGGCAGCAAGAGGCTAATTGCCGCATTCCCACAGAGTCGAACCACAACACCAGCCGCAGTCAATACAGCGACAAGGCAAGGTCGTAATTATGCCGCCGACGCGAAAGCCTCACCAACCGAAGTCTCCTCAATCCTCGAACAGAGGATTCGTGGCGTCCAAGAGGAAGCCGGTCTTGCCGAGACTGGCCGTGTATTGTCAGTTGGGTACGTGTAACGCTACAGAGGAAAGGATCATGGAGAGCTTAAGTGGGCTAACTTGCATACCACGACAGCGACGGTATAGCTCGAGTGCATGGAATGAACAATGTTCAGGCTGAAGAGCTAGTCGAGTAAGCATAGGGTGCATGGAGTTGCAATCGCAGTGAACTCACGTTAACAGGTTTGCGTCCGGTGTGAAAGGTATGTGTATGAACCTCGAGGCTGGCCAAGTTGGTGTCGTGCTTTTCGGTTCGGACCGTCTCGTGAAAGAAGGCGAGACCGTCAAGCGTACTGGAGAGATTGTCAGTATTCTTTGAGTCCGTGCGAAATCTCAGTTCTGACACTCCTGTAGGTCGATGTGCCTGTTGGTCCTGAGTTATTAGGTCGCGTTGTCGATGCGCTCGGCAACCCTATCGATGGCAAGGGCCCCATTAAGACTTCAAAGAGATACCGAGCTCAGCTCAAGGCACCCGGAATTTTACCCCGTCACTCTGTAAATCAACCTGTGCAGACTGGTCTGAAATCTATCGATGCTATGGTACCTATTGGCCGAGGTCAGCGTGAACTCATCATCGGGGATCGTCAGACTGGGAAGACTGCCGTTGCTCTAGACGCCATGTTGAATCAGAAACGATGGAACAACACTAACGACGAATCGAAAAAGCTCTACTGCGTGTATGTCGCTGTTGGCCAGAAGCGATCCACTGTTGCTCAATTAGTCAAAACCCTCGAGGAGAACGATGCCATGAAATACTCCATTATAGTAGCTGCTACAGCTTCGGAAGCCGCTCCCCTACAATATATTGCACCTTTCGCAGGGTGTGCTATGGGAGAGTGGTTCCGTGACAATGGCCGACACGCTGTGATAGTCTACGATGATTTGACCAAACAAGCCGTGGCGTATCGTCAGATGTCTCTATTACTTCGTCGTCCACCAGGCCGTGAAGCTTACCCTGGAGAGTGAGTCAACCTTAGACCCACATACTTAATTCGGCCATCCTCTAATGTAGTGGTTAGTGTCTTTTACCTTCACTCACGTCTGCTTGAGCGTGCTGCCAAACTCAATGACAAGAACGGTGGCGGCTCTCTCACAGCACTACCTATTATCGAAACACAAGGTGGTGATGTATCTGCCTACATTCCCACGAACGTCATCTCTATCACTGACGGCCAAATCTTCTTGGAAGCTGAGCTCTTCTACAAAGGTGTACGACCAGCTATCAACGTGGGGCTGTCTGTTTCTCGTGTCGGCTCAGCTGCTCAGCTCAAGGCGATGAAGCAAGTCGCTGGCTCTCTAAAGCTCTTCCTGGCTCAATACCGTGAGGTCGCTGCCTTTGCTCAGTTTGGCTCTGACCTTGATGCTGCCACCAAGCAGACACTCAACCGTGGCGAGCGTCTAACCGAGCTTCTTAAGCAGAAGCAATACCAACCCATGGCTGTCAATGAGATGGTACCCCTCATATATGCTGGTGTCAACGGCCATCTCGACAACGTTCCTGTTGCCAAGATTCTCCAGTGGGAGGCAGACTTTTTGTCGCACTTAAGGAACAACGAGAGCGACCTATTAGCATCCATTGACAAGGAAGGCCAGGTGACTAAGGAGATAGATGCTAAGCTGAAGGAAGTTGTGATTTCATTCACGAAAAGCTTTACTTGAGAAGGTTCTGAGCGAGGATTGTTTAGAGACAGTCTCCAATAGTCGCCAACCCTTGTCAAAGTTGTAACATAAAGAACAAAGCGTCTTGCATTTCCCCGATCGAGCGCTACCGGCTAAAGGTGGTGGATCGATACCGAGTCAACACGCTTGATCCTCAACTGCGCGGACTTGAGAAAGTTGCATCGATGTCTCTTGGCCATGCTGTATTTAGAAGCTCACTCTGTTTGTTCCAACACTACGGCCCACCTAGCATTGCGATGTGAATGAGAATGTTCAGGAAAAGAAACATAGCTTGCATCCATTTGTATGCGGACTTAGCTATACCTAAAGCGAGGTAATCGGGGCCCCCTAGTCCTACTAGGGGGGCGCCGATTAGTGTAGCTGTATTGCCTGTGGGCATTTACCGTAGTTTTGGATTCTAGTCACAATTGTACGTATAAATTGCCGTATCGCTACAAGCTATCCGCTAGCGCATACTAGACTCGCCTTTATGGGCTTACAGCCGAGTTCATGAGGTACGACCAACGGTGGATTTGCAATCCTGCAGCCCAAATAACATAATGATAGTAGACCCCTCTTGTATTGCTCATTGCGGTACTAACTACTAAGTACCTCTAGCTCGAGTACAAACATTGAGTACCTAGTCTCATTGGCTTTGTCAGCAGCTGGGACAAGATCCTTCGACGCTCGGGCTAGAGATATAGCACCTCACATCGCCACCCATAACGATACTTTGTCTATGATTTCTCATACCATCACTGAGAATTAGGAAGCGCAACTACGCTGTTGTAGTCGAGGGTAGCCGATACGTGGTCGACCTGTAGCCGAGGGAGAAAGAGACCGTGGAATTTTCTGAGAATCCTGTTGGAAAAGCCATTGCGGAGACCAGCAACCTCAACCAATCCAACTCATGAACTTCGCATTCTGTCAAGTACCGCGACAGGGCTCGACTGATGAGCCCAGCAACAGCGCTTTCCAGATTCCAACTCTCCCACCTCAAGACCTTCAGTCTCCCAATATGACGTCAACGCATCCCTCCACTACAACATCGAGCACCAGTCAATTCTCGCCTGATGGTCAATTTCGAGTTGTAAGAAAGCGAAATCGGGTTCCGCTATCCTGCGCCCCATGCAGGAATAGAAAGTGAGGCTGTCTTGTAGTTGCCTATCCCATGGGCTGCGAATCCTCCTCTCTAGGTCCCTGAGCGGAAGCTGATGGTGCAATTATAGGCTGAAGTGCAATAGATCACAGCCATGCGAGAACTGCGTGAAGAGAGGAGATGCCATGTCATGCTCCTATGCAGCTCCAGGCAGCCGCAAAAAGCAATCGGCATCGTCGCAATCGAGCAACTCGCCTGATGACATGCAGAATCGCATTGATCGATTGGAGGGCTTAGTGCTCTCGCTCATGACAAATGGCTCGCAATCCGCGGGTCCAGCAGCTGCAAATCGAGCGCTGTCATTGAACTCTAGCTTGGGATCGGTTGGATATCCACAAGACGGTGATGTTGATGTTGACGGAGAGGAGGAAGATGGTATGCCCAGGGGTTCAGGAGCAGAAGAGAGCGAGACCGACCAGGTAGTGCAGTCGCTAGGAGTGATGAGAGTCGACAACAATAAGTCGATGTATTACGGAGATGCACATTGGGGTGCCATTTTATCAGATATCAAGGAAGTCAAAAGCTACTTTTCGCAGCATAAGAAGGAGTTTGATGAGCAAGTTATCAAGGTTCAAGAAGCCAAAAGCCTGGTTGATTCAGCACCTCAAGGTCCAACTTTCCTGTTCGGTGGTTCAAAGCCGCCTCCCTACTCGGAATTACTGGCACAGATGCCGAAGAGGTCAGTCACCGATAAGCTTGTGTCGCGGTATTTCAATTCTTACGATCCTGCCATCCATATCTTACATCCTCCGTCATGGTATAGAATGTATGAGAAGCATTGGGAGAATCCTCAGAAGAGTGGACCAGTTTGGCTGGGACAAATGTATGCGATCCTTTGCTTGGCAATGCACTCGTTCTTTCGAATGGATGATGAGCCTCCCGAATACAAAGGCAAATCTCTTGCGTTGGCTGCGAACTACAGAGGTCTTACAGGACAAAGCCTACTTCTTGCCGACTTCACCAAACCCGTCAACAACATGATTGAGACCATGGTCCTCCATCTGCACTGCGAATATGCAAGAAATCGCGATGCGGAGGTTGGCGTGTGGGTTTTAGTGGGTATGATTGTTCGTCTCGCTATGCGTATGGGTTACCATCGAGATCCAAAGAACTACAAGGACATCACTCCTTTCCAAGGGGAACTGCGAAGACGCGTATGGACCTTTGTGCGACAAGCAGATTTGCTCTTCTCTTTCCAACTCGGACTACCAAGTATGATTCGACTGGGAGATTGCGATACAGAGCTCCCCTCAAATCTTTTCGATGACGAGTTCGACGAAGATACGCGTGAGCTCCCTGTGACAAGGGCGGCGTCGGAGCCTACGCCCGTCTCATATATGTGCGCGAAAGCTAAAATGGCCTTTGCATTCGGAAAGGTCGTTGAGAAATTGCACCAAGTAACATCATGCCCGTACGAGGAGATCATGACATTAGACCAAGATCTTAGGACTGCTCGTGCTGATCTCCCTCCCCATCTTCGCCTGAAATCTATAGAGGACTCTACCATGGACCCTGGCGCCTTAATAATGCAGCGATACAATCTTTCTGTTCTGTACCACAAAGGCCAGTGTGTGCTTCATCGAAAATTCCTTGCTCGAGCCCGGGAGAATAATCGGTTCGCTCACTCCCGTCGAACTTGCGTAGACTCCTCAATGGAGCTTCTCAGCCATCAGGAAATCCTTCACTACGAGGCTCATCCAGGCCATCGCCTCCACGGTATGAAGGTCTTCATCAGCTCACTCACTGCAGCAGATTTCTTGCTTGCAGCAATGATTGTCGCTCTTGATCTGTGTTACGGAGCAGAAATGGAAGGTGGAGGCCAAAGCTCAGGCGATATGTACACATGGGGCCTAGAACGACGCGGGGACATGATACGCGCGATTGAAGTGTCTAACAACATCTGGAAGGAGACAAGAGATCAGTCAATGGAAGCATACAAAGCTTCGGAGGTTCTGACAGTCATTCTTAATAAATTGAAGTATAGTAGAAACCAAGGAGCCTGTCGACCACCGCAGAATCTATTTCCCTTCCCTGGTATTGGTGTTCCTGGTATGACAAGTGGCACAGATGGTCAATCTTACGGAGCCAGCGTGGAAGAGAAGCCAGAGCATTCAGCCGCGATGACACTGGGCATGCTCAGCAGCGGCGGTATGTCTCCCAATCCTGCGGCATTATTCAACAATGGGGCTTTCAACCCCAATGTTGGCAGCAATCCTGGTATAGGCGATACGCAGCCTTCAGGAATGACTCCAGTCTATCCAATGGAAGATACAGCAAACGGCATCCCATCAATACCAAGCCCACTCTCGTTTTTCGGTAATGGAGGTCCTGGCGGAGATATGTCAGCGAATCTAGATTGGGTACGCTAAAAAGGCTACAATTCTAAAATCTTCATACTAACTCGAGATCAGGATGCCTGGGACTCGTACATTCAAAATGCCAATATCGAACCGAACAATCAGGTCTGGCCCCCGAGTATGGACCCAGCCTTGATGACACCCGCGGCGGACGGCCACACGCAAATGCCTCAGCAGCCCCAAGCCAACATGTTCCAACAAGCTCCAAATGCATTTATGGGTGTCAGCACACCTCCAGGCAACTTGCCACTGTGAACTCATAGTAGCGTTGACGGTGAGAAGAGATGCAAGCACTGTCTGCATGCTTAGGTATAGGACTGAAAACTCTGCGAGGTGACGACAGGGCGGTGTTTGGTGCTATATAGTTGGCTTGCCTAGTAATGGAGCACCTTGGGATAACAAAGGATACCAAAGACGACAATGGCAAGCAAAGTTACGCTAAACATGGAGTTGATGCTTTTGATATAGTCTTGGATTATACACGACTGGCAAACATACGCGAACAAGTTTTCTGTTGTGATATCAATGTTACCGACCGGGGTCCTCATATCCATCAGTTTCACATTGCTCATAGCCCAGCTGCTATGCAGTGCGTTGTGGTATATCATGTGCAAATGATCGAATACGTATCCTAAAAATCGATATCGCCTGTGCAAAGCGAGTTCTCCTGCAATCTCATAAGCAAATTGACACTTGTAAGAGATGGTTGCCGTTCGATATCGGGGTGCTGCCAAGCCGTAAACACAGTCACCCGAGGGAACGCATCCCACCAAAACAATAACAACAGTCCACACAAATACAGCTTCCTTGCCCAAGCCGAGTCTCATGTTCAGTCAAGATGGCGTCGCTCAGAACCATCTACCACAATTATCTGGCGAACCCTGCCGCCTCAGCGCTGAATGAGAATGCATCGCTCAATTACATCACAACACTCACAACCATTAATACCGCTACTGCGATCGTTAAACACAATGCGGCGCACCAGAAAGTCCTTAGGAAGAAAGCAGAGAAGATTTTGAGCTGCATTGAGAGCAGCGATGCCCTATGCCTTGACGTTGAGACGACATTGGAGTTCATCACTGGAGGTGGAGCATATTTGCCGGGTTTGGACGACAACTTCCTAACCGACCGCGTTGTTACGTTTCCCATGGTGGGCAATACAGGACTAGCGAGTTGACATAGAGCTACGCTGATTTCGTTTTCCAGGTGCACATTGTCCACTTCGGTACCAACCAGAAGATCCAACAAATCCGCCTCTACTGGGACCAAGGCTCTTTGCTCAAGCTTGTTGATGTAATCGGGGCTCGAGCCAGGAATTGGCCTATACGCGACGGTAAAGATCAAGCACGCCTCATTGCTTCGAGCACAGCCGGCATACCTCAAAGCAACGGATTCTCACGGCCTTCTACAGCTACTTCGGACAGCTCTCGTGATCCAAATGATGCTGGCGTTACGAACAAGCCTAGGTCTCAAAGCAAAAATGTCACGAGAGACCCACATGCCAGCTTGGCCCTCTTCGCTCCTCGCGAAGACGAGGAAGAGTCTTCTCATCCCAGGCACGCATGTGCTTCAAAGGCGCAATCGGCAAATCCTCCACCACGGGACTATCACGACCTTTTCGTAGGCAACGATTCGGATGTGTCACCACAAGCCTTTAAGCCCCGCGGCATGTCACCAATGAAGGAGAACGGTGGCAGGATCGCTCCCAAATCTTCATCGGCGAAGCCTCCACCAAGGAATTACCATGACCTCTTTGTTGGTGAAGATTCCGACGCATCCCCTATGTCTAGAGGCAAAGGGCCGTCGCCTCAAAAGGAGAACGTTATGCCCGCCGCCATTGCGCCCAAGGCAGGCGCCGGCAAAAACTTCAAGCCTTCACGACTGTTTGATGTTGATGGATCCGAGCCAGGCAAGCCAGGATCGCCCGAAAAAGGCAAAGGCAACAAGGCGAATGCTGCGATATATAGCCACTTCGACTTGGGCGCAGGCGACGAGAACTCCCAGCCATTGGCAGCCCGTCCAAAATCCAAGCATCAGAGCAATTGGGATTTTGAAGACTTCACGACTCCCGCAAAGGTATCTACTAAGGTCCGAGGTCAAGATGTCCGCCACTTTGGTTGGAGCGACGACGAACCCAACATGGACAGTCCAGCAAAGCACCCTGCAGTTGCCAAAGCCCGTCCGGATACGAACGCAAGCTTCAACTTTCAAGACGATGGCACACCAGCGGGCGATCGACGTCCCACAAATCATCCACGAGGAATGGGTAACGTCAAAGGCAATGGGTTGTATCAGAACAACATCTTCGACCAGGGAGCTAGCCCCGACAAGAAGAGTCATATCTTAGCAACAGTAACGAACTTAAAAGATAGACGGAAGGACTTCGATCCCCACTTCGACATGACCGACCACTCTCCCTCCTCTAGTCAGCCTAAGCAAGGATCTATTCCCGAAGCACGAGCGAAAATCGTTAGCCAGATGGGCGCGCAATGGGAAGCTACTGATTCGTCCCCTGGACCTCAGTCGCAAAGCAAGGACAACGAAGACCGTATCATCCCGATGTCTGGCGACAAGGAAAACTTGCTCAAAGGAGGCGGTAACAAGAGGAGCACAGGCATCAAAACCGGTGGTGATGGCATGGGAGGCAAGAAGGGCGCCGGACGTTCTTGGGGTTTCGGATCTGATAGTGACGAAGATGGAGAGGGAGGCATAAACGGAGGGAAGTTTAAAGCGAGTAAGATCCAGCAAGCGCCAAAGGACAGTGGCTTCTGGGACTTTTAGGCAACCAGAAGATGACGATCGGATGCAGTGATATGACGAGCATGAAGGTTCGTGGGAGGCGAAGATTGTGCCGATTTTCAGTCGTCTCTGTAGCATGTTGATTTGGTAAGTGGTAAGCAACGGTCCTTGTACAACAATGGCTCGTACAGCTCTGTTATCACTACAATGCGGTTCTGTGCATGCGTGTCCTTTCCCACCAACTTTTCAAACCTTTTCTTTGCATGCCCTCTTCGTCATATAGCTGTCTGTCAACACACACTTTGTCATCATATGCCCATTCTTGGACTGATTTGTCCCCCCTTGAAAATTGCACGTCATGGTTCTCGTTCAATCGCCGAGGCAGTGCAGGACATTCCGTGAGGAAATCTCGTCACAATCACAATCGGTCCGGAAAACCCTGTAAGATCTCGTGTATGGACAAGTAATACTTCCATACATAACAACAGAAATACCAAGTGATGTAAACATAGAAAACTACCAACCGTTCTCTGATACGGCTTGCAGAAAGATGGCTAGGCAACATAGAGGTACTCATACTCATGAACTTTCTTCGTCAACAAGATCTCTCTGCTTCCTCTGCATGAATAGGAGGACGTTTACACCAGTCAGCTTGACGCTAGCACTGCTCTCTTTCCGTTTCCGTCCACCAACAAGGCGACAGATGACTCATTCGAGAAGCCAATGTGACCAGCCCTCTGGTACAGCGAAACAACTTTGCACGTCACCTACGCACAAATTGTTGATGTTTGACTCGATTACGCGCCATCTCAACAGCCCGTGCGCAGGCTGTGCGAGAGCTTGCCCGGACCATCATTGCCTCGGGCTTACAAAGGATGAAAGGGAAGAGTAAAGATGTACAAGTCTATAGGGAGCAGCGAACGTGGCTCAGGTACTATTCCGCATTGTCGTTACTGATTTTGGAAGCAGGCTTCTTCTACTCGATAACAGCATTGTAGACTGGCATATTAGGCGAATGAGTAGCTCAACATTACTCACCGTTAATCGTTTATGTTGAAGTCTGGAGGACTAACTTGTAGATGGCTCAAGGTTCACAACCCCAGAATTTGTTGAAAATGGGGAGAATTCGTTACTTTCATCATACTTGAACCGTGTAGATATTAACGTATCAATAAAGCGCCCCCCAAACCTAACAAGAGAGCATGACATGGATATTTACTACGACCCTAACATCGACTTCAGCGCCGGGCGCAGGATTTCGTAAGTAGACCTCATGAAACGCCTCCAGTGGGGTGTAGAAGGGTTGCTTGGTAAGGTTTTTGCAATTCTGTTACCACGTTTTGTCGTATCAGTGTTGGTTCCTATGCTTGCTTCAACTTCTGCTCGAGTCGTCTTCAAGAGTGGGATGCATGACTTGAAGACTACAAAGAGATCAGATGTGCGACGGTCGCTGGCGTTCGCCGCGTGGTGGATGTTGACGTCGTCAGCACAGGAGACTCGAAAACGTGGATCTGGTTGAAGGACCCCGTCCATACGTAGTGTCTGTGGGATGGTCGACCGTGCAGGCGCCATTCAAGCGCATCGCTCCCTCACCCGGGTTCTTTTTTCGCCCAACAAGGGCATTGAGGACTAAGGGGTAGCGAGGCGGTATGGTCTTTACAATTGGTCGTTCGGAGTACTGCTGTTCTGTATTCTGTGGCAAGGAGCCGAATAAAGCGACGATTACCACCATTCGGTAATACCGAGCCCGGCTTGCATCATTGAAGCCTGGAAAGAATCAGCGTGAGGCTCGAGATGAAAAGGCATCGAGAAGCCTACTGTAATGGAAAATGGACTTTTTCGCTCAGTAACAGCATCACTACCGCGCTCCGAAGGTGCTACAGGAGACAGATCATTCCATTGCTCCTCCTCGACTCGAAAACGAACCCACTCGAGCTTGTCATAGAAGTACTCGTCGCCGTCATTCATCCAGGTCCAGACTTGTTCCTGCACATTGCTGCATCAAGTATCAGAGGCGGTATTAAGGAAATTACAGCATACGATAAGGTATCTATCCTTAAAAAAATAGAGAATAGATAGCTGGGTGCCTCCATGGTGGGACTCACAAGTAACTCTTTGGAAACATCAGGCTCGGAGGAACAAGAATGTCATCGAAGAAGTCCAGACGTACTGCACTCTTTGTCAGACACTGCACCTTGACACATGGCTCGATGTTTCTTACTCTGTATACCGTATTCTGAGGCTCTGCTGATTTGTCCTAGAATGATTTCTCCTTTGAACGGCCGAAAGACTATAATACGGAACTCGACTGGGACACTTCAGCACGGGACAACATCATTTGCATTCGCCACGAACCATTGATGTTGACGATTCCAGTGCCATGGCCGATGAGACCATCAGAGGCCTTTAGAATGTCGTAAACACAGATGCAGAGTCCAACTTTCTGGATGACCTTGATGCACTTTAGCCAATATGAGGTTATTTAACCAGGTCTACGTACTTTGTTGGCATATTTGGCATTAATGTTGTCCTCGAGGCTCTCTCCACTCGGCTTTTCAATATCTTCTGGCGAAATCTGGACCAAATCGCTAACAGTTGTCTGCATGATCAGAGATTTGCATCTCTAGCGCTCGGAGCTGTTCTGAACTCACTAAAATGAACATTGCAACTCCCACCCAGAATCCGTAAGCTCTTACCAATTCGCGGAACTATATTATAGTAAGGGTCTCGTACTTTACTTACACTATCTAAAGTAACCCCTTTGGGCCGAAGCCCAAATATCTTCGCGTCTACAGCGATTAGTTGGCGGCTCAGAATTGGCGCTCTTGCCGCAATGTCGATGTCGGTACTTACTTCCAGAACAAAATTACTGACTTTCTTTGGGTATAAAGGGCGAATTCGTGGTCTAGTCCCACGGCAATTAGAGGACTCGCAGAGCAGTTGCAAGGAATTAGAGACTCGTAGGAGCAACCAGCGCAGTCACTACCACCTTCATAATTGTCTACCAAGAACATGAATAGGAGGTTGCAATCAAGGACACTATCACAGATAACTCGCACAGAGCTGTGACCGAACTAGCATATTGAAGATGTATTAGGGCGCAGGGGTGTCTCAATCTTATGCGGACATGAGAACATGAGTGGCCAACATTTCACTTTCCCACCACCTCCGCCAGCCCCCCCTCAAGACTCTCAAACCTATCCTGCATATTCCCAGGCGTCGCGGGGCCACAATGCGTACGGAGGTAGGGGTAATAGGAGAGACACTGGCTATCAAGGTTACGGGCGAGGGAACCAAGGAAGTGGTGGTGTGCGAGGCCGCAATTATGGGTCTGCGCCGGCGTATGGAGTGCATCCAGCAGTGGTAAATAGACAGACGGGACCGCACAATGGAGGTGCCAGTGCGCAGGACGGTTACCATAGGAACGGAGGATATCCACTTCCTAACTATCCAGCCGTCCAAATTCCTCAATATGCTGCGTATATAGGTCACGACTTAGAACGGCAGTCCTCGGATCCTGGAGTGCATACCGGCCTCAGACCTCCCCAAGTAGGATGTCCACCATCCCCACAGAACTCCCATCTGTACTACAACGGGCATCGTTCATACCCATCAAATGGACACAGCCTACCTATTCAGCCAATGGCCCGGGAAATTCAGAACCCCAGCAATGCTCGATATAACATACACGGCTCTATCAACAAGCCCGCACCAATGGGCCCACCCATCCGTATGGGATTTGATGATGATAAGCGCGACCACCAGCCTTCGTCCCGAACCCAGCCAACGTCTAGCAGCGCAATATCATTTCAAACCGGCATGTCAAACGATAGTGGCTCACTATACCCATACGATCCTACAATGGCCGTCCAATTGGCTCGCCATGACTCTCCACAATCGTTTCCCGGTCATCGCGGGAGTGGTCAAAAGCGCGGGCATCGGGAGGCATTTGGTAGACAGCGAAACCAGAATTCGAGACCTCAAGCAGCTCCAGCAGTGCCAAGCTTTGGTGGTGCTCTTCCTCTGCCTGTTAAACCTCCATCTATCCAGGACCATGCTCGAAAACCGCGAAAGAAAAAGAGGAAGCACAATCAGCTCGGACTGACTCCTAAGAAGGAGGAGCATGAATCTAGTGAAGAAGAGGAAGATGACGCAGATGAGGAATCTAGACTTGCCGCCGTCTCTACGGATTCTTCGGTAGGCTCTCGATTGCTTCGTTTCGAGTACAACGGTCACACCTCGACCTTACAGTCCTCGTCAGACATCGCATCCTGGATTGAGGAACGGAGGAAGAGATACCCTACCAAGGCTCGTGCGGCAGAAGCTTCGGAGCGTAAGCGACAACGGGACGAGGTACACAAGGCGGCGAACCAGGCTCGGAAAGAAGTCCAAGAAAAGCAAAGGGCCGAAAACAAAAGAAATCATGAACAGACATTGGAAGCAGAACAGAAGGAAAAGTACCCGAGACAGAAATCCGAAGATGTAGCGGCCAAAGCCAAGCGTAAAGTTGAGAAACTTCGGAAGCAGCTTGAAAAGGAAGAGAAGCGCGCCGCGAAAGCAGAAGCGAGGGTAGCAAAGCAGAAACAAAGAGGTTTTGGTGATGGAGGTGATGAGCGAGCAGCGCCATCTGAAGATGGACTGAAGAAGAGAAAGCGTATAGATAGTAATGAGTACGAGACAAAACGGCTTGCGGAAGTTCGAAGAGCGGAAACGGTCCAACCTGGGCTAGCGATCAGTGCCATTAATACCGAGGCCATAGCGGTCGCTTCACTAAACAACCCGAATAGTTTTAGTAAGATATCAAAGGTCGACTCTACAATCAACGATCCTCAAGAAAAAGTACAGGCAAGCTCAAACCCTGTGCCAGATCCTTTGACCCCGATGTCACAGCCTCCAGCCCCAGATGATGCTCTGGAGCCACAGCAGCCTCTTTCTGGTATTAGCAACGCCCCTGACATCGTCAGCGAACACCACAAGGAGACTGTTGCTCAAAACATTGATAGTGTCTCTAAGTCCGAGTCAAGTTCCGAACTCTCCTCTACTGACTCCGAGGAATTCACATCTTCGAGTGGCTCGTCTACCTCCGACCCGGAGAGCGACAGCGGTGCCCCTGATGAGTCTACTTCAAGGCGAAACGGCCCAGAGAGAGTTCCGGCAATGAAGCAAAGAAGACCAAGAAATATATGCAAAGACTTTCTCAAAAGTGGCCGCTGTAAGAGGGGAGACAACTGTCAATATCGGCATGAACTTCCAGAAAGGCGAAGTCGCCACACAGGGCGAAAGGAAGACAAGAAGGCCCAGGGGAAAACAGAAAGGATCGGGTTGCATCAACGGGTAAGCTTATTCATTGCAGCCGGCTCGTTATGACCACATGATCAACAATTAATCCCTGTTCTTTCGCAGCTGGTGGAACAGGAGAAGGAGAAAGAGGACCAGGAGATACTCAAGGCTATCATCCATCTTGGCGAGAGGGGCCTCTTAGATCAGGAGCCGTCGAAGGCGAGTGGAGAATCCTGAGACAGTCGAAAGCAAACTTGTCTCGCAGGTAGGTGTTCGGACGCTTCCGCTTTCCGTTTAGCAAGCATGGAAAGCACGGAGGATATTAGCTTGAACATGGAACACATTGCGCATGGCTTAAAGCTTCAGATGCGATCCGAATATTACAGTCATGCTTTTCCAATAGCTTCAGACTTGATCCGAAGTCTCGGCACATTTGCGAGGACACGAACCTCATTGTAAATGACTGTTGTGGGTTGAAGAAATTCGAGCATGCACTCGGCAAGTATAATGGCATCATTTGTTGGGAGACCACACACCATATAGAGTTCAATGCGCACATCCACTTTGTGCACTTTGTGCCAATAGTATGGTCATTTTGATGATGCTAGTCATCAAAGCTGTTCTTAGCGGGAGGAACCTGGCTCCGATGGATACTATATATCTTGAATATACGGGACCAAGACGACACGTAATTTTAGAGGAGCATAAACTCGCCCAAGATGTCGCCGCACGCTACGCATAGTTCTAGCTCCATCGAGACGCCCCCACGAGCACCGTCCCCAGTGCACAAATTTGGCACTTTAGCAGTTCACGCTGGCAGTCCTCACGATCCAACCACAGGAGCTGTCATTGAATCCGTATGCTCTGAACACCCTCCTGCCATCATGTGGGCTAATCATGGTGGTAGATTTCTCTATCCACTACCTTTGCTCAGACCGAAGTTGGCAAGCCAGTTGGCGCCTACGAATACGTCCGGAGTTCGAATCCAAACCGGTAGGCCAGTTCGCCAAGAGCGTAACCCGGACAATACTAAGGCAGGCATGTAGCGATCATCTCGAAACAGCCATAGCTGCTCTTGAACATGCTAAATACGCACTTGCATTCTCCTCTGGCTCTGCGACTACCGCCACTATACTACAATCTCTCGCACAAGGGTCCCATGTTGTCTCGGTCTCTGATGTCTACGGTGGCACACATCGATATTTCACCAAAGTTGCAGCAGCTCATGGCGTTCAAGTCACCTTCTCTCCAAGCATTGAACTTGACGTTGCCGAGCTGATCCGGCCTGATGAGACCAAACTAATATGGATCGAGAGCCCCAGCAATCCCACCCTTGGCTTGGTGGACATCCGCGCTGTTGCGACCATAGCCCATCAACATGGCATCATGGTGGTCGTTGACAATACATTCCTCAGCCCCTATATACAGAATCCGTTGGACCACGGCGCAGATATTGTCGTTCACTCAGTAACCAAGTATATCAATGGACACTCGGTCAGTCAAACAGCCGTTGGAAGCCCATGGTACGTGCTAATATCCTTTCCAGGACGTGTTAATGGGCGCCGCAGCATTCAATTCACCTGAAATAAATGAGCGGCTGACTTTCCTGCAAAATGCAATTGGCGCCGTACCTTCCGCGTTCGACTGCTGGCTTGCCCACCGTGGGCTCAAGACTTTGCATCTTCGTGCTCGTGAAGCTTCCAACAACGCCTATGTCGTAGCAACCACTCTCGCTGCTTCACCTCACACGCTACTGGTAAATTACCCTGGTCTTTCTTCGCATCCCCATTACCATATAGCTCTAAAGCAACACCGAGCTGGTCTTGGTGGGGGTATGCTTTCGTTTCGTATAAAAGGCGGTCCAGAGGCTGCGGCAAGATTCTGTCAAAGCACCGGTATCTTCGTACTAGCAGAGAGTCTAGGCGGCGTGGAAAGCTTGTGTGAAGTGCCGTCCAGCATGACGCATGCAGGCATACCGAAGGAGCAGAGGGAGGCGGCTGGGGTATGGGACGATCTGGTGCGATTGAGTTGTGGAATAGAAGATGGAGATGACCTTAAGAGAGATGTGCTGCAGGCTCTCGAAAGGGCTGTTGCTTGGCCAAAAGTCAATGGGAAGTTGAAGGATGGGGAGACAGCAGGGCGCGCTTGAAGGGGCCGAGGTAAACGTAAATCAAGACTGCGTAGAATTATAACGATTTTAAGGCCTTGCATTTGAGACGAAATAGGACTAGAAGAAGGGCATACAAATTTAAGGTACATAGTGTTAATAATAGTACTAAATATCAATGAAAAGGATATATATAATGGAGTCACTGTGTAGAATTGGACGTTGGAAATTTCATTCTACATATTACACGTTTAAAGATAATCATTCCCCTTTCCACCACCATGCAAACACTCCCATCGCATATCCTTACCCAGAAAGCCCCCAACAATGCAGGTCAGGGGCTCTTTTCATCCCGAGCCATAGACGCAGGTACCGAGATTTTCCGTATTGATCGACCACTTGTCTCAGTCCTTGACACTCCTCATCTCAAGGATGCCTGTTCAAACTGCTATCTTTGGGTGCCTGGAGGTGGGGTGGGCCAAGTGCGAGGGGAGAAAGGTGGAAACGTCAAGCTCAGAGCGTGCCAGGGGTGCAAGATCCTAAGGTATTGTTCAAAGGTGGGTCGTTACAGTGCTTTTGCGTTGTGTATTTCGTGCAACTGCAACATATCGTTCCATGCTTTCAAGTAATTTCCTCATTGTATCGATAGATCTTCGTTCTATATCCCATTTTCTCCTGAAGTCTGAGTTGGTGTCCTTGCTCCTCATGTCCACAGTAACTCGAGTCTCGTGCACCCAAGCCTCTAACGCTATTCCTGTGTATCTGGTTCACTCAATCGCTCATTCACCGAGTCTGGCTACTACAGGATTGCCAGGCTCAATCATGGAAATTCCACCACCGCTACGAATGCAAGACCTTCGCAAGGCTCTACCCGAACGTGCTTCCCAATACCGTTCGGATGGTACTGCAGCTTTTGCTCCGAAGACAAGCCAAGTCACTCCTGGATGCCGAATGGCATGACTTTCTTGAGCTGCAATCTCACCTCGATGATCTCCGCTCCTCGAATACGAAGAACGCGGAAAGCCTAACGACGTGGCAAACATTTGAATTGATGAGCCAGGCAGCCTCGACATATTCTGGTAGTAAAGAGCCTCTTGCCCGTATCCAGTCCCTGACAGCTCGAGTATGCACCCTCCCATCGAACTTCCAGTCCAACGATGCTAAACCATCTAGGTCCTCATCAATACCTTGACGCTGACAACGCCATCGTTCGATCCCTTGGGACTATGTCTGTCTCCTCTCTTGTCCTTGATAAACCACAGCTGTAACCCAAACACCGTCGTCGTCTATGCTGGTTCCACAATCGCCCTACGCTCACTCGCTTCCATCCCTCCAAACACCGAATTTTCAATCTCCTACATTGACACCTCAAATCTCACATCAACACGTCAGTCTGAGCTTCAATCTCGCTACTTCTTCACCTGCACGTGCCCATCCTGTAGAGCGAACTGCACAGATGGAATGCCGGACCCAGCTCCTGACCCGGCATTTGAAGCCCTCAGCGTCCGTGCCATTGAATTGCAAAATGACGCCTCAGCCAAGCCACCTGAAGAAGCAGCCCCGATGCTCAATACCGCTCTCGGCTTATTTGCATCCCATCCTCCGTGGCGGCAACCCTATCCCACCATTCTGCACACCGCCTTCCTCAACAGCATAGCGACGCAATCTTGGCCTCGAGCCCTCGGCTACGCCCTCCGAGCTTATTTCCATATCGACCCTGTCCGATATCCGTTCGTACGGCATCCGCTTCGCGTGGTTCGAAATTGGGTCTTGCTGCGTTGCGTTGTGCAGATTGCGACACTCCTCGGTGAAGGAGATGCGAGTGTGAAGGTCCTGGAGAGATTTGGAGTCGATTGGCAGGTTGTGGCTATGGGCTTCGCGAGGGAAGTGCAAGGTGGAGTGCAATTAAGTCATGGGCTGGATAGTCCTTTTGCAGGTGAGGTGGAGGCGTTCGTAGAAGGTTTGGGGTTTGAGGGAAGAGATGTTGATGGGGAGGTACTGGAGGAGGTGTGGCGACGGCTGAGGAAGGTCGCTGATGCTGATCTCTCCTGAAGGACATTGTATGTATTCCTCATTGACTCGAGTAAATGGCTTCGATTTCTGGGCAATTATCTCACGTGGGACGACATGACATATATCGTAGGATTGGCGCCACGAAGCGGATGACTATATCTCTTACACGGCAAGGCTCCAAATGTTCGGATGTCGTATCGATATACTCTTGACATCTAGTCACTTGCACTTATCAGATGTTCAGAAAATCAGAAAATCATGACTCGAGTGCATCTGCGAACATGTGCCACCGTGAAGCGAACTTATATCAGTTCATCCCTTTCGAAATTGGGGGTTTCCTCCAAATATTGTACTTCGTTGGAAGTGAACTCTTCTTTAATATAATCACTCTGTCCAAAGATTTAAAAACAGAGGGAAGATTATCCTACGTCTCTCCTGCCGCAACGCAAGCAGACCAACATGCAAGATGGTATCAACCGACAAATCCACTCAAGAACGCCGAACGTGATGGGTTTTGGCCGTCTTTTCGGTCATGCCATAGGGTATCTAAATGTCCTCCATCATCATCAATCTCAATTCATTACGTGGTGCTGTCATGGCGCAAATCGATTCATTTTACCGTGCGCCACAGTACTGACGGGCGGAGTATTATACTGAGGCATTGGAGAATGTCGTGAGACGTGGCTTTGGTCTTCGGCTTTGACGATAGCGTATCGGCCTGGGGTAGCTGTTCGCGGTCCAGGCGTTGAGGAAGAGGCGCCACCTGTTTGTAGGAACGGTAATGGTTTCGGTAGAGCCTTGGAAGACTGGGTATCGTGAGAGGAATGTTGGAGCTGGGAGGGGGAGTGACTTTGATCGAGTTTGCTCGACTGAGATCCCTTGCCTCTAATCCTCGAGGCGTCAAACGGCCCCATGTTAGCCGCAGTGCCTTCTTCTGAGATCACTGTTTTGCGGCTCGGGGTGGTCTCATGGAGGTAGCCGCTGATTGCGTAGCTCTGGCTGGATTGTCCTACATTCGCTGCCTCTGTGGCGGGAGTGGCGGCAATGGAAGAATTCGGTCCTGAAGGGTGATCAGGTATTGTAGACGCGGAACCTTGAGGCTCGGTCATGTCGACGACTCTTCTTTGAGCTGCTGGTGTTGATAAAGGAGTTGCAGTGCCTGACAGGCCAGAGACCTGTCGATGCAATTGGAGCTGTTGGTGGTGTGAAGGATGTTGCGGGTTGGCCCAGGGATTCTGCTCCAAAAAGTGCTCATCTGCTCCGTATTTTTGCCGAGGGAAATTGGAGGTAGTGGACATAGCTCTGAGAATTTGAGGGTGGCTATGTGGAGCTTGCGGGACTTTGGAAGATATCTAGATGGTGGATGTCATTAGTCACTCACGCATCTGCGGACTGGACGGACAATATGACTTACGCCCATGCTTCGAAGATCGTCTTCGACTTCCTTTGGCTTGGCCTTGCTGATTTCCGGCGCTGCCGGGAATCCCACATACTTCGCAAAGCCAGAAAGGATCGAGACCTCTGCATTGTAGGCGGTTTGATGTTTGATTTGCTGTGACCTTTTCGTTGAAAATTCATAGAAGTAATCGGGAACATCATCGTCGACACTCCGTCTCTCTCTTTGCAGTTGATAAAACTCCTCATTGAGCTTTTCCAGAAATGAATCTCGAATTTCTCGCGCCGTCTGCATATACTGCGAATGCGCCTGGGCTTTATTGGCAACACTCTCTCTTTGCAACGTTTGTAACTTGTACTTCATCAAGTTTTGCTCGTACCTGAGCTTCTGGTCACGACGCTGGTCAATAACATCTTTCATGGCGACAAGGTCTGGATGGATGGGTATAGCTGATTCCAAGCTCGCTAATTCTTCGTTGCATTGCGAAAGCCGCTCGTCGAACAGCCTTTCCCTAGTCAGTGAGAGCTATCTAACATACCGCAACATACTTACTTGTCACGGAAAGTTGCAAAGCACTTCTCCATCGCATTTAACGTAGTAAAGGCAGACTTTTTGAGGAGTGCTATGGACCAGTATGTCAGCGTCGAGGTGATTTAGTATTGAAGATTGATTTACCTCCTTCCTCATTCTTCACCGAACTGTCAGCTCCAGGGGCATCTCCAGTATCGTCGTTCTCGCAGTCTTCTTCGTTACTGTATACTGCTTCTTGACCCTCAGACTGCTTAGCAGGACCCACTTCGCTAACGGAACCACTGTCTTTGTTCTCGAGCTCGTCATCGCGAATCTTTCTACCCTTTCTCTTGCCTCTCGGATACCTCTGTAGGGTTAGAGCAGGTTCCGGTGACTCTTGCGATTGTATTCGTTCCTTTGCCAACGCACTTGTGTCATTGACAACTTTGTGGTCGTACTCTCTAGCCGATTCGTTGGGAGATGGATTGCCAACCAACGCGCCTGAAGGCGCATCTCGAGAAAGTCTTGTAGCTTTAGCGGTAGGCTCCGAAAGACGGCTGCGATCGCTTGGGCTGTCCTGCTCGAAGCTTGAACGCTTTCTTTTTCGTGCCGTGGATGGGCTTAGAGAGAATCTTTTTGAAGTTTCCTCACCAGAATCTGCAAGCGAGCTGATTTCCGAGGTTTGTTCCATCGTGTCGGTGTTTAAGCGTGAGCCTGTGGAGTTGGTCAGCTGTGCCGATGACGACAACATAGTTGTATCCTTACCACAGTCTGCTACCATCAGGGGTATGACAGATGTTTCCAACGGGCCCGAGCGAACTCCGTAAAGGGCATCGGAGGAGGTTAGGATAATGGCCTTGTGATTCCGTAAATTTTGGGGGGAATTGTCTAAGCGTTCGGTTTCCGCCTCGGTGTCATTTTCATCAGAGCCATTGTAAAACGCATTGTCCGCTTCGTCGTGCTCCGCGCGCTCACCGATCTCGCTGAGACTGCTCGACCGGTCGTCCTCATCGTGATGCGGCGCTTCAGTATGACCAGCGCCAATCACGATGCCGTGATCGGTCTTTGGCACCGTCGTTGAGGCTATGCTGGGAGGAGAAGTCATGATGCTCGATTCAGGGCAGATTCGTGTCTTCAGGTGGTAGGAATGGTGATCGTGGTGGTGGTGGGTGCTGAAGAGGGGCGCCCTCCCTGGTTAGGAGAGAAATCCTATGTGGCAACAGATTCCGAGCCCAAGCAAAAACTCGGTACAAGAAAGCTATCTGGGACGACAAATAAAAGGCCCAGGGCGTGATTGAATGACTGGCGTTGAGAGCGACACTGAATGAAGAGGATGCAATGATGCAGGGCGAATCTGAACGGGGAACTATCAGGTTCTGTCGAGAGAGGTATTGGAGACAATCGTCAAGAGTAAGTCAGGAAAATTTGGAAGAGTCAAGGGCGAGGTTTTGGGCATGTGATGCGATTGACAAGTCATTGTGCGATTGTCGAGACAGTGAGCAAGAATGTATGCATTCCCATCGTGCATCTCGGAGCAGCAGTATCCCCAGAACCCTGCAGAGTCACGATAAGCTAGCTCAGTTAGGGCTAGGGCTTGGTATCCTTTCAAGGCACCAAGAGAGTAAGCAACCACGCAACGTAATTCATCGAGGACTTGACTCATCCCTAATCGAAGAACTCTGTTGGATACATTGTTCACGCACTCGTTAGTGTTGAAGACCTGTCAATCAATTTACTCAAGTAGGACTTGGATTTAGTTTTCCATATCTACATCGTGGGCAAGAATGGCAAAGTCAAAACCATGGAAGACAGTGTCAGAGGAGGTTGGCACAGGTTGCGTTGAGAACGAACTTTCCACAACGCCCCTGAAATACGATCGAAATCTAGCCAGGCTCTTTGAAAATTCCGTCTGTAACCCAACATCGACAATAAATGTGTTGACTAACGATACTTTAGCTGGGACCCATGAAACCCATTATCAGTGGTTCCTCTCGAACGGCTCGGGTACCTAAGCCAAGCGCCGAAGTCCAGTTCCCGGACTATTCGGACGAAGCAGATAGCATAAGGACCGAATCTGGGTTTCGTATTGCAACAGAGAAGCACGACTTCGCTCCGGAGCCGGATCAGAGACAAGTGCTTATTAGCAGCTCGGCCAAATCACCTCGAAAGCGGAAACGAACAGAAGTAGAGGATGATGTGGAGGGAAGATATATCAGTCGATTGGCTCGAGAGGCAGCCGAGGAAGCACAGCGTCGAAAAGAGAAGGACTATGACAAGCGTCGAAAGATCGAAGCTTTAGACACTGAACGAGATGAGAACTCTTCTGAACAAGGATCCAATGCGGTAAGCATAGATGGGATTGCAAGAAGTGAAGATAAGGGTGCCCAGCATGACGTACCGCTGCACGAGAGTGTTGCGACTTCGAGTCATGATACGAATGATCTCGAAAAGTCTTCACGGACGGTGTTTCTTGCCAATGTCTCTACGTTGGCTATAAAATCAAAGACAGCCAAGAGAACGTTACTCGAACATCTTGCCTCTGTTACATCGTTACTCCCCAAACAGGATGTCAAGCATGGACTTGAATCTCTCCGGTTCCGCTCCACTGCTTTCGCAAGTAGCAGGGTTCCTAAGAAGGCTGCTTTTGCCAAGAAGGAATTGATGGATAATACTACACAGAGCACCAATGCATATGCTGTTTACACTACACACTTGGCCGCCAGGGAGGCTACAAAGAAGCTGAACGGTTCTATGATTCTTGATAGACACTTACGGGTCGATTCGGTAGCGCATCCAGCCAAGATTGACCACCGAAGATGTGTCTTTGTTGGCAATCTTGGATTCGTAGACGACGAGACCAACATTAATGCTGCCGAGGACGACGAGAACGGCAAATCCCGACGGAAAGCCAAAGAACCTGCAGACGTTGAAGAAGGTCTATGGAGGCAGTTCGCAAAAGCTGGAGCTGTCGAAAGCGTCCGGGTAGTCAGGGACAAATCAACGCGAGTCGGCAAAGGATTCGCATATGTGCAATTCGAGGACGCAAATGCCGTTGAGGGGGCTCTCCTGTTCAACGAGAAAAAGTATCCACCGAGGTTGCCACGGAATCTTAGAGTGACGAGGGCGAAGAACATGAAGAGAACCGGTGGTCAGATAGACAGAAAGAAGCCATCCGAGCGCAGAGGCAATTCTAAATCATCGTACGATCCGAAAGTCTCTCCACAGGTCCAGTCGTTGGGTGGACGAGTAGGTAAGCTGCTCGGACATGCTGGTGCTGCAAGGGTTAGAGCTGCTACAGCAAGGAGTGCTCCCTCGTCAGAGGTTGCTGGCGTTACAAAAGTTCCGCAGTCTCTCGTCTTTGAAGGCTACAGGGCATCCCGGCTGCAGGGTAAGGGTGTCTTGAAGATAGGAGGGTCTAGAAAGTCGCAGGGAAAGCCGCGAACCCGAAGCAGTAGAAGAGGCGCGGAATTCAAAGCCACAGGTGGAAAGAAGGCCAGGTCATGATTGGATGAGGCTAATAATTGTATCGGTCCTTCCAATTCGATTCACAGTCAACAAAGTGGACTTGTAACATCGGCATTCCAAGTCAATATTCTCATATACTTGCTCTGAAAGGCGAGAGTACGTATTCAACTTGAATGTCGCCAGATTGCCAAGCGAAGTTGCCGACCGAGATTTCAATCTGCGGAGTTGAGCAACTCCACCTAACATGTACCTATCTGTCTAAGTTGTTGCGTAGTTAAGGCTGCCCGGATATCAAAATATTGCGTGCCTTATCCTCTTCATCCCCCGAAATTCTAAAAGCTAGATAAAGATATCCTTATTGTCCCAAAGGGCGCTAAACAAAAGCGGAGTGAAAGGAAGAACGTAAACACCGCAGGACTTGATGTCCCATCATTGATAGGTGACTCGTAAGCATTATGAAGCCGCGCCAAACTCCACAACCCGAGCTGGTTCGAATGAGAACCTTTAAACTGACTGGTATGTCGTGTCTCACCCTGGCTCCCAAATCATTTTAGGGACTTACCTCCCTTGGGTCGTAACGATGCTCTCCGGCGAAGACGCAACGAATAGTCAGGCTTACCAACCGGCAGAAGCGCCTAAACTTACGCTCGACGAGCTCTTCTCACCTAGTATGGCCTTGAATGGCTACAAACATCTCTTTACCGACACATCCATCCCCGAACCTCACGACGCAGAAACTCCCAATCGCTCCTCCAACGACAGCACTCTGTCTCCATCGGCCGAACCTCGACAAGAACAACAAACCCCAACGAGGCCGCGGCCGCGAAGTGATTGTCGCCTTGGCTCTCCGCCACCTACAGACGCAGACTTTTCCTTCAACTCTACGCAGATACTTTCCGACCTTGATACGCCTACCTCCGAAGTTGGCGGTCTACCATGGTCAGCGGCAGTCGGAAGGGCTACGACAGGCAAATCTGGCAGGGTCATAGAGAAACTTATGGGTGACAACGATCGCCTACAAAGGGAGAAGACACTCGCTACGGTCAAATTAGAAGAAGAGATCAAGCGGAGCGAGTCGGCACGGTCAGCCTTGGAATCACTCCAGGTCTCGAATTCAAATCTGGTATCAATACATGACACGGACAAAACTTTCCTCGCAAGAAAGGAACGGCGAATCGAAGAATTGAGGACGGAGCTTGGAGCAGAGCGGTCACGAAGGGAGAAGGCAGAGAGGGACACATGGGAGAGTCGAAGAGAACGCGATAACGTGGTCGAACGACTTCGCAAGGATGCTGCAGAAGACAAGCAGCAAGCCCAGAAAGCAATCTCCCAGTACGACGTTCTATCAAGATCGTGGAAGAGTATGGAGGAAGGATACGAAAAGCAGATAGATAAGGTCAGAGCAGACACAAAGGGTCTCCAGAGGGAGATCGAGGGTGACAAACGGAAACTGGCCCAGCTCGAGGTGATTTTGGAGCAGCTCGCTCAAGAAGGAGACAAGAGCAGAAAAATCAAGGAAAAATTGTCATCCGACCTTCGAGCATACAAGGTAGAGCAGGAGACTGGTATTCAAGGGATTCGTAAGAGAGCAGAATTGAACAGCACAGCCCATGATCGGACGTTGGAGCAAATGCAGGCCGTGCTGGGGGAGATGAAATACGTTGTCAATCTTAAGAAGGATGTTCACCGAGTGATGGACACTGTGGGATAGACGAATGAGTTGTCATTGCAAGGAGTACCGGGTTAAAGACGACGATGATGATACCCTTGACGGTTGCATAGCGTAGGAGCGTGTATCAAGCATTGCAAGGTGTACGAGTCTTGATAGCAGGTAATCTTGGAACCTTCGTTCAGTGAGCGTAGTGCTTTTTCCATTGTCAGAAACTGCGTACTACACACTCAACCCATTGGCCATTGCTGGTCTCCTACTTATTCCTCTACGATAGATTAAGCGCTGACGCCACGACCTGCCGAATAAAGTACTTTACCGTGTCAGCAGTTTGCACTTCACCTAAGTACCTAGGATGGGCACTGCATATGCGTGTCTGTTGCTCCATCAGAATCGCCATTCAAAATTGCAAGGGAGCTGCCGACGATGCCCTCCCAACGATTATGATATTTAACCTGCAGATGAGGCAACACGACAGCTTTTCGGACTTTCGACATTGTATGCATCTCGGCCTTCTTTGAGTGTTAAGACCCTGTTGGGAAACGGCGGTGTGGCACCTTCCTAAAAATCGAGGTGGACCAAAGGCAACGTGCTGCCACCCGTTGTTTGTACCACCTCATCGGTAAGTGGCCATCGTCAACGAATGGAGCATCGTACTACGCGGTAAAGTCTGCCACTGCTTCCGAGGAAGCACCTTTTCATCGATCAAGGAGTCCACTGTATCCTCTACCAACTGAGAGCAGGATCTCTTACCACCCCCTCAAAACGCGTCCGATATTTCACCTACCCGAATAGCAACCCATACCTGCCAGCCAAATGTCTTAGGACATCAAAGCATCGCTTAACAAGTGCAAGTCATCATCAACATTAGCCTTCACGAGTTATAGCCATGTCCTTAGTCACGACAAAACCCAATGCCATCCACTTATGCGGCAGTCTGTACCAGTTTTCCCCTGAAGCGGTAAGATTTCCTATTCCCCTCTACCGAGCATCTACGACGCAATAATCTGATTGCTTACGCAGAAGGACGAAATCTTAAGCTCATTCAAGTACGTACCTATCCAGGTGAAGGATGGCTGTTTTTAAATTCTGACGTTAGGTTGATCGCGGGCCCGAACGTGAATTGTGAGTCTAACGAGAGCAATTACTTTCGTATCCAGTGCCCGAAAGATGACGATACCCCACTCTTCATCTTTGCGGGGCTATTGGAGGATTTCATCAAGAAAACCAAGACTAAAGAAGAGCCAGACTTGTTGGTGGGAAAAGACTTGGTATGCATATTTCGATGCTCATTACACAGTCGCTGATTGAACTTAGCCGCCTAGGCTCGACAGAATCCAAGGAACTCGCCCCAACCCCTTGATGAATCGTTCAGGAGTGAAAACAACTCAAATTATAGCAGATACCGAAATCAGTGACGAGGCTGCAAAGTTGGATAAAGCGTCTAATGTAACTCATGACAGCGGTCAACCTTCCAATGGGAGCCAAGATGAACTCAATAATGGCGAATTTCTAATCCAACATCAGACAGTGACTCGAACTTGGGCTTTGAATCACAAGGGCGGATTCCTCAGTCTAAGATCGAAAGGTTACGCTCTAGGAATGATAGGAGCCCTGTGCAACTGCGGTCTTGAGTACACCGATTCGGAATCAATGATTGTGAAAATCAAAGGCGATTATGAAGAGGACATTCAGAGAGTCATGTCAAAGCTCCAGGTCGTAGAAAAAGCAGCTGTGAGTCGGGATGCAACCCGTTCAGACATGGATGCTAATTTCGTAGTATGAGAGGCAGTCGTTTCCCCGCATCTTCAGTTTTCCTCTCCTGGAAGGTAGTTTAGCGCCGATGCTACAGATGGTGGCATTGAAGGATCTCAAAGATAATCGTGTTGAGACCACTCTTCTCTCACCAGACTCTCCATCGACTAGCATTCGTCGAATTGCATTGGTAGTAACAATGATTCAGGCGGGAGAACAGGTTCCGTTGAAGCAAAGCGGCGTACAGCACATTTCAAAGGAGAAATCGCTCTGGACGAACTTTCCTTATCGATCCTTCGGTATTGGGAACGACGTTTCCCAAGCGTCAGCTGAGTCTGCCATCTCTAATGCTGACAGTGCCCCACCGGAGCATTCGGCCTCGCCAACAGCCCTGTGGGTTCAACGAGCTGGACGATCTCAATATTTGGACCCATTCCAGCCAGATCCCCAAATCCAGGAGCCAGCAACACAAGCTCAGTTGGAGGGAATGACATATAGACCGGTGCTTGAGCCGACACCTATACCAGTCAAACCGTCAACAAAGCGTTCCAGGGCCGCTAGAGGAGCTTCCAAAGCAGCTTCTCTTGATAACACAACTCGGGTAGCGACTGAATTAGGGCTTCCAACCGTGACTCCAAGAGTGGTTCCAACAGTATCTCATGTACTGGGCCGAAAAGTACAATCGAATGGAGTTTGTGTCGAAGCCCATTCACCCTCTGGATCGATCCTAGTGGACACCACTCCAGGAAGTCCTACTGCTGAGTGGACTCAACGACCTTTCGGCAATGTAGCAGCACCCCTGATCGAGATTCCTCGCAATGCTCCCCCAGATTCAGTCCCCCCAGCAAACCTCATCGTTGCCCCTATGCCAACCATACAAGGCAAGCCCGGTCAATCGGTAGAGTGGCAAAGCAATCCAGTCCGGAGTGTCAAGGCAGGCGTCCTGATTGATGTAGAGGAAAGCCGCGATGATACAACAAGGAAGAAGGAATTCAGACGAACGATGGGTCAAAGAAAAGCCAAAACAGGTATAATTGCGAGCAATGCTGGAATGATCCAAGAATTTGAGGCAGCTACGAGACAAGTCTTAGACCTAGTACTCCTGTGCCAAGGATCTATCACCATTAAAGTCGGTATCGGACGACTTCTCGTTAATCCTGAAGGAACATCCGTGGAATTTAAGAGGCCATTCGCCGTTGCGGACTGGTCCTCCGTCTTTCCGACAAAGGATGGCGTAGGAGGGTTGGTGAGGGAGACGTTTTTCACGCCAAGACTTACAACGTACTCGCCGGATGCCGACAGTATCTTGAACATCAAGTTGTCTCGAGGCCAGAGCCTGTTCGTTGGAGACCCTTGCGAGCGAAGAGTCACATATATAATCTCGTGCCTAACACAAGCCAAGGAACGACTTATGATTGAAGTCAGTGGAGATGGCTCATTCAAGACAAAGGGTTCGGAGCTCCTCGTAGGAGCTCTAGACTGGCACTTTCCCTTGCGGTCCTGGGATTCGCGCTTGCAAATCACAAGCCGAGAACCACTGATGGGCGACTATCAGCAGCAGGCGCAAGAGATCGTCCGCAACATGAAGGTCACCGTCGACAGGGCCGATGGACAGACTCTCACTTTCTCAAGTAGGACGATGGATCAAGAGGTACGTCGTGTGAGGAGTATGTTTTCTTCCTATCCTCGGGTCCTAGCGAGCTGGTCTCGTGTTAGGGTTATCTACTCTTGTGGCTTCCTCCAGATATGCAGTCTAGTCCAGTACGCCTTGCCCATGATGGTCAATACTAAGTTTGGACTTCCGTATAGCTTGTGATTCAGTCGGTCCTACTTCGACGTGTGACAGTTCACCTCGCCAACAACACCAACAAAGATATCTTGCTCCACTTGGAACAGGTACAGGACATGTCTGTACATCGTACTTCCGAGAGTGAGTATCACGGCTCGATACAAAACGCCGCTAGGATGATATCCGGTAGCAAGCTTTGGTGGGAGGCTTCGTTGACGTCTGTCAAGGCTGCAACGATACTGACAGAAAGTGAGGTAGTAGAGTTCGGCGACATAGGCAAATGGAGTCCCAAAGAGATCATTGATGAGGGGATCATCAAGAATCTATATACTTTGGCCAACGAAGTTGTGACAAGAATCGATTCGGTTGGACGAAAGAATAAAGGCCCTGGTAGCAGCTCGGAGGCAAAAACAGGTACGAAGGCGAGGTCAAGCCCCATAACAAGCATTCTGGAAGGACCACCAGGGATGGTGACCTTTTGGTGATATGAAGGACATTATCTAAAGTTGGAACGTGCGTGACATGGCGTCATCAGCTGGTGGAAAGGTTTGCAAGGGCTAAAGTAGTAAAGTAGGATGGAAGTAGTGTCACAAGATCTCGATGTTTACTACCGTTGTGGACTTGGTAAGTACTGGAGGAATGACTACTCCTTACTTTGTACCTAGCCCACAATTCTCTATCACAGCCCCCGAACGGAGTACCTACCGTGTGAATGGGAAGCGCAATGTGCGATCATGTCGACCACCGCAAGTGCAAGGCTTTTAGGAAGTTGAGGAATAATGCACACTTTATAAGAAATTCTCCCGTTATACTCCGGTGGGATGTCACACCCTCAGTTAGCGACGAGAGCTAGCCTTCACGGGCTCAACGCTCTTATGGTCCATTATGGTCATTCCCATCATTGAGGAGTTTGACATTCTTCTTTCGCCGATGAAGTTATGGTTCTCCTAAGACTGACTGATTCTTATCCGGATCTTCCTTGAAAGATGTTATGTTACAGAGTCACTAGAGGGTCGCCATCTCGGTGCGAGATTAGTAATTAAGCTAGGGACTCCCTAGAAACCTAACTACTCTAGGGGCCAAGCTCCCTAAAAACCCGCTAAGATCTATAATTCTAGGGGTGCTGTACCCTATACTATACCCCATGCTGTAGGGACTACTGTACCCATGCTGTACCCACGCTGCTGTACCCATGCTGTAGCCATGCTGTACCCATGCTGTACCCATGCTATACCCATGCTGTAGCCAATGCTATCCCCATGCTGTCCCTATACTGTACCCCATGCTGTACCCATGCTGTAGGGACTGCTGTAGCCATGCTGTTAGCCAATGCTGTAGCTAATGCTGTCCCCATGCTGTCCCCATGCTGTACCCCATGCTGTCCCCATGCTGTCCCCATGCTGTCCCCATGCTGTACCCCATGCTGTCCCCATGCTGTCCCCATGCTGTCCCCATGCTGTAGCCAATGCTGTCCCCCATGATGTCCCCCATGTTATAGGGACTGCTCTAGCCAATGCTGTAGCCATGCTGTAGGGAATGCTGTAGCCATGCTGTAGGGAATGCTGTAGCTATGCTGTAGCCAATGCTGTAGCCAATGCTGTCCCCATGCTGTACCCCATGCTGTAGGGACTGCTGTACCCATGCTGTAGCCATGCTGTAGCCATGCTGTAGGGACTGCTGTAGCGATGCTCTAGGTAATGCTGTAGCGATGCTGTTAGCTAATGCTGTAGCCATGCTCTAGGTAATGTACCCCATGCTGTAGGCCATGCTGTACCTATGCTGTACCCCATGCTGTACCCATGCTGTAGGGACTGCTGTACCCATGCTGTACCCATGGTGTAGCCAATGCTGTCCCCATGCTGTCCCCATGCTGTCCCCATGCTGTCCCCATGCTGTCCCCATGCTGTAGCCAATGCTGTACCCATGCTGTAGCCAATGCTGTAGCCAATGCTGTCCCCCATGATGTCCCCCATGCTATAGGGACTGCTCTAGCTAATGCTGTAGCTATGCTGTAGGTAATGCTGTAGGTAATGCTCTAGCCATGCTGTAGGTAATGCTCTAGCCACGCTGTAGGTAACGTGCTGTAGCTAATGCTGTAGGTAATGCTGTTGTTATGCTATAGGGAATGCTGTAGCTATGCTGTAGGTAATGCTCTAGCCATGCTGTAGGCAATGCTGTTGTCATGCTGTAGGTGATATGCTGTAGCTAATGCTGTAGGTAATGCTGTTGTTATGCTGTAGGTAATGCTGTTCCTATGCTGTAGGGAATGCTGTAGGGAATGCTGTAGCTATGCTGTAGGTAATGCTGTAGCTATGCTGTAGGCAATGCTGTAAAGAAAAGTTCCTAGGGAAATTAGATCACGTGAGGTAGATTACTTGGCGCAACGACAGCCAACCAAACCTTAAGATGTTACAGTACTATATAGATTAGAGCATGATACTTGGGCCCTAATGTACCCTGAAACTTAGCCCCGGAGGATGGAGACGTTTCATCCGTACGAGTAACCAGGTGGGGTTAGACCATATCTAGGTGTGGACAATTAGGAGTGAACCCTTCTACTGCAAACTTTGGAGCAGCTGAAGTTCCTCCTCCATGGTAATCAGTCGCCCATAGCCAGGTCATTATCTTGGACAGTTCGATGCGACAACAAGTATCAATTCATGGAAAGAGTAGATAGGCACGCGGGTTTCAAAATAATTCGGACACATTTGGCCGACAGCCCTACCAAAGTGTCCGAATTATTTTGAAACCCGCGTGATAGGATAAATAATGACAACAACCCTACCAACACAGTTTTATGACTAATTGACACCGCCTTTAACCAATCGTTGGACCTCAAGTAGCCTCCAACACCACACAAAGATCGGGTCATGACCATCATGAGTAAATTCACTCCCATTTGTCCCTCCGCTTTGTCGACTGCGTTCAGGCATGTCGCCGCCGCCGGCTAAAAGGCAGAAGAGACGGGTCGTTTCGAGCTCGGACGACGACAACGACGACGACGATAACAAGACTCCTGTCCCTCCAAATTTGGAGAAACACAAGGTCCGGAAGAATGTCACAAGGCTAACATCTAGTGTTGTTACTGCAAAGCAGTCTCTCCCTACAAGATCCCGTGCAAAGCCGACGGAAAGCATAAAGGAGAGATCCCAATGGTCCGCAGCAATTCAAACCACTCCCACGTGCCCTGATACCACTGGTACCTCTTCAAAGAGCCCAAATCGTAGATCCAAAGCCCCCATTAAGTCTCAAGGATCGAAGCCTATATCGAACTTCTTCGGTACCGCAGTCCAACGCCAGAAGACGCCCAAAGCTACATTGCCTGAGGTGGAGAACGATGCAGCAGATTTGATAGAAGATGACTCACCAATCGAGGGGCTGGATGAGCCGTCAAGACCGCAGCACAAGATTAAGTCGATCCCGGATCGTCAAAGGGTACGATGTGAAGACAATGACAACGTATCAAGTGGAAGTCAGAGGTTCAAGTTGGCAGGCAATGCTATGAAAGGGGCTGCCGATAAGCAATGTCCAAAACCAGAAGTCCACTTAACGCCATGGGCGGAGCGATTTGGTCCCAGCAACCTGGAGGAGCTGATGGTGCATAAGAGGAAGGTCTCAGATATACAGACTTGGCTGGACAATGTGCTGCAAGGTCGGCAAGCTCAGGTGTGTCAATGTTCTATACCTTCACCTTTTAATGACTGACCGGAGGAAGAGGTTATTGATCCTCAAAGGCCCTTCAGGTGCTGGGAAGACTGCTACGATATCTACACTAGCCGAATCTATGGGGTTTGAGCTGTGCGAATGGAGAAATCCTGTGGGGTCAGACTTTTCGTCCGAGGGTTATCTCTCGATGGCTGCTCGTTTCGAAGAATTCCTTGGCCGAAGTGGAAAATTTGGCGGATTGGAGTTGATGAACAGTGCGCGCCGGACAGAGGACCCAGTCATCCCAACCACACATGGCCAGTCCATTCGAAAAAAAGTCATCTTGATCGAGGAGTTCCCTAACACTTTTCTGAGTACTTCGAGTGCGCTACGCTCATTCCGCTCCAATATACTGGAGTATTTAGTAGTCAACACGCCGTCGTTGAAGGCTGTGACAGACAAGACGCTCGTGAATAATGTCGTGCCGTTAATTATGGTAGTCACCGAGACTCGATTGACTACCACGACTGCCGCCAATGATAGCTTTACTGCTCATAGGCTTCTGGGCTCCGCCATCCTGAGCCATCCAGGTGTGTGCATTATCGATTTCAACCCAGTGGCCGTCACGTTACTTACTAAAGCCCTGGACCTGGTGATACAAAAAGAAGCTAGGCAATCTGGACGGCGCAGAATTCCTGGTCCATCTGTGTTGAAGCGACTGGGTGAGATTGGTGATATACGCAGTGCCATTGGATCTCTGGAATTCTTATGCCTGCGAGGAGAAAAGTGCGACGAGTGGGGAGGAAGGGTTGCTTCAAGGGCTCGGAAGGGAGTCAGTGCATCAACTGCAATCACACGTATGGAAAGGGAGTCGTTAGAGATGGTCACTCAGCGAGAGTCCAGCCTTGGCATTTTTCATGCTGTGGGCAAAGTGGTCTACAACAAGCGTGATCAGGTAGGTGCATCTCAAGAGATTCTCTTACAGCCTCCGTGTCATCTGTCGGAACATGCGAGAAAGGGGGTACCCCAGGTATCTGTCGATCGCCTCATTGACGAGACAGGCACTGATACGGCGACTTTCATCGCTGCGCTGCACGAGAACTGTGTACTATCTTGCGAAGGCACATCGTTCGTTGATACTATTAATGGATGTCTAGACGCTCTGTCTGACAGTGATATACTAGGCTCGCCACGAGGCGGCAGGTTTGGCTCTGGTGCAGAGTACGGAGGTCGCTTGTTTCAGTGGGGAGCGTCAGAGTTGCTACGGCAGGATGAGATCTGCTTTCAACTTGCCGTTCGTGGCCTGTTGTTCTCGTTACCAGATCCAGTTAAACGACGTGCACATCCAGTTGTGGGAAAGAGTGGAGGGAAGAATAATCATTTTCGCATGTTATACCCCACCTCCATGAGACTCTTGAGGAGAATGGAGGAGGTTGACAGCCTGGTCGACCGGTGGTCGAATCTTCCTCAATTCGGCAGCGGTCCATCGGAACAGTCTGCGCGCAATCGTAGCCACCAGTGTGCAAGCGTGATGTCGAATGGACAGAAGTGGCCCTCAATCGATGCTCATCACAGTCTGCAGCAGCTAGACCAAGATGAGCCAGAGTCTGTTCGCACAAGTCTCAATTGCACCAAGGCTGAGTTGATTCTTGAGCGGCTTCCGTACATCACGAAGTTTGAGCAACACAGTACAATGTCCTCTCAATTTAAAGAACTGCAAAAAATCACGCAGTTTCGTGGCATCAATGTTCCGAGCAGCGAGATATCCGAGGACGAGGATGCGAATGATCTTACCCCCGTCGCTGAATGGACCACAGATCGTCCAACAGAGGTCAACTCGGCAAGCTCAGTGACTCCACGACTGAGCGATGGACAAGCACGACAGGATGTAAACATGCCCGTACTTTCAGTGGGAGAGGAGGTGGAGAAGACGTATCTCAGCGATGACGACATTGAAGACTGAAACCATCAATGTCCTTCCGAGGGTGGAGTTATGTATGTTGAAGCCTCTGATTGTATCGTATTTGGGGGCAGGATCCCATGCTTTTCGTCGGTTGATACCCCGGAGCTTGTGTTGGGGATTACGATTCAATCTGCTATGGCACCTGTGAGCATTGAAGCCGTTCCACTTTAGGCCTCACCGTCCACGTACAAATCCAAACCATCTCATCAGCGTGACGCAACGTCGGCGAACGCCTTCCAATAGGCCACATCGTACTTTCATGCCGTGCTCAGCTTAGAAAGACGTCACTTTGACCCCAATTGGCCACCCCTCTGATTTCTTATCATTCCTACTATTCTTCTGCTTCCTCTTCATATCTGTGATGCCATCTTACTTGTGGAGCTCCTAAGAGTAATCTTGACATCGAGGTATTAGAAGGGAAAGCTTAACTTCTGTCCCTTCTACTGAGTTGAAAGGCGCAAAGAGAAGCTCGTAATCCTGGGGGATATCTGTGTGGCTGTTTAAATTAGCCAGGGCGAAAGGCGGCTACAGGATGGCATTATTCATTGGGGGATGCCTCTATCCCATGCTACGTCTACGTGATAAGACACCGCCTGGTAGCTTATCCTAAGCAATAGATGATTCCATGGAAGAGATTGTCGCCTTTGGCAAGTCTCTGGATTCTGCACTTACGCAAGGCTATGAACCATCACGGTCGAGAAGAATGTAAGTAATGCTCACGAAAGCTTTATGGGCCTGTTAGTACTGGAGTCGTACTCGTTGCCAGAAAAAAAATTCGAGATCAAAAATTGAGTCACGCGGTATTCTGCATAAGGTATTGATTTGATGCTATATGAGGTACATCAACTCAACAAACAGTGTAGGTTTTGTAGATGCAGGCTGGAGAATAGAAGGTATTTCGTAGACACGCATATTGAATATTGTGTGGTCCAACATTAGGAATAGCTGGGAACGGGAAGACATCATAAGACGAATCAGTAGTACAGTGCATTGACACTGTACTGTATACTAATCCACGTGTGGCCATATTCATCACGTTTGCTCACATATTGATGCGGGACCATCAACACAACCCATCTACGAAGGTCTAATCTGATGTAAGCACCTCCAGCATCCATGAGCACCATGGAGGGCTGCTCGAGACCAGGAAGTGGACAATCCTTACACTCTACATCTATTATTCCACTCATTAGGATCGTAAGGTAACATACGGTTCGTAAAATCGTCATGAGCTCCCTCCCATGGTCTCCTGTTGGCCCGACTCTTCAGGCACAGGCGCATAAGGGCTCTTGTCGTTCTGCTCCCATGCTGAAAGCTTGGGGCGCTCTGAAGCATTCAAGTCCTTCTCTGAGCTGCTCCCGTATCTTACGCTTCCTCTCCTTGTTCTTTCATGCACTACACCTGGGAATATTCTAGGCGAAGGAGGAATCCCCTCTGTCCAATAAGATGCACCATATGCTTGAGATGGTGACATACTCATTGAAGAAGACCGTGGTAGCTTGCTTGGAACTTTCCCGGTTTGCTGCAATCCGACACTCTTGATATCAGCATTCGAGTAAGAAGTTTGGTCACGAGATCGCGATGGTATATTGTTGGCTGAACGTAATCCGGCCAAAAAAGACGACGACGCCTGGACCGGTGTACGAGTTTGTGGATGGGGAGCAAAGGCTTCAGCATAACGGTCAAGCCTGGTTCCTGGGGTTAGCCGAGACCATTTGATGATCGGGACACAAACCACTCACATATCAAGTTCTTGCATGAGTGTATCGTATCGGAACTTCTCCCTAATATTGGGTACGTTGCTCTTGGAAACATTGTTCCCATCCACACCTGGGAGATGGTAATCAGGTCCCAGCCATCTCTGCTTTAGCTCGTGCTCGAAGCCACTTTGTATGACCGAGTGATGAGCCAACTCACACATGTCTACAGCACTCAGCCTGTAGATCTGCGCAGCGACCGAATATTCCTCAATTAGAGGTTCCTTCGTGAACGCGAACTGCAAAGGATCATCAGTTGATAAGGAAACACAGAGACCTCGCTTGAAGTACTTCTGGAACGGATTTCTCTCGTACGCAAGAAAGAGAGCATTGTTACTGAGGGGGGACATGGCTATTCCGATCTGATCAAGGTAGAAGATGTACTGTAATAAAGGCGCCTTTCTGAGCATAAGTCCATGACTAATACTATGGCAGCAAAGGACTGCCGCTGCGACATGGTCTATGCCGCCAGCTTCACCACAATGAGGGCGAAGCACAAACGTGTTGAACCCTCGTCGCTGCCGCCACTGATTCAGCGAAGCCATATTGGCGAAAAGATGGTAGATCCAGTACGTGTATGGAGGATTCTGCTTCGTATTCCATTCCTTCGGCGGCGGATACCTCCTATACAGACGAACCTCGGCCTTGCTTTCGTCATCAACGCTATCAAAGCCGACGACACGCTGTAGAAACACATGTAACTTTTCGTGCTTGGAGGGATCTTTAGTGACTTGGTAAAGCGGTTGGAAGATGTTGATAAGAATCTGCTCATAAGAGTCCATCTGACCGTTTGCTTTGTACAAGCTGTAGAGTCTGGGAATCTGGACGAGCCAGCGCACATTATGCGATACGAGCTTATTGTCAATGACCCAGGCAGCAAGCTTATCCCATTCGTCAGTGGATCTACCATAAATGGAAACACGCCATTCAACGAATTGATACTTGCTAGATTCTAGATCGGATATGACTTCTTTAGTAATCTCAGCGAGGTAGCGTCCATTGATATAATTATCAGTTTTGAGAAAGATTTCCCTCAGCCTTGATTCGCCAATCGGGTTATACTTTAGATTGAACTTGTCGAACCGATGAAATGAGTCTGTATGAGCCTGAGCCCCAGTGTAAGCGCCATACATCTAAACCAAAGGAAAACGTACATGCATGTCAAGAGTGTCAATGCTCAAGTCATATGCTGTTAGGTTGATACTCTCAAAAACCTGCTTCAGTGTCAACTCCATGTTGTCACGGTACATAACAATCTCATCTGGAGACTTCCTCATCTTGCTCTTGATGAACCGCAATAGATGTTTCTGGTTCATGCACGCCGAATGATGAACGTGTGTGTCCACTTTTCGGACGTTGTAGAAGTCCCTATGTGGAACTTTCTTGCAATCTGCCGTTTCTTGATACGAGTTGACTAAGAAGTAAAGGTGAAACCTTCCCTCTATGATATCCAGCTGCCGATAAGCAAAGCTTTTAGTGGGCCCGTCTGAAGAGATGCTCTGGACTTCGTCCATATCCTTGTAGAATTCACGTAGTGTTGGAACCTGAATCAGGGGAACGGGACGTTGGGTTGTCATAGAGGCCTGGTAGATCTGATACACACTACCCTCGTCGAGACCAAATGAGATACTTTCATCGTTGCCAGGTAGTGGTAGCAGATCTGACATATTGAAGTCTTCCCCTATGTCCTTGCCCGGTTTCCTCATCTTCACTGTAGGCGATACTGGTGGTAGAGAGTTAGATGGCGGGCAGTTGGTCTTGAAAGTCTGCGACTCCTCTGGCAGTATCCTGCTGCTACTTTGACTATTCCCATCACATTCTTGACCGTTCGGCCGATTCTTGTTGGCATCCCAAGTAGGATTTGGTGGAGCTGGGTAAATCTGCCACTCTGGGCCATCTTTCGGATTGTCACGGGGTCCTTGCAGCGACAGATGGATATATTTGTGCCTCATCTCTAGGACTCTCTTGATGTTGATGGAAATAGCGCTTAATTCTGGAGATATGTCTGAGCCCAGCATTGTAGGACCTTCACTATCGCTACTAATTCCAAGTCCGCGTCCAGCACCTTCGTCTCCATCCGCATCTGCAAATTTTGAAACCAACTGAGAATCGTCGTCTGTACCAGGTAAATCAGCACCATTAAGACTTGGGAACTGAAAATCAGAATCTGGTGCAGATATGGGATGCTGCCGCCGATTCGGGTCTCTCGAAGTATATACTCGACCACTCCTTCGTGAAGTGGTGCTTGTTGTCCGGCTCAATGTTCCGTCATCATCAACCGCCGCGGAGACCGTTCTCGCTCGTGAGACGGGGCTAAATCCCTCCGATTCCAACTGCGATTTTTCAAGCTGATGTCTCTGGTAGAACAGTTTTGCTTCCTCGTGACTCAAGACTTTTTCCGAAGCTGCATTGTAGTAGGCTGTCTTTACTCGATGAGGACCGTGGATACGGTCGTCATCTAAGTCGTTGGAAGGTGTGCTCGCTCCTGTGTCATCAGCCGCATCTGCAGTAAATACTGGGGATTCTGCTATTGGCTCATGCTTGATGTATCCACGAACACCAGCATCTCGGTCTTCCTCGTCATCCGATAGCATTGCTCCTCAGCTGTAAGCTTCTACAAACACTCTATAAGGGTCGTTGTCACAATCGATGTACAGAAGTGTAGATATCTACAATGGTAAGGAAACACCTAGCGTATAGACCCTTGTGATCCCTTGGCCAGAGGCAGTGTAACAACAAATATCGCTAGTAGGATATTCGAAAATAAATACTAGTTTTCAGGATATTCAAATAAAATTCGAATATATCTAAAACTCGTTATATACTAAAATATAGTATATATCTTTAGTATATTTAAGTAGATTATATAATAAAGTACTATTTATAAACTTTAATAATCTAGATTAACTTACTAAGTATATAACTTATTACTTATATTACTTACTCTTATAAACTTATAAGTACTATTAATAGAAATTATTTAAATATATATCTAAATATAAATAAGCTAGTATAATATTTATATCTAACTATAAATATTAGGCTAGCTTATTAAGATATTAATAAGTTTATTATATTAGTTATAAGTAGACTAACTATTTTTTTAGTACTTAAGAGTTATTTTTAGTATTAAGTTAAATTATTAAACTACTTAGAACTAGCTTTATTAGTAATTCGGGGATAGAAGCCCTAATAGCTAGGGGTAGCTAGGGGCGCCTTAAACTATTAAGTATAAGTGCTAGCTCTTAGGTACTAGGGGCTAAAATCCGTAATACTATATTATAGTATATAGATATAATAGAATTAATAACTTTTATTATTATATATATATATATATAGTTATCTTTATAAACCTCTATTATATTATTACTTATACTTATTTTATATAATACCTTTTTACTACTAACCCTAATATTATTAAGTTAAAATATAATAGTAATATTACTCTTATAATAGTAAGTATAATAGTTTATATATATAATATTATTTCTAACTACTCCTTAGTAAATAAATAGATTAATAAATTATCTATATAATTATAAAGACTTATAGTCTTAATTATTACCTAGTCTTAACTTAACCTCCCTATTTAACCGCGCGTATTTTAGGAACTTTTAATACTTTATACTATTATTTATAATAGTTTCTAGTAGCCTAGTTTAGTAATACTATATAGTAGTATTATTCTTCTTTATTCCTAGCTTTTTTATTTAAGTTATATATATAAGGCCTAATTTAGATATATACTATTATTATTAAAGAAGGTATTATAATAATTTTATTTAATAAACTTATATTAATTATAATAAATAAAGAAGCTTATTAAAACTTTATAAAGTCTTCTATTATAACTACTACTTACCTATTATATTAGGTTAGGTTAAATATATAATATAATAATAAGTATTATAACTATTATAATTATTTAGATTATATAGAGTTTAAATATTAAATTAAGTACCCTAAGTTAATAAAGGTCTACCTTAAAATAATTAAGGTAAATAATTAAAATTAAGAGGGTTATAATTAAGGGGGTAGTAATATTTAAGGTAAGTATCCTTATATACTTATAAAGTTTAAAGACCTAATTATTAACTTTATAATTATATTAAATATAACTAATCTTACTACTACTATCCTCTTAAATATAATATATAACTAATATATTATTAATAATTAAGATATTTTTAAAGAATATAAAGTAATTCTTAAGTCCCCTATTTATAAGATTAGCTAGGCTAATTTTTATATAATAGGGTATAATATTATAATTATCCCTTATAAGATTAATAAGGGAATTAGGGTAAAAGTATACCTTATTAATATCCTTTATATCTTAAATACTTAATTAAATTAAATTTTAATATCTTAACTACTTTATTTTAGAATTAAAGTCTCTTTTAACTTATAAGAATATATTATTATTTATAAAGGTTATACCTTTATATATACTTAATATAATAATATTTTCTACTTTAATATTTAAGACTATTTAACCCTTACTTTTATAGCCTTAATAATTATATTTTAACTTTTTTTAGAGTTAAAAGTATATATATTTATAGCCTTTTAAGTCTCCTTATTTATTAGCCTCTAATATACTTATATAAATTATTTAAGTTAATAAAACTTAAAATAGTTAATAAATATATTTAATAAAATTAACTTTAATAAGATTATTTTTAAAGATTATATATATAATATTTATATAAAGACTTAAATAATAAGGGCTTTATATAATAATCTTATTACCTTAAGGAAGTATTTATATAAGTATATTAATAGTAACTTAATAAGCCCTTATAAAGTTTATAAAGGGATTATTATAACTTATAATAACTCTTAATTCTTTAATATAATATTATATAATTATATTAAGGAATTAAATATTACCTTACTTAAAGTTAAAAGTAAGTTCCTCCTAGCCTTTAAGGTCTTTAAAGTAAATTAAGAGTATTTTATATAATATATATAATATTATTATATTAATAGTAGAGGGGAATTTAACTTTATAACTTTTATAAAGTATTATTAAATTAATAGTATTATTTAGGAGAGTATTATATAAAATACTTTTTAAGTTAATAAATTTATAAAATATCTTAATAAAACCCTAATAAATAAGGCTTATATTATACTTATAAATAATAGGATAGATTATAAGTATTAACTTAAATTTATTTAAGTAGCTAAATACCTTTAAAATAAGACTTTTAAGTCTAGTATTAAAATAATACTTTATAAGAAGTTTAATAGCTATTAACTTAACCTCTCTTATTTATAAATCCTTAACTCTTAAGCCTTTTATTATATTAATAGGATTATTATTAAAATTAATTACTTTAAAGCCTATTCCTATCTAAGTTAATTTATTAATAATAAAGGTAAAGCTATTTATAATCTTATTAATAATAAATCTAGGAGGTTTACTTAATTATCTAATATTTATATTATTAAAAAAGTCCTTATAAGTTATATCAAATTAAAAGTTAAAAGGTATATATTTATAAACCTCTCTTACTACTTTAAGTAGGTAGTTAATAATATAAAGGGATAACCTCTCTTTAAAAGCTAAGTATTATTAATCTAGATTAAAGATATACTACTAATTTATATTAAAAATATAATAGTTAAGGATAAATCCTACTTTAAGATTTTATTAAATATCTACCTTAAACTAAATTAGATTTATCTAGTAATATTTTATTAAGATATTAATAAGCTCTTATTATTAACTAGAGTTTTATTTAATTACTTAGAATTTAAAATATCCCTTAATAAATTATATAATAACTCTTTAAATTTATTAATAATATTTACTTTCCTAATAATAATTAAAGGTATAAAGCCCTTTAAACTTAAATTATATAAAGAAGTTATAATGAATAATATTATAAAGGATTAAAAAATAATATTATAAAATAAATTTAATTCTTTTATATAAAATAATATATAAGTACTTAGATAGCTACCTTTAAGTTAGAAGGTACTTTAAAAGAAGTAAATATTTAAGTTAAAAAGGGGGCCTTATAATAAAGTCCTCTATTATAAGGTATATTAAGTAGTTAGGGGTTTTAAATAATAAAAAGGTATTAATTATAATAAGACCTTTACTTTAATATTAAAATTAATAAGTTATAAAGCTATCTTTATATTAATTATATCCCTTAACTAGGAATTAAATTAAATAGATATTAAGATAACCTTTATTAATAAGAATATTAAAGAAGATATTTATATTAAATAACTTAAAAGCTTTATAATTAAAGGTAAAGAATACTTTATTTATATTTTAAAAAAGGTACTTTATAACTTAAAATAATTACTTTAAATCTAGTTTTTTATATTATTTATATTCTTAAAGACTTAAGGCTTTATATTATTTATAATTAATAAAAGTATTTTAATTAATTGTAAAGATTAAGTTATTATTATAACTTATATAAATAATTTATTAATTATTAGATTTAATTAAATTATTATTAATTAAATTAAGGTTATATTTAATAAATATTTTTAAATAATTAACTTTAACTTATATTCCTTCTATCTAAGTATATTAACTTAAAGAGGATTAAGTAAATTAAGTATTATAATTAAATTAAAAAGCTTATATTAAAAAGGTATTAAAGGACTTTAATATATAAGAATTATACCCTATTATAACCCTATTATAACCCTAATAAATATAAATAAATTATAAGTATTTAAAGAAGATTATATAATCTTTAATATTTTTTAAAAGGAGTATTAATTAATTATTAGCTCCCTAATATATATTATATTAAAGACTAAGCTAGATATTTATTACCTTTATAATCTTAATAATAAGTAGATATAAATTAAATTTAAATTAATTATATTAAATAGCTATTAAAAGGATTTTTTATTACCTTTAAAGTATAATTAACTTATAACTTACTTTTTATAAAAGTATAATTAATTAAGATATTTAATAATTAATTATAAGTTATATTTTTAATATTAATAATAGAGTAATAAGTTAATTATTAAAGGAATAGCCTACTATTACCCTATCTAGTTATAAGGTAGAATATATAAGTTAGATATAAGTTATAAAGGAAGCTATTTAACTCTAATAACTCTTTATTAAGTTAGATCTCTTTAAGTATACCTATTAACCTATTATTATAATACTTTATTATAATAATTAAGGAGCTATTACCCTAGTTGAAAACCTTTAAATTTATATATATATAAAGTATATTAATATCTAATATTACTATATATAAGAATAAGTTACTATTAATAATATTAAGTTAGAATATATTAGAATTTATAAATAAGTAGTTAATAGCCTTATTAAAGTCCTCTTTAAAGATAAATTTATCTCCTTTTATAAGGCCTTAAGCCTAGAAGTATTATAATAGTAAGAGTCTTTAGTATATTAAGGCTTTATATAAGGACTAGTTAGGAATACTAGTTAGGAATATAGTACTACTATCGATGTGGCGTCTATAGTACGTAGTAGCGCTACGCTACCCCTTTACCTATAGTATATAGAGGAGGGAATTCCCCTTAAAGGGAAGGGTAGTAATTAGTCTTACTATTAATAAGAATAGAGAGTTCTATATATATATATATATATATTTATACTATTTATAATACTTAATAGCTATATTATTACATAGTACCCTTATATTCTAATTACTCTACCCTATTTAAGGGTAGTAGCTTATAATAGGGACTCTTTTAATTTATATAGATTAATTAATTAAGAAAGCTATTAAGCCTATTAAGAATAATAAAGTGTTAGGGAGGCGGAAGTATCCCGCTATCGCTAAGCGAAACGTATAAAGCAGAGCAGATTCTATATTAGTAGTATTACTACTAGTATACCAGCAAAATTGAAAAAGTAAACGACCCCGTTTACTAGGACCTATTAGTTAACTATAATCAGGACGTCGGTAATTATCTATCCTTATACGCTTTTACTAATTTACTAGCCTTAGATAAATCCTTAAGGTTATACTATAAATTATCCTTATTACTATAACTAACCTATTTAACTAAGTACTAAGTCTTTCCTCTTAAATACCTCTTATCTAGTAATCTCTTAATTTTATACTTATCCTTATAAATAGCCCTATCCTTAGGGGTAATAGGTAGAGGCCTATTACTAAAAGTCCTATTATATAGATCTACCCCGTCTATTTTTAGCTTAAGCTGTACTACTAATACTACCGGCTATATATATATTATAAGGGGTAGCTTAAGCTAATAAGCGAGTAATCCTACCTTTTATAAAATCCTAAAAGGACCGGTATATTATTATAAGAGCTTCCTATTAGTAACGCTAGGGATTTTATATCCTTTATATAAATAGAGAAAGACATTATTTTCTTTAAATTATAAACTTTTATATTTATTATTATACTAAGACTTTATTATTATATTACTAAAGGCTATAATATCTTCTACCTATTCCTAGTAGGTAAGTCGTAAGCTGTTAAAGGCTTCTATAGGGATATTACTAATTACTAGTATATTTATACTATTATTTACCCTAAAGCTATAATAGAGCTTATTAGGAGTATATCTTATAATAGTAGGGGAGTTATTAATATTAGCCTAGATATATAAGAGTATATAATCTTATTAATTCTAGGTATCTAGATAGTAGGTAAGGTAGAATTATATAGTGATTTTTATAATCTAGTTAGTACGCTCGCTCTATCTATTAGTCTAGGGGTAATAGGCTATAAATATAAGGAATTTAACGCTAAGATATTTAAAGACTTCCCGCTAAAAGTCTAATATAAATTAAGGATCTTAATTACTAATAATACTACGCGGAATTCCCTAGTTATAGGATAGTAATAATAAGATTATAACCTAGGCCTACTAAGGGCCTTCTAAGTGTTAATACTAGGTATAAGAAGGACCTTCTTTAAGAACTTATAAGTAATTATTAGTAGGTAATTTATACCTAATAGTATAGTAGGTAGGATAACTATAAAGTCTATCACGATTATATAAAATAGTATAAGCGGTGTTAGTATAAGGACCTATTCCCTATATAATAGATGTCTTCTTATTTAATTAAGTTAGTACTAAGGGTAATAGCTAATATAGGCTTAGAGATTCCTAGCTAGATATTAGATATATACCGTATAAGAAAGTTAGTTATAATATCTATAATAACCACTATAATTAAAAAAGTCGTGGGCTTATTTAAAGAGTTCCTTCTTTATAATAGGAGGAATATATAAATATTACCTTTTTTCGCTATTAATATAATAAATAAGCCTATCCCTAAGAATAAATAATATCCTAGGTTTACTATATTCTAGAATTATATCTAGATTACTATTTATAAGAGGCTTTAGTATATTAAGGATCTTTTACTATTAGTCGTTATTCTAATAGCCCGTTTATAATCAAGATTTAAAATCCTCTATTATCTCTATATTTATTATATAGTAGATAGTAGGGCTATTAAAGTCTTCGGCATTATAAGAAAGACTATTATAGGATATAAAAAGAATATTAAGAATTCTATCTAATAAATTAGAATTCTTAGAGTTAGTTATTTAAAGTCTTAATAGTATATTAGGAATTATATTCAATTTCCCGGATTTATAATATAATTCTAAGTTAAATAAAGAAAGGTACTAAGAGGCTTATATAAGTCGTAGATTTAATTTATTTATACTCGTAGTCCTTAATATTAATTATTTTAATATTAGGATTATAATAGAATAATTAGTATAGATAATTATAGATAGTTATAGATTTAATTTAATTATATACTAAACCTTCCTAATAACTTATATAATACTAGTAACTTCTAATTTAATAGGCTAATAGTTCTTCTCCGTATTATTAAGATAGTAACTAAAAAATATAATAGGCTATATATTAGTCCTCGCGAAAGGCTTTAATTACTATATAGGATCTCCCTTTATATAGTATATAATAGCTGTAAATCCTACTACTTTTAAGGTATCTAGATCTATATATAAAACCCTATTACGATTATAGTAGATAAGAAATTAGGGAGTCCTAAAAGCCTCCTATAAATTATAAAAAGCGCTAAGCTCCTCTTATATAAGTTTATAGAAAATTACCCTAATTACCTTCCTTTTCTATATATAACCCTTTATACCTATACTAAGGCCCTTATTAAGGACTACCTTTCTCTTTTATAAGGGGTCTACCCTCTATATATATCTCTTAATTAATAAACGGAGCTAACTAGTTAGTCTAAGAAATATTTCTAGGTTAGTTAAATTTTATAAAAATTATAGTAAGGTAATAGCCGCGATTTTCTCTTTTATTATAAATATCCTTAAGCTATTAATATACTAGCCTAGTAGAGTAATAGAGGGGTAGTTAATATACGACTTTAATAGTAATAGGCTTATATACTTCTTCTAGAATAGATTAAAGACCTTATATAAATATTTAATATATTCCTATAAGGTATATAAGTAGATAATAATATTATTAATATAGGCTTTAGTAAACGCCTAGTATTACTAGAGAATAGTATTAGTCTAGCGCTAGATATATAGAGGCGAGCCCTTATAACTTATAAGGGCTATTAAAGACTACTCCTAGCTATAATAGCTTATAATTATAAGCTTATAATAATCCTTAACCTAGATATAGAATTAATAAAACTATCTTATAATATTAATAACTATTATATATTAATAACCTTATATTAGTATTATTATATTAGCTTATAAGGGGAGTAGATATATATTATTCTCTATGATTTTATTAAGCTCCTATATATTAATTATAATACGGCCTTTTTACTTAATAGGAGTATTACGCTAAATTATAAAGTAGGGATAGTTAAATAGGGTAGGCTAATCTACTTATATAAGTTTTCCTTAGGCTTAAAGTTTACTAAAGGTTTTATTAATAATATCTTTATCTTTTTACTTAAGAGGATATACTTATATAGGCTTAGATAATATATTTAGTTTTAATAGAATTAGTATTTATTACTCCTTAGGGATATTAACCATGCTCCTACTATTTATAAAAAGATCCTAGTAGGAATTAATAATATCTGCTAGTTAATCCGCGATATATAGTTCTTTATAAATTCTAACTCTATTCTTAAGCGTATTCTTAAGACTAGGATTAATAATAGTACTTAACTTTATAGAAAGAGCCTAATTAGTAGATATAATAGATATTATAAATATTATAAGAGCCTTCTTATTAATTATAATTAATAAGGATATAGCTAATATAGCTAATATAGTAGCTATTATAGCGATTTTAGCCTATTTACCCTTCTAACTATTACGCTAACTATTAGTTATAAGGCTAGAGTAGTATACGTTAACTATAAAATATCTATTATAATTAAACTCTTTTATAATACCTAATCTTACCTTCCTAGGAATAAAGATATCCTTATTAGTATTATTCTTAATAAAGACCTTCTTAAGAGAAGCGTTAATAATATAAGTAAATATACTACTAGCGTATCTAAGATTAAGATTATATAAAGGTATAAAGAGTAGGTCTTAATTATCTAGTAAAGTCCTATTAAAGATAATAGCTACTAAGGCGGTGGTCTTTATAAGAATTAAGAATTTTTTCTTATTCTTAATTACTCGTTTTACTAGTAAAGAGCGAATTTAAGTACTTATTAGGATTTTAATATTTTAATAGCTACTAATATTAATTTATTATTTTACGAAATTTAATACTATAACTTTTAGGGTAAGAATATCTACTCTTATAAGTATTTTAGCCTTTAAGTTATTAACTATATAAATTTCTCTAGAAATGCGTATAATAGAAGGCTTTTTACTAACTAAGTTATAGAGAAAGAAGGTTATAATAGTAAATTTATTAGAATAATAAATTTTAGAACTAAGGCCCCTAATAGGGATATTAAAGGGCATAGTTTTAATTTCTATACTAGTAGGAATAAAAGTTATATCTATATTTAATATTATATATCCTAGATTAGAATAGACTTTAATATTATTACTATTAATAGTCTACTTAATAGCTATAATAGTATAATAATAGTTCTTAAAAGTATAACCTATCCCTTATATAACTACCACTAATAAAATAATTATATTAAGACCCCTTATAGAATAACTTACTAAGTTAGTATTTACTAGAGTATCTACTACTAGTAGATTAATTATAGAAGGCTTTAAGATAACTATAAAAGGCTTTAATAAGGTAGCCTTCTAGTACTAGTTATAAAGATAATTAAAGAGTTTATTCTTTAATAGGAATCTTAGATAGTAATAATAATATTTATAATCTAGAGATAGACTAGTAGCTAAGAAATAGTTTCTAAGGTTATAACTATTATCTAGTTTAATATCTTCTATTATAAATACCTAATAATACTAGGAGGTCTCTTCCTAAGATAGTTTATAAGAACCTTCCTAGTAGAAATTAGAGGGCTTATAAGCGAACTCCTAGTATAAACCTTCCTATTTATAACCTTAAGGGCTCTAAGAGGGCTATCCCTTAAAGGCTTCCTTAATAGCGGCCTAATAGACCTATAGAGGTCTTAGAGGCTATTACTATTATTCCCCTCATAGTTTAAAGGGAAAGTAATTTCCTTAATTCTAATTCTAGTTTTAATTTTAATTCCCCTAGTATTAAGGACCTTATTAGGGTTACTTATTAAATAAATTAAACCCGTTTAGCAGGGCTGGTGCCGTTATTTAAAGCCTTATAAGTTATACTAGGAGGGTATAGACGTTTACGCCCTAATTACCCTAATTTTAATAGCCTTAATAGGGTTAATAGCCTAGAGGAGGCTTCTAATATTAATAGTAAGCATTATTATTAATTTGTAACTATAATTAAAAACGTAGTAACTACTAGAAAGGCTATTAAGATTAAGACTAAAATAGAGACTAAAATTAAGACTAAGAAGATTAAAACGGAGATTAATACCTACCGCGCTATTTTTATTAAGATAGCTAATAAGATTTTAAGTATTAAGATATATAATTCTACTATTAATACTTCTTATAATCTAATAAGGTAAGGAACTTATTATAGTTAATATTATTACTAGGTTTAAGAATATTACACTAGAATTCTATATTAAGTTTATACTAGATAAGAAGAATATAATCCTTTATTACCCTAATCTCTAAATCCTTAGCTACTCTTATAATAGTTTAAGAGTACTCCTAAGGCTCTCTCTATTAAGAAGTATCTTATATAGTATACTTCTTATAGATTAGCGTGCTTATACTAATATAACGTAGGGCCTTCTACTATTATATTAATAAATAATACTATTTATTAATATTATAAGTAATAAGATGTTTATCCCCTTCTCTAAGCTTAGCAGTATACTATCCCTAGGTAGTTCCTTAAAGATATAATTAAAGGTTCGTACGGATAATAGTATTACCCCTTACTTAAATAATATCCTTAATATAGTTTATAAATATATAAATATTATAAAAATAAGTAGTCTTACTAGTATATTTAATATTAGAGGCGGTATTTATAGATTTATTATTATAAAAGGGATTAAAATATCTAATATTATTAGGATTAAAGCGGGGAACACTATTATTATAAGGTACTCTAGGAGGTATACTAGGATCTACCGGTCCTAGCGCTAGTAGTAGGGCTGGTAGTATAATACTAGTAATTATTTCTTATAACTTAGTACGCTAAGCCTTAGTAAAACTAATATTCTTACCTATTACTAGATATTAGGCTAGTCTAATAGGCTATTTATATATAACTTCTTTAGAAGAAGTCCTATAAGTTATAGGATTAGTATTAAAATTCGGCGGCGTAATACTTAATATTACTAAGGGTATTCTTATAAATGATTCTACGTTAGATAGAGTAAGAGTAGAAGATATAGTAGGTATTTTAACTATAATTAATAGGAATCTCTTAGGACTATTCCCGGTTAATAGTAGCTAATACTTTATAAAATATAATAAGAGTTATAAGAGACTTTAGTACTACTTAGTACTCTTAATAAAATATTTAACCGCTTTTTAAAAGGCGGGGCTATTAGTAGCCTAATTAAATAGATAGAAGGGTAGTTCTACTAAGGTAGTACGTCGATTACTTAACTTAGGGATCCCTAGTTATAAGGGATACTTATAATAAGTAATAATATAATTAATATAATACCTAATAGTCTCCGGTACCTCGTGAATATATACTTTACTAGTATCCTAGACGAACTTATAGATTTAATTTACTAAGGTAATAAGATAATAATCAAGGGGTAGTAGTAGTTAAGCTACCTTAATAGCTTCCTTTTAGAGAAAGGCTTCTTAGATCTTAGGGAAGAAACCCTAGAAAAGTGATATACTTATATAGAATTTAATAAAAGAGGCTATTAAAGCCTTTAATAGTAAGTTAAAGTAGTATAAAGTTATACCTAAGTATAGTAGTAGAGTATACTATTAGGGCTCGTCGCTATTATAATAGATAGTAATAAATAGAGATAGATTAGTTATAGAGAAATAGGCTTCTCTATACTACTAGAGGACTTTAAGGATTATTAGTACTATAAGGGTAGCTTTAGTATTTTTAGTAGTTTAAGATAATTAATTAGTATTATAAAGCCTTTTATATAGTATTACTACTATATTAATAGGGACTCTTTTAATTTATATAGATTAATTAATTAAGAAAGCTATTAAGCCTATTAAGAATAATAAAGTATTAGGGAGGCGGAAGTATTCCGCTATCGCTAAGTGAAACGTATAAAGTAGAGTAGATTCTATATCAGCCTAACTATTAGTAAGATAAGTAGAGAAGGGTTATTATAAGTATAAGGTAAAAAGGTTAGTTAACTAGTATAAATAACCTACCTAAATATAAGAGACTAAGCTTATAAAGAAAGTAAGTCTTAAAAATTAATTAATAAATTAATAATAGATATATTATAATTATAACTAACTATCTAAGGGTAGCTACTAAGTATATAAACCTAGTCCCTACTACTTAGAACCTAAAAAGTATTATTATAAAGGATATAAAAACTTAAAGAAGAAGTCTTTAAAAGGTAATAAATATAAGATTTATAATAATATTTATAAGAGTTAGAGTAAGAAATATATATTAATAATACTACTTAAGCGGGTTATTACTATTACTTATTATTAATAAAAGAATTAGAATTAAAATATCCTTAATATAAAACTTATATTCTTAGGCTGTAGGACCTATATATATATAATAGGAAGTTAATATAAAAATATTAAAAATAGTTTAATAATATAAATAAAATAAATAAAATAAATATAACCTATTTTTTTTTAATAACTTTATAAAAATCTAATACGCGTTATAATATATAACCTTAGACCCTAAGGTTATATAATATAAGTATATAAAGGATATATTAAAGGATAAATAGTATTACATTTAAATATAAATAGTAGGTAAAAGATATATTCTCTATATATAAGAAATCTATCTTTATAGAAAGGACGGACGCTAAGCCTATTTAGGTATCGCTCTAATATAAATAGTATATAAATACATAGTAATTACAATAAATACTAATAATAAAATAAAAGCTATTACCCTAATAGTATATACTATTATTAGTTATAAATGTATTATACTTCCTAACTAATTAGGACGTCTTATAGATGTTATCCGTAGCAAAATTCCGCTATAAGTAACGCTAAATACTAATATATACTGAATCCGAATTCCTATAGTAGTTATACTACAGTAGCTATGTAGTACGTAGGTAGCGTAGCCGGTAATAGGATATAAAGGACCTTATTTAATAGATAATAGATATAAGGGTATCTATTACCGTATTATCTTAGTTAGAGGATATTTATTACGCTATTTATCTAATTATATATAGTAGCTAGTAACTATAGTACGTAGATCCCCGTTACTTATAGCGATAGGTATTATAGGAACGTGCGGGATAGTAGGACTATAAGTTACTATTAAGGTCCTTGTTAGTAGCTTTATAGAAGGCTTCTATAGTACCTTCTTAATAATATAGGCGGACGGCTTCTATAGGGCCTAATTAATAACCTAGATAGTTATTAGATAGTTAACGTCTAAAGTAGTTAATAAATCTAAATAGGATTTTCCGCTATTAATAGTAAGGGGAATTAACGATATTTCTTCGTTTATAGTTACTTTAGTACGCGAAGTCTTTGGTAGTAGTAGTTCTAAAGAAGCCTTTTAGGTAATAACTCTAGTAGGCTAAGTGGTCTCAGCTAGTAAGAGTGTACTAAGGACCTTATTATAGGTATATAAGGCTATCGTGTCCGTAATAGGATTAGTATAGTCTTACTAGGTGTTTAATATTCTAATAAACTTATTTAGGTCGAATAGCTATAGCTATAGCTATATATTTATAGGTAATAAGGATCTTAATAAATCGTAGAAATATTCTTATAATAACTTATACTATTTAATAATACTATTTAGAGTATATTATAGACCGCATTTACTTAATTAATCTAGTTTATTATTATACTAGTCTTTTATAGTACTAAGTAAGTAAGCGTTAATATTCTATCTTATAACGTCTATATCTATACTATTAGCCTTAAAACGTAGATAATCGGTGAAGCTAAAGACGTCGTAGTAGATATTACTACCTTCTTCTTTAATAGACGTTACGAGGGAATTAGGACTAAAATAGCTAACGTCTTTAGGCCGGAAGATACGATGAGCTACCTAAGTCTTATTAAAGATCTTTATAGCCTAGGCTATAATATTAGATATTTCGGTACGTTATACGTCTAAAAAGCCTAGAGCGTCTATATTATCGTAGATAAGGGATTTTAACCTAGTAGAGATTTTTAGCCTATTACTACTTTCTCTAGAAGGAGCGGTAAATAAGAATTCTCAGATAGTACCTAACTATAATTACTAAGGGGTATAGTATTTCTAAATAATAAGGGCCTTATTAGTATCTTGTCTATAATATCTAATAGTCCCGCTGTCTTTAAATGATATAGAAAGGCCTACTTCTCCTTCTAAGTAGATAATCCCGATACTATTAGATAATAGCTATAGGTAATAAAATAGGCCCTTATCTAGTAGAGGCTTTAATAGCGGTATATAGGGTGGTTTACCGCTTAGGAAGGCTCTTATAAATAGCGTGGTCTAAGGTTAAATAGACTTAGGATAGATAGTATAGTACGGAAGGCTAAATAAGGGGACCTAGTACTCTAGGAGCTGGTGCTAATATAGCTAGTAGTACTTATAAAGCTGGTACCGGTATGCTAATAGACGTCTTACTAATAGCTTCTAAATTAAAAGATAAGCCTGCTGTCGTAGCTAATAGACTAATGCCGCTACGGAAGGCTTTAGGGGAGGACTAGTACTCTAGGAGCTGGTGCTAGTATAGCTAGTAGTACTCTAAAGAGCTAGTACTTAAAGAGCTAGTATATAATCTTAATATACTAAGACAGTCAATAGTACTTAGTAGTAGCTAGAAGGTAGTACTACTATTTATTACGTTTAAATATAAATAGTAGGTAAAAGATATATTCTCTATATATAAGAAATCCGTCTTTATAGAAAGGACGGACGCTAAGCCTATTTAGGTATCGCTCTAATGTAAATAGCATGCAAATACATAGTAATCGCAATAAATAGTCTTAAAAATACTTTAATAATTTCTTAATAAATTAAATAAAAGATCTTTAAAATTAATATCTTATAATTAATAAGTACTACTTAAAAGTTAAATAAAGGGAATATTAAAAGATTATAAACTTTATAAATTACCTTATTAAGTTAAAAAGATAATTTAAGTTATTAATAGAGTATATACTTTATAATAACCTTTTAAATAAATTATATAAAGATCTTTATAATTAATTTATAATATAACTTAATATCTTCAAGATAAGGGATACTCTTATTATATTAAATAATTAGAGCCTTATATAATACTACTTATATATAAAGATTAAAGGGATAATACTCTTACTAAAAGTTAATATCCTTAAAGAGGAAGAGGAAATTTCTAAGGGTAAAGAGATAATAGCTTATATATAAAGTAAAAAGGGTAGGGTACTATTAATATATTATTATACCTTTTTTAAAGGCCTAAGCCTAACCTTTCTATTATTAAGTATTATATTTATTAGAAGAAGGAATATATAACTAAGGATTATTAAAGTATAAAATTAATAATTATAAATATTATAATTAATAAGCTTATAATTAATAAGATATTTAATAATAAGTTAATTAAAAAAGGCTTAAATTTAAAAAATCCTTAAGTATTATAATTATATCTATTATTATAATATAAGGGAAGAAGTAGATATAATAACTTATTATTATAATATAAACAGAGCTTAAAAGCTTATAAAGAGAATTTATTATATTAATTAACTTTAAAGTAGATATTAATTATATTAATATATAAGGAGTAAAATTAAGAAATAGACCTTAACTTTAATAATACCTTATATAATAAGGTTAAGAATTTAATATTATTATTAAATTCTTATATAAGAAAAATTAAACTTATTAATTTTAATAATATTATATAATATTATAAGGGCGCCTTTTATATAATAATAAACTTTAATTATAACTTTTACTTTAAGTATTTATAATTAAAGGAATAAAATCCTTAAGTAGATTAACTTATATAAAACTAGTAATTCCCTATTAAGAAAAGTAGTATTAAGGAATACTTTAATATTATTAAAGCTTTAAAGGAGTAGCTTAATAATATTATATTTATTATAATATACTCAAGAGTAGATAATAAAAACCTACTATTTAAAGTTAAGCTCCCTTTAAAATTTTAAGAATTTTAAGATATTTTCTTAATTAAGAATATTAAGGTACTATTAATTTATATATATTATAATTATATAATTAATATAAAGGAGAATAAAGAACCTCCCTTTAACTTACTTTATAACTTATTAAAGAAAGAGTTACGCGTATTAAAGGAGTACTTTAAATAAGCTTTAAAAAAGGGATAGATTTATTATTTTATAAGTTTAATAAGTATATTTATTCTTTTTATATTAAAAAAGGATAGAATATTATATTTATATATTAATTATAAAGTACTTAATAAGATTATAATTAAAAACTACTATTTACTTTTATTAATTAATAAAATATTAAGTACTTAGTTAAGTTAAATCTTAAAGATATATATTATTACTTATAAATAAGAAAGGATAATAAATAGAAGATTATATTTTATATAAAGTATAATTATTTTAAATATATAATTATACCTTTTAAACTTATTAATATACCTATCTTATTTTAAATATATATTAATAAGGCCTTAGTAGGATTATTTAATATTATATATATTATTTATTTAAATAATATTCTTATCTACTCTTAAGATAAAAAGTCTTATAATAAAGTTATAAAAGTAATATTATAATATTTTTATAGATTTAAACTTTATATTAACTTAAAGAAATATAAATTTATAATAATAAAAGTAGAATTTCTTAGCTTTATTATTAATTATAATAGTATATATATAAATTTATATAGAATAGATATTATAATAAAATAGCTAGAGTTTAAGAGTATTAAAGATATTTAAATCTTTTTAAGATTTATTAATCTCTACTATTATTTTATTAAATATTATTTCTCTATTATTATAATATTAATAGACTATCTAAAAATAATTATTTATATATTAAAAATAAAAAGTTAATATTAAGTAATATTATAAGAGTAGTATTTAAATAGTTAAAGTAACTCTTTTATATTAGTAAACTAGGAAACCTATAAAATATAAAAATATATATATTATATATATATAACTAATATACTTATATATTAGCCTTAGAACTTATTATAATACCTCTAATTATTATAAGCTACTATTTATACCTCTATAATATTAAAAGCGCGCTTAATTTTCTAATTATTCATTAGGGCGTATAAACTAGATATTATAATTTAGATAATATTTATAAAAAAGGTTTATTAAATATTATAACTAATATTTATACTACCTACTTAGTATTTAATAAATATACCTTTCTTAGAATTAGCGCTATTATTATTATAATTATATTAGGTAGTATTATTATTATATCTACCTATCCTATATACTCCTTTAATAGCGTTATTTATACTATTATTATAAGTAGTATTATTATTAGGAATTACTATTTATCTACCTATTCTAACTATAATAATCTATTTATACTACCCTAATTTATTACTTATATTAATACTAGTACTATTATTAATAATATATAAAATTATATTTATAATACTTAATATATATTTATTATACTATTTACTTAGTATTTATAAACTACCTTTTAATATACTTATTTCTACCTACTTAACCTCCTTATATTATAGATTCTCTTCTTAGAACTTACTACTTTCTAGTTAATTTCTACGCGTAACTTTCTTCTAACCTACTTTTTAAACCTTATATATTTACTCTTATTATTATTTATAATAATTATATTACTACCCCTTACTATCTTATATTATATCTAATCTAGTTATATTAACTTAAATATACCTTAGAAATCCTCTATTAACTAGGACTTATAAGCGCTTTAATTTATAAGTAGATCTTCTCCTTTTATTATATATAATATATAATATCTTATAAGTTACTACCTATTATCTATCTTTAATTTACTTAGTAATATATATCCGCGTTTTAAGGTAGAGTAAAGGAGAGGAGGGAGGTTATTATCTTATCTAATTTAAGCGGTTAGCTATATATTAATAGATAGAGTAAGTAGAATTATATTATTAATTATTTCCTCTTAAGCCTTACTAATATATAAGGACGGCGGTATTAAGGTTTAATACTTATACTCTAAAGAGCTATTTAGTAATATTTAATTAATACTAGGATTATTACCTTATATAGTTTTAAGTTAACTATTATATCCCTCTTTATATTAATTAGTTAAAAATACCTACCTTAAATACTTAAAAGACTATAATATTTATTATTATCTAAATTATTTAAAGGTAGTAGTTTATCTAGTTAACTACTATTAATATCCCTCCTATTTACCTTATTTTTATTTTTATTTATAACCCTAATATTATAAAGTATATCCCCTATCCCTTTTAAGTAAAGCTTATAAATATAGCTCTTATAAAGGTTATTATCTAGGTTATCCTATATATATTGTATTATTTACTAGCGCCTTATAATAGTATATAATTAGCTCTATATTATATATCTATATATAATAGTAAGATAGCTAGCTATATACCCTAGGCCCTTTTACCCTTAAATTTTTTAATATAATAATTACTACGCGCGTATTTAGATATATAATATCCTACTATTATTATAATAAAAATTAATAGGATATTAGGTAGGGGGTTAAAAAACTTCCTTATACTTTTTTTTATTAATAAAACTAGTCTTTATTAATTTATATATTATATTTATAAGTACTTTTATTAGGATAGGACTTACCTATTTACCCTTTCTATTATAAACCTAATATATAATTAGAACTAATATTAGATAGAGGGGTAACTTATATTATAATATATAAAAGTTAAGAGGTTTAATAATACTTTAGCTTATATAATTACCTCCTCTTATAAGCTATCTTATTTATATACTAATATTATTATAACTTATATAAGGTTTAAAGAGTATAAATACTATTCTCTAAATAAGTTAATAAACTAGTACTTAGTTTAATTAGGATAAGAGGTAATTATAAATATTATACTAACCTTTTAGGCTTTAACTTTAATAGGTATACTATCTACCCTATTTAATTTACTTCTAATCTTAAGCCCTAACCTTTTAATTACTTTATTCTACGCGACTTTTATTTAACTACTTAGTTATATAGGATTATCTTATCTCTCTTCCCTTCCCTAGGCTCTTAGTTATATTAAAAAGAATTATTACCTTTAAATACTTTATATAATTAGGGATAATAATAGTATATATCTTATAAGAGACTACTTTATTATAATATTTCTTATCTTACTAGAGATATAGTCCTATTTTATTACTATTATAATAATACTTATTAGTATTAAGGTTTAATAGGATATTAGGGATTATATTACTTACTCCCCCTACTAGACTTCTTATAATAGGACTTATTAATAGTTAATTTCTCCTTAGATTATATTAGTAGATAATTATAGTATAGTATAAGATAGGTACCCCTATCTATATATATCTATTATTAATAGAGGATATAATATATTTTTACTTCTTTTTAACTTAAAGTTACTTATTCTCTTTATTACTTAATTACTTATAATTATTATTATTATTAGAAATTAATAACTTAGTAGATTACCTATTATTCTACCTATTATAATTATATCCTTTATCTATCCTATAATTTTAGAGTTAGGTTATATTAGTAACTAAGTACTACGCGTTTTAAGATAGTAGTCTTACCCTCTTATATATTATATTAATATTATATAAAGAATAGGTATTATATTCTTATAAGTAGATAGAAGGAAGAAGTAGTAGATTATATTATTAATAAATTTAAAAATACTATAATTAAGGGAAGGGGAAAACCCCTAAATTATTAGGAAATTAACTTATTTAGTATAGTATTAGGGGGCTAAGCTAAGTTAATTAAACTAGATAGGATTTAATAAACTAACTAATATTACTTTAGTTTATATTAAGTATATTAATATTAGTAACTTATACTACTTATTTATAAGGAATGTTATTACTAGTAATACTTATTATTACTCTTAAATATAATATCTTTATTATATTTAAGTATAGGGCGCCTTATTATAAATACTATCTAGACTCTAGTTAATTAAAACTATTTATTAATATTATATATAGGACTTATTCTAATATATATTATATATTATTTAGTAGCTATTAAACCCTATATATTAAAAGTAAAGCGCTTAGTACCTTAAGTATATATTTCTACTAGCGCTACCCTCTATTCCTATTTATTAGTAATAATAATACTTAGTAACCTAGGGTAGGTATAAATAATAGTATCCTTTATCTTATTATAACCTAGGTTAGACTTAATTAGGGCCTTAAACTTTCTAAAGTTAAGGTTATCTATATCTAGTAGTTTTATATATATATTACTCTTTTAAATATCTTAAGTTATATATATTATACTTTTATCCGTATTATTATTAATATATAATATAGTATAATAAATAGAACTTATATATTAATTAAGTTCCCTAATTAAGTATATAAATTATAGTCTCTTATTTAAATCCTCAGATAATTTAGTACTTAATATTCTATAATCTTCTTTACTATCCCTACGGCGTTATTTAGCCCTTATCTATCTCCTCTAATTATAATTATTTTATTAGGTAAGGAAGAGGAGATATTAATCCTTTTATTATTTAGGGATATTATTAAATATATAAGTAAACTCTTTATATATATTAATAAACCTAGATTATAAGTAGTCTTTTACCTTCTTTATATTTAATCTTTAACCTAGTAGTCTTATAAATTCTAATTACTTTTATAATTAGGTAAGAAGAAGTATATAAGTAGTTTTATTAATTTCTAGTATATCCTTTATAATCTTAGCGGACTATCTTATATTATTAAAATCCCTAGAGTTTATTCCTACTAAATCTAGTCTAGGTAGCTAACTTTTATAGGCTTAATAAATTATTATATATATATTATAAAAAGTCTATTACTTATATTCTATCCCTACCTCTAGGTAGATTATAAATATAAATATTAAATATAATATTATTTAAGTATTATTATATTACTTCCCTATTATAATATTTAAAGTATCTATTATATTACTTTATAGCTAGGGCTACTCTAGTATTATAATATAAAATACTATATTCTATATCCTTAATAAAGAAGAATAAAAGGTAGGATATTATTATATTATAGTTATAGTATTATATATTAAGCCTTCTTATATTTAATAATTAAGAAAAGAAAAATACTTAAATTATAGTTTTATCTATCTAGTAAATAATTTACTATCTTTTATTAGCTTAAAGAGAATAGCCTTCTATTTTATTACTTATCTAGTTTATTAGAGGGAGTTCTTATTATATATTATATTATATAAGTCCTAGTTAATATAATTATTAATATAAGCTATATTATTACTTCTTATATCCTTTCTTATATATATTAATATAATATATATACTCTTTATAATTCTTATTAAGGGGATAAGTTAACGCGCTTTAAGTATCCTTAAATTAGTAGTTATATTAATTAATTATAATTCTACTTCTACTATTCTATAGATCTTATATAGAGCCCCCCCTTTATAAATTCTTAGGAAATTTATAAGGGCTCTATTATACTTTAATAGTTAACCCTTAGTAGTTAGATACCTTATATTTAATACTATTATAAGAAGTTAAAGCTTAGTAGGCCTTTAATTATAAAGTAATGTTATATAAGCTTAAGGCCTTAATTCCTATATTAGGATATAATCGCGTCTCTACTTTCCCTAATTCTACTAGTTTATTATATATATTATATTATTAATAATAAGATTCTTTATATCTTCTAAATCTTTCCTATCTAGTTTCTAGTATCTTATTAATAGATATAGGTAGATAAAGTATATATCTACCTACTTAGAATTATATTCCCTTTTATTTATATTTTTATTAATTATAATCCTCTTATCTATCTCTTCTTAATATTAATATATAAAGACGGCTAGTATCTTAATAAGGCCCTCTACTTATAAATACTATTATAGTATAAATAGTATATATTAGACCCTATTATTTAGTCTAGTAGTTAAAACTATTTATATTTACTACCTATTAATTTTATATTAAAAATATAATAATTTAACTTTATAATTAAGCATTAGTACCTTAATTATAAGGTCTACCCTTCTTAAGGTAGATAGCCTTATTATAAATTAAAATAGGTTATCCTTTATAACTAGTATTTATAAGTAGCGGGTAGCATAGTATATAAGTTATTCTTAAAAGTTTTCTTACTTATTAATTAAATTAAAGAAAGCCTTAATTAGATAGTAATATACTACCTCTTTATATTTACTATTATAGTTATTTATAATATTAAATTATTAAATCTACTCTATATAATATATTGTTATATAGAGCTTTAATATATTAAAATAGCTACCTAGGTTTACTTTATTAATTGGCTTATACTAGTTAAAATAAGTCTTAAATTTATTAAATTAATATAGCGCGTTTTTAAGATATCCTAGTATTTTATTATTATATAACTAATATTAAGTAATTAGGATAAAGTCTACTAGTACCTAGGTATATTTAATTTTTAAACTATATAAATTTATAAATAGTAGAGTAATTACTAGTATAAGTTATTATATAATAGCTTATTAGTCCTTACCTATCTATTATATAATAATATTATAATACTTAAAAAAATTTAGGTTATAAAAGGGAGGAATATTATAGAATCTTTTATCTAATTATACCTTCCCTAGTACCTCCTTTAATATCCCTTTAAACCCCTTTATTTTCCTAGTACTAGGTACGCTACCCTTAATAGTAAGAATAACTTATTTAAGTAAATAGTTAACCGCGCCCTTTAGGAGTTAATATAATATATTAATAAGTATTCTTATATATATATCTATTATTATATATAACTAGGCGAAGTTTTATATTAAATATACCTATATATTATTATTTTCTAGTATATCCTTAGCCTTCTAGCGCTAGATTTAGGAATAGGTAGAGGAGTAGGTTTAGGGGGGCTAATTAGTACTAAGGTTCTATTATTAATTTAATAGTATTATATAGATTATATATTATTAGCCCTTCTTAATACTAGTAATTAATACTTATTCTTTATAATCTATTATAAAGCTTATAAATAACTAGGTAGTAGTATTATATTATTTAATTTATATATAAAATCTTAAGACTTATAATTATAGTATCTTAAATTACTAAAAAGGTATTAATATTATAAGCTTATACTAGATATACTACTTATATACTTATATTTAAAGATAATTAATATAGACTTATACTATATATTAGATTTAATATAACTACTATTATTAGGTATAATAGGTAGAAATACTAGGAGTATTAAACCTAGTTACTTTTAAGCTTAATATACTTATACCTTTAGATTTCCTATAATAAGGTAGACTAATTATATAACTAGATTACCCTTATATTATATAAGTACCATTTTATTTAAGGAAATTAATAGTAATACTATAATAGCTCTAATAGGAAGCTTCTCTTATATCTCCTACTACTAGTTACTAGTATATATCTTAGTATATATATACTTTTTATTACTATTAAACTAATATATAAGTTTAAATATTATATCCTCCTTAAATAGGTAATAGCCTAATAGGAATCTAAGGGTCTTAATAATATCTTAATAGATAATATTATATTCTCTTAGTTTTATACTATTAATATTAGATATAACCTTAAAGGTTTATTTATTCTATTTATCCCTATTAATACCTAGTATAATCTTATCTTATAACTTTATTATAATATTAATATTCTTATAACTTAAGAAGTTATATATATATTTAAGTTAAGTATTATAAAAAAAACCTATTAAGACTACCTTTAATTACTTTCTCCTTATATATCTATTATATAAATATATAGTTATATATACTTAAGAATAAGTAATACTCTCCTCTATCTTTATTAATATAATTTAAATCTTTACTAAGCCTTATAAGATCTTTATCTACTTTTATAAGCTTATAACTTATACTTATATAATAATTAATAGCCTTTATAAATATCTTAACTTAAATATATAAAGATATTAACTACCGGCTTAAATATATAAGGTTAAGTAATAGGTATATTAACTCTCCTTCCTCCCCGCTCCTAGTAATATTAATATTAGGTAGGCTTTATAATAAGGTCTTTATATTAAAGTTAATATCTTTTAAAATAGGAGTAAGCGGGTCTTTATTAGTTTTTATTATAATATTAATATCTATATCTTTAATATCCTCCTAACTCTCTATAACTAGTTATAATAGTTACTATTATTAGGAGGAGGGAGGGAGTAAGGGTAAGCTTTATAGAATTTTTTATAGGTAGTTATAAATTAAAACCTTATAATATAAGATATATCTATTAAATCTACTACTATTCTTAAACCCTTCCTTATAATAATTATATATATATAGTCCTATTACCCCTATTTATTAAGTAAACTTATTATAATTTAGCTCTAATATATATTATATTAATAAAGAGATCTAAATAGATATCCTATTTTAAGCTTACTATTTATAACTATCTACTTAGGGGATAAAGGTTAAGTATAATAGAGTTTAATAAATATTAAAAGTATTTAATAAATACTAGTATATAATTAAATTATAAACTATATTAAATATATTTAATTTAATTAGATATACTAGCCTTTATAAAGTAGGATAATCTAAGTATTAAGCCTTAATAGGTTAGCTTCTACGCGGGATTAAAACCGCCTATATAAAGGTTACCTACTCTCCTAGTAAAAAACCGCCCTAAGTAGATATAGAACTTATATTACTCTAAGAGACTATATTCCTATCTTATACCTAACTTAAATAGGTAATTATAAGGTTATAAATTAATATACCTAGAGCTAACTTAGGAGTATATATATATAGAATTAATAATTAAATATTAAATTCCCTCCTTAATAATACCCTACTAATATAGAAGAACCTCTTACCCCCTTTAAGGCCTACCTTAAAGTCTACTTTAAAGATAGGTAGAAAGAGGCCTACCTATTATAGAAATCCTACTAGGAATATAGCCTTAAAGGTAACGGCCCCTAATAAAATTACTAAATAAGCTTCTTTTAAGGGTAAAATACCTATTATTAATATAGGGGAGACTTTCTCTAAGGGCACGCTAGTTATTAATATAAAGGAATAGAAAGAGCTACTACTTATTAAGGCTTAGAAATACTTATAACCTTACTATTTAAATCCTACTAGCTAGTATCTTATAATTTATAGTTACTATTATAAGCTAGATAATAAAGATATTATTTTATAAAAATAAGTTATAAAGGTAGGCGTAGCTACGCCTTTATAACTACCCATTAATTTAGGAAGATAATAAGGTTAAGGCTTATAAAATACCTAGTAGGAAAGAAAAATTACTTAATAAAAGTATTAATATTACCTCTACTTATAATACTATTATAAGGGGGTAATAATATAGAATATATTAATAAGTTATAAGTAGAGACTTAATATAATATTATATAATATCTTCTCTCCTTCCCCTCTTAAATCTATTATAATATTTATATAATATTACACCTATATCTATATTTATAAGTAAGGAATATTTAATATTATTAAGTAGTAGAGAGTTTAAACTATTCTATTCTTAAAAAGAAATACTAAACTTCTTTAAAAGGATTAATCTTAATACCTACTAATTATAATATTTATACTTTTAAGATTTTATAAAGAGGATATAATAGTATTTTTATAATAATAAGGGGATTTAATTCTTAAATTAGTTAAATATTACTTTTATAATAAGTTACTATTAATATCTACTATTTAATATCCCTTCTAAATTTATTACTCCTAAACTCTTAATTACCTATATAAGTAGATATTAAGGCTTTAAAATATTAAAAATAAGTAAGAGAAACTCCTATCCTAGTATTATATTAGTAGATAACTAGGCCTTTATATTATATATATTTAATTTAATATATTTATATATAAATTAGATATTTTTATAATTATTATTAGTATAGGTATATATATAGGATATATATATACTACTCTAGAGCTAAGTACCTTATATAATATTATCCTCTTATATAGTAAAATTTAAAATTAAATAGGAATTAAACTTATATACCTAGATTAATTATAATAGGATAAGTACTTAATAATAGAGCTAGCGTTCCTTTTATATAATTTAAAGTACTATTTTTTTATATATATCGCGTTACTATTAAGAAGATAATTTCCTCTTATCATAATATTATTTTATAAAACTTAGAGATAGAGGTATATAAGATATAGGGATAAATACTATTAATTATATTAATATAATAATTAATATAATTTAATTATTATCTTATAATATTTATATATATTATTAATATATTAACTATATATCTAAGCCCGCGCTAAGTCCTAGATACTTATATTAGATAGTAGTAGATATTTATATTACTATTATTAGTTACTTAAATCCTATTTTATAAGTATATAAATAGAGAATTAGAGAATATTTATAGATATATTTTATATTCTATATAATATCATAGTTTATTCTACTTAATAGCTATAAAGATTAGGTACTTATAATAGTATTAATAGTATTTTACGCCTAAGGTATAAGAGTTAATAGTATAATCCTAGCTATCTTCTCTTATAAAGCTACTTTTTATTTATTTAGTACTAAAATTAGTATATATACTTTATAATAATATAATCCTATTATTTTATTATATAAACCCTTATTTATTAATATCTTCTATCCCTTCTATCCCTTTTATTACTTTTATTCCTCTTAATCCTTCTATACCTCCTATTTATTCTATCCCTTTCTTATCTTCTTATTCTTTATTATCCCTCCCCTTTATTCTTTCCCCTATTATAAAAAAGTCTAAAACCCCTTAGTAAGATAATACTAATAAGGATAGACTTAGCGCGTTAAGCTAAGGATTAGTGCTTACTTATAAAATTACTAGATATCTTATTATTACCTAGAGTATAGAGGATAGAGATATAGAGCTTACTATCTAGTAGATATTTTGATAATAGACTAGGTAATTAACTTAAAAAGTAAATAATAAGTAGTCTTAATAATTAATAAATAGTTTATATTTATAAAAAGGTATATATAGTAGAATTTAAAGTATATATCTTAAAATAGTAATATAGTTAATAATTATAAGGGTAGATAGCTTAGTAGTATATTTTACTATTCTAAACTTCTTAATCTAGACTAACTTCTATAAGTAGGTAGTTTAAGCTAGTAATATCTAATAATTTTATTATAAGGGCCTAATAGACGCGTAGCTTTAGTAGAATAGAGCTAAATAGGGAGGTTATACCTACTACTTACTAGACTAACCTTATAACTAAATATTAGATAGACCCCGCTTATTCCTCTTATAAGCTACCTCTTTTTTAGTAGTAGAATTTATTATTACTTACCTATCCCTATTACTATTACTATTACTATTACTATTACTATTACTATTACTTACCTATTACTTACCTATTACTTATATATATATTACTACTACTATTATATTACTACTACTTAATATCTATAATAGAGAAACCTTTAAAAGTTTAAAGGGGCACTAAAAATTAACTATTAATAGTAAGGTACTACGGTAAGGAACCTCTATTATTTATAAAATTAAAGATACTTATTATTTAAGAATTACTTTCTAATCCTCCTTATAAAACCTTAAGACTATATATACTATAATTAGTATAAATTAATATTAATTTAGACTTATAACTTAAGTATATCTTAGTACTTTAAGCTTAGAAGATTTTATATTAGCTCCTAATAGAGAAAGTTATTATTCTCTATTTTATAAACTCTTACCTATTATTCTCTATTAATTAATTAAGTATATCCTCTCTTATTATCTAATTAGGTTTAGTTAAGTAGCTTATCTTTATTTCTTAGATTAAATTAAAGGCGCTAGAATTAGTTATATTATAAGTTATAATAAGTATAAGAAGATTAATATAATCTAGAGCTTTAATATACTCCTTAACTAGGTTCTAGATAAGATTTATAAGATAGGCTTTATTTAGGACTTTAGATATATTAATAATACCTAGTAGATTAAAGAAGGATAAGTTTAGGAGGCTAAGACTAGAGATATTAAGATAGATAATATTAGGTAAGAATTAAACCTAGTATATATAATCTAATAGAGGGATTCCTAGCTTATACTTTTTATAAGAGCTACTTAGATTAAGTATTATTAGTTAAGTATACTCTAGGATATCTATTATATTATCCTTTAAGGTAATGCTATTACTTATACTACTTTATATCCCTAAGAGTATATTACTCTCCCCTATTTTTAGGGTATAAGGCTTTCTAAGCCCTATCTTTAACCTTTTATACTATTTATAATTATAGGCCTTATTATCTTATAAACCTTTATAAATACTATATATATAATACTTATTAAAAGGAATATACCTAATATTCTTTAACTTATTTTATAATATTAATAGATAAGTATCTTCTTTATCTATTATTAATATATAATCTAGTTACCTTAATAGGGTATTAGCTAGGTTTTTAGTACTTATATAATAATATATTTTAAAGTTATATATTATAAGCTTTATTACTTAATATACTTATCTCTTTATTAATAATAATATTATCTAGGAATACCTTAAGTTATTATAATTAGGAATTATTATAATTAAGTATAAGCTACCTTTTAAGAAGTACCTTTATATCTAGAATACTTTAACTATTATAAGTAGTTTTTAATTATAAGTCTTATATCTTATTTCTATTAAATATAACTTATAAGAGTAGAAGGTAATAAGATACTATTTTACTTCTACCCCTTTAATATTAATAAGGAACTTTTATACTAAAATAGTTATAATAACTAGAATTAAAGTATTAGTCTCTAGTTAGATTTCTCTTATAAAGTTAAAATATATAAGTAATAATACCTCTTAAAAAAGTTACTTTAACTACTTAAATACTACTCTTATAATATTACTAAATATTAACTTTCTATTTTTAATATATAAATAATTATTTTTTAGATAATCTATTAACGCCGCGGTAATAGAAGAATAGTACTTAATAAAATAATAGTAGAAATTAGTAAACTCTAAAAAGATCTAAATATCCTTAATACTCCTAGGTTCTAACTACTTTATTATAGTATCTACTTTATATAAATTTATATATACGCTATTATAACTAATAATAAAGTTAAGGAATTCTATTTCTACTATTATAAATTTATATTTCTTTAAGTTAATATAAAGTTTAAATTCGCGAGGATATTATAATACTACCTTTATAACTTTAATATAAGACTTTTTATCCTAGGAGTAGATAAGAATATTATTTAGATAAATAATATATATAATATTAAGTAGTCCTACTAAGGCCTTATTAATATATACTTAGAATAAGGTAAATATATTAATAAGTCTAAAAGGTATAACTATATATTTAAAATAGTTATACCTTATATAAAATATAATTTTCTATTTATTATCCTTTCTTATTTATAAGTAATAATATATATCCTTAAGATCTAACTGACTTAAATACTTAATACTAACTAATCTTATTAATATTTTATTAATTAATAAAACTAGATAGTAGTTCTTAATTATAATCTTATTAAGCGCCTTATAATTAATATATAAGTATAATATTCTATCCTTTTTTAGTATAAAAAGAATTAGTATACTTATTAGACTTATAAAATAATAAATCTATCCCTTTTCTAAAGCCTACTTAAGGTACTCTCTTAATACGCGTAACTCTTTCTCTAATAGGTTATAAAGTAAGTTAAAGAGAGGTTCTTTATTCTCCCTTATATTAATTATATAATTATAATATATATAATCTAATAGCGCCTTAATATTCTTAGTTAAGAAAATATCTTAGAATTCTTAAAATTCTAGAAGGAGCTTAACTTTAAGTAGTAGGCTTTTATTACCTACTCCTAAGTATATTATAATAAATATAATATTATTAAACTACTCCTCTAAGGCTTTAATAGTATTAAAGTACTCCTTAATATTACTTTTCTTAATAGGGAATTACTAGTTCTACGTAGGTTAATCTACTTAGGGATTTTATTCTTCTAACTATAAATGCCTAAGATAGAAGTTATAATTAAGGTTTACTATTATATAAAAGGCGCCTTTATAATATTATATAATACTATTAAAATTAATAAATTAGATTTCTTTTATATAAGAACCTAGTAATAATATTAGGTTCTTAACTCTATTATATAGGGTATTACTAGAGCTTAAGTCTATTTCTTAATCCTACTCCTTTACTAAGCGTATATTAATATAATTAGTATCTACTTTAAAGTTAATTAATATAATAAATTCTCTTTATAAGCTCTTAAGCTCTATTTATATTATAATAATAAGTTATTATATCTACTTCTTCCCTTATATTATAATAGTAGATATAATTATAATACTTAAGGGTTTTTTAAATTTAAGCTTCTCTTAACTACCTTATTATTAGATATCCTATTAATTATAAGCTTATTAATTATAATACTTATAACTATTAATTTTACGCTCTAATAATCTTTAATTATATATCCCTTCTTTTAATAATTATAATACTTAATAGTAGAGAGGTTAAGCTGAGGCCTTTAAGGGAGGTATAATAATACCTTAATATTACCCCGCCCTTCTTACTTTATATATAGGCTATTATCTCTTCACCCTTAGAAATTTCCTCTTCCTCTTTAAGGATATTAACCCTTAGTAGGAGTATTATCCCTTTAATCTTTATATATAAGTAGTATTATATAAGACTCTAATTAGGTTACTAATATAATAAGAGTATCCCTTATCTCTAGGATATTAAGTTATATTATAAGTTAATTATAAAGGTTTTTATATAACTTATTTAGAAGGTTATTATAAAGTATATACTCTATTAATAGCTTAAGTTATCTTTCTAACTTAATAAGGTAATTTATAAAATCTATAATCTTTTAATATTCCTTTTACTTAACTTCTAAGTAATACTTACTAGTTATTAGATATTAATTTTAAGGATTTTCTATTAATCTATTAAGAAACTATTAAAGTATTCTTAGGACTATTTATCCTTTAATATATCCTTTATATACTTATATAATATAGCCTTAGGGTCTAGGGCTATATATTATAACGCGTATTAGATTTTTATAGAGTTATTAAGAAAATAGGCTATATTCATTTTAATTATTTTAATTATATTATTAAAATATTCTTAATATTCTTATACTAACTTCCTATTATATATATATAGGTCCTACGGCCTAAGAATATAGGTTTTATATTAAGGATACTTTGATTCTAATTCTTCTATTAAAAATAGGTAATATTAATAACCCGCTTAAGTAGTATTATTAGTATATATTTCCTACTCTAACTCTTATAAATATTATTATAGATCTTATATCTACTACCTCTTAAAGACTTCTTCTTTAAGTTCTTATATCCTTTATAATAGTACTTCTTAGGTTTTAGGTAGCGGGGACTAGGTTTATACGCTTAGTAGCTACCCCTAGATAGTTAATTATAATCGCGATATATCTATTATTAATTTATTAACTAATTCTTAAGACTTACTCTCTTTATAAGCTTAATCCCTTATATTTAGGTAGGTTATCTATGTTAATTAACTAACCTTTTTACCTTACGCCCGTAATAACCCTTCTCTACTTATCTTATTAATAGTCGGGCTACTACCCTTAAATAAGGTAGAGTAATTAGAATATAAGGGTACTACGTAATAATATAGCTATTAAGTACTATAAACGGTACGTGTACGTATATATATAGAACTCTCTATTCTTATTAATAGTAAGACTAATCGCTACCCTTCCCTTTAAGGGGAATTCCCTCCTCTATATACTATAGGTAAAGGGGTAGCATAGTACTACTACGTACTATAGGCGCCACGTTAATAGTAGTACTATATTCCTAACTAGTCCTTATATATTTACTATACGCTCTTTTAGGCTACTTTAATAGATATACTTATTATAAAGGAAGACTTTATAGCTCTATTAGCCTTCTAAATTAATATCCTCTATTAGATTAATCTCTAATAGGTACTAAGTACATATACCCGTACTTTATAGAACTTTAATTTTACTTATTCCCTTAATAAGAGAACTCTTCCTTATACTTTAATTACTAATTATAAATATCTTTAAGAATAGTAGATCTAAATCTTTTATACCTAGGTAATATAATACTTAGATAGCTTAAATAAGCTCCTTTACTCCTTAACCTAGAATAGATAACGGCGAATTTATATACTTTAAGCTAAGGATAGTATATATAATAGTATTAATATAGGTAGGAGGTATATATTTATAAAAGTAATCTAGCTAAGTAGTAGTATATAATAGGTAGTAGAAGGGCTAAGTATTTTATCTTTAATATTTAAGAGTATTACTAGCTCTTCTTTATTACCTCTTATCCGCGTAATAATATCCTAATACTTTATATTAACCTCTCTTATATTCCTAATAAGCGGTTTAACCTTTAGGGCTTACTTTATAATTATATAATAGTAGGAATTTTTAAATATAATATTAAGGAAGATAAGAAGTCTATTAATATTAGTAGTAAGTTACTTTATAATAAGTATAACTATTAAGTCTTAAGTCTACTATATAAATAGGGCTATAATAGAATAGATATATTAATAAATTTATAGCCTTATATCTACCTAAGTAGGTTTAATACTTTATATAAGTATAGTATCTAGTACTATTATAATTATTATATAGTAGATATATCGGCGTAGTATAATTTTTAATTAAGGAGTAGGTATCTCTTAGAAGCGCGTAATAGAATATAAATACTAGGTTATACTTCTTAATTTCTAGAAATATATTATAACTAGTAGTAAGTTAAATACTTTAGTAGTTCTATTATTATAGAGCGCGTTCTTTTACTAATTAATTATATAATATACCTAAGTAGTTATTATTATCTATCTCTTACTAGACCTACTACTATTATACTTACTATAAACCCCTAGAAAACTTAAAAGCCTATAATAATAGTAATATAAATAGTAAACTTTAAAAGAGATTTATATATCTATTATCCTAATAGTAGAAGTTAATTAGTCATATATATAATAGTTACTATTAGAGCTTAAACTTAGGCTTAAGTTATATTAAGGTAAGGTTTATTAAACCTATTCTAATTAAATATTTCTAGAAGTATAGCCTTAATATATAATAGCTAGGTAAATATAATTATTCTACTTATATACTTATACCTATTTTATAATATATATAAGGAAAGACTAACTAATAGAAAACTATAAAAGTAAAACTATTTAAGGCCTTTAAATATAATAGATTAAATAAGCGCCGGTTTAATATTATTAATACTTTACTCCTAATACTATATTAATATAGCCGGTATCTACCTTATATTTACTTATATTAGGGATTATAAATTAATTACTACCTATAAAAACTTAATAATCTATCCTCTATATTATAATTTCTACTAATTACCTACCCTTACCTAGTAAGAGCTTATTTAATATTAATACTTAAACTTAATAATAAAAGATAGCCTTTATACCTTTAAAATATCCTTAAGTAAACTTATTATTATTTAGAACTTAGTAATAAAAGCCTTAGTAAAATAAGTTATATTAATAATAAATAGTCTTATTATTTTACTTTACTTAACTAGCGTATAACGCGGTTATATAAATATTATACAGAATTAACCTATATAATACTAACCTCTTATTAATAATATATTACTTATTATTTCTCCTTAACCTTTAGGGACTAGAGTAGTAGTAAGTAAGTATTTATAGTTTATATATATAAATACTTCTTACTATAAACTAATATTACTTACTAATAAATAGACCTATAACCTTACTATAGAGCTCTTACTTTAAATATTTAGCCTTAGGGTATCTACTTCTAGTTATTCTAATATTAAGATAAAACTAGGTTTTAAGTTATAAATAATAGCGGGTAAACTTACTTTATTTATAAATTTACCCTTACTTATATAATATACCTTATATAATATTCTTATAGGCTTTTACTCTAGACCTAAGATACCTTCTTATAAAAATACTATAGCCGCTTATATATAAGATAAGGACCTAGGTTTAACTAGCGGCGAGGTCTATATAAATCCTAATACTTACTAGCGTTATAAGGACGACTACTCTAAGGGTAATTATAAGCCTACTAAAGATATAGTAGGTAATAAGGCTATAATAAAAACTAAAAAGTTACTTATATATAAAGTAAAACTCCTCTTTCTAGGCTAGAAGTCCCCTATTAGCTAATTTAAAGATAATAGTAATTAAGTAATATCTAGGATCTCTATAATTAAATATAAAAATTAGTTATTAAGTATAAAGATTAAAATTAAGGCCTTAATAAGTAAAGATATACCTACTTTAGAATATATTTATATAGAGGAATTACTTTATACTTAAATAATCTAACTTAATATTATATATAATATCTTAGACTAGCTAGTTATTTATATATATCCTATAGCCTATATAGGATTTATAATAGTTAATATAAATAGAAACTATACTAAGAAAGTATTTAAAGACTTCTATATTATAATATATAATTAAGAAGTAATTACCTATTATTAAAAGGGTAGGTTAAGTTTCCTATCCCTAATATCTCACCCTGTAAAGGTATATATTAAAGGAATCCTTTAAGAAGCTAGAACTCTAGGTAATTACTAATATATTTAAGACTAACTACTTAAGATATTTAATATATTTAATAATATAATAATTAAGCTAACCGCGTTATTTATTACTTTAAAGCCTAATTTATTTTTTATATCCTATAATAGAATTATAAGGGCATTTATACTTAAGAAAGCCTTTCTACCTTATACTTACTAATCTAATAGATTAGCTAATATAAAATATAAAGTCTAAAAGGGTTAGATTATATTATATATAAATTATCTACCTATTTAAATACTAATATCCTATATATATATAGATAATAATAAGTACTAAATTATAAAAGGTATATTAATTATCTACTAGGAAGAAAATAATATTAAAGATATTATAAAATATTAGAATTATAAATATTAATTATATATCTTAAAAGTTATATCTAGAAGTAATTATATCTATATAGGCCTTCTCTAATTACCCTCTAAGTTTAAATATTAATTCCTAATTAAAGACTCCTTCCTTATTAAATTTAAAAATAAGGAGTAGTTAATATATATTCTCCTAGAGCTATTCCCTTTTACTAGTTTTATTAATTATACTATTATACTTTATTATCCTATTAAGGAAGGGGTCTAGAGTAACTTATAATTAGGGTTAGTCTTTAATCTAATAAATACTACTAAGATACTATTAACCGCGATTTAATACTACTATTTCTATAAATAAGTGATTATAATTAATATTAGACTAGTCCTATCTAATATACTATATAAGTTCTAGTTAGTAACTATTAAGACCCTAAATCCTATATATAAAGGGGATAGAAAGTATATCTATAACCCTAGATAGTAATAACTTATCCTTAGATAAAATATCTAGATATATATTATAAGTAACCTCTTTTATAAAATAAGTATAAAGAGAAGCTTATAACCTAGGGTATTAAGCTAGATTATTCTTAAATAGGTATACTAGAGTACTTAGTATACTTACCTAATAACCTTAGACTTATTAAGGGATTATAAGGAATAGGAAAAATAAAAGTTAATATAATTATTATATTACTACTTATATTAGCTAGTAAAAAGGTAAAGGTACTAAGCCTTATAAATAGAGTAATAGACTCTTTTATTATAAAATTAAATATTAAGCTTACTTAGCTTAAGGAGGCTAGAACTATAATTATTAATAAGAATATAATCCGCTTTTATTTACTTATAATAAAATAAGCGGTTATTTAAGTAGATAGCTAGCGTAATATAACTTATAATACCGGCGACTTATAATAGGACTCTATCTCTTTAATCCCTATTTCTATTTATAATAAACTTATAATAGATATTATTAAGAAATCTTATAAGCACTTATATAATATCTTAGATTACTAATATTAACTTTATAATATAAGTTTTAATATACTACTACTCTAAGTTATATCTGTTATTAATTAGCCTAAGCTAAGTACTAATCTAACTCTAATATAGAACGTCGCTAATACTAGCGAAGTACTAAATACTAATACTATACTAAACCCTAATACTATACTAGACCCTAACGCTATTAATATTAATAGACTGGAAAATAATAATATTCAAATAGTATTAAATAAGAATAAAACTACTTAAGATTATAAATCTATATAAGCTATACCCTTTAAAGATAATAATAAAGACTATAAATATAAGGTTAGGCCTAAGTAGAATAATATAGATACTCTAGTAGCTATAAAGTTATAGAAGGCGGTATAAGAGATAATTAATTATAAATTAAATAAAGCTAATAGTATATCTTAATATAAGAGGCTTTATATATACTTTCGCGAGATATTCCTCTAGGCTTTACTTAGTATCCCCTTTAAAATAAAGGAAGAGTATAAGGTATTTAGATTATTTAAATATTTACTATCTAAGGATATTCTTTAAAATAATATCGCCGTACTTACTATAACCCTTATAAATACGGGTTATATAATTATTAAAACTTCCTTTAAAGGAGATTATATAATTATTTAAGAAGCTAGTAAGGTAGAGAATAGGGATCTTTTTATTACCCTAGTAGAATACAAGAATAGTATATATCTTTCTAGTAATAATTAGTAGCTACTACCCTAGAAATAGGATATATAATATAATCTATTTACCTAACTAATAAATAAGAGTATATATAAGCGCTAGGTAACCTTAGGCTACCTTAAATATAAACTTATTAAGTAATACTAAACTATTCTAGTTATTAGTAATATTATTTTAAAAATCTAGTATAAGGGTTCTATTATCTTTATACTAGATCTAGTAAGCCGCCCTAATTATAGTAAAGTTATATAATTATATTAGGATATATTTAATTAGAATACTATACTTATATAGATTAAGATTAAAGATAGGATTCTCTTAATCTAGTTAAAATAAATATAAGTTATAAGTTATTATAAAGCTCTATTAATATTATATTAGATAAAGAATTAAAAGTAAGAATATTATTATCCTTATAAGGTTCCTTATATAAGTTAACCTTACTAAATAAATATTAAAACTAGAGAATAGATTATATAATATAGAGTCTATAACTATTAATAGCTATTAAGGAGATAAGAAGTTTATAATAATCCTTTATATAGTAGTATTATATATACTAGGCTTTATAGACCTCCCTTCCTTCCCGCCTCCTTTCTAGGGTCTCTTATATAAGCGACGTCTTAGTAATTATTATAAACTATATAGGAATTTAAATAGGTAATTAGCCTCGCGCGCGAGCTTAATATAAAATATTCTAATATTTAATTAGAGTAAGTAACTACGTTATATATAATATTAAACTACTATTACTAAATTTTAATATATATAACTATAATATAAAGTTAGATAATAAAGGAGTAGATTTAAATATAAGTAGATAGGAAGAGATAGGGGACTAGGGCGAAGCTAGGGCTAATAATATAATCTTAATTAAATTAGTAAAGGGAGAGGGATATAATAAAAACGTAGCTACTAGCGCTAATAACTTAACCCTAGCTAAAGTACCTACTAATAGGTAGTAGGGGCCTAGAGGGTATTAAAATTAATTATAAGTAGTAGAGTAGGTTAAATAAACCTAATATAATTTAATAAACTAATAAGTACGCGGCCGTATAAGACTAGGTTATAAGTTAGTATTTTATATAATAAGCTTTAATTATAAGTTAATAGATTATATACTAAATTAAATCCTTTTCTTAGGCCCCCTTTTATAGGAGTAAGTACGACTTATAAACTAACTATTATATTACCTACCCTTACCTAGTATAAGCTATTTACTTAAAAAGAAATATATACCCCTATCTAAATTAAGGTAAGTAGCCTAAGTAATTATTAAGGTATATTTAGTAGTAGAAAGTAATATATTATATTCTACTTTACTTAATATCTAAATAAGTTTTTATCTTATTATCTTTACCTAAATAAGTTTTTATCTTATTACCTTTATATACTTTATTAATTATAGGAAATATTCCTATATATTAGACTTAGGATATATTAAGTAATAGCTCCTTATAATAATATATAAATAATTATTTATTATATTAATAATTATTTATATATACTAAGTATAATAGCTATTAATCTAAACTAGTAAGGTTAAGGTTATACTTAGTAAGGTAAGTAAAGGTATATAGCCCTACTAATAAACCTTATTTATAATAAGTATTATTAACTAATTATAAATAGAACTCGCGTTTAAGATTACTACCTTTATATAAGTTATAATTACTATTAAGTTAAAGAAAATATTACCTTAATAGTAAAGGATAAGATCTATATTACCTATTTAAATTTAATAATATAATACTATTAATAAAATATAATAAGTCTTATAATAAGATAGAAGACCCTCCTTATATAAATATAACTAAAGTATATAATAAGACTACTATAATAGACGCGGATTAAGAGCCGGTAAAAAAGGATATTAAAGAATAGTATAGAAAGGTAGGTATTAAAGACTTTAAAGGTAAAGAATCCTAGGTAAAGGAGTAGGATTTTATTATATAACTAAGCTAAAAGTATAAGTATAATAAATTATACCTACTAGGTAGTTTAAATAGAGAGGGTAAACTTAGTATACTCTTTAAGGTAATATAATAGGTTTACTTAAATATTAGATAATAGGACTATAAGACTAAATAAAAAATTAAGAGGGAGAAGGAAGGATATAAAGAATAATAATAATTACCCCTCTAAGATATAAGTTTAGATAATATAATAATAGAAGATAGTATAATTATATTACTAGCCCTAAAATAATAAATAGAATAAGAGGCCGCGTAGGATTAAGATATAAGGGATATTAATTTAAAGGTAATATATAATAGGAAAATTACTAGGCTTCTTTTATTAGATATTATCTAATTACCTAACCCTTTATTAGATATAAGAAGCCTATTAATATACTTAACCTTAGACTAGTTTATTTAATATTATAATAAAGACCTAGAGTTAAAGCCCTTAGAAGTAATACTACGGTTTAAGTATAAAGGAGCTTAGTTTCTAATTAAATTAACTAATAATTACTAACTTTATAAGGTTATAAGGGAGGTTATTAATAGCGTAGGTACTAACCCTATATTTAAGTTTATAGTAGGATAGGATAATTCCGCTTAATAGGCCTCTATTCTATTAATTACTCTATTAAAGACTCTAGGTAAATAACTACCTTCTCTATCTATTATAATAATAAAAATTATATAATTAATATCTACTATTATAATTAGGGCCTAAATTTAAATAGAATATTTATAGCCTAATACTAAGAAGCGTGAAATAGAGATAAATTATAATAAAAGGATATAATTATAATAGGCTAAAGGCGTAGTAAAGGCTATAATAATAGCTAATTAAATATTAAGGTTTTAAATAGGATATAATATATTACCTACTTAGAAGTAATTAAAAATTACTATTATAAGTTAATTATACTTTAATTAATTATTTAAGAATAAGAGTATTAAATTATATAGTAAAGATAAAGATAATATAATACTAAATATTATAATACTAATAGATTATAACTAAGAGGTAGAGCTAGATTAAAAGGGGGAGGTACCTAATAGAATACTAGTAAAGGATAGAAGTATTTATCTAATATAGATAGGGTTATTAGTTATCCTCTTATTATATAAATCTTCTAACCTAATTACCCTTACTAAACTAATTAAAGAAGTTAAAGCCTATACTCTAGCTAATAACCTAGTTATATCTACTAAACTAGCTAAAGCCTATACTCTAGCTAATAATATAGTTATATCTACTAAACTAACTAAAGAAGCTAAAGCCTATACTCTAGCTAATAACCTAGTTATATCTACTAAACTAACTAAAGCCTATACTCTAGCTAATAATATAGTTATATCTACTAAACTAACTAAAGAAGCTAAAGCCTATACTCTAGCTAATAACCTAGTTATATCTACTAAACTAACTAAAGAAGTTAAAGCTTATACTCTAGCTAATAATATAGTTATATCTATTAAACTAGTTAAAGCTTATAGTCTAGCTAATAACCTAGTTATATCTATTAAACTAGCTAAAGCCTATACTCTAGCTAATAATATAGTTATATCTATTAAACTAATTAAAGAAGCTAAAGCTTATACTCCGGCTAATAACCTAGTTATATCTATTAAACTAGTTAAAGCCTATACTCTAGCTAATATTATAGTTATATCTACTAAATTAATTAAAGAAGCTAAAGCCTATACTCCGGCTAATAATATAGTTATATCTATTAAACTAATTAGAAAGGTTAAAGTTAATACTCCTATTATTATAGTACTATTTATTAAACTAATTAAAAAGGCCGAAGTCTATACTTAGCCTAGTACCTTACTAGAGAAGGATAATTCTCTAGATTCTATTGAATTAAATAAAGTAATTAATCTAATATAGGAATCTAAATTTAAAGGCTAAGTTATAATAGATAACTAGTAATTATTAGAAAGCGCCGGAGTATTAAATAGATAGGAGTTATAATTTATAATAAAGTAGGGATTTAATAATACTTAGGTAGTATATAAATAAAAAGTTACTAAGTAAGGCGTAGATATTAATCTTATTATAGAGCTAGATATTAAGGATATAGAATTACGCGAGATAATAGATATTATAAAAGAAGGAGAGGAAGATATAATAATAAAACTAGCTAATAACTATCTAATTATAATAACTAAATAGCTTTATTAATAAGATAAGAGGTAGGAGGACTACGCTTATTTATTTTACTTTAATCCTAATATATATTATTAACTTAATAAGACTATTAAGTTATTTAAGTCATCGTTAGATCTTAAGCTATTTTAGGTATTTAGGGTATTCGTCTACTTTAAGATAGAGGTATTCTAGAATAGCGGATACCTTATAAATATAATAGGACTTAGGAAGGTAATAAACTAAAGTACCCCGCTTAAGACTATTAGCTAATAAGGGCTATAGACTATTAAGGCTATTAGGGTAATTATCTTAAACCGGACCCTTATATTAATTATTAATAGTATTAAAGAAGCTAGGACTAAAGGGAGATATAACTTATACCTCTTAAAGGGAATATTAAAGGACCCTTAGCTACTTAATATTAAATACCTATCTAATAACCCCTTTAATATTTAATATACGTATATTAACGCTAGAATATCCTAAAAGCTGAAGCTAAGTTATAGCCTAATCCTTATATTTATACCTCTAGCTTTACTATCCTATTAGTTAGGATAGATAAAGTATTTCCTAAATATAAAGGCCTAGAAGTATAAGTAGACTTTATAATATATATATAATAATACTAAATTAAAAGTATATATACTAAAACTAGATAAAGAGGACTATTAATTTATAGTATCCTCTAGAGATATCCCCTATTTTAATAGTTTAAATAATAAGTTATATATACTTTACTTTACTACTAGAGTATTATATAATAAATAAGTAAAGAAGAAGCTAGCGGATTATACTCTAGAGGTCTTAAAGATAAGTAGGAAGCCTAGTATTATAGCTTAGTAGTAATAGTAGATAATAGGATAGGGCCGTATTATAATTAATAAAGTATATACTAAATCTAATAAGTCTACTAGGATAATTAGTAGAGTTTAGGTACTTAATATAACTATAAAGGGTTAGATACCTTAGAAGCTCTTCCTTACTAGAACTCTATTTAAAGTGTTACCTAGGTATATATATAACGGGCTAGGTAGGTACGCTCTAGGATAGTAATATAGGGTAGGCGCTATATCTTATAATACTAAACTACCCTTAGATAAATAACTATTACTAAAACTTATAACGCTATATAAAGTTAGAGCTTAATAAATTTAATAAGACTTATAATATCCTTATTAAGTAATATAAGGCTAGAAATATAACGGCGGAGGGATATAATAACTATTATTATCTAAATATTATAAATATATTATACTAGTAACTTAAAGTTTCTAAAGTATCTATTAATAGACCTCTAACCTAACTACTATTATAAATACTATTCAATATACCTAGAATAATATAAGGACGTGCTAGACTAGGGGTTTAAAGGGATAATTAAGGAAGTTAGGAAGATATATTTAAACTAAGTTAAACTCTATAAATAGGGTAAGAAGGTTATTATACTAGTTATAAAAGTAAAAATATAGCTAATAGCCGCGCGTCGCGCTAGGATTGTATTATTATTCCCTAAATTATTATTCTAAAAAGAGACTAAGGGGCTAGCTTTTATATTAGGGGAACTAATAACTAATAAGTAGCTTAAAACTATACCTAGGAAACTATATAAATTAGAATAATAAGGCTAACCTTATAAGTAGTTAATATATTAAATCGCTAGGGTTTTAAATTACCTAAAGATACTAGTACTAAAGGTTACCTTAAATAGTATATAAGGAAATAAAGAAAAGTTCCTTATCTTAATAATAGGGCCTATATTAGCCCTTATTATTTATTAGGTATATATTCCTAATAGGCTATTACTCTATATTAATAATTACCTTAGGACTAAAGTACTAATTAGTATATAAGTAATCCGTGATATATTAAAGAAACCTATTACCCTAATCTATTTAAGCCTAACTAAGTATAAGGTTATTAAAATTATTAAACTCTTCTAGGAAGGTAAAGATAGTAAGAAGAGTTTATATACTAATAATATCTTATAAATCCTTATTAGGTCTAATATACTTCTATTTATAAGATATATATATATAATAGTAAGATTTATTACTCTCTTTAACCCTAAGTAGTTATAAAGGAATAAAATATAAGGTATTATATAGGTTAATTAAATTAGGTAAAATAGGAAAATAATATTACTTAAACTTATAAATAACTCCTTAGAACTTAAAAAGGCTATATCTAATATAAATACTACTTAACCTAAGATATATAAATTAGTAGAAGCTATAATAAATCTAATAGATAGTAGTTATAAGGTATTAGAGGAGGATATAATTATAAATAAGAATATTAATAAAGAAGGTAATCTACTTAATAAGGAAGGTTAGGTTATTAGCTAATAATATAGAGATAGTATACGCGTATAGAATCCTTCTAGGGTAATAGGTAATAGCGAGCTAAGTAGGAATAAATTAAATAGAAATAGAATATTATAATATTATAATATAGTAAGATTATTCTAAGATATCTTTATATATTATAAGCTAATACTACGTATATTAAATATAATAAGTCTATAGTAGCTATATAGAGCGTGTACTTTATAAAATAATTTAACTATATAATTAAATAAAATAGATAGGAAGGGTTTACTACCTAATATTCTCGCCTAGGCATGTGTAGTAACCTATATACGAGTATTAGCTAGATAATCTATAAAGGTTAAAGGTTCTTTAAACGTACTAAATATATAATAACCGCTTTATCTATATATAAATATTTAATAAACCTACCTAGGGCCTACTAAATATACTAAAAGCGTATTTAGCAGTTCGGATTTTCTATATAGGTTCCTACTTTACTGATATAAGAGGTACTATTACTTATATATTTTAACTTTATAAGAGAAATTTAATTAGAGATTAATACTTTAATTCTAGTTATTATAACTATTTTATTATAAAAGTTCTTTATTAATATTAAAGGGGTAAAAGTTAAATAATATCTTATTACCTTCTACTCTTATAAATTATATTTAATAGAAACTAGATATAAGACTTATAATTAAGAACTACTTATAATAGTTAAAGTATTTTAAGTATAAAAGTACTTCTTTAAAGGTAGCTTATATCTAATTATAATAATTATTAATTATAATAATTTAAAGTATTTCTAAATAATATTATTATTAATAAGGAGATAAATATATTAAGTAATAAAACTTATAATATATAACTTTAAGATATATTATTATATAAATATTAAGAACCTAGCTAATATCTTATTAAAGTAATTAAGTTATATATTAATAATAAATAAAGAAGATACTTAATTATTAATATTATAAAATAAGTTAAAGAATATTAATTATATTCCTTTTAATAAATATTATATATATAATATTTATAAAGGTTTATAAGATAATAAGGTTTATAATTATCAATAGTATAAGAGGTTAAAGATAAGGCTTAAAAAGCCTTATACCTTAAAAATAGAGGAGAGTAACGCGCTCTTAAAGATATAAAGTAATATTAATAATAACTTAAATCCTATTATAAAATAATTTAGTATTAATTAAATAATATTTAAAAGGTATATTATAATTATATTAATAATAGAGTATATATAAAATAAATATAATAACTTAATATTAAAGATACTCTAATATCTCTAAGAGGGAGATAAAGACCTTATAATAAAAAATAATTATTAAAGTCTTAAAGTTATAAAAAGGCTATTAATATATCTTTCTTAATAAATAAGATAGGGGTCTTTTATAAAGGTAATATAATTTTTATACCTAATAATAAAGTAATTAAATAAGAAATCTTAAAGCTTTATTATAATAACCCTTATATTAACTACTACTTTTAAAAGTATATATAAAAGCTTATTAAGTAGAAGTTTTTTTAAAAATTAATAAAATAAGATATTTATAATATATTACTACTATTATTAATACTTATAAGACCTTTTTAAGAAATTATAATAAATTTTATTATAAATCTCCCTTTAAATAAATAAAAGGATAGTATTTATAATATAATCTTAATAGTTATAAACTATTATATTAAGGTAGTTAAGTATTTACCTATTATAAAAATAGTTAATATTATTAATATTATTAATTAATTATATTATAAAATCTTCTTAAAGTTTAATTAGCTAGAAGATATTATTAATAATTAAGGGATAATAATTATAAATAGCTCTTAGGTAGTTATATATTATTATATTAATATAAAAAGGAAGCTTAATGCTATTTTCTATCCCTAAATAAATAGTTAAATAGAGAGATAGAATAGTATACTTAAATAGTATTTATACTACTATTCTACTTAGAGATAAAATAATTAAGTAGAGTTATTTTATCTAATAAAGTTTATATATAATTATATAAAATATATTAATATTAAATTACCTTTATATAAAGTACTTTATAATTACTTACTTAAGTTAGATATAAAGCTTTTAAAGCCATTATTAAAAGAAGTCTTATTAATATAAAAAAGAGTTAAATTACTTTAAAAATAAAAGGAAGGTTTAAAGTAGTACTTATATTAAATATAAGTTATATAAATAAAGTATATAAATAAATAATAAAAGTAAAGATAATATAATATAAGTAATTATATCTTATTAAATATAAAATATATTAAATTAATATAAGTAATTAAAAAATTATTATAATATTATTTAAAGCCTTTTAAGGTCTTTAATTATATTAATAATTAAATATATAAGTTATAACTATTTAATACCTTTTATATATATAATATCTTTTATATCTTACTTATAAAGTTATATAAGGGTAATATTAAGAGTATTATAAAAGCTATATAAGTAGAGCTTATAAATAATAAAGATAAATAAGAAGTTAAAGCTATTTTTAATTATAAAATCTCTTATAATAAACCTTAATATTTAGTAAAGTAGAAGGATTAATCTTATAATTATAATTAATAATTATATAAGTAGGACTTAATTAATATATTAAGTATATTAAAAAGATTTAAATAGGATTACCTTAAAATATAAAATTTATATTATTTAAAAGGGGAAATAATTTCTATTATTATTAATAAAAAAAGAAAAGATACCTAGTATAACTAAATTATTAAGGGTATTATAAGAGAGGGCTATTATATTATATTAATAGTAGTACTAGGACTATTATTATTACTATTATTATTAATAGGATCCTCCTCTTTATTCTTATCCTCCTCTTTTATAATAGGAGGGAGGCGCTCTTATAAAATATTAATAAGGCTTTAAAAGTACTTTAAAAGGGGAGATAGAGTAATATATATATATTAATAAAAGATATTAAGAATACCTTTTAAGGTATTTATAATATAAATAATAATAGCTAGGTTAACCTTAATAGGAGTTATAATAATAATAGGGGTAAAGGAGGTATAATAAAGGTAATAATAATATTATTAAATAAGCCTATTAAAAGTTTATTAAATTCTAATAAGTTAAGGGAGGTTAAAGCTAGTATTTAAAGTAGTTATAATATTTAAAGATTAAAGAAGGCGCGTATAAGTATAATAAATATAAGTAAAAATCTCTTACTAATATTTAATATTAAGATCTTTATAATATTTATATTTTATTAAATTAAGGGAGGCGCGCGTATAAGTTATCCTATTAAAAAAGTAAATAAGGCTTTAATTAAAAATATTAAATTTATAACTCTTTAAATTAAAATATAATATAATAAAGGTATATTATATAAGATAATATAAGAATATGCTAGGAGTAGCTTAATAAGGGAGGTTATATATTATTATAAATAAAGGGGGTAGTAGTAATCTTCTCTTAATTAATAATAAGGATAAGTTTATTATAAAGGATTACTTATAAAATAACTAATAAAAGTATAAAAAGGTATAATAAAGTATAAAGGGGGTAATAATATAAATAAGACTTAAAAAGGACTTAATATAATTAATAAAAAATAAAGATATTATAATTAAAATAATAATATTAAAGTTATATAAAGAAGGTATACCTTAAGTACTTAATAAACCCTTAATAATAATAACTTCCTATTTACTTTAAAATACTAAGACTTTTAACTACTTTTATAATAAATTAATAAAGGATAATTAGAAGTATAATAAGAATATATTATAATATAAAGATTATATATAAGAGTAGTATTTATAATTATTATAATTTAATAAAATTATAAATTCCTTAAAGCTTAGCTTAAATAGCCTTATAATTAATTATATTATCACGCTTTTATTAGAGGTATATTCTATTATTAAGGGAGTATCTTTTATAAATTATAACCTTTTATACTCTTAAAGCTTAAGAGCCTAGATAGGGAGATAATTATAAAGATTAATTAGGAATATAATATTATTATTAATATAGTATTTATAATATATAATAATACTATACTATCCCTTTACTTATAATATATAAAGGAGGGAATTCCCCTTAAAGGGAAGGGTAGTAATTAGTCTTATAATTAATAAAAATAGAGAGTTCTATATATATATACTTATATATAAAACTCTCTATTCTTATTAATAATAAGACTAATTACTACCCTTCTCCTTTAAGGGGAATTCCCTCCTTTATATATTATAAGTAAAGGGGTAGTATAGTAGTATTATATATTATAAATACTATATTAATAGTAGTATTATATCCTTAAATAATCCTTATAATTATCTCCCTATCTAGACTCTTAGGCTTTAAGAGTATAAAAGATTATAACCTATTAAAGGTACTTCCTTTATAATAAAATATAGCTTTAATAAGAGTATAATAATATAATTAATTATAAGGCCCCCTAAGTTAAGCCTTAATAAATATATAGTTTTATTAAATTATAATAATTATAAATAATACTTTTATATAAAATCCTTATATTATAATATATCTCTATTATACTTCCTATTATTCTTTATTAATTTATTATAAAAGTAGTTAGAAGTCTTAATATTTTAAAGTAAATAGTAAATTATTATTATTAAGAGATTATTAAGTATTTAAAGTATACTTTTATTATATAACTTTAATATCCTTTTTTTAATTATAATATCTTTATTTTTTATTAATTATATTAAGTCTTTTTAAAATTTTATTTATATTCTTACCTCCTTTATACTTTTAATAGTTACTTTATAAGTAATCCTTAATAATAAACTTATTCTTTATTAATTAAAGAAGGCTCTTATTATCCCCCCTTATAATAGTATTTAACCTCTTTTATTAAATTATTTATAACCTATTTTTATATTATTTTATATAATATACCTTTAATATATTATATTTTAAAGTAAAAAGTTATAAATTTAATATTTTTAATTAAGGCTTTACTTACCCCTTTAATAATTTACTTTATATATACGGCTCTTTTAGTTCTATTAAATATAATTATTATAAGTATCTTAATATTAAATATAAATAAGAAATCCCTATCTTTATTTACTAGTCTTATACTTACCTTTTATAAGCTTTAAATATTATAACTACTTTAAATACTAGTTCTAACCTCCTTTAACTTACTAGATTTTAGTAAACTTTTAATAAGCTTATTCCTTAATACTATTACTACCTCTATTATACCCCTACCCCCTCTACTATTACTTCTTTAGCTAGAGTAGACCCTATATTATTAGTTATATTATAAATACCCTTAAGGGTATTTCTAATATCCTCTACTAATATATATATATTACTTTATATTCCCTTTTAAAGCCTTATTAAAACCTTATTAATATATTATAAAAGTACCTCCCTCCTATTATAAAGAATAAAGATGAAGAGAAGGATCTTATTAATAATAATAATAAGGGTAATAAGCCTAGTATTACTATTAATATAATATAATAGCCTTTTAATATAATACCTTTAATAGCCTTAAGTATCTTTTCTTTTTATTTAATAATAATTAAAATCTCTTTCCCTCTTATATAATATAAACTTTATATTTTTAGGTAATCTTACTTAAATCTTTTTAATATATTTAATATATTAATTAAGTCTTACTTATATAATTATTAATTATAATTATAAGATTAACCCTTTTATTTTATTAAATATTAAGGTTTATTATAAGAGATTTCTTAATTAAAAATAACTTTAACCTCCTATTTATCTTTATTATTTATAAGCTTTATTTATATAACTTTTATAATACTCTTATTATTACCTTTATATAACTTTATAAATAAGATATAAAAGATATTAAGTAGTTATAACTTATATACCTAACTATTAATATAATTAAAGACTTTAAAAGGCTTTAAATAATATTATAATAACTTTTTAATTACTTATATTAATCTAATATACTTTATATTTAATAAGATATAATTACTTATATTATATTATCTTTACTTTTACTATTTATTTATATACTCTACTTATATAACTTATATTTAATATAAGTATTACTTTAAACTTTTCCTTTATTTTTAAAGTAACTTAATCCTTCTTTATATTAATAGGACTTCTTTTAATAATAGCTTTAAAAGCTTTATATTTAACTTTAATAAGTAATTATAAAGTACTTTATATAAAGGTAGCTTAGTATTAATATACTTTATATAATTATATATAAACTCTACTAAATAAAGTAACTCTACCTAGTTATCTTATCTTTAAGTAGAATAGTAGTATAAATACTATTTAAGTATTATTAGAGTACGAATAAACTAGTATAATTTATAGGTTATAAGAGCTATTATTCTCTAGATATTAAGACGTCTAGTCTACCTATATAAACTAAGCTATATTAGGCTTAGCGCTCTAAGTAGATTACACTAAGTTATATTAATTATTAATAAAAGTATATTATAATATCTCCTACTATTATAAAAAAGCTTATCTTAAGCTATTATTATAATAATCTATTATTCTTATCTATTTTAATATAATCCTCTTAATTAAGTTAATTTCTAAGGTTTTAAGTTATAATCTTACTATCTAGATTATATTCTAATACTAGGGCTTTTAAAGTAGGGAAGTATTTACTTAAAGTAACTATTATATTATCTAACTTCTCTAGAATCTTATTAATATCTAATTTATATTATTCTTTAGTAGTATTATTATTAATAATAGTAAGTTTATTAAATTTATTAAATAGTAGTTATAATAACTAGTCCTATTATAATTTAAAAAGGGTTAAGGCCTTAACCTTTTTATTTATTATAAATATAATAAGCGCCTAGAGTTTTATTACCTATTAATTAAGACTATCTACCTACTTTTATAATTATACTTTATACCTTTCTAGGATTTTTACTTTTAGAAACTTAGGTAGGTTTAGTAGACTTAGTTAAATTTACTCTAGATTTAAGATAGTCCTTTAGTTTAATAATAAAGTTATTAGTTTATCTATTAAGAATAGGTTTAAGAATTTTAGTAATCTAGGCTCTATACTTAATATTAGAAAACCTCTTTATTTTCTAGACTTAGCTACTTTACCTTTAGTCTTTCCTTTCTTTTAGAATTTTAGTAATCTAGACTTTATACCTAATACTAGGAAACCTTTAGGTTTTCTAGACTTAGCTACCTTAATCTTCCTAATTTTCATTTACTTTCTTAGTGGTAATTTCCTAAGTACGTCCTAATTATTAGGTATTATATATATAGGATAGAGGTCTCCTAGAACCTATACTTAATCTTTTTTTTAATATACTAGGGACCTCCTTTTTCTTAGTAAATTTCTAGTAGTTTATACTAATTTTTCTACTCTTTCCTATTCTTTTCCTTATATCTTTATAGCTTTAAAACTATTCTAGATTATAAATTAGAGTTAGCCTTTATTATCTTTTATAAGGGTAGAAGCTTTATATAGTTAAAAATTACCCGTAAGCTATCTATTAATATTAAAATTTAATTTCTAGAATTAGCTCTACTTTTTAATATTAAGACGTATAGCCTAAAAAGCCTAAAAATCTAGTAGGATTATAAACGCCTAATAATATACTATAAAATTATCTCTATTAATTTCTACTACTAGGTCTTATATAACTTTATTAGGAAATATATTTATTATAAGCTACTTAGGGTAGCTATTATAATCTACCTATTTCTATAATTTTAGGCTTATAAATTACTCCCTAGTATTTTTCCTATTATAAACCTCCCTTCTAATATAGCCTTCTAAATTATAATAGGTAATAGTTATATATTTATTTATAATCTTAGTATACTCCTTAAATTTACTTATAGGTATAGTATAAAGTTAGCTAGTTTCCTTTATATTAAGCTTTATAGTTAACCTTCTTTTATCCTACTTAAATTCTATAATATTAGTATTTTTAGACCCCCTACTATTCATCTTAAGATTATTATTATTTCTTAAGTCTACTTCCTAGTTAATACTTAATAATAGGCTACTTATACTTCCTAACTCTACGTCCTAGTTAATATCTAATAATATACTAGGTCCCCTTTCCTAGTATTCCTTTAATTTATTAATATAATTAAAAATATTTAAGGTTAGACTTATTATTATTATTTTTCTTTTCCTTATATTCTTATTTAATACCTTAATAATACTATCTTTTAAGTATCTAAGATCTTAGTTAAGTTTAAAGACTTAAGAGGGAGGAGCTTTTAGATATAATTCTAAGTAGTTATTAAGGTCTTAAAAGGAAAAGTTTTTAACCCTATTTTAAAGACTAACTACTACCTTAATAGTAATAAAGTTAAATACTTAAAATCTTTTAAGAGCTTCTAACTAGACTTAGGCTTCTTCCTAAGTCTACTCTTATATTAATATAAATATAGTTCCTTAAGGGTATTTATTATAATTCTTAGAGTATATAACTAGAGGTATAAATAAATATTAAATAATATCTTCTTTTACTTAATAAAGGTTTTTATTATATACTATTAATATAGATATATTTAAGGAAATTCTATTTAACTACTAGGCCTACTAGATTTATACTTTCTAGGTAGATTTCCTTAGAATTCCCTAGAGTAGGAAAGAGAGGTACTAGTTATTAAGAACTAGATAGATAAGGTTATATAAAGGTAATAGCTTTTTAAAAATATTATATTAAAGGAATATTAATACCGCGGCGTTTAAATACTAGTTTAAGTAGATAAGTTAATTTCTTATTAAGTAGTCTAGAATCTTAGTAAGTTTAATTTCTAATCTCTATACTTAAAGTAGGCTAGATATATTAGGTAGATATTTAAGAATTTCTTTAATAGATAGTCTAATTTTATAGAAGTTTATAATAGGGAAGTACTAGATATAGCCCTTATTAACCTTAATCCTTAACTAGTCTACTAGGTAGGCCTTAATTTATACCTTAGATAGTTAATAATAATAGTATTTAACCTCTTTATAATTATAAAATTAGCGTAGTAAAGACCTTACTTTAATAGTAATAGTAGTATAATAATCTATTATTATAAGTAATAAGTTATAGTTTAAATTAAGGTATAAGTAAAAGAATATATATTAATACTAAGTATAGGAGTACCTATTTTAGTATTTTTAGCTATTATTATATTTTTTATCTAATAGTAATTTTCTTATAAAGCCTCTATCTTATTACTATTTATTAATTTAATATCTTAATATAAATATAGATTCTTTAATCCCTATCCTAGTAAGTATAAGACTTTTTAATTTTTTTTAATAATATTTAATATATCTTTTTTAAGCCTCTAGGTAGGCTTATAAATATCCTCTTTATAACCTTTCTACTTAACTTAATACCCGTTTTACTTACCCTGTTTTTCCTTTTAAATTATTCTTTCTACTATAAATTCTTCTTAACCCTAGATAATAATTAGAGCTAGTAGGGGTATATCTTAATTATATAAGTTAGCTTTTAATTATTTAAGATAGATAACTAAGATAACTAGGTAAATCTTTATTATACTAGGAGGAAGCTCTAGCTTATAAGTAAGTAGGCTTATTTTTTATAGAATTCTATAAGGCCCTACCTTCTTAGTAGTAAGGGATAAACTTTTAGGGATATAGTACCTAGTATCCCCTATTTTTATTAATTTTAAATAAGTATATCTAGATAAATCTAGTATATAATATTTTAAATCCTACTTATAAGCTATTTTAGCTTAGGCTAATTTAATAGTATTAAATATATTATTCCTAATAGTTTCTTAATTATAAAGAAAATTTCCTATTATAGAGTTAAATTCTAATATTATAAATAATAAGAACCCTCTTAGCTTTACCTTATATAAAACTTTAAATAGTATTATAATTATACTAGTATTCTCTAAAGTATTTAACGCGTACTTAACTTCTACTAGAAGGGTATCCTAGTTTTCCTTATACTAACTAATTAATAAGTAATATAAAGTTATCTCTACTATTTAATTTATTTATTTGGCCTAGCTATTAGCGGCGGGATAGTATATAATAGTTATTCCTAGGGAAACTTTATATCTAATAAATAGGGTTTTCTAGAAGGTACTAGTAAATTTTAAGTCTCTATCTAAAATAAGATAGCTAGGTATATCCTAAGTTTTATAAATAGTATTAAAGTATCTATTAGCCTAGTCTTATACTAAATCTATTTTATTACCTAATATTAGATAAATAAACTTAGAAAATTTATCTATTATTATATATGAAGAATTATAGCTACTAGTAGTTAAAAGAAGGCTAATAATAAAATCTATTAATAATTCTTCTAATAGCTACTAAAATACCCTTATAAGTTAGAGTTCCCTATATAATAGTTATTTAGAAGGCTTAGATAGTTAATAGGCTAGATACCTATTAATATAACCTTAGATAACCTTATATATCTTTAGAAAATATACTAAACTTTATAAGTAGTTATATATATAATAAATACCTCTATATATATATTAATTATATCTATATTCTAAGATTTTCCTTATAAGTTTTTTAGGAATATATAAGTAATCCGGCCCTAGATAGCTAATTATATATAATAGTTAAGAATTAATAGTAAGCTAGTATACTTAATAAATAGTCTTTAACCCTATTTCTAGTTATTAGGATTCCTAGACCTACTTCTAGACCTACTTATAAATTCGCCTAAAATAAGGGTCTTTTAATAAGGTAGCCACGATTTCCTTAAGAAAATCTTATTTAGCCTAGATAACTACTACTAGGAATATATTAATTAGATTAGGTTTCTTAGTAGGAAGTCTTAAAAGGCTATTAGTATTTTTATAGGATTTCCCTACCTAGTAAATAATTTTTATCCTTAGTTAGAATATTAATAAATATAGCGCCTATTTATTTAACCTAGTAGACTACTATCTATTTATCTTATTTTATAGTACTAATTTTAATATAATATAATTAGTAATAATAGTAAAACTACTATTATTAAAGAATTAAGGAAGTTTTATAAGGGCCTAGACTAGAGTACTAGCCTCTAATTCTATAGCCTAATATCTTATTTTAGTATTTAAAAGGTCTTTAGAAAGAAATAAGATTAGTCTTTCTACTTTATTAAACCTAATGTAGTATAATATAGCTTTATAACCCTTCTCTTTACTACTATTTATATAAAGAATAAAAGGCTTACTAAAGTTAGGGAATACTAAGGTAGGGGCGTTATATCGTTTATCTTTAAGTATTTCTTATACTTTATAATATTAGGGGCTAGTATATAACTACCTAGATTTAAATATAGATCTATTAGGTTCTTTAGGTTTATTAGAGTTTATTATTAATTTTAATAGTAGTAACTTTACTAGTAAAGGGCTAGAGGTATCTATTAATAGATACTTCTTTTATATATAGTTCCTCTAGGGGTAACCCTTATTTAAGTTACCCTTAAAGCCTTTTATTTTTAGTCTAATAAGAGGTCGCGCTATTATAATATAATATTTAATAAATTTTTAATAGTAGTTAAAAAATCCTAGTCTAATTTTAAGTTCCTAGAGATTTATTAGGAAAGTTATATTTTAAACTACTTTAACTTTCTCTTTTATAGTACTTAAACCTAGTCTAAAAATATAATATCTTAAAGTAGTAATACTAGGATAAGTAAAATAATATTTTATTAGGGATAATATAATACTACTTTTCTCTAGTAGCCCTAGGACTTAGTCTAAGTACTTAAGATAATTATTAAAAGTAGTTAAAAAGATTATTATATTATTAATATATACTAGAATAAATTATTATAAGTATATAAATAGGAGTATTTTTATTTAATATTAAAAGAAACTTAAAGTATTTACTAATCCTATTATAAAGACCTTTAACTATTCCTAACCCTAATAGGGGCTAATAAATATTATCTTCTATTAGTTTAAAGGGCGCGTACCCTATTAAAACCCCCCTTTTATAAGGTTAATAAAAGAGAATATTATTAATCTATTAAGTACTCCTAGGATTATATCTTATTTTAAGAGGGGATATATATCTAGGTAGAGCTTAATATTAACCTTATATAAATCTACTACTACTCTTAGCTTCCTATTCTTTTATACTATAAAGGCCGGTAATAATATAGTAGATAATACCCCTAAAGAAACCTTTTTAATTTAGCCCTACTTTACTAGGGGGTCTAGAATTAAATCTATAGCCTTATAATCCCTTTAGGAAAGGTTATAAGGGTTCTATTTTAATCCTACTATATTAGATTTATCCTTAAAGGGTATTAATATCTTAATACTATTATTAAACTTTCCTAGGCTATTTTAAAAAAGTATATTATACTTTTTAAGTACCTTTTTAATATATTCTTAGTATTTAGGCCCCTAATAGGTAGAGATATCTACTTCTAGAATTACTACCTCCTTTAAGAGATCTACTATATAAGGTATATTAGGTTCCTCCTAGAATTTACTAGTATAGATATTAATAAAGTAGAAATCTACCTTTATAAGCTTTACTAATTCTTATAATATTAATAGTCTACCTAGTAGCTATCCTTTATAGATTTTAATAGAGTATTAACTAAAATTTACTATTAGGTAGGCTTAGGGATTATTACTAACTACCGCTTAAATACTTAATATAAAGGTTCCTAACTAGAAATTAACCTTTAATAGAGGTTTAAATAAATAGTTATAATTTATTACTAATAGGTAGTATTTAATTAGTATATTTTATCCTATCCTAGAGTCTAGTATTACTATTAAGTTAATATAAATATTAACTTTTTTATATTTTAGGGCCCTTAGCCTTTTTAATTTAATTAGTAGTATTAGTATTATTATAAATTCTTAGATATTAATATAAATCCTTAGAGTTAAGTCTAATTTAAAGGTAACTCTAATTAGAATAGAGGTTTAATATATTATAATAAGATCCTAGTATTTACCCTATTGAATATTAACTATATTTAGTTTTAATATCTATACTAATAATTATATTATATAGGAGTCTTAAAACTATATAAATTTCTTAGTTAAATTATATATCTTAATATCTACCTTAATATAGTCTTATAATAATAACTCCCTAAAACTAACTCCTTTATATTAAAGCCTTTTCCCCCTAGTTATAAGGTAGATATTATAACCTTTAAAGAATACTAGATAGTAATATTTAGAAATAAGGGATACTAAGGATCTAGTATTAAAATAAAACTCTAGTATTCTACTATCTTTACTAATATACTAGTATATAATACTAGAGAATTTCCTAAAATTTATACTAACTCCTATTAGTGTAATAGGAAAAGTAAAAATACTAGGTTCTAATCCCCCTAGAGATAAAATAGTAAGGCTATTAAGATAAGATAGTTTTCAAGTTTTTCTAGTAGTAATATTTAAGCTATTAGTAGAGTTATTATCCTTTAATAGGCCCTAACTACTAGTTAAGAGCCCTAAAAGGCTTCCCCTTATAACTCTTTATTTATAAGGATCTCTAAAGCTATATAGGTCTCTACCTAGATTATATAGATTAAGATTATTATCCCTATTATAATAATCCTTATTAATTAGGTTAATATCTATTTCCTCCTTTAACTTAACCTTTAAGGACTTTTTCTTTTTATTATTATAATTATTATCCTAATAATTTCTACTATAATACTAGTAAGGATAAGGTAGGGACCGTAGAGTCCTTTTAAATTATTAATTATTAACTATTTTTTTTAAAGGATATCTTTTTATCTCTATAACCTTAGGGTTAGCTAATTAGATAATCCCCTTAGCTATTAGATTATTAAATAATTACTAGACTTAGGCTAGGGATAGTACTTATAATACTAGAGTTACTACTAGTTTCTAATAGGGTTTATTTATCTTATAAACCCGCTTAGCTACTACCTTATTATTTTAGACTCGCCTATTAAAGTTTTCTATAGTATCTCCTTCTTCCCGTATTAGGGTTATAAGTACTAGGTTTAACTTAAGGCCTTATTATAAATACTTAATAATTATATCTTTATTATTAATATTTATATTATATAAGTAGTTAGTCTTTTAAGTTAAATATTAGTTAAGGGTAAGTAATAGTTAATTAAAATAGAACTTTATCTTCTTAGCTTCCTTTATTAATTTAAATTAATTAGGCTAATATTCTTAAAGAAGTTTATCTTCTTAAATAGCTAAATTATAATTTATTTCTTAATAGACCCTTATAAAAAGGCTATTATATTATTCTAGAGTATCCCCTTCTAAATATATTAGGAGTACTTTAAGGATTAGACTACTACCTTCTAATTCTATTATATAGTAAAAGCGGCGGATAAAGAAGGTTATAAAGTATTTTTTAAGATTAAATATTATAATTTCTTAGGGTTAAAGGTTTTACTCCTTATACTCCCTTAATTAAGGTAGATGTTTATTAAGGTCTTTATATTAATAATAGTTATACCTATTAATATAATTTTAGGGTAGGTTTAATTAAAATTCTTAGAGAAAGTCTTAAAGAGGATTTAGATATCTAGCTTTAAGTAGTTTATAATTATAATACCTAATATTAACTCTAACTAATAATTTTCTTAAGGAATAAACCTAGGTTCTAGGCTAAGGTTATAACTTTAATTATAATAGAGTTCTACTTCCTATTAAATAACCTTTATATATAATTATACTAACTTATTTTATTTTATTAAAAGATATTATAACTTAGGTTTTTATTGATAGTAATTAGGCTAGAATACTCTAGGCTAATCCTTTATAAAAGGTTAGTAAGGAATAAAAGTCTCTAGCTAGGTATCTTAATAAAGTAGTATTAGGGTATTTTAACCCTATAAACTAATTATAATTAATTTAAAGCTAGGAGTAAGTAGGGACTTATTATATTATACTCTTATTAAATCTTCTTTAACTTCTTAATTAAAAGGGTGTTTTTATTCCTAATAGGCTTTATTTAATATTAGACGCTAGATTCTATTAGCTTATAACCATCTTCCTAGAGGGCGAGCTAGCTTATATTATATAAGTAATAGATAATAGCTAGAGGTAACTTCTTTAATTACTTATTAAGAAAGATTAAGATTACTCTATTTACTAGGCCTATTATATAGTTTATTTAACGACTCCTAGAATATTTCTTTATTTTTAATAATAGAGTATAGGTAGCTAAGAAGTTATTACTTAGCTTCTAACTAGAAAGACTTCTTCTTAGCTTTTAATAAGAGTTAGTAGATAGTTTAAGTAGCCCCTATATTAATATTACTAATTAGTTCTTAAAGGAATAGGGCTTTATATCCTAGGATCCTCTTAATTAATTATCCTGTAATAATTAGTATTATAATATAGTCTTATTAATATACTATTTTTAAATACCCTATATTACTAGAATTCTTCTAGATTCTTATAACTTCCTTAATATACCTAGAAATATATTCTATTATACCTAGATAAGGTATAGCTCGTTTCCTAGCTACTACTAAGGATTTACCCTAGGCTACCTCTATTAATTTAAATAGATTAACTAGATTATTAAGGCCTAAATTATTCCTCCCTAATTTAATTTAGTTAGCTATCCTTATTAGGGTTATTCTAGAATTTAGGGTTCTAGTAGATAGAGGGGCCCTTAATAAATACTAGGTAGTCTTAGTACCTTACTTAAAATCTTATAAAGTAGCTAGAAATATCTCTAGCTCTAGTTTAGACTACTAGGATTCTAGCTAGGCTAATCTTTTAAGATCTACTACTACTCTTAAATTATACTAAGCTAGTCTAAGACTATTTTAAATAAGATACTTAATAAGGTATTAATTAAGATAGTTAACTAGGTTTACTTATTTAAGTTTTATAGAGAGGAAATTATATAAGTAGAAGGTAAGAATAAGAGTATTATAATTAATTATAATAGTAGATTAAGCTAGGTTAAATAATATAAAGGGCTTTCTAGCTCTAGATTTTTACCTCTAGTTTATAGAAGAAGTATAGGGAATAGAATAAAGAAGAATAGAATTATTAAGGCTAATAAATAAAAATCTTTTAATAGGGTAATAAGATAGAATAAAGCGGAAGTGACTTTTATACCTTATAATCCTATTAAGAATAGTTAATTACTAATAAATAGACCTAATTTAAATAGATAACTTAGTATATCTATTTAGAATCTTCTAGTATTACTACTAGATATTAGGGCACGAATAAACTGGTATAATTCATAGGTTATAAGAGCTATTATTCTCTAGATATTAAGATGTTAGTCTACCTATCTAAACTAAGCTATATTAGGCTTAGCGCCCTAAGTAGATTACGCTAAGCTATATTAATTACTAATAAAAGTATATTATAACAAGTATACTATTCTATCTCTCTATTTAACTATTTATTTAGGGATAGAAAGTAATATAAAGCTTTCTTTTTATAATAATATAATAATAAATAATTACTTAAAAGCTACTTATAAATACTATTCCTTAATTACTAATAATACCCTTAAGTTAATTAAATTTTAAAAAGATTTTATAATATAATAGATTAATAATCTTAATAACCTTAATAACCTTTATAATTAATAAATACCTAATTACCTTAATATAATAATTTATAACTACTACCTTTTTATTTACTTAAAGGGAGATTTATAATAAAATTTATTATAATTTCTTAAAAAGGTCTTATAAGTATTAATAATAGTAATAGTATATTATAAATAATATACCTATATAGCTTTATTAATCAATAGGTTAAGTATTTTTATATATAATTATAAATATCTTATCCTATTAATTTCTAATAGAACTTCTACTTAATAAGCTCTTATATACGCTTTTATAAGTAGTAGCTAGTATAAGGGTTATTATAATAAAGCTTTAAGGTTTTATTATAGTAGTAATTACCTGTAGGACTAATATGTAATTATATAATTAATTATTAGAGAAGCGAAGCCTCTCCCAGGTATAAAGTAGCCTAGCGGAAGGCTTCTACTCTCTATAAGCTAGCTAAGGTAACTACTAGCTATATATATAATAATGCCGTTATAAAGAATAAAAGCGACGCCTATATTACTATACTATACGCCTACGTTACTATATTATTAAGGCCTTTAATAATAATAAAGTTAACGGGTTAAATAGTTATTATACTCCGTTACTAAATACTATATATTATAAAGATCTACTATATTATACTATATATTATATTTATAACTATAGCCTTTCTACTTAACTAGATATTAAACCTTCTAGCTAGAAGTCTATTTACTAATAATTACTTTAATTTTATAATTATTAGCCTTATCTATTAGGCTATCTATCTTATTTATAGGTAGAGGCCGATAATTTTATACTTAGGCGTAGGGATTAGAGGACTTTAATAATAGCTTAAGTTAAGTAATTAATATAACGGGGTAAATATATATAATAGGACTTAGCTAGAGTTAGTATACTAATAGGTCTACCTTTTTAATAATCTTAAAGGGCCTTATATACTATTAATATAGTTTTAAATTAGTAATACTAGGTATATAATATCCCTCTCTAAGTCTAAGATAGGCTTTATCTCCTACTACTATTGATAGCGTTTAATACTTACTATTATAATAAATTTTAGTAAAGATATTGGTAAAGGCTATTAACTCTTCTACCTAGTCTCTTTTAAGCTATTATAAGCGGTTAAAGTCTTCTATAAGGAGTTATTAGGAGCGTATAGTAAGGGTATTATAGATATTAAAGTTATAGAGGACCTTATTAGAAGAAATACTAGTAGATTAGCTTTTAGAGTTATTAAGGTATCCCTATATATAGGGGAGGATTATAGTCTAATTAAGGTTATTAGTATTTTATATAGTATAGTATTATAGCGTAATCTCTATTATTTAATTAGTTCTCTTAGATAGACTATCTATCTACGCGTAATATATAATTAAAGTTAGTAGTTTATAACTAAGCTTCTAGAAAATAGTTCTCTAGAATAATAATATAAACTTAGAATCCCTATTACTAATAATTCTATAGGGAATTCCCTAACTATAAGCTATAAGATTAGCGAGGATTATATTAGCCTATTAGGCCGCTACCTAAATAGTCTATCTAGGTATAAGTAGAACCCTTTTAGAAAATTTATCTATAATAGTAAGGAGGCTATTATAGCCTTCTATACCTATTAGTAGAAGTATTATAATAAAATCTATTACTATAATATAAAATAGAATTATAGGTCTATTTATAAAGATTATACTTTTATAAGGCTTATATTATTTTATCTAGTTAAGTTAATATTCTAGATAGTACTTTATATAGGTCTATAAGTACTATTATAAGTAATAAATATATATAGAAGCTACTATTTATTTAAAAGTATAATAATACCTATTATAATATTACTAATTATAAGCTAGCTAGAATATATCCTTTTTTAAGGTATTTAATATATATAATCTTTCGCGGCTATTATTAAAGTTTATATAATAGATTAGTCCCTTATAGACCTTTAAGTATAAGCCTTATAAGGTCTTACTATCTAGTATAACTAGGTCCTTATTTACTAGTATAAGTATTCCTAGTAGCTAGGACTATTAGCTATCCTATTAATACGCCTAGGTAAGGTACTTTTTAAACTCCTCTAATATTTTAATAAGTATAATATAATAAATAAGACTTAGTAACTTATTATATTATAGATAAGCCTTTATAAAGGTAGTTATATATAAGGTATTAAGTATAATGATCTCTTATTAATTATAATTAATAAGGCCCTTATTATTAAAGCCTTTAGTATATAAGGTATCTAGTATTTTAATAATATTAACAGAGTTCTTTCTATCCCCTTAAAGTCTAGATAGTATATTTAGGATAATATTAGACCTTCCTAATTTATACTTTACTATTAGGTTAAATTATAATAGATATAATAAGGCGTAAATTGATTATAAATTAAGTTTATTAGTTAAGGAAGTAGTAAGACTAGTTTAATATAAGATAGATACTACTATTAAGTAATTAGTATAAATAATTATTAGTAGTTTCTAGGATAATTTAATAAGGTAGTAAGTCTATCTTATAACTTATATAATATTAGCTACCTTAAGTTTAATTAGCTAGTAGTTCTATTTAGCCTAGTTAAGTATCTTACTAAGGAATATTATTAGTTAAACTAAGGTCCTAGGAAAGCCTTCTATTATATTATCCTTAATATAATAGATTATTACTATAAATCTCTACTTTTTAGAGGTATTTAGATCTATAAATAAGATCCTTATTTTATTAAAATAGATAAGGAAAGTAGGACTATTTATATTTATATTTATATTTTATACTCTACTATCTAGCTACTTAGAGCTAATAAGGGCGGTTTATATCTAACTTATTAAAGGAAATTATAATTCATAAAGGAAAACCTTATCCCCTACTCTATTTATTATTATACTTCTAAATCTTTAAATATTATATATTATCCTTTTTTATATTCTTTACATTATTTTATTCTCTTCTTTTATTAGGGTTATCTACTCCTTTACCTTCTAATTAAAGCCTTTTTACTCTTATACTACCTTAAAGAGTTATTCCTTTATTAGTATAAACTAGCTAAGTATATATTCCTTTATTAGTATAAACTAGCTAAGTATACTTTATTAAATTACCTATTTAATTATTACTTTTAATCCTTTTAAAGTTAATATTATTTAATAAAAGTTATTTAACCTTATTATTTACCTCCTCCCCTTTATATAATTAGGGTAGAATATAAGTATATACTTAATATCTTAATATCTTTATTTATATTTATAACTAATATTATTAACCTTAAGTACCCTCCTTTTATATAAGAAGGCGTATAGTCCTATCTTCCTTATATATAATTAAATATTTATAAAGCTCTTAACCTTAAAAAGCCTTATATAAAAGTTAATTTTTTTCTTTTAAATTTCTCCTTTTTATATTACTATCTTTATATAATTAGGGATATTCTTTTAATATCTTAGCTACCTCTCTTTCTATTTCTCCTTTACCTACCTCCTAATCTTTTTAAGGGTAGGGTTATCCCTTTTTATTATTTCCCTACTTCTAGGGCTCTAGTCTATTATTTTAGTATCCCCTCCCTTTATTATTATTTAAAGGGCTCCTTTTACCTAAGACTACTTCTCTTTTATTAGAGTCTTTATAACCCTCTTCTCTCTTCCCCTCTTCCCTTTTAATTTATAATAGATCCTCGCGTTCCCTTCTTTAATTAATAGGTAGATCCCTTATATTATTAATATTTATAAAACTAATTAATTAAAGCTTATCTTTATTAATAAGACCTTTAACTCTACTTTTAATACTTATATATTAATTATTTTAAAGGCTTTAAGTACTATCTTTAAGTATTTATTTTATATAGTTTTTAATATTATAATTTTTACCTTTTTTACCTTTAATATCCCCTTTAAATTATATTATATCTTTATTATATAAATTATTATTAATTAAATCATAATATTATATACCTATCTTATTTTATTAAGTATAATAACTTATATTAAGTTAATAATAATTAATAAAGCTAGCTTTTATATCTTTATCTTTAACTTTATTTTATTAATATATAAGCCCTACCTTAATTTATTATTAATATAAAGTTTAAGGATTTATATTAATACTTTAAAGTATATTATTACTACTTTAAGGTCTATTATTACCTTTATATTAAACTTTTTTAAGCTCTTTAATAAATAGATTAACTTATATTTATAAAGGGTAAAGTTTACTTTATATATATTTACTTAATAAAGGTATATCTTATATACTTTTATTAAGATCTTGTAATTCTTTTTAATATTTTTATTATATATTATTAAGTAAATATTATTAAGTAAATATTATTAATAAAGCCCTTAATTTATACTTAGAATTTTATCCTTATATACTCTTTTATAAGTAGAGAGTTAAAAAATAAAAGTAATAATAATAATATTAAAGATTTTTAAAGGATTTTAATCTTTATTATTTTTATCTTATTTATCTTTTAACTTAATATAATTATTATAACTCTTTTTATTAAAAAGCTTTATACCTACTTTATAATATAAGTTAAGACCCCTTTCTTCTTTAATTTATAAAGTAACTTTTTATAAGAGATATTATTAAAGGCCCTTATAATATCTAATAATAATATATTTATTATATTAAATTTATTATAATTTTATATTATATATAGGGTGGTAGTACGCGTATACCCCATCCTAGCCCGCGTATACCTAATTCTAGCCCGCGTATACCTTAGTCCTAGTCCGCGTATACCTTATCCCGGTACGCGTATACCTGTCTAGATTAGGTATAATAGACTACTAACTAAGTAAACTACTAAATTAGACTATTAGGCCGGAAAAATTATTTAAGGTTTTTAGAACGCCTAAATTATATATTTACTATTATCTTTATAAATAGATATATTTATACTATAAATATTCTAGTTAGCTAATATCTAGCTAGCTAGGTTACTTAATAGGTTACCTGACTAGGCTATAGTATTAAAAACCCTTATATACGTCCTATTACTAAACCTAGCTAGCTATTCTAATAGCTTACGTACCCTACCTATAATAGCTTACCTACCTCTTACTATTATTAATATAGTCCCTCGTCGTTACTAATATGCTAATTAAGCTAGAAGGCGCGTCGCTAATAGGTTACCCTATAGGCGAGTTAGTAAGGACTAGGCCTACGCTGACGTACTACTATTTCTTAGTATAGATATAGCTCGTCTACCTTATATATTAGCTCCTCCCCTTAGTATAAATCTAGCTCTTACTCTACCCCTTAGTATTAATAGTAGTATTAATAGTAGCGTTAATAGTAGTATTATACCTCCCTTACCCCTAGGACTAAAGTATACCTCTAACTCTTTATTAAGTATATACTCTTCTACTTAACTAGTTATAATAGCTAGTTAACTATTAACTTAGCTCGCTATAATAGCTACTTACTTAGCCTTACGTCGACCTTATAAGGTAATAATATACTTAAAACCTAAGGGTTTATAAGAGGTAGACTTATTAAAGGCTTACTCTCGCGTATACTTTTTAGTATTATATTTTTTATTAGGAGCTCTTAGTAGATATCCTTTTAATTTAATAATAGTAGGTTCGCGTATTCTAAGAAGCTTATTAGTATTATTATTAGGAGTATCTAATAGGGGCTTATTACTATTACTACCGCTATTATTATTACCTTTATAGTCGCTATTACTACTAACGTAAGGGCGGCTAGGGAGCGTAGGCTTTTTAAATTACTAGTAAGGGTAGATATTATTAATATATAAAACCCTACTAGGACTAGTTATTTATACCTTAATTTTATAGGAGTATAAAAGCCCTATTCCCTTTATAAATAGCCCTAGATATAGCTTTATTATATAATAAATTACCTTCTAGTATTTAGGGAGTATTCGCCGGAGGGTAAATAGTATTACCTTTATAAAGAGGTCTTAAAAGACTATAAGTCTAATATCTTTATTAAGTCCTAATTTTACCTATCCTATCCTAATATTATAATTTATATATTAGAGTATAAGGAGTATAGCGATTTAGTTAATAATATACTTTAAATTACTTATAAAGCTATTAATAAAGTATTTTATAGAGGTATTAATATACTTATTAGTTAAGATATAATTTATCTATCTCTTAATCTACCTATTACTACCTTTACTACGTGAGGTAGTATAATTTCTAAAGGGAAGTAGCTAACTTATCTAGTATAAGATAAACCTCTTCTTAAGTAGTATAATATAATCTTAAAGATAATTAATAGTATTAGAGTAATTATTATTATAATTATCCTTTAGTTTAATCTATTCTTCTTTAAATTCCTATTTAGTTTTCGCGTATATAACGTGATGCTAGTTAGTAAAGAAAGTATCCTATTTATCCTTACTATTAAATTATAGATTAGATTTTTTTAATATATTATTATTAATATACTAAATATAGATAATACGCTTAGCCTTAGGAAAGACCCTACTAGATATCCTAATTAAGGCCGCCTTATAATTAGTTAGAAGAATATCTAGATATAGGATTTTAAGCTCCTTATAAAGTTCCCGTAGTAATTATAAGATAAATTAATAGTGCTTAGTATATTTACTTTTTATAAAGGTAAAGGCTATATAAAAGGATATATTTAGGCCTATTACCCTAGTAATTACTATAAGTAGGAGCTTATACTTATTTATTTTATAGGTATAATTAAGGATTAGGACTTTATAATTATACTTAAGGATCTCTTATAAGGACTTCTATATAAAGAATATATTTTTAAGTCTATTACTAATCCTATTCTTTTATACTTAGATAAACTAGTTATTATACTTATAGAGGTCTATTATTAAGGCCTACTCTAATATTAATAATCTAAGCTTTATAGCCTTAGTAGCCTTTTTTATATTATAAATATCTTATATAATAATAAATAGATTCTCTTTATCCCTATTAAGGAGAAGACCTATAAGAATTATTAATAGCTTTAATCTAGCCTTAGTTTAATTAATGATTACTATCTTAATATCTCTTATTTAGTATCTAACTTAATATAAGGGATATATACCAGGTAGTATTAGAGGATAATTATAACTAGTATCCCTAATATCTAGAGTTTATAAGCTACTATTATTAATAAAGGTAATAATCTTAAATAGATAAGTAATTAGCCTACTATTAGTTATCCTCTTATCTATACTTTTACTATTCTTTTTATATTTACTACTATAGTTATAATAAATCTACGCGTAATAATATTCTCTAGTCTTCTAGTTTACTTTAATTTAGCTAAATACTACGGTATAGCCTTATAGCTCTATATACTACTATAGCTTCTTAAGGAGGGAGTCTACTAAGTAGGCTAAGAGGTTAGTAAGTAGGGGTTTAAGATTTATAGTAATAGTAAGGTAGTCGTTAACTTAGAAGAGAAAATATTAGAATATTATAACCGGTAATACGCGTTAGTAGTTTACTTAGTTAGTAGTCTATTATACCTAATCTAGATAGATATACGCGCACCGGGATAAGGTATACGCGGACTAGGACTAAGGTATACGCGTACTAGGACGGGGTACACGCGGACTAGGATAGGGTATACGCGTACTACCGCCCTATATATATTACCTCTACTATTATTTTAAAGGATATTGTTATTAACCTTCCCTTTTTTATCTTTATTTATTATAAGGGTAGTAGCTTATATTTCTTTATAAGGTTATCTAGCTTCTTTATAATAACTACCTTTAATACCTTCTTTAAGGTATTAAATAGGATAATTAAATAATATAACTTTAATCTTAAATAATCCTCTATTTTTAATTTCTTTAAGATAATTATATTAGCCTTTTTAAATTTTATTAAATAATATATAATCTTTAAGTATACTTAAAATAAATATATAAAGCTAGGTAGTAGCTCCCTTTCTACTATCTTTAAAAACTTATTTAAGATCCTATCTATCTTTAATATTTTATTCTATTTTAGCTTATTAATTACCTTATAAACCTCCTCCTTAATAACTCCTGTTTTTATTATTAAGGGTATTTTATATTAAAACCCCTAGATATTACTTAAATCTATCCTTAAGGGTAGGGGGAAGAAGGTCCTTTAAAAGACTTCTACCTTCTTTTAAAATAAATCCGCCTTAAGACCTTCTTTATCCTTCCTAAGGGTAGAGAACTTTAGGAGTTCTTAAGGTAGTATACTTCTCTCTTAGCCCTATTTAACTAGCTTCTAAAGTCTATTATATATCTAGGACGCCTTATATACTACCTCCCTAAAATAGAGCGCCTTTACTTTCCTTAATACCCTCCCTTTAGTCTTCTAGGCTTCCTACTATACCTCTAGACTCCTCTAGCTTCTCCTATATCTATACTCTACCCTAAGCTTTAGCGTTATAAGTAGGACTATTAAAAGTAGATTTCAAGTTTATAAAAGTATTTTTCTTATTATTAGTAGAATTATATACTTCTTATATAGATTTAATCTTTCTTATAAAGCCTTTAATACCCTTAGGAAGTAAGCTAGTAAGGTTAATCTTATATTTCTATAATAGATCTATACGCTAAGTATATCTAGAGATAGATAAGCGTAGCTAGCTTATAAGTCCTAGGGAAATCTTAAGGTCTTATAATAAAAATAGAAATAGTAAGGTATTAACTACTTAAATTTGTTCCTCTAATATAAATAGGCTAAGGGAATTAACCTTTTAGCCTAGTAAGGTAATAAATAGATAGCTAAGGAATATTTTCTTTAAATTAAGACTAATTTAATGGCTTTAATAGAGGCTAAAAAGTACTTATAAGTATATAAGGTACTTTAATAAGGTTTTTAAAAAAGTAATTATATTATTTATATAAGCTCTTATAAACTTCTTAAAAGGATAGAGAAGCTTATCTATCTATCTCTAGATATAAGGTAGTAAGCCCTTATAACCTATTAGAGTAATATAATACTACTCCTATCCTTAATATAAAATAATTATAAGCTTATACCTATCTTATTTCTATATACTAAATTAATAAAACTAACTAGTACTATTTATAGTAGATATAAATAGGAAACTAGCTATTATAAAAGTAAGTTCTAATTATAAAAGTAAGGGGTAACTATTTAATTAGGTAATTTTATTTAGACTATATATATCTACTATTATATAGTTCTTATAACCTTCTAGTATATCTCGCTAGATTATAAAAATAGGGTAGTTAAAAGGTATTAGTTAGTTTAATTATAATAATTTCCCTTAGGAATATAACTTCTTAAATATCTTATTAATTAAGTCTTTATCCTTCTAATTAATTAGGTATATATAAGGGCTTAGGGTCTATATTAGGCTTTAGTAGTATTAGTATCTATTTACTTTTAGGGATATCTATTATTATACCCTAATTAGTCTAGATCTTAGAGAATTTAGCTACTACTTTAATAATTTTCTATACTATCTTAGGTAGTCTATAGACTATAATACTATTAGGTAGTATATATTTAAGAGCGGGATCTATTATTATAATTAAGGTCCTTATTATAAAAGGCTATATTATACTAATATATACTACTACTACTAGGATAGTAAAGCCTTTTATAAGGGCCTTTTATATACTTATATTACCTACGGTTATATATGCGTCTACTAGCGTAGTAAGGTAGACGCCGTCTTAATTATACTTAATAAGAGAGCCTAGATAAGCCTTTTATAATAGCTAGATAGGGATAGGAGAAGTATTAAATATATAAACTTCTAATATAGATAAATTAGTAATATATATAAAGATACCTCCTTAGAGGCCGAAGTTTTAGGTATACTCTAGTTTAAATAGAAAGTCTCTATTAGCTAGGATATATCCCTTATAAACTATAGGCACCTTTATAATATAATAAAGTAGAATAATAATAGATATTATAGTCTTTATATATATTTAGTATTTAAGGATAACTAAGTTTAAACTTTTATTAATAATATAAGGTCTTAATAAGAGTCTAATATTACTATTTACTTACTAAAGTCTAAGATTACCTTTTATAATACTAGAATATTATTATTAATAAGTAGTTTAGCTTTAAGATCCTCTATAATATAAGCTTTTATAACTATAAAAGCTATTACTAGTTTATTATTAATAGTCCTGCTAATATATATATTAATTAAAGTAAATTTATTAGTCTTTATAATTTTATTACTAACGCCTTATACTAGTATTAGGGATACTATCTTCTTAATTTCTATATTTAGTAGAATCTTAGTAAGATATAATTAGTTAACTAATATAATTAAATAACTACTATCTAAGTAGACCTCTATCTACTTATCCGCCGTATTTATAGACTAGAATATACCTACGGTAGTATATTTCTATCCTTTAAAGCTATATCCTAGGGTCTTTAATTAATCTAGATAAATAGTTAATTTAATTAATAATAATATAGTAGGTATTATTAAAAGGGTTATACTAGTCTTCTTAGTAGTTATAAGGGCGGATATAATAGTAAGTATAAAAGGCTTTTATAACGTCTAGTAGTATTTTTATAAGTAAACAAATAGCTTATTTCTTAAAGAAAAGGTAGGTATATAAGAGAAGTAAGTATAACTATTTATATTATACTAAGCTATAAAGTTTATCTTAAGTACTTATTAATTATATTTAATAAGGTCCTTGTTTATTCTGAAGGACTTAATCCCTATATTAAGAGAGTCTACCTAGTCTTATAATAGGTCTAGCTATTTAACCGCGTTACCTATAATAGGGACTCTTTCAATTTATATAGATTAATTAATTAAGAAAGCTATTAAGGCTATTAAGAATAATAAAGTATTAGGGAGGTAGAAGTATTCCGCTATTACTAAGCGAAATATATAAAGTAGAGTAGATTCTATATTAGTATATTAGTAAAATAAAATAAAAGTAAATAACCTTATTTACTTGGACCCATTAATTAATTATAGTTAGTAATAAAATTAGTAGCTATCTATCCTTATATACCTTTATTAATTTACCGGCCTCAAATAAATTTATAAGGTTATATTATAAATTATCTTTATTATTATAGCTAACTTATTTAACTAAGTACTAAGTCTTTCCTCTTAAACACCTTTTATCTAGTAATCTTTTAATTTCGTACTTATCCCTATAAACAGCCCTATCCTTAGGGGTAATAGGTAGAGGCCTATTATTAAAAGTCCTATTATAAGGATCTACCCCTTCTACTTTTAACTTAAGCTATACTATTAATACTACTAGTTATATACATATTATAAGGGGTAGCTTAAGCTAATAGGCGAGTAATCCTACCTTTTATAAAATCTTAAATAGGCTAGTATATTATTATAAGAGTTTCCTATTAGAGATACTAGGGATCTTATATCCCTTATATAGATAGAGGAAGACTTTATTATTTTCTTTAAATTATAGACTTTTATACTTACTATTATACTAGGATTTTATTATAGCGTTATTAAAGGCTATTATATCTTCTACCTATTCCCTATAAGTAAGTTATAAGCTATTAAAGGCTTTTATAGGGATATTATTAATTACTAGTATATCTATACTATTATTTACCTTTAAATTATAGTAGAGCTTATTAGAAGCGTATCCTATAATAGGAGGAGAGTTATTAAGGTTAGCCTAAATATATAGGAGCGTATAATCCTATTAACTCTAGGTATCTAGATAGTATATAAGGTAGAATTATATAGTAATTTCTATAATTTAATTAATATGCTTACTCTATCTATTAGTCTATAGATAATATACTGTAAATATAAGAAATTTAACTCTAAGACGCTTAAAGATCTCTTACTAAAAGTCTAATATAAATTAAGGGTCTTAATTACTAATAATACTACGTAGAATACCCTAGTCGTATAATAGTAAAGATAAAATTATAACTTAGGCCTACTAGGGGGCTTTCTAAGTATTAATACTAGGTATAAGAAGGACCTTCTTTAAGAACTTATAAGTAATTATTAGTAGGTAATTTATACTTAATAGGGTAGTAGGTAGGGTAATTATAAAGTCTATTATAATTATATAAAATAGTATAAGCGGTATTAGTATAGGGACCTATTCTCTATATAGTAGATATCTTCTTATCTAATTAAGTTAGTACTAAGGGTAGTAGCTAATATAAGCTTAGAGGTTCTTAGCTAGATATCTAATATATACTATATAAGAAAGTTAGTTATAATATTTATAATAACTACTATAATTAGAAAAGTTATAAGCTTATTTAAATAATTCTTTCTTTATAATAGGAGGAATATATAATTATTACCTTTCCTTACTATTAATATAAAAAATAAGCCTATCCCTAAGAATAAATAATATCCTAGGTTTATTATATTCTAAATTAGTGTCTAGATTACTATTTATAAGAGGCTTTTATATATTAAGGATCTTTTACTATTACTTATTATTCTAATAGCCCGTTTATAGTTAAGATTTAAAATCCTCTATTATTTCTATATTTATTATAAAGTAGATAGTAAGGCTATTAAAGTCTTTAGTATTATAAAAAAGACTACTAGAGGATATAAAGAAAATATTAAGAATCCTATCTAATAAATTAGCTATTTTAATCCTATTTATAGTTATATTTATAGTTATATAGAGCCTAGATAGTATATTAGGTATTATATTTAATTTACTAGATTTATAATATAATTCTAAATTAAATAAAGAAAGGTACTAAGAAGCTTATATAAGCTAGAGATTTAATTTATCTATACTTATAGTCCTTAATATTAATTATCTTAATATTAGGATTATAGTAGAATAATTAGTATAAATAATTATAAGTAGTTATAGATTTAATTTAATTATATATTAAACCTTTTTAATAACTTATATAATACTAGTAATTTTTAATTTAATAGGCTAATAGTTCTTCTCTATATTATTAAGATAGTAGCTAAAAATATAATAGGCTATATATTAGTCCTTATAAAAGGCTTTAATAACTATATAAGATCTCCCTTTATATAGTATATAATAGCTGTAAATCCTACTACCTTTAAGGTATCTAGATCTATATATAAAACCCTATTATAATTATAGTAAATAAGAAATTAGGGAGTCTTAAAAGCCTCTTATAAATCCTAAAAAGTACTAAGCTCCTCTTATATAAGCTTATAAAAAATTACCCTAATTACCTTCCTTTTTTATATATAACCTTTTATACCTATACTAAGGCCCTTATTAAGGACTACCTTTCTCTTTTATAAGGGGTCTACCCTTTATATATATCTCTTAATTAATAAATAGAGCTAACTAGTTAGTCTAAGAAATATTCCTAGGTTAGCTAAGTTTTATAGAAATTATAGTAAGGTAATAGCCGCGATTTTCTCTTTTATTATAAATATCCTTAAGCTATTAATATACTAGCCTAGTAGGGTAATAGAGGGGTAGCTAACGTATAACTTTAATAGTAATAGGCTTATATACTTCTTCTAGAATAGATTAAAGACCTTATATAAATATTTAATATATTCTTATAAGGTATATAAGTAGATAATAATATTATTAATATAAGCTTTAATAAATGCTTAATATTACTAGAGAATAGTATTAGTCTAGTATTAGATATATAAAGGCGAGCCCTTATAACTTATAAGGGCTATTAAAGACTACTCCTAGCTATAATAGCTTATAATAGTAAGCTTATAATAATCTTTAACCTAGATATAGAATTAATAGAACTATCTTATAATATTAATAATTATAATATATTAATAACCCTATATTAATAACATAATATTAGCTTATAAGGGGAGTAGATATATATTATTCTCTATAATTTTATTAAGCTCTTATATATTAATTATAACGCGGCCTTTTTACCTAGTAGGAGTATTATACTAAATTATAAAGTAGAGATAGCTAAATAGGGTAAGTTAATTAGCTTATATAAGTTTTCCCTAGGTTTAAAGCTTATTAAAGGTTTTATTAATCATATCTTTATCCTTTTACCTAAGAGGATATACTTATATAGGCTTAGATAATATATTTAGTTTTAATAGAATTAGTATCTATTACTCCTTAGGGATATTAATTATACTTCTACTATTTATAAAAAGATCCTAGTAGGAATTAATGATATTTATTAGCTAATCCGTAATATATAGTTCTTTATAGATCCTAATTCTATTCTTAAGTATATTCTTAAGACTAGGATTAATAATAGTACTTAATTCTAAGGAAAGAGCCTAACTAATAGATACTATAAATATAATAGAGGTTATAAAAGCCTCTTTATTAATTATAATTAATAAGGATATAATAGATATAGCTAATATAATAGCTAATATAATAATTTTAGCCTATTTACCCTTTTAACTATTATACTAACTATTAATTATAAGGCTAGAATAGTAAGTATTAATTATAAAATATCTATTATAATTAAACTCTTTTATAATACCTAATCTTACCTTCCTAGGAATAAAGATATCCTTATTAATATTATTTTTAATAAAGACCTTCTTAAGAGAAGTATTAATAATATAAGTAAATATACTACTAGCGTATCTAAGATTAAGATTATAAGAAGGTTTAAAGAGTAGGTTTTAAATATCTAGTAAAGTCCTATTAAAGATAACGGCTACTAAGGTAGTAATCTTTATAAGAATTAAGAATTTTTTCTTATTCTTAATTACTCGTTTTACTAGTAAAGAGTAAATTTAAGTATTTATTAAGATTTTAATATTTTAATAGCTATTAATAGTAATTTATTACTTTATAAAATCTAATATTATAGCTTCTAAAGTAAGAATATTAGCTCTTATAAGTATTTTAGCTTTAAGATTATTTATAATATAAATTTTCCTAGTAATATTTATAATTATAGGCTTATTATTATTAATAGAGCCTTAAAGGAAGAAAGTTATAATAGTAAATTTATTAAAATAATAAATTATAGACCTAAGACCCCTAATAGGAATACTAGTAGGTATAGTTTTAATTTCTATACTTATAAGGATAAAAGTTAAATTTATAATTAATATTATATATCCTAGATAAGAATAGACTTTAATATCTTTATTATTATTAGTCTACCTAATAGTTATAATAGTATAATAATAGTTCTTAAAAGTATAGCTTATCCCTTATATACCTACCGCTAATAAAATAATTATAGTAGGATCCTCTATAGAATAACTTACTAAGTTAGTATTTACTAGAGTATTTATAGCTAGTAGATTAATTATAAAAGGCTTTAAGATAATTATAAAAGGCTTTAATAAGGTAGCCTTTTAGTATTAGTTATAAAGATAATTAAAGAGTTTATTCTTCAATAGGAATCTTAGTTAGTAGTAATAATATTTATAATCTAATAAAGGAATAGTTATAGAGAAATAATTTTTATAGTTATTCTTAAAGCTATTATCTAGTTTAATATCTTCTATTATAAATACTTAATAATATTATAAGGTTTCTTCCTAGGATAGTTTATAAGAATCTTCCTAGTAGAAATTAGAGGGCTTATAAGTAAAATCCTAGTATAAACCTTCCTATTTATAACCTTAAGGGCTTTAAGAAGGCTATCCCTTAGAGGCTTCCTTAATAGCGGCCTAGTAGACTTATAGAGGTCTTAGAGGCTATTACTATTATTCCCCTTATAATTTAAAGGGAAAGTAATTTCTTTAATTCTAATTCTAGTTTTAATTTTAATTCCCCTAGTATTAAAGACCTTATTAGGGTTACTTATTAAATAAATTAGACCTATTTAGTAGGGCTAGTACTATTATTTAAAGTCTTATTAGTTATACTAGGAGGGTATAAATGTTTACGCCCTAATTACTCTAATTTTAATAGCCTTAGTAGGGTTAATAGCCTAGTAGAGGCTTCTAGTACTAATTATTATAATAAGTATTATTATTATTTTATAACTATAGTTAAGAAGGTAGTAACTACTAGGAAGGCTATTAAGATTAAGATTAAAATAGAGACTAAAATTAAGACTAAGAAGGGTAAAATAGAGATTAATACCTACTATACTTTTTTTACTAAGATAGCTAATAAGATTTTAAGTATTAAGATATATAATTCTACTATTAATACTTCCTATAATCTAATAAGGTAAAGAACTTATTATAATTAGTATTATTACTAGGTTTAAGAATATCGCGCTAGAATTTTATATTAAGACTATACTAAATAAGAAGAATATAATCCTTTATTACCCTAATCTCTAAATCCTTAGCTACTCTTATAATAGTTTAAGAGTACTCCTAAGGCTCTCTCTATTAAGAAGTATCTTATATAATATACTTTTTATAAATTAGTATACTTATATTAATATAATATAGGGCCTTCTATTATTATATTAATAGATAATACTATTTATTAATATTATAAGTAATAAGATATTTATTACCTTCTCTAAGCTTAGTAGTATACTATCCCTATATAATTCCTTAGAGATATAGTTAAAGGTTTATATAGATAATAGTATTACCCCTTACTTAAATAATATCCTTAATATAATTTATAAATATATAAATATTATAGAAATACGTAGTCTTACTAGTATATTTAATATTAGAGGTGGTATTTATAGATTTATTATTATAAAAGGGATTAAAATATCTAATATTATTAGATTTAAAGCGGGGAGTACTATTATTATAAGGTACTCTAGGAGGTATACTAGGATCTACTAGTCCTAGTACTAGTAGTAGGGCTAGTAGTATAATACTAGTAATTATTTCTTATAACTTAGTACGCTAAGCCTTGGTAAAACTACTATTCTTACTTATAACTAGATATTATACTAGTCTAATAGGCTATTTATATATAGCTTCTTTAGTAGAAGTCTTATAAGTTATAGGATCTATACTAAAATTTAGTGGTATAATACTTAGTATTACTAAGGGTATTCTTATAGATAATTCTATGTTAGATAGAGTAAGAGTAGAAGATATAGTAGGTATTTTAACTAATAGGAATCTCTTAGGACTATTCCTAGTTAATAGTAGCTAATACTTTATAAAATATAATAAGAGTTATAGGAGACTTTAGTACTACTTAGTACTCTTAATAAAATATTTAATTACTTTTTAAGAGGCGGGGCTATTAGTAGCCTAATTAAATAGATAGAAGGATAGTTCTACTAAGGTAGTATGTTAATTACTTAACTTAGGGATCCCTAGTTATAAGGGATGCTTATAATAAGTAATAATATAATTAATATAATACCTAATAGTCTCTAATACCTTATAAATATATACTTTACTAGTATCCTAGATAAATTTATAGATTTAATTTACTAATATAATAAGATAATAATTAAGGGGTAATAGCAGTTAAGCTACCTTAATAGCTTCCTTTTAAAGAAAGGCTTCTTAAATCTTAGGGAAGAAATACTAGAAAAGTAATATACTTATCTTCTTACTATAATAGAATATATGTAATTTCGAACCCTAAAGATCTCCCGGACCTCTTATCTAATAGATTTATCGCTTTATACCCCTATTTAACCGCTTTTAGTTTAGCCTACTTTTCTAAAGAATATTAAATTCCTAATATCCTTTATATTCTACCTACGTATATACCGACGTATTATAATATTTTCTATATAAATTATATTATTTAGTCTATTTCATACTACTTAGCTATATTAAAATTATTAAAATCGGTCTAGTAGTTTAAAAGATATATCGGAATAAATAGATTTACCTACTAAATTCTATATACTAATAGCTAGAATATAGATTATAAATAATAAAAATCCTACTATTATTTATATTTTACCTATTCTATAATAACGCCTACTAACGTGTTAGCTATTAGTTTAAATAGGGGGAATTATCCGTCTTATTACTAGGTATAAAATGCTGTTAGAATAGGTGTATATATATAATATAGCTAATACTATTATATTTATAAGCTACCTACTAACGTGTCTAATATACTCCCTACTATTTACCTTACCTACTAACGTGTCTAATATCGGCCTGAATAGGGGGAAATATCCGTCTTATTACTAGGTATAGAATGCTATTAGAATAACCTATATCGCTATATAAGTCTATAAGCTAATACTATTATATTTATAGGCCGCCTACCTACCTACGTGTCTAATATACTCCCTACTATTTATATTACCTACTAACGTGTCTAATATCAGCCTAAATAGGGGGAAATATCCGTCTTATTACTAGGTATAGAACGCTATTAGAATAACCTATATCGCTATATAGGTCTATAGGCTAATGCTGTCGTATTTATAGGCTAAAAACCTAACTATTTACATCACCTACTAACGTGTCTAATATTAGGCTAAATAGGGGGAAATATCCGTCTTATTACTAGGTATGGAATGCTATTAGAATAGGAGTATATAATATAGCTAATGCTATTATATATATAGGCTACCTACTAACGTGTCTAATATACTCCCTGCTATCTACGTTACCTATTAACGTGTCTAATATTAATCTAAATAGGGGGAAATATCCGTGTTATTAATAGCCTACTATATCTGATATACTCCCTACTATTCACCCCACCTACTAATGTGTCTAATATATTCCCTGCTATTCACGTCACCTACTAAACGCTAGGTAGTAGGGGTAATTTTCTAACGTAAAAATCTTGAATTTTTACGGGTATTTTCTAGTATAAAATATAATAAAAGAGGCTATTAAAGTCTTTAGTAGTAAGCTAAAGTAGTATAATATTATACCTAAGTATAGTAGTAGAGTATACTATTAGGGCTTATTACTATTATAATAGATAGTAATAAATGGAGATAGATTAGTTATAAAGAAATAGGCTTCTTTATACTACTAGAGGACTTAGGGATTATTAGTATTATAAGGGTAGCTTTAATATTTTTAATAGTTTAAGATAATTAATTAGTATTATAAAGCCTTTTATATAGTATTACTACTATATTAATAGGGACTCTTTTAATTTATATAGATTAATTAATTAAGAAAGCTATTAAGGCTATTAAGAATAATAAAGTATTAGGGAGGCAGAAGTATTCCGCTATTACTAAGCGAAACGTATAAAGTAGAGTAGATTCTATATTAACCTAGTTATATCTTCTTTACTATAATAGAATATATATAATTTATGACTCTAAGCTTATTACAGCTTATTAATTAGTCTAAAGTCCCCTAAATTACCTCCTTAGGACTAGCGTTAATTACGTTAAATATTAAAAGTCTAATATTTCTTTATATTCTACCTACGTACGTACTAACACTCTATAATATTCTCTAATTAGAATAAGTTATATAACTTATTTTAACATACCTACTACTTTAAAAATTATAAAAATCGGTATAATAGTTTAAAAGATATATTATTATAAATAGATTTACCTACTAAAATTAATATAATAGTCTAATATCTTAGCGCCTATTAATCTTATTAGGGATTTTTTCTCCCTACCTATTATTACTATTAATAGTATATTATAGATTTTAATACTCCCCCTAATTATCTATTATATATAACTTATACTAGCTGTCTTTAACCTACTTACTATTACCCTTTTTATATTAAACTAAGCTCCTCTAACTCCCTTATAATACCTTCTAAGCGGGTAGCTCTTTCTGAGCTAGATTATAATACCCTTAATAGTAATAATAAGAGGGCTAAATCTTATAAATTTAATAGTATAAGGTATACTAAATACTTAAAAATAATTAATATAAGTACTTAAATTTAATTTATAATCCTTAGAGCTAACCTAATAGATATTATATTAATATAACCTTACCCTTAAGATATACTATTAGGGATTCGCCCTTATATTAACCTTAATAAGGGTAGTACTTCCTAGTAGTATATAATAACTACTAATATAACTATTTAAGTAGTTATTCCGCTTAGGAATCCTTAATAACCTACTCCCTCTATCTTTAAAGAGACTACCTAAGAAATTACTCCTCTACTAGCTCCTAAATATTATCTAGATACGCGTTATTAATACGCCTACTAATAGGTTAATTAAGATAATAATACTAAGTACTAGCCCCCTATTTAATAAGGCTTATACTAGTAGTAGAATAATATATATTAGGGGCGGATACTAAGCTAGAGATATTAAGTATATAAGGATTATTATATAATAAGATATATAGAGCTTTACTAGGTTAATAAATTATTTAATACTAATAATAATATATACCCCTATTATAATATACTATTATAAAAAAATAGTAACTTAGAGGATAGTTAATAGCTATATTATAATAGTAGGAAGAATAATTAGCTATCCCCTAACTAGTTATATAAGTTAGCTAATATTAACTTATTACCTAAAGGGCCTTAAAAGGAGGTAGAGCTTAGGGTATAATTTATTAATATATTACTTAGTAATATAAATATTATTATTATTAATAAATAGTTTATAAGAAGGAGGATTATATATAGTAAAGAATTTTTAGATAATATTATTAGTTATAATAATTATCTCTCCTTTACTAGTAAGAGTATAACTAATATTAAACTACCTTTTAGATCTAGGAGTCTATTTATTATCTTATAAGTCCTCTTATTACTAATAATAGCCTTAGGCTAAAATTCGCCTAGATTTATATACTAGATAGTATATAGGAGTAACTAGATATTTACTATTAATAATTTAATTATTTAAATTAAAATACCCTTACTTCCGCTTAATATACCCTCTAATCTATTAACTTATATATCTAGGGGTTTAAATCCTATTATAATCGCCTTAAAAAGGATAAATTATAATATCCTATTAATATTATAAGCGTCTATATCTAATAGCTAAATCTTAAATAATAGGATAAGTATAAGGACTTTATATAAGCTAATAGGCCCTAAAAAGGACGCTAAGGTATTTAGATTATTACCTAAATACCCCTATTCTTCTAGGTATATATACGCGTATACGTGCCTAGGGCGGATAGCCTAAGGTATACCTATAGTATATATAACCCTTATAATTATCCCCCCCTCTAAAGCCTTTACCCTAAAGGCTAGGGAGTAGTAGCGTAAAATATATATTATTCTAGGATAGTTATACTAACCTTTAAGGCCTTATTAGCCTAACTATAACTTATAACTAGGGTCTATAACCTAATGAATATAGAATACTTAGTTAGATTATATCTACTAGTAGGTAGTAGGCGCGCTAGCCCTTAATTAATAGCTTATATCTAGGGCGTATAACCTAATTAAAATAGCTTATAATTAAGGCGTATAACCTAATTAATAGCTTATAACCGGGGCGTATAACCTAATTATAATAGCGCGGAATCTTACCGCCTATAGGGGTCTTAGTACCCTAAGAGGTATAGTTCTAGCGGTTATACTACCCCTAAGAATAGCATTTATAACGCGTTACGTATATATAAATAATATAATTTTACCCCTAAGTAAGAATTTAATAGCCCCCTAACGGAATTTTTAACTACTTATAATATAGTTTAAACTTATAATATAATTTTCTAACCCCTTAACTCGGCTACCTATTACGCCTAGCCCCCGGAACTAGCCCCTAAATAATTAGTCCTAAGGCGATCTAAATATAGTATAAGGACTCTATATAGGCTAATAGGCCCTAAAAAGGACGCTAAGGTATTTAGATTATTACTTAAATACCCCTATTCTTCTAGGTATATATACGCGCATGCGTGCCTAGGGCGGACAGCCTAAGGTACGCTTATAGCGTATGTAACCCTTATAATAAGGGTACTTATAATTAGCCTACCTTTATAAAAGTCGCCCGTATTATAATAACTCCTAATAATACTATAAGAGGCCGGATTAAGCGGGATATTTATATTAAAATTATTAAGGGGGGCCTTATATTAATCCCTAATTAGTATCCTTCTTATATAGCCCTCTAATATCCGCTTCTATTTCTATTTAGTAGATAGTTATAATATAACTACCTTCTATTAACTAGCTATTAGCTTCTAAGTAACTATTTATTATATATATTATAATAGAACTATATTATTAATATACTTACCTAGTATACCTTAATTAGTAGTAATAATAAAGTAGAGTAGGAAGAGGGTAGTAACCCTAAGTAGGAACTAGACTAGTATATTACTAGTAAGTATATACCTTAAGGTTATAATAGGTCTTAGTAAGTAATAAGATAATAATTTTATATAAAATAAATATAAGTAAGACTATTTAATATATTTCCCTCATTATTTTTTAGACTTAAATCTACTTAGTTATAAATAGTTCTAAATAATTTAGATAATAGTTAGGGGATAATTAATATAATCTAAATAATCTACTAATTAATATCTAGATCTAGCCTAATTTCTTTAATTATACTAGTAATAGTAGATATCTATTTAACTACTAGGCTACTAATATCTAAATATTAATAGAGCTTAATAACCTAAATTAGTGTTATTAGAATTAATAGACTATTTAAGTAGACTACTACTCTAGCCTAATAGATAGGCTTAATATTAATCTAGATATCTTACTTAAAGATATTAGTAATAAGGTAACTATCCTCCTATTAATAATACTAGGAAGCCTATATACTATAAAAGTAAGAATACAAGATATTATAATAATAATTTTAAAAAGGGGTAAAGCTAATTTTTTTATTACCTTTATATATAATCTTAAGTAGCCTAATATTTAAGGCTTACTAGTATCTAGTTAGATACTAGAGTACTATTATAACCTAATTACTTATATCTTTAATTAAAAGCTCTAGGAGCTAATAAAGGACCTCCTTAAGTAATATATCCTTAATATTTATATAACTTATTATTATATTATTAAGTTTTAGAAGTAAGGTCTCTTATATATATATATTCTACTAATTATATAGGAGAAGGATTAGATCTAAATAGTTAATAATATTAATAGTATTATTTAAGTATTTATCCCCCCTTTATAATAGGGTAATATACTATATAAGTTAGTCTTATAATATATATTTTATAATTACTATACTAGCGTCCCTAGTAATAGATATTTTAATTAGGAGAAGAATTATTATAATAAGGCTTTTTTCAAAGGATTTTTACTAAGGGATATCTTTTATACTTAATAGGAGTTATCCTTTTTATAAATATCTAGTTAGCCCTCTTAAATCTAATTCCTCTATTAATAATAGATAGGTTATCCCTTATAACCTATACCTATTAAAGAAATATAATACTTATATTAATATTAAGATTTATAACTCTATTAAGTCTATTTCTATTTATATAAATATATTTATAAGGGACCTTATTAAGTTAATATCTCCCTTACTAGGAAATATATATATAATAATAATAACCCCGCTCCTAATACCTAGTTATAATAGTAAGGGGAGTTAGTAGATAAAATTATAGAGTTTTAGTCTACTTATTAAATTAGGTCTATTAAAGTTATCTAGAAGATACTCTTATTTAGTATAAATATTATAAAGCCTTATATAAAGTATCTATAAATCTACCTCCTAGACTAATAATATACCCTTTTTAAACTAGCTAGTAACTAGGCTATTAATAAGGCTGCTAAATAAAAGCTAATAAATAGTAATAAGCTTTATAAAACTATGTTAATAGAGTTTTTTAATATAAACTATCTTATTAAGGAAGCTTATAATAATAGTTAGCTATTACCTTTTATAAAATAGAATAGGAAATATCTTATTATTATAAGGGATCTACTTAACTATTTATATAAGATTTTCCTAAGGTCTTTACGTAGAATAAAAGAAATAAATATTAGAAAATATATAAAAGGGGGGAGACTCTTAGGCGTATTAATTTTATTAATTTTAAAATTAAGGATCTCTACTATTACTAACTACTCCTTTATTATATTAAGGGAGCTATATTATTTAATAACCTCTAGATAGTAGATAGCTAGCTAATAAGATAGAAGGAGGCTTATATAAAGCTTAGGTTAATTAAAAATAATAGATATACTAATAAAATCCTTAATAAGGGAAAGGATTTTAAGAGAGGTTATAAGCTATATAATCTATTTATATTAGTATTAATTAAACTCTAACCTACTAATACCCTTATATTATAGAATAAGTATAAGGAGTATATCTTAAATAACTACTTATACCTCTTATAATAAGATTTTTTAATACTTTAAATACTAGATAATTATTATAAGTAATAGTTATTTATAAAATAGTACGCCCTTTACCTAATTAACGGCTAATTAGAATATTAATTAACCCTTAAATATACTAAGTATCTAACCTAACATAGCCTACCTATTCTAACTATCCTATTTAATAATTTTAACGACATTCTAAATAGACTTTTATAGGAAGAAATATTTTACTAAATTACCCCTAATAAGGCTAAGGTCTTATAAAATAGGCTAAATATTAACTAATATTATACTATTAATTAGATTATCGCCACTATTAATATTAATACTAATAATAAATTTAGTACTTTAAGTATACTATTCTTCCTTAATAGTACTAGGGGGACTAGTAAAATAATAGTTTAAAATACTATTATAAAAAGGCTATATTCCTAGTAAAAAGTTACTTTAATAGTAGTGTCTTCTAGTATTATATTAATACTATTATAGGGAGGTTAAATAACTTACTTATAATTTAAGATACCCCTAAACTCTAATACTACCTCCTTATATAGGATTAAGAAGGGGATTAATCTTACTAAGTTAATTAAGTAAGCTTATATTATCTTTTAGGATAAGTCTCTTATATAGATTTAATATAATATAAAAGCTATTATTTATAGCCTTTAAGACATTTATAATAATAACTAGGCTTATTTTAAGGGTAAGGTAGTCTACTTTTATAATAACTTCTAATAAATACTCCTAGTTATTCTAGGAGGATCTAGTAGCTAGGTTATTAAGGTATATCTTTAAAAGGCCTATTTCTAGAATAAGGTTATATATTTA